>Ga0070659_100000002_pt1 | contig 369239 bp, 390 predicted proteins | sample KBSC23metaG_FD_64666 | JGI IMG/M metagenome (GOLD analysis project Ga0070659, IMG submission 64666) | Corn rhizosphere microbial communities from Kellogg Biological Station, Michigan, USA - KBS C2-3 metaG | ecosystem: Host-associated > Plants > Roots > Rhizosphere > Soil ... | reverse complement strand
CGGGACCTTCTTGGCGGTCTTCAGCATGCTCTCCAGCTACCCGGTGGGGCGCACCTCACACGGCGAGCCGCACCGGCAGCGTCCGCAGCTGGTTGATGAAGCCCGAGACGACGTACGTCGGTCTGCCGGCGAGCTCCATCCGCGGGTAGCGCCTCAGCGTCTCCTCGAACAGCACCCGCAGCTCCAGCCGAGCCAGCGCGGTGCCGAGGCAGAAGTGGCGACCGCCGGCGCCGAAGGCCTGGTGCTCCGGGTTGCGCGTGACGTCGAAGCGGTCGGGGTCCTCGTAGCGCGACTCGTCGCGGTTGGAGGAGACGTACCACATGACGACCTTGTCGCCGGCTCTGATCTCCTGGCCGCCGAGCACGCAGTCTCTCGTCGCGGTGCGGCGGAAGTGCGCGAAGGCGGGGAACATGCGCAGCGACTCCTCGACGAGGCTCGGGACCAGGGACGGGTCCTCGAGCACCTGCTGCAACTGCGAACGGTCCTCCAACAGCGCGCGCATGCCGCTCGAATAGGTCGCCTTCGTCGAGTCGTTGCCGGCCGCCATCAGCAGGAAGAAGCCCATGACGATCTCGTGCTCCTCGAGTCTCGACCCGTCGACCTCCGCTTCGACGAGCACGCTCGTGAGGTCCTCGGTCGGGTGCGCTCGCCGCTCGGCGATCAGCGCGCGGCAGCGCTCGAACACCTCCGGCACGTCGCGACCCATCACGGTCTCGACGCCCTCCGGGTTCACGTCCGGATCGCCGGCGGAGAAGATCGCGTTCATCAGCCCCGCCCAGATCGCATCGTCCTCCGCCGGGATCCCCATGAACGAGCCGATCACGCGCGCGACGACCGGCTGCGCGACGTCGGTGACGAGGTCGCACGTCTCCCGATCGGCGAGACCGTCGAGCACGCCGGCCGCGATCGCGCGGATCTCATCCTCGTGCTCGGCGATCCGCCGCGGCGTGAAGCCCGCCTGGAACAGCGCCTTCAGGCGGTCGTGCTTCGGCGGGTCCATCCCGATGAACATCGCCCGCGAGAGCTCCAGCGGCAGGATCGCGTTCGTGAGCGCGGTGATCCCGCCGAGCTCGGACGAGTAGGTCTGCCAGTCGCGGCTGACCGTGTGCACGTCGTCGGCGCGCGTGACCGACCAGTAGCCCGCCTCTTCCGGGAAGTCGGGAATGTGCGAGGTGAAATGGACCGGACACTCGCCGCGCAGCTCCTTGAACAGCTCGTGCGGCGGCCCGTCCTGCCAGTGCTCGGGATCTCCGACGAGGACGTCTCTGAGATCGCGGCCGGTCGATGCCATCGGTCCCTCCTGTTTGCGCGCGCTGGTGTGCAGTCGATGCTACTGGCCGGCTGGCCAGTCGGAGCCGGCTCGGCCCGCGCCCGCTACGGTGGGCGCCGCGATGCCCCCCGCCCCCGCCGAGCGCGACACGATCCATCACGCCGACAACCTCGACGTGCTGCCCGGCCTGCCGGACGAAGCCTTCCAGCTGATCTCCATCGACCCGCCGTTCAACACCGGCGAGACGCAGGCGCGGCGGACGCTCGCGATGGTCCCGGACAGCGACGGAGACCGCACCGGCTTCAAGGGCGTCCGCTACCGCACGCGCCTGCTGGCCGAATCCCGCTACCGCGACGCGTTCGACGACTACCTCGCGTTCCTCGAGCCGCGCCTGCGCGAGGCGCACCGCCTGCTGCACCGCAGCGGCACGCTCTACTTCCACATCGACTACCGCGAGGCGCACTACTGCAAGCTGCTGCTCGACGAGCTGTTCGGGCGCGAGCAGTTCCTCAACGAACTGATCTGGGCCTACGACTACGGCGCGCGCACGAGGCGCCGCTGGCCCGCCAAGCACGACACGATCCTCGTCTACGTCAAGGACATCGCGGCCTACTGGTTCGACTCCGACCAGGTCGACCGCGAGCCGTACATGGCGCCCGGCCTCGTCACGCCGGAGAAGGCCGCGAAGGGGAAGCTCCCGACGGACGTCTGGTGGCACACGATCGTCCCCACCAACGGCAAGGAGAAGACCGGCTACCCGACCCAGAAGCCGGAGGGGATCGTGCGGCGCATGGTGCAAGCGTCGACCAGACCGGGCGACTGGTGCCTCGACTTCTTCGCCGGCAGCGGCACGCTCGGCGCCGTCGCCGCTCAGCTCGGGCGCCGCTACGTCCTGATCGACTCCAACCCGGACGCGATCGCCGTCATGCAGAGACGGCTGCCGGGGGCGACGCTGGTGACGGCCTCCCCCGCTTGACCTCCGCTGAGACGCCGCGGTGTCTCGCGAAGATGTCGAGCACCCATCTGCCGGCCGGCCGCGCGGCGAGCTCCTGCGTAAATGACCGCAGCGGCTCCGGCGGCGGATGCGGCGGGAGGTACTGGCGCTGCGGCGGCCGGATGAACGGCGTCGAGAGCGCCGCGGCCGTCAGGTCCGCGATCGAGAAGGCATCCCCGACGAGGTAGCCGCTCGGCCCGATCTCGGCCTCGATGCGGTCCATTGCCGCGAGGATCTTGCGGCGCGCCTCTTCAGCGGTCTCGGCGTCGATGCGGTAGCGGGCCTTCACGGCGCGCGTCACGGCGAACGCCCCGGGCCGGAACGCCGCCCGCACGAGCGGCGAGGAGTCGGGGAAGGCGGTCTCGAAGAAGACGCGCGGGTCGCGCGAGACTTCGTACCAGGCGAGGCGCCGCAGGTACGGCGCGAGCTGCTCGTCGAAGAAGTCCTCCAGCTCCAGCGCACGCGCGCGCTGCGTCGGGTCCGACGGGTAGAGCGGCGGATCGGGCACGCGCGCCTCCAGCGCGGCGACGATCGCGGTCGAGTCTCCGATCGCGCGGCCGTCGAGTCTCAGCACCGGGAAGGTGGGTCTGCGCGTCATCAGCCACGCCGCCGGCAGCGAGCCGAACAGCGGCAACGGCGTCACGCGGCGATGCGGGATGCGCTTGTGGTCGAGCGCCCAGCGGACCTTCTCGTTGTAGTGGGAGACCTTGATCTGCCACAGCGTCGGCATGGAACTGGCCATGTGGCCAGTCTAAGCGGCGAGCGGCGCGGTCGCGCCGGCAGCCTCGCGCCAGGGCATCGCCCTCGCAACCGGAAGCACCGCCCACGGGTTGCGCCACAAGCTCGGGGCGACCGGCGCGGTCGGATCGGTCGAGCGCAGTCCTTGCGCGACCAGCACGCCGGACAGGCGCGTGTTGCAAGGACCGCCGGGACCGTGCCACACGGCGTGGTCGTGCACGCTTGCACCGAGCAGCGCGCGCTCCACGTCGTCCTCGCGGACGCGATCGCCGAGCGCGAGCACGGCGAGCAGGTACGGCTTGTCGAGCGCGCCGTAGCGAGCTGCCTTCTTCTTGATCTTGCGGCGCAGCGGGCGCACGTCGTTGACGGCCCCGCCCGCGGCGGCGCGGGGCACCAGCTGCGCGTATCCGCACGGGCGCGCGAGCTCGCCCGGCAGCGCTATCGCTTCGACGTCGATCACGAAGTCGTCGAACGCAAGCCGTCTGATGCAGCTCCTCGCCCCCAGCTCACGCGGGTCGAGCGCGCCGAGCCAACGCTCCAGCGGCGGCACGATCCGCCGCCGTCCCGGCGAGCACGCGCCGTACCTGACGACCTCCAGCGCAAGCGAGAAGCGCGGCGCGCGCACCGTCGCGAGGATGTCGCGCAGCTGCTCGTCGAGACGACGCTCGGTGAACGAGAGCGGCGAGTCGCCGCCGACGACGGTCGCCTCCAGCCAGCAGCGCTCGCGCCCGCGCGTCAGCACGAAGTCCTGCCGGCGCACGCCCGCTTCGCAGCCGATGTTCACCGTCACCTCGAAGCCGCGGCGGCGATGCGCCTCGTGCACCCACAGCTCCCAGAACGCGCCCGCGTGGTCGAGCTCCGCGTGCTGCGCGAAGCGGTTGCGCAGATCCGTGCGCGCCGATGTCGGCAGCCCCGCGAACCAGCGGTCGAGCTCCCGGCGCACCGCATTCCAGTGAATACCGGCAGCACGGTCGAGGAAGGCATACGCCGACTCCTGGTGGGCGCGCGGCGTCGCGTCGGTGCGGTCGCGCACCGAGAACAGCGACGGTCCGTGCAGCGTCGAGCTGATCGCCTTCCCCCTGGCGAGCTGTGAACTGATGCGCGGCGGCGATGTCCCCCGACACCGCGCAGGTCAGCCCACCGTACACAACCCGCGGTCCCCGGCTCAAGTCGGGTCCTGCATGGGTCGATCTTCGAGGTATGAGCCAGTCGCCGTGCGTGAGCGTGCTCGTGCCGGCGCACGGCGGGGCGAACGGCCTCGCCGCCTCGCTGGACGCCGCGCTCGCGCAAGGCTTCCCCGCCGAGCGATTCGAGATCGTCGTCGTGACGGACGGCGAAGCTGCTCGCGAGGTGGCGGCCGGCTACGCCGAGCTGTTTCCGAGGCGGATCCGCATGGTCGCGGGCCCGGGCGCCGGCGCAGTCGCCGCGACGGCACGCGCGCTGAGCGAGGCGCGTGGCGAGCTGCTCGCGCTGCTGGAGCCGGGCGACCGCTGGCCCGTCAGCCGCATCGCCGCGCAGGTCGCCGCGCTCGGCGAATGGGACGACGTCGGGCTTGTCTACTCGGAGCTGACCGACGGCGACGGCGAGCCGCCGCACGGACGGCCCGCCGGACGTCTGCTGCGCGAGCCCCCATGCATCGCCGGCTCCTCGATCATGCTGCGCGCATCGCTGCTGCCGGCGCTCGGCCCGCTGCCGGAGGAGCTGCCGCGCGCACCGTGGTGGATCGCCGTGCGGGCGGCGTGCGTATCCGAGATCGCGTTCGTGCCGGCTGGCACGGCGGCGGCGGTCGGAGCTCATGACGAGATCGAGCCCGCGGCGCGCGAGCTCGCGCTGCGCGAGGCGCTGGCAGTGCAGCGGTGGTTCCTCAAAGCCGTCACGTCGGAGTCGCTCTACGCGGACGCCGTCGGCGAGATCTGGAATGCGTTCGTCGCGAACGCGCGCCGGCTGCTGACTGCGGCCGGCAACGACCCCTTCGCCGAGCTCGTGACGGTGACCGACGTGGAACGCTCGGAGGCGCGCCGCGCGCTCGCTGACGCGCGCGCGGCGCTGGAGCGCGGCGACACCTGGCCTGCCTCGGCGCTCGCGGTGCGCGCAGCGGCGCTCGACCCGTGGTGCGCACCGGCGCGGGAGCTGCTCGCCGAGACGCTCGCGGCACGACCGCGCAGGGCAGCGGGCGATCCGCTCGCGGGCGCACGGCGCTTCGTCACGCTCGCGTTCGCGGAGGAGCTGCTCCAAGACCGTCAGCTGCTCACGGCATACGGCTCGCGCTTCGACGGCGGAGCGGATGCGACGCTCGCGATCGACGCGAGCACGCTGCTGCCGGCCGCGGCGGGTCGCGCGCTCGCCGCGCTCGTCAGCGACCTCGGCCTGGACACTGACGGCACCGCCCACCTGATTGCGGTCCTCGGACCGATTGACGCGTCCGTGCGCGCGCAGCTGCCCGCGCGCGCAGACGCGCTGCTGACGCGGCGCAGCGCTCGAAGCGACGCGCCGGCGGTGCCGGCGTTCGACGCCGACTCGATCGACGCGCTGCATGCGCTCGCGCGCCGCGCGAGCGCCGCGTAGCGCCCTCATCGAGCGCACCGTCGTACGTACGTCCAATCTGGCGCCCCGGCGTCATGCCGGGACCGGCGCAGCGTCGATGCCCGCGGTGCCGGTGGGTGCAAGGACGGCCCGCACGGACGGCAAGGACGCCGGCTGACCGCCTCTGGCCGGGACGGTCCGCCGCGAAATGCACGGATGCTTGGTGGGGGCGCCTCTGGCCGGGGGCGCCCCCACCGCTTTCTGCGGACGTCGTCAGAGCTGGAGCGTCCCGTCAGCGACGACGACGACGTCGCCGCCGACGCGCGGTCGATCGCCTTCCATCGCCGTCTCGATGCGGCTCGGGCGGCCCATCTCGATCCCCTGCTCGATCGTGAGCTCGGCGGTCCCGGTGCGCTGCGAGAGGTAGGCGCACAGCGGACCGGCCGCGGAGCCGGTGGCGGGATCCTCGCCGGTCGCCGCGCTTACGAAGGAGCGGGCGCGGGCGGTGCCGGCGGCCGGATCGCACACCGCGGCGTAGAGGACCGTCGCGCCGTGCGCCTTCAGCAGCGCTTCCACCGCCGGCCAGTCGGGCCGGGCACGCGCAAGCGCGTCGAGGTCGCGCAGCGGCAGGATCAGCTGCGTGAGGCCGCTGCCGACGAGCTGCGGCGCCAGCGCGCGGTCGGCATGCTCGGGCGTGAGCCCGATCGCTCTCGCGATCTCGGAGCGCGGCAGCTCGGCGCCGTAGCTCGCGGGCTCCTGCAGCATCGAGGCGTGCGCGCGGTGCGCGTCGAGCAGGTGCACGTCGATCGGCTGCAGGCCCGCGCCGGTCTGCTGGACGTAGCGCACGCTGCGCGGCCCGCCGTCGGCGCCGTGCTCGGCGCGCGCGACGGCGACCGCGGTCCCAAGCGACGGATGGCCGGCGAACGGCAGCTCGCGCTCGACGGTGAAGATGCGGTTGCTGTAGTCGGCGCCGGCGTCGTGCGCGCGCTGGAGGAACGTCGTCTCGCTCAGGCGCGTCTCGCGCGCGAGTGCGAGCATCGTCGGCTCGTCGAGCTCGTCGGCGTCGTGCACGACGGCGAGCGCGTTGCCCTGCAGCGGCGTCGCCGTGAAGACGTCCAGCAGCGTGTAGCGATGGGCCCCCACCCCGTCTGCCGTGCGTTATCCGTCGAAGTCGAAGTCGCGTGGGGGGCGCTGCTCGAACCAGAGCCGGTCGTGCTCTGGTGTCTCCTGCAGGAAGTCCGGGGTCTCTTCGAGGACGTCCTCGGCTGCTTCGTGCTCGTCCTCAACCCGGTACTCGGTGGTCGGCTGGTCGACGGTGCTGGGCTCGGCCGCGTGGCGGGCGGGTCCTGTCGCCGGTGAAGACGATTCCGCGGGCGGGGCCGCGGAAATCGTCTCACCCGCGCCACCCGCCCGATCGGCGTGTGCGGCTTCGGGCTCAGGATTGGCCGCGCCGCCCATCGACCGGTCCTCGTGCGGCTGTTCCGCCGCTTCCTTGAACAGCGGGTCGCCGTGCGGTGGCTCGTGGCGGTCCTCCGGTGCGAGGACGTGGGTGTGCTCGTCGGGGTGCTGGGCCTCCGGCGCCGGGTGCGGATGCTCGGCGTGCCCGGGCTGCGCCGCCTGCCCCGACTCGGGAGCGGGTGCCGCGGACTCGGCCGCCGGCTCGCGGCGGACGGGGCCGAGCGCCTCCTGCTCCTGCCGCGCGACCTCCGAGGGGTCGGCGCCGCGGCGGCGCTTGAGGTCCAGATGCTCGCGGATCGCGTCGTCCAGCAGACCCATGCGCGGCCAATGCTATCGGCCCCGCAGAGATGCGGGGGATGCGTGCAAGGATCAGCCCGCTCCGCCGGTCGCTACCGGCGCGTCGGCCCGCACCGTGCGGTTCTTGCCGGTGCGCTTGGCGGTGTAGAGGGCGGCGTCGGCGGCGGCGACGAGCGCGACCGGGTCGCCGTCGGAGGAGGCCGCGACGCCGCAGCTGACGGTCACGCGCAGCGTTCCGTGGCCGTCGATCCGCGGCAGTTCGAGCGCCTCGACGGCGGTACGCACGCGCTCGGCGATCGCCTCCGCACCGACGAGGTCCGTCTGCTGGAGCGCGACGGCGAGCTCCTCGCCGCCGTAGCGGGCGGGTTCGTCGACCTCGCGCGAGCAGTCGGCGAGCACGGTCGCGATCTCGCGCAAGACCAGGTCCCCCTGCTGATGGCCGTAGGTGTCGTTGACGCGCTTGAAGTTGTCGACGTCGAGCATCAGCAGCGCGAGCGGCTGGTCGAAGCGGCGCGCGGCCGCGGCCTCGGCCGCGATCACCTCCTGGAAGCGGCCGCGGTTGGAGAGGCCGGTCAGCTTGTCGGTGACCGCCTGGCGCTGCACCTGCTCGTGCAGCTCGACGTTCTCCAGCGAGATGCCCGTCTGGCGGACCAGCGAGGCGACCAGCTCCTGCTCGTCGGCGGTGAAAGGCCTACCGCGCCGCGCAAGCGAGACGATCCCGCGCGGAATCGGCGCGGCGAGCGCGGCGACGTCGTCGACCGTCGCGCTCGCGGCAAGCGGGCGGGCGTCGTCGCGCGGGTCGAGGTGCGCGGCACGGGCGTGTGCCTCAGCGGCGGCGATCGCCCGCTCGGCGCCGGCCAGGTCGCCGACGCGCGTGGCCTCCAGCAGGGCGCCGTCGCCGGCGTCGACCGCAGCGCGCCCGCAGTCCGCCTGCACCGCGTCAACGATCGTCTGCGTCCCAATCTCCAGCAGCGTGGTGCGGTCGAGGTTGGCGGCGAACGTCGCGCCGACGCGCTGGATCGACTCGCGCAGGCGGCCACGCTCCTGGTCGAGCTCGCGCATGCGCCGTTCCAGCTCGCGCGACATCTTGTTGAACTCGTCGCCGAGCTGCGCGAACTCGTCGCGGCCCGCGATCGGCACGGCCGTGGAGAAGTCCCCGCCGCCGATCCGCTTGGCGGCGGCGAGGAAGCGCGCGAGCTGGCCGTGCAGCTGACGGGAGATCGTCAGCGCGCCTGCGAACGCCAGCAGCAGGAAGAGGACCAGCAGGGCGAGCGCGATCCGCTGGCCGCGTGTAGCGGCTGCGGAGGTCGCGCTCGTATCGGTGAGGATCGCGACGGTCGTGTGCCGTCCATCGAAGCCGGGGGCGGTGAACGTTGCGACCGCGTAGTCGACGCCGGCGAGGTTGACCGTGCCGTCGGCGGGGAGGCGCGCTGTGCTGGTGGTCGGCCGCGGGAGCGTGCTCGCAAGCAGCCGGCCGTCCTGCGTGAGGATCGCGCGCACGGTGTGCGTGGAGACCGTCCGCGCGAAGCGGCGGGCGGTGAGGACGGCTGCTTCGATCATGATGGGAGCACCGCCGTCCGCTGAGGCGACGCGCACGGCGCCGGGCGCGATCGCCTGCCGGTCGCCGACGTCGGCGAGCGTGCGGCCGGCCTGCACGACGCGGATGCGTGCGAGGCCGCGCTGGACCGCGAACGCCGCGAGCGCTGTGCGGTTCGTGGTTGCAGATGGTGAATCCTGCGCGAGCGCACGGGCAGCATGAGCGCCGTCCTGCGTGAGGCGGTGGAAGGTGTTCAGCGCGGCGGCAGCGCTGGCGCGGTTCTGCGCGGTCGCCTTCGCGTGCTGGCTGTCGGAGACGATGCGCGCGACGACGACGCCGAGCGCGATCATCGGCACGACGACGATCAGCACGAAGAACAGCGTCAGCCGGGCGCGGAAGCTCATCCCCTGCTCACCACTGCGGGGGAGGCTATCGCCGTTGAGTGGTGAGCCGGTGACGTTCCGGACACTCGTTAGACTCGCCGCGCCTATGAGGCTGCGTGCACAGGCGCGGGTGAATCTCGCAGCGATCGAGCGCAACTGTGCGCGGCTGCGGTCGGTCGCGGGCGCGGAGACGGCGCTGTGCGCGGTGGTGAAGGCGAACGCGTACGGGCACGGGACGGTGCCGGCGGCGCGCGCGGCGCTGGCGGGCGGAGCGGAGTGGCTGGCGGTCGCGGCGGCGGACGAGGCGGTGGAGCTGCGGGCCGCGGGTGTCGAGGCGCCGGTGTTGATGATGGGGGCGTTGAGCGCCGACGAGCTGTCGGTGGCGTTGCAGGCCGGGGCCGACGTGGTGGCGTGGCGGGCGGGGTTCGTGGAAGCGGTGCGGGCATGGGCGCGGGAGACCGGGCGGCTCGCGCGCGTGCACGTGAAGCTCGACGTCGGGATGGGCCGGCTGGGCGTGCGCGATGCCGACGAGCTGCTGGCGATCGCTCGCGAGGTCGATGCGGCTCCAGAGCTCGAGCTCGTGGGTGCGATGACGCACCTGCCGTGCGCGGATGTCGATGGTGAGCGCACGGCGGTCGAGGTCGAGCGCTTCCGTGCGTTCGGCGAGCGGCTGCGGGCCGTTCGGGCGGATGTGGTGCTGCACGCGGCCAACAGCGCGGCCACGCTGTCGGTGCCGGAAGCGCGGCTCGACATGGTGCGCTGCGGGGTGGCGGTGTACGGGCTCGATCCCTTCGGTGTCGATCCAGGCGAGCACGGATTGGAGCCGGCGTTGGAGCTGCGCTCGTACGTGGGAGCGCTGAAGCCATTGGCGCCGGGCGAGAGCGTGGGGTACGGCGCGACGTTCACCGCGCGCGAGCCGACGTGGATCGCGACGCTGCCGATCGGCTACGGGGACGGATGGCGGCGCGCGTTCTCCGACAACGCCGAGGTGCTGATCGGCGGGCGGCGGTGCCGGTTGGTCGGGCGCGTGAGCATGGACAACGTGACGGTCGACGTGGGGCCGGATCCTGTTGGTGTCGCGGAAGGCGACGAGGCGGTCCTGCTCGGCGTCGCCGGCGCCGAGCGGGTGACCGCCGAGGAGCTCGCCCGGCGCATCGACACCATCAACTACGAGATCACCACGGCGCTCACCGCGCGACCCACGCGCGTGTACCACCGCAACGGCGCCGCCGTATCCGCGTAGGCCCGTCTGCGAAGGGTGCCTGATATCGTCAGGAATCCCGCCGTGGCGGGACATAGGGGCTATAGCTCAGTTGGGAGAGCGCCTGGATCGCACCCAGGAGGTCGGGGGTTCGAGTCCCCCTAGCTCCATCGGAACGGAAGCCCTGCTTTGGCGGGGCTTCTGTTGTTTTGGGGGTCGTGGCGGGCGGCTGGTCGCGCGCTGTGGGTACCGCGTGTGGGTACCACATGAGCGGTATCGGCGAACGCGTCGGCCCTTCACGCCATGATTCTGGTCTTTGCAGCACAGGCCAGCCTTGAGACCGTGCAGATCCGCCGCCTAACGATTCGCCGGTTCCGCGGCATCCAGCTCGCGACCCTGCACCCGGGCCCACGCAACGTGCTGCTCGGACCCAATAACGCGGCAAAGAGCACGATTCTAGAAGCGCTGGATCTTGCTCTTCACCCCGGGCTCGGCCGACCACGCCGCGATCCCGACGAACTCGACTTCTACGGGCGTGACCCATCACACGGCTTTGAGATCGAGGTCGTACTCGGCGCTCTGAGTGAGCCGTTTCTGGCTGAAGTGCATCTCCACCTGGAGGGCTGGGACCCAAGAGCGAGAGGGGTGATCCCGGAGCCCGACGGCGATGGCATTGAGCCGATCGTACGCGTGCGGGCAACCGCTGACGCCGACTGCGACCTGGTTCACGAGTTTGCGAAGCAGGAATCAGAAGGGGCGCGATTTCGACCAGCGCACCGACACCTGCTTGGCTGGCTCTTCGACGGCCGCAGCCGCGATCCCGCATGGCAAATGACCTTTTACCGTGGCGGCGTACTCGATCGCCTCTTCTCAGACAGGGATCTTGGCCCTGCTATCGACAAGATTCGTTGGGCGGTGCGGACAGGGGCCGCGGACTTCGGAGCAGACCCGGTCGTCCTTGAGGGTCTCGCCGGTTTGGGAGGAGACCTCCACAAGCTGCGCCTTCTCGCTGAGGGCGAACTGCCGGACTTCGAACTTGGTGGCGTTTCAGAGCGCGAACTGCTTCAAACCCTGCGTCTTGCGCTTCCCGTTCTGCCCGACGTGCTGATCCCCCTGAATCGTCAGGGTCGTGGCATCCAGCGCTTGCTGCTCGTTGCTTCCCTACTGCGGCTCGCCGATCAGGCTGACGGGCCTCCGCCCATCGCAGCGTTTGAGGAGCCGGAGGAAGCGCTCGAGCCTATTCGCCAGACACAGATTGCCGCCATGATCGCGGAGATCGCGGAGAGAGGCGGACAGGTGTTTGTCGTCACCCACTCCATCGGAATGGTCCGAGCGTTTGCGGTCGATGATCTGATCCTGATTTCAGATGAGCCCCGGGGCACGCCGCTCGCCCTCCGTACGGCTCTGAGCGCGCGGGCAAAACAGGGATATGAGCGTCGTCTCGACGGACCGGTGGCCCAGGCACTCTTCTCCCGCGTACCGATGCTCGTGGAAGGCCCGAGCGATCGTGCCGTGATGACGGTCTTCTGGGACAAGCTCGCCACGGATAAGAGAGTCGAACCTCGGCATGCCCGGATGTTGGACTTCATCAATTGCGAAGGCGCGTCGCTACAGCCGGAGATGGCCCGACTCCTGTGCGAAGCCAGAAAGCACGTCGTCGCCTGGGCCGAACTCGATGAGCCGGAGAACCTTGCTCGGCTGCAAAGCGAAGGTCACTGCTCCGCGATCGTGCGCTACGGCGCCGACTCCGAGCAGCAGAATCTCGAAGGAGCGATCGCGAGCGCATGCTCGATCAAAGCTCTTGCCTCCGGAATGACTGTCATCAGCGAAAGTCGAGGCTATGACTGGGCACGGCAGCAGCGAGATCTTCTCGATCGGTGCGAAGACGCCGCGGACGAGGAGCGCGCGGCCATGCGTGCTGCCACAAACATCGAGGAGTTGCTTTGCACACTGCCAGTAGCGCTGGCCAGGCAGCTTGTCTACAAGGCACTCACAGGAACGGCCGGAACTCCTTTCGAGATCAAGGGCGCGCGACCGGCCCGTCAACTCGCCGAGCGGATCATCGAGATTGACGGGGTGCCCGGCCCATTCATGCGCGCCATGACCGCACTCGACAGATGGATCGCGGACGGATGCGCCGCGACGACAGACGTTGAGATGGGACCATGAAATGCAGCTCCGAGCCGATGTCGAGCACGACGCTGTCATCGACTGCGATGCCGGCCACCAGGTAGTTGTCGCTCCTCCTGGAACGGGCAAGACGCACGTCTCAGTGCGCCTTGCTGGCTCACTCGCCGAGCGACTGTCCCCCTCCGAGCGCGTGCTCCTCCTCACCTTCTCGCGACAGGCGCGTGCTCAGCTTGAGGCAGAGTCTGCCCGTCAGCTGACGCGAGCGCATCGCAGATACGTCGAGATCACCAACTACCACCGCCTGTGTTGGCAGGGCGTCATGGCGTACCGTCGTCTTCTCGGGCTGCCCGACCGCGTCGAGATGGTCTCGACCAGACAACGCGTCAAGGTATTGGCAGCTGCGACTCGCGACGGGGCTCGGGCGGTTCAGCAGCACACTGGGCTCGCAGAGAGCCTCGCCGAGCACGCTTTTGCCGAGTTTCGCGACAGCCGCACACCATCGCAGTCGTTGCTCGTCCCCCTCCTCGCTGCAGTCGATGCCGAGCATCGAGCGGGACGCCTGGTCTTCGACGACCTCGGCGCCCTGTTCTGGCGCCTCTTGAAGGCACATCCGGCGATCAGCTCAGCTTTCACCAAGCGCTACCCGATTGTCATCGCCGACGAGCATCAAGACGCGTCTGCGCTTCAAGACGCCATCGTCCGCCATCTTGGCACTCGCCGACTCGTGGTCCTTGCTGACCACATGCAGCTCATTCACGGCTATCGCGGGGCCGACATTGAACGCCTGCGCGCTCATTGGCGAGACAGCCAGACGCAGCACAGATTGACCACGCCCCATCGCTGGCGAGCCACCCCGGAACACGGAGCATGGCTCCTGGCGCTTCGAGAACGCCTGGGAGGCGCCGGCGCCTCTGCCCCCCGCCCGCAGGCAGTCGTGATCTCGAACTACCAGGCGACTCGCGGAATGAACGGCGCACTGGCATGCCTGAAGTGGACCGTTCCCAAGCTTTTTCCTGCTGGGATGAGATCGGTTGCTGTGCTTGTCCGGCAGAATTCCGATCTGGGGCGCGTACGCAACTACCTGGCCAACAATGGAATGCGGCCCCGTCAACTCGGAGGCTCCAAGGACTTCGAGGAGGCTCGCTACGAGGTAGAGCAGCTCCCGCTTCTCAGCGACGGGCAGACCCTGGCGCTCTTTGCACACGAGCGCCTGCTCGCGCTCGTGCCGACTATCCCGAAGAGTGTTGCCGAACAGCTGCGCCGACGCCTGCAACCTAACGGTCCAAAGTTGTCCGGCGCCAAGCAGCCAGCCGGCGCCATGTTGGAAGCGTTCGCACTCCTCTACCAGCATGGAGCCGGCGCGTACTTCCCAGCGATGGGCCGATTGATTGATCTCTGCATGGAGGCCGGGTATCACCTCCCGCGGCCCGAGGCGATTCGCATCATTCGGCGAACAGCAGCGGATCTGGCGCCTGACGATGCGATCGAGGATTGCCTCGCGCGCTACGGCGCAGAGACCGCAGCGTCGCTCCATCGGTCGGCCTCCCGCACTGATCGCGGACTGTTTGTAATGACAGCTCATCAGGCGAAGGGAAAAGAGTTTGACGCCGTGGTGCTGTTCAGTCTCGATGCGCGGCGATGGCCCGATGACGACGACCATCGGAAGCTCATCTATGTTGCCCTGACACGCGCGACCCGGAGCTGGACTCTCATCAGCCCTGACACAGCTCCCTCCCCGCTTCTGACCCTCATTCCCTAGCTACTAGGCGACCAACTGCTCCGGCTAGCGCCGCACCCGCGGCCTGAGGGTCAGCGTCGGAGGCGCTTCTCGCCCTTGGGGTCCATCAGCACAAGGGGGTCGACGCCGATCTGTTCGGCGATGCGCTCGACGCTGCGCAGCGTCAGGTTCCGCTCGCCGCGCTCAAGGCCGCCCATGTAGGTGCGGTGGACGCCGACGAGATCGGCGAACGCCTCCTGGCTGAGTCCGCGTGCTTGGCGGTAGGCGCGGAGGTTGCGGCCCACCGTCTTCTGAAGCTCGCCCTCCATGGGCGCGAAGCCTGTCGGGCTGCTACTTGACGGTCTACAGACCATGCCCATGACGACGTCCAACGAGCAGGTGCCTGAGCTTCGCAATCTCGGCCGTGCGGCGCGCTTCCTGCGCGCGCGCAGAGAGCTGTCGCAGGAGGTCTTGGGAGAGCGAGCCGGGCTGCACCGCAACTACGTCGGAGCGATCGAGCGAGGCGAGATCAACCCGACCTTCCGGATCATGCTCAAGCTCACGCGCGGCTTGGACGTGCCGCTTTCGAAGCTGATCGGCGACTTCGAGTCGCTGCGCCGCGAACAGCAGTAGTGGGCGCGCTAAACGGGGGTTCCTGGCGCCGCTCCGTAGGTGTCACACATGTACACAGTGCATCTAGTCTGCGCTGCTTTTACGGTCACAGATTGGGTGCGCGTGGGGTCGTGCGACGGGCCTTGGGAGCAGGCCACGCAGACTTGCTGGCGATGCAATGGAGCGGCGTGAGAAGACGCAGTAGCGAGCATTGCGGGTTGCTCGGCATTCGCTGCAGGTGCCGGATGATGCATCGCGCTGGTGGGCTGGCGCGGGTCGCTTCTGACGCGTAACTTCCTCTCATGGCCAAGGTGGTCGCCAAGCGCCCCAACGGAGCCGTGCTGGTCGAGATCCCACTCGAAGACGCCGCAGGCCTGGAGGTCGGCGTAGACGTGGAGGTCCGCCGTGTGCGGCCCGCACTTCCAGGTGGGTGGCCCGCGCCCTTCGGCGCGCTGGCCGGCCGGATGCCCTCTATCGAGATCGAGGACATCAAGGCAGCGCGTCGCGAGGCGCTGCGCCCCACGCTGCCGTAGCCCTACCCTCGGTCGCGATCAGGTCCACCGACCGCGGCGCTCTATTCGCCGAGGCCGCGGAGCGTCGCCTCGATCTCCGACGTGAGGAGGTAGAGGTCGGTCTCGGTGGGGTCGTCCGGGTGGAAGGGGTGGAAGCCGAGCCGCTCCCACCAGCTGCGTGCTCGCGCGTGCAGGGCGGTGACGACGACGGCGCGGCAAGCGGCCTTCTCGTTCAGCTCGACTGCGGTCGCGAGGACGTGCGCGACGAGCGCGGTGCCGATGCCAAGGCCGGCGAGGCGCCTGTCGACGGCGAGGCGGCCGAGCAGGAGTGCCGGCACTGAATCGGGTGCTTGCTTTGCCACCGCACGCGGCGCGGCGCTTCGGTCGATCGCCGTCATCGCGAGGCTCGCGTAGGCGACGACCTGACCTTCCGGCGTGGCGACTACCCAGGTCGCGGCGGTGTCGCGGCGGCGGTTCTGGCCGGCGTAGCGGCGCAGCCACTCATCGAGCGCCGGCTCGCCTGACTCGAAGCTGCTGCGATCGTGCCGAGCCGGGTCGAGCGGCTCGGGGCGGCGGAGGTCAGTCAACCCAGCGGAACCCGCGCGGCCGGTCGAGCGCGGCGGCAAGCCGCTCGTTCACGCGCGCCGGCTGGGCGAGCGCGTCGCTGAACGCCTGTGCTGCCTGCGGAGACAGCTCGATCACGCTCCGTTCGGCCAGCACCGCCTCCGCCTGCTGCGACGCTGCCTGGAGCACGAACGCAGAGAGGTTCTGGTGCGTCGCGTCCGCGGCGCGCTCGAGCAGCTGCTTGCGCTGCGGGTCGACGCGGATCTGCAGGCGCTGTTCTTTGATCGTGCTCATGTACTCACTATGGCAGTACAACGCTCAGGCGTCAACGGCCACGCCCTCGTCGGTCACACCGAACGCGGCGTTCACGGCGACGATCGCCGCCGCGTCGATCTTGCTGTGCAGGTAGCGGTTGGTGGTGCGCAGCTCGGCATGGCCGAGCACGTCGCGGACGGTCACGAGGGGCAGCGAGCGGGCGAGGACAGAGCCGGTCGCGTGGCGCAGGCCGTGGAGCTTGAGCGGACGCAGGCCAGCGGCCTCGGCGGCGCGCTTGTAGCGGCGGCGTACGGCTGAGGGGTCGAGGCGGCGGCCGAGCCGGTTGCAGAAGACGTAGTCCTCGGCCTCGGTGAAGTGGTCGCGCTGGCCCAGCCGCGCGAGCGCCTCGGCGGCCGGTCGTGGGATCGGCACCTGGCGGCCGCGTCTGCCCTTCGGCTCTTTCTCGACGCCGGCGCTCACCGCGCGCTCGACGTTGATGACCGCGCCCGAGAGATCGGGCAGGAAGTGGACGTAGCGCCACCGCAGCGCCACGAGCTCGCCGACGCGCATGCCGCTATAGAAGGCGACGCGGAACAGCTCGGCGTCCTGACGATCCTCGGCGGCGCGCGCAGCCTCCTCTTCGTCGCCGAGCCGGTTCGGGCGGCCTCTGTAGCTCGGCGGCGCCGTGCGATGCTCGCCGCGCTCGCACACTCGCGCGAGCGACTCCAGCTCCGCGACCTCATAGTGGTCGAGCGGCGGCGGGGGCGGCGGGTAGCGCTTGTCGGTCCCCGCGATCGGGTTCGACGGCAGCGCGTACGTGTCGGGCTTCATCGCGTAGGCGAAGATCGAGTGCAGGACGGCGCGGTGCTCGTTGACGTTGCGCGCCGACATGCCCGTTCTGTCCAGCTCGCGCAGGAACGTCGAGACCTCGCGTGTCGTCACGGCGTCGATCGGGCGGTCGCCGAAGCGGGCCATGATGCGGCCCTTGGACTCGCCGCTCCCGCGCTTGTACGCAGTGCCCGGCTCGCGCAGCAGGATCTCGTTCTCGCGCAGCGTCGACGGAGCACCGCCCTTCACGTCGCGCTTCCACGCGAGCCACTCGCGCGCGACCCGTCGCACAGTCGGGACACCGGCACGCCGAGCGGCCGCCGCCGCCTCGCGCTCCCCCTCCACAGCGGCAACCTTCTCCGCCGCCGCGACGTGCGCCGAGCGCTCGTCCAGCTAGCCCGACGGGGTGCGCCCGCGACGCTTGACCCACCCTCCCTCGCTGCCATGCTCCAGCCATGCCCGGCCGAGCCGGCGCTTGAGCTGGTTGCCGTTCGCGTCGCGCCACTTTGCCTCGAAGAACGGGGTGCCGTCGGGTCCGACGCGTACGAGGACGGCTGGGCTCTTGGCGGTCATGCCGGCGGGGGTACCACCCAAAACGGCCGTGGGTACCACGCTGGCCGTGGGTACCACTTTGGGTACCGAACGGGCCGAAACTATCGGTAGGACAGGCCATCCGGCCGTACCAGTCTGCCCGTATCCAAGCCACTCGGCCTCAGAGCGCCTCGATCGCACCCAGGAGGTCGCCGGTTCGAGTCCGGCTAGCTGCACTTCGCAAGCCGCCCCTCGTAGAGGTCGTTTCAGGCGGTCTTGCGATACGCGCCCTCGCACGCCTTCGTCCTGCCGGTGACTGGTGCCTGATCTGTGTGCGAACTGTTGCACTCGCGTCCAGCGCTGTAACCAGATCGCGGCCAGAGTCCCGCGGATGCCGCCAGCTCCGCGCCATGTCCACTGGACTGACCATGCGCTCGAGAAGGCCGCACTGCTCGGCATCGCACGGACCGACGTGGAGCATGCCGTGATTGAGCAACATCACCGACGCAGGCGCAACGCGCGATCAGCCGACTGGCTGCTCACCGCTGGCCGCCTCGTGATCGCCTACGACCATCCCGACCACGCCGACGCGACGCGCGCTCGCGTCATCACGCTCTGGCGCCGGCGCTAGCCTTCACCTGATGCACATCGACGGCCACTACGATCCCGACGCCGACATCGCCTGGCTGCGCTTCGAGGGCTACGACCCCAAGACCGTCGTCGGCGAGCAGACCGACGCCGGCCTGCGGGAGATCGACCCCTCGACCGGACGCGTCGTCGGCCTGGAGTATTGGCATGCCAGCACGACGCTCCCACCCGAGCTGCTGACGCTCCTGCCACCTCCAGGCGTCACTGCCGCAGCCTGACCGCCACTCAGCCGTGGCCGATCAAGCGCTGCGGCAAGCCGCTCGTTGACGCGCGCGGGCTGGGCGAGCGCGTCGCTGAACGCCTTCGCCGCCCCGAGCGCCTTCGCGACGGGCACGTCATCGCGCTTGAGCACGCGGATCCGTAGACGAAGACGTTCGCGCCGCCGCCGGCAACGGGGTTGGCGTGCCAGGAACCACTCTCCTCGGTAAGGGCGCATGTCGAAGCGACGCTAAGCCGCATATGGGAGAGCCATCGGCTCCCGTTGTCAGCTTCACGCGTCAGGAGGACTCACCATGACCAGCGCCCTTTTCCGACCTCGGCGAGTGACAATCGCGCTCGCGGGGTTCATCGCGGTCGCCGCTGCGGCCAGCGTGCTCGCCTTCTCGGCCACGAGCGCGAGCGAGGCCGCCGGTATGCGGATGCACGAGCACGTTGCGTTCGCGCCGGCGCGGACCGCCAAAGCGATCCGCTTCCACGATCGCATGCGGGCGCTGTGGGAGGAGCACGGATCGTGGACGCGCATGGTCATCGTCAGCTTCGTCGGCAACCTGCCGAACCTGGCGGCCGCGGAGCAGGTCCTGCTCGCCAACCAGGTCAAGATCGGCAACGCCGTCAAGCCGTACTACGGACGCGCCGCCGGCGACCAGCTCACCACGCTGCTGAAGGCCCACATCCTCGGCGCGGTCGATGTGCTCGTCGCCGCCAAGTCGGGCGATTCGAACCGGCTCAGCCAGGCAGAGGCGAGCTGGTATGCGAACGGCCGCCAGATCGCCGACTTCCTGCACGCTGCGAACCCGCGGTTCCTCTCGCGCGCGGCCGCCCGGCACATGATGAAGGAGCATCTCGACCAGGTGATCGAGCAGGCCGTGGACGAGCTCAAGGCCGACTACACCGCAAGCGCGCGCGCCTACGGCCCCTACATCCGCCACATCCTCGACATGGCGGACATGATCTCCGGCGGCATCGTCCGGCAGTTCCCGGCGCGGTTCCGCTGACGGTACGTCTCCGAGCTGCGGATCGTCGCCGTCGATCAGTCGCGCGGCGGCGGCGAGATCCGCTCCGCCAGCTCGACGATGATCCCCTCCGGGCCGCGGATGTAGCAGAGCCGATAGATGTCTCCGTAGCGCTCCACCTCGCCGACGAGCTCCGCGCCGTGGGGTCGCAGGCGCGCGAGCAGGTCGTCGAGATCGTCGACCGCGAACGTGAGGTGGCGGATGCCCGGGGCGTTCGACGGTGCGTTGCGGTCGCCGTCCGGGCTCGGCGGGGCGTGGAACTTCACGAGCTCCACCCGCGAGTGGCCGTCCGGCGTCTGCATCATCGCGAGCTGGGACCGCACGCCCTCGAGCCCGACGATGCGGTCCACCCAATCGCCCTCGACCGAGCCCTCGTCCTGCAGCTGGAGTCCCAGCTCGATGAAGAACGCCGTCGCGGCCGCGAGATCGTCGACCACGATGCCCACATGGTCCATGCGTTGGATCGTCATGCGCCCGACGGTAACGTAGCGTCGCCCCGATGACACGCGACGCGGAGATCCGGTTCCTGCGGTTCGGAGACCAGCGCGTCGCCTATTCCGTGAGCGGCACGGGGCCGCCGCTGGTCGCGCCGGCGTGGTGGATCAGCCACCTCGAGCTCGACTGGCGCGAGCGCGCGTTTCGATCGTTCTGGGAGACCGTCGGCGCCGGGCGCTCGTTGGTGCGCTACGACGGGCCGGGCGTCGGCATGTCCGACCGCGACGCTCCGCCGCGCGAGCGAACGCTGGAGAGCGACGTCGCGCTGCTCGCCGCGCTCCTGGATGAGCTCGGACTGGAGCGCGTCGCGCTGCTCGGCGGATCCTCCGGCGGGTGCGTGGCGATCGCGTTCGCCGCGCGCTTCCCGGAGCGCGTCGAGCAGCTGTTGCTGTACGGCGCATATGCGGACGGCGCCGCGATCGCGCCACCCGAGGTGCGCGACGCGATCGTCGCGGCGGTGCGCTCGCACTGGGGCCTGGGCTCGCGTGTGCTCGCCGATCTCTTTCTCGGCGACGCCGACACGACGGAGCGCGAGCGCTTCGTGCGCATGCAGCGGGCAGCGGCGAGCGGCGAGACCGCGGCGGCGCTGCTCGAATCGATCTACCGCTTCGACGTCCGCGCAGAGCTCGAGCGGGTGCGCGCGCCGACGCACGTCGTGCATCGTCGCGACGATCGCGCCGTTCCGTACGCGCAGGGCCGAGCGCTGGCGGCGGCGATCCACGGAGCGACGCTCGTCCCGCTCGCGGGATCGGCGCATCTTCCGTGGGCCGGCGATGCCCAGCCGGTGGCGCGCGCGTTGCGCTCCTCCTTGGCGCAGGACGCCGGCAGCGAGAGCGCTGCGGGCGAGCCTGCGGCAGCGCTCCTCTCCAGACGCGAGCGCGAGGTGCTGGCGCTCGTCGCGCACGGACTCAGCGAGCGCGAGATCGCCGAGCAGCTCGTGCTCAGCGAGCACACCGTCCACCGCCACGTCGCGAACATCCGCCGCAAGCTCGGGCGCAGCTCGCGTGCCGCCGCCGTGGCGGAGGCGGCGCGGCTCGGTCTCCTCTGACGGCTGGATCGCCCGTCCGGGCCATCGCAGGAAGATGGCCTGCGCGGGCGAAGCGCAAGGCCCCTCCGCCGCGTACCGTCGCTGCCATGAGCACAGTCGACATAGAGGCAGCGCGGCCGCCGGCACCGGGCCTCTGGACCCGGACATTCGCAACCGTGTACGACCCGTTCCTGTGGCTCGGCGAGCGGATGGGGATGCGCGCGCACCGTCACGAGCTGCTGCACCACGCGCGCGGACGAACGGTCGAGCTCGGCAGCGGCACCGGCCTCAACCTCCCCCACTATCCCGACGACGTCGACGAGCTGATCCTGACCGAGCCCGACACCGCGATGGCCGCGCGCCTGCAGCGCAAGCTGCGTCGCAGCGGGCGGTCGGCGCGCGTGCTCGGAGCGTCAGCCGAGCAGCTGCCGTTCGACGACGGCTCGGTCGACACCGTCGTCTCGACGCTCGTGCTGTGCACCGTCGACGCGCCGGATGTCGCGCTGCAGGAGATCGCCCGGGTGCTGCGTCCCGACGGCCAGCTGCTGTTCATCGAGCACGTGCGCGCCGACTCGCCGCGGCTCGCCGCCTGGCAGGACCGTCTTGCCGGGCCCTGGCGCCGTTTCGCCGAGGGCTGCCGCTGCAACCGCGCCACCGTCGCACTGATCGAGGCAGGCGAATTGGAGGTCGACGAGCTGCGCGAGGCGTCATGGCGCGGGATGCCCGCGATCGTCACACCGCTGGTCGCGGGCCGCGCGCGGCCGAAGCCCTCCGCCGCGTGAACCGCGGCGGCGTAGAGTCCGAGCGGCGAGCTCATGACGCCGCCGATCCTCACGCCGGAGATCCAGCAGTTCGTTCGCGAGCAGCGGCTCGGGTTCGTGGCGACCGTCGGCGCAGACGGCCGACCGAACCTCTCGCCGAAGGGCACGACCACCGTCTGGGATGACGAGCACCTGATGTTCGCGGACATCGCCTCGCCGCAGACCGTCGAGAACCTGGCGGCGAACCCGCACGTCGAGATCAACGTCGTCGATCCGATCGTCCGCAAGGGCTGGCGCTTTCGCGGCGCGGGCACCGTGCACCGCGACGGCTCCGAGATGGAGCGGGGGCTTGCGATCCTCGCCGCTGCCGGATCGACGACACCGCGCGAGCGGATCGCCTCGATCGTCGTGGTGACGGTGCACGAAGCCGAGCCGCTGCTCTCGCCGGCCTACGACGCCGGGCTGACGGAGGACAGACTCGCCCGCCGTTGGCTGTCCCACTTCAGGGAGCTGCATGCCGGGCACGCGCCCTGACCGTGCGGGACCGCTCGAAGGCACCTCATTACTTCTAATCCTTGTGTAGTGTCGGACTCACCAGCCGCCGCGCTCCGGGAGGGAGCCATGAGTCCGAACCGCATCGTCGCCGTGCTCACGCCGCTCGTCTTCGCGCCGCTCGCAGGGGCGTGCGCGGCGTGGCTCTCGCAGCACTTCCCCGGCGTTGACGTCGACAGAAACGCGCTCGAGGAGATCTTCATCGCCGGCGCGCTGATCGCACTCGCGCCGGCGGCGCAGTGGCTGCACGGCTGGCAGAAGTACGAGGCGCGTCAGGGCGAGCTGCAACGCGATCTCGCGCTCGCGTCCACCACCGCCGCGGCGCCGCCCGCGGATGCCGGCTGGTCCGACGCGTCCGAGGGCGTGACCGACGCGGACGACGAGCTCGACGAGCTGGATCAGCTCGGCGAGTCGCCGCTCGACGACGAGGATCCCGCCGAGGCCTGGACCTGACGATGCGCGCGTTCCAGGGACTCGACCGCGCGGCCGCTCCGCCGGCGGCCCAGGCCCGCAAGATGCTGCAGGCGATCGGCGGACGCTGGTGGAACGTGTACATCGGCGGGCCGCAGTCGGGCGGCTCCGGCTGGACGCCCGAGCTCGTGCGCGAGTACGTCCAGCACGGGATCGACCGCTTCATGCTCACCTACGTCGGCCAGCAGCACGGCGGCACGCTCACCGCCGCTCAGGGCCACCACGACGGCGCGGAGGCGCTCGCGCTCGCCAGACGCTTCGGCTACCACGGCAGCGTCCCGCTCTGCCTGGACGTCGAGATGCCGACCTTCAACGGCGCGCCGAGCGCGACCGTCCAATACGCGCGCGCGTGGTGCGAGACGGTGCGCAGAGCCGGTGCGCGCCCCGGCGTCTACGCAAACCCGGCGCCGCTGCAGGCGATGGCGAAGGGCGGCGTCCACGCCGACTTCGTGTGGGTCGCGAGCTGGGTCGGCAGCCACCGCTCCGATCGCAACCCGCATGCGGCCGCCAGCATGCCGAACGATCTGTGGTCGCAGCCGGGCCAGCGCGCGTGGCAGTACGCCGGCGCGCTGAAGAACTCGCCGTGTCGCGTGCTCGGGCTCGACGTCGACATCAGCGTCGCCGACCTCGGCTGCCTCGCGCCGCCGCCCGGCGCGATCGCGACCGTGGCGACCCACCTCGACACCGGAGCCCGCGGCGCGACGGTGGTGCGGCTCACGCACCGGCTGTCGATCGTGCCCTCGCCGACCACCGGCAAGCCCTACCTCGACGGGCCGCGGCGGCGCTTCGACGCCGCCACGCACGACGCGCTGCGTGCGTTCCAGCATGAGCACGGACTGCATGCGACCGGCTCCTACGACAAGGCCAGCGCACGAGCGCTCGTGCAAGCCGCCAACGCCGCGCGCCGGAATGGCCAGCATGCGGCGCCCCACCTCGAGCCCAGACTCGCCGAGCCGAGACAGACGCGCCTGCCGCGCCTGGTGAAGGAGTTTCAGCGGCTCGACGCCGCTGCCAACCACGCCTGGCAGCAGCTGGAGGCCTACGCCGGCAAGCGCCGGCAGCGGCTTGCGCGCGTCGCCGCCGACGGCGGTGACGACGAGATCGCCGACAGCCTCGGGCGGATCGAGCACCAGCTGGCACGGCTCGTGGAGCTGGAGGCGCGCGAGGTGGCGCTCGCCGAGCACGAGCAGCAGGCAGAGGCGGAGGCGCAGGCCGCGCACGCCGCCGTCGAGGCGGTGGTCGTCGCCGCGGGCGAGGAGCCCGTGGCGGAGGCCGCGGCCGCACATGCGAGAACAGAGTCGCCCGCGACGGCCGCCCCACCGGCAACCGACGGCGCCAACGGAGCCGGACCGCCGGCGCCGCCGTCTCCTCAACGGCTGGCAGACCTGGACGACGCGGAGCTCGACGAGCGGATCGAGCGCCTCGACGCGCGGCTGGACCGCATCCGCCGCGAGCGGATCGCCCGCTGGGCGCGCACGGAGAAGCAGCTCGTGCGCCACGAGCGCGCGGCCGCCGGCAGGACGGCGAGAGCGACCGCCACTGCCGCGGCACCGCACGCCGCCGGAGGCAGAGCTCATGCGCCGGCGCGGCCGATGCCGCCGCGCGGACACGAGCAGCTCCCCGCCGATGAGGTCAGACGGCTGCAGTCCAGCCTCAACCGCTTCACCGAGCACGCCCTGAGGAACGTCCTCCCGCTCGCGGTCGACGGCAAGCAGGGGCCGGAGACCAACAGACGGATCGAGCTGGCTAAGTTCTATCTGGGCTACGGCAGCGCCGAGAGAACTGCGGTCGTCACGTCCGACTTCGTGCGGCGGCTGCGCCACCCGCGCTCAGCCCGCTACTCAGGCCCGCGGATGCTCGCGCGTGCCGCGCGGCGCCGGCGCAGACAGCACCGGCAGGCCGCGCGGCTCGGCCACGGTCCGATCGAGGGCTCGCCGAAGCACATCATCGACGCGATCGTGCTGCCGATCGCCGCGGCCTGCGGGATACACGTGCCGGCCGCGACGATCGCCGTCTGGAACGCGCGGCACGGCCCGACGAGCACCGGCCTGCGCTCCGACCATCAGGGTCCGCCCGACGTGGCGTGGGCCGCCGACCTCAGCAACGGCTCCAGCCCGACGCCCCAGATGGACGAGCTGGCGCGCCGGCTCGCCCATCGCCTCGACATTCCGTGGAGCGGATCGGGCTGCGTGAACGCGACGCACAACGGCTACCGCTTCCAGCTGCTCTACCGCACTGCCGATCACTACAACCACGTGCACATCGGCATCAAGGTCGTCTAGGAAGCTGGCGCGGGGCCGAACGTGACCCCGAAGCGCTCGCACAGCACGGGGATCGACGCGAAGTCGAACTCCAGGCCATAGCGGGCGCCGAGCGCGGCCAGCTGCTCGGGCTGGGGCGGGCCGTCGGCGCCGCGCTCGCCCATCTCGACGAGCTCGTCGAAGAAGTTCTCGAAGCCGCCCGGCGCGATGATCTCGAGGATCCGGCACGGCGTCTCGCCCGCGTTCCAGAACGTGTGCCACTGCTCGCGCGGCTTGTGCACGAGGTCGCCGGCCTCGGCGTAGACGACCTCCTCGCCGAGCAGCGCGCCCATTCTGCCTTCGAGCACGTAGCTGTACTCGTCCTCGCGGCTGTGTCGGTGCAGCGGCGCGGCGAGCGCGCGCGGGGGCATCGGGTGCTCGACGAGCGAGAAGCCGCCGGCGTGCGTCTCCTCGGTGTCGATCATGAAGCGGACGCCGATCGAGCCGAGGCTGCCGGCCTTGCCGTCGCGCGGGCCGACGATCTTCGGGGCGGAGGTGGCGTGCATGGTGGAATCCTTTCGATGAACGTTGTGTATATCGATTGGGGGTACTGTAACATCGATGAACGCCATGTCAACTCAAAAGCGCAGATACGAGCTGAAGGCCCGCGCCGAGGCCCAGCAGGCGACGCGCAGCCGCATCGCTGCCGCGGCCGCCGCGCTGCACGAGGAGGTCGGCGTCGGCAAGACGACCGTTGCCGACATCGCACGGCGCGCGGGCGTGCAGCGGCTGACCGTCTACAACCACTTCCCGGACCTCGACGCGCTGCTGCCGGCGTGCAGTGCGCACTGGCTGAGCGAGCACCCGATGCCCGACCTCTCGCCCGCCTTCGCGCTGGAGAACCCGGTCGAGCGCCTGCGCGCGGCGCTGACCGCGCTCTACGGCTGGTATCGCGAGAACGCGCCGATGCAGCGGCGGATCCACGGCGAGCGGGCGACGGTGCCGGAGCTCGACGCGTGGATGGCGCGCTCGGCGGACGTGGCGCTCGCCGAGCTTGCGGCCGGCCTCGCGGCCGGCTTCGACCACCCGGACGGGCGCGCGCTGGCGGCGCTCGCGCTCGACTTCTGGACGTGGCAGCGGCTCGACCGCGAGGGCCTCGACGACGACGCAGCCGCCGCGCTGATGACCGACGTCGTGAGCGGCGTGGGCGCCGCCGTTTAGCTCAGCAGCCCGAGCTCGCCCGCGCGGTGGCTCGCCTCGACGCGCGAGCGACAGTCGAGCTTGCCGAGCACGTTGCGCACGTGCATGTCGACCGTGCGCTGAGACAGGAACAGCTCCTGCGCGATCTCACGGTTCGTGCGGCCGATCGAGACGTGCCGCAGGACCTCCAGCTCGCGGCGCGTGAGCTGCACGCCGTCGACCTGCGTCGCCGCCCGTGAGCCGAGCCGCTGCGCGACCGACTCGCCGAGCGCGGCGACCTCCTGCGCCGCCGCCGCGGCCAGCGGCCGAGCGCCGAGCTTCGTCGCCGTGCGGTAGGCGTCGCACAGGCGCTCGAGCGCCTCGTCGCGCAGGCCGGCTCTCGCCAGCACGACACCGGCGCGCAGCTCGATCTGCGCGCGCTCGAACGGGATCGCGAGCGTGCGGTGCAACTCGACCGCGCGCGCAAGATGCTCGGCGGCAGCGGCCTCGTCGCCGTCGAGCAGCGCCAGCTCGCCGATCGCCTGGGCGAGCGCCGCGAGCGCGTCCGCATGACCGGCGTCGGCGGCCATCTTGGCGAGCGCGTCCGCGCACGCGTGCGCGCCGCCGCGATCGCCGCGCGCCGCAAACCACGCGGCCGCCCAGCGGATCCCCCACACGGCGTAGTGGTGGTCCTCGCTCTGCTCCCAGCGGGCGAGCAGCGCGCGGCAGTGCGCGGCCGCCTCGTCATGGTGTCCCTCCGCCGCGGCGACGTACGCCAGCGCGGTGGTGGAGTCCATGTACATGTTGTAGTGGCCGACCGCGGAGGAGACCGCGCGCGAGGAGGTCAGCAGCCGGCGCGCGGCGCTGAGCTTGCCCTGGAAGGCGTGGACCGCGCCGACGAGGCCCTCGGCGACCCATACCGCCGTGTCGGCCTCGATCAGCTCGCGCCCCAGCTCGCACGCGCGCGACCACTCGCCGCGCTCGCGCAGCACGTAGACGAGGCAGGTGACGCACGCGACCTCGGTGCCCGCGTCGGCGCCGGTGCGGCACAACCCGAGCGCGGTGTCGAGCGCCTCCTCCGCCTGGCGGTAGTCGGCCGCGTCGTAGAGCACGAGGCTGAGCCGCTGGTAGAGCTCGGCGGCGATCGGCGTGAGGTCGTGCTCCAGCGCGAGCGCGAGCCCGCCGCGGACCGTCTCCAGCCCCGTGTCGTAGTCGCCGCCCTTCGCCTGCACGACGCCGAGCAGGCCGAGCGCGCGTGCACAGAGGTCGACGCGCGCCGCACCGCGGGCATCGGCCTCGGCCGCCTGCGCCAGCTCGATCGCCTCCGCGTAGCGGGCGCCGCGGCGGTGGTGATCTGCCATGGCGAGCCGCTCCACCGCGGCATCCGCGGACTCGCCCGCGTCTGCGAACGCATCGGCCGCCAGCCGGTGCGCGGCGAACGCCGCGTCGCGCTCGCCGTTCAGCTCGTGGACCGCCGCCAGCCGCCGTTGCGCGGCCGCCATGCCGAGGCGGTCGCCCTGCGTGTCGCGGATCGCCGTCAGCTCACGCCATGCCTTCGCCGCCTCTCCCAGCTCGCCGGCCAGCTCGGCGCAGCGCGCGTAGCCCTCGAGCAGCTCGACGCGCAGCGCCTCGTCCTCTTCGTCCGCGCACAGCTCGAGCGCCTCCCGTCCGGCGCGCGTCGCGTCGCGGTAGGCGTGCAGCGCCTCCGACTCGGCGACCGCCCGCACGAGCGCGCCGCGTGCCCGCGCGCGGTCGGCCGCGCCGAGCCAGTGCGCGGCGATCTCGGCGCTCGCGGCACCGCGGCGCTCGAGCAGTTCGGCGAGCTGTCGATGTAGTGCGCGTCGGCGCATCCACGGCACCTCGGCGTAGAGCGCCTCGCGTGTGAGCGCGTGACGGAACGCGGCGCGGCCCGCCTCGCGCTCCTCCGCGAGCATGCCCGCCTCGATCAGCTCCGCCAAGCCCGCCTCGTCGGACAGCAGCTCGGCGACGAGCGGAAGCTCGAACGACAGCCCCGCGACCGCCGCGGCCTCAGCTGCCGTGCGCGCCTCCGCAGACAGCTCGGACGCCGCGATCACGACCGCCTCGCGGATCGTGTCCGGCACGGGCACCTCGTCGCGGTCGGCGAGCTCAAGTCCGTGGCGGCCGCTCTGCAGCGCGCCTGTGACCTGCAGCGCGGCGACCAGCTCCTCGACGAAGAACGGCGAGCCGAGCGTGCGGTCGTAGATCGCGCGCACGAGCGCGGCCGACGGCGGCTCTGGCAGCACGGCGGTGAGCAGCGCCGCGGTCTGCTCGCGGTCGAGCGGCTCCAGCGCGAGCTCGTCGAGCTGGCCGGCCCGACGCAGCTCGTTGCGCAGCCAGCGCAGGCGATGCTCGCGCGCAAGGCCGTCAGAGCGGTAGGTGCCGATAACGAGGGCCGGCATCGCGCGCAGCGGCGCGGCGAGCGCCGCCAGCAGCTCGATGCTCGCGTCGTCGGACCAGTGCAGGTCGTCGAGCACCGCGACCGCCGGTCCTCCGCTGTCGGCGAGATGCCTGAAGGCGCAGCGCACCGCCTCGAACAGCGTGGCGCGGTCGCTCGCGGTCGCCGGCTCGCCCAGCTCGGGCAGCAGCAGCGCGAGGTGCTCGCGCAGCGGCCCGCACTGCTCGAGTGCGCGCGGCTGCTCGCGCAGGTGGAAGCGCAGCGCGGCCACGATCGGGCCGTAGGGCGCGGTCGAGCCGCTCGCCGCCGCGCCGTGCAGCGCAGTCGTGCCGTCGGCGGCGAGCGCCTCAGCGGCGAGGCGGCTCTTGCCGACGCCTGCCTCGCCGCTCACCAGCAGCAGCCCGCCGTGCCCGTCGCGCGCGCGCTCGACCGCCTGCGCAAGCCGAGCGCGCTCGTCCTCTCGACCGACCAGCGGGGTTCTGGTCCCCATGCTGGGGTGAGTCTAGGCCCGTCGGCTCAGCTGGCGGCCGCGACCGGGTCGGGACGGACCACGACCGTGTCCGCGATCGGGATGATCTCGTCGCACGGCAGGCCGGCGTCCTCGGCGTGCTTGCGGATCGCCTCCGGGCTGTCGCCCTCGTAGACGCAGAACGTGCCGAGCTCGCCGCTGCCCTCGGCGAGGACGTAGCTGCGGATCCAGCGCACGCCCGAGCCGTCCGTGTCGCCCACCTCCGTCGAGCGCGCGGCGGCGACCTGGAGATCCTGCGGAGTGGCCCAGCCGTTGCGACGGAGGATGCCGTAGAGCTGCATGGTGGTGCTCCTTTCATGGGGTTCCATGTGATGGAGCGACCGTACGCCCGGGATCGCGGCGTCGCATGCGTGAAATTGCCGTATTTCGCGTTTGGCGCGTTGCCGTGCTGTCTGCCGGCGCTTCGCCCTCGGCGTGCTGAAACACTCCCGCGCGTGGAGCGCCGACGGTCCTGGTTGCTGTGCGTCTGGGGAGCTGCGAGCCTGCTCGCGGCCGGAACCGCAACCGCCGCCCAGCCGGTGCTGCCACTGGGGACGGATGGCCATGGGGTGCACCTGCAGTACGGCATGAGAACGCGACATGGGCTCCATCAGCTGGTGCTGACGTTCGATGACAGCGCCTCGGAGCTCTTCCAGCGCATCGCCGGACGACGGCTCGCGCTGAACTGCACGAATTTCGACCGGGATCCGGGTGTGCTCAAGCTCGACACACACGGCTCGACGGTGCAGCGGGCACCTCGCCGCCGCAAGCCGATGGTGCTCGGGTACGCGGGCCGCTTCGACGTCTGCGGCATCGGCATTCCACACGGCCGCTTCCGCACGACGCTGCTCGCGCGCATCCCCCTCACCGCGCTCGGAGCGAAGCGACTCGACGAGCGCGACACGGCGATGGTCGTCATCGCCGCCGCGCGCACGCTCGCCCGCCCCGAACGCCCAAGCGCGGCGGCGGTCGCCGCGACGTTCCACGGCGTCGCGCTCGCCGCTCCGACCGACACGCCGCCGACCGGCGTCCTCGGCGTCTACAGCGACGGCGCCGAGCACGCCTACGCCGCGCAGATCGACCGCTCCGGGAAGCTGCTGTTCGTCGAGCTGGAGCACGACGTCACGCGCTCGAACATCACTGACTACCTCGCCGGCAACGATCCGCTCGGGCTCGATCTCTAGGACGTTCGATGCGACGCTTGCGGCCACTCGTCATCCCGCTCGCGCTGGCGCTCATCGTCGGTGCCGCCGACCTCGGGCAAGCGGCGCCGACCGCGACGCCGGCACTCGGAACTGACGGCCATGGCGTGCGCCTCGTAGCGCGCGGCGATCCCGCGCGCCTGGTCGTGCTGTTGTCGCCGAAGCGCTACCGCGCCGTCGCGGGAAGGCGGCTGACGATCATGTGCGCGCCCGTGCCGCCGGCGACGCTCGGTGGCGGCGCCGCCACTGGGCCGCGCCGCAACTCTCGCCGCGTTCCCCGTCCCCCTGGTGGGACGGCCGTACGCCTGCACCCGCCGCGCCGCCACACGCCGCTCGTCACGCCCCTCGCCTCGGGGCCGGACTGGTGCACGCTGAGTCACCGGGTCGTCCTTCGCAATCACATCGCCATCGAGGGCACCGTTGCGACCGTCCCACTCACCACGACCGGCGCGGCGTTCCTCGACGAGCGGCAGGTTGCCGTCCGCGTGATCGGGGCAGAGCGCGTGGTCGCGCTCGCGCCGCCATTGCTGGGGTTCAGCGTGCGACGGGTCGCTCGAACGCTGCATGCCGTCGTGCTCTCCTCGCCAGCTGAGACTCCACCGCCCGGGCGGCTCGGCGTCTACGGCGACGGCCGCAGACACAGCTATGCGGCGCAGAGCGACCGGGCTGGCGCATTGTTGTTCTGGGAGACCGACGGTGGCGAGACGCGCACGAACCTGCTGCGCTACAAGCAGGACCTCTCGCTCCTGTGGGGCGCGAGATTCCGCTGACCCCCGCGGGCCGCCGCGCCGACCGCGCTTGACTTTGTGACAAGCGTGCAGTTAGCGTCACAATGAAACTCGGGGGAGGGGGACTTCCATGCGCAGGGATGGTGCACGGCGTGCCGCGTTGGTCGCGGCTGCGCTCACGGCAACAGCGATCGCGGCGACGCCCGCGGCCGCACCGGCAGCTTCGCCGGACGGCTTCACGACGGTCGAACGCTCAGTCGTCGCGGGCCCGCCGCTCGATGCGAGCAGGCCGAGATTTCTGACGGTCACGCAGGGGGCCGGCTGGGCGCGCGTGACGCGCGAACTGCTGCCGGGTCAGGCACAGGCCGGTCGCGAAGCGCGCCGCAGATCGCTCGCGTACTTCGCGCAGCTGACCGACTTCCAGCTCGCGGACGAGGAGTCGCCCGCGCGCGTCGAGGCCGCCGACTCGCTCGCCTCGGGCGCGTGGCGCCCGGAGGAGGCGCTCGGGCCGTTCAACATCGACACCGAGATCAGACAGATCAACAGGTTCACGAGCGCGAGCCCGGTCGCACAGGGCGGCGGCGCGAGAGCGCAGATCGACCTCGCGATCACGACCGGCGACAACGCCGACAACAAGCAGTACAACGAGAACGTGTGGGTGCGGCAGTTGCTCGAGGGCGGCACGTCGCTCTCGCCCAACAGCGGCGTCAGGAACGGCTACAACGAATGCAGCTCGATATCGGACGCGGCGCTGACGACCAGGGACTTCTTCGGCGCGCCGAACGAGCCCATATACACCGGCGTCCAGGACTTCGGCGACCAGACGGTCGACACGACGACGTTCTACGACCCGAACCAGCCGAGAGGCACCTACGCCGAATGGCCGAGATGGAGCGGCCTGATGAACCGTGCGCAGCAGTCGTTCACGCCCGTCGGCGTCAGGCGCGGCGCGACCGCCGTCCCGACGTACATCGGCAACGGCAACCACGACGGGCTCGTGCAGGGCAACCAGGCCGCGACGAGCGAAATCGAGGGGATCGCGCTCGGCTGCATAAAGCCGGTCGTCCCAAGCCTCGAATTCGGCTCGATCATAGAATCGCTGACGTTCTTCGTCCGCCCGGACCCGAACCGCAGATTCGTCGACAAGGCGCAGCTGAAGGCCGTCTACAGGGCGGGCACGCAGGCGGACGGCCACGGCTTCAACCTCGTCGAAGCGGCGCAGAACACCGCCTCGAACGGCGCTGCCTCGTACTACGCGTGGGATCCGAAGCCGGGCGTGCGCTTCATCGTGCTCGACACGATCTCCGAGGGCGGCATCATCGCGGCCTCCGCCGACGGCAACGTCGACGACCCGCAGTACAGGTGGCTGACGACCGAGCTCACCAACGCCGAAGCGGCGAACAAGCTGGTCGTCGTCTTCGCCCACCACCCGATCCGCTCGCTGACCGCCAACGTCTCGGACGAGACGGCGCCGGCGTGCACGACGAACGACAGCCACGGGCACGACAGGAACCCCGGCTGCGACAAGGACCCGCGTTCGTCGACGCCGATCCACCTCGGCGCCGAAGTGCAGTCGCTGTTCAACACGCACAGGCACGTGATCGCCTACGTGACCGGCCACACGCATGAGAACAAGGTGTACGCGTGCGGCTCCGCGAGCGGCTGCCCGGCGGGCGCGAACTGGTGGGAGCTCAACACCGCGTCCGAGATCGACTTCCCACAGCAGAGCCGCCTGATCGAGCTCATGGAAAACGCTGACGGGACGCTGTCGATCTTCGGCACGCTGATCGACCACTCGGCGCCGTACGAAGTGCCGGCGGCCGGCAGCGCGAGCGGGTTCACGACGGACCAGCTCGGCGCGATCAGCCGCACGCTGTCGTTCAACGACCCGCAGAAGAGCGCCAGCGCGACTGGCGAAGCGAACGACCGCAACGTCGAGCTCGTGGTCGACGACCCGCGCTCGTAACCGGACCCGCAGAGAGCCCCGCCCGCGCGAATCAGCTCGCGCGGGCGGTGGCGGGTCGGATAGGGTCGAGCGCATGGACGAGCGCGTCGTCGTGCTGGGCGCCGGCTTCGGCGGGCTCGAGCTGAGCACGATCCTGTCGGAGGAGCTGGGCGACACGGCGAACGTGACGCTGATCGACAAGGGCGACGCGTTCACGTTCGGCTACGCGAAGCTCGACGTGCTGTTCGGGCGGGAGACGCTCGACGCCGTGCGGCTGCCCTACCGCGACGTCGCCAAGCCGGGCGTGCGCGTGCTGCGCGAGACGATCGCGTCGATCGATCCGGAGGCGAAGCGCGTCACCACCGACGCCGGCGTGCACGAGGCGGACGTCCTCGTGATCGCGCTCGGCGCCGACTACGACTACGCCGCGACGCCCGGCCTCTCACAGGAGAACGAGTTCTACTCCGTCGCCGGGGCGGCGGGGCTGGCGCCGGCGGTGCGGTCGTTCTCCGAGGGCCACGCGCTGATCGGCGTCTGCGGCGCGCCGTTCAAGTGCCCGCCCGCGCCGAGCGAGTGCGCGCTGCTGCTGCATGACGAGCTGGCGCGGCGCGGCGTGCGCGACGCGTGTCGCATCTCGTTCTCGATCCCGCTCGGCTCGCCGGTGCCGCCCTCGCCGGAGACCTCCGCCGCGCTGCTGGAGGCGTTTGCTGAGCGGGGGATCGAATTCCTCCCGGGCCGCCGCGTCACCGCGGTCGACCCCGCCCGCAAGGTCGCGCAGTACGACGACGGCAGCGAGCTGGCGTACGACCTGTTCCTCGGCGTGCCCAAGCACCGCGCGCCCGACGTCGTGATCGACAGCGGCATGACCGAGGACGGCTACGTCCCGGTCGATCCCGGCACGCTCGCAACCCGCTACCCGGGCGTGTACGCGGTCGGCGACGTCTCGACCGCGGGCGTGCCGAAGGCGGGCGTGTTCGCGGAGGGCGCCGCGCGCGTCGCCGCCCGCGGCATCCTCGCGCAGCTGCGCGGCGACGACCCGCCCGCGCCCTACAGCGGCGTCGGCACCTGCTACATCGAGTTCGGCGGCGACCGCATCGGCGCCGTCACGGTCGACTTCCGCTCGGGCCCGAGACCGACCGGCATCTTCGGCGTCCCCTCGCCCGAGCTGCGCGCCGAGAAGGAGCGCTTCGGCTCCGACCGGTGCGCGCGCTGGTTCGGCATGTGACCCGCGAGGCGCGTACGCCTCAGCGCAACCGCGAGAGGTACGTCACGAGCGCCTCTCGCTTAGCCGGCGGCAAGCTGCGGAACGACGGCATCGGCATGCGGGGAGCGATCAGCGTGCGACGCAATTGCGCGCGATCGAGCCGCGCGCCGACGTGGGTCAGCCGCGGTCCGGGTCCCGTGTTGCCGACCGTGCCGATCCGGTGGCAGGCGGCGCACCCGGATGCCTCGTACACGCGCTCGCCGGGCGTCCCGCGGAACGGCAGGCCGGCGTAGAGCGAGGGCGGCTGCATGGGCTCCGGCCGCCGCGCGGCATGCTTGTCTGACCCGCAGCCCGCAACGGCGAGCGAGAGCGCGATCGCCGCCAAGCCGAGTCCGAGCGTCCGCCGCCACATGCCAGGCACGCTATGCGGCGGCGGACGTCGACGCGCCGGTCAGTCGCGCACCGACGCGTACGTCAGGATCTGCGTCCCGCTCGCCAGCGGCTCGGCGCTCGCCAGTCTGAGGGTGACGGGTGTCTCGATCCCGTCGAACAGCCGCTTGCCGGCGCCGAGCGCGATCGGGAAGACCATCAGGCGGTACTCGTCGATGAGGTCGAGGGCGGCGAGCGCGCGCACGAGCGTCGCGCTGCCGGCGACGAGGATGTCGCCGTCGCCGCCGGCCTTCAGCTCGGCGACCTTGGCGGCGAGGTCATTGGGATGGACGACCTCGCTGTTCTGCCACGTCGCCTCGGTGAGGGTCGACGAGACAACGTACTTCTCCATCCCGTTCATCTTCTCGGCGAAGCCGGCATCGTCTCTCATCTTCGGCCACGCCGCCGCAAATGCCTCGTAGGTGACACGGCCGAGCAGCTGCACGTCGGCTGCCATCAGCTCGTCGAGCTTGAAGCGCATCCCCTCGGGATCTTGGAACTTGAACGACCAGCCGCCGTGCTCGAAGCCCTCGGCTCCGCCCGGGTCCTCGACCACGCCGTCGAGGGTCATGAACTCTGTGACAGCCAGCTTGCGCATCGCTTCGCTCCTCGTTTGCAGTGGGGTTCCTACCCCTACGACGAACCGGGGCGTGCTGAATCGACACGGCGACCGTCGAAGATCGCAAAGCCGCGCGCGGGAGCGATCTGGACGTCCTCGATCCCGACGTCGAGCAGCCAGCGGCGCAGCTCGGCGGCGGGCACGAGCGGTCCGTTTCGCCCGGTGCGCTCGCCACGGTCGAACAGCGCGCGCTGGCGCCGCGCGCCGTCGGCGAGGAACGTGGAGCCGATCAGCTCGCCGCCCGGCTTGAGGCAGCGGACCAGCTCGGCGACTGCCGTCCGCGGCTCGCCGACCATGTGCAGGCCGCTGTAGGCGAGTACGACGTCTGCGCACGCATCCGGCAGCGGCAGCGCGCACATGTCGGCGTGCAGCAGCTCGACCTCGATCCCGCGTTCGCGCGCGCGCCGCTCGCAGCGCGCGAGCATCGTCGGGTCGATGTCGACCGCGATCCAGCGCACGCGCTGACCCGGGCGCAGCGCGCGCAGCGCAACGCCGCCGCCGCACGGGACGTCGAGCACGGTCGCGCCCTCGGGCAGACGCGCGATCGCCGCCATGCTGCGGTACAGCGGCGCCACGTCGATCCCCCACACCAAGCGGCCGATCGCCTGCGCGAGCCGCGGCCGCTCGATGTAGAAGTCGTAGAAGCGGCCGAACGGCCCCGCGCACGCGTTCGCGATCTCCGCCACCTACATGCGGATGTCGGCTGCCACCTCGTAGGTCTCGACCGACACGCGGTTGCCCATCGACACCGGTGGGCTCATCTGCTCGAGCGTCTCGTGGCCGGTTCTGAGGTCGTCCATCGTCTCGAACAGACCGATCGCGAGCACGCGGCCGGCGTCCGGGTCGGCGAGGAACGTGAAGCCGGTCGAGGGCACGCCCTCGGGCGGGCCGCTCTGCGAGTCCTGCTGAATCCGCTGGATCGACTCGCGGATCGCGTCCGCCGAGCCGCCCTCCCACTTCACTACGCGTGCATACGCCATCGTCGCCTCCTGGAGTCGGGTGCGCCGAACCTACGCCGGGAGGGCGGCAGGGTCAATGACGCGGAGATTACGTCCGCGGCTTGTAGCGGTGGTGCAGCATCAGGTCGTTGCCGTCGGGGTCGGTGAAGAAGGCCATGTGGCAGACGCCGGTGTCGAACGTCTCGCCCATGAACTCGACGCCTTGCTCCTCCAGCTCGGCGCGGGCAGCAGCGACGTCGTCGACGTGCAGCGCGAGGTGGCCGTTCTTCTGTGGGTTGAACGGCATGCCGAGCTTCTCCGGCTCCCAGATGCCGAGGCATGTGTCACCCGCCCAGAACTCGTACTGCGCCTTCGCGTCGGGTCTGAGGCCGAGCGTCTCGCCGTAGAACCTGCGCGAGCGCTCGCCGTCGCGGGAGGGGATGGCGACGAAGTCGAGCTTGGAGATCGTGGGCACGGGGCGACTCCTCGGGTCGGGATCGGGAACGCGTGACTATGGTGATACCCGCCGCGGTCGCTGGATGGCCGCGACCTGAACAGAGACGACGACGGGAGACACATGAAGACGCGCAGGCTCGGAGGCACCGCCGGCGAAGGCGCCGGTCAGGGGCTGGAGGTCTCACAGCAGGGCCTCGGCTGCATGGGGATGTCGGACTTCTACGGCGAAGGCGACGACGCCGAGTCGACGCGCACGATCCACCGTGCCCTGGACCTGGGCGTGACCTTCCTCGACACGGCCGACATATACGGCCCGTTCGCGAACGAGCGGCTCGTCGGCCGGGCGATCGCGGACCGTCGCGAGCAGGTGGTGCTCGCGACGAAGTTCGGCAACGTGCGCGGCGAGAACGGCGAGTGGCTCGGGATCCGCGGCGACGCGCCGTACGTGCACGAGGCGTGCGACGCATCGCTGCAGCGCCTCGGCGTCGAGCACATCGACCTCTACTACCAGCACCGCGTCGACCCGAACGTGCCGATCGAGGAGACGGTCGGCGCGATGGCGGAGCTGGTGGCGGCCGGCAAGGTGCGCTACCTCGGACTCTCGGAGGCCTCGCCGGAGACGATCCGCCGCGCGCACGCGGTCCACCCGATCACCGCGCTGCAGACGGAGTACTCGCTGTGGACGCGCGACGTCGAGCGCAAGATCCTGCCGACCGTGCGCGAGCTGGGGATCGGCTTCGTCCCCTACTCCCCGCTCGGGCGCGGCTTCCTGTCCGGCCGCTGGCGCTCGCCGGAGGAGATCCCCGCGGGTGACTTCCGCCGCAACAACCCGCGCTTCCAGGGCGAGAACTTCGCGCGCAACATGGCGATCGTCGAGCGGGTGCGCGAGCTGGCCGACGCGAAGGGCGCCACGCCCGCGCAGCTCGCGCTGGCGTGGGTCATGGCGCGGGGTGACGACGTCGTGCCGATCCCGGGGACGAAGCGCGTGAGATACCTGGAGGAGAACGTCGCCGCGACTCAGATCGAGCTGACCGAGGACGACCTGCTGCAGCTCGACCAGGCAGCGCCGGTCGGCGCCGCCGCCGGGGAGCGCTACCCGGACATGTCCTCGATCGACCGCTAGCGCGCCAACCTCATTCTTCCAGTTACTGCTGTATTGACGTAACGGTGAAGCTCCACTACCGTCAGTTTCAATCGGCGGGCCATCGCTTGCGGGCGACGCCCGACGGAGAGGCGGGGGAAGGGGGGCCTTCACTGTCACGAGCTGTCCCTGCGTCGTGGCCTGCATTGAGCCTTGACGCGCTGACCACGGCGCGAGGTCCATAACCATCATCGTCGCGGAGCGTCGCTCCGCGACCAAGTGAGGGGACCGTGCTCATGCACGCACGCACTATGGGGGTGCTCGCCGCGCTCGTCGCGACGCTTGCCCTCGCATTGGCGGTTGACGGGGCCGCTGCGAGAAACTTTGAACTCTCCAACCAGCACTTCAGAATTACTTGGACGGAACTGGCATTCTTCGACCAAGGGCTTGCCGAATTCGTCGCATTGTGTCCCGTGACGCTGGAAGGGAGCTTTCACAGAAGGACGTTCGCCAAGGTTGTCGGCAGCCTAATCGGCCACATCACGAGGGCGGTCGTCAGGGAAAACGCCTGCAGGGATCCTGCGGGCGCCGCCGCGAGCGCCAGGTTCCTACCGGAATCGCTTCCCTGGCACATAACGTACGCCGGCTTCAGCGGGTTCCTACCCAGAATAGAAAGTCTGAGGGTCAGGATCCTGGGGATCAGGTTCGAAAACTCGATAAGGGGCATGGCGTGCCTATTCAACGGGGCAGCCACGCAGATGAACGCCACCTTCTTCGTCGCAGGGGGCGTGATGACGAGCTTCGAATTCGAAAGGGGCACGGTGCTCCCGCCGATGGCCGGCAACAACTGCGCAGTCTTCGGGATCAATGGCGGCCTGGAAAGGCTCAGCACGTCGCTCACGCTACTAAACACAATCAACAGGATCATGCTCCTTCTAATATGAGTTAAGCGACGTGTCGTCCCGCACGCTCAGCGCGGCAGCGTCAGCCGCAGCGTGAGCGTGCGGGACGCCGTGCCCGGGCCGCCGACGACGGCGCGGACGCTTGCCACGCTGCCACGACCACGGGGCAGGCGCAGGTCGCTGCCGCCGGCGCGGGTGCGCGTGACGCTGGGCGCGCTGCAGGCGCTGCTGCACGCGAGCGTGGCGGGCAGGCCGCGGCCGTGCAGTGAGCGCAGCGCGCCGGAGCGCCTGAGCGTGACGGTGCGACTGACGACGACGGTGGTGCCCGCGCCGCGGGCGCGCAGCGCGAGCGTCAGCGTCGCGCGGACGGTGGAGCGCGCGGAGAGCGCCGCGGGGGCAGACCCGCTCGGGCACAGGCGCATCGCGAAGCGGCCCGCGCGCGTGCGTCTGACCTCCGCGCGGCCGAGCGTGCCGAGACCGCGCGCGTCGAGCCGCGCGCTCACGCGGCAGCGGTCCTCGCACGCCGCCGCTACAGGCAGCCCGCCGCGCAAGACCGGCCCGATCTCGGCCAGACGCGGCGCGAGCGCACGCGCGAGCGAGACGACCGTCCAGCGCAGGCGCGTCGGAACGGCCTGCGGATTGCCGGCGGCGTCGCGTGCGCGCACGGCGAAGGAATGTCTGCCAAGCCGCAGGTGGCCCATCGTCACCGGCGAGCTGCACGGCCGTGATCTGCGGCCGTCCAGCGCGCACGTGTATGTGACGCTCGGCTCGGAGGCGGCGAACGCGATCTGCTGCGTGTGCGCCCCGCTCACCGCACCCGGTCCGTCGACGATCGCCGTCGTCGGCGCGACGGTGTCGATCGTGAAGACGACGTCCTCGCTGATGCCGGTCGTGCCCGGGTTGCCGGCCTGCGCCGCGCGCGCGGTGTAGACGCCGTCGGGCAACGGCGCCGCGGTCGCCGACCAGGCATTCGCCGCGACCGGTGCGCTCAGCGTCTGCGCCGGCGTGCTGCTCTCCGTCTCGCCGAAGCCCGGGAACAGGTTCAGCGTCACGCTCGGCGTCGTGTTGACGGTCTCCGCGGCGCGACCGGCGAACGCCGGCGTCGACGTGCGCAGCGCGGCGCCCTGCGTCGGCGTATCGATCGTGACCGCCGGCGGCAGAGCCGCGACCGGCGCGATCGCCGGGCCGCGCGCGGCGATCACGTGGTAGGCAGGACGCACGCGCCCCGCCGCGTCGTAGTCGGGCGGCTGGCCGTTCAGCGGCGAGGGCGAGACGAGGCCGCGATCCTGCACCGCGCAGCCGGCCGGCGTCGCGCAGCGGTTCGCGTAGTTGTAGTAGTAGACCGCATCGATGCGGGGGTCGAGCGTCGCGAGGCCGAGCACCAGCGAGGCCGCGTCGCGCTGCGAGGCGTCCCCCCAGACGAGGCCGCTCGCGTCGCGGTAGCGCGCGCCGACCTCGTCGATCCAGACGCGCGCGCCGGCCCACGGACCCTGCAGCTTCGAGAGGTAGAAGCGCGTGACGGGCGCATCGCTCGCGCCGACGACCTGGAAGCGGTTGACGTCGGTGTAGGCATGGAACGCCCACACGTCCGGCACGGCTCCGGCCGCGGCGAGCTCGGCCTGGTAGGCGTCGACGTACGCGTCGTCGCCGGGGATCCCCGCGAAGTCGCCGGCGACGAGCGTGCAGGCGCTCGGACAGACCTGCTTCGCGCGCAGCCAGTAGTCGGCGGCAAGCTGCGGCTGGCCGCCGAGCGCGTAGTTGGACGTGTCGCGGTTGTTCGGCTCGTTCCACGGCGCGATCGTCGTCACCTGCGGATATCTCGCGCGGAAGGCGGCGAAGGCGGCAGCGAACTCGTCGGCGCTCGGCGCGAGCGGATCGCCGGTGCCGGGCGCACGCACGTCCTGGCTCGGGGCAAACGCGACGAGCGGCGTCACGCCGGCTCTCGCAACGCCCGCGAGGTAGGACTCGAAGTCAGCGCGGCGCTGCGCCCCGGCGGTCCCGTTCGTGATCGCGACGTCGTAGGGCACGACGATCCGCACGCGCGTGATGCCGAGCCCGCTCCACGCCGGCTCGGCCAGCGTCGAGGAATCGGAGTCCGAGATGCCGAGCTCAAGCGCGGCCGCCGGCGCGGCGACGAGCAGCGCGATCAGGGCAAGCACCAGCGAGAGCGCGCGATGCGACGACGTACCCACGCAGACCCACAACACGGCGGACGACGGAAGTTGCGCCCGCCGCTAAGGCTCGACGCCGCGATCGGCCAGCCACGCGAGCACGACCGCCGGCGGGTCCCCTCTCCACTCGGCGCGCGCAGCGAGGCGCAGTACGTCCCCGTCGTCGCCCTCGAGCATGTCGCGCCGGTGCGCGAGGTAGAGCACCGTCGCGATCGTCATCGAGACGGCCGGATCCTCGACCTCCGGGTCGGTGTCGGTGGCCGCGTCGGCGAGCAGCGACTCGAGGTCCTCGACCGCCGTCACCGGCTGATCGGCGTCCTCGAAGCGCACGAGCAGCTCGCCCAGCACGGCATCCTCGCCGGAGGGATCGCACGCCTCCACGGCGCGGCGCACCACGTCGGCGAGCGAGACGGGTTGGGGCTCGGTTGGCATGCCCTGCGCGATACCCGGACCGCCCGGGCACACACGTGCGGCTGTCAGACGTCGCCGACCCGCCGCGCCAGCGCGCGCGTCGGCAGCAGGCTCAGCCGGATCGTCGCGCCGCACACGAGCCACATCGCCGCGTAGCCGTCCGTGGAGGAGAACGGATCGCCGAGCAACTGGATCGCGAGGCCGGGACGGCGCGCGGCGCCTCAGCTCGCGGCGCGCGCGCGGGCGCGCGCGGCCGATCTTCTGCGCCGCGCGGATCTGTTCGGTCTGCGCTGCGCCGGCCGCGCAGGCTCCGCAGCAACGGCCCGCAGCTGGTCGGGCGCGACCTCTGCGGCCGGCAGCTCGGCACCCGTGACGGCGGCCGTCAATCTCGGCAGCTGCGCGCGCAGCGTCTCCAGCATCCGCTCCTCGTCCGCGCGAAGCTCGGCCGCCAGCGCCGCCGTGTCGTCGTCGCCCACCTGCCGCGCGAGCGCCTCGAGCGCGTCGTACGTCGCGATCTCGAGCGCCTCGGTGGCGCACTCGTCCTTCGCGTTCTTGAGCAGCTTCTCCTCGCCGCCGCTGCCGCGCAGCATGTCGAGCGGCGCCCTCGCGAGCGACAGCGCCTGGCCGACGAGCCGCTGCCCGAGCCCATAGGCGGTCTCGGCGATGCCCGGCGAGCGGCCGAGCTCGCGCAGGCGCCGCGCGACGGCGTCGGCGTGGCGCTGCGTGTCGCGACGGTGTCTGTCGAGCGCGCTGCGGTACTCGCCCGCGGGGGTCATCGCGCTGTGCGCCTGGAGCGTCCGCACAAGCGCCAGCTCCATCGCGTGCGCCTCGTGCAGGTACTGGGCGATCTTGTCCTGGCCGGTCGTCATGAGCCCTCCTGAAGGTGGGTGCAGCTCTCCAGGGTTCCCATGGATCGAGCGGACAAACACGACGACAGCCGGCTCCTGCATCATGCCGTCATCTCCTCGGTCGCGATCACGGACCTCCCCCGCCGCGCGCGCCTGCGAGTCCCCGCCTTGCTGGCGTGCGTCGGGATCGCCTACTTCGCCGTCGCGAAGCTCGGACTGTCGTTCTCCGAGGGGCACGCGATCGTCTCGGCCGTGTGGCCGCCGAGCGGCGTCGGGCTCGCGGCCGCGATCGTGTTCGGCCCGCGCGTGGCGCCGGCGATCTTCCTCGCGGCCGTCGCCTCGAACGCGACCGGCGACAGCTCGCTTCCGGTCGCGATCGGGATCGCAACCGGCAATGCGCTCGCCGCCACGACCGGCGCGCTGCTGCTCGCGCGGGCGGGCTTCTCCCCGTCGCTGCGCCGCGTGCGCGACGTCGTCGCGCTTGCGACCCTCGGTGCGGCCGCCAGCACCGCGATCAACGCGACGATCGGCACCGCGACGCTGCTCGCCGCCGGCGTCGCCGAACCCGACAACGTCTGGGCCTTCTGGCGCGTGTGGTGGCTCGGCGACCTCACCGGCGTGCTGCTCGTCGCGCCACCGCTGCTGCTGCTCGCCGCGCGCGAGGACGGCAGCTCTTGGCGCGCCGGCCGTTCGCGCGACCGCGCGCGCATCGCCGAGGCGAGCTTGCTCGCCGGCGCGCTGGTGGCGGTGATGCTGATCGTGCTGCACGAGGGCGTCACGCTCGCGTTCCCGATCTTCCCGTTGATCGTGCTGGCGGCGATGCGCTTCGGTCAGGCCGGCGCGGTGACCGCCGCGCTCGTCGTCTCGACGATCGCGGTCGCCTACACGGCCAACGGCAAGGGACCCTTCACCGGCGGCGCGGCAGACATGGACCTGCTGCGCGCGCAGGTGTTCGTCGGGCTGGCGGCGCTCACCGGCCTGCTCGTCGCCTCGATGCGCAGCGAGTGGGAGCGAGCGGAGGACGCGCTCGCACGGCTGGAGAAGAGCGAGCACGCGCTCGCGGAGGCGCAGCGCCTGGCGGCGATCGGCAGCTGGGACTGGGATGTCGTCGCCGACCGCATCGTGTGGTCGGACGAGCTGTACCGGATCGTCGGCGTCGAGCGCGGCCGCTTCGAGATCGGCTTCGACAGCTACCTCGCGCTGATGCACCCCGACGACCGCGAGCTGCTGCGGCGCGAGATCGAGACGGCGCTGCGCACGACCGAGCCGTTTCGCTTCGAGCACCGCGTGATCCGCCCCGGCGGCGAGGTGCGCACGATCGACAGCCGCGGCCGCGTCGAGGTCGACGCCGACGGCCGCGTCGTGCGCATGACCGGCACCGGGCAGGACGTGACCGAGCGGCGCGCCGCCGAGCGGCTGCTCGAGCACCAGGCGCTGCACGACCCGCTCACCGGCCTGCCGAACCGCGCACTGTTCCTCGACCGCCTGCAACACGCGCTCGCGCGCGCGAGACGGCCGGGGTCGAGCCTGGCCGTCTACTTCTGCGACGTCGACGACTTCAAGGACGTCAACGACAGCCTCGGCCACGACGCCGGCGACGGGCTGCTGATCGCGCTTCCGCCGCGGCTGCGCGAGGGGCTGCGCGCCGGCGACACCGTCGCGCGCTTCGGCGGCGACGAGTTCGTGATCCTGTGCGAGGACCTCGCCTCCGAGGGCGAGGCGATCCGCATCGCCGAGCGGATCGGCGAGGCGTTCGCGCTGCCGTTCGAGCTCGACGGCCGCCCGCATCACCTGAGCGTGAGCGTCGGCGTCGTGTTCGCGAGAGGCGGCGCCGCAACCGCGACCGAGGTGCTGCGCGACGCCGACGCGGCGATGTATCGCGCGAAGGGACGCGGCAAGGGCGGCTTCGAGCTGTTCGACGCGCAGATGCGCGCGTCGCTCGTGGCGCGGCTGCAGACCGAGTCCGACCTGCGCCTGGCGCTTGAGCAGGACGAATTGCGCCTGCACTGGCAGCCGGTCGTGGCGCTCGGCGCCGGCGGCGCCGACGACGCGTTCGTGGGCGCCGAAGCGCTCGTGCGCTGGCATCATCCGCAGCGCGGCCTGCTCGCGCCGGCGGCGTTCATCGCAGTGGCCGAGGACAGCGGCTTGATCGCGCCGCTCGGCGCGTGGGTGCTTGAGGAAGCGTGCCGGCAGGCGCTCGCTTGGGAGGGCAAGCGCTTCGCGTCGGTGAACCTCTCACCGCGCCAGCTGTCGCACTCGGACGTGCCGGCGCTGCTGGAGCGCGCGCTCGAGGAGACGGGGGTGGACCCGCGTCTGATCGAGCTGGAGATCACCGAGAACGTGCTGATGGAGCAGAGCGCAGGGGCGCTCGCGACGCTGCGGCGGCTGAAGGCGATGGGCGTGCGGCTCGTGCTCGACGACTTCGGCACCGGCTGGTCATCGCTCGCCTACCTCAAGCGCTTCCCGCTCGACGGTCTGAAGATCGATCGCGAGTTCGTCGCGGGCCTCGGCAGCTCGGCCGAGGCGGAGGCGATCGTCGCGGCGGTGCTGTCGATGGCGGAGGCGCTCGACCTGGACGTGATCGCCGAGGGCGTCGAGACCGACGCGCAGCTCGCGTGGCTGCGTGCGCGCGGCTGCGGCTTCGCGCAGGGCTACCTGCTGGGCCGGCCGGCGCCGCCCGTGCAGCTCGACGAGCTGCCCGGCTGGGCGCCAGCCGTCTGACTCAGCGTCGCCCGCTGGCGCTGCTCGGCGTGCCGCCGCCGCGGTGACGAGCGCCGACCGCTTGGTCGCTTTCATTAATGCACCTAAATTTGGTGCTATGGCCACCAGCACGCCGCCTGCGCACCGGCGTTCGAGAGCAGACGCCGTCGAGCTGCAGCGATCGCTGCGCCTGCTCGGATGGCCGATCAAGGTCGACGGGGTGATCGGCGCGCAGACGACGGCGGCGATTCGCGACTTTCAGCGCGGCTATGCCTTCTCCACGCTCGTGGCCGGCGGCGGCGTCGGGCCGCGCACGTTGGACGCGCTACGCACGGCGATCCGCCGCGGCGGGCGCTGCTCGCAGCACTTCACCTTCCGCAGCTTCCGCTCGCCCGGCGACGGCTGGATCAAGCTCGACCGCGCGCTCGCGAGAGGGCTCGAGGCCTACTGCGAGGCGGTCGGCGAGCCGGTCCGGATCCTGAGCGGCTACCGCGACCCCGACTGGAACGCGATGCACGGCGGCCCGCCCGACTCGCAGCACCTGCACGGCACGGCCGCCGACGTCGAGCCCGCGATGCTGCTCGACGACGTGCATGCGCTGCGCGTCTTCTCGGGGATCGGCTACGACGCCGACACCGGGCTCGTGCACCATGTCGACGTGCGCCACCTCGGCCCCGACGGCTGTGGCGCGACCGTCGCGCATCCGCACGTGTTCGCCTGCCGCCCTGTTGAGGGCTAGACGACCGCTAGACGACCTGTTGCTCCACCCAGGCGGCGAAGGTGGGCTCGTCGATCTCGCGCGCGGCGAGCCGCTCGACCATCCGAGCGCGGTCCATGACCGACGCGACCGGCCTCCACTCGCGGTCGTTGCGGCGGATCAGCTCGATCATGCAGAGGTAGGCGACGCGCTTGTTGCCATCGGGCAGCGGGTGGTTGCGCAGCAGCCGCGAGCAGAGGACGGCGGCCTTCAGCACGAGGCCGGGATATGCCTCCACACCACCTGGCTCGACGAACGGCGCCGCAAGCGCCGACTCGACTCTCGCCACGATGTGCGGCGTTCTGCCAAGGGCCGTCGCATCGAGCCCGGTGACGGCCTCGGCGAGAACGAGGCAGTCGGAGACATCGATCACATGCATGTATGAAAGATATCAGTATTCCTCAAGAAACTGCCCAATAAGAAAGTGGTAAAACTATTTTGACCATTCGAATACTGCTAGTGTTTCCATTCGCACACCGCCCGAAGGGGGACTACCTATGGACACTCGTGCACTCACCCTGCGCCTCCCCGCCGATCAAGCGGCACAGATCGAGGCAGTCGCGCGCGCCGACGGCGTCAGCGTCTCCGAGGCAGTGCGTGTCGCGATCCAGGACCGCATCGAGGCACGGCGCAAGGACAGAGCGTTTCAGGCGCGCATCCGTCAGATGATGGAGGAGGAGCGGGCCGTCCTCGAGCAGCTCGCCAAGTAGAGGGCCCTCAGGTCCGCGCCACGACGCGCAGCTGCGAGCGCAGGACGACGCCGATGAACGGCGACAGCGGGCGCCAGTAGCGCAGGAAGCCGCGTCGCGCCGCGGGATCGGTCGCCTGCGTGCGGCACTCGTAGCTGACGAGCGTGCGCCCCGACCCGTACGGGCGCAGCGAGAAGTCGCAGGCGATGCGCGCGAAGCCGGGCCGTCCGAAGGTCGCGAACTGCGCCGCCTCGATCTCCTCCCACGCCGTCTCGCCGGACCAGAAGCGGCCGATCGCCCCGAACGCGATCTCGTGCGGCGGCTCCTCGCCGAGCAGCACCCACTCGCCGCGCTCCCCCAGGTCGGCGAGCCGCATCGTCTCCGGCGGCGGCTCGACCGGCCGCGCCCGCCCCGCGGCCGTCGACATGACCCGCTCGCCGAAGCCGCGCGCCGCGAACAGGGCGCGCACCGCCGGCGACTCGCGCCACGCGCGCATGAAGTCCGCGCGGCGGACGCGGTCGTAGACGGCGTCGACCGCGCCGTCGAGGAGCAGGTGCTCCGCGCGCACGGCGTCGGGCCGCGGGAGCAGCCGCTCGATCAGCAGCGGCGCTCCATGTGGTTCGGCCGCGTGGGCATCAGGGGTTCTCACGCCGGGCACGCTACGGGCGTGCGCACGCCGCTCCATCCGTCCAGCGCCGCGGCATGATCGCGGGGAACTGCGGATCGCGCCAAGGCGCAACGCTCCGATCGCGATTCCGTAGCGTTTGCATCGGTATGCGCAGACGGATCTCGCAGCCGCGGCTCGCCCTGCTGGCGATGGCCGCCCTCCTGCTCGCCCTCGCCGGCCCCGCGCCCGCGAGCGCCGCCGGCTGGATCGACGCGACCCCCTCCGCGAATGCGGCGAACGGGCCGAGCGGCGCGGTCGTCGCGGTCGACCCCGCGGGCGATGCGGTCCTCGCCTGGACGGGCGGCGACGGCGCCGGCACGCAGACGCTGCTGGTCGCGTGGCGGCCGGCCGGCGGGGTGTGGAGCGCTCCGCAGCCGCTCGCGAGACGCACCAGCGTCGACGCACCCGCCGTCGCGCTCGACGCGGCCGGCAATGCGACCGTCGTGTGGATCGACAGCGACGACGGCGTCACGTTCGCGGCGCACGCCGCGCGGCGGGACGCGGCGAGCGGCAGCTGGAGCGCGCCCCACGACTTCGCCCCGGCGGACGGGCCGGCCGACCCGCAGACGCAGGTGCGCGCCGACGCGAACGGGAACGTCGTCGCCGCGTGGCTGGAGCGCGACGCGTCGACGAGCGTCGCGTTCGTGCGCGCCGCCGCGTGGAGCGGCGGGACATGGAGCGCGCCCGCGACGCTGTCGGACCCGAGCCAGATGTGGGTTGCCGACGGCCCGCCGCAGATCGCGCCCGACGCAAGCGGCGGCGCGCTCGTGGCGTGGACGGCGCAGCAGCTCGACGCCCCGTTCGAGTTCGCGATCCAGACGGCGACGCACCTCGGCGGCGGCACGTGGAGCGCGCCGGGCACGCTGCTCCCGAGCACGAGCGACCCGATCTCGCCGCTGCGGCTCGCCGGACTCGACGGCGGCGACGTCGCCGCAAGCTGGACGGAGGGCGGCGGGCCGGAGCTGATGGGCGCCTACCGGCAGGACGCGGGCGCGTGGAACGTCGACCCGCTGAGCGCGGACGTCGCGCTGGCGTGCGTGCCGCTGCAGGCGCTCGGCCCGGATAGCGGCGGCGGCGCGACGGTGGTGTGGAAGGCGGCCTCCAGCTCCGGGCTTGAGGCGGCACGGCTGACGCCCGGCGGCCCGGAGGCGGACGGGACCGTGTTCGCATCCCCGACGGAGAGCGCCGAGGAGGCCGCAGTCGACCGCGGCACGGTCGTGCTCGTGGCGCACGACGCCGCGAGCGGAACGGACAGCGTGCTCGCGACGCAGCGCGCGGACGACGGCTGGAGCGCGCCGGCGCTGCTGGACGCCGGCGGCACCGGCGCGCTGCTCGGCGACGTTCGGCTCGCGGGCAACGCCGCGGGCGATCGGCTCACGAGCTGGATCGCGACCGACGCGCTCGGCGCCAGGTCGGTCTTCGCCGCGTTTCAGGCGGGAGCGCACCCGCCGCCGACCGGCGGAAGTACGCCGCCCGCGTCGGCGCAGCCGAACCCGGCACCGGAGGTCATCGGCGACATTGCAACGCTGGTGCACCCGGTCGTCGGCCGCGTGGTCGTGCTCGCGCGCGGGACGCGCACGCTGAAGCTGCGCATCCGCAATCCGAACGGCACGACGCTGCGCGGACTCGCGACGCTCGCGCGGCCGCACGCCGGCAGGCGCCGCGCGCTCACGCTCGCCAGACGGCGCGGGCTCGTGCTGAGAGGGAGGCGCCGCACGACGGTGACGCTGCGCCTGAGCGACGCCGCCCTGCGCGCGCTGAAGGCCGCGCCCGGCCACCGTCTGCGCGCAACGCTGACGCTGCGGCTGCGCGCGTCCGACGGGCGCCGGGTGACGGCGCACGACGCGCTCACGCTCGACGCGGCCCGTCATTTCGGTGCGCGTAGCGGCAGCTCCACGGCGCACAGCGCCTGCTGACCGCACGCCGCCCGGCGGGGCGCACCTATCCTGATCCGGTGTCCACGACGCCCGACCGCGTCGACGTTCGCGCGGAGCTGGCTGCGCTGCGCGAGCGCCTGAACGACCTCACGATCGCCGACGCGCATCGGCTCGGCCGCCGGCTCGAGCGGCTGCGCGGTGCGCGCAGCGCGCGGCCGCTGGAGCGCTTCGCGGACGAGGTGGCCGCCGCCGAGGAGCGGATCGGGAAGCGGCGCGCCGCTGTGCCGACCCGGATCGACTACCCGCCCGAGCTGCCCGTCACGGCGCGGCGCGAGGACCTGAAGGCGGCGATCCGCGACCACCAGGTCGTCGTCGTCGCGGGCGAGACCGGCTCGGGCAAGTCGACGCAGCTGCCCAAGCTCTGCCTGGAGCTCGGCCGCGGCGTGCGCGGGACGATCGCGCACACGCAGCCGCGCCGGCTCGCCGCGCGCACGATCGCCGAGCGCGTGGCGGAGGAGCTGCACGTCCCGCTCGGCGGCGCGGTCGGCTACGCGGTCCGCTTCGCCGACAGATCGAGCGAGACGACGCTCGTGCGGCTGATGACCGACGGCCTGCTGCTCGCCGAGATCCAGCACGACCGGCTGCTGCGCCGCTACGACACGATCGTCGTCGACGAGGCGCACGAGCGCTCGCTCAACATCGACTTCCTGCTCGGCGTGCTGAAGCGGATCCTGCCGCTGCGGCCGGAGCTGAAGCTGATCATCACTTCCGCGACGATCGATCCGGAGCGGCTGTCCAAGCACTTTGACGACGCGCCGGTCGTCGAGGTGAGCGGTCGCACGTACCCGGTCGAGGTGCGTTACCGGCCGGTGCCGGACGCCGAGCACGAGCGGCTCGACGCGATCCCGGATGCGGTCAAGGAGCTGCTGCGCGACGGCCCCGGCGACGTGCTCGTGTTCCTCTCCGGCGAGCGCGAGATCCGCGACACCGCGGAACTGCTGAGCGGGCGGCTGCGCGGCGACGTCGAGATCGTGCCGCTGTACGCGCGCCTCTCGCACGCCGAGCAGCAGAAGGTCTTCCAACAGCACTCGCGTCGGCGCGTCGTGCTGGCGACGAACGTCGCGGAGACGTCGCTGACGGTGCCGGGAATCGGGGCGGTGGTCGACCCGGGGACCGCGCGCATCAGCCGCTACTCGGCGCGGCTGAAGGTGCAGCGGCTGCCGATCGAGCCGATCTCGCAGGCGAGCGCGCAGCAGCGCACGGGCCGCTGCGGGCGCACCTCCGACGGCATCTGCATCCGCCTCTACGACGAGGACGACTTCGACGCGCGCCCGCGCTTCACCGACCCGGAGATCCTGCGCACGTCGCTGGCCTCGGTGATCCTGCAGATGGCGGCGTTGGAGCTCGGCGACGTCGAGGACTTCCCGTTCCTCGACCCGCCCGACGCGCGCCAGGTGCGCGACGGCGTCGCGCTGCTGCGCGAGCTGGGGGCGCTGGAGCCGGCGAGCGAGGCCGGCACGAGAAACCGCCTCACCCCGCTCGGCCGCAAGCTCGCGCAGCTGCCGGTCGACCCGCGCTTCGGGCGGATGGTGCTGGAGGCGGACCGGCTCGGGTGCGCGGAGGAGGCGATCGTGATCGCCGCCGGGCTGTCGATCCAGGATCCGCGCGAGTCGCCCGCCGAGGCGCGCGAGGCGGCGGCGCAGCAGCATGCGCGCTTCCGCACCGACCCGCCGTCGGACTTCCTCGCCTTCCTGGAGCTGTGGCGCTACGTGCGCGCGCAGCAGAGAGCGCTGTCGGGCTCGCAGTTCCGCAAGCGCTGCAAGAGCGAGTACCTGCACTACCTGCGCATCCGCGAGTGGCAGGACCTCGTGGCGCAGCTGCGCCAGGCGGCGAAGGCGATCGGCGTGCGCACGAATCAAGCACCCGCCGAGCCGGAGCAGATCCACCGCGCGCTGCTGGCCGGGCTGCTGTCGCACGTCGGCGTGCGCGACGCCGCGCCGGCCGACGCCGGATCCCGCCCCGCGCGCGGACGCCGGCCGCTGACCGAGTACACGGGCGCGCGCGGCGCGCGCTTCGTGCTCTCGCCCGGCAGCGGCCTGGCTAGGAAGCCGCCGGACTGGGCGATGGTGGCGGAGCTGGTCGAGACGAACCGGCTGTGGGGACACACGGCCGCGCGCATCGACCCGAGCTGGATCGAGCCGGTCGCGCCGCAGCACCTGCTGCGCCACGCCTACGGCGAACCGCGCTGGGACGCGCGGCGCGGCGCTGCCGTCGTCGACGAGCGCGTGACGCTCTACGGACTGCCGATCGTGCCCGCGCGCCGCGTCCCCTACGCCCGCGTGAACCGGGCCGGCGCGCGCGAGCTGTTCCTGCGCCGCGCGCTCGTCGCCGGCGAGTGGGACGCGCGACACGACTTCCTCTCCGAGAACGCGCGGCGGATCGCCGAGGTAGAGGCGCTGGAGGATCGCGCGCGTCGCCGCGATCTGCTCGTCCCCGAGGAGACGCGCCTCGCCTTCTTCGAGAACCGCGTGCCGGCTGACATCGTCTCGGCGGTCGAGTTCGAGCGCTGGTGGCGCGAGGCGCGGCGGCGCGACCCGGAGCTGCTGACGCTGCCGCGCGAGCTGCTGCGCGCCGGCGAACCCGACGTCGGAGAAGCGCCGACCGAGTGGCGCGACGGCTCGCTCAGCCTGCCGCTCTCCTACAGATTCGCGCCCGGCACGCCGCAGGACGGCGTGACGGTGCACGTGCCGCTGGAGCGCGTCGGCGAGCTGCGCGCCGACGAGTTCACGTGGCTCGTGCCGGCACTGCGCGAGGAGCTCGTGACCGCGCTGATCCGCTCACTGCCGAAGGAGCTGCGGCGCTCGCTCGTGCCGGTCCCCGCGGTCGCCGCCGAGCTGCTGCGGGCACTGCGCCCCGGTCGCGAGCCGCTGCTCGACGCGCTCGCGCGTGCGCTGGAGGCGCGCGGCGTGCAGGTCCCGCGCGAGGCGTGGGACCTCGACAGGCTGCCGCCGCACCTGCGGATGCGCTTCCGCGTCGAGGACCAGCGCGGCGAGGTTGTGGCCGAGGGCGAGAACCTCGACGTGCTGCGCGAGGCGGTCAAGCCGCGCCTGCGCGAGCAGCTCGCGGCGGCGGCTCCGTCGATCGAGCGCACCGGAGCGCTCACCTGGGACTTCGGCGACATTCCGCGCGAGCTGGCGCCCGCGGCCGGCGGCGGTCTCCGCGCGTTCCCGGCGCTCGTGGACGAGGGCGAGACGGTCGGCGTCAAGCTGTTCGAGACCCCGGCAGCGCAGGCCTCGGCGACGCACGCCGGCACGCGCCGGCTGCTGCGGCTGACGGTCCGCTCCCCGATCCCATGGGTCGTCGACCGGCTCACGACGGCTGACAAGCTTGCGTTGATGACGGCGCCACACGGCAACGTCGGCGCGGCGCTCGACGACGCGCTGGCGGCGGCGCTCGACGCGCTGATCGCCGACGGCGGCGGCGCGGCCTGGGACGCGGCCGCGTGGGAGCGCCTGCACGCGCACGTCGCCGGGGCGCTCGCGGACGAGACGCTCGCGACGGTCCACGCGTTGGTCGCCGTCCTGGAGGCACGCCGCGAGGTCGAGCGGCGGCTCGACGCGCTGCCTGCGGCGACGCCGCTGCAGGAGATCCGGCTGGACGTCGCACGCCAGCTCGGGCGCCTCGTGCACTCCGGCTGCGCGACCGCAGCGGGCGCACGCCGGCTGGCCGACGTCGCGCGCTACCTGCAGGCCGCCGCCGCCCGACTCGACCGCCTGCCCGATGGCGCCGGGAGCGACCGCAATGCCATGCGCACGATCCACGAGCTCGAGGTCGCCTACGAGCGCCGCCTCGCGGAGTGGCCGCCCGATATGCCGAAGCCGCCGCGCCTCTACGAGGTCCGCTGGCTGCTGGAGGAGCTGCGCGTCGCGCAGTTCGCGCCCGCGCTGGGCGCGCGCGTCACCGCCAAGCAGGTCCGCAGAGCGATCGCGCAGCCGGGCCCCTGACCCCGTCGCGCCCACACGCCCGCGCATCGCGCGTCGGCTCAGCGCCAGGCGGGTATGCGCCGGGCATGCGCACCCACCTCCGCTCCGACCGCTCCCACCCCGCAGCCGTCGCAAAGCTCGCCTCGGCGACCGCCGTGCAGAGCCGCGGCGCCACCATGATGGGCGCGCTCGCCGTCGGCGCGTTCGCGGTCGGCGCGCTGGCGATCGGCCGGCTCGCGATCAAGCGCGCCGCGATCGAGCAGCTCGCCGCGCGCGAGATGAGACTCGGCCGCGTCGAGATCGACGAGCTCGTCGTGCGCAGACTTCACGTGCTCGAGGACGACAGCCCGCGCCGCCAGCAGTCGCCGACCATTCCCGCCGTCGACAGACCGTCACCCCCGCCGCCCGGCACGCCGCCAACGCCGATGGCCGAGCACAGGCCGGAGCCGCCGCCGGACTGAGCCGACTACGCCGCCGACGCGGCGGATGAGTCAGCGGGCGCGTCGGCCTCGCTGACCGTCTCGCCCTCGAGCACGATGCGGTCGCGCCCGGCGGCCTTCGCCGCGTACAGCGCATGGTCGGCGAGCTTCAGCAGCTCGTCGGCGCTTGCGCTCTCGTCGATCGAGACGAGCCCGACGCTGAGCGTGACGGGGCCATGATCTTCGCCCACGACTGTGGCCAGCCGCTGGGCGGCGACCGCCTGCAGATCGCGCGCGACCTCGCGCGCAGCGGGCAGGTCGACGCGCCGCAGGATCGCGGCGAACTCGTCACCGCCAAGGCGGGCGATCACGTCGGCCGAGCGCAGGCGATTGCGCAGCGCGTCGCCGAGCCGTGCGATCACGGCGTCGCCGGTCGCGTGACCCAGCGTGTCGTTGATCGCCTTGAAGCGGTCGACGTCGAGCAGCAGCAGGACGCTGCGCCGCGGCCGCGCGGCGGCCAGGTCGAGCTCGCGCTGCAGCTCGGACTCGAAGCGGCGGCGGTTGAAGACGCCGCTGAGCGGATCGTGGTCGGCGAGGAAGCGCAGCCGCTCCTCGGCCGTCTTGCGCTCGGTCACGTCGAGCGCCTGGACGAGTCGGTAGAGCGGTCTGCCGGCGGAGTCGCGCACCAGCGAGGCGGTCATGTCGAGCCAGATGTGGACGCCGTCGGACCGCACCATGCGGTACTCGCCGTGATGGACCGCGTCGGCGCCGCGGCTCAGCTCGTCCATGCCGCGTGCGAGCGCGGGCGCGTGTTGGGAGTCGACCATCGCGCTCAGCGCGCGCGTGCCGACCAGCTCCTCGCGTGCGCAGCCGAAGATCTGCCCGAGGCTGTCGTTCGCGTCGAGCACCTCGTCGCGCTGCGGGCCTTCCACGCCGACCACCGCCATCCCTGTGGCGGAGTCGTCGAAGGCGCGGCGGAAGCGCTCCTCCGCCTCGCGCTGCTTCGCCTCGGCGGCGAGCTGCTCGGTGACGTCGCGCGCGGCGGCGTGGATCACGTGTCGCTCGCGGTCGACCCACGAGCGCCACTCGATCCAGCGGTAGCTGCCGTCCTTTGCGCGGTAGCGGTTGGTGAACTGGACGGTCCCGTCGCCCTTGGCGGCGCGCATCGCCTCCCGCTCCGTCCCCGCGCGGTCGTCCGGGTGAACGAAGGCGAGGAACGGCTCGGCCATCAGCTCCTCGCGCGTCCAGCCGAGGCAGCGCTCCCACGCGCCGTTGAGGTGGACGAAGCAGCCGTCGAAGGTGGCGGTGGCGAGCAGGTCGCCGGCCAGCTCGAAGTGGCGGGCGCTCGCCTGCGCCTCAGCCGCGGCCGCGCGCATGCGATCGGCGAGGTGGCCGGCGACGGCGCCGAGCAGCAGCGAGACGAGTGCACGCGTGACGTACGCGGACGGCGCGAGTGCGACCGCGGCGTTCGGAGCCCACTGGACGAACAAGCCGAAGGAGACGATGCCGGCGGCGATGCCGGCCGTGCGGCCGAGCTCGACGCCGACGAGCACCACGGGCAGCAGGTACAGGATCGTCAGCCCGCTGCCGGCGTTCTTGTCGAGCTCCAGCGCGACGAACACGGCTGCGAACAGCACGAAAGCTGCGAGCAGCACGCGCCCCTGTCGGCGCCGACGTGCCTGCGACCCACTCACGGACAAATCATCGACCGCCGTGTCACTTTCAAACACGCCTGCAGACTTTTGTGCAGAAAAGGCGAAGGAAGTGACATCAGCGGGCTGCCGACTGAACCACCCAGTTCGGTCGCACATACGCCTCGCGGAAGCCGGCGCGCAGGATGTTGCGGTAGCTCGCGCTCGGCCGGTCCTCGGACCGCTCGCCCGTCTCGACGAACAGCGTGCGGACGCCGGCGGCGGCAGCGTCGCGGATGCGGCGGTGCAGCAGGGCCGTCTGGCAGCCACGTCCGCGCGCGGCCTCGAGCGTCGCGGCGGCGCCGCACTCGGCGACCGCGCCGTCGATGCGCAGCGTCGCGGCCGCGACCGGCTCGCCGTCGAGCAGCGCCGCGTAGCAGCGCCAGCCGGCCGCGCCACAGATGCCCTCGAACAGCGCGCCCATCCACGGCGGCAGGCCGAAGCCGGCGCTGACGATGCTGCCGAGCAGCGCACCGTCGGACGCGTCCAACTCGATCGCCTCGACGCCATCCGGGTCGGGGCGTGACGGCGGCTCGACGCCACGCACGAACTTCATCCACGCGTAGCCCGGCGCGTATCCCCGCGCGCGCAGCAGTCTCTCCGCCGCGCCGCTGGCGGACAGGCCGGGCGTGAGCGCGACGTAGAAGTCGACGCCGGTCGCCTCGGCCCACTCGAGCGCAGCGCCAAGCTGCAGCTCGTCCGCCTCAGCCGCACCGAGCACGAGGTTCATCGCGCGCACGGGCGCGAGGTCGCGCACGATCGTCGCCTGCACGGGTCCGAACGACGCGCGCTCGATCCCATGCTCGGCGGCAAGCTCCAGTGAGGCCGCGCGCCACAGGTCGCCCCAGAAGCGGCGCTCGGTCGCGTCGAGCGCGAGCGGGTCGTAGGCCGTCACGCAGCTCGCTCCGGATGGCGCACGCGCTGGCGCGCCTCGCCGTAGATCGTCGCCTCGTAGGCGATCAGCGCGGCGAGCGCGCCGGCGAGCAGGACGAGCGGCCAGATCGCGGCCACGCCGTCGAGCAGCGGCACGAGCGCGAGCAACACGATCGCCAGGCCGAGACGGCGTCTGTTGAGCGTGTGCACGTTGCGCAGGCGGAAGGCGACGTGCGCGAGCAGGTAGAGCGCGGTGCCGCCAAGCAGCGCGACCGTGGGCACGAGGTGCAGCGGATCGCCGACGTGACCGAGCGTCTTCTTGAAGCCGAGCGCCACGAGCACGATCCCGGCGACCATCGGGAAGTGCAGGTAGGAGAAGGAGTCGCGCGCCATGCGGTTGCGCACCGCGCCCTCCTCGGCCGCGATCAGGCGGCGCGTCGAGACGGGCGCGACGACGTCGAAGTAGAGCCACCACAGCTCGGCCGCGACGGCGACGCCGAGCACCGCCGCGGCGATGACGCCGGCGTCGACGTGCAGGCCGGCGCCGACGCCGATCGCGACGATCGACTCGCCGAGCGCGATGATGACGATCAGCCCGTGGCGCTCGGCGAAGTGGCCCGGGACGAGTCTCCAGCCCGAGGGCTCGATCACCGCACCGCCGCCCATGTCGAGCAGCAGCGCGAGCGCCCACAGGCCGCCCTGGACCCAGTCATCGGTCGCGGCGGCCAGCACGAGCAGGCCCACGCCGATCGCGGTGCTGACCGCCAGCCCGAGCACCGAGTGCCGCAGAGCCGGGTCGTCACGGCTCGCGAGCAGGAACAGCAGGATGTGTGAGATCCGCACAACGGCGTAGGCGCCAGCGAACAGCAGCGCCTCTGAGCCGAACGCCTCCGGCACACACAGCGCAGCGACCAGGAACGCCGCCATCGCGAGGAACATGACGAGGCGGACGGCGCCCTCCTCAGGGTCAACGACGCTCGTCAGCCACGCGTACCCCGTCCACGACCACCACAGCACGCCGAGGACGAGCAGGCCCTGCGCGAGCCCTCGCCACGTCGGCGTCGCCGCCATCAGCGCCGTGCACTGCGTGAGCGCGAGCACGAACACGAGGTCGAAGAACAGCTCGAGCGGCGTCACCCGCTCCTCGTCGCCGCGCAGCACCGCGTTGAAGCGCGGCGCGCGGCCCTCTGAGGTCGTCGTGCTCATCGGGTGGATCTTCGCACTGCGCGCCACCGGCTTTCGCCCTCCGCTCATCGCAAGCGACGAGCTGCGCACCACCGGCTTTCGCCCTCCGCTCATCGCAAGCGACGAGCTGCGGGCGACGCTACTCCGCGTCGCGCCGGCGCTCGAACAGCTCGAACAGCTCGGCGAGCGGCGCGGGGATCGCTCGCACGATCCGCACGAGCGTGACGAACGTGGGATCCACTTCTCCGCGCTCGATCGCGGCGAGGTGGCTGCGGCGCAGCTCGGCTCTGTCGGCGAGCTCCGCTTGCGAGAGGCCGTGCAGCTCGCGCAGCTCCGCCACGGCGGCGCCGAGATGGCGGTGCTCCGGCGAGCGCGCGCCGTTGTGAGGGTCGTGACTCGACACGGGGGGATCCTTCTTCTTGGGGTTGGGGACCGGGCTCCTTCCCCGCCTCGGCCTTGTTATCCGGAATATGGATCATCCCAGGCTGCTCTCGATTGCAGGAGTGAGGAAACGCCAGGATGGGCGGCTCGCCGACCCCCCGCTAGGCTCCGAGCGATGCCGCGCCCCCTTCCGACCTGGCCGATCACCGCTGGCGCGCTGCTGGTTGGGTTCGCCGTCGCCGATGTGACGGACGTGCGGGCGCTCGGCGGCGTCGTGCTGTTCCTCGGCGGGCTGGCCTGCGGCCTGCGCTGGCGCGTGCTGCTCGGCCTGCCGCGGGCGCTCGCGCTGGTCGCCGTGTTCCTCGCCGGTTTCGCGCTGGCGCACCCGCTCGGCCACGCGATCGGCGCGTGGCCGGCGGTGCTGCTCGTCGCGGCGGCCGTGGGCGCGGTCGCGTGGCGCGTGGCGGACATGCCGCACGCCGCACCCGTCCGAACCTCTTAGCCACGCGGCGCACCAACCTTGGACACGCGTGCAACGACACGCGACCTCTGCGTTGCGAGACTCGCATGCATGACCACGGGACGCCCACCGCAGATCGTCGCCTTCGGGGGCGGCGGCTTCTCGATGGAGGCCGGGAATCCGCTGCTCGACGACTACGTGCTCTCGCTCGCGGAGCGTGAGCGGCCGAAGGTCTGCTTCGTGCCGACCGCCTCCGGCGACGCGGACCACTACGTCGTGCGCTTCTACCGCACGTTCTCGACGCGCTGCGAGACCTCGCACGTGTCGCTGTTCCGGCGCGATCGCGGCGACGGCGCCGTCGAGGGCGACCTCGAGGCGCACCTGCTGCAGCAGGACATCGTGTACGTCGGCGGCGGCAGCGTCGTCTCGCTGCTGGGCGCCTGGCGCGCGCACGGGCTCGATCGCGTGCTGCGCGCCGCCTGGCGGCGCGGGGTCGTGCTGTGCGGGCTGTCGGCCGGGTCGCTGTGCTGGTTCCAGGAGGCCGTCACCGCGTTCCACGGCGCGCCGACCGTCGTGCGCGGGCTGGGGCTGCTGCCGCACTCGAATTGCGTCCACTACGACGGCGAGCCGGAGCGCCGCGAGGAGTACCGCCGCTTCGTCGGCGACGGCGTGACCGCGGGCTACGCGGCGGACGACGGCGCGGCGCTGCACTTCGTCGGCCGCGCGCTGCATCGCGTCGTCAGCTCGCGCCCGCGCGCGCGGGCGTTCCGGGTGGAGCCCCGCGATGGCGACGTCGTCGAGGAGCCGCTGCCGGTCAGCTACCTCGGCGATCCGCGGCTGGACCTGGCGGTCGCATGACGGTCCGCGAGCAGCTGCGGGGCGACCCGCAGATCCTCGCGATGGGCGGCGGCGGCTTCACGATGGAGCTGGACAACCCGGCGCTCGACGACTTCGTGCTCTCGCTGGTGCGGGTCCCCGAGCCAAGGATCCTGTTCCTGCCGACCGCCTCCGGCGACCCGACCGCGCAGATCACCGCGTTCTACGCGCGCTATGCGCGACGCGCCTCGGCAACCCACCTGTCGCTGTTCCGCCGCCACGGCTCGGCCCGCTCGCTCGCGGACATCGTGCTCGAGCAGGACGTGATCTACGTCGGCGGCGGGTCGCTGCGCAACCTGCTCGCAATCTGGCGCGCGCACGAGCTCGACCAGCTGCTGATTGAGGCGTGGCGGCGCGGGATCGTGCTTGCAGGGCTGTCCGCCGGCGCGATGTGCTGGTTCGCCGGCGGCGTCACACGGTCGGGCGGGCCGCTCGAGGTCATCCGGGGCCTCGGGCTGCTGCCCGGCTCGTTCTCCGTCCACGCGGACGGAGAGCCCGAACGGCTGCCGGTGTGGCTCGCCGCCGTGCGGAGCGGCGAGCTGCCCGGCGGCTGGGCCGCCGACGACGGCGTCGGGCTGCTGTTCCACGGGACGCGCATGACGCGCGTCGTGAGCTCGCGGCCCGGCACCGCGGCGCTGCGGGTCGACGCCGTGGGAGAGGAGCTGGTGCGGCACCGGATCGAGCCGGAGCTGCTCGGGTCGTCCCCGTCGCTCGCCGCCCGGCCGGTGCCCGACGACGTGCGCGAGCTGCGCGAGCTGCGCGCTGCGATGCGCCTCAGGTGATGACGACCGGCCCGACTCTCGTGTCGATCTGCTGCTGCGGTCCGATCGCGCCGTCGCCGTCCAGGTCGACCGCGGTCGCGACCTCGAGGTCGCGCATCAGCTGCGACGGCTGGCGCTCGATCAGGTCTTCGACGAGGTCGATCTCGACTCTGATCACGTCGGGCGGCGGCAGCGTCGGTCTCGGCGGCGTGCCCCAGCCGAACGAGTGGCCGTCGTCGTAGTGGCCGGTGTCGAGTGTCGGGTCGGGCGTGCCGCTCGGGTTGTCGAACACCAGCCCGGGGTCACCTCTGGCGGTGAAGTCGCTTCTGAATAGGTCGCCGAGCGTGGACGTCTTTCTCGATCTGCGCTTCGCCTTGTCGGCGTTGCGGATCGCGACGACCTGCGAGGTCCACTCCGCTTCTCGCTCGCCCATCCACATCAGCAGGTCGAGGTTCGCGGGCAGCGGAGGAGCAGCCGCCGAGTACGCCTGCGCGCCGGCCTTGCGCACGATGAAGATTGCCGCGACGTAGCGGCGACCGTGAGCGGTCGCGATCGAGCGGGTCGCGAACAAGACCTTCACTGACGGCGGGAGCTTGGGGGCGTTCTTTACGCGGAGCTTCGCTCTGAGCGGGAGCTGTGCGGGGTTGTCGACGGTCGCGTTCATCCGGACGGCCGCGACGGTGACGTGGCCGGGCGCCGGGAGCGGGATGGCGGTGTGGAGGCGGCTCGTGCGGGCGCTTGCGTCCGCCGGCGTTGCGAGCACTGCCAACGCAGTGGCCACGAGGGGGAGGGAGCGGCGGCGGGTCACGGCGCGGATGATTGTCTCGGGCGGGGCGGCGGACGGGCGCACTACGCTGCGGCCATGGACATCGTCCGGCGCGACTCCGTTCCTGCGTACGTGACGTTGGACGGCTCGGAGATCCGCGAGTGGGTCGCGCCGGGAACGCCGGGGCGGCGACAGTCGCTCGCCGAGGCGACCGTGCCGGCCGGCGGGTCGACGCTCGCGCACTTCCACCGCGAGAGCGAGGAGATCTACCTGGTGACGAGCGGGTCGGGACGGATGCGGCTCGGCGACGAGGAGCGGCCGATCTCAGCCGGCGACTGTGTCGTGATCCCACCGGGGACGGTGCACCGCCTGTGGGCCGACCCCGGCGCCGCGCTCGTCGTCGTCTGCTCGTGCGTGCCGCCCTACTCGCACGAGGACACGGTGCTGGTCTGAAGCAGGTGGCGGATGGCTTCCGCCACCTCCGCCGGCCGTGCGATCAGGTCGCCGTGCATGAAGCGCAGGACGACGTAGCCGGCGGCTTGGAGCTTGTTCGACTTGTTGCGGTCGTTCGCCGCTGCGTGGCGCTCCTTGTGGTTCGCCCAGCCGTCGAGCTCGACTGCCACGCGCTGCTCGCGCCACAGCGCGTCGACCTCGAAGCCGGCGACCGGGGCGTTCAGTTGGGGCCGCGGCAGACCGGCCTCGATGACGAGGTCGAGGAAGCGCTCTTCCAGCTCGGAGCGCAGCAGCGCCGCTCCATGTTGCTCGTGGGCATCGAGGGCGGCGAGCAGGCGCTGGTGGCCCTGGCCGTGACGCCCCTTGGTGCGTCGCAGCGCCCGGTGCACCGCCGCCGTGTCGAGCAAGCCTTTCCGGTCCGCTTCGCCGAGCGTGCTGGCGAGCTGCGCCGCCGTGAGCATCGGCGCGAGATCCACGAGCGTGCGCGCCGGGCTGGTGACCGGGATGCCCTTCACGACGGCGCGGTCCTCCTCGGCGAGCGTCCGCCGCGCCTTCAGCCACACGCCGTCGACCGTCCGCGCGTGTGCTGTGGTGCTCACGCTCACGGGTCTTCCTTCGGGCGCCCTGCGGATGCCGTGCAGCGCTGCCGCGTCGCGCTGGCTCAGCACGGCGCCTTCGCCGACCGCCAGCACCGCCGCCATCCAACGCCCCTCCTGTCGCAGCTGCCGGTGGCCGACCGCGTAGACGCCGCGGTGGAGCGGGATGAAATATCCGCGAGCGAGCCGGTCCCCGATGGCGCGGTTGCCGACGCCTATCGCCACCAGCTGCCGGCGCGCGACCACGCCCCACTGCCGCTCGGCCAACGCCAAGACCTCTCGATCACTGTCCGTTTTCGACCGCATACCGGTCGTAGAGGGACAGTGGTCGCGGGATTCGCCCCCGCGGGGGCGGGCGGCTCAGCCGTCGTCCTGGCGGAACGCCCAGCGGACCTCGTCGACGCTGAGGCCCGACGCGACGCAGGCGAGCAGCTTCATGCGCGCCGCCTGGGGCGAGAGGAAGCCGGCGGGGATGATCTGCGTGCCGCGGAGATCCTGCTCGGAGCCGGCGTAGCCGTACGTGCCCTGCAGGACGACGCCGCGCTCCGGCCGGCAGTAGGCGACGACGGGGATGGTCTCCGCTGCGGCTGCCCACAGCTCCAGCAGCGGCGGCGCGAGGTGGCCGGCGCCGAGCGTGCCGATGATCACCCCGTCCGGCTCGGTCGACAGGGCGGCGCGCGCGAGCGTCCCGTCGTCGCCCGACATCGTCGGGACCACCAGGACGCGGCGATCCAAAGACGGCGGATCGAGCGGCGGGTTGCGCGGGAGCCGCGACCAGATCGTCGGGTGTCCCTCCGTCACTCGACCCAAAGGCCCGGTCTGCGGCGAGGAGAACGCGACGAGCGAGGTGGTGTCCGTCTTGCGCGTGCAGCGCGCGTGGTGAATCTCGCCGCCGAAGACGACGAGCACGCCCATCCCGGCGGCCTCCTCGGAGCGCGCCACCGACACCGCGTCGAGCAGGTTCGCCGGCCCGTCGGCACCCGCCGCGGTGGCGGGACGGATCGCGCCGGTGAACACGATCGGCGCCTCCGCGTCGTGGATGACGTCGCACAGCATCGCCGTCTCCTCCAGCGCGTCGGTGCCGTGCGTCACGACCACGCCGATCCCGCGGCGCGCGGCGTCGCGCGCCTCGCGGCAGATCGTCAGCTGGTCCTCCAGCGTCAGGTGCGCACTCGGCTTGTTGACGACGTCGCGGGCCTCCAAGCCATCGCGGCCGGCGAGCCCGGGGATCGCGGCAATCAGCGACTCGGCGTCGAGCTGCGGCGTCGCGCCGGACGGCCCGCCCATTGCGATCGTGCCGCCGGCACCAAGGATCCGCACGCGGCGGGCCGGCTGGCTCGGATCGGGCGGCGTCACGTGCGCAAGGCTAGAGGAGCGCGCCGGGAGCGGGCGCCTCCAGATCCGAGCCGCCGATGAACTGCTCCGGGTAGCCGTACATCCCGTGCTCGACGATGTCGAGCCCCTCGCGCTCCTCGACCTCCGTCACGCGCAGGCCGACGGTCGCCTTGATCGCCGCGAACGTCAGGTAGGAGAGCACGAACACGAGCGTGAACGCCGACAGCACGCCGACCGCCTGCACGCCGAGCTGCTCGAGCGAGCCGCTGTAGACGAAGCCGGCGTTGCCGGGCACGCCCGGCTGGTCGACGATCCGCGGCGAGGCGAACAGGCCGCACGCGAGCGTCCCCCAGATGCCTGCGACGCCATGCGCCGAGAGCGCGCCGACCGGGTCGTCCAACACGCGGTCGATCGCCAGCACGCTCACCACCACCAGCGCGCCGGCGACGACGCCGATCAGCGGCGCCGCCCACAGCTCGACGAAGCCGCACGGCGCCGTGATCGCCACCAGCGCACCGATCGCGCCGTTGCCGACCATGCCGATGTCGAGCCGTCCGCTGATCGCCGTGATCGTGATCGAGGCGCCGACGACGCCGGCTGCGGCCGCGAGGTTCGTCACCAACGCGATCTCGGCGAAGCGCGATCCGGCGGTCCCGATCGTCGAGCCGGCGTTGAAGCCGAACCAGCCGAGCCACAGGATCAGCACGCCGAGGCCGAAGATCGGCATCGAGTGGCCGGGGATCGCCCGCGGCGTCCGGCCCGGGCCGTACTTGCCGCGCCGCGGACCGAGCAGCAGCAGCGCCGCCAGGCCGCCGGTCGCGCCGGTCAGGTGCACGACGGTCGAGCCGGCGAAGTCCTGCATGCCGTCACCGAGCCGGTCGAGCCAGCCGCCGCCGAAGATCCAGTGCGCGACAAGCGGATAGATGACCGCGGCGAAGACGGTCGCGTAGATCGGATACGCCACGAAGCGGATCCGCTCCAACGTCGTGCCCCACACGATCGCGAGCGAGACGGCGCAGAAGACGAGCTGGAAGAAGACGTAGCCGGCGTCTGGCGCGGAGAACGTGCCGGCGATCGGCGAGCCGGCCGAGATGCGGTGCCCGACCGACAGGAAGAAGCCGGAGTCGCCGATCAACCACGCGCCGCCGCCGAACGCGAGCCCGAAGCCGACCATCCACCACACGAGCGACGCGATCGAGAAGTTCAAGAGGATCTTCGCGACGACGGTGCCGGCGTTCTTGCCGCGCGAGAAGCCGATCTCCAGGCAGGCGAAGCCGGCCTGCATGAACATCACGAGCACGCCGGCGACGACGAGCCAGGTCGTGTCGAGCTCGCGGCCGATCTCGGGAAGCGTGCGCATCAGGCGGCCGCCTCGCGAGGGACGAGCTCCGCCGGCACCGGCCGTCCCGTCAGGTAGCCCTGCACGAGCGGGCAGCTGTGCGTGCGCAGGAAGGCCAGCTGCTCCGGCTCCTCGACGCCCTCGACGACCGTGGTCATGCCGAGCGCTCTGCCGAGATCGAGCACGGCCGCGACGATCGCCGCCGAGCCGGCGTCCTGCGGCACCCGCGCGAGGAACGAGCGGTCGACCTTCAGCACCTGCACGGGCAGGTCGCGCAGCCGACCCAGAGACGAGTGCCCGGCGCCGAAGTCGTCGATCGCGATCGACAGGCCGGCCTCGTTGAGCTCGGTCAGCAACGAGCGCTGGCGGCGCGCGTCGCTCAGCAGCGCGGTCTCCGTCAGCTCGGCGCAGAACTGGCCGGGATCGAGCCGGTGCGAGGCGATCCGCTCGGCGATCGAGGAGACGAGGTCGGCGCGGCGCAGCTGACGGGGGGAGAGGTTGAAGTTGAGCCGCGGGCGGAAGCCCTCGGCCGCCCACGCGACAGCCTGCTCGCACAGCGCCTCGACGACCCACGCGCCGATCCCGTCGATCAGGCCGGTCTCCTCCGCGACGGGGATGAACGCGCCGGGTGGGATCAGCCCCTCCTCCGGATCCTCCCAGCGAACCAGAGCCTCCAGCGCCTCCAAGCCGCCGTCGGCTGCGCGCACGATCGGCTGATAGTGCAGCCGCAGCTCGCCCTCGTCGATCGCGCGGCGCAGGCGCGTCGTGAGCGACAGCCGCATGCGCGCGTCGGACTCCTGCGGCTCATAGAACGCGACCGTCCCGCCGCCGGCGCGCTTGGCCTGGTACATCGCCGCGTCGGCGCACTTGAACAGCGTCTCGGGGTCGTCGGCGTGCTCGGGGAACAGCGCGACGCCGATCGAGGCGCCGACGTGGAACTCCGCGCCGTGCACCTCGAACGGGCGGTCGAGCACGGCGGCGATGCGGTCGCCGGCGATCTGCGCGACGGCGCGGGGGTCGGTGGTGGCGGCGGCCTCGGCCGCGGCTGCGCAGTCCAGCAGCAGCAGGAACTCGTCGCCGCCCTGGCGCGCCAGCACGTCGCCGGTGCGCGTCAGCTCGCTCACGCGGATGGCAGCCTCGCGCAGCACCTCGTCGCCGGCGGTGTGGCCGAACGAGTCGTTGACGAGCTTGAAGTTGTCGAGGTCGAAGTAGAGCAGCGCGACCGGGGCGCCGGAGCGGCGCGCCCGCGTGAGATCGCGCGTCAGCTGCTCCTCCAGCAGCGCACGATTCGGCAGGCCGGTGAGGCGGTCGTGGTAGGCGAGGAAGGTCACCTGCGCCTCCGCCTCGCGCCGCGCGGTGACGTCCTCTCCGGAGCGCAGCACGGCGGTGATCGTGCCCTCGGCGTCGCGCAGCACCGCGTTGCGCCAGGCGATCTTGCGCGTCTCGCCGGTCTTCGTGCGCACGAACGTCTCCAGCGTCTCGCCGGGCGGCTCGACGCCGGAGACGAGCCGCAGGAACGCGAGCCGCGCGTCGAGCCGATCCTGGCTCGGCACGACCATCTCCAGCCAATCTCTGCCCAGCAGATCCGCCTCCTCGAAGCCGAGCAGGCGGCAGCCCTGGTTGTTGATCAGCTCGACGCGGCCGTGCGCGTCGAGCACGACCACCAGCGTCGAGGCGACCTCCAGGTAGCGCTGCGCGCGGTCGCGCTCCTCGCGCAGGCGGCGCTCGGCTTCGACGCTGTTGGTCACGTCGGCGAACGTGCAGACGACGCCCTGGCGCGAGGTGCCGTGGGCGCCGCCGAGCGGGCGCGCAAGGACCGTGATCCAACGGTCCGCGGCGCCCTCGGGCGGCGTGCGGCGCAGCGTCGCGCGCACCGGCGAGCCCTGCCGCAGCGCGCGCCGCGGCGGGTTGTCGCCGCGCGTGACCGGCCGGCCGTCGCCGTAGCGCAGGGCGCCGATCGCGCCGCTGGCGATCCCGTCGGCCGCGAGCTGCTCGGCGGTCACGCCGAGGATCCGCAGCGCGCTGGCGTTCCAGCTGACCGGACGCAGCTCGGCGTCGGTCACCATCACGCCCTCCTCGAGCCCGTCGACGACCGCGCGCGAGAGCCGCTCGGCAGCGCGCAGCGCCTGCCGGGCTCTCAGCTGCGGGCCCGACTCCACGACGACGCCGCGGCTGACGAGCTGCGCGTCGTCACGGCCCGCGCGAACGCGCTCGCCGAAGGGCGACAGGAGGCTGCGAGGGGCCATTCTTCAGCGATCCTCGGCATCCTGTGGAATTGCTTGAGCGCTGCTGCGCCACGCCCGCGCGACGCGAGCGTGGCGCCGGAATCCGCTACTTCAGCTCGGCGCTCGACTTGCCGAGCAGCTGACGCGCGATGATCAGCAGCTGGATCTGCTGGGTGCCCTCGAACAGGTCGAGGATCTTCGCGTCGCGCGCCCACTTCTCCAGCAGCAGCTCTCCGCCGTAGCCGAGCGAGCCGCACAGGCGCACGCAGCGCAGCGCGACGTCGACGCAGGTGCGTCCCGCCTTCGCCTTCGCCATCGAGGCCTGCAGCGAGTTCGGCTTCGAGTTGTCCGCCATCCAGGCGGCCTCGAGCGTCAGCAGGCGCGCGGCCTCGTAGTCGGCCTCCATCGCCAGGTACTCCGCGGCAGCCGCGGACTGCGACGCCGCCGGCTTGTCGTAGTCGACCTCGACGCCGGCCTCGCGCAGCAGTCTCTCGGTCAGCTCCAGGCACGCGCGGGTCAAGCCGACCGCCATGCCGGCAACCAAGGGCCGCGTGTTGTCGAACGTCTGCATGACGCCCGCGAAGCCCTTTCTCGTGTCGACCTCCGGCGAGCCGAGCAGGTTCTCCTTCGGCACGCGGCAGTCGTCGAGGATGAAGGCGGCCGTGTCGCTCGCGCGGATGCCCAGCTTGTGCTCCAGGCGGTCGAGCTTCAGGCCCGGGTTCGAGCGCTCGACGACGAACGACTTGATCGCCGCGCGCCCGACGTTGCGATCGAGCGTCGCCCACACGACGACGAGGTCGGCGCGCTCGCCTGAGGTCACGTAGATCTTCTCGCCGTTGAGCACGTACTCGCCGGTCTGCTCGTCGAGCACGGCCGTCGTGCGGATGGCCGCGGAATCGCTCCCGGCCTCCGGCTCGGTGATCGCCATCGCGGCCCACTTGCCTCTGAAGCGCTCCAGCTGCTCGTCGTTCGCAACGGAGGCGATCGCCGAGTTGCCGAGGCCCTGACGCGGCATCGACAGCAGCAGCCCGACGTCGCCCCAGCACAGCTCGATGATGCCGAGCACCGTCGACATGTTCGAGCCGTTGCGGATGCTGTCGGTACCGTCGCCGTCCGTTCGGCGCACGCCGGCCGCGCCGGCGCCGCCCAGATCGGAGCCGTCGTTCATCCCGTCGATGAGCGCGGCGAGCATGTCGAGCTCCTTCGGGTACGCGTGCTCCTCCTGGTCGTACTTGCGGGAGATCGGACGGAAGACCTCCTCGGCGACCTGGTGCGCCTGCCCGACGAGCGGGACGAACTTCTTGGGGATCTCGAGGTTGATCATCTGAATCTCCTAGACCAGGAGGGCGCCCTCGCAGACGCCCACGGCTCGCAGGTCGCGGTACCAGCGCTCGACCGGGTGCTCCTTCACGTAGCCGTGGCCGCCGAGCAGCTGCACGCCGTTGGAGCCGATCCACGCGCCCTTCTCGCTGCACAGCTGGCGCGCGATCGCGACCTCCCTCGCCGCGTCCTTGCCCGCGTCGAGGCGGGCGGCGGCGCGCAACGTCGCGAGCCGCATGCCCTCCAGCTCCAGCGCGATGTCGGAGACGGTGAACGCCACCGACTGGCGGTTCGAGATCGGCTCGCCGAACGCGACGCGCTCGTTGACGTGCGGGATCACGTAGTCGAGGACGGCGCGGCCGGTGCCGCACGCGAGCGCGCACCACGCGAGCCGCGCGCGGCGCACGGCCTCGGCGTAGACGGCCGGGTCGCCGTCGCCGAGCAGCGCCCTCGCCGGCAGGCGAACGCCCTCCAGCAGCAGGTCGCCGGTGGCGGCGGCGCGCACGCCCATGCCCGGGGCGGCCTTCACGAGGACGCCTCTCTCCTTCGCCTCGACGAGGAGGAGGACGGGCCCGTGGCCCTCCAGTCTCGCCGCAACGACCAGCAGCTCCGCGCCCTCCGCGAGCGGCACGAGCGACTTCACGCCGTCGAGCACGAAGTCGTCGCGCTCGCGGCGGGCGGTCGTCTGCAGCGCGAACGGATCGAACAGCGCGCGCGGCTCCTGGATTGCGATCGACGCCGACGCCGGCGTCTCCGCCTCGACGAACGCCGGCAGGTAGGTCGCCTGCTGATCGCCGTCGCCCCACAGGGCGAGCGCGCTCGCGACGCCAGCGGGTGCGAGCAGCGCGACCGCGAGTCCCATGTCGCCGTGCGCGAGCGCCTCGGCGGCGAGCACCGCGGTCACGGACGAGCGCTCGTCGACGGCGCCGCCGAGCGCGGACGGCACGCCGAGCATCGTGAGGCCGAGCTCGCCGCCCTGCTTGAGGATCTCCTCCGGCGCCTTGGCGGCCGTATCCGCTCTCAGCGCGTTCGGGCGCAGCTGGTCTGAGCCGAACGCTCTGAAGGACTCCTGCAGCATCTGCTGCTCGTCCGTCGGGGTCAGATCGAAGAGACCCGTGCTGGTCGTCGAAGGCAGGCGCTGCGCCTTCCGCCCGCCATTGACGGACTTGAACGTACGACCCGCCGCGCCCACGGCCTTGAAGCCGTCGCGCGTGGCGCGGTAGAGGACTCTCTCGGCGGGCTTGCGCACGCCGAGGCGGTCGACGACGTCGGAGCCGGCGAGGCGCCCGAGGGCACGCAGGCCGAGTCCCATGCTGCGCTCCGCCATGCTCATGGCGTCACCGTCCCTTCGAGGTGGATGATCTCGGGTCGCTTCGCGCTGCGCACTTCGAAGCGGCCCTGGTCTGCCGCGAACGTCACGCGGCCGGGGAGGAAGATCGGCTTCTTGAACGCGACGTCCACGGTGTACGCGTCGGGCAGGGGCTCGAGCGCCGCAAGCGCCCGCGCCTTGGTCCACATGCCGTGTGCGATCGCCTGCTTGAAGCCGAACGCCCGCGCCGTCAGCGCATGCAGATGAATCGGGTTGCGGTCGCCCGACACCGCGCCATACCTGCGCCCCAAATCGCCGGGCAACGACCACGTCACAGGAGCACCGCGAGTTTGACCCGAAATAGCGGGGGCAGATTCGCGGTCCTCAGCCGACGCCCCGCTCCCGCTCCCCTCGCGGCCGCCGTTCCCGGCGTCGGCGCCGCCGCGACGGAGCATCGTCGAACGCTCCTCCCACACGAGCTCGCCGTCGACGCGGGCCTCGCTCACCAAAGCGAACGTCCGGCCCTTCGGGTGCGGCTCGATCGGGGTGGTGCGCACGACAATGTCGAAGACCTCCGAGACGCGCGCCGGCCGGTGCACGGCGATCCGGTTCTCCAGATGCACGAGCCCGACCGCCGGAAACGGGAACTTGCCGTCGGTCATCAGCTGCATGTGCAGCGGGAACGCTGGCATGTGGAGATACGTCGCCGGCAGCGTGTCGCGCAGCGTGAAGCCGCAGACTCTCGCGTAGTCGGCGAGGTGCGCCGGGTCGACCTTGACGCCGTCGAGGCGCCGCTCCAGCGCGGGCATCTCCTTGCCGCGACCCGCCACAAACGGCAGCAGCGACGCGCCGGGCACGAGCGGCAAGGCAGCGCGGGCGTACGTGGTCAGCGTCGACATCAGGCCCCCAGCAGGCTCTGCCCGCAGACGCGCACGACGTTGCCGTTGACGCCGCCGCTCGCCGGCGAGGCGAACCAGGCGATCGCCTCGGCCACGTCGACCGGCAGGCCGCCCTGCGAGAGCGAGGACATGCGGCGGCCGGCCTCGCGGATCGCGAGCGGCACCTTCGCGGTCATCTGCGTCTCGATGAAGCCGGGCGCGACCGCGTTGATCGTCGCGCCGCGCTCGGCGAGCGCCGGAGCGTAGGCGTCGACGATGCCGATCACGCCGGCCTTCGAGGTCGCGTAGTTCGTCTGGCCGGCGTTGCCGGCGATGCCGCTGATGGAGGAGACGCAGACGATCCGCCCGCCCTCGTTCAGCACCGCTCTGGAGCCGCCCGAGATCAACGCGTCGGTGATCCGCTCGATCGACGACAGGTTCACCGCGATCACGGCGTTCCAGCGGTCGGCGTCCATGCGGCCGAGCGTGCGGTCCCGCGTGATGCCGGCGTTGTGGACGACGACGTCGACGCCTCTGTGCTCTCTGCGCAGGTAGGACGCGATCGCGCTCGGCGCGTCCTCGGCGGTGATGTCGAGCGCGAGCGCCGAGCCGCCGATGCCGGCGGCGACCGCCTTGAGGTCCTCCTCCAGCGCCGGAACGTCGAGGCCGACGACGTGCGCGCCGTCGCGCGCGAGCGTCGCGGCGATCGCGGCGCCGATCCCGCGCGAGGCACCGGTGACCAAAGCGACCTTGCCGGCGAGCGGCTGCTCCCAGTCGAAGTCGGACGGCACCTTCCCGCCCTCAGCACCGACCCGCACGACCTGCGCCGAGACGAACGCCGAGCGTGGCGAGAGGAAGAAGCGCAGCGTGCCGGCGATGTCGTCCTCGGCGCCCGGCTCGACGTAGATCAGCTGCACGGTCGCGCCGCGGCCGATCTCCTTGCCCATCGCGCGCGTGAAGCCCTCCAGCGCGCGCTGGGCGACGCGCTCGCCCGGCTTCCTCGCGGACTCCGGCGGCGTGCCGAGCACGATCGCGCGGCCGCATGCCTTGACCTGGCGGATCGTCGGTCCGAAGAACGCGTGCAGCTCCTCCAGCTGCGCCGACTCGGCGATGCCGGTCGCGTCGAAGACGAGCGCGGCGTAGCGGTGGTCGACCGACGCCTTCGGCGTCCACGGCGAGGCGTCGAGGCCGGCCTCGGCCGCGGCGGCGCGCAGGTCCGGACGCAGCGGGGTCGCGACGTCGGCGCCGATCTCCGCCAGCACGCGTGCGATCGGGCCGGCGAGCCGCCCGCCGGGCGCGCCGCCGACGAGCACCTTGCCGTCGATGACCGGCTTCCCGGGCACGTGGCGCTTGAGCGGGACCGGCTTCGGCAGGCCGACCTGCTTGGCGACCCTCTTGCCGACCGGCGTGTTGACGAGTTGCGTGTAACGGTCCATGGCTTATGCCTCCAAGATCGCGACGACGCCCTGGCCGCCGGCCGCGCAGATCGAGATCAGGCCGCGACCGCCGCCGCGCTCGTGCAGCGCCTTCGCGAGCGCCGCGACGATGCGGCCGCCGGTGGCGGCGAACGGGTGGCCGGCGGCGAGCGAGCTGCCGTTGACGTTGAGCTTGCTGCGGTCGATCGCGCCGAGCGGCTCGGAGCGGCCGAGCCGCTGCGTGCAGAAGACGGGGTCCTCCCACGCGGCGAGCGTCGAGAGCACCTGCGAGGCGAACGCCTCGTGGATCTCGTAGAGGTCGAAGTCCTGCAGGCTGAGCCCGTTGCGCTCCAGCAGCCGCGGAACCGCGTACGCCGGCGCCATCAGCAGGCCCTCGCGGCCGTTGACGTAGTCGACCGCCGCCGTCTCGGCATCGACGAAGGTGGCGAGCGGCGTCAAGCCGCGCTCCTTCGCCCACTCCTCGGAGGCGAGCAGCGCGACGGCGGCGCCGTCGGAGAGGGGCGTCGAGTTGCCGGCCGTCATCGTGCCGTCGGGTCCGCCGAAGACGGGCTTGAGCTTGGCGAGCTTCTCCAGGCTCGAATCCGGGCGCAGGTTTTGATCTCGCTCGAGACCGAGATATGGGCTGACCAAGTCGTCTTGGAAGCCGCGCTCGTAGGCGGCCGCGAGGTTCTGATGCGAGCGCAGCGTCAACTCATCCTGCGCCTCCCTCGTGATCCCCCATTCGGCGGCGGTGCGTGCTTGGTGCTCGCCCATCGAGAGGCCGGTGCGCGGCTCCTCGTTGCGCGGGATCGCCGGCGCGAGGTGCTGGGGACGCACGCGCAGCAGCTGCTTGAGACGGCCCTGCGTTGAGCGCTCGCGGTTCGCGTCGAGCAGGATCGAGCGCAGCTCCTCGTTGAGCGCGAGCGGCGCGTCGGAGGTCGTGTCGACGCCTCCGGCGACACCGGCCTCGATCTGGCCGAGCGCGATCTTGTTCGCGACGAGGATCGCGGCCTCGAGCCCCGTCCCGCACGCCTGCTGGATGTCGTACGCCGGCGTCTCGGCGGCGAGGCGGCTGCCGAGCACGCACTCGCGGGTCAAATTGAAGTCGCGGCTGTGCTTGAGGACGGCGCCGGCGACGACGTCGCCGAGCCGCTCACCGGCGAGGTCGAACCGCTCGACGAGCCCGTCGAGCGCGGCCGTGAGCATGTCCTGGTTGCTCGCCTTCTTGTAGGCGCTGTCGCTGCGGGCGAACGGGATGCGATTGCCGCCGAGCACGACGGCTCGGCGCGGGGCGGCGGGGGTCATGAGGCTCCTTCGGATTCAGTGGCGTCGCCGCCGCGCGAGGCGGTCGGCGCGTCGGTTCGGGTGCTCCTACCGGCTGGGCCGGGCCCGGCGGGACGGGTTTGGGCGCGCAGCCCCGGCTCGGCGGTGGCGATCAAGAGGTCGGCGGCGTCGGCCGCGGGCATCGCGCCGGTGCGCAGCCACCAGCGCGCCAGCGCCTCGGCCGCGCCGAGCAGCGCGACGGAGGTCGCCTCGACCTCCGTCTTGGCGCCCGCGCGGTGCTGCTCAGGCAGACGCGCCAGGTTCGTCTGGGCGACGACGCCGAGGAGCCGCTCGCGGTACTCGGCGACGCGATCGGCGATCTCGCCGCCGGACGGGAGCGTCTCGTCGAACAGGACGCGCCAGGCGTCGCGGTCCTCGTCGACGAAGGCGAAGAATGCGTGCAGGCCGCGGCGCAAGGCATCTGCGGGACTGGTGGCGTCCGAGACGGCCGCGCCGACGGTCGCGAACATCGCCTCTCCCGCGCGCTCCATGCAGGCCAGGTAGAGCCGTTCCTTGTTGCCAAAGTAGGCGTAGAGGAGGGGTTTCGTGACGCCGGCGTCAGCGGCGACGTCCTCCATCGTGACGGCCGCGAAACCGTGCGCGGCGAAGCGCGCATGCGCCACGTCGAGGATCAGCCGCTCGCGCTCGGCGCGCGGCAGACGGGTGCGCTGGGGGCTTGTAGGGGAAGCATGCGTCGCCATTCGATGACGATGTTACCCAGATATAAATTTATATGCGAGTCAGATGAACGCTTCCGGTCAGCAGGCAGACGCCATCGCGCCAGCTGCCGCTCGTCGCGCCGCGCCGAGTTCCGGGCGCCGAGCGCGCTCCGGCGCAGCGCTCGCGTAGCCCACTCGCCTCGCGCGCCGCACTCGGGCCGTCGCCTCGTCCGGGCGCCACAACCTCTGGCATCAAATAACGCGTGCGCGCCAGCGTGCATTAAACGGCGCTCACAAGTTACATGACCGATCGCGCTCACGTGCCACCTATTAAGGAAAAGCGCAGGGGCAGACGACTGTGCTGAATAATGCACAGTGACTTGTAACGGCCGATCAATTCAGCCAGCCGACGCCTAGCGGCAGCTTGGCGCACGGACACGCTCGACCTAGGCGAGAACGACCGCCCTCCCGGCGGCGTTCCCTACCCTATGCCCGTCCTGACGGCAAATTATCCTCGCCGTACAATGTATCAGTTTTCGGCGGGCTGCGTGAGCGATTCATCGGCTTCGTTCGGGTGATGCAGAACCAACTTGCGTTTCGCCGCAAAACTGATTACAACAAATTGTATGCGCTTGTTTGGGGAAGCGCAGCACCACGCAGACCACGGTCGCGCTGGAGGTGCTGCTGGTACGTCAGTTGCGTTTCATCCACCCGCGAACGTGGCGGCTCAGTTGATGCGCGTTGAGTCACGCCTGCGCGCCGTCGCCACCACACCCAATGCACGGCTCACCGAACTCACGCTGCACGGCATCGAGGCCGGCGGCAAGCGCCTGCGCCCCGCGCTCGTCATCTGCTCGGCAGTCGCGGCCGGCGGACGCGACGCGGTGAGCGAGCGCGTGATCGACGCGGCAACGGCCGTCGAGCTGCTGCATCTTGCGTCGCTCTACCACGACGACGTGCTCGATTCCGCGGCGCTGCGCCGCGGGCGTCCGAGCGCGAACGCGCTGTGGGGCAACCATGCCGCCGTGCTCGGAGGCGACGTGCTGCTGGCGCACGCCTACCGCGTCGCGGCTGAGCTCGGCGCGGCCGAGCTGCGGCGCTTCGCGCACACGCTGGCGGCGCTCTGCTCCGGCCAGATCGCCGAGTGCGCGACGCGTTTCGACGCGAGCCGCGAAGTCGCCAAGTACGACGAATCGATCCGCGGCAAGACCGCTGCCCTGCTCGCGACGTCGTGCTGGCTGGGCGCTTCGACGATCGGCGCGACGTCAGCGGCGGCGGACGCGCTCAGCGGCTTCGGAATGGAGCTCGGCGTCACGTTCCAGATCGTCGACGACGTGCTCGACCTGTACGGCCACGGGCTTCAGATCGGCAAGCCGGCCGGCAGCGACCTGCGCGCAGGCGTCTTCACGCTCCCGGTGCTGATGGCACTGCAGCACGAGCCGTGTCTGGTGGACCTGCTGGTCGACGGGATCGACGAGGACGGCATCGCCGAGGTCGCCGAGCGCGTGCGCGCGGTCGGCGCCGACCAGCGCGCGCTCGCGGTCGCGCTCGACCATCTGCAGATCGCGTTCTCCCACCTCGGCGACCCGGCGCTCCTGCCCGAGGGCGTGGCGATGCTGCTGGCGATCGGCGAGCTCGTGCTCGGACCGCTCGAGCGGCTCGGACTCTCCGTCCGCACGTGCCCCGACCGGCAGCCGGCGCACGACGAGAGCCGGCCGCGGCACGAGGCGCAGGTCGCATGACGGCGATCGCGGCCCGTCCGGCAACCGCGATCCCCGGTCCGGGCGGCCATCCCCTGCTCGGCATGGCACGGGCGTTGCGCGCCGAGACGCTCGGCACGCTGCAGGCGGGCTTCGTCCGCTACGGCGACGTGGTGGCCTACCGAATCGGGCCGGCGCGCGGACCGCGCCGACTGCACAGGCTCGTCATCGCGCTGCACCACCCCGACGACGTGCGTCGCGTGTTCACCGACGTCGAGGCCTTCACGCGCCGCACCCCCGTGTTCGGCGTGCTGCGCGAGATGTTCGGAGTCAATCTCGTGACGGCGGAGGGCGAGGACTGGCGGCGTCAGAAGCGGCTGCTGCAGCCGCTCTTCACGCGCGCCGCGGTGGAGCGGTACGCGGCCCTGTTCGAGCAGGAGGCCCACGGGGTCGTCGAGCGGCTGGCCCGCGAGCGAGACTGCACGATCGATGGACGGCAGGTGACGGAGGGCTACGCGCTGCGCGTGCTCGGCCGCATGCTGTTCGAGGACGAGCGCGGGATCGACGACGACACGATCGCGGCGCTGGAGCGGCTCGTGCCGATCGTCGACCGTCAGCTCTTCGCTCGGGCGACGCAGCCACTTCGCGTGCCGCTGGCCTGGCCGACTCCGTGCAACCGCCGCTTCGCGGAGACGCGCGACGCGCTGCGCGCCACGATCGAGCGGGTGCTCGCGCGCGGTCGCGGGACGAGGCCGGCCGCATGCCCGCGCCCCGGCCTCGTGAGCGGGCTGCGCGACGCTCGCGACCCCCAGAGCGGGCAGCCGCTCTCGGATCGCGAGGTCCGCGACCAGGCGCTTATCTTCCTGCTCGCCGGCTACACCACGACGGCGACCGCGCTGTGCGCGACGCTTCATCTGCTCGGCCGTCACCCGAGAGTCCAGGATCGCGTGGCGCGGGGCGGCGCGCAGCTGGCGCTCGCGACCGTCCAGGAGGGGCTGCGTCTTCATCCGCCGTCCTACGTGTTGGGGCGTCGCACCGGCGCCGGCGGCGTCGAGATCGCCGGCTACGCGCTGCCGCCGGACACGGACGTGCTCGTCTCGCCGTGGATGACGCACCGCCACCCGCGCATCTGGAGCGATCCGGAGCGGTTCGACCCATGGCGCTTCGTGGACGCGGACGAGCGCCCTCCGTACGCGTGGCTCCCGTTCGGCGGCGGCGCGCGCAGCTGCATCGGGAGGCAGGTTGCGCTGCTGGAGGCGGCGACGTTCGTGCGCGCACTGCTCGATCGCTGCCGGCTGGAGTCGCTCGATGAGCGCATGCCGATGAGCCAGCTGAACTCGTCACTGCTCTCGAGGCAGGTGGAGATCCGGTGTCGGCGGCGATAGCGGCCACGGGCGAGCTGCTGCCCTTCCACTGTCCGTTTCCGACGGCGATCCACCCTGAGGCCGACGCGATCGAGCGCCACTGCGTCGAGTGGATCGACGACTTCCAGCTCTACGGCGGCGTCGCACAGCGCGAGCGCCTCATCGCCACGCGCGCCGCCGAGATCTACGCGCGAGCGCTCCCGGGCGCCGAGGCCGGGCGCGTCGCCGACGTCGCCAAGTGGCTCTACTGGGGCTTCGCCACCGACGACCTCTACTACGACAACGGCCCGACGAGCAGGCGCGCCGCCGACTTCCTGGGGCTGGGCGCGTGCCTGGTGCGACTGTGCGAGGAGCCGCGCGCCGGCTTCGCCTTCGAGCCGCCCTACGCCGACGCGTTGCGCGACCTGACCAGGACGATCCTGCGCCATGCGACCCCGGCGCAGCGGATCGAGTGGGCGCACACCGCGCGCGCGTGGTTCTTCGGCATGGCGTGGGACGTCGCCAACGCCGAGCGCGGCGTGCCGCCGCCGCTCGACCACTACCTCGCGATGCGCATGCACACCGGTGGGCTCGCGAGCTGGGCGACGACGCTCAACATCGCCAATGGGATAGAGCTGGACCCGGCGCAGGCGGCGTCGGGCGCGGTGCGCGCGCTCGTCGAGTCGTGGTCGACGTTCTGCCTGCTGCTCAACGACCTGATGTCCTTCGCGAAGGAGGCTCGCAACGGCGACAGCTCCAGCAACGTCGTGCGCGTGCTCGCGCACGAACGGAGATGCACGCCGGCCGAGGCGCTTCCCGCGGCGCACCGGCTCTGCGACCGCATCGCCTCGCTGTTCCTCGCGCTGCACGCGCGACTGCTGACCACAGCCGAGGCCCGCGGCGACGAGGCGATGCGCGTGTTCCTCGCCAGCCTCGGCCATACGTGGCGGGGGATCCTCGAGTGGGGCTTCGGCACGCCCCGCTACATGACGGGCGGCGACCCCGGCGCGCCGCCGCTGCAGACCTTTCCCGGCTGGGCGGACGCCCCGCTGGACGGTGGCCTCGAGCCGCTGCCGCATCCCTCGATCGCCTGGTGGTGGGAGGAGCTCACATGACTCGCAGGCAACACCTCGTTCGATTGCTGCGCGACCGGCGGCCCCCCGAGCCGCCGCCGCTCGCCGAGCTCAGACCGCGTCTGCCCTACCCAGACGGCTGGTTCGCGGTGGCCTTCGCCCATGAGCTGCCGCCCGGGCGGGTCCTGCGCCGGCGCTTCATGGGCGAGGACCTCGTCCTCTACCGCACGCGCCGAGGCGCCGTGCGGGTCGTCCAGCCGTACTGCCCCCACCTGGGCGCGCACCTCGGCTACGGGGGCCGCGTCGACGGCGAGGAGCTCGTGTGCCCGTTCCATCACTTCGCCTTCGACCTCGACGGAGCGTGCGTGCGCACGAGCTACGGCACCAGACCGCCGTCCGTGCGGCTCGCGCAGCGTGAGGTGCGCGAGGTCAACGGCGCGATCGTCGTCTGGCGCCATGCCGGCGGTGCGCCCCCCTCGTGGGAGATCGCGCCGCAGCCCACGGACGGCTTTCCATCGCCGTACCGCTACCGCGCCACGCTCGTCGACCACCCGCAGGACGTCGTCGAGAACTCGATCGACATCGGTCACATCGGCCCGCTGCACGGCTATCGCGACGCGCGCGTTCGCCGGCCGTTCGAGGCGGACGGGCCGTCCTTCACGGTCGCCGCCGGCGGATTCCGCGTCTTCCCGCTGATGCCGCCCATGGAGGTCGTCTTCGACATCGTCGCGCACGGCCTCGGCCACATCTGGGTCGAGGCGAGCATCCCCCGCCTGCGCGCGTCGGCCATCTTCCAGGCGATGACGACGCCCCTCGACCCGCTCCGGGTCGACATCCGCTTCAGCGTCGCGCTGCGCATGGGAGCGGCCTCCCCAGGTACGCCCGAGCGGCTCCTCTCGCGCTTGGCGACACATGCGCTCGGACCCGCATTCCGCAGCGACATCCAGCAGGACTTCCCGGTCTGGGAGCACAAGGTCTACCTCGATCAGCCCCGGCTGGCGAAAGGCGACGGACCGATCGGCGCCTACCGCCGCTGGGCGCGGCAGTTCTACTCGTGGCCGGCGACGGGGAACGGGCGCGCGCTGGGGACGGCGCTCAGTGCCGAGACTTGACGAAGCGGTGCTCGACCCCGTCGAGCACCACCTGAAGGCCGACCTCGAAGCTCTCGTCGTCGAGACGCGCCTCCTCGACCTTCGGCAGGACCGCGACCTCCGGCATCTCCGCTCGTTCCTCCGCGCTGAGCGTGTCGACGAGGTCTCTGGCGCTGCCCGTGGACGCGACCCGCAGGGCGTTGCCGCGCACGTAGTCGTTGACGATGCCGAGCATCGTCCACATCTCTTCGGGGGGCAGTCGCAGGCCCTCGACCGCCCGCGCCATCTGCTTCGCGTAGCGTGCGGCGTTGGGTCCCGGTCGCGGGCGGCGCGTGAAGAGGCCGACGAGCCAGGGGTGGGAGGCGAACATCACGAACGACCGGCGCGCGAGGATCGTCAGCGCCTCGCGCCAGTCCTCCGGCAGCATCTCGTCCACGAGCAGCGTGCCGACGAGCTCGTTCGCCATCAGCTCGAGCAGCTCGTCCTTGCTGACGATGTGCGTGTAGAGGCTCATCGGCCGCACCTCGAGGATCGCTGCGACGCGGCGGATCGAGACGGCGTCGAGCCCGTCGACGTCGGCGACCGCAATCGCGGTGTCGACGATCGCCTGCGTGCTCAGCCTCGAGCGTGAGCCGGGTACCTCGTCGTGCTCGTCGTCCGGCGACAGCGCACTGACGCGGTCCCACGGCAAGCCGGTTGCGCGATTGGGCATGGCTCGGAGGATAACCCGCGACCGGCACTCCTAAGCGAGCACGATTGTTCGTATGCGCACGTCGCCCGTTCGTATACGAACCGTCTTTTGGTCTACTGGACTGCCGCTACGTCGAAGAACGGCGATGCGCCTACGCCGGATCGGTGCCCCCGACACCTCTGGGCGCATGCCACGCCCCTCCGTGGTCGATCAGGTGATCTGCCTCCGGCGGCCCCCACGTACCAGGCGCGTAGCGGTGCAGCGGGACGACGTCGCCGAGCACCGGCTCGACCACTCGCCACGCCGCCTCGACGCCGTCCTCGCGCGCGAACAGTGTCGGATCGCCGCGCATCGCGTCGCCGAGCAGCCGCTCGTACGGCGGCATCTCCCCGGGGTGGTGGTGCTGGGCGAGCAGCTCGACCTCCTCGCCGGCCATCTTCTCGCCGGGTGACTTCGCGCGCGCCCGCAGCGCCAGCTGCACCGCCGGGCCGAGCAGGAAGCGCAACGAGTTGGGCGCGCTGTCGTCGGGCGTGTCGAAGACGGTCTGCGGCGGGTGGTGCAGCTCCACCAGCACCTCGGTCGCCGTCGTCGGCAGGCACTTGCCGGCGCGGATCAAGAACGGCACGTCCGCCCAGCGCCAGCTGTCGACATGCAGCTTCACGGCCGCGAACGTCTCGACCGTCGAGTCGCGCGCGACACCCTCCTCGTCGCGGTAGCCCTCGAACTGCCCGCGCACGACGTCGGCGGGGGCGAGCGGCGCGATCGACTTCAGCAGCCGTGCCTTCTCGTCGCGCAGCGCCTCGGGCGAGCGCTCGGCTGGGGCATCCATCGTCAACAGCGCGAGCACCTGCAGCATGTGGTTCTGGATCACGTCGCGGATCGCGCCGGCCTCGTCGTAGAACTTCCCGCGGCCGGCCACGCCGAATGCCTCCGCCATCGTGATCTGCACGCGCTTGACGTGCTGGCGGTTCCAGATCGGCTCGAGGAACGAGTTGGCGAAGCGGAAGTAGATGAGGTTCTCGACCGCCTCCTTGCCGAGGTAGTGATCGATGCGGAAGATCGCCTGCTCGGGGAAGACGGAGGAGAGCGTCGCGTTCAGCTCGCGCGCCGAGGCGAGGTCGCGCCCGAACGGCTTCTCGACGACGACGCGGGCGCCGTCGGCGGAGCCGGAGCGACCGAGCTGCTCGACGACCGTCGCGAACAGGCTCGGCGGGATCGCGAGGTAGTGCAGCGGGTGTCTCGCGTCGCCGAGCTCGGCGCGCAGGCGGTCGAACGTGTCGGGGTCGCCGTAGTCGCCGTCGATGTAGCGCAGCTGCTCGCACAGTCGCCCGAACGCCGCCTCGTCGACGCCGCCGTGCTCCTCCAGCGATCTGCGCGCACGCTCGCGCAGGTCCTCCAGTCTCCAGCCGGACTTGGCGACGCCGACGACCGGCATGTCGAGCTTGCCGTGTCTGATCAGCGACTGCAGCGCCGGGAAGATCTGCTTGTAGGCGAGGTCGCCGGTGGCGCCGAAGAAGACGAGCGCGTCCGAGTGCGTCGCCTCGTCGCTCACGAGCTTTTCTCTGCATGCCCGCCGAACTGCGCGCGCATCGCCGACATCAGCTTGTTCGCGAACTGGTCGGCACCCTGCGAGGCGAAGCGCTCGAACAGCGCGCCGGTGAGGATCGGCGCCGGCACGCCCTCCTCGATCGCGGCGAGCGCGGTCCAGCGGCCCTCGCCCGAGTCGGACACGCGCCCGGAGAACTCCTCGAGCTGCGGCGAGGCGGCGAGCGCCGTGGCGGTGAGGTCGAGCAGCCACGACGCGATCACGCTGCCGCGCCGCCACACCTCCGCGACGGCGGGGATGTCGAGCTCGTACCTGTACGCCTCGGGGTCGCCGAGCGGGGCGGTCTCGGCGTCGGCCTCGCGCGCCACGGCGCCGGCGTTCGCGTGCTTGAGGATGTTCAGGCCCTCGGCGTAGGCGGCCATCATCCCGTACTCGATCCCGTTGTGGACCATCTTCACGAAATGGCCCGCGCCGGCCGGTCCGCAGTGCAGCCAGCCCTCCTCGCCGGCCTGCAGCTCGCCCTCGCGCCCCGGTGTGCGCGCGGCCGCCTCGACACCCGGGGCGAGCGCGCTGAAGATCGGCGCGAGCCGCTGCACGGCGGCCTCGTCGCCGCCGATCATCTGCGCGTAGCCGCGCTCCAGGCCCCACACGCCGCCGCTCGTGCCGCAGTCGACAAAGTGGATTCCGAGCGCGGACGTCCGCTCTGCGCGGCGGATGTCGTCGCGATAGTTCGAGTTGCCGCCGTCGACCACGACGTCATCGGCTGAGAGCAGTGGCAGCAGCCTGTCAAGCGTCTGATCGACGACGGCCGCGGGGACCATCAGCCACACGGCGCGCGGCGCCGACAGCTTCGCGACGAAGTCCTCGAGCGAGTCGCCGCCGATCGCGCCCTCGCGCGTGAGCTGTGCGACCGCGTCCGGGCTCATGTCGAAGACGACGGCGTCGTGGCCGTGGCGCATCAGCCGGCGCACCATGTTCGCGCCCATCCGGCCGAGTCCGATCATCCCGAGTTGCATCGCCGCTCCTTCGTCGCATACACGTCGCCCTCGTGGAGTCTCCCCCTCCGGTCGGCGGCGACACCCCGCGCCGCGGCGCGGGTTCGCGTTTGCAAACCGACCGTCGAGTCGGGGAAGCTGGGCGCGTGCGGATCGCGATGATCGCCTCGGGGGACGGCGCCAACGCGCGCTACCGCGTCTTCGGACCGGCCGCGGCGCTGCAAGCGCGCGGGCACCGCGTGCTCGCGAGCGTCTTCACGGAGATGCGAGACCCGAATGCGCTGCTCGACTTCGACGTCGTGTACGGCTGGCGCATGCACGACGAGGTCTTCGTGAGGATCGCGAAGCTGCTCGGCGAGCGCAGGATCGGGTTGGTGTGGGACAACGACGACAACATCGCCGCAACCGAGCTCGTCGCCGTCGACAGGAAGGGGCGCGGCACCCGCGTCTCGGCGCTCCAGAGACACCGAGTCGTCGCCAACATGACCGCGCTCATGCGGATGGCGGACATCGTGACGACGCCGAGCGCCGGACTCGCCGAGCATTACCGCGAGAGCGTCGAGAGCGAGGTGCGCGTGCTCGAGAACTACGTGCAGCCGGCGCCTCCGCGCCCCCAGCCGGAGCACAGCCAGCTCGTGGTCGGCTGGGTCGCGAACGCAGAGCATCGCGCCGACGTCGAGCCGCTCGGCCTGCGCGAGGCGATGCAGCGCCTGCTGGAGCGCCATCCCCACGTCGCCGTCGCGACCGTCGGCTGCGGTCTCGGGATCGACAGCGAGCGCTATCACCACATACCGGGCGTGGAGTTCGAGGACCTGCGCGGCTACGTCGCGACGTTCGACATCGGGCTGGCACCGATCGCCGACACCCCCTTCAACCACAGCCGCTCGAACATCAAGGTCAAGGAGTACGCGGCGTTCGGGATCCCGTGGCTCGCCTCTCCCATAGGCCCCTACGCCGACCTCGGCGGCGACGAGGGCGGCCGGCTTGTCCCCCACGACCGCTGGTACGAGGAGGTCGAGCGACTCGTGCTCGACGCGCGCGGTCGCCGCAAGCTCGGTAAGAAGGCGCTCAAATGGGCGCGCCGCCAGACGATCGAAGCGAACGTCCAGCTGTGGGAGAGCACGCTGCGCGACGCCGCGCGACGCGCGGGACGCGACGTCTGAGCCGGTAAGATCGCCGCGCACATTCGATCCGCCCTCGGGAGGGGCGGGAAAGGGGGAAGCGAATGTCCTTGCGCAAGCTCTGCTGCGCCTTCATCGCCTGCCTGGCGCTCGCCGCCGCGGCGCTGCCGGCAACGGCCTTCGCGCGCGATCCGATCCTGTTCGTGCACGGCTGGTCGGGCAACGGCTCGAACTGGAGCTACTTCGCGGGCCGATTCGCGCTCGACGGCTACAGCTCCTCGCTACTCGACCTGTGGTCCTACGACTGGACGAAGTCGAACAGACTGATCGCCCAGGACGTGGCGAACGAGGTCGCGGCGTTGAGGGCGCGCACCGGCGCGGCGAGGGTCGACATCGTCAGCCACTCGATGGGCGGGCTCAACACCCGCTGGTACCTGAAGTTCCTCGGCGGCACGGCGAACGTCGACGACTGGGTCTCGATCGGCGGCCCGAACCACGGCACGAACCTCGCCTACATCTGCTCGCCGTTCACCACCTCGTGCAACGACATGCAATACGAATCGCCGTTCCTGGCGGCGCTCAACGAAGGCGACGAGACGCCGGGCAGCGTCAGCTACGGCACCTTCTGGTCGCCATGCGACGAGGTCATCAACCCCGACACCAGCACGATCCTGTCGGGTGCGAGCAACACGCAGGTCGAATGCCTCGGCCACATCTCGCTGCTCGGGAGCGAGGGGGTCTACAGGCGCGTGCGCGAATTCGTCAGATAGCGCACGGACGGCGCGGCGTCGATCCGACGCCGCGCCGCCGCAGGCGCGATCATCCGCCGCGATGATCGATCTCCACTGCCACCTGCTGCCGGGGATCGACGACGGCCCGGCCGATCTCGGCGGCACGCTCGCGATGGCCGAGCGGCACGTACGGGCGGGCGTCGAGGTTGTCGCGGCTACGCCGCACGTGGCGTGGGACATGCCGAACGAGCCGGAGACGATCGATCTGCGGCTCGCCGACGTGCACGCGGCACTCGCCGCGGCCGAGATCCCGCTGCGCGTCGTGCGCGGGGCCGAGATCGACGTCCACCAGGCGGTGAGATTGAGCGACGAGCAGCTGCGCGCGCTCGCGCTCGGCGGTGGGCCGTGGCTGCTGCTGGAGGCGCCGCTGCAGCCGGGCGTCGGATTTGCACCCGTCGCATACGCGCTGCTCGAGCGCGGCCACGGGGTGCTGATCGCGCACCCCGAGCGCTCGCCGCTGCTGCAGCGCGATCCCGACGGCTTGCGGGAGCTCGTGCGCGCGGGCGCGGCGACACAGGTGACGGCCGCGTCGCTCGCCGGAGACTTCGGCCGCACCGTGCGCGAGTACGCCGAGAAGATGCTGGAGGCCGGGCTCGTGCACAGCGTCGCCTCCGACGCGCACGACACGTTCCGGCGGCCGCCCGGGATGGCGGAGCCGCTGCGCGCCGCCGGGCTCGGCGAGCTGATCGCGCAGCTCGCGCACGAGGCACCGGCCGCGATCCTCGCCGGCGACCCGCTGCCGCCCCCGCCGCGCTGGAGAGCGCGCCGCGGCGGGCTGCGGAAGCTGCTGGGCCGCGGTTGAGCGCGGCCCGCTACGGCAGGTCCGCGACGACGTCCGCGAGCGGCTTGCGAATGCCCGTGTAGAAGGGCAGCTCCTCGCGCGTGTGGCGCCGCGCCTCGGCGCCGCGCAGGTGGCGCATCAGGTCGACGATCCGCGTGAGCTCGTCGGCCTCGAACGCGAGCAGCCACTCGTAGTCGCCAAGCGCGAACGCGCTCGTCGTGTTCGCGCGCACATCCGCGTAGTCGCGCGCCATCATGCCGTGCGCGCGCAGCATGTCCGAGCGCTCCTGGGGCGGCAGCAGGTACCACTCGTACGAGCGCACGAACGGGTAGACGCAGACGTACGTCTTCGGCTCCTCGCCTTGCAGGAACGCCGGCACATGGCCCTTGTTGAACTCGGCGTCGCGGTGCACGCCGATGTTGGTCCAGACGGCGTCGAGCTGGCGGCCGAGCTCGCTGCGACGGAAGGCGACGACCGCGTCCTGCAGCGCATCCGCGCTCGGCCCGACGAGCCACAGCAGCAGGTCGGCGTCCGCGCGAAAGCCGGCGAGCGAGTAGGCGCCGCGCAGCGTCACGCCGCCACCGGTGAGCGCCGCCTCCGCGGCGGCCGCATCCGCGGTCACCCCGCTGCCCGGCTCGCGCACGGCGAATGCGCCGTAGAAGGTGTAAGGCGTATCGAAGTCGGTCACGCTGCGGCAGACTAGCGGCATGGATATCGACTTGACGGGCAAGGTCGTCGCAATCACGGGTGCGTCGTCGGGGATCGGCGAGGCGACCGCACTCGCCTGCGCGCAGGCCGGCGCACACGTCGCGCTTGCGGCGCGACGCGCCGATCGCATCGAGGCGCTGGCGCAGCGGATCGAAGCCGAGCGCGGCGTGCGTGCGCTCGCGCTGCCGACCGACGTCGGCGAGGAGGCGCAGGCGCGCGCGTTCGTCGAGCGCGCGCATGCGGAGCTGGGCCGGCTCGACGCGCTCCTCAACAACGCCGGCGTGATGCTGCTCGGCCCGATCGAGGGCGCGCCGACGGAGGAGTGGCGGCGGATGATTCATGTGAACCTGTTCGGCGTCCTCTGGTGCACCCACGCAGCACTGCCGCTCATGCGCGCGCAGGGGACGGGGCACATCGTCAACGTGAGCTCGGTCGCGGGACGCGTCGCGCGCGCCGGCTCCGGCGTCTACAACCTCACGAAGTGGGGCGTGAACGCCTTCTCGGAGGCGCTGCGGCAGGAGTGCGTCGACGCCGGGATCCGCGTGACGATCATCGAGCCGGGCGCCGTCGAGACCGAGCTGCCCGGCCACAACCGTCCGGAGATCCTGGAGCAGCTGCGCAGACGCTTCGGCGACATCGAGCGGCTGACGTCGGAGGACATCGCGAACGCGATCGTGTTCGCGCTCGGCCAGCCGTCGCACGTGAGCATCAACGAGCTGCTCGTGCGCCCCTCGAGACAAGCCGGCTGAGCGCTCAGGCCGCGTAGCTGGCGAGTCTGAGCAGCTGCTCGACCGGCACGCCATGGCCGGCGAGGATGCACGTGCGACCCGCGCGCCGCCATGTGACGATCGACGTCTCGCCGTGGGCGAGCACGCGCAGCTGCGTGCCGCGGCGCGTCACCAGCTCGCCGCCGGCAACGGGCAGCTGCGCGTCGGCGATCGCATAGCCGATCCGCCGTCCGGCGCCGTCGGCGTAGAAGACCGTGCGCACAACGTGGCCGCGCACGTCGTCGCGGCGCGTGCCGACCGCCCGCCAGCCGACGCGGGTCCAGGTCGGGAAGGCGATCGGCCCCGCCTGCGCGACGAGCAGCTCGCCGCCGGGCCGTACGGCCGGAGCGGGCGCCGTCGGCGCCCGCAGCGCAACCGGCGCCACCGCCCGCACGCCCGGCGCCGCGGTCTCGTTCGTGAGAATGCCGTTCGCGAACAGGCCCAGCACGACGAGCACCGCGGCGCCGGCGCCCGCGCCCGCCAGGACGCCGCCGAGCCGCACGCGCAGCCGGCGCTCGCGGCGGTGGGCGCGCTGCGCGCTCGCCGCTTGCTCGGCGACCGCCAGTCGCAGGCGGTCGGGCGCGACGACGTCGTCGAGCGCGCGCAGCGCGGCGGGCGGATCGTTGGTTTCGATGTCGTCCTGAGATGCCATGCGCTCGGTGCGGTCGTCCGTCATCTGAGACTCCGCGCGGGTGCGTTCGCTTCCCCGGACGCACGCCGTCTGTCACCGGACCCGAGCGCCGCGACGACCCGCTCCCGTCCACGGTAGACGCGCGACGCGATCGTCGCCTCGCGCGTATCGAGCAGATCGGCCGCCTCGCGGTACGACAGCCCGGCCACGTCGACGGCGACGACCGCATGGCGGAAGTCCTCCGGCAGCGCGGCGATCGCCGCGAACAGCTCGCGCGCCTCGAGCGCGACCTCCGGCTGGCCGGTCCCGCGCCGCTCCGCAGGCTCGACCTGGTCGAGCGTCGCGACCTCCTGCGGACGCCGCGATCTCGTCCGCCGCGAGAGCAGGAAGGTGTTGCGCAGCGCCTGCACGAGGTAGGCGAGCTCGTCCTGTCCGTGCAGTCGGCGCGGCTTGGCAAGCACGCGCGCGGCCGTCTCCTGCACGAGGTCCTCCGCCTCCTCGCGCGAGCCGCACAGCGCCCACGCCACGCGATAGAGGCGGTCGAGATGCGTCACGAGCGCCTGTGGATCGAGGCGCGTCATCTGCCCGCACGGTACCGCGCCGCTTCGGCCCGCCGCGCTGTCTCCCTACCATCGCGGCATGAGCGCGACTGCGATCGACCTGCTCGAGCACCTCACGCGCCCGGCGGCTGGCGCCCCGCAGGGTGCGCTCGTGCTGCTACACGGCAGAGGCACCGACGAGCGCGACCTGCTGCCGCTCGCCGACGCGCTCGACCCCGAGCGCCGGCTCGTCGCCGTGACGCCGCGCGGACCGTGGACGTTCCCCGGCCAGCCCGGCGCCCACTGGTACCTCGCGCGTCGCGTCGGCTTCCCCGACGAGGAGACGTTCTCCGCCACCTACCCGCGGCTCGCCGACTGGCTCGACGCGCTCCCGCAGGCGCTCGGCGTGCCGTGGGAGCGCACCGTGCTCGGCGGCTTCTCGCAGGGCGCGGCGATGTCGTTCGCGCTCGGGCTCGGTCCGAGACGTCCGACGCCCGCGGGCATCCTCGCCCTGAGCGGCTTCGTCCCGTCGGTGCCGGGCTTCGAGCCCGTGCTGCACGGCCGCGACGGCGGGGCGGGCGGGATCCGGGTCGCGCTCGGCCACGGCGCCGCCGATCCCGTCATCCCGGTCGACTTCGCGCGCCAGGCGCGCGAGCGGCTGCTCGACGCCGGCGCGGACGTGCTCTACCGCGAGACGCCGGGCATGGGGCACACGATCGACCCGGCGTTCGTCCCCGAGCTGCGGGCCTGGCTCGCGGCGCGCACGGCGGCCGATCAGACGCCGGGACCGCTCAGCTGACCGGAGCGGATTCTCGCCGCGAGGTCCTTCGACTCCTCGCGCAGCGTGGTGCCGTCGTCGAACTCGATCACCGGCAGCTTGCGCTGGCCGCTCTTGGCCTCCAACTCCGTGCGACGGCTTCTCGGGAACGGCGGATGCTTGACGACCTCGTACTGGATCCCCGCATCGTCAAGCGCCTTCTGCACTCTCCAGCAGGGGTGCGGACCTCTCGCCCACATGACGGAACAGCGGTGCAGCTTGACGGCCATCGCGCCTCCTTCGGGTCGATCACGGCCGCCCGAGCCTATCGCCATCATGAGCGGCAATGGAGGATCCGCTGATGATCGCCCCCGGGCTTGCCCTGCCGCTCGACGAGGTGGTGGTGCGCACGAGCCGTTCCTCCGGGCCCGGCGGCCAGCACGCGAACGTGACCGCCTCACGCGTGGAGGCGGTCTTCGACGTGGCCGCGTCGAGCGCGCTCAGCGCAGCGCAAAAGGCGCGTGTGATCGAGCGCGCGGGCGTGCGCGTGACGGCGGTCGCACAGGACGCGCGCAGCCAGGCGCGCAACCGCGAGCTCGCGCTGGAGCGGTTGGCCAAGCGGCTCGCCGCGGCGCTCGAGCGGCCGAGACCGCGCCGGCCCACGCGCCCGACGGTCGCGTCCAGAAGACGGCGCGCGGCGGCGAAGCAGCGTCAGGCACAGCGCAAGCAAGCGCGACGGCCGCCCCGCGCCGACGAATAGGCTGCGGTACATGCGCCGCGCCCGCCTGTTCGGCCCGTTCTTCGTCTTCGCCGGGGTCATGCACTTCGTGATCCCGCGCACGTACGAGTCGATCGTGCCGGACTGGCTGCCGGCCAGACGCGCGCTCGTGCAGGCGAGCGGCGTCGCTGAGATCGCGGGCGGGCTCGCCGTCCTGCACCCGCGCACGCGCCGCCTCGGCAGCCGCTTCAGCATCGCCACGCTGCTCACCGTCTTCCCCGCGAACGTGCACATGGCGCTGCACCCGGAGCGCTACCCCGTGCCGGGCGGGCGCCGCTCGCTGTACGCACGCCTGCCGCTGCAAATCCTGTTCATCGCGTGGGCGCGCGCCGCCGGGCGCGCATAAATCCACACGAACCAGTCAAAATAAGTTAAGGTATTCCTGTCAATTACGGCAGGGGGACCGTCATGCATCACTCGCGCACGACCGCGCTCGCGGTCGGCTTCGCGCTGCTCGCGCTGCTGCTCGCCGTAGCGGTCGCGACGGCGGACAACTACGTCGCGCTCGGCGACTCGTACTCGTCAGGCGTGGGCACCAAGTCGTTCTACGAAACGACGTGCAAGCGCAGCGAATACGCCTACCCGAGACTGATCGCCAGGGACCGGGCGGGGACCAGCCTCACGTTCAGAGCCTGCTCAGGCGCGACGACCGGCAGCGTCACGAGCGAACAGCTCGGCGCGCTCAGCTCGACGACGAACATAGTCACCATCACGGTCGGCGGCAACGACGCAGGCTTCTCACCGATCATCACCTCGTGCGCCCTACCGTGGCCGTGGTCGTGCGAAGGCGAACTGACGACCGCCGAAGGCTTCATCAGGAACACGCTGCCGGGCAGGCTCACGACGCTCTACAACGCGATCAGGTCGAGGGCTCCGAACGCGAGAGTGATCGTGCTCGGCTACCCGCGCCTGTTCATGGGCGTCGACTGCAACGCGGGCACGTTCTTCAGCACGACCGAGATGACGCGTATGAACGGCATCGCGGATCAGCTCAAGACCGTCACGCAGGAACGCGCGACGGCCGCCGGGGCGACCTTCAAGGACGCCATCCCGGGCTTCGTCGGCCACGCGATCTGCTCCTCCTCGGAGTGGCTGAACGGGCTCTCGAACCCGGTCGAAGAAAGCTTCCACCCGAACAGAACGGGCCACAGCGCCGGCTACGAGCCGCTTGTGCGCTCAGTCATCGGCTGATCAAAGCTCTCTGCCAAGGGGTGTCGGGGCCGGCCCTGTGCCGGCCCCGGCGCGTTGCAGGCCGCTAACCGAGGGCGGCGAGCTGCGCGACGAGCGTCGCGCCGCTCACGCCGCCGTTCACGCGCACGCGCGGCAGCGTCCAGCGGTCGGCGTCGTCGGGTTGGGCGAGCCCCGGCTCCGTCGTCGTGGCGGCGAGGTAGCCGGCGGCCTGCACGGCTGCGATCGCAGCATCGTCGTATCTGCCGGCGGGATAGCAGAAGAAGTTGATCGGGACGCCGAAGCGGCGCTTCAGCTCGGCGCGCGAATCGGCTACTTCACGCCGCAGCTCGCTTGCGTCGATCGTGGTGAGGTCGGGGTGGTCGATCGTGTGCGAGTCGAGCTCCCAGCCGGCGTCGATCAGCGTTCTCACCTGCGGCCCGGTGAGCCCGTAGTCGGAGCGGATGTTCTTGAGCTCGAGGTTCAGCACGCCCGGCCAACCGAGCCCACGCAGGACGGGGAGCGCGTTCGCGAGGTGCGAGTGGTAGCCGTCGTCGAAGCTGACGACGAGCGGCTTGGCCGGCAGGGGCCCGTCCGCATGCCAGGAGTCCCACCACTCCTGCAACGTCACGGCCGTGTAGCCCGCCCGTCTCAGCGCCTGCATCTGGTCGGCGAACTCGGCCTTCGGGACGTACAGCTCCGGGTACGGCGAGTCGGGCAGCGGGTCGCTGATCACGTGGTACATGAGGATCGGGACCGGACGCGGCGGACCCGGACCGCCCATGTCGCGGGCGGGACCGGCGACTGGGGTCGTCCGGGCCGCGGCCGGCGTCACGACGCCCCGCATCGCGTGCCTCGCCGTGCGATGCGCCACCGTCGTCGCGAGGGGCCCGCCGCCGTCGCCGCCCCCGTCGAGCGCCGCGGCGATCGCGATCAGGAGCGCGACGAACGCGGCGCCCAGCGCGCCGAGCGCAAGCGCGCGCGAGCGTCGCTCCGGAGGCGTGGGGGATTCCGCCATCGCAGGGCATGCTGTCAGGAGATGGAGCCAGTTGCACGACTTCTCGGTGAGCTGCGGCGGGCGATCGCCGACGAGCGCGTGCTCGACGCGATTCGCGCCGTGCCCCGCGATGCGTTCGTGCCGCGCGAGCTGCGCTCACGCGCGTACGAGAACGTCGCACTGCCGATCGGCGAGGAGCAGACGATCTCCCAGCCTCTGGTCGTCGCGCGCATGACCGAGCTGCTGCAGTTGCAGCCCGGCGACCGCGTGCTCGACGTCGGGACCGGCTCCGGCTACCACGCCGCCGTGCTCGCGCAACTGGCGCAGCACGTCTGGAGCATCGAGCGCCTCGGCCGCCTGAGTCAGCATGCCGCAGCGAGCCTGCGGCGCGCAGGCGTGGAGAACGTGACGCTGATCGTCGGCGACGGCTCGCGCGGGCTGCCGGACGAGGCGCCGTTCGATGCGATCAACGTCGCGGCCGCGGCGTGGCCCGAGATCCCGCCGGCCCTCGAGCGGCAGCTCGCGCCCGGCGGGCGGCTCGTCGCACCGGTCGGAGCGAGCGGACAGCAGCTGGTGCTGGTCGAGCGCTCTGAAGAGGGCGAGCTGACGCACACGACGCTCGATCCGGTGCGCTTCGTGCCGTTGATCGAGGGCGAGCCGTGATCGCGCGAGCGGCTCAGCATTCCCGGTTCTGTCCGGCCCAAACGTCAGCGTTCATACAACCGGGTTGCGGACTATCGCGTGCCGTTTGCTACAAGCTTCCCGGGGGATAGGAGAGGCATGGAGCCGTTGTTCGAGCACCGCATGGAGTTCGCGGGCTACGAGACGCGCGTCTTGGAGCTCGAGGGTCGGGGCGATCCGATCGTGCTGCTGCACGGCTGGTCCGACAGCGCCGACACCTGGCGCTGCGTGCTCGCGCGGCTCGGGCGCGAGGAGCGCCGCGCAATCGCCGTCGACCTACCGGGCTTCGGCACGGCCGACGCGCTCGCGGACGGCCCGATGCTGCCGCAGCTCGATGCATTCGCCGCAGCCGCCCTCGCCTACGCAGGGGCCGGTACGAAGCGGGGTGGTCGCCGCCGTAGAGCCGCCGGCGGCGTGGTCGTCGGCAATTCGCTCGGCGGCTGCGTCGCACTGCGCTTGGCGGAGCGCGAACCGGAGCGTGTGGGACGCGTCGTCGCGCTCGCGCCCGCGGGCCTCGACATGGCGCGCTGGCTCGCGCTGATCGAGCACGACCAGGTGCTGCGGGTGCTCGTGCACGCGCCGGTCCCGTTCCCGGCGCGCATCGTCCAAGGAGCGGTCGCGCGGGCCTACCGTTCGCTCGCGTTCGCCGATCCTCACGCGGTCGAGCCGGGCATCGTGCGCAACTTCGCCAAGCACCATCCCGACCGCGCCGCGCTCGTGCGGATGCTCGCCTCAGGCCGCCGGATGCTGCCGGAGCTGCGCGACCCGTTCGACTTCAGCGCGATCCGCTGCAGGGTCCAGCTCGTGTGGGGCGACTGCGACCGGCTCGTCTTCCATCGCGGGGCGCAGCGCCTGCTCGCCGCTGTGCCTGGCGCGACGCTCGATCTGTTCGAACGCTGCGGGCACTCGCCGCACATCGAGCATCCCGGCCGCGTCGTCGAGCTGTTGCTGAGCGACGAAGCGCCGCTCGCGCAAGCCGCCTGAAGGGGGTGCGGAGCCCCCAGGTGGTCTGGCCGGCCGGCCAGCCGGGCTCGTGCCGGTTTGTCACAATCTCCCTGCCGATGGACCTCGTTCCGACCCCCGAGCAGCTCGGCGCCGCCGCCGCGAACGTGTTCGACCGCGTCATGCGCGGCGGCCTCGCGGACCTGCGCCCGCTGCCGACCGCGATCGTCGACGAGGGGCCGCAGCGGACGGTGCGCCGCTTCCTGCCGCCCGCCGACGGTCCCGCGGCGGCAGCAGCGGCCGGCCGCGAGGCGGCGCCTCCGATCCTGCTCGTCCCGCCGCTCGCCGCCCCCGCCAGCTGCTTCGACCTGCGCCGCGGCTGCAGCGTCGCCGAGCACCTGCTCGCGAGCGGCCGGCGACCGTACGTCGTCGACTACGGACCGATCGCCTACGGCGACCGCAACCTCGGACTCGAGCACTGGGTCGACGAGGTGATCCCGCGCGCGATCGAGGCCGTCTCCGCCGACACCGGCGGCAGCGACGTGCAGCTGGTCGGGTGGTGCCTCGGCGGGATCATGTCGCTGCTCGTGGCGGCGGGCGACGCGCTGCCGATCCGTTCGGTCGCCGTGATCGCCAGCCCGTTCGACGTGACCGAGGTGCCGATGGTCGCTCCGCTGCGACCGCTCGTGAACCTCGCCGGCGGCGGCATCGGCACGCTCGCCTACAAGCTGCTCGGCGGCGCTCCCGCGCCGCTCGTGAAGCGCATGTACAGACTCGCCGGCTTCGACAAGTACGTGATGAAGCCGTTCGTGCTCGCGACGAACCTCGACGACCGCGACTTCCTGGCGCAGATCGAGGCGGTCGATGCCTTCATGGCGAGCATGCTCGCGTATCCCGGCCGCACGTTCGGGCAGATCTACCACCGCTTCCTGCGTTGCAACGACCTGGCCGACGGGCGGATCAGGCTCGGCGGCCGCACGCTCGACCTCGCCGCCGTGCGCGTGCCGGTGCTGTCGATCGCCGGCGAGGGCGACGGGATCGCGCCGAAGGCCGCCGTCCACCATGTCGCCGAACTGCTGCCGAGCGCGCCGCAGGTGCGGATCGCGAGCGCCCCGGGCGGCCACCTCGGCGTGCTGACCGGCCGCGCGGCCCGCCGCACGACCTGGCGCCTGCTCGACGACTTCCTCACCGCGACGGCCCAGACGGACGAGCAGCGCAGAGCGCGCCGGCACCTGCGAGCTGTCGCCTAGCGGCGACGGCTTTCGCCCTCCGGTCACCGCCAGCGGCGACCTGCGGGCGACGTCACAACCCGACGGGGTGCCGCACGGCGAAGCCGGCGACCGGCCGCGTGCTCGCCTGCCAGCGCGAGCCCGTCGCCGTCAGGCCGCTCGTGTCGAAGCGCAGGCCGGCGACGAACATGAACGTGTGGCCGCCGTTCGCATAGACGGTGATCCATCTGCCGGGCCCCGGCTCGCCCCACTGGGCCAGCTGGCCGGAGACCATCGGCGTGGAGATCAGCCCGGCGGCCGCGAACGCGAAGCTGATCGAAGCCGAGCAGTCGTAGGCGGTGTCGACCCATGTCGCATGGCCGCCGCCGTAGCGGTAGGGCAGCCGCGCGATCTGGTTGCCGGCCTGGATCACCGCCTGCACGGTCGGCGGCGCGTCGAGCGGCGCGACGGCGAGGCCGTCGTGCGTGAGCGCGGCGGTCGCGCCTGAGGGGATGCCGCTTGCCGCCAGCTCGCGGCGGATCTCCGCATCGGTCCGCGGCTTCGGGAGTGCCGCGCTCTCACGCGCGAGCACTCCGCTATGTCCCGCCGGAACGCCGGCCGAGGGGTCGATCGCGCGCGGATGCGGTCTCAGCTTGTCGACGGCCTGTGGAGCGATCGCGCCCGACGCGGGCGCTCCGGCCGACGCGTCGCCGCCACCGCAGCCCGACGTGCCGACGACGCCCGCCGCGGCAAGCGCGAGGAGAAGCGGAGCGAGGCGACGCATCCTCCGCAGTATTGCGCGCGTCTTGAGGGAGGTTTGAGGTTCATCCGGCATGCTGGCGAGCCGTTACCATCGGCCGCAGGCGCCGGGGGCGCACACCGCCGGCGACGGGGGTCGCCGGAGCACCAACACGGAGAGTGAGGCAACGCGCGATGGAGAGCTCGGGACAGACACGATCGGAGCGACGCGCCGCGGCACGCGCGGAGCGCGATCGCGCGACAGCCGCCAGAGCACGTCAACGCCAGCGGCTGTGGATCCTCGGCGGGGTCCTCGTGCTTGCGGCGGTGGTCGTCGCGATCATTGCGATCGCCGGCGGCAAGGACGGCACCGACAAGCCCGCGCTGAGGGCCGGCGAGACGCTGCCCGGGCAGGTCGAGTCGAACGCGCGCTTCGCCGGCATAGCGCAGAGAGGCATCACGCTCGGCAACCCGAGGGCGCCCGTCACGATGGTCGAGTTCGCTGACCTGCAGTGCCCGTACTGCAGGCAGTACACCGAAAGCGTGATGCCCACGCTCGTCGCCGATTACGTCAGAAGCGGCAAGGTCAAGATGGTCTTCCGCAACGTGACGATAATCGACCAGGACTCCCATCTCGCGGCCGAGATGGCGGCGGCCGCCGGCCTGCAGAACAAGCTGTGGGAGTACATCGACATCTTCTACGCCAACCAGGGCGAGGAGCACAGCGGATACATCACCGACGCCTTCCTGCAGAGAATCGGGAGAGCGGTCAGAGGCCTCGACGTCGACAGAGCGATGGCCGACCGCAAGCTGCCGAAGATCCAGACGCAGCTGCAGCAGGCGCAGGCCGAGATGCAGCTCAACGGCTTCACCGGCACGCCGGCGTTCCTCGTCGGGCCGACGGGCGGCAGACTCGAGGCGGTCCAGTTCAACTCGTTCACGCCCGGACCGTTCAAGCAGGCGATCGACGAAGCGCTCCAGCACAGCGGCACCTGACATGAGATGAACGACCGCGCCCTCCACCGCGCGCTCTTGCTCCTGGCGCTCGCCGGGATCGGGATCGCGGCGTATCTGACGTACGTCCACTACCGCGGCCTGAGCCCGATCTGCGCGATCAACGAGGGCTGCGAGAAGGTCCAGTCGTCGAGATACGCAAAGGTGGGGGGCGTGCCCGTCCCGCTGATCGGGCTGGCCGGGTACGTCGCGATCTTCGCCTCCCTGCTCGTGCGCGGGGAGGCGGCCCGCCTCGCCACTGCCGGCATGGCGCTCGGCGGCTTCGCCTTCAGCGTCTACCTCACCGGTCTCGAGTTGTTCGAGATTCACGCGATCTGCCAATGGTGCGTCGGCAGCGCGATCGTGATGACCTCGATCGCCGTCCTTGCGACAATCCGAGCGCTGCGCGCCCCCGACGATCCAACTGCAGAGACCGATGAGCCGCATGCTTCACTGCTTGAGCCGGAGGGCGAACCTGCCTGAGGTCCGCGCCAGGCATGCGCTGCCGGCGCTGCTCGTTGCAGCATGCCTCGCACTCGGCGGCTGTGGCGCATCCGGCGGCGAAGGGTCGACCGCGGGCAGCGGCCGCTTTGCCGTCGCCGAGCCGCTGCCGCCCGGACTCGCCGGGAGAGCGGCGCCGCACATCCACCTCGCGGACGCCCGCGGCGGGACGTTCGACACCCGCTCGCTCGCCGGACGGCCGTATCTCGTGACGTTCCTGTACGCCAACTGCCCCGACGTCTGCCCCTTGATCGGCGCGCAGCTGCGCGACACGCTCGCGCAGCTCGGCCCCGACGCCCACCGCGTCGGCGTCGTGGCGGTGAGCGTCGATCCCCGTGGGGACACCCCGGCTGCCGTGCGCGCATGGCTCAAGCGCCAGCACGAGCCACAGCAGTTCCATTACCTCGTGGGCACGCAGCGCGAACTGACACCGGTGTGGAGAGCGTGGTACGCCGCTCCGCAGATCCCGGGCGACCCGGAGAGCGCGCATACCGCGATCGTGTGGCTGGTCGACGCGCAGGGGCGTCTGACGGCGAAGGTTCCCGCCGGCCAGCCGTTCGATGTGGGCGGACTTGCGCGCGATGTACGTTCGCTGCTTACCTCCGCGAAAGCCTGATCCGCGAGGGTGGTTAACATCGAAGCTCCCCTGATCCCCTCGACTGCTGCCGGAGGTCCCCGATGCTCGAGCCGCTGCTGCCCCGATTGAAGCGCGACATCGACGCGCGCATCCACGAGCTGCGGCCGCTCGTCGACGAAGCGGAGCGGCTCGAGGCCGCCAAGGTGGCGCTGCTGGCCGAAGCTGCGGCGATCGGACGCGGGCGCGCCGCGCGCGCCAACGGGACCTCCCACGTGTCGAGCCGCTTCCGCGAGGAGCTGCGCAGCGGTGCTGCCTCCACGCCGCTTACGAGCGCAACTCGCACTGCGTCGCGGAACGGGACTCACGACGACGACGACGCGAACGGGCGCGCGCCGCGCGGGGCGAACCAGACGGCGATCCTGGCCGTCGTGGAGGAGCGCCCCGGCGTATCGGTCGCCGAGATCGCGTCGGTGACGAAGATCGCGAAGCCGACCGTCGCCTCAACTGTCTCGAAGCTCAAGCGCGACGGCGTGCTGGCAGACGAGGCAGGCGGCGTGAAGCTCGCCTCCCGCCAGCCTGTGACGCTGTCGCAGGCCGCGGCCGCGCCTCAGCGCAGAGATGCGGTCAGCGACGAGGAGTGGGAGGCGGCGCAGCGCAATCCTGCGGCCGCGTAGCGCTCAGAAGGCCCGGCCGAGCGCGCGCCCGAGCGCCACGGCCGCCATGCCCAACAGCAGGCTGCCGACGAGATTGGCCGCCAGCGCGCGGTTGCTGTGGTGCTCGGCGAGCCGATCGCTGTCGAGCATCCACGTCGAGAAGGTCGTGTAGGAGCCGATCAGCCCACCGCCGGCGAGCGTGAGCGCATCGCCGTGCAGCGCCAGCCCGGTCAGCAGACCGAGCAGCGTGGTGCCCGACAGGTTGACCGCGAGCGTGCCCCACGGGAACCATCCTTCGCCGCGCCGCGCGACGGTCGTGCTGACGGCATAGCGGGCGACCGCGCCGAGTCCCCCGAGCAGCGCGATGCCGAGCCACAGCACAACGCTCATGCCGGCCGGCTCCGCTCGCCGCGCCGGCCACCGGTGCCGAGCGTGATCCCCGCCTTCACGAGCGCCAGCCCGCCGGCGAGCGAGGCGGCCGCGTACAGCAGCGCGCGCAGCAGCTCACCGGCGTCAAGCATGCGCAGCAGCTCGAGCTGGAGCGTCGCGAACGTCGTCAGCGCACCGCATACGCCGATGCCGAGAAACGGGCGTCGGTAGCTGGCCGGCCGCAGCCGCGTGACGGTCCACCCCAGCACGAGCGCGCCGAGCAGGTTGACCCCGAACGTGGGCCACGGCCATGCCGCCGCCGCGTGCGGGAGCGCCTGCGCCAGGCCGACGCGGCCGAGCGATCCGATCATCCCGCCGACGAAGATCGCCGTCAGCTCGCGGACGTCCATCGGGGGCAGGTGATCGCGCATCGCAGCAGAATCCTGTCGCACGGCGCACCTTTCGGTCTGGCCGAGCGTTTCGGGTGCCGAAGCCGGCCACGTGGCCGGCGCAGGCGGGCCCCATCGGCAGAAGATCAGCGCAAGGCCACGACGACATGGGAGGCGGACGGCGCGTGCAGCAGCCAATCGACCGGCGGACCTTCCTGCGCGTGGCGGGCGCCGGCGCGGTCGCGAGCACGACGTGGCGGCCCGGAGCGGCGGCGCTCGCGGCCCGCACCCGTGCCGCGCAACACGCCCCGAACGTGCTCGTGCTGGTGATCGACTCGCTGCGCCACGACTACGTCGGCGCCTACGGCAACAGCTGGATCCGCACGCCGAACATCGACGCGCTCGCGCGCGAGAGCCTGCGCTTCACGCGCGCGTTCCCGGAGGCGATGCCGACCGTGCCCGCGCGCCGCTCGCTGATGATGGGCCGGCGCGTCTATCCGTGGCACGACTGGAAGCCGACGCGCAACCTGCCCGGGTCGCCAGGCTGGACCGGCCTCGGCGCGGACACGACGACGTGGCTGAGGACGCTGCGCCGGCACGGCTATTGGACCGGTTATGTGACCGACAACCCGTTCCTCGGCTTCTCGCCCGAGTGGGCGGGCTTCCGCACGACGCTCGACCGCTTCCTGCCGCTCAAGGGGCAGGTCGGCGAGCTGCGCTCAGCGCGCACGATCTCCGAGCGGCAGGTGCTGCAGTGGGTACCGAAGGGGATGCGCACGGAGCGCTACCTGCGCGGGATGCGCCAGCACCTCGCGAACGTCGCCGGCGCACGCGACGAGCGCGACTCGTGCGCCGCGCGCGTGTACGGCTCGGCGATCCACGAGCTGGAGCGCGCGCGCCGGCAGCGGCGCCCGTTCGCGCTCGTCGTCGACTGCTTCGACCCGCACGAGCCGTGGACGCCGCCGCCGCAGTACCTCGGCCTCTACAGCGACGGGCACCCGGGCGGCAGCTGGCCCGGCAACGTGCGCTACCAGCACGACGACTATCTGTCGCACCAGGCGATCAAGCGGCTGCCGGTCGTCTACGGCGCCTCCGTGACGCTTGTGGACACCTGGCTCGGCCGCTTCCTCGACCGCTTCTACGCGAGCGGGCTGCCGCGCGAGACGGTCGTCGTGCTGCTGAGCGATCACGGGATCCTGCTGGGCGATCGGGGATGGACCGGGAAGCCCGCCCTGGAGTTGCACCCCGAGCTGATTCAGGTGCCGTTCATGCTGCGCGATCCGGGTGGGCGGATGGCGGGGCAGACGACGCCGTATTTCGTCTCACCCCACGATGTCGGCCCGACGCTGCTGCAGATGACGGGCGTGCCGACGCCGGATGTCATGAATGGCGTGAGCCTCTCGCCGCTGCTGGCCGGCGGCAGACCGCGCCTGTCCCGGCACTTCTGCTTCGGCGGCTACGCGAACCACTGGTACTACCGCGACGACCGCTGGGCGATGATCGCCGACGGGCGCGACAGCGGGCGCGAGCTGTTCGACCTGCACGCCGATCCCGGCGAGCTCAGAAGCGTCGCGAGAGAGCATCCGAAGGTGATGCGCGACATCTACCACCGCGTGCTGCACTCGGCCGGCGCCAGACGCCTGCCGTACTTCGGCGGGCACGGCTGACAGCAGCGAGGCCGTCAGTGCGCGTGGCCGTGCGCGGCCGCGGCCTCGAGCTGGTCGCGCGGCAGCCGCAGCGCCAGCAGCGCGGCGAGCGCGGTCGTCGCCGGCACCGCGACGACCAGGCCGATCGAGCCGACGAGCGTCGCGACGACCTGCTCCGAGACCAGCTCCAGGTTCACCGCCTGCCCGAGCGGCAGCGCGCCCGAGGCGAAGATCAACAGCACCGGCAATGACGAGCCGGCGTAGGCGAGCACGAGCGTGTTCACGGTCGCGCTCACGTGGTCGCGGCCGACGTGCATCGCGCGCCGCACGAGCTCGCGGTAGCCGAGGTCGGGATTGACCGCGCGCAGCCCGAGCACGATCGAGGACTGGCTCACCGTCACGTCGTCGAGCACGCCCAAGGCGGCGACGATCATGCCCGCGATCAGCAGGCCCTGCAGCGACACGCTCGGATCGGCCAACCGCAGCGCGAACGCCTCATCGCCAGCAAGGCCCGTCAAGCGCGAGAGGTGCGTGAAGAAGGCGGCCAGCGCCGCCGTCAGCAGCAGCGTCGCGGTCGTGCCGAGCAGCGCCGCGATCGACTTCGGTCCGGCGCCGTGGGCGAGCAGCACCGTCACGAACATGACCGCGAGTGAGCCGACGATCGCCACCGTCACCGGCGGCTTCCCGTTCAGCACGCCGGGCACGATGAACAGCAGGATCACCGCGAGGCTGGCGCCGAGGCCCACGAGCGAGAGGAAGCCGCGCCAGCGCGAGAGCACGATCACGAGCACTCCGAAGGCGAGGAACAGCGCCAGCAGAGCTCCGCCGCGCTGGTAGTCGACGAGCGTGTAGAAGGCGACGTTCTCCTGGTCGTAGCCTGGCACCGGCGGTGCGGATACGACACGGATCTTGTCGCCGAGGTGCACCGGCGGGTCGGTCCCGTTGGCATCCCACTGGATGATCCCCGTCGTGCCCCGATCGTCGCCGCTGTCGAGGTGAATTCTGACCCGCTTGCAGTCCTCGGAGACGGTCGCCCCGCACGGCCGGTCGATGATCCCGATCACGGTCGCGCGGTCGCTCGGCGTCACGACCGACTGGAAGCGGCGCGGCGCTCCGCCCGGCCACATCAGTGCGAGCGCAGCGAGCGTCGCGATGCCGATCGCCACGACGAGCACACGGAAGACGGTGGGAAGCGAAGGCACGCGGATCGCGCCATTGAAACACTCCTGTCACCGTTAAGGAGCGAAGCGGGCGCAACTTCGTGGGTGCGTGCCGTGTTGCGGGGCCGGTAGGGTCCGCCTCCCCCACGGCGCCCCGATCGCCGACATCCCACGACCGACGCGCCGTGTAAGAAGGAGCACGATGGCCCGAGGACCCCGCTTGACACGACGGCGCGCGCTGCAGACGGGCGCGGCGGGCGCAGCTGCGCTCGGCCTGAGCGCCTGCGGCGAGGAGTATGAGACGACGATCGGCAAGGCGAAGGACGCCCCGAACGTGCTGCTGATCGTCACCGACTCCACGCGTGCGGACTACGTCGGGGCCTACAACCCGAGCACGCGCGCGAGAACGGCGAACCTCGACGCGCTCGCCAAGAGCGGCACGCTGTTCGAGTACTCCGTCTCCGGCGCGATGCCGACCGGCCTCACGCGCCGCGAGATCCTCACCGGCATGCGCGGCTTCCCGTGCCGCGACTGGGTCCTCTCGCCGCCGCTGCCAGCGGAGGTCGGCTGGACCAGCATCCTGCCGCATCAGCCGCTGCTGACCGAGGTGCTCGGCCAGGCCGGCGTCACGACCGCCTACGTGACCGACAACCCGTTCCTGATCGGCCCGCGCTACATCGACTTCCGCCGCACGCTCGACATCGCCAGACCGGACTTCTCGCAGGGCGCCTACCGTGCGCTCAACACGCCGTTCAGACGGCCGGCGCCGCGCAGCGCGGTCGAGAAGTACCTGCTGCCGGCGCTGTCGAACACGCTCGAGGTCGACCGCCTGGAGAGCCACGTCGGCTGGGCCAGCCTCTACCGCGTGGGCGAGAGAAACTACTCCGCCGCGCGCGTCATGCGCGGGGGGATGGACGCGCTCGACGAGCTGAAGCACAAGCAGCCGTTCTTCCTCGGCGTCGACTCGTTCGACCCCCACGAGCCGTTTGACGCGCCGCCGGTGTACGTGAACGTCGAGGAGAGAGGCAGAAAGCTCGGCATCCAGAAGACGAGAGGGATCCTGCCGATCCAGCCGTTCCTGACGCCGGCCTCGACGCTCCAGTCGGTCGACATCGACCCCGAGACGCTGGAGCTCGTGCGCGACCTCTACGCCGCCGAGCTGAGCTACTCGGACGTGTGGATCGGCAAGCTGCTGAACAAGCTCGACGACCTCGGCCTCGCCGACAACACGGTGGTCTATTACCTCTCCGACCATGGCGTCACGCTCGGCGAGCACGGCATCATCGGGAAGTCGACGCCGCGGCCGTATCCCGAGATCCACCACGTGCCCTACATGATCCGCGACCCCTCCGGTCGCCTGTCAGGCACGCGCAACAAGTACTTCGCCTCCTCCTACGACGTCGCGCGCACGATCTGCTCCTACTTCGGCATTCGTGCACCCGGCCTGATGAGCGGCGAGGACCTGACGCAGCTGTTCGACGACAAGCAGCCGACCGCGCGCCCCTACTACACCGCCTGCTACCAGGAGACCTGGATCTGCGGCGACCGCGACTACGTGATGATCTCGAACACCGAGGGCACCAGACGCGAGCTGTACGACCTGCGCGTCGACCCGGGAGCCGACAACGACATCTCGGCCGGCAACACGGACATCACCGACAAGCTGTGGGCGGTGCTGAACGACGAAGCGGGCGGCACGCTGCCCGAGTTCAAGAAGCACATCGGGGTGGTCGGCGGATGAGCCGTCGCCTCACGCGTCGCAGCCTGCTCAGCGCAGGCGGCAGCGCGGCCGGCGCCGCCGCGCTCGGCGGCCTCCCCGGCCTCGTCGGCCGCGCCGCAGCCGCAAGCGACAGAGACCCGCGCGAGCGCCCGAACGTCGTGCTGATCATGGCCGACCGCATCCGCGCCGACGCGCTCAAGTCCTACGACGACGTGTTCGAGAATTCGGCGCACACGCCGAGCCTCGACGCGCTCGCCGACGACAGCCTGCGCTTCAGATACTTCGTGCCCGACGGCCTCCCCGCGATCCCGGCGCGCCGAGCGCTGCTCACCGGCATGCGCTCCTATCCGTTCCGCGACTGGAGAGCGACCCCGGGCGTGCCCCCGATCCCGGGCTGGCACAAGGTCTGGGACTACCAGCCGTTGATGCCGGAGCTGACGAAGGCAAACGGCGTCGAGACGGTGTGGGTGACGGACAACCCGCTGCTGGTCGGCCCGCGCTTCGACTTCGTGCGGCGCACGCAGACGCTGCCGCGCTCCTCCAGCTTCACCTCGACCGAGCGCAGTTACTTCCAGGCGCTGCGCAAGACGGCGACGCGGCGCGAGCCGACGACGGCGGTGCTGGCGGAGGGCATGCAGCTGATCGACGAGCTGAGAGGCAAGCAGCCGTTCTTCCTCGCGCTCGACGCGTTCGACCCGGTCGACGCCTTCGAGATGCCGCGTCAGTACGTGCTCGGCGATGGCCCCGTCAACGAGCTGTCGTCGCTGCTGCCCTCCTACCACAGCTACCAGCAGACGGTGCACGTGAAGAACGCCGGCGACGGGCTCGCCGACACCGTGCGCGAGGGGTACGCCAAGGAGGTGCGGGCCGTGGACGACGCCGTCGGCCGCTTCCTGCACAAGCTCGACGCCGCCGGCTTGAGCGACAACACGGTCGTGATCTTCGTCAGCGAGGGCGGCATCGGCCTCGGCGAGCAGGGCGTCTTCGGCCACCCAGCCGGCATGTGGCACCGGCGCGTGTACCAGGCGCCGCTGCTGGTGCGCGATCCGGCACGCCGCTGGGCCGGCGAGACGAGCTCGTGGTACGCCTCCACGCACGACATCCCCACGACGATCCTCTCCTACCTCGACATCGTCGCGCCGGGCAAGATGGCCGGCGAGGACCTCACGACGCTGCTCGACGACGACGACCTGCCCGGCCGCCTCTACTTCACGAGTGGGATCGACACGCACGTCATCGCCGGCGACAGAGAGTGGCTGCTGATCGGGCGCACCGACGAGGACCGCTGGCGGCTCTACCACCTCGACGACGAGGACGAGCCCGACGACATCGAGAACAAGACGGTCGACGCGCCGACCGTGCTGGGAAGCCTCAAGCAGTACGCGATCTGGACTGCCGGCGGCACGCTGCCGGAGTTCGGCGCGACGTCCGCAGTGCGCCCGAACAAGCCGAACGAGAAGACCTCGGTCGCCTCCGACGGCACGCTCAACCAGGACGAGCAGGATGCGCAGCGCCTCGGCGTCGCGCAGGGAGGATGACGATGAGCGCCGAGGCCGCCGCCCCCGCACGCCGTCCCGCACGCAAGCCGCCGAAGGAGCGCAGAAACCCGCCGACCGAGTGGCTCTACGCCCACCGCAACAGAATCTTCGCGGTGATGATGATCGGCTGGTTCATGTCCTTGATGGACGTGTCGATCGTCAACATCTCGATCCCGGAGCTCGAGCACGACTTCGAGACGAGCTTGACGACCGTCTCGTGGGTCGCGAACGCCTACAACATCGTCTTCGCAGTCGTGCTGATCACGGCCGGCCGCCTCGCCGACCAGTTCGGCCGCAAGAAGTTCTTCATCGCCGGCCTCTTCATCTTCACGCTCGCCTCGGGGCTGTGCGCGGTCTCGTGGGACATCGGCTGGCTGATCGGCTTCCGCGCGCTGCAGGGCTTCGGCGCAGGCCTGCTGGCGCCGCTCGGGTTCGCGATCACCTCGATCATCTTCCCGCCGCAGATGCGCGGTCGCGGGCTCGCGACGATCGCCGTCGTCGCGCTTGCCGCCTCGGGCACCGGTCCGGTGATCGGCGGCGTGCTGGTCGAGACGCTCAGCTGGGAGTGGATCTTCATCATCAACATCCCGCTCGGCATCGTCGGCCTGCTGCTCGCGTTCCGCTGGTGGCCGGAGACGTACGACCTGACGGCGACGCGCAAGATCGACTGGCTCGGCATGGTCCTGCTCAGCTCGGGCGTCGGCCTCTTCATCTACGGGCTCGTGGAGGCGAACGCGCGCGGCTGGGGCAACGCGAGCGTCCTCTTCTTCCTGGAGATCTCGATCGTGCTGCTGATCGGCTTCGTGCTGTGGCAGCGCCACTCCAAGAACGCGATGATCCCGAAGGCGCTCCAGCAGAACGGGCAGTTCCTGAGCGCGAACGCGGCGATGCTGCTGCTCGGCGCCGGCGCGCTCGGCGCGCTGTTCCTGCTGTCGATCACGCTCGTGAACCTGTGGGGCTACTCGCAGCTGGAGGCGGCGCTCGCGCTCACGCCGATCGGCGCCTGCGGAATCGTCATGTGGCCGGTCGTCGGCAAGGGCGCCGACCATCTCGCGCCCTACCGCCTCGCAATGCCCGCGCTGCTGTCGATGGCGCTCGGGATGCTGTGGTTCTCGTTCCTGCCCGCGACGTACGAGGGCCAGCTCGACTACCTCGTCGTGCTGCCGGGGATCATCCTGTTCGGCCTCGGCGTCGGGACCGCCTTCCCCGCCATCAACGTCGGCGGCATGGGCGCGGCGATCGGCCCGGAGGTCGGCGTCGCCTCCGGCGTCATCAACACCTCGCGCCAACTCGGCGCCGCGCTCGGCATCGCCTCGCTGATCGGCATCTTCACGATGACGGCCGGCTGGTACATGGACGCGAAGGTCGACCCGATCGAGGACAAGGCGTACGTGTGGGCGATCCCGAACCCGGTCGCGCTCGGGCTCGTCGGCAAGAACCTCGGCGAGTTCGCCGGCGCGATCCCGCGCGAGGAGCACGCGCCCGTCGGCTTCGATCGCTGGCTCCGGCGCGAGAGCGCCGGCATCGCGCGCGACAGTCTCGGGTGGGCATTCCGCGGCGCAGCATTGTTGTTGCTGCTGGCGATGCCGTTCGCGCGGCGGCTCACGCGCACGCCGGAGGAGGTGCGCGCGATCGCGATGAGAGCGATGGCGGCTGCGAGAGCAGCCGCGGCTGCGGCCGCCGCCGGCGGGAGCGCACCCGAGCCGGCGCTGGCCGGCGCAGGCGCGGCGCCCCCCGCCCACGCGCACGCGCCGCCGGACCCGCCGCCCGGCGCCGGCACCTCGCCGAAGATCGGCGCGCTGCCAAGCACCGGCGCGGCATCGCTCACCACGCGCATCGCCGAGCTGGAGGACGCGCTGCGCACGCTGCGCGAGCAGGTCGGCGGCAACGGCCACCAGGCCCGCGACGACGGGCGGGGCGCCGAGTGAGTCGGTCGGGGGGCCCGCCTCCGGTGGCCACGTGGCCACCTCCGGCGCCCCTTGTCGTTGCTCAGCGCGCGGCCGGCTTCTGCAGCGCGTCGAGGTCGGCCGCGTGGCCGTGCGCGTCGAACGCGCCGAACTTCGAGAACAGCCGGTGCTCCGGTCCGTGGTAGTCCGACGAGCCCGTCTTCAGCAGGCCCAGCTCGTCGCAGCGCTGCACGAGCAGGTCGGTCTGCTCCTGCGTGTGCGTGACGTAGAAGCACTCGACGCCGTCGAGTCCGTGCTCGCGAAACAGGTCGATCGCCTCCAGCACCTCGGCGTCGCTGTCGAGGTCCCAGTACGGGTGCGCCCACACCGCGACGCCGCCGGCGTCGTGGATCCACTGGATCGCCTCGATCACGGTCGGGTGCGTACGCGCGAGGTAGGCCGGCTTGCCGGGGATCAGGAAGTCGGGCAGGAACGAGGACACGTCGTCGTAGCCCTCGGCCGCGAGTCTGTCGGCGTTCGCCGGGTGCTGGAGGACCGCCTGCGTCAGGTGCGGGCGGCCGATCGGCTTGCCCGCCTCGCGACGCTTCGCCAGCAGCGAGTCGTCGACCTCCCAGCCGAGCTCCTGCAGCTTGGCGCCCATCCGCTCGGCGCGCAGCTCGCGATCGGCGCGCGCGTCGCGCAGCCGCTCCGCAAGCGTCGCGTCGTGATGGTCGATGCCGTAGCCGAGGACGTGCAGGTCCTCATAGCGACCGAAGACGGCGGAGATCTCGGTCGCGGGGACGATCGTGACGCCGTGCTGCGCGCCGGCGGCAAGCGCCTCGTCGACGCCATCGACCGTGTCGTGGTCGGACAGGGCAAGCAGCTGGATGCCGGCGGCCGCTGCGTTCGCGACGACCTCCGCAGGCGGCAGCGCCCCGTCGGAGTGCAGCGAATGGGATTGAAGCTCGTAGCTCGGGAGGCTCATGGCGCGCGAGGATATCGGGCGCCTCGACGCTTCTGCCCCGCCGCATCCCCTGAATCTGGGACGATCTGCGCGTGACGACGAGCGCCAACGTGACCTGGCACGCGGGGGTCGTGGAGCGTGCGCAGCGGTGGGACTCGATCGGACAGCGCGGAGCGACCGTGTGGTTCACGGGCCTGCCGGCATCGGGCAAGTCGACCGTCGCCGCGGCGGTCGAGGCCGAGCTGATCCGCGCCGGCCGCGCCGCCTACCGGCTCGACGGTGACAATCTCCGCCACGGTGTGTGCGGCGATCTCGGCTTCACCGCCGAGGACCGCGACCGCAACGTGCGCCGCACCGCCGAGGTTGCGCGCCTGTTCGCCGACGCCGGCCTGGTCGCGCTCGTCTCCGTCGTCTCGCCGTACGCGGCAGCGCGCACGTTCGCGCGCGAGCTGCACGAGCGCGACGGCTTGCGCTTCATAGAGGTGTTCGTCAACACGCCCATCGAAGTGTGCGAGCAACGGGATCCGAAGGGTCTCTATGCGCGCGCGAAGGCGGGTGAGCTGAAGGGCTTCACCGGGGTCGACGACCCGTACGAGCCTCCGTTGGCGCCCGACGTCGAGCTGCGCTGCCTCGATCTCGAGCTCGCGGTCGAGCGTGTCCTCGACGCGCTCGACGGGCCGCCCGCCGGCTGAGGTCACCCAACCCGCCGCCTGGCCGCGCCGCGCCCGCGCGCCATCGCGCGCCTATGCCTGGCATGGTTCCGCCATGGCGGACGGCCATTTCGTCCTCGTCGCAGGCGCGCTGCTGACCGCGGGTCTGGCCGCCTCGCTGCTGGCCGGCCGCCTGCGCCTGCCCTCGCTCGTGCTGTTCCTCGGTGTCGGGATGGCGGTCGGCAGCGACGGGCTCGGCTGGGTTGACTTCAGCAATTACACGCTGGCGCGCGACATCGGCATCGTCGCGCTCGCGCTGATCCTGTTCGAGGGCGGCCTGAACGCCGGCTTCGACGAGATCCGCCCGGTCCTCAAGCCGGTCATCAGCCTCGCGTTCTTCGGCACGCTGCTCACGGCCGCGATCTGCGGACTGGCGGCAACCTGGCTGTTCGGCTTCACGCTGTTGGAGGGCCTGCTGCTCGGCGCAATCGTCTCCTCGACCGACGGCGCCGCGATCTTCGCGATGCTGCGCGGCTCCTCGCTCAAGCGCCCGCTCGCGCGCACGCTGGAGGGTGAGGCCGGCATGAACGACCCGATCGCGGTGCTGCTCGTGGTCGGCTTCATCGACTGGATCGAGCAGCCCGGCTACGGGCTCGCCGACATGGTGTGGCTGTTCGCGCGCGAGGTCGGGATCGGCGTCGCCGCCGGGGCAGTCGTCGGCGTCGCCGCCGTGTGGGCGTTCAAGCGCGTGCAGCTCGCGACGCCCGGGCTCTATCCGGTCGCCTCGATCGCGGCCGCGGCGCTCGCGTTCGGCGCCGCCGACACGCTGCACGGCTCCGGCTTCCTCGCGGTGTACCTGGCAGGGCTCGTGCTCGGCAGCGCGACGATCCCGGCGCGCCACACGATCGTCGCGTTCCACCAGGGGATGGCGTGGATCGCGCAGCTCGGGATGTTCCTCGTGCTGGGCCTGCTCGTGTTCCCGAGCCAGTTCGACGACATCGCCGTGGAGGGGACCGTGCTGGCGCTCGTGCTGGCGCTCGTGGCGCGCCCGCTGGCGGCGATCCTCACGACGATCGGGCCGTTCGACCTGCGCGACCGCGCCATGCTCGGGTGGGCCGGCCTGCGCGGCGCGGTGCCGGTCGTGCTCGCCACCTTCCCGGTGATCGCGGGGGTCCACGACAGCCGCGAGTTCTTCAACATCGTCTTCTTCGCGGTGCTGGTGTCGACCGTGTTGCAGGGCGCGACGATCGAGCCGGTCGCGCGCTGGCTGGGCGCGACCACGACGACCGTCCCGCTGGCGAGCAGCGCCCTCACGGAGACCGGCACGATCCGCCAGCTCGGCGCCGACGCGATCGAGGTCGCCGCGGCGCCCGGCGACGCGCTCGTCGGTCACCGCATCCGCGACCTCGGCCTGCCGCGCGCCGCGATCGTCAACGTGATCGTGCGCGACGGGCAGGCGATCCCCCCGCGCGGCTCGACGCGGATCGAGGCCGGCGACCGCCTGCACGTCCTGATCCGGCGCGAGGAGATGGGCGCGATGCGCGCGCTGCTCGAGCGCTGGCGCGACGGACCGGTCGGCCCGGCGCCGCGCCCGGCGCGCATCCCGGAGGGGCACGCCCCGGTCTTCAGCGTGCGCCGCTGGGAGCAGGCCGACGGCGATCCCGGTCATCCCCAGCACGTCGCCGGACGGACCGTCGTGGACCGCCTGCGCACGCGCCGCGACCAGCCAGGTGCGCTCGTGCTGCTCGACGACGGCTATCTCGCCGTCACCGGCCCGCTGCTCGCGCTCGGACGCGAGCAGCTGCTGAGCGAATGGGTGCGGCGCAAGGCGCGCGGCGCCGCCGGGGAGGCCGAGCGCGCGTGGTGGGAGGAGGTGCTGGGAGCGTTGGCGCTGTAGAGCGCGGTCCCGGCTCCGCGTCCGCCTTGCAACACGCCGCCCCACGCCCGCACTGCGGGCGCGCAATACTCAACGGCGTGACCCCCGCCCGACCCACCGCGGGCACCTCGGATGCCCAGCTCGCCGACGCGTTGGGCCCGCTGCGGGCCGACCCGAGCCGCAGCGCCATCCTGCTCGACGTCGACGGCACGCTCGCGCCGATCGTGCGCCACGCCGAGGAGGCGCACGTGCCCGAGGGGACACGCAGCCTGCTGATCGAGATCGCGCGTCGCTACGCGGTCGTCGCATGCGTGAGCGGTCGGCGCGCCTCCGACGCGCGCCGGATCGTCTCGATCGGAACGATCTCCTACCTCGGCAGCCACGGCACCGAGCTGCTGCGCGCCGGCTGGACCGAGCCGGCGCTCGACCCCGCGGTGCGCGACTGGAGCCGGCGCATCCAGGAGTTCGGCCGCGAGACCGACTCTGCCGAGCTGCGCCGCCTGCGCGTCCGCATCGAGGACAAGGGCTCGATCGTCGCGTTCCATTGGCGCGGTGCGCCGGACGAGGAGGCCGCTCGCGCCGCGATCGACGCGATCGCCGCCCGCGCCGAGCAGTGCGGCCTGCGCACGCACTGGGGCCGCAAGGTGCTGGAGGTGCGTCCGCCGGTGCGGATGGACAAGGGCGCCGGGATCGTCTCCCTGCTCGCCGACGTGGAGCTCGACGCCGCCGTCTACGTCGGCGACGACGCGACCGACCTCGACGCCTTCCACGGGCTCGCCGAGCTGCACGCCGAGGGGCGTCTCAGGCACGCGCTGCGCGTGTGCGTCCGCTCCGACGAAGGGCCCTCCGAGCTCGCCGAGGAGGCCGACCTCGTCGTCGACGGACCGGAGGGCGTCCGCGCCCTGCTCGAGGGCCTGCTCGGGGACGACTGAGCATGCGCTTCACGGACTTCCTCAAGGCGACGGTGATGACGAGCGCCGCGGCCGCGACGCTGCTGGCGGCGATCACGGTCGCCACCGGCTCGCGCGAGGACCAGCTGCTCGTGATCTTCTCCGCCGGGTGGTGGCTGCTGGCCGCGCTGATCGGCGTGACGCTCGGCCGGCGCGCCGAGACCTCGCCGCCGATCGCGCGGCTGCTCGCGGGCGCGAGATCGACGAAGGCCCTGCCCGAGGTGCATCCGACGCGGATCCTCTTCAACCGACTGTGGCCGCTGCTGCTGTGCACCGTCGTGGCCGCGGGGCTCGCGTTCGTCTTCCCGCAGATTGCCGCGATCGCGACCGGCTTCGCGATCATCTGGGCGCTCTCGTGGCGCCGGCAGGACGCCGCGGTGACCGCCATCGAGGAACGCGACGGCGTCCGCTACTACGTCGAGCGCACCTCGCCGCTGAAGCCGATCCAGCTGCTGCGGACGCCCGGCTTCAAGGCGAACATGTGGCAGTTCGAAGACGCCGCCGAGCCGACGCCGGCGCCGCACACGTGAGCACCGACGTCGTCGTCGTCGCGCTGCCGACGACGGCCGGCTGGCGCGGCGCAGTGCCCGCGCTGGCGCAGGCGATCGAGGGCGCCGGCGCGCGCGTCGCGGTCGCGGCCGCGGCGCCGACGCGCCCAGTGCGCACCTTCATGCTCACCGACTTCGTGCAGGCGCGCGCCGCGCGGACGGCCGCGCAGGCCGCCATCGCGGCGCACCGGCCGCGTGCGCTGATCTACGCCTCGAGCACCGCGGCGCTGCTCGGCCCGCGACCCGGCGCGATCTGGTTCGACTCGCCGGCGGCGGAGAACCGCCCCGCCCGGCACGGCCTCTGGCAGCGGCCGCTCGAGCGCCGTCGCGTCGCAGCGGCTCCGCTGCTGCTGCCGATGAGCGAGGGCGGGCTGCGCGCGCTCGGCGAGCTGCCGCGCACGCCCGCGCTCGTGCTGCCCGTGCCGATCGAGCCGAGCGCCGCGACGCCGACGCCGGCGGCCGACCGCGACGTCGCCGCGCTGGCCTACGCGGCCGACGCCGAGAAGAAGGGGCTCCGCCGCATCCTCGCCGCCTGGGCCGCGGCGCGCCGCGCCGATGAGAGGCTGCTCGTCGCCGGGCAGCCGCAGGGATCGCTCGGCGAGGGCGCCGAAGGGACGGGCCTGCTCGCGCCGCAGGACTACCGCGCGCTGCTGCGCCGCGCGCGCATCTTCGTCGCGGCCCCGCGGCACGAGGACTACGGCATCGCGCAGCTCGAGGCGCTCGTCGACGGCTGCCGCCTCGTCACCGCGCCGGGCGCCGGTCCCTACCCCGCGCGTGAGCTCGCGCGCACGCTCGATCCCGCGCTGGTGAGCGACGACCTCGCCGCCGCCATCCGCACCGCGCTCGACGCGCCCGCCGACGACTACGCCGAGCGCGCCGCCGACCTGCTCGCGCCCTATCGCCTCGCCGCCTTCAAGGCGACGGTGCGCGAGCAGGTGCTTCCGGCGCTCCTCCCCTAAGCCATCGCCGGCCCGCCCGGAGCGACGGGGCTCGTGTCGCCCGGCAGCTCGCCGTGCTTGAGCGCCGAGGCCGCCGCGATCGCACTGAAGCCGTAGAAGAGGAAGTCGATCCCGACCAGCAGGCCGATCGCCCAGTCGGAGGACTCCGGCAGGTTGGCGCCGATCAGGATCCCCAGCAGCAGCGTGATCACGCCGTTCGCGCCCATCCAGCCGGCGCCCGGCGTTCCGCGCTCGGCCACCGCCGCCGCAATCCGCATCGTGCCGGTGACGGCGAACCACATGACGAGCAGCACCGTCAACGTATACGTGCCCTTGAGCGGTGCCAGCAACAGCGCAAGGCCCGCTGCACCGGTTGCGAACGCGAGCAGCAGCCGCAGCGCCATCCGACCCGCCTCGCGCACGGCGAACGCGTCGACGAGCAGGAAGACTGCACCGAACAGCAGCATCCAGCCGATGAAGATCGCCGCCGTCACCGATGCCACGGCCGGCACCAGGATCGCGATCGTGCCGGCGATGACGGCGAGCCAGCCCGAGATCAACAGCCACTTGCGGCCCTGCCGCATGCTCTCGTTGAGCGCCTCTTGCATGTGACACCTCCGGTCCGGTGCGGCCCGCGTTCGGAGGCGAGCCGCAGGTCTACCGACCGTGTGCCCTTTTGCGGAGCGCGGCGAACTCGGCCCACGGACGCGTGTTCGCGACCTGCTCTGCGGTCAGCCAGGCGCGGCGCGCGGTCGCGATCCCGTACGGCCGCGTCGTCGAGAGCGTCGCGACGCGGTGCGAGTCGGTCGTGACGATGATCCACACGCCCGCCTCGGCAGCGGCTCTGGCGTGCACGTCGTTGAGGTCTCGCCGGTTGGTGCTGCCGTTGATCTCCAGCATCGTGCCGGTGCGCGCGCAGGCCTCGATCACGCGCTCGACGTCGACCGCGTACGGCGGCCGCGTCTCGATCTTGCGGCCGGTGAGATGGCCGATCGCGTCGATGTACGGATGCTCGACCGCGGCGACGATCCGCTCGGTCATCGCGCGCTCGTCCATCGCGAACGACGTGTGGACGCTCGCGATCGCCCAGTCGAGCTTGGCGAGCAGCTCGTCGCTGTAGTCGGGCGACCCGTCGGGCAGGATGTTCACCTCGCTGCCGGCGAGCAGCTCGATCCCGTCGATCGCGCGGTTGGCGGCGTGGATCCGCTCGATCTGCTCCTCCAGCCGCTCGGGCGAGACCTCGTTGCCGAAGCCGTGCGTCGCCGAGTGATCGGTGATCGCGAGGTACTCGTAGCCGAGCTCGAGCGCCGCGTACGCCATGTCCTCGATCTCGTCCTTGCCGTCGGAGGCGGTCGTGTGGCAGTGCAGCTCGCCTTTGAGGTCGGCGAGCGTGATCAATCTCGGGAGACCGCCTCCTCCGTTCAGCGCGGCTGCGTGAAGCTCGCCGCGGCCCTCGCGCAGCTCGGGCTCGATGTACGCATAGCCGAGCGCCTTGTAGACGTCATCCTCCGTCGCGCAGCGCAGCGTCTCGCCGGTCGCGTCGTCGAGGATCCCGTACTCCGAGACGTGCAGCCCTCTCTTCACGGCCGCCTCCCGCAGCGCGACGTTGTGCTGCTTGTTGCCGGTGAAGTGCTGCAGCAGGCTGCCGAACTGGTCCGGCGCGACGACCTTGAGGTCGACGCTCATGCCGCTGTGCGTGCGAGCGCGTGCGCCGGCCTCGCCGCTCGAGCCGACCACCTCGATCTGGTCGAGCTGCTTGAACGCGTCGATCAGTGCCTCCGGATCCTCGGACGCGGCGACGACGTCGAGGTCCTTGACCGAGTCGGCCCAACGGCGCGCCGAGCCGGCGAGCTCGACGCGCACCGCAGCGGGGTGCTCGCGCAGCGTCGCGACGATCTGCTCGCCGATGCCGCGCGCGCGGTCGAGCACGACGCGGCCGGAGCCCGCCCCGGCGCCCTCCTCGTCGTCCGCAACCGCCCGCTCGACGGCTTCCAGCAGCTTCGCCTCGGCTCTCGCACCGAAGCCTCTGAGGTCCTGGATGCGACCCTGTCTCGCCGCCGTCGCGAGCGTCTCGAGCGAGTCGACGCCGAGCTCCTCGTAGAGCCGCCGCGCGCGCTTGGGGCCGAGCCCGGGCAGCCGTGTCATCTCCAACAGGCCGGCGGGGAACTTCTCGCGCAGCGCGACCGCCTGCGGGATGTCGCCCTGCTCCAGCAGCGCCTGCAGCTTCGTCTCCAGCGTCGCGCCGATCCCCGACAGCTCCGTCACGCGCCCGGCGCGCGTGAGCGCAGCGACGGAGGTGGAGGCGTCGCGCACCGCCTTCGCGGCGTTGCGGTAGGCGACGACGCGGTGGACGATCGCGCCGTCGAGCTCGTAGAGGTCGCCGAGCTCCTCGAATCTGGCGGCGATCTCGCTGTTGGTGAAGTCGGGCATCCGGCCTGCAAGCGTACGAAGCTGGACGGCCGTCCGACGCGTGACCGGGCCGATCCAGCTCGCTGCCGCAGCAGCCGATGCCATGTCGGTGATCGCATGCATGTGAACGACCTCGCGCTCGTCCGCGGGATGGGGCCGACGCGTGCGACGCTTGTGCGCTGGAATCTCACGCCCGGCCCGGTGCTGCGCGCGTGGTCGCTTGGAAGCCTGGCGGTCGCCGCGCTGTTGCTGGGCGCCGTCTATCTCGTCGCGCTCGCGATGCCGGCGGACCCGACGCCGCTGCCGGTGCTCGGCATCACCGCCCCGCCGAGCCTCGACGACGTCGGCGCGATCCTGCACCGCAACGCGCTCGTGCTGGCGCTGCACGCGTTCGCCTGCGTCGCCGGCTACATCGCCGGCAGCTCGCTGCCGCGCGAGGCAGCGCGCCGCAGCGGGGTATGGCGCAGGATCCACGACGCCGCCGGACCGCTGGCGATCGCGTTCGTGAGCGCCGCGACGCTGTTCTCGCTGATGACGCAGGCGTTCGTGATCGGCTCGACCGCGTCCACCGTCTCGGGCCAGCTCGACATCGCGCCGGGCCTGCTGCTCGTCGCGCTGCTGCCGCACGCGCTGCTGGAGCTGTGGGCGCTGTTCCTGCCGCTCGCGGCGTGGCTGCTCGCGAGCCGCGGCGCACGCTGGGAGGAGCTGCTCGCCGCCACGTTCGTCACCGTCGCGATCGCCATCCCCGCGCTCGTCCTCGCCAGCTTCGTCGAGGTCTACGTCTCCCCGCACCTGCTCGCCGCGCTGCTGCGCTGAGCGCCACATAGTTGGTGTTGCGGTCCTCGCTTGCGCCGCTATTCTCAGCGTGGTCAATACGAGTTTTCTACTCGCATCACCTCCTGAGAGGTCGGCGCCGCATCGCCGGCCTCTCTCGTCATTTAAGGCGGGTCGACGCCTCCGCATGGCGCCGACCCTGCTGCTAGCGCATCTCCCGAAGGATGAGCAGAAGCAGCAACATCGCCAATACGAGCTGTTCTACTCGTATCACCTCCTTTCTCAGGGCCCTCGGGCCCCGGCCGGAGTTGGAGCTCCGACAGTTCTGAAGGCGTGCGAACCGGCGATGCTTCCTCAGCTAACCGCGGCTTGGCCGACTGGTCTACAGCATCAAATGTTGTATCTGCGCGGTTCCGACGCAGGGAGCGGGTAGAACGGGCGACGGCCGCCGCACACGCATCGCGCCGCGGCGGCGAGCTACTATACTTTGTGAAGTAAAGACGCCGAACACGCTCAAGGAGCCCTCATGGCAGGCACCATCCAAGAGGTCAACGACAACAACTTCCAGGCCGAGGTGATCGAGTCCGAGACCCCCGTGCTCGTCGACTTCTGGGCCCCGTGGTGCGGACCGTGCCGGATGGTCGCCCCTGTGCTGGAGGAGATCGCGCAGGAGAAGGGCGACGCGCTGAAGATCGTCAAGCTCAACACCGACGAGAACCAGCAGACGGCGGTCGCCTATGAGGTGCTCTCGATCCCAACGCTGATCCTCTTCAAGAACGGCCAGATCGCCAAGAAGGTGATCGGCGCCTACCCGAAGCGCAAGCTCGAGGCTGAGCTCGAGCCGGCGCTCGCCGCGTAACGGGGCCAGCCGCCGTGGACCCGACGCGCGTCGGCGTCATCGGCAGCGGACAGGTCGGCCGCGCGCTCGCGGCCGGCTTCGCCGCCCGGGGCCACGAGGTCACGATCGGGACGCGCGAGCCGGAGGAGAACGACGAGCTGCAGGCATGGGCGGCGCAGCACGACGGCGTTGCGATCGGCACGTTCACGGCAGCCGCCGAGGCCGGCGAGATCGTCGTACTCGCGACAAGAGGGACCGCGGTCGAGGAGGCGATCGCGACCGCGGGCCCGCAGCACTTCGCCGGCAAGGTCGTGATCGACACGACGAACCCGCTCGACCCCGGCGGCGACCGCACGGCGCTCGCCGTCGACGGCCCGGCCGACTCGGGCGGCGAGCGGGTGCAGCGCGCGCTTCCGGACGCGCGCGTCGTGAAGTGCTTCAACACCGTCAACAACGCGCTGATGGTCGACCCCGGCTTCGACCCGCGCCGGCCGATGTTCATCGCCGGCAACGACGCCGACGCAAAGCGCACCGTCACCGAGGTCCTCGACGACTTCGGCTGGGACGCGCTCGACGTCGGCGGGATCGAGCAGTCGCGTCAGCTGGAGTCGCTCTGCCTGCTGTGGGTCGCCGTCGGCCGTGCGACCGGCGTGTGGAACCACGCGCCGGCGTTCGTCACGCCGGTCTGACCCCGCCGCGCCTGATCTGGCGGATGTCGACGCCCGCCAGGCAAGGACGCAGCCGGTGTGGCGTACTTCGTACGCGAACCGGCGAGGACGCCGCATGGCGGGATGCCGCCGCCGCCAAATCAGGCGCGGACGACGGCGATCTTGAGCGGCCGGCCGTCGATCTCGACGGCATGTGAATCACCGTTGGCGCCGGCGCCGTCGTATGAGATCGCCGTCGTGAGCGTCTCGCCCGTCACGTAGCCCTCGTGCTCTCGCGCGGCCGCGAGCAGCGCCTCGTCGCCCGCAAGCGTCAGCGCGATCCTGTCGCTGACGTCCAGCCCGGCGGCCTTGCGCGCTGCCTGCACGGCGTGCACGACCTCGCGCGCGAGCCCCTCGCGACGCAGCGCTTCGTCGAGCGCCAGCTCAAGCGCGACCGCGTGCGAGCCCTCGCGCTCGAGCTGGTAGCCCTCAAGCGGCTGCATCGCAATCGCGAGGTCGTCCGCGGTCAGCTCGTGGTCATGGCCGTCGACGACGACCCCAACCGTGCGACCCTCGCGCAGCGCGGCGGCCACATGCGCCGGGTCGAGCCCCGCGACCGCCGCCGCGGCCTTCGGCATGTCGCTGCCGAAGCGGGGGCCGAGCGCGCGGTAGTTGGGCTTGACCTCCAGCTGGCCGAGCTCGTCGGCAGCCGAGACGAAGCGCAGCTCCTTGACGTTGAGCTCCTCCTGCACGATCTCCGCGAGCCGCTCGATCGCCGCGCGCTCGCGGCCAGTCGCGACGATCACGGCGGCGTGGAGCGGCTGGCGCAGCTTGATCCTCGACTGGCCGCGCGCCGCGAGCCCAAGCCGAACCGCCTCGCGCGCGACCTCCATCGCCTCCTCCAGCGCGACGTCGCGCTCGGCCGCCGTGGGGTAGTCGCACAGGTGCACGCTCGGCTCGCCGTCGGGATCGAGGTTGCGGTAGATCTCGTCCGCCACGAAGGGCGTGAACGGCGCGAGCAGCTGCACGACGTTCACGAGGCAGTGGCGCAGGGTCGCGAACGCGGCCGGGTCGCCGTCCCAGAAGCGCCTGCGCGAGCGGCGCACGTACCAGTTCGAGAGGTCGTCGACGAACGCCTGGATCGCGCGGCCGGCGGCCGTCGCGTCGTAGTCGTCCATCCGCTCGCGCGCGATCTCGACCGTGGCGGACAGCCGCGACAGCGCCCAGCGGTCAAGCTCGTGCGACGACGACGCCGGATCGGGCAGCGCGCTCGGCACCATCCCGTTCGCGTTCGCGTACAGCACGTAGAAGCCGTACGTGTTCCACAGCTGCAGCAGGAACTGCCGCACCGCCTCGGCGATCGTGTCGACCGAGAAGCGGTAGCCGTCCCACGGCTGCTTGGAGGTGAAGAAGTACCAGCGCAACGCGTCGGCGCCGTAGCGGTCGAGCACCTCCCACGGGTCGACGACGTTGCCCTTCGACTTCGACATCTTCTGCCCGTCGGGCCCGAGCAGCAGCCCGAGGCAGACGACGTTCTTGTAGGAGGAGCAGTCGAACAGCAGCGTCGAGATCGCGATCAGCGAGTAGAACCAGCCGCGCGTCTGGTCGAGCGCCTCGCACACGTAGTCGGCCGGGAAGCGCTCTCTGAAGTGCTCCGCGTTCTCATGCGGCGCATGCCACTGCGCGAACGGCATCGCGCCCGAGTCGAACCACACGTCGATCACCTCGGGCACGCGCTGCATCCGCTTGCCGCACTCGACGCACGGGAACCCGACCTCGTCGACGTACGGCCGGTGCGCGTCCTCCAGCCGCACGCCAGACAGCTCCTCCAGCTCGTCGAAGCCGCCGACGCAGTGCACGTGCCCGTTCTCGCAGCGCCAGATCGGCAGCGGTGTGCCCCAGTAGCGCTCGCGGGAGAGCGCCCAGTCGACGTTGCCCTCCAGCCAGTTGCCGAAGCGTCCGTGCTTGACGTGTGGCGGGTGCCAGTTGACCGACTCGTTCGACGCCAGCAGTCTGTCGCGGATCTGCGAGGTGCGGATGTACCAGGACGGCTTCGCGTAGTAGAGCAACGCGGTGCCGCAGCGCCAGCAGTGCGGATAGGCGTGCTCGTAGCCCTCGACGCGCAGCAGGCGCCCGCGCGCGCGCAGGTCCTCGACGAGGTCGTCGTTGGCCTCGCGCACGCGCCGGCCGGCGTAGCCCTCGATCCGCTCGTCGTAGGTGCCGTCGAGTCTGACCGGGTTGACAACCGTCATGTCCTGCTGCTCGCCGAGGCGGTAGTCGTCCTCGCCGAATGCGAGCGCCGTGTGCACGAGGCCGGTGCCGTCCTCGGCGGTGACGAAGTCGGCCGGCAGGACCGTGTGGCCCTTCGGGCCGTAGGCGTCGCCCGGGATGAACGGGAACGGCGGCTCGTACGCCGCGCCGACGATGTCGCCGCCGGCGAAGCGGTCGAGCAGATCGACGCCCTCTCTGTCGAGCACGCGCTCGACGAGCGCCTCGGCGAGCACGAAGACCGCCCCATCATCAACGCGCGCACGCACATACGTGAGATCAGGATCAACAGCGACGGCAGCGTTCGACGGCAGCGTCCACGGCGTCGTCGTCCACACCAGCAGCTCGTCGCCCTCTGCGAGCGGCCCGACCGGCTTCGTCACCGGCAGCCGCACGTACGCGGACGGATCGATCACGTCTCGGTACGCGCCCGGCTGACCCAGCTCGTGCGAGGACAGCGCCGTGCCGCAGCGCGGGCAGTAGGGGACGACCTTGTGGCCCTCGTACAGGAGGCCCCTGTCCCAGATCGTGCGCAGCGCCCACCAGACCGAGTCGATGTACGAGTCGTCGAGCGTGCGGTAGGCATCGTCGATGTCGACCCAGTACGCGATCCGCTCCGTCAGGTCGGCGAAGTCCTGCACGTAGCGGAAGACCGACTCGCGGCACTTGGCGTTGAACTCCGCGATGCCGTAGCGCTCGATGTCGTCCTTGGAGGTGAAGCCGAGCTCCTCCTCGACCGCCAGCTCGACCGGCAGGCCGTGGCAGTCCCAGCCGCCCTTGCGCTCGACGTAGTAGCCGCACATCGTGCGGTAGCGGGGAAAGATGTCCTTGAAGATGCGCGCGAGCACGTGGTGCGTGCCCGGCCGGCCGTTCGCCGTCGGCGGCCCCTCGTAGAAGATCCACGGCGGCCGGCCCTTGCGGCGGCGGACCGTTTCGTGGAAGACGTCTTCCTCCTTCCAGCGCGCGAGCAGCGCCTTCTCCATGTCGGGGAAGGACTGCTGGGCGTCGACTGGACGATGCGGCGCTGACATGAGCGCCTGATTCTAGGAGTCCGCCTAGAACGGCAGCGCTGCGGTGTGCCGGCGTGCGACGACGATCTCGCCGTCGCCGCTCGGCAGCGCGGTCGCGGCCGGCGCAGCAACCGGAGAGGCAAGCCGCTCCAGCAGCAGGTCGCGCGCGGCGATCGGCTCCTCGCCGAGGCGCAGCACCGTGCTCGCGCCGGTGTCGGGCAGCGCGCCGCCGAACGCCAGCACGTCGATCCCCTCGCGGACGGAGCGGACCGCGTAGACGAGGCGACCGATCGCGTCGAGCGAGGCGCGCGTGCCGCCAAGCACGAGTGCGTCGGGCTGGAGGGCGCGCAGCGCCCGCCCGAGCCGCGCGGGCTCGGTGGCGGCGGTCAGCGTGAGCGTACGCAGGCCGGCGCGGCGCAGCAGCAGCTCGAGCGCCTGCACCTGCAGAGACGCCATGTCGCCGGGCGCGGTCGCGTCGGAGATCAACACGCCCTCGGCGCGTGTCGCAGGCGCGGCGACGCGGCGCAGCGCGGAGATCCACTCGGTCGCGAAGCGCCACGCGAAGCTGTGCTCGGGGCTCCCCGGATCGTCGGTGTGCAGATCGGCGACGGCCGGCAGCAGCACCTCCTGGATCGTGCGCTCGACGGAGCGGATCGCGAGGCTCTCCTCGAGCAGGCGCGCTGCCTTGTCCTCCTCGAAGCGCGCGAGTGCGAGTCCCAGGCGGTTTGAGGACGGCGGCCCGGCCCCGCGTTGGCGGGCGATCGAGATTGCCGAGGAGACGTTCTGCGTTTCCTCGAACGCCTGCTTGAGGGCCTCGATGTCGGCCAGCTCGTACTGGCGGTGGCCGCCGGACGTGCGGCCGGGAGACGGGTAGCCGAAGCGGCGCTCCCAGCTGCGCAGCGTGTTCGGGGACACGCCAAGCATCACGGCTGCCGCATTGGTGCGGATCCCACTCATCGCAGGCAGCACTCTCCCCCCTCGCGGCTGGTCATGCAACGCGTGCAGGGAAAGCTGCACGCCGCAATGCGACGTGCAGCTGAAGGAGATCAGTCCTCGAGCACGAGGAGCGCGGCGCGCGGCGGCCCGCAGGCGCCGACGCGCAGCGGCATGCGGACACCGAAGACGTTGGCCGGGCGCACCATCAGGCGCCGCAGCTCGTCCTCGCCGCCGGCCGCGTGCATGATCGCGCCGGCGAGCGACTCGGGCCCGGAGGCTTCGGCGTCGGCCGGCGTGAGCAGCTCGGTGATCGGGCGGTTGATGACGTCGGTCTCAGCCACCGCAAGCAGCGATTCGCTCGCCGTCGAGATCGCGCACACGTGCAGCGAGCCGTCGACGATCACAAACGGGTCCTCGGGCTTCGGCGCGACGTCCGCGCGTGCCTCGAGCAGCAGGCCGAGGCCGCACTCGCCGCACACGCGCGCCGGCGGGGCCGGCGTCTCGTTGTTCGGCGGCGGCGAGCCGCAGTGGCCGCAGAACCACTGAGACGGGCAGGCCTCTTCAGCCGTCGACGGGACGAGCCGCAGCACTGCTCCGCTCGTTCGATCGATTGCCATGGTCCCCTGAGCCTCCGTGCCTGTCGTTCCGTGACCTACGCGCCGTCGGCGACCAGCCGAGCGGGCGACGTCCCTGTCGTGAAGCTCGTGACCGGGTGGCTCACGAGCTCGATCATCTGCCGGGCTGCCTCTCCTGGCGTGCCCGGAAGCATCGTAGCGCCTGTCGTGCGCACACGCGTGCGCTGCGGTCCGCGCCGGAACACCGCTACAGGGAGCGGACCGGTCGCGAGCCGCACCGCGTACGCCCAGCGGGCGACCGCGTCGTCCGACATCGCCCCGCCGGCGATGATCACGCCGTCGGGGCGGTAGGCGGCGAGCGCCTCCGACATGTTGGCGATGCCGCGCACCGACAGCCCGAGCACGCGCGCGCCGGCCCGCATCGCGAGCAGCTCGAGCGCACGCACGTAGGCGGCGTCGGGGTCGAGCTCGTCGCGCGTGGCGTCGCCGAGCACGATCGTCGCACTCGACTGCATCCCCGGCGTGACGAGCCGCTGCGCGCGGCGCAGCCAGCTGTTGCCCCACCGCGCGGCGAACGCCCACTGCACGGACTCGGTTCCGTGCCGGCGGACGACCTCGTCGAGCGAGTTGAGCAGGACCTCCTGCACCGTGCGGTCGAGCGAGCGCAGCGCGAGGGCTCCCTCGATCGCGTTGTCGGCGCGTGGCTGGTCGAACGCGTTGAGCGCACCGACCAGCGCGTTGGTGTCAGCGCCGAGCCCTTCTCGCGCGCGGGAGACCGCGGACGAGATGGACAGCCCGTCGAGCAACGCATCGCGGAGGGCAGCGATCTCCCCGTGCGTGTACAGGCGGTGACGACCAGGCGAGCGTTGCGGCCGCGGGAAGCCGAAACGGCGTTCCCAGGCGCGCAGCGTATTCGGGCTGACATTGAGGAGAGCCGCAGCCTCGCTGGTCTTCAGGTAGCGCATCACGGGGTATTTCGGCCTTTCCGGGGGCCCGCGTCCGCAGCCTGTACGGATTTGCACAGGTTTGGGCCCGATTCGAGTGCAAAACCTCCATCGAGCGGCTACTCTTCCTCGCGAAGGGCAGCGGGTCCGCGCCGCCCTCGGAAGCGCCGCGGACCGAATGTGCAGCGCGACCGATCGGAGGCTATGGATGTTCTACAAGGGCAAGTAGTTCCCATCCCTTGCTCGTAACGGTCCGTTCGGATCGTTACCTTCCGGACATGCGTGTCGCATTCGCGTGGCCGCGAAGAGACAGCCTCGCGAGGGGGATCGTCCTCGTCGGCATACTCGGTTGTGTCGCGTGGGCGGTGGTTGCCGCCGATCCTGGTCGGCTGTCCTGGCTTTTTGGTGTGCTTGCCCTCGGTGTCATCGGTGCCGACCTGTTCGGCACGGGCACCGGGGCGCAAGCCGTTCACATCTCGAGCTCCGCGCTCGCCGCGATCGTCGTGTTGGCCCTGTTCGGGCCGGCTGCAGCGTTCGTCGTCGTCGCGGTCTCCGAGGTGATCACCTGGCTCGTCGAGCGCTACCGCGCGGAGCGCATGGCGATGAACATCGTCGGCAGCGGTGGGCCCGTGCTGATCGCCGGCACGCTGTTCGAGGCGCTGCGACCGGCACAGGACGGCTCGGTCGGCTTCTACGCCGCGCTCGCGCTCGCCGCGGCGCTGATGTTCCCGCTCAGCCTGCTGATCGTCGCCGGCATCACCTCGATGCTCGACGGCGTTTCCTTCTGGGGCATCGTCTCGGTCGCGTTCTGGCCGTTCCTCGGCTCGATAGGCATCAACGTGCTGCTCGCGCTCGCGGCGACCGGGTTGTGCCTCGAGCTCGGCATCGGCGGCACCGCCTTCGCCGCCTTCACGCTGATCGCGTTCAGCTACATGGCGCGGCTCGTCGCCACGGCGCGACATCGCAGCAAGCAGTACGCCTCGCTGTCATGGGGCGTGCTCTCCGGCCTGCTGCGCACGCTCGACATCCGCGACCCGCGTGCGGCGCGTCATGCGGCAGCGGTGGCGGCGTTCGCGCGCGACATCGCCAGAGAGGCGGGCATGTCGGGCGAGGAGCAGGAGCTCGCCCATACGGCCGGCCTGCTGCACGACATCGGCAACTTCGCGCTCTCAGACCGGGTATTCGAGCGCGGGCGCGTGCTGACGGATGAAGACTGGGACGCGATCCGCCAGCACCCCGTCCTGGGAGCGGACATGCTCCGCGACCTCGGCCTCTACGGCCCGGTCGCCGAGATCGTGCGCGCCCACCACGAACGGGTCGACGGGCGCGGCTATCCGGATCGCCTGAAGGCGGACAGAATCCCCGAGCTCGCGAAGATCATCGCGGTCGCGGAGGTCTACGACACGCTCACCGCGCACGACACCTACCGCACGCCCGTCAGCTCGTTCCAGGCGCTCACGGAGCTGCGCCGCGTCGCCGGCTCGCAGCTGGACGCCGACTACGTCGAGGCGCTCGCGAGAGTGCTCGCCGGCAGCGATGCGACGTACCGCCACGCCGACGCAGCCGACTTCGGCAGCGAGCTGGACCTCGAACGCCGCATCAACGAGGCCGCGGCGAGCTGAGGGGCCGGCTCCGGCACCTCTCAGCGGAACGACGAAGCGCGCCGCAACGGGCGCGCTCGCGGTCTGCTGCAGTTGTGGGGGGAGTTAGCCCGTCGCCCGCTGCAGGAACGAGTCCTCGCGGTTCTGCTGGACCGCGAAGCTGTTCTGCTGGAGGGAGCGCACGAACTGTTCGATGTGCTCGACGCTGAAGCGGCGCTGCCCGCCCGGGGTCCGGTAGGACTGGAGGTAGCCCATGTCGGACCAGCGGCGGACGGTGCCGAGCGAGACACCAAGCTCACGAGCGGCCTGCGAGGTGGAGAGCCCCAGCGGCCGCGCATTCATCCCGTGCATCTGCAAAGGCATGAGGCCATTAGGGAGGGTTTGTGCCCTTCTGTGAAGGTCACGGGGAGGTTTTGCACAACCTCACGCGCCGAACGTGACGGAAGCTGCGCGTACTGAGAGGATGGCGGCGTGGGACGGACCGGCGTCGTGTGCATGCTCGCGCTGCTCGCCCTCCCGGGCTGCGGAGGCCGCACGCCGCCTGCGGAGGCGTGCATCCAAGCACAGCCGGCCGACGTGCTGCAAGCGTTGGGCGGTGCGCCCGACCACGTGGCGCTCGCCGACGGCACGCCGCTTTCGCAGTGCGTGCGTCGCACGATCGACGACGGTCGCCTGCAGGCGCTCGGAGCGACGCTCACCGCCGCCGCCGACGCGCTCGCGCTGCAGATGCGCACCAGCGACGCGGCCGCGTTCCAGCTCGGCTTCCTGATCGGCGCGACCGACCGCGGCGCCGCACAGGCCGCTGGGCTGCAAGGCGACCTGGCGAACCGCATCGCCGGCGCCGCGCCGCCCGACGGGGGGCCGCGCCGCGCGATGCTGATGCGCGGCCGTGCGGCAGGATTGCGCGGCGGATGAAGCTGCGCCTCTACCACCACCCCGACGGCGCCCGCGTCGCCTACCGCGAGGCGGGCGCCGGCCCGGGGCTCGCGCTGTTCCACTCGCTCGGGCTCTCGCACCGCGAGTGGGAGCCGGTGGTCGAGCCGCTGTCCCAGCGCTTCCGCGTGGTCCTGCCCGACCTGCCGCTGCACGGCGACAGCGAGGACCGCCCGCGCCACCCGTACACGCCCGAGTGGCTCGCCGAGGTCGTCGCCGGCTTCTGCGGCGAGGTACTCGGGCCGCGCCCGCTCGTCGGAGGTCACGACGTCGGTGCCGAGCTGCTGCTGCGCGCGGTGCTCGACGGCCGGCTGACGCCGCGACGCCTGGTGTTGATGCCGAACCGACTGCACCGCCGCGCCGAGCGCCGCGCCGGCCGCTCGTTGTGGCGGGGCGCCGCGATGGCCGCCGCGGTGCCGGGACTCGACCGCCTGCTGGCCCGGGGCGCGCCACTCGTGTTCCGGCCGTCGCTCGGAGAGAAGCTGTCGGTCCAGCACAACCCGGCGGCACGCGACCTCGTGCGCCACGCGCTGGCCGACGTGCCGGGAAACCGCGGTCGCGCGCGCTCGTGGGCGAAGTTCGCGCGCTGCTGGCCGAGCGAGCCGTGGCGCGAGCTGCTCGACGCCTATCGGCACGTCAGTGCGCCGACGCTGCTGCTGTGGGCAGATGCGGATCCGATGCACCCGCTTGCGGTCGCGCGACAGGCGTTGGACCTGCTGCCGGAGGGTCAGCTGCGCGTGCTGGACCGCACCGGGTTCCTGTTGGCGTACGACGATCCTGTCGGGTTGGCGCGAGAGCTGATTTCCTTTTGTGGCTAGGCCGTTTGACTTCGTGACGACTTTGAGAGACCCGGAGGACGCCATGGGCGTGCAGGAGACGGAGCAGCAGCTGTGGGGCGGTGAGACGACCAAGGCGGTCGCCAACTTCCCCGTGTCGGGCGAGCGCGTGCCGGTGCCGGTCGTGCGCTGGCTCGGCCGCATCAAGGGCGCCGCCGCGCGCGTGAACGGCGAGCTGGGCCTGCTCGACGGCGAGATCGCCGAGCGAATCGCCGCGGCAGGCGACGCGATCGCCGCCGGCGAGCACGACGACCAGTTCCCCGTCGACGTCTTCCAGACGGGCTCCGGCACGTCGTCGAACATGAACGCGAACGAGGTGATCGCGGCGCTCGCCGGCGAGGGCGTGCACGCGAACGACCACGTCAACATGGGCCAGTCGTCGAACGACGTGTTCCCGAGCGCCGTGCACCTCGCGGCTTTGGATGAGGCGACGAACGACCTGCTGCCGGCGCTTGCGCAGCTGGAGGCGTCGTTCGCGGCGAAGGCGACGGCGTTCGAGGACGTCGTCAAGTCCGGCCGCACGCACCTGATGGACGCGGTGCCGGTGACGCTCGGACAGGAGTTCGCCGGCTATGCCGCGCAGCTGCGGCTGGCGCAGCGGCGTGTGAAGAACGCGCTGCCGCAGGTGGCGCAGATCCCGCTCGGCGGGACCGCGACCGGGACGGGGTTGAACACGCACCCGGACTTCGCGGCCGGCGTGCGGGCGAAGCTGAGCGAGGCGAGCGGCCTGGCGATCTCCCCGCCGGAGGATCCGTTCGAGGCGCAGGCGAACCGCGATGCGCTCGTGGAGCTCTCGGGCGCGCTCAAGGTGATCGCGGTCTCGCTGACGAAGATCGCGAACGACCTCGCGCTGATGGGCTCGGGCCCGCGCGCGGGCATCGGCGAGCTGTTCCTGCCGGAGCTGCAGAAAGGCTCCTCGATCATGCCGGGCAAGGTCAACCCGGTCATCCCCGAGGTGGTGCTCCAGGTCAGCGCGCAGGTGATCGGCAACGACGCGGCGATCACGGTCGGCGGCCTGCAGGGCCAGTTCGAGCTGAACGTGCGCATCCCGCTGATCGCGCGCAACCTGCTGCAGTCGACCCGGCTGCTCGCGAACACGTCGCGGCTGTTCGCGGAGAAGTGCGTCGACGGGATCGAAGCGAACCTCGCCGGCTGCGAGCGCTCGGCCGAGTCGACGCTTGCGGTGGCGACGGCCTTGAACCCGTTCATCGGCTATGACAAGGCGACGGAGATCGTCAAGGAGGCGACTGCCTCTGGCCGCACGCTGCGTGAGGTCGCTCTGGAGGCCGGCGTCGAGGAGTCGGTGCTGGCCGAGGCGCTCGACCTGCGCAGAATCGCGCGGGGCAGCGGCGGCTAAGCTGCGCTACGAACGGCGATAGGCCATACGCTGGTGGCTCGCCGAACCCGCGAGTCACCAGCAATGTCCGCAGATCTCGCCGTCTTCACGATCGGGGTGTACACGCCGTCCGAGTACCTCTCGGCCCTCGGACGCAGCGCGGTCGCCGCACTGTTGTACGCCGACTCGATCGACCACTACCGCGCCAACTTGGCTTCTGTGCTCATGGAGGCGGCGGCAACTTCCAAAATCTCCGAGTTCGGGCTCGACGACTACGCGCGCCGCGTGGGCGTGGATGTCGAGCGACTCGGTACGCAGATCGAGGAGGAGCTGGCCGCACTGAGGGAACCGACGCCATTGGAGAGCTCGCCGATCGCATTGGACGACAACGCGTTAGCGATCGCGGAGCTGGCCGAGCTCGGGCCGACGCGCACCGGCATACGGGACGACAGCACCCCGATCGAGGCGCTCCAGGCGCTCTTCGACCTGCCCGCGCTGCACGACAAGACCGGCGTCGTGCCGATGCTCGATCGGTCGGTGCTGACGTTTATCCAGTGGTCGGAGCAGCACGTGTATCGCACCGGCGCCAGCCCGCTGCAAGATCTCGGCGCCCGTCTCGACCTCCGCGAGGGCTTGCTGGCACAAGAGCTGCTGGGTGCACTGCCGGCCTTCCCCAGCGCCGAGCTCGACGTGGTGTTCGACGTACGCGAGCGCTTGAAGGGCCCTCGCAAGCGCTTCCGGGCGGCGGTCCACGAAGCCGCCCATGCGCTCGAGGACGTGCCGATCGAGCAGATCTCGGGCGCGGTCGCGACGGTCCGGCGGAACACCGTCGAGCCGGCGGTCGAGGAGATTCGCGAGTCGCTCGAGGATCTCAAGGTTGCGCCTACGCTGCTACGAGTCGCTTCGGATCGCGTGACGCTCGCGAGCGCGACCGCGTCGCTCGCCGTCGTGGCGGGGGCGGCCGTTGGTCACGTCGACTTGAGTGCCGCTGCGCAGACGCTCGCCGCGGTGCCAGCACTTGGGGGAGCCGCCGCGCGTGAGGCGCTCGCTCGGCGTGAGACCCGCCGAGCGGCGGCCGGACGCCCCTTCTACCTGCTGCACGAGCTTGCGACTAAGGGGCGTGGCCGACGCTGACTAGGAGGGTTTGGCGAAACCCGCGTGAGCGGCTGGTGGATGGGCGACCAAGCGGGGCAAGGACGCAGGGAGGACGCAGCATCCGCGCAGCGTCGCCCGCCGCCAGACGCCGTGGGGTTTCGCCAAACCCTCCTAGCCGGAGACGAGCGTTGGCCAGAGCGCATACGCCGGATACGGCGGGTCGTGGAGGATGCGGCCCGCCGGCGTGTCCTGGATGGGTCCCCGCAGGCTCGATTGGAAGCGCACGTCGCGGTCGTTGACCTGGTACTGCGACCACAGGCGGACGGGCAGCCGCGCCATCGCGTGCCAATTGCGCTCGATCGCGGCGGCCTGCTCGGTGTATGCGTCGGGATGGGTTGGGTCGTGCGTCTTGGCCGGATCGACGACCCAGCGCTCGAGGTCGGGGGCGATCCAGCCGTCGCGGCGGACGCCGAACTGGTAGCCGCCCTCCGTGAGCCAGACGGACGGCTCGGGCCAGTCGTGCGTGCGCTGGAGGTCGAGCAGGCGCTCGACGCGCCAGCGCCCGTCGGCCTGGGGGCCGAGCTTCACGTCGGCGTAGTTGTGCTGTGACCAGCCGACCGGCACGCCCGGCTCCCAGCCGCGCAGCTGCGCGAGCAGCTCGTCGGTGAAGACGTCCCACGGCGTGCCGTGCGGGCTCGCTGTGCTGACGACGTCTGAGGTCGCCGGCAGCAGCAGGCCGGGTGCGCCGGGCGTGGCCGCGGCGACCGCGGCGGCGCCGCGCGCGAGCTCGGCGACCGCGCCGGCGATCGTCCCTCCGGGATACGACGGCGAGTGCTGCGGCCACCAGGTCAGGTTCGGCTCGTTCATCGGCTGGAGCCAGTCGACGTGGGCGCCCGCGGGGTTGCCGGCGCCGCCGCGCGCGTAGCGGGCGCACAGGTAAGCGACGAGCCACGCCCACGGCCCGTCGGGCGAGCGGTCGTCCGGCACGGCGGCGAACTGAGGCGGCGACGGCGCGCCGCCTGGCGCCCGGCTCCAGTCCGGGAACGCCTGATAGAGCGTGAGCGCGACCTCGAGCCCGTCGGCATTCGCGCGCGCGATCTCCGCGTCGAGCGCGGCGAAGGCGGGCGCCGCCGGCCCGCTCGGGTTCGCGAGGTCGGCGAACGCCTGCTCGCGCGCGAACGGGGCGGGCGCGAGCGGTTGCACCGCCGGCCAGCCGAGCCAGAGCGAGACGAACGTCGTCGGGTGCGGCCCGTCGAGCAGGTACGGGCGCACGCCGAGCGTGTCGTCGTAGGCGTTGACGTCGCCGATCAGCGAGATCCCCTTGCGCATCCGTGGTGGACGCGGCGGCGAGGGCGTCCGCGACCGTCCTGCGAGCGGGCGCGTCGTCTCGCCGCAGCCGGCGAGCGCGAGCGCGACGGCAGCGGATCCCGCGCCGGCGAGCAGCTCGCGGCGCGTCAGCATGGCGGTTCACGCTAGCAACGGCACGTCGCGCCGCAGCGACGCGGTCAGCCGGCGAACGTCAGCCGGTGTAGAGGCGCACGAGCGTCTCGGCGACGCAGACCGGCTTCGCGCCGCCCTCCGTCTCGAAGGTCAGCGCCGTCGCCAGCTGGATCCCGCCGGGCACGTCCTCGACGGACGCGATCGCGGCGCGCATGCGGACTCTGGCGCCGACCGGCAGCGGCGCCGGGAAGCGCACCTTGTTGAGGCCGTAGTTGATGCCGAACGCGAAGCCCTCGATCGAGAACAGCTCGTAGGTGAACTTGGGCGCGAGCGAGAGCGTGTAGTAGCCGTGCGCGATCGTTCCGCCGAAGGGCGTGTCCTTCGCTCTCTCGACGTCGACGTGGATCCACTGGTGGTCGCCCGTCACGTCGGCGAACGCGTTGATGTCCTCCTGCGTGACGAGGTGCCAGTCGCTGACGCCGAGCTCCTCGCCGATGCGCGCCTTGATGTCGTCGATGCCGTTGAGCGTGATCATGCGCCGACCGTACTAGGCTGCCGACCATGCCAGCGCCGCTTCTCGTGGTCGACGCGCCCTCGCTGCTGTACCGCGCCTGGTTTGCGCTGCCGGACTCGATCAGAGGGGTCGACGGGATGCCGGTCAACGCGCTGCTGGGCGCCGTGAACGCGACCTTGCGCGTGGTGGCCGACCGCGGGCCGCGGGCGGTCGTGATCTGCAACGGTGCCGAGGCGGCGAGATACCGGGTGGAGCTGTACCGCGGCTACCACGCCCAGCGACCGCCGGTGCCCGATGGGCTCGCATGGCAGATCGCCCAGTCGCCGCGAGTGTTCGAGGCGCTCGGCTGGACGCTCGCCGGGACGGACGAGCTGGAGGCCGACGACCTGCTGCACTCGTTCGCGCTGACGGAGGTCGAAGCGGGCGGCTCGGCGCTGCTGATGACCGGCGACCGCGACATGTTCCAGTGCGCCTCGGAGCAGGTGACGGTGCTGTACCTGAAGACCGGGGTGAGAGGGTTCGAGGAGATGGGCCCGCGTGAGGTGCGAAAGCGCTACGGCGTGCCGCCCGAGCTGGTGCCCGACTTCATCGCGCTGCGCGGCGACCCGTCCGATGGGCTGCCGGGCGCAAGAGGGATCGGCGAGAAGACGGCGGCCGACCTGCTCGCGCGCCACGGCTCGCTGGAGGCGGCGCTTGCGAGACCGATCGGCGAGACGCCGCGCGTGCAGGGCGCGCTGCGCGACCAGGCGGACGAGCTGCGCGACTTCCTGGAGATCGCGACGCTCCGGCGCGTCGAGGTCGCCCGCCCCGCCGACCGCATCACCGATCTGGCCGGCGGCGCCGACGCGGCCGAGGCGCTCGGGATGAGAAGACTCGCCGAGCGCCTGCGCGCCGCCGGCGACTCGTCGCGGCTCTGACGGAGAGTCGTCGCAGACGCGTGTAGAGCCGTTGCAGCAGCCGCTCCTACGGTGCCTCGGTGGCCGTGGACGACGCATACGAGCTCGCCTACCGCGAGGCGGTGCGAGCGCTGGAGCATCAGCGGACCGCGGCCAGCGAGCTTCAGGGCCGTGCCGGGATGCTGCTCGCGACGGCATCGATCTCCATCTCGCTGCTCGGGCGCGATGCGTTCGCCGCTTCGCACGTACTCGCCTGGCTCGGCATCTTGTGCTTCGCGCTGCTGAGCTTCTGCGTGCTGGCGATCGTCTGGCCGCAACCCGATCGAGACTCCGACATCGATCCGCAGGCGCTGCTTGCCGCGCGCCTGGCCGTCGCCACGCCCGACGCGAAAGCGCTCAGCGTTGACCTGATCGGTCTGATCGGGCTTCGCCATAGATCCAACGGTCGCCGACTCGCGCGGATGTCCCGGGCTTTCACATGGGGGCCTGTCTTCTTGTCATTCAGCTGGTGTTGACGGTCGTCGCGGCGGCGGTCACGCTTTGAACGGAGGTTCCTGATGGACGAGCAACGGCGAAGAGAGCTCCTCTGGCGGCTGTACAACCCGCAGATGCCCGACCCGTTCATCTCCATCTATGGCGTGCCGCTTCGCGACATTCCGCCGCGCCGGACGCTGCGGGAGAAGATCGCGGCGGTGGGGTGGTACCGGCGCTACGTGCGCGAGCAGCGGCGGGCGGAGCGCGAGGCGGCGAGCGCGCGCGACTGACGCGCGACAAGACGACTCCGCCTGCGATCATCGTCGGCGTGGCGCGCGTCGACTTCGACCCCGAGCAGACCGATCCGCTCGCGTTCTATCGGCTGCTGAACTCGGTCGTGATCCCGCGGCCGATCGCGTGGGTGTCCTCGTGCTCGGCGGAGGGCGTGGACAACCTTGCACCGCACTCGTTCTTCACCGTCGCCTGCACCGACCCGCCGATCGTGCAGTTCACGTCTGTGGGTCGCAAGGACTCGCTGCGCAACGTCGAGGTGACGCGTGAGTTCGTCGTGAACTTCACGCCCGAGCCGCTGTTCGAGGCGGTCAACGCGACGAGCGTCAACGCCCCGTCAGACGTGAGCGAGTTCGACCACGTCGGGATCGCGCGCGAGCCGAGCCTGCGCGTCGCGCCGCCGCGTGTGGCGGAGTCGCCGGTCGCGATCGAGTGCGTGCTGCACGACACGCTCTCCTTCGGCGACTCGACGGTCGTCTTCGGCCGCGTCGTCCACGTCGCGATCGCCGAGGAGGCGATGCGCGACGGCCGTCCCGCCGCCGACCTGCTGCGCCCGCTCGCGCGCCTCGGCGGGAGACAGTGGTCGACGCTCGGCGAGCTGCTGGCGATCGACCGGCCGCGGTGGGAGGACGTCGCGCTCGGCGATCGCGAGGCTACGGCGTGAACTTGACGGTCAGCACGTCGCCGTCGCGCATCGCGTAGTCGCGGCCCTCGACTCTCAGCGTGCCGCGTTCGCGCGCGACGCCGTAGCCGCCGGCGTCGACCAGCTCCTGCCAGCCGATCACCTCGGCGCGCACGAAGCCTCTCTGGATGTCGGAGTGGATCTCGCCCGCCGCGTGCCATGCCGTCAGCCCTCTGCGCAGGTGCCACGACTGCGCCGGCTTCGCCTCCCCGGCGGTGAAGAAGGCGATCAGGTCGAGCAAGGCGAACGCGCCGCGCACGACGCGCTGCAATCCGCTCTCGGCGATCCCCAGCTCGGCGCGCATCGCCGCCGCCTCCTCCTCGTCCAGCTCACTCAGCTCGGCCTCGATGCGCGAGGAGACCGCGACCGCGCGTGCGCCGTGCGCCTCCGCATGCGCGGCGACCTCCGCCGGCACCGTGTCTGCGCCCTCGTCGACGTTCGCGACGAACAGCACCGGCTTGGCGGTCAGCGGCGAGAGGTCGCGCAGCGCGTTCGGCGCGTCCTCCGGCGGCGGCACCGTCCGCGCCGGACGTCCCTCCTGCAGCGCCGCGATCAGCTCCTCCAGCCATGCCTGCTCGGCTCTCGCGACCTTGTCGCCGCCGCGCGCCGCCTTCGTGACGCGCTCCAAGCGCCGCTCGGCCTGCTCGAGGTCGGCGTACGTCAGCTCGGTCTCGATCGTGTCGATGTCGGCGCACGGGTCGACGCGACCCTCCGGATGGACGACGTTCTCGTCGCCGTGCGCGCGCACGACGTGGACGATCGCGTCCGTCTCGCGGATGTTCGCGAGGAACTTGTTGCCAAGCCCCTCGCCCTCCGAGGCGCCTCTCACGAGGCCGGCGATGTCGTGGAAGGCGATCGTGTCGTGGACGACCTCGCTCGCTCTCAGCGTCGCCGCGACCCGCTCCAGCCGCTCGTCGGCGACGGGCACGATCGCGACGTTCGGCTCGATCGTCGTGAACGGATAATTGGCTGCCTCCGCGCCGGCGCGCGTCAAGGCGTTGAAGAGCGAGGACTTGCCGGCGTTCGGCATCCCGACGATCCCGACCTTCATCGCGTGGGCGGGGTGGGGCCGAAGTGGTTGCCGATAACAGCGCCGAGCAGCACGCCGGCGACGATATCCGACGGGTAATGCACCCCGAGGTAGAGCCGCGAGAGCGACATCGCCGTCGCAGCCACGCGCAGCGGCAGCGGCGGAGCGAGGTGCCAGAAGGCGTGGACGGCGGCGGCGGACGTTGCGGAGTGCGCGCTGGGGAACGACAGCTGCGTCGGCGTGCGGGTCAGCGGCGGCAGGTCCGGCAGTTGGGGCCGCCGGCGGCGGACGGCGAACTTGACCGTCTGGTTGACCGCGTTCGCCATCACGATCGCACGTGTCGCGCGGCGCCAGCCCGGACGTCGCGGCGAGTCGAACGCCATGCCGGCGGCCCCGAGCGCGAGCCACAAGCCGCCGTGCTGCCCGAGCGCCGAGTACGCGCGCACGACCCGCTCGGTGCGCGGCGTATGCGCGACCGTACGGGCGAGCCGCAGGCCGGCGAGGTCCAGCGCGGCGAGCCGCCGGCTCAAGCGCCGAAGCCGACGCGCTGATCGCCGGCGTCCACCTGGACGAAGACGACCTTCGCGAGGTCGAGCACGATGGTGCCGTCTTCGGCCTCCAGCTCGTGCCAGCCTTGCGCGCCCGACTCGAGCGCCGTGCGCAGCGTCGCCAGCTGCTCGGGGCTCACGCGCGCCGCGAGCGCCTGCCCGTGGAAGCCGATGCTGATCCGCTGCTTGACCTCAGGCATCAGTGGTGGTCCTCCGCGGGTTGGACGATCTCGGTCAGGACGCCGCCGGTCGAGGCGGGATGCACGAACGCGACGCGCGAGTTGCGGATCCCGACACGCGGCGTCTCGTCGATCAGGCGCGTGCCGGCGTCCTTGAGCGCCGCCAGCGTCGCCTCGATGTCGGACACCTGGTAGGCCACGTGGTGCAGGCCCGGTCCCTTCTTGGCGAGGAACTTGCCGACGGGCGTGTCGGGTCCGAGCGGCGCGAGCAGCTCGACGTGGTTCTCGCCGACGTCGAGCAGGATCGCCTCGACGCCCTGCTCGGTCACGGTCTCGCGATGCACGACCGGCATCTTCAGCACGTCCGCGTAGAGCTCCAGCGCCGCGTCGAGGTCCTCGACGGCGACGCCGATGTGGTCGATCCGGCTCAGCATCGGCGGGAGGATAACGGGCGCTACTCGGCGGCGGCGACGCCGAGCTCGTCGGTGCCGGCGGCGTTGACCGGACGCGACAGGTCGGCGAGCACGCGGTCGATGTCCGCGCGCTCGAGTACCTCTCGCTCGAGCAGGGCGTCCGCAAGCGCGTCGAGCTGGCGTCGGTGCGCTGTCAGCATCCCAAGCGCGGCGCGGTAGGCGCCGTCGGCAAGGTCGGCCTGCTCCTCGTCGCGCAGGCGCAGCGTCGACTCGGCCGCGTGGTCGCCGTCGATCCGCCGCAGCTTCACGCGCGTGCCCATCGCGTACTCGTCGACCATCGCGGCGGCGAGCGAGGTGACGACCTCGTAGTCGCCGGCGGCACCGGTCGTGACCGAGCCGAACACGAGCTGCTCCGCGGCACGGCCGCCGAGCAGCATCGTCATACGGTCGACCAGCTCCTCGCGCGTCTTCAGGTAGCGGTCTTCCTCCGGGAGGTTGAGCGTGTAGCCGAGCGCGCGGCCGCGCGGGACGATCGAGATGCGGTGGACGCGGTCGACGGAGGGCAGCAGCTCCGCGCACAGGGCGTGGCCGGCCTCGTGGTAGGCGACGATCCGCTTCTCCTTCTCGTTCAGCCCGCGCTTGGCCTGCATGCCGGCGACGACGCGCTCAAGCGCGGTGTCGAAGTCTCTCGCGCCGATCTGCTCGGCGTGGCGGCGTGCAGCGCCGATCGCCGCCTCGTTGCAGATGTTCGCCAGGTCGGCTCCAGTCAATCCGCTCGTCTGGCGCGCGACCAGTCCGAGGTCGACGCTCGGCGCAAGCGGCTTTCCACGTGTATGCACCTGCAGGATCCGCTCGCGGCCTCTGCGATCAGGCGGCGCGACGAACACCTGGCGGTCGAAGCGGCCCGGGCGCAGCAGCGCCGGGTCGAGCCGCTCCAGCAGGTTGGAGGCGGCGATCACGACGACGTCGCCGCGCGCGGTGAAGCCGTCCATCTCGACCAACAGCTGGTTGAGCGTCTGGTCCTTCTCGCCGGACACGTCGCCGACGCCGCGGCGGCCGCCGACCGCGTCGAGCTCGTCGATGAAGACGATCGCCGGAGTCCGCTTGCGCGCCTCCCGGAAGAGGCGGCGGATACGCGCGGCGCCGACGCCGACGAACGTCTCGACGAACGCCGAGGCCGACTGGGCGAAGAAGTTCGCCCCCGACTCGTGCGCGACGGCCTTCGCGAGCAGCGTCTTGCCGGTCCCCGGCGGGCCATGCAGCAGGATGCCCTTCGGCACGGTCGCGCCGAGCGCCTTGAAGCGCTTCGGATCCTTGAGGAAGTCGACGACCTCGCGCAGCTCGTCCTTGGCCTCGTCGACGCCGGCGATCTCGTCCCAGGCGATCTGCGGCGACTTCTCCGGCTTGATCTGCTGCGGTCTCGTCGGGCGCAGCTGCCGCGTCATCACGACGATCAACACGATCAGGATCGCGAACATCAGCGGGCCGACCCAGATCTCGGCCCAGTCTCTGAAGCTGTAGTAACCCAGGAACGACGCGACGACGCTCATGCCCACGGTTTCCTCATCGGCAGCTCCGCGCCTCAGCTCAACCGAGCAGCGCGCGCGTGATGTCGGCGTAGAAACGCGCCGCATAGCCGAGGTCGCGCACGTCGATGCGCTCGTCGGCGCCGTGCACGAGCGGCGCGGCCTCCAGCATCGACTGGTGGCGATGCGGGAAGAAGCCGTATGCGACGCAGTCGGCGAAGGTCTTGCGGAACCAGCGCGAGTCGGTGAAGCCGGGCAGGATCACCGGGACCGTGACGGCGCCCGGATCGTTGTCGGCGATCCAGCCGTCGATCGCCGCGCGCAGCGGCGAGTCGGCCGGCGAGCCGTTGCCGACGACCTGCTCGGTGAACTCGACGCGGAACCCGTCGTCGGTTGGGCCGAGCACCTCCGCGATCGCCTGGCGCACCTCGTCCTCGCCGAGACCCGGAGGCACGCGGCAGTCGACGTGGATCTCGGCGCGGCTCGGGATCACGTTGACCTTCTCCGAGGCGGCAGCGCGCGTCGGCGTGAACGTGACGCCGAGCATCGGCTCGAACATCGTCGCCAGGCGCGGATCGGCTGCGCGCAGGCGCTCCACCGCCCCTGAAGGATCGTCCGGATCCTCGCCGAGCCCGCGCAGGAACGCGGCCGGCACGTCGGTGATCGCATACGAGGGCTGGCGCGCGCCGAGCCGCTCCAGCAGCGGCGCGAGCTTCAGCAGCGCGTTGTCGCCCATCTTCGGCAGCGACGCGTGGCCGGCGACGCCGTCGGTGATCAGCTTGAAGCGGAACACGCCCTTCTCGGCGCAGCAGACGCCGTACCGGCGCGTGCCCCCGTAGTCGAAGAAGGGACCGCCGCCCTCGTTGACGAGGTAGTCGCAGCGGACCTTGTCGGGGTGGGTCTCGGTGATCCATTGGGCGCCGAGCGCGCCGCCCGTCTCCTCGTCGACGACTGCGCAGATCAGCAGCTCGCCGCGCGCCGGCCGCCAGCCCGAGCGCGCGAGTGAGATTGCCGCGGCGATCTCGGCGGCGACCTGCGACTTCATGTCGAGCGCTCCACGACCCCACAGGAAGCCGTCGGCGACGTCACCGGACCACGGGTCGTGCGTCCACTCCTCCGCGTGCGCGAGCACGGTGTCGACGTGTCCGAGCAGGCAGAGCGTGGGACCTGCAGAAGCGCCCCGCAAGCGCGCAAGCAGGTTCGGCCGCTGCGGCTCGGCCCCGAGCAGCTCGCAGTCGAAGCCGGCGCTGGTCAGCTCGCCGAGCAGATACTCCTGCAGCAGCCGCTCGTCGCCCGGCGGGTTGACGGTGTCGAAGCGGATCAGTTGCTGCAGCAGCTCGGTCGTCGCGGTCTGCAGGTCGTTGGCCATCGGCCCGGCGATCCTACGTCACCGCACGATCGCCTCGACGACCATCGACGCGGCTGCCACCAGCAGCACCCATCCGATCGCGTGGATCAGCTGGCGCTCCGACAGCCGCCCGGTGAGGCGCGAGCCGAGCAGCGCGCCCGGGATCGAGGCGGCGCCGCCGACGAGGATCGGCGCGAGGTCGGGCGTGGCATTCGGCAGGTGGCCGAGCGCGCCGGCGACGCCGACGAAGAAGCCGATCGCGACGTTCGTGCCGACCGCTCTGAATGGCACCTCGCCGACGAGTCGCAGCAGCGCCGGCATCCGCAGCGAGCCGAGGATCAGGCCGACGATCCCGCCGAGCAGGCCGATCGCGGCGCCGCTCGCGACCGCGACGGGGATGTCGAGGCCCGGGTGCTCCTCGCGGTCCCCTTCGCGGCGCGCCGGGCGCTCGCCGCTGCGCAGCATCCCGATCCCGCTGCTCAGCAGGACCGCCGCGATCGCCACCAGCAGCGCCCGCTCGGGCAGCACGCCCGACAGATAGCCGCCGGCGACCGCCCCGAGGATGGACGGCGGCGCCATCCATCCGAACAGCCGCCAGTTGATGCGCCCGGCGCGGATGTGGGCGACCGCAGCGGTCGCGGCGGCGACGGCGCTGATCGCGATGTTCGCGCCCGAGCCGGCTGCCGGCGAGGAGGCGACGAGCAGGACGACGGGCAGGCGCAGGTTCCCGAGCACGAGCCCGACGAGCCCGCCGCCGAGCGCGACGAGGAAGCACCAGACGGCGAGCAGGGCGAGCTCCACGGCGCGCAGGCTATTCGGCTGAGCCCGTAAGGCGGTTGCGGGCGGGTCCTGTCGGCTCCGGGTGCGCGCACACCGCCCTCCGGGCGGCGCACGTGCATCCTCACCGCCACCCGCCCGATCGGCGTCGGCTGCGTCCGCCACACTCCGTTGCGTGGACTCGCTGTTCGAACCGGAGGAGGCGGCGCCGCAGGCAGCCGCGCCCGCCGGCGCGCCGCTCGCCGCGCGCATGCGGCCGCGCACGCTCGACGAGTTCGTCGGTCAGGAGCATCTGCTGGGGGAGGGCTCGGCGCTGCGCACCGCGATCGAGCAGGGCCGGCCGCACTCGATGATCCTGCACGGGCCGCCGGGCTCGGGCAAGACGACGCTCGCCCGCATCGTCGCGGCGAGCGCGAACGCGGCGTTCGAGGAGCTGAGCGCCGTCCAGGCCGGCAGACCTGAGGTGCGGGAGGTGCTGAGACGCGCCGAGGAGCGCCGCCGCGGCGGCCGCGCGACCATCTTCTTCCTCGACGAGATCCACCGCTTCAACAAGGCCCAGCAGGACGCCCTGCTGCCGGCGGTCGAGGAGGGCCTCGTGACGCTGATCGGGGCGACGACGGAGAACCCGTCGTTCGAGGTCAACGGCGCGCTGCTCTCGCGCACGCGCCTGTACGAGCTCGAGGAGTTGACGGACGCGAACGTGCTGACGCTCCTGCGGCGCGCGCTGGAGCGGGGCGAGTGCGGCGACGTGCAGGTGGAGGACGACGCGCTCGAGCTGCTGGCCGCGCGCGCCGGCGGCGACGCGCGCACAGCCCTGGCGGCGCTGGAGCTGGCGTGCAGAACGGCCCCCGAGGGGACCGTGACGCAGGCGCACGCCGAGGACGCGCTGCAGCGACGGATCCTCCACTACGACCGCGCCGACGACCGTCATTACGACACGATCTCCGCCTGGATCAAGTCGACGCGCGCGTCCGATCCCGACGCGTCGCTCTACTACCTCGCGGTGATGCTGGAGGGCGGCGAGGATCCGCGCTTCATCGCGCGACGGATGGTGATCCTCGCCAGCGAGGACATCGGCAACGCCGACCCGCAGGCGATCGTCGTCGCGACGGCGTGCGCCGCGGCCGTCGACCGCGTCGGCCTGCCCGAGGCGCAGTTCCCGCTCGCGCAGGCCGCCATCTACCTGTCGCTCGCCCCGAAGTCCGACGCCGCCAAGCGCGCGATCGGCGCGGCGAAGGGGTTCGTGCGCGAGCGCGGCGCCGAGCCGCCGCCCGTGCAGCTGCGCTCCGGCGGACGCGGCGAGGGCTACGACAGCCCGCACCGTCATCCGGGCCACGTGAACGCGCAGGAGGTCGCGCCCCCGGGCGCCGTCGGCGAGCGCTTCTACGCGCCGGACGAGCAGGAGGCGGCGCTGGCCGCGCGGCTCGCGGAGATCCGGCGGACGCGCGGGCGGGAGCCCTAGTCTCCGGCCGTCTCGCCGCCGCGACCGTTCGAGCGGCGCGGGATGCGACCCGCGAAGCGCCCGAAGCGCTCGGCGGGGCCCTGCAGCGGCTCGACGACGTGCACGAGCGTGTTCATCGTCCCGTCGAGATGGTCCAGGACGAGCAGCAGGCGTTCGATCGGCGCCGTCAGGCTCGCGATCGCGGGCGTGATCTCGGGCAGCGAGCGCTCGAGCTCGACGAGCGCCGGCAGCATCCGCTCGATGTGCGTGGTGTGCTCGTCGATGTCGGCCAGCACCGCCGTCTGCTGGGCCACCTGCTCGAGCGCCGCCAGCACCGCGGGGAGCACTTCGGTCGCCTCGGCGACGCGCGCCATGTCCTGGCGCAGGCCGGGGAGCATGTCGGTCGCCTCGGCGACGCGCGCCAGCTCGCGACGTACGTCGGGCAGCGCGTCGGTGGCATCGGCGATGCGTGCGAGCTGGAGCGGGATCGACGGCAGCGCAAGCGCTCCGTTGACGGCGTCGCTCAGGAGGCTGCTCAATGACGGTGGCATGAACGCCAGCGTACGCCTGAAGCCGGCGCGCCAATCACCGTGTGGTCCGCGCATCGCGCTCCGCGGGGACTACGGAGCCGTTACGTCGCAGTGCCGGTCGTCAGGTGCGCGCGCCTGGCGTAGCGCAGCCGCCCCGGCAGCAGGGGCACGAGCACGCGGCGTGCGTACTCCGTGTGGCTGCGCAGTGCGAGCCCGCGCAGCGGGTCCCAGCCGAAGCCGTACTGGCGGCGGATCTTCGGCGGCAGCAGGCCGACGGTCACGAAGTTCGCCGCCTCCAGCAGCGGCCGCAGGTGCAGCGGCACCGGCGGTCTCATGACGATCTTGACCGCCAGCTCGCGCGCCTCCGGCGTGACCTCGAGGTCGCGGGCAACGACGCCGCGCACGTACGCGTCGAAGCTCTCGATCGTCGCGGGCATCTGCTCGTCGGCAAGGCCGAAGTAGCGGCCGAACACGCGGTAGTCGCGCCAGTACGCGTCGCGCTCGTCGCGCGTGAGGCCGCGCACGTAGCGCTGGTAGACGGTCAGCCCGGAGTCGACCAGCGTGGCGAGGATCCACAGCAGCAGGGCCGGGTCGTCGGCGGCGTACGGCGTGCCGGCGGGGAAGCGGCCGGCCGGCTCGGACAGCGCTCCGCGCACGCGCTTGTGCATCGCCCGCACGCGCCGCGTGGCGCGCTCCGCCTCGGAACGCGGGCCGTGGACGACCAGCTCGACGATTCTCGCCGTGCGGTTCAGGCGCTCATACGGCTCGTCGAGCGCCCCGGTGTGCGCGAAGAACCCCGCGAACGCGACGGGATGCGCCGCCTGCATCAGCAGCGCTCGCGGACCGGCGAGCGCCATCACGTGCTCGCGGTGCACGCGGCGGATGATCGCGTCGTCGGCGTAGACGCCCTCCATGAGTCCAGAGTAGAAGCTCGCCCCGAGCGCGTACCCTGTTGGCGTCATGCCCGCCCAGGCCTACACCGGCAAGGAGTGCGTCTGCCAGCTCCGCAAGGGGATCTGCGACCAGTCGTGCGTGCGCGACATGCTGGAGACGCCGTTCTACATCGCCTGCCTGAAGCTGAAGGGCCGGCGCTGCCTCGTCGTCGGCGGCGGCGACGTCGGGCTGGAGAAGGTCGAGGGGCTGCTCGTCTGCGACGGCGACGTGACCGTCGTCGCGCCGGAGCTGCACCCGGAGCTGCGGCGGCTCGCCGACGAGGGCTCGATCCGCTGGGAGCCCCGCCGCTACGAGCCCGCCGACCTCGAAGGCGCGTTCATGGCGATCGCGGCGACGAACGACTCCGAGGTCAACATCGGCGTCTACGAGGACGCGGAGCGGCGCGCGATGCTCGTGAACGTCGTCGACGTGCCGCCGCTGTGCAACTTCATCCTGCCGGCGATCGTGCGCACGGGCCCGCTGGCGATCGCGATCTCGACCGCCGGCGCCTCGCCCGCGCTGGCGAAGCGCATGAAGCGCGAGATCGGCGAGCTGTTCGGCGAGGACTACGCGCGCCTGGCGGTCATGCTCAACGACGCGCGCGGCTGGGCGAAGGCGACGCTGCCGACCTACCAGGACCGCAAGGAGTTCTTCGAGTCGATCGTCAACGGCTCGCCGGACCCGATCGAGCTGCTGCGCGCCGGCGACGAGCGCGCGGTGCTCGACCTGATCGCCGCCGCGCAGCGGACGCACGCGCCGGCCTAGAACGGCTTTCGCGAATGGCGCCGAGACAGATGGCGCCGGATCGTGGATGCCGGGCGCCGCGCGCGAGCGCAGTCGATGCTGGCGGCATCGGCGAGCATCGCGGGTGGCGAGCCGGCGCCGCGAGACGGCGGCAGCTGGCCGGCGAGCTTCGCGAAAGCCGTTCTTGAAAGCGCCTGCGCGGCGCTCGCCTCCGCGCGCGCCGCGACGAGCTGGACGTGGAGCGTCTGGTGCATGACGATGAGGACGCATGTCGGCCCGCGATGCGGACATGTCCGCTTCCACGGGTCGCGTCCGTCTTGATTGGCATGGATCTCGACACGCTCATCGCCACTCACCGCCGCCCGCTCGAGCGGCACCTGCGCCGCCGCGTCGGCGACGCCTCGCTCGCCGAGGACCTTGCACAGGAGGCCTTCCTGCGCGCCTGGCTGCGCGCCCCCGCCGACCTGCCGGAGCTGCGCCTGCGCGCCTGGCTCTACACCGTCGCGACGAACCTCGCGATCGACGCGTTGCGCGCTCGGGCGGGGCGTCCGCTGCTCGACGGCGGACTGATCGAGCTGCTCGACCACGCCGCCGCGCCCGCGGGCGAGGACCACGACGAGCGGCTCGCGATCGAGGCGGCGCTCGCGCAGCTGCCGGCGCGCGAGCGCGCGCTCGTGACGCTGCAGTTCGCCGGCTACGGCCCGACCGACGCCGCGCGGCTGCTGCAGACCACACCCGAGGCCGCCCGCAAGCGTCTGGCGCGCGCCCGCGACCGCTTTCGCCGGGCTTATGCGCAGACCGCTCCCGCCATCAAGCCGCTCGTGCTGCTGCTCGTCCGCGACGAGGACCCGGGCCTCTACGAGCGCTGGCTCGCCGGCGCGGAGCTGCACGTGCGGCGGGTCGGGCACGCGGACGAGACGGTGCGTCAGCTCGCGACCGCGCACGCGCTCGTGCTGACGGGCTCCGACGACGACGTGCATCCGGCGCTCTACGGTCAGCAGACGCGTGCCGCGCGGCCGGGCAGCTTCGCGAACGACCGTGCCGATGCGGCGATCCTGTCCGAGGCGCTCGCGCAGGGCCTGCCGGTGCTCGGCATCTGCCGCGGGCACCAGCTGCTGAACGTCGCGCGCGGCGGGACGCTCCACCAGGACCTCGGCGAGGAGCGCGCCACGCGCGCGCCCGAACTGCACGCCGACCGCCGCATGCACGCGGTGGCGACCGGCGCCGGCTCGCTCACGCGGCGGATGGTGGGGACGCGGGCTGCGGTGCCGAGCCTCCACCACCAGGCAGTCGACCGTCTCGGCCGCGGCCTGCGCGTGACGTCGCGTTCGGCTGACGGGATCGTCGAGGGAATCGAGGACCCGCGCCACCCGTTCGCCGTCGGCGTGCAGTGGCACGCCGAGCTGCCCGAGGCGGGGATCGCCGGCCGGCGCGTGCGCGACGCGCTCGCCGATGCCGCATTGCGGCATGCGGCGGCGGAGCCGGTCGCGCTCGTCGCCTGAGAGTTCGCCCAACGCGTGCGAGACTTCGCCGCGTGGGCGAGCTGACGCACCTCGACGACGCCGGGCGCGCGCGGATGGTCGACGTCGGCGAGAAGGACGTCACCGCCCGCCGCGCGCTCGCACGCGCGGTCGTGCGAATGTCGCCGACCACCGCCGCCGCCGTACGCGACGGCGACGCGCCGAAGGGCGACGTGCTGGGGCCGGCGCGGATCGCCGGCATCCAGGCGGCGAAGCGCACGTGGGAGCTGATCCCGCTGTGCCACCAGCTGCCGCTGTCGTTCGTCGACGTCGTTGCCGAGGTCGATGCGGACGCCGGCACGGTCACGCTGACCGCCGAGGCCCGCACCACCGCGCAGACGGGCGTCGAGATGGAGGCGCTCACAGCAGCCAGCGTCGCCGCCCTGACCGTCTACGACATGGTCAAGGGCTTGGAGAAGGGCGTTGCCATCGAGCAGGTCGCGCTGCTGGAGAAGTCCGGCGGCCGCTCGGGCGACTGGCGACGCGCCTAATCCGCGCTGCCGCGCGGCACGACCCACTGCACCGGCTGGCCCGTGACCTCCGCGAAACGATCATGAGTCGCTATCGATACGCGTCTACAGCCTTCTGCACTCCACCTGCCACCAGTGATCTGACACCCACTCGTCTAAGCTCGCCCGCGTGCAGACGGCGATTCTGACGATCTCCTCGACGCTCGCGCGGGGGGAGGGCGACGACGTCTCTGGCGACCTGCTCGCGCAGCTCGCGACCGAGGCCGGTTGCGAGGTCGTCGCGCGCGAGGTCGTCGCCGACGACAAGGGCCGCATCGAGCCGGCGCTGCGCGGCTTCGTGCGCAGAGGGATCCCGCTCGTGTTCACGACCGGCGGCACCGGCCTCACGCCCGACGACGTGACGCCCGAGGCGACGCGCGCGGTGATCGACCGGCTGGCGCCCGGAATCGCGGAGGCGCTGCGCGCCGAGTCGCTCCGGCACACGCCGATGGGGATGCTCTCGCGCGGGGTGGCGGGGATCTCCGAGCGCACGCTGATCGTCAACCTGCCGGGCAGCCCGAAGGCGATCGCCCAGCTCTTCCCCGTGCTCGCGCCGACGCTCGGACACGTCGTCGCCACGCTCCAGCGCGACGGTGGACGCGACGCCGGCCATTGAGCTGCGCGGAGTCGGCCGGCGCTACGGCGAGCGCTGGGCGCTCGACGACGTGTCCGTCTCCGTGCCGGCGGGCGCGACGCTCGTCGTCTTCGGCCCAAACGGCGCCGGCAAGTCGACCCTGCTGCGCGTGCTCGCGACGCTGCTGCGCCCGCACGGCGGCGAGGCGCGCGTGCTCGGCGAGCCGCTGCCCGAGCGCGAGTGGGCCGTGCGCGGGAAGGTCGGCCTGCTCGCACACGAGGCGCTGCTCTACCGCGACCTCTCCGCACGCGAGAACCTGCGCTTCCACGCGCGCCTGCACAAGGTTCCCGAGAGGCGCGTCGAGGAGCTGCTGGAGCGGATGCGCCTCGCGGGCCGCGCGGAGGACCCGGTGCGCACGCTCTCGCGGGGGCTGCTGCAGCGCGTCGCCGTCTGCCGCGCGGTGCTGCACGACCCGCCGTTGCTGCTGCTCGACGAGCCGCGCGCGAACCTCGACCCGGCCGCCGCAGAGCTGATCGAGCCGCTGATCGGGCGCGCGAGCAGCCGCACGCGCGTGGTGACGAGCCATGACCCGGCGGGCGGGCTGGCCGAGGCCGACCTCGCGCTCGGCCTGCGCGACGGACGCGTCGCGCTGAGCGCGCCCGCGAGCGACGTCGACCCGGCCGCCGTCGAGGAGCTCTACCGATGAGGCCCTCGGTCGCGCTGCTGCGCAAGGACCTGCTGCTGGAGCGGCGCGCGCCCGAGGCGGTCCCGGCGATGCTGCTGTTCAGCCTCACGACGTTCGTGCTGTTCCACTTCGGGCTCGGCCGCGACGAGGTGTCCGGGCAGATGGCGGCCGGCGTGCTCCTCGTCACGCTGCTGTTCGCCGCGATCCTCGGCATCAACCGGCTGTTCGTCTCCGAGCAGGAGGAGGGGGGCTTCGACGGCGTGCTGCTGGCGCCGATCGACCGCACCGCGCTGTTCGTGGCCAAGGCGGCCGGGCTGTTCCTGTTCCTGTCGCTCGTCGAGATCGTCGCGGTGGCGGCGTTCGCGATCCTGCTGCTGGGACCGAGCCCATGGCCTGCGCTGCCCGGCCTGCTGCTCACGCTCGCGCTGCTGAACGCGGCGCTCGCGGTCGTCGGCGCGCTCGTCTCGGCGCTCGCGATCCGCACCCGCGCGCGCGACCTGATCGTGCCGATCGTCGCGCTGCCGCTGCTGACGCCGGCTTTGATCGCCGCCGCGCGCCTGGCGGCGCCGCTGTTCGCAGCCGGCGGCGCGCAGGCGCTGCCAACCAAGTGGCTGGCCGTGCTGGCGCTCTATGATCTCGTCTTCGGGCTGCTCGCCTACGCCGTGTTCGACTTCCTCCTGGAGGACTGACAAGCATGTACGGGAAGGGGCTGCGAGCGCTGTCGCTCGCCACCTTCGCCGCGTTGACCGCCACGTTCGCGCTGGTCTTCTTCTACGCCCCGCTCGACGCCGATCAGGGCTTCATCCAGAAGATCTTCTACGTGCACGTGCCGGTCGCGATCGTGACGCTGTGCGCGTACGTGCTCGGGGGGATCTTCGCCGCGATCCATCTCAAGACGCACGACCGGGGCTGGGACCTTCGCTCCTACGTCGTGATCCACATCGCGCTGATCTTCAACGTCGTCGGACTGCTGACCGGCGCGATCTGGGCGAAGGCCTCCTGGGGCCACTGGTGGGTGTGGGACGAGCCGACCCTCGTCTCGTTCCTGATCGTCTTCCTGCTGTTCGCGACCTACCAGCCCTTGCGCTTCTCGATCGAGGACCCGGAGCGCCAAGCGCGCTATGCAGCGGTGTTTGCGGTCATGGCCGGCGCGTTCGTGCCGCTCAACTTCGCCGCCGTGCGGGCCGCGACGGCGACCGTCCATCCCCGCACGTTCGGCACGACGGGGGGCGGCCTGCCGAGCCAGATGGCGTGGGTGTTCGTCGTCGCGATCGTGGCGATGGCGCTGCTGTTCGCGCTGATGTGCTGCTACGAGATCGCCGCCAAGCAGACGCGCTGGCAGCTGCGCGCGCTCAGACGCCGCCTGCTCGGAAGTGACGCCGTCGCGCCGCTCGGGCGCAGCGCGGCACCCGCGCTCGGCGAGCCCAGCCGTTCGGCGCCGCGCGAGAGCGGGCGTGGTTCCTATCCTGCGGAGGCACCGTCATGAGCGTCCTGTTCGCCGTCGCACCCGCGCTGCCGCTCGACGAGGCCGGCAAGTACGTCGCCGGCGCGTTCGTCGCGTTCGTCGGCGTGATCGTGATCTACGTCGCCATCATGGGCGTGCGCCTGCAGCGCATGAGCAGAGAGCTGAGCGAGCTCCATCGCGCGCTGGAGGCGCGCGAGCAGGGCGAGGCCGAGCGCGCCAAGGGGGCCGCCGCGCGATGAGCGAGGTGCTGGCGCTGGGCATCTCGCACAAGACCGCGCCGATCGCCGTGCGCGAGCGGCTCGCGCTCACGCCCGGCAAGGTCGGCACCTACCTGCACGAGGTGCAGGCGGTCGCCGGCGTGCAGGAGGCCGTCGCGATCTCGACCTGCAACCGCACCGAGACCTACGTCGTCGCGAGCGACCCGGTCGAGGCCGAGACGGCGGTGCTGGGGATGCTGGCGCGCAAGGCGGGCATCCGCCCGACCGAGCTGGCCGGCTCGATCTACGCGCTGCGCAACTGCGACGCGGCGCGCCACCTGTATCGGGTGACCTCGGGGCTGGAGTCGATGATCGTCGGCGAGGCGGAGGTGCAGGGCCAGGTCAAGCGCGCCTACGAGGACGCGCTCGCCGCGCAGACGACCGGTCCGCTCACGAACCACCTGTTCCGCGCCGCGCTCGCGACCGGCAAGCGCGTGCGCGCGGAGACGAAGATCGGCGAGCGTCACATGAGCGTCTCCTCCGTCGCCGCCCAGCTCGCAGCGGAGCAGCTGCACGGGCTCGAGCGCAAGGAGGTGCTGCTGCTCGGCGCCGGCGAGACGAGCGAGCTGGCCGCGAAGGCGCTCGCGGCACAGGGCGTCGAGGCGATCTTCGTCGCGAACCGCCGTCACGAGCGCGCCGTCTCGCTCGCGCGGCGCTTCGGCGGCCAGGCGATGTCGTTCGACGAGCTGCCGGCCGAACTGGAGCGCGCGGACGCGCTGGTGTGCGCGACCTCCTCGCCGCACGCGCTGCTCGGCGCCGACGAGCTGGCGGCGGTGATGGACGCGCGCGACGGTCGGCCGCTGCTGATCCTCGACCTCGCCGTCCCGCGCGACGTCGCGCCGGAGGTGCGCGACGTGCCCGGCATCTCGCTCTACGACGTCGACGACCTGCAGGCGGTCGTGCGCCGCAACAGAGCGGTGCGTCAGGGCGAGGCCTCGCACGCCGAGGGGATCGTCGAGGAGGAGATCCAGCGCTTCGCCGAGTGGCTCGGGTCGCTCGAGGTGCTGCCGACGCTGAGCGCGCTGCGCGAGTACGGGACGGCGATCGCGCAGCAGGTCGTGCGCGAGAACGCGGGCCGCTGGGAGTCGGCTTCCGAGCGCGACCGCGAGCGTGTCGAGGCGATTGCGCAAGCGATCGTGAATCGCCTGCTGCACGAGCCCACATTGCGCATGAAGCAGATGACCGACGAGCGCGTCCACCTGCGGATGCAGGTGGTGCGCGAGCTGTTCGGGCTGGAGGAGGTCGTCGAGGGGGTCGACGCCGAGCAGCCCTTGGCCGACGTGCGGCCGCTGCGGCGGCCGGGCAACGCCTCCTGATGCGGATCGGATCGCGCGGCAGCGCGCTCGCGCTCGCGCAGGCGAACTTCGTGGCGGAGCTGCTGGGCGGGGCCGATGCGGGCGTCGAGGTGGTGGCGATCACGACGAGCGGCGACCGGGGGATCCTGCTCGGCGACAAGTCGCGCTGGATCAAGGAGCTGGAGGCGGCGCTGGCCGCCGGAGAGATCGACGCAGCGGTGCACTCGGCGAAGGACGTGCCGACGGAGCTGCCGGAGGGCTTCGCGCTGGCGGCGGTGCCCGAACGCGTCGATCCGCGCGACGCGCTCTGCGGAGCGGCGTCGTTGGAGGAGCTGCCGCAGGGGGCGTGCGTCGGCACGAGCAGCCTGCGACGGACGGCCGGGCTGCGCGCGCTGCGCCCGGATCTGCGGGTAGTCGCGCTGCGGGGCAACGTCGATACGCGCCTGTGGAAGCTGGAGAAGGAGAGCGGCGAGCTTGGCCTGGACGCCATCGTGCTCGCGCAGGCCGGGCTCGACCGGCTCGGGCGCCGGGCACCGGTCGGCTGCGTGCTGGACGAGCTGGTGCCGGCCCCCGGCCAGGGAACGCTCGTGGTGGAGATCCGCGCCGACGACGCGGCGACACGAGAAGCGCTGCGTGCGATCGACGACCCGCACGTCGGCGCATGCCTGGAGGCGGAGCGGGCGCTCGCACGCGCGCTGGGCGCGACCTGCAACACGCCGTTGGGCGCACACGCCGTGCTCGCAGACGACGGCGCGCTGACGCTGCGTGCGTTCCTCGGACTGCCCGACGGCTCAGCGTGGCTGCGCGACGAGCTGGCCGACCCGCTCGGGGCCTCCCCGGAGGCGCTCGGCGCAGAGGTCGCGCAACGGATGCGTGGGGCCGGCGCAGACGAGCTGCTGGCGGCTTGTGAGCGGCTCGCGGCCGACAACGGTGCGCCGCCGCCCGCCTCGACACCTGAAGGGACGCAGCTGTGAGCGCTGCGGGACACGGCGTCGTTCACCTCGTCGGCGCCGGCCCAGGCGACCCCGGCCTGCTGACGGCACGCGCGCTGGAGCTGATCGCCGCGGCCGACGTGATCCTCTACGACCGGCTGATCCCCGTCACCGCGCTCGACGGCGCACGCCCCGACGCCGAGCTGGTCTACGTCGGCAAGGAGGGCCGCGGACCGCAGATGCCCCAGGAGGAGATCGAGCGGCTGCTGGTCGAGCACGGCCGCGCCGGCAAGCGTGTGGTGCGGCTCAAGGGCGGCGACCCGTTCGTGTTCGGCCGCGGCGGCGAGGAGGCGCTGATGCTGCGGGAGGCGGGGATCCCGTTCGAGGTCGTCCCGGGCGTGACCTCGGGCGTTGCCGCGCCGGCGTACGCCGGCATTCCGGTCACGCAGCGCGACCGTGCCTCAGGCGTCGCGCTGATCACAGGCCACGAGGACCCCGACAAGCCGGAGTCTGCGATCGACTGGCCGGCACTCGCGGCGTTCCCCGGGACGCTCGTGTTCTACATGGGCGTCAAGCAGCTGCCGCGGATCGCCGAGCAGCTGATCGCCGGCGGGCGCGCGGCCGACGAGCCCGCGGCGGTGGTTGAGCGCGGAACGCTGCCGGGACAGCGGACGGTCGTGGCGACGCTGGCGACGATCGCGGAGCACGCGGCGCAGGAGGCGATCAGACCGCCGTCGATCACTGTTGTGGGACCGGTCGCGACACTGCGCGAGGAGGGGATCGGCTGGTTGGAGGAGCGGCCGCTGTACGGGAAGACCGTCGCCGTGACCCGCGCCCGCGAGCAGGCGAGCGGGCTGGCGGCGCGGCTGCGTGAGCTGGGCGCGGAGGTGGTCGAGACGCCGGTCATCAGAGTCGTGGCGCTCGATCCGCCGGCGCCAGACGTCTCGCGCTACGACCTCATCTGCCTGACCTCGCCGAACGGCGTGCGCCTGTTCTTCGAGCGCCTCGTCGAGGCCGGCCTCGACGCTCGCGCGCTGCACGGCACGCGCGTCGCGGCGATCGGTCCCGCAACCGCCCGGGCACTGCGCGCACACGGCGTGCTGGCTGACGTGCTGCCGGACAGAGCGGTGGCGGAGTCGCTCGTCGATGCGCTCGGCGAGCAGCCTGTGACGCGCGCGCTGATCGCACGGGCGCGGGTGGCGCGCGACGTGCTGCCAGGCGCGCTGCTCCAGCGCGGCGCCGAGGTCGATGTGCTGGAGCTGTACGAGACGGTGGCCGAGCCGCTGTCGGCCGAGCAGCGCGACGCGATCCGCGCCGCCGACTACATCACCTTCACGTCCGCCTCGACGGTGGCGAACCTGCTCGGCGCGCTCGCCGACGATGGGCCCGCCGCCCTGAACGGCGTCCGCCTCGCCTCGATCGGCCCGATCACCTCCGAGGCGCTGCGAAGGGAAGCCCTGGAACCCTCGTTCGAGGCCGACCCGCACGACATCGACGGCCTCCTGGCTGCGCTCGTGGTCGACGCGCGGGCGCGCTGAGCGGACACTTCGCTGTACCGCCTAGGCGGTACCTTTTTGTACCGCCTAGGCGGTACAGTCGCTCATTCGACCGGGTCCGCCAGCGGCGACGCTCGCCGCAGCCACTCGTCGAACAGCGGGTCGACGACGTACCAGCCGCCTTCTCGCTGATCCACGAGACCGCGGCCCTGCAAGCGCACCAGCGCGGGCCGAACGCGCGAATGACTCGAGAAGCCGTAGAGCTTCGCGAGAGCCCGGCTCGTGACGTTCGTCCCGCCGCGATCGGCCAGCAGCTGAAGCGCGCGCACCTCGTTGACCTCGCCATCGTCTCCGTTCATCAGCACGTTGAGGACGGCGGCGAACTCCGATCGCTCGATGCTCTGCACGAGGCGATCGTGCGCGTCGATCACGGTCTCAAGCGTGACCCGTCTTCGCGGCGAGGTCGCCATCCAGGACTCCCATGCCAGCTGCTGAGTGCTGCGCGGATGCCCGGACGAGGCGTCGAGCAGGAATTGCAGCGCCTGCTCGTCCGCCGGCTTCCCGGTCGCTTCGAACTGGAAGTCGAGGTATTCGAGGAAGTCCACTCGCGCGATCGGCGGAAGCTGCATCCGGACCGCCTCGCCGAAGATCGGCTGCTGGGAGTCCTCGAACATCATCTTGAGGGCATTCCGGATCGATCCCGTGAAGAGCAGCGACACGTGATTGGCGTCGGAGCTCATGAGCGCCGACCGGATGACGGCCAGCGGGTCCCCCGGGCAATGGCGCAGGCGCTGGAACTCGTCGAAGACGACGACCAGGCGGTCCGAGAGCGATCGCAGCGCGACGAGCTGTGCGTGCAGGATCTCAGCGTCCTGCCCGGGCTCGACGCGCTTGCGCCGCACGGAGCCTTTCACGACCTTGATGTCGAACGCGATCTCCTTCTCCAGCACGCCGATCTGCCGCTGTGCCGCACGGCGCATGCGCTTATCGGGGTGACTGGTCATCGCGTCGTGCACGCAGCCGATGAAGCCCGGCAGGCTCACGACGCGCTGGAGGTTCACCTTGACGACGTCGAAAGCGGGAGCGTTCCTGCCGTGGGCCTTCGCCAGCTCGAGCGCGAGCTGGTTCACGAACGTCGTCTTGCCGGTGTCACGCGGCCCAAACAGCGCGACGTTCGTCTGGCCCTTGAGGGTCAGCGCCACCTTGTGGGCGAACGCCTCCATCCCGACGATCTTTGCCGGGTCATCGAGCGGGCGATCCCAGACGAACGGGTTCAACGCAGTGGACATCCGTCGCAACTGTACCGCCTCGGCGGTACAAAAGTGTACCGGGTTAGCGGTACACTGCGGAAGATGTCCCTCGGAGCTCCCCACCTCCACCTGCGCGAGGTCGACTCGACGAACGCGCGGGCGCAGCGACTGGCGGTGAGCGGGGCTCCGCACGGAGCGCTCGTGACGGCGGATGCGCAGACGGCGGGGCACGGCCGTCAGGGGCGCGCGTGGGTGACGCCGCCGGGCCGCGCGCTCGCGTGCTCGCTCGTGCTGCGCGACCCGCCGCGGCTGCTGCCGATGATCGCCGCGCTCGCGGTCGCCGACGTCGCGGACCGCTTCGACCGCAGCAGGCGCCAGGCGCAGATCAAGTGGCCCAACGACGTGCTGCTCGCGGGCCGCAAGGTCGCCGGGATCCTCGCCGAGGGCCGGCCACAGGAAGGCTGGGTCGTCCTCGGCATCGGCCTCAACGTCGCCGTGAGCGAGCAGGACTTCCCGTCCGAGCTGCGCACGATCGCGACCTCGCTCGGCCGCGAGCCGGCCGACCTGGAGCCGGCGCTCAGCCGACTGCTGGATCGCCTCGACCACTGGCTCGCCGCCACGCCAGAGCAGGCGATGGACGCCTACCGCACCCGCGACGCACTCGCCGGCCAAGACATCTCCTGGAACGGCGGAAGCGGCCAAGCGCTCGGCATCGCCGACGACGGCCGCCTCCGCGTCAAGCCAAGAGAAGGCGGCGAAGAGCTCCTGCTCGACGCCGGCGAAGTCCACCTCGGCACCGGAGCCTGAGCCGAAGCACCGCCAACGCCGATCGGGCGGGTGGCCGTGAGGATGCACGTGCGCCGCCCGAAGGGCGGTGTGCGCGCACCCGGAGGGGCACCGCCGGCGAAGCCGGTGGTCAGGACCCGCCCGCAGCGTCGTCTGGGCTACTCGACCGGCGCTCTGCGTCTGCGCGGAGCGCGTCTTCTTCTGGCCGGCGCCGGTGCCGCACCATCGCCGTCGACCGCAGGCACCAGCTCCAGCTCGATCTGCCTATCGGTGGCGCCGTTCGCCTCCGGGCCGGCGCCATTGGTCTCAGCAGCAGCGCGTCTGCGCCCAGCCCCGCGTCTGCGTCTCGCGACCGGGGCCCGCACGCCCGCCGCCTCGGCATCGTGCTCGAGCGCCTCGGCGACGGCCTCTTCGACCTCCTCGCGCTCGCCGTCCGGCAGCGGCGGAGTGTCGTCGTCGGCGTCGAGCGCCTCGTCGTAGGCCTCCTCGGCGACCTCGGCCGAGGGACCCTCGCCCGCGTCGAGCTCGTCATCCAAATCCAAGTCCTCATCGACGACGCCCTCCGCGCCAACCGCGGCGGCGACGCCCTCGGCCGCAACGCCCTCCTTCTTGCGGCGGCGGCGCGAGCCGCGTCCGCGCCGGCCTCTGGGGAAGTTGCGCAGCAGCTCGCGGGCCAAAGCGCTCGGCTTGCGCGCCATCCGCGTGCGCGCTCCGCGCAACGCCTCCTCGGCCTCCGGCGTGTGCGCCAGCGCGGCGGCGAGCAGCGCGGCGCTCAACCGCCGGTCCTGTCTGCGCGCGGCGTGGACCAGCCTGCGCGCGTTGCGCGCGTGCGCGCCGCCGGAGGAGTTCACGAGCAGGCCGAGCAGCCGCTTTGTCTCGGGCCAGCGCTGCACGGCGTACTCCTCGTGCACCTCGCGCGTGTACTCGGCCATCCGCCATATCCACGCGTTCGCCTGATCCCTGCGGCCTATGCGCTTCTCCGCGAGCGCCAGCAGCATGATCTTCACGCCCTCGCGGCGCTCGTCGCGCGGCCACGTGGCCATCATGTCGATCGCCTGGTCGAACGCCTCCGCGTCGCGGGCGGCGGCGATTTCCTGCAGCGCGCGCAGGCGCAGCTGCGCGTTGCGGTTGCGCTCGACCGCGGTGATCAGGAAGCGGCGCTTGAGGTCGCCCTGACGGTCGAAATGCAGCATCGCCTTCGCCCGCCGCCAGCCGTTCGGCGCCACGCGCGCACCCGCGAGCGCGGCCCACACGTGCTGCTCGGCGTAGTCGAGGTGCTCGACGGCGATCCGCCACAGCTCGCGCTCGAAGACTTCCGCGCGGCGGTCCGGATCGGGTGTCACCGGCAGCACGCGGCGCTCGACGCGCACGCGCCGGCCGCGCCCGCGGCGCACCGGGCCGACGACGATTGCGCCGCCGCGATAGACGTCGCGGTCGAGCAGCGAGTGGAGCGTCACGACGGGGTCGTCGTGCTTCGTCGCGGGATGGACGAAGTCGACGACAATGCCCGCCTCCTTGCCCGGATGGCGGCGCGTGACGCGGCCGACGCGCTGCTGGTAGATGCGCTTGGACGCCGTCGGCGCCAGGTGCATGCAGACCGTCGCGCGCGGGGAGTTCCAGCCCTCGGCGAGGAGCTGGGCGTTGATCAGCACGTCGATGCTGCCGCGCTCGTACTCGGCAAGGATTCGCGCGAGCTCGCGCTTCGGCGTCTCGCCCGAGACCGCCTGCGCTCTCAGGCCCACGTCCCGGAACGCCTGCGCGACGTTGTAGGCGTGCCGGACGCCTGCGGTGTAGACGACGCCGGGCACCCCGTTGAAGCGCGTCTTGTAGAGGTCCGCGATCGCGAGGTTGAACGGCAGCTGGTCCAGCAGCTCGGCCAGCATGTCCTGGTCGAACTCGGTGTCCACCTCTCCTCGACGAAGCGGCACCTTCGCGATCGTGCGCACCCCCGGGCCCGGCGGGATGCGGATGCAGCGCAGCGGTGAGATCACGCCGCGCCGCGCCGCCTGCGCGAGGTCGAAGCGCGAGGTCTGCGTCGGGAACAGGTCGGTGACGTGGCGGGCGATCAGCGCGCCCGTCGCCGTCATGCCGATGAAGACCGGGCCGTCCCATCTGCGGATCGAGGCAGACGTCTTCTCGCCGAGCGCGGTGTGCGCCTCGTCGCAGATGACGATCGAGTACGCGTCGGAGACCTGACCGGCGTTGCGCACGAACCACTGGTAGGTCTCGACCGTGACCGGCCCTGCCGGGCTGTCCTGGCCGGCCAGCAGCGGCGCCGCGATGCGTCTGCCGTAGCCCCGCTCTCTCAGCTCGCCGTGGAACTGGTCGACGAGGTTGCGGCGGTGCGTGAGGATCAGGATCCCGCCGGTGCGGGAGGCCTCCACGAAGCCGAGTGCGGCGACCGTCTTGCCGGCGCCCGTCGCGTGCTCGAACCAGAAGCGCTTGGCGGCGTTCGGATCCTCCGGCTGCTCCGCCATCTGGACGTCGTCATCGTCGTCGGAGGGCTCGTCCTGCCAGTCCTGCGGCTCTTCGTCCGGTTCGCCCTCTTCCTCGTCGAGCTCCTCCTCGCCCGGAATCGCGGCGGACGCCAGCTCGGCCGGCTCCTCCTCGATCGGCGCGGCGACGCGGCCGTTCCCGTTCGAGGAGCGCGACTGCACCTCCGCCATCAGCGCCGTCAACGTGCCGGACAGCGCGTCGACCTGATGCGGGTTGAGCAGCGTCCCGTCGGCAAGGCGCGGCTCGTCCTCCGACAGTACGCGCTCCAGGCCGAGCAGCAGCGAGTACTCGCGCCGCCACGCGACCGACGGCGCCTTCAGGCCGGCGTCGAGCTCGGCGAGCGCCGCGTCAAGCGCGCGGCGGCGGGCGCTGCCAGGCGCGAGCGCGTCTTCGGGCAGCTCGCCTTCATGGACGAACCGCTCGCGCGTGAAGCGCTCCGCGCGTCTGAGCGCGTCAGCATCGGGAAGGGACGTTGAGTCAGCCATAGACGGCCTGCAGGGGTTCCCTGTGAGTGGACGTGGCCTCTGCGATGAGGGAGCCGCGATGCAGCTAGTGGGCGGCTCAAGAGGTCCGGCATCTGCCGGGCACGGGGAGAACTCTCACCAGCGTTTCCCCGTCCAACACAGGAGGATAGCCACATTCAATCAGATGGAACGGGGGAATACGCGCGATGTGCCAAGCTTCGGCTCATGCGCGCCACGATCGTCGCAGCACGCGCGTTCCCCCTTCTCATCCTCGTGCTCCTCGTGCTGAGCGGCTGCGGTGCGCAGGAGCCCGGCGTCAAGGCCCCGACGCCCGCGCAGGCGCGCACCGAGCTGGCCGGCTCGCCTGCCGCGCTGGCGTCGCTGCACGACCAGGCAGCGCAGCTGCTCGACGGCGGCCTCGACGCGTACCGCGCTCGCCTCGCGACGCTCAGAGGTCACCCGATCGTCGTGAACGCGTGGGCCTCCTGGTGCGGGCCGTGCAAGTACGAGATGCCCTACTTCGCGCGCGTCGCGGTGCGCTTCGGCAGACGTACCGCGTTCGTCGGGATCAACGCCGGCGACACCGACGGCGACGCGCGCGCGTTCCTCAGAGGTCACTACGTTCCCTACCCCAGCTACGTCGACCCGCACGACCAGATCGCGCAGGAGATCGGCGTGCGTGCCGGCCTCCCGACGACGGTCTTCTACGCACGCGACGGCGAGATCGCGTTCGTCCACCAGGGTCAGTACCGCGACGAGGCGGCGCTTGTGGCCGACGTGAAGCGCTATGCGGAGGGGTCGTGACCGTCGAGATCCGCCGCGCCGACGGGCGCGACGAGATGGACGCGCTGCTCGACCTGCGCCACCGCGTCTTCTGCGTCGAGCAGGGCGTGCCCAAGCGCGAGGAGATCGACGGGCGCGACGGCGACGCGATCCATCTTGTCGCGCTGAGCCCGTCGGACGGGCGCGTGCTCGGCACCTGCCGGCTGTTGTTCGTCGACCGCACCGTTCAGCTGAGCCGGCTGGCGGTGGAGCCCAACGCACGTCGCCAGGGGATCGCGACCGCGCTCCTGCACGAGGCCGACCGCGAGGCGGAGGCCGCGCACGCGAAGCGGATCGTGCTGCACGCGCAGACCTACGCGCAGCGCCTGTATGCCGCGGACGGCTATGAGCCGCGCGGCCGCACGTTCGTCGAGGCGGGGATCGAGCACATCGCGATGGAGAAGCGCCTGTGAAGGAGGTGCGCATCGACCCGCTCACGGGTCTGCGCACCATCGTCGCCGGCGATCGCGCCAAGCGTCCGAACGCGGGGCTGAGCGCGGATGCGAGCCCGCCGCTCGACCCGGCCGGCGACCCGTTCGCGGAGGGCCACGAGGACATGACTCCGCCGGAGGTCTACGCGCGCCGGGACACGGACCCGCCCACCCCACCGGACACGCCCGGGTGGTCGGTGCGCGTCGTGCCGAACCTCTACCCCGCGCTCTCGCCCGATTGCGTCGCGCCGGAGCTGGACGCCGCGCCGGACCTCTTCACCGCCCAGCCGGCCCGCGGCGCGCACGAGGTGATCGTCAACGCGCCGCAGTCGGTCGCGTCGCTCGCCGAGCTGCCGGCCGAGCAGGTCGCCATCGCAATGGAGGTGTGGCGCGAGCGGATGCGGGTGCACGGGGACGCCAGCTATGTGCACGTGCTCGTGAACGAGCGGCGGGAGGCGGGCGCATCGCTGCCGCACACGCACGCGCAGCTGTACGCGCTCGACTTCGTGCCCGCCGCGGTCGCGCGCGAGCGCGAGCGCTTCTCCGCCTATGCGACGCGCACGATGGGCGCCAACCTGCTCGCGGACCTCGTCCAGGAGGAGGTCCGCCGTCGCGAGCGCGTGGTGGCGATCGACGACGAAGCGGTCGCGCTCGCGCCGTACGGCTCCAGGTTGCCGTACCAGTTGATGATCGCCCCGCGGCGGCCGCGGGCGCGCTTCGAGGACGACGGGCCGACCGGCGCGGCGCTGCTGCACGACGTGCTGAACCGGCTCGCGCGGCGGTTGGGCGCGAATCCGCCGCTGAACCTGTGGGTGCGCACGGCGCCGCGCGGAGCCGACCACTTCTGCTGGCGGATCGACGTGCTGCCGCGCCTGACGCACCTCGCCGGCCTCGAGCTGGGCACCGGCTTGCACCTCAACATCGTCGCGCCGGAGCAGGCGGCGGCGGAGCTGCGCGACGCGTGAAGGCACTCGTCCAGCGCGTGTCGCGAGCCGCCGTGCGCGTCGACTCCGAGGTCGTCGGCGAGATCGGTGTCGGAATGCTCGTGCTGCTCGGCATCACGCACGGTGACGACGCGGCTGTGGCAGACAAGCTCGCCGAGAAGCTGCTGAAGCTGCGGATCTTCCCGGACGCCGACGGCCGCATGAACGAGCCGCTCGGCCCCGACCGCCGCGTCCTCTGCATCAGCCAGTTCACGCTCTACGGCGACGCCCGCAAGGGCAACCGGCCCAGCTACGTCGACGCCGCCCCGCCCCAGGTCGCCGAGCCGCTGTACGAGCGCGTGTGCGACGCGCTGCGCGCCGAGCGCGGCGTGTTCGGCGCGCACATGGCGGTCGAGCTGGTCAACGACGGCCCGGTGACGCTGCTGGTCGAGGTATGACGGTCCGCTGCTGTTCGTGATACGGTCTGGCCCATGCGCAGCGTACGGCTGGAACCCGACCTCGACGACCGCGTCCAGCGCGCGGCCGCAGCAGAGGGAACGTCCGTCTCGGAGTTCCTGCGCCGTGCCGCGGCCGAGCGCGCCGACCTCACCCTCTCGCACCGCAACAGCGACCGCCTCGGCGACGTGATCGGCGCCGTGCGGGCCGGCGGCGCGGGGCGCGCGCGCGACACGGGTGCCGCCTTCGGCGAGCTGCTTGACAGGCGACGCAGACGCTCGTGACGCTCACCGACGCCGGCCCGTTGATCGCGCTGATCGACGCGGACGACCCGGATCACGCGCGCTGCGTCGAGACGCTCGACCGCCTGCGCCTCCCGCTCGTCACGACGTGGCCGGCGTTCACGGAGGCGATGTACCTGCTCGGCCGCGCCTCCGACTGGCGGGCGCAGAACGCGCTCTGGCGCCTCCAGCAGCGCCAGGATCTCCTCATCCCCGAGCTGTCCGGCCCCGCGCTCGCGCGCACCGCGCACCTGATGGCGAAGTACGCCGATCGCCCGATGGACCTCGCCGATGCGACGCTGGTCGCGCTCGCGGAGGAGCGCGACGACAACCGCATCTTCACGCTCGACGGCGACTTCCACGTCTACCGCTTCAAGGGCCGCCGGCGCTTCGAGGTGATCCCCGAGCAGGTGCGCCGGTAGGCTCCCGCCGCGATGGCGCCGACCGATCGCTTCGTGATCCGCTTCGCAGCGGAGCCGCCGCAGGAGCCGCTGCCGTACGGGCGCTGGGCGGACACGCTGAAGGGGCACTTCCTCGCGGCCGTCGCGCAGATCGATTCCGGCGGCGAGCAGCTCGGCGAGCCGGGCGAGATCGCGTGGTTCCCAGACCGCACCTACGGCGGGCGCACCTACCTCCCCGCGACCGTGCGCACCGGCACCGGCTACGAGCTGTTTGGCTTCGTCTCGTTCGCCGAGGGCGAGAACGGCGCGCCCGACGACTTCGCCGCACGCGCTGACTTCACCACCGAGACAGCCGATGAAAACCCCGACTGGCAGATCGACCTCAACGAGGAGGTGATCGGCCGCTGGCGCGGGGAGCACGGCAGAGCGGCCGACATGACGCTGATCTGGGGGACGCCGCTCGTCGAGCACGGCGGGCTCGTGACCGCGGAGCTGGCAGACCTGGTGGTCGACCAGTGCGAGCTGCTCGACGGCCGCTTCACGCTGCTCGCGCCCGATGCCTACCGCGGCGACTACCTCGAGGTGAAGCTGTTCTCGCCGCGCGGCCATGAGCTGGCGCGCGAGTCGCTCTACGTCGAGGACGACGAGGGCTGAGCCCCGGGGATCCGGGGCACCGCCGCCAGCAGCTCGCGCGTGTACGCCTCGCGCGGCGCACGGAACAGCTCTTCCACCGGTCCGACCTCGACGAGCCTGCCGTCGTGCATCACGGCGACGCGCTCGCACAGATGGCGCACGACTGCGAGGTCGTGGGCGATCAGCACCAGCGTCAGGCCCAGCTCGCGGCGCAGCTCGCGCAGCAGCGCGAGGATCTGCGCCTGGATCGAGACGTCGAGCGCCGAGACCGGCTCGTCGGCGACGAGCAGCTCGGGTCCCAGCGCGATCGCGCGCGCGATCCCCACGCGCTGGCGCATCCCGCCGGACAGCTCGTGCGGGTAGCGGTTCGCGAGCGCCGGCTCGAGGCCGACCTGCTCCAGCAGCTCCGCCACGCGCCGCCCCCGCGCCGCGCGCTCCGGGAGCAGCCCGTGGATCGCGAACGGATCCGCGATCGCGGCGCCGACCGTCTTGCGCGGGTTGAGCGAGCCGGCCGGGTCCTGGAAGACGAGCTGGCGCGACCGGCGCAGCTCGGCGAGCCGACCGCCCCGCGCGTGCGTGACATCGTCGCCGCGCCAGCGCACGACGCCGCTCGTCGGCTCCAGCAGGTTCAGGAGCATCCGCGCGAGCGTCGACTTGCCGCTGCCGGTCTCACCGACGATTCCGAGCGCCTCGCCGTCAAGCACCTCCAGCGTCACGTCGTCGACCGCCGGGACCTCGCCGAGGCGCCGGCGCAGCAGCACGCCGCGCGAGAGCGGGAAGCGCTTGACGAGGTGCTCGACCGCGGCGAGCGGCGTCGCCTCGCCCGCGCTCATCTCGGTGCCCCCTGTGCGAGCCGCGTCCAGATCGCGCGCCGCTCAGCCTCGCTCAGCAGGCACGCGACGCGGTGGCCGGTGTCGGTCGCGCCGGCGCCAACGACCGGCGCCAGCGGCGGGTCGACCTCGCGGTGCCGCTCGCGCACGTAGGGGCAGCGCGGGTGGAAGCGACAGCCGGACGGCGGGTGCACGAGCGACGGCGGCCGTCCGGGGATCGGCACGAGCTCGGCGCCGGGCGGCGCGTCGAGCCGCGGCATCGAGCGCAGCAGGCCCCACGTGTACGGGTGCTGCGGGGACGCGAACAGCTCAGCTGTGGCGGCCTGCTCGACGATCTGGCCGGCGTACATGACGGCGACCTGGTCCGCCGTCTCCGCCACCACGCCGAGGTCGTGCGTGATCAGCACCATCGCCATCCCCAGCTCGTCGCGCAGCCTGCGCAGCAGCGCGAGGATCTGCCGCTGGACCGTCGCGTCGAGCGCGGTCGTCGGCTCGTCGGCGATCAGCACGCGCGGCTCGTTCGCGAGCGCCATCGCGATCATCGCGCGCTGGCGCATGCCGCCGGAGAGCTCGTGCGGGTATGCGTCGACGCGCTGTCCGGCGTTCGGGATCGCCACCTGCTCGAGCAGCTCGACCGCGCGCGCTCGCGCGGTCGAGCGCGAGACGTCCGGACGGTGCGCGCGCACCGCCTCCTCGATCTGCGTCCCTACGCGCATCAGCGGGTGCAGCGCCGACAGCGGGTCCTGGAAGATCATCGCGATCGCCGCGCCGCGCAGCTGTCGCAACCGCTCGGGCGCGGCGGCCAGCACGTCCTCCCCCGCCACCAGGACGCGCCCGGAGGTCCGCACGCGCGCACCAGGCACGAGTCCCATCGCGGTCGTCGCCGCGACCGTCTTGCCCGAGCCCGACTCGCCGACGATCCCGAGCGTGCGGCCCGCTGCGACGGACCACGAGACGCCGTCGACCGCCTGCACGAGTCCCTCGCGCGTGTCGAACGCGACGCGCAGCTCCTCGACTTGCAGGATCGGCTCGCTCACTGCGCGCGCACTCGCGGGTCGAGGTACGCGTATGCCACGTCGACGACGACGTTCGCGACGATCACGAAGCACGCCGCGAGCAGCACCGTTCCCTGGATGACCGGATAGTCGGCGTGCACGATCGCCTCGTAGTTGAGGCGGCCGACCCCGGGGATCCCGAACACCGTCTCGGTCAGCACCGCGCCGCCGAGCAGCAGGCCGATGTCGAGGCCTGCGAGCGTCACCAGCGGCGTCACGGCCGCACGCAGCGCGTGGTTCCACACCACGCGCCGCTCGCTCAGGCCCTTCGCGCGGGCCGTTCTGACGTAGTCCTCGGAGAGCACCTCGATCATGTTGCCGCGCAGCAGGCGCGCGTAGACGGCGGTGAACGTGGAGGCGAGCACGAGCCACGGCAGGATCAAAGAGGTGAACCACCGCCACGGGTCGTCGGTGAACGGCACGTAGCTGCCGGCGCCCGGCAGCAGCGGGAGCTTGCCGATGTCGTCGGCGAACAGGTACAGCGCGAGCAGGCCGAGCCAGTAGACGGGCGCCGAGATCCCCAGCAGCGCACCGCCGGTCGTGACCTTGTCGACCCACGTGCCGCGTCGCACCGCCGAGACGACCCCGAGCGGCACCGCCACCAGCACCCAGAGGACGACGGCGCCGAGCGTCAGTGAGATCGTCGCCGGCAGCCGGTCGACGAGCAGCGATCCGACCGACGCGCCGCTGTAGTAGCTGAAGCCGAGGTCCGCGTGCAGGACGAGGTGCGTCAGGAAGGTCCAGTACTGGGCCGTCAGCGGGCGGTCGAGCCCGAGGTTCGCGCGGATCTGCGCCAGCGTCCCCGGATCCGCGTTGCGGCCGGCGCGCAGCTGCGCCGGGTCGGCCGACGGCAGCACGTAGAAGACGACGAACGTCAGCAGGCTCACGAGTGCGAGGAGCACGACGCCCCACAGCAGGCGTCGAAGGACGTAGGCGGCCACGGGGTGTGATTCGCCGCCGCGCCGCCTACTCCCTGTGCTCCTGCGCTACTTCAACGACGTGTACGCGAAGTCGCAGTGCCCTTGGTTCCACAGCTCGGGCACGCAGCGCACGTCCTTCGCGAACAGGTTCGGCTGTCTGTCGTAGAGCCACGGGACCGCCGCGGAGGTCGCGGTCACCATGCGGTCGATGTCCGCCCACGCTCTCGCGCGCGCCGCCTCGCCGACCGTCAGCTCGCCTCTGGCCATCGCTCTGTTGATCGCCGGGTCGTTCAGCTGCGGCCAGTTCGGGTTGTTCTCGGGAAAGATGAAGTTCCCGTTGAAGGCCACGTTGAGGACGGTCTGCGGGTCGGCGAAGTCGCGGATCCAACCGACGTTCGGGCAGGCGTTGACTCTCGCTCTCGGCACGCCGCAGAAGCGGCCGTACATGACGCCGGAGTCGACGAGCTTGAGGTTCGTCTTGAAGCCGAGGTCCTTCAGCGTCTGATCGAAGATCTGCGCGTCGTTGCTGTCGGGCGCGCCGGCGAGCCCGACGACCAGCAGCGTCTCGCCGCCGGTGTACCTGCCGTCGGGATAGCCCGCGGCTCTCAGGTATCTCGCCGCAAGCGCTCTGTCGCCCTGCGGGTGGGCGAGGAAGTCGACGCCTGTGCCCTCCAGGCCGCCGGCCTCCTCGAAGCCCTGCACGCCGGGGTAGAGGAAGTGCGTGGCGATGTCGCCGATCACCGCGCCGCCGCGCACGCGGCGCATCTGCTCGCGGTCGAGCGCGGCCGCGACCGCCTTGCGCACGTTCGCATCGTCGAACGGTGGGATCGCCGTGTTCAGCGCGGCGTAGCGCGTCCCCGCGCCGGGCGAGAAGAAGATCTGGTCGCGCGCCTGCTGGTAGGCCTTCTTGACGAGCGCCGGCGTCGGCGGGTCGGCCAGCACGAGACCTCTGCCGGCAAGCGTCTGGCGTCCGTAGACGGTGGCGGAGCCGCCGATCTGGAAGTCGATCGTGTCGAGGTAGGCGGGCCGGTGGTCGCCCGCGGCGCGCCAGTTCGGGTTGCGCACGAGTCTCAGGCTGCGGCCGGGGACATACCCCGTCCCGAGCACCTTCCCGCTGCTGTCGCCGACGACCATGTACGGCCCGGTGGCGACGAGATGGCTCGCGTACTGCGACGGCGCTTTCGCGTCGAACGGCTTCGCGTACTCCGGCGGCACCGGCGCCGAGAGCGGCAGCACGGTCGACTGCGCCAGCAGCGAGGCGGTCGGGCGCGTGAGCCTGAAGACGAGCGTGTGGTCGTCGGGCGTCTCGATGCCGGCGATCGGGCCGCCGCTCGCTCTGTCGGCGCCGACGACGTCGCCGTAGTAGGTGCTCGCGTACGCGTTGGCGACGTTGGGGTTGAAGCCGCGCTCGATCGCGTACTTGACGTCTCTCGCCGTCACCTCGCGGTTCACCGGGGGTGCGAATCTCACCCCTCTGCGGATTCTCACCGTGAGCGTTCTGCCGCCATCGGAGATCTGCGGCTGGCCGGCGGCAAGGTCGGGCACGAGCGTCGACGGCTCGGTCGGGGCGTACGCGTAGAGCGTGCGGACGGTCGCCGCGAGCACGTTGAGGTCAAGGCTCTGGTAGGTGATTCCCGGGTCGAGGCTGGTGATGTCCTGACTGGTGAGGACTGTCAGGCTGCCGCCTCTGTGGCCCCCCGCGCCGTCGTCCGCAGTCGCCGCCGCACCCCCGTTGTCGCTGCTCGAGCCGCAAGCGCCCAGCGCCAGGGCGAGGACGAACATCAGGAGGGGGAGCGCGCGCATGACGAGTCGCCGCATCGAGGTTCCTTTCGGGGGTTCGGAAAGGGGGGTCACTTTCACCATTTCGCTGTCATCCGTCGGTCCGCGGGTCAAGTGCATCCCGCAGTCCGTCACCCAGCAGGTTGAATGCAAGCACGGTGAGCAGCAGTGCTGCGCCAGGAAACACCATGTACCACCACTGCGTGTCGAAGTTGTCGGATGCGTCGGCGATCATCCAGCCCCAGCTCGCGGTCGGAGGCGATACTCCGACGCCCAGGAACGAGAGAGCCGCCTCGAGCAAGATCGTCTGCGGAAGCAGGAGACTTGAGTAGACAATGATCGGGGCGGTGAGGTTTGGGAGGATCTCGCGCACGACGATCCGCCGGTTCGACGCCCCGAGCGACCGCGCTGCGACGACGAACTCGCGCTCCCGCAGTGACAGCACCTGGCCGCGCACGACCCGTGCGATCGACGTCCAGGTGACTAGTGCGATCACCAGGATCACCGTCCGCACGCCGGGTGTCACGGCGCCGCCGACGCAGCCCTTGCCGAGCGAGCAGGCGGATGCGATGCCGATGCCCAGCAGCAGTACGGGGAACGACAGCACCACGTCGACGAAGCGCGACAGCAGCGTGTCGACCCACCCGCGGTAGTAGCCGGCGACGAGGCCGACGGTGACGCCGACGAGCACCGCGATGCCGGTGCCGACGATGCCCACCAGCAGCGAAACGCGCGCGCCATAGACGGTGCGGGAGAAGACGTCGCGCCCGAGCGGATCGACGCCGAACCAGTGATCGCCGTCTGGGCCGAGCGGCGTGCCGAACATGTCGGTCGCGCGCGCGTCTCGCACGTTCGGGCCCGGCGCGCCGGCGAGCTTCACCACGAGCGGCGCCAGGATCGCCGTGAGGATGAGCGCCGCAATCACCACAAGCGCGGCGATTGCGACGCGGTCCTCGCGCAGGCGGCGCCAGAACAGCTGCCACGGCGAACGAGCGGCGCCGGCTTCGAAGTCGCGCTCGTAGCGCTGCTCCTGCGCGAGCAGTCCAGGCGCCCCAACGCTCATGGGCAAAGGTTCGCCCACACAAGGACAACTCCTGTGTGGTGCACACGTTTCGCGCACGTCACCGTGACGTTCCGATCGACCTACTACGCTTGCGCGCAGCCCCGGTAGCTCAGTCGGATAGAGCGTTCCCCTCCTAAGGGAAAGGCCCCTGGTTCGAATCCAGGCCGGGGCACTTCGGCCCCCGACCGGAATCAGTAGTAGACGTCGATCTGATCCCCGAGGTGGACCCAGGAGTAGATCGCGTAGGCGTCGGGGATCGGGACGCGCAGGCAGCCGTGACTGGCGTTGTAGGCCGGCACGTCGGCGTAGCCGTGGATCGCGTAGCCGCGGATGAAGTAGGTCGAGTAGACCATCCCGTGGCTGTTCGTGCCCGGCTCTCTCATGTAGAAGCGGAAGTTGCCGAGCACGGTGGGCGTCGATGGCTTGCCGGAGCTCGTCGTGTACGCGCGCACGACTCTGCCTCTGTCGATCAGCGCGAGCACCTGCCAGCCGAGGTTCGCCTCGACGTGGCGCCCGTGCTGCGGGTAACGGATCTTGAAGCCGCCGACGCCTCGCATCAGGCGGTCGACGACGAACGGCGTCAGCGTCGTGATGCGCGGCATCCCGTTGACCTTGCGGAAGGCCAGCACGGCGCGGCCCGTGGCGGCGTCGTAGACGCCGTTCTGCGGGGTCGCGTAGCCGACCGCGGCGAGCCGCTGCTGCAACAGCGCCACGAAGGGGCTGCGCGTGCCGGGACCGGCCTGCGGCGTGAGGACCGAGACGGCCGCCTGCGCGAGCAGTCTGCGCTGCTCGGGCGTTCTCTCGTGCAGCGCGAAGATCTGCACGTCGCCGCTTCTGCCCGGGTCGAATCTGACGCTGAACGTCGCTGTCTTGTGCGTGCGGGTCGGCTTCGGCGCGACCGTCACCGTCTTCAGCAGCTTGTGACCGCGCCAGATGCGCACGCTGACCGATTGGCCTGAGATGTAGGGGGCGATCCGGCCCTCGATCTGCAGCTCCCGGCCGGTGACGGCGAGCGTCCTGCCGTTCACCGAGTAGGCGCCCTCGACCTGCAGGCCGATGCGGCCGGTCGGTCTCGGCCCTCTCGCCGCGGGGCTGCTCGCGGCCGGCACAGCGGTCGCCGAAAGCGACAGCACCACAAGCGCGACCAATCCGACGAGACCCCTGCGACGCATGCGACGCTGGATCCTAGTCAAGGCGCCGGCCGTCAGGCGCGCTGCGGGGTCGCCCGCATGACCGCCGCGCACACGAGCAGCGTGGCGGTCACGGCGCCGACCGCCAGCAGCAGCACACCGCCCGCGGGCCAGTCCTCCGTGATGCCGAACGCGAGCGCGTTGTTGATCGCGTGCAGGGCGATGCAGGGCAGCAGCGAGCCGGTCTGCTCGCGCAGCACGCAGAGCATGAAGCCGAGGATCGCGAGCGGCAGGAGGAACACCGCGTCGGCGCCGCCCGCATGGACGGCGCCGAACACGAGTCCGGTCAGCAGCGCCGCCAGCCATGGTCCACGCCAGTTGCGCAGCGCGCCGTAGAAGTAGCCGCGGAAGAAGGTCTCCTCGGCGAGCGGCGCGATCACGGTCACGAGCACGCAGACCGCGACGAGCGCGGCCGTGCTCTGATCGACGCCGAGGCTGTCGGGCAGCTTGTCGACCTTGTCCGTGTTGACGAGCTGCGCCCACGCCTGCCCGAGCGCGATGTAGACGACGTAGGCGAACAGCATCCAGCCGATCGCCGGTCGGATGCGTGTGCGCACGAACCCGAACTGCGCCGGCAGGACGGGCCCGACTCGGCCGGCGAACAGCACCGCGGCGCCGACGAAGGCGGCGTCCTGCACGACCGTTGCGACGATGTTCACCGCGGGGGGCGGGTCGTCGAAGCTGGCGCCGAAGATCGTCGCGACGACGCCGACGAGGATCACCCCCATCAGCGTGAAGGCGATTCCGGTGACGAATGCGGCAACCGCCGTCCACGGGGCCCAGCGCGGCGCGCCGTTCTCCGGACGCGACGGCCCCTCCGGCGGCGCTGCCGCCGGCGGCAGCGGCCGGCCGAACGGGTCGGTGGCCGGCGGCGGCCACGAGCCGTAGGACGGGTCGCTGCTCATGCGCTGAGCATACGGAGCAGCGGTCGGAGGCTCGGGATCGCGGGCACGCCCGCGGGGGGGTCGCTTCCGTTGCGGGCGACCAGCACCGGCGCGATCCCGGCCGCCCGCGCTCCGGCGATGTCGTGCTCGACGCTGTCGCCCACGTGCAGCGCCTCATGCGCGTCGACGCCCGCGAGCGCCAGCCCGCGCGCGAAGATCCCGCCGTCGGGCTTCGAGCTGCCGACCTCGGCTGAGGTCACGACCCCGTCGAGCAGCGGCGCCAGCCCGGTTTCCGCGAGCACGTCGTGCAGCGAGACGTCCCAGTTGCTGACGACGACGAGCCGCAGGTCCAGCGCGCGCGCCGCGCGCAGCACCTCCGGGACCTCCTCGAACGGGCGGAAGCGCAGCGCTGCGAGCAGCGCGTCGGTCAACGGCGCCAGCGGCAGCTCCCGCGCGGGCCCGGGCGGAAGCGCGGCGCGCAACGCGCTCGCGGCCCGCCGCCGCAGGTCCGCCAGCCGCTCGCGGTCGGACGCGTCGTCGTGATGGGCACGGTAGAAGGCGATCTCCGCGCGCAGCGCGATGCCGGCCTGCTCGGCGCTGACGTCGATCCCGAAGCGCTCGCGCAGCTCGCGGCGCAGCGGCGCAACCGGCGGCTCCAGCTCCACAAGCGTTCCAAGCGCATCCAACAGGAGCGCTCGCTTCATGCGACGAACCCCCAGCGCGTGAACTGCGCCGCCAGCAGGCCGAGCAGCACCGCGCTGACGCCGATCGTGCGCTCGAGGCGCCCCTCCCGCCGGCTCGTCCACAGGGCGAGCCACATCTGCAGCGGGAACAGCGCGAGCATGTAGCGCGGCAGCGAAATGAGGGGCTGGTCGTCGACCGGGTACGAGAGCGTCATCGCGAGCGCCACCGCCGTGTAGGCACCGTATGCGAGCGGCAGTCGCCGCAGGACGCCCACCAGTCCGACCAGCGCGAACACGAGGAAGCCGAGCAGCAGCAGCGCCTGGCTGAAGGGCTCCAGCGCGTTGCCGCCGCCCTCGGCCAGGTACGGCGTCGCGCCGCCGCGGCGCGCCAGTTCGCGCACCGCGTCGACGGCATGGTCGATCCCACCCGTCAGCCCGCCGAGCGGCTCGAAGTGCCGCAGCCACAGCGCCTGTGCGTGGTAGGGGGCGAACGCGTCGTCGAGCGCGATCGCCGACCAGCCGAGATAGAGCGCGAGGCCGAGCGGCACGAGCGCCAGCCACACCAGCTGCGGCGTGAGGCGGTAGCGCGGCAGCCAGCGGGCGCGGCCGAGCGCCGGCCTGCCACCGGGCCGCGGTCCATAGAGGAACAGGATCGCGAGCGGCAGGAGCAGCAGCACCCCGCTGTTGCGCGTGAGTGCGGCGAGCCCGCCGAGCAGGCCGGCCCACGCCCACCGCTCGCGCCGCGCCGCGAGGAACGCGCCGACCGACACGAGCAGGAACAGCGACTCGGAGTAGACGGCCGAGAAGAACAGCGCGCTTGGGAAGAACGCCACCAGCAGCACCGCCGGACGCGCGTAGGACTCCCCGAGCTCGAGCGCGACGAGCTTGTGCAGCAGCACGAGCGCGCCGAGGAAGCAGACGAGCGAGACGACGATCCCGGCGAGCAGCGGCGAGCCGACGACCCATCCGCCGGCGCGCATCAGCAGCGGATACAGCGGATAGAAGGCCGCCGGCGCGTGATCGCCCGGCGTGCCGTACCCGTCGGTCGCGATCCGCAGGTACCAGACCGCGTCCCAGCGCGCCGCGGGCGATACCAGCAGGTCGCCGAGCGCGGAGAACGGCGTCGTGAGCTCGAGCGCATCGAAGCGCTCCGTGCCGGGGGCGCGGCCGAACCACATCAGCCCCAGCAGGCCGGCCGCCCACACGACGAGCCGCGAGGGCCACAGCGCTCCCCACGCCTCGCGCCAGGCGAGGCGGTCGGTGGGGCGCAGGCGCGCGAGCGCCGCGCGAGGGGCGACCAGTGGACTGCCGCGGCTGACGGTACGCTCGCGCTCCATGCTCGGGCTCGATGTTCCCACGCTCGCGGCCACGTTCCTGCAAGCGCACAAGAACGAGCTGACCGCTTTGCTCACCGTCGTCGGCACGATCGTGCTGGCGATCGCGGTCGACCGCGCGCTGCTGCACCGCGGCCACAAGCTCGCGGCCGCGGTCGTGCGCGACGAGCTGACGCCCGTGCTCGACACGCGCCTGCGCTTCCTGCGCCGGCTGATCACGCTCTCGATCGTCGTGATCGGGCTGCTGCTCGCGCTCTCGCAGTTCGGCGGCCTGAGCCGGCTCGCGGCCGGCCTGCTGGCCTCGGGCGCGCTGATCGCCGCGATCCTCGGCTTCGCCGCCCGCCAGACGCTCGCGAACCTGATCGCCGGCGTGATGCTGACGATCACCCAGCCGCTGCGAATCGGCGACCGCGTGACGATGGAGGGCGAGACCGGGACCGTCGAGGACGTGCGGCTCAACTACACGGTCGTGCGCGGCGGCGACGGCGGGCGCATCTTCATCCCGAACGAGCGGCTCGCGGCCGGGATCCTCCACAACGACACGATCGTCGAGCCGCTCGTCGCGCTGGAGGTCGAGCTGTGGCTGGCGCCGGCGGTCGACGCCGACGCGGCGCTCGGCGCGCTGCGCAGCCTCGACGGCGCGCCGGTCGCGCGGATCGCCCAGGTGAGCGCCGACGGCGTCAGGTACACGGTCGCGCGCGGAACCGTGCCCCCGGCCGAGCGCCCCGCACGCGAGTCCGAGCTGCGCGCCGACGCGCTGCGCGCCCTGCGCACTGCAGGACTGCTTGCGGCCGTCCCGTCCGCCTGAGCTCGCTGGGTACGCTTTGCGTCCGTGACCCGCCGAGAGCGACAGCGGCGCCGCCGGCGCCGGCACTCCAGCCCGCTGAGGCGCGCGCTGATCGTCATCGCGACGCTGGTGATCGTCGCCGCGACCGCCGGCGGCATCGCGCTCGCCGGCTGGGTCGTGAGCGTCGTGCAGGACACGCCCGACATCCAGGACCTGAAAGCCAAGCCGCAGGGCGCCATCTCCACCGTCTACGCCTCCGACGGCACGCGCCTGGGCTTCATCGCCTCCGACACGCTGCGGCGCGCCGTCCCCGGCAACCAGATCCCGCTCGTGATGAAGCGCGCGACGATCGCGATCGAGGACAAGCGCTTCTACCACCACGGAGGCGTCGACTACGTCGGCGTCGTGCGCGCGGCGGTCAAGAACGTCACCTCCGACGAAACGCAGCAGGGCGGCTCGACGCTGACGATGCAGCTCGTCCGCAACCTCTACACGCCGGGCACCCGCTTCAGAAAGACGCTCGTGCGCAAGATCCGCGAGGCGAAGCTCGCCGAGGAACTGGAGAAGGAGCATTCGAAGGAATGGATCCTCGTCGCCTACCTCAACAACGTCCCGTACGGGACGGTCGGCGGCCAGACCGCCGTCGGCGTGCAGGCGGCGGCGCGCATCTTCTTCAACAAGCCCGCGTCCGCGCTGACGCTGCCGGAGGCGGCGCTGCTGGCCGGGACGCCGCAGGCGCCGACGCAGTACAACCCGTTCAACAACCCCTCGGGCGCGCGCAAGCGCCGCGGCGAGGTGCTGCAGGCGATGGTCGACGCCGGCTACATCAGCCAGTCGGAGGCGGACGCGGCGAACGCGGCGCCGCTCGGCGTGCACCGCAGCGACTACTACGCGCACCGCCGCGAGCAGTTCTTCTTCGACTACGTCAGAAGCGAGCTGATCAGACGCTATGGCCGCAGAGTCGTCGAGCAGGGCGGCCTGAAGGTCTACACGACGATCAACCTGAGATTCCAGGAGGTCGCGCGGCAGGCGATCCAGAGCCACGTCGGCTACGCCGGCGCGCCGTCGGCCGCGCTCGCGACCGTCGATCCCGCCAACGGCCACATCCTCGCGATGGCCTCCTCGGCGACGTACGGGCCGACTGTCTTCAACTACGCCGCCCAGTCGCACCGGCAGCCCGGCTCGACGTTCAAGGTGATCGACCTGATGGCGGCCGTGCGGATGGGGATCGACCCGAACGCGACCTCCTACGTCTCCAGACACCTCACGCCCGGCTGGCTGCCCGAGGCGCCGACGTGGGAAGTGCAGACGGACAGCCACTCCTACGCCGGCTCGATCAGCCTCGCGCGCGCGCTGCCGATCTCCGACAACACCGTGTTTGCGCAGCTGGGCGCCGACATCGGCCCGGAGAAGGTGCGCCAGGCGGCCTACGACATGGGCATCACGTCGCACCTCGACGCCTACTACGCGGAGGCGATCGGCGGCCTCAGATACGGGGTCTCGCCGCTGGAGATGGCGAACGCGTATGCGACCGTCGCCGACGGCGGCTGGCGCAACACCGTGACGGCGATAACGAAGGTCGTCCACCCCGACGGCAAGGTGGACGACCTCGGCAGACCGAGACGCAAGAAGACGTTCACCGACGGCGAGGCCTACGAGATCCTCCCCGCGATGAAGGCCGTCATCTCAAGCGGGACGGCAGTCGGCAGCGACATCGGCTGCCCCAACGCCGGCAAGACCGGCACGACCTCGAACAACACTGACGCGTGGTTCGTCGGCATCACGCCGAGACTGTCGACGGCGGTGTGGGTCGGCTACCCGAACGAGACCACGACGCTCGGCAGCTCCGTCTTCGGCGGCACGATCGCGGCGCCGATCTGGCACGACTTCATGACCTACGCGAAGGGCAGCTTCTGCGGCGACTGGCCGGCGCCGAAGGAGCCGTTCCAGGGGTCCTCGTTCACCGGCACCTACGCCGGCTCGTACGACAGCTCCAGCAGCGACGAGACCTCCACGGACGGGACCACGACCACGCCGACCACCACGACGCCCTCGCCCGACGGCACCGGCACGACTCCGAATCCGAACCCGGACGCCTACGCCCACCCGCCGCAGCAGGCGCCCTCGCCGACGCCGCCGTCGAATCCGAGCGAAGGCGGAGGCGCCGGCGCCCCGAGCGGCTGATCCGCGCCGATGCGCTGATCGCTGGTACGGTTCGTCCGTGCCAAAGGAAGAAAAAGTCGAGCTGGAGGGCGAGGTGATCGAGGCCCTCCCGAACGCGATGTTCCGCGTGAGACTCGACAACGACCATGTCGTCCTCGGCCATGTCGCCGGCAAGATGCGCCGCTTCCGCATCCGCATCCTCCCGGGCGACCGCGTGCGCTGCGAGCTCTCGCCCTACGACCTCGACCGCGCCCGCATCGTCTACCGCCACCGCTAGGTCCGCCCGCCGGGCCGGCGTCCGATGCGCGAGCTGGAGCTGATTGAGGCGCTTGAGCGCGTCCTCGCGCACGACGATCCGCGGGTCGTGCGCTGGCTCGGCGACGATGCGGCGGTCGTGCGCGCCGGTGCCTACGCAGTGACGTCGGTCGACACGATGGTCGAGGGCGTGCACTTCCCGGTGCTCGCGGACGGGATCGGCACGCTCGCCGACTTCGGCCACCGCGCGCTCGCCGGTGCGCTGTCGGACCTCGCCGCGATGGGCGCCGAGCCAGGCGAGGCGTACCTCGCGCTCGTGCTGCCGCCCGGCTTCGAGGAGGACGACGTGCTGAAGCTGTTCGGCGCTGCGCAGGCGCTTGCGGCCGCGAGCGGCGTGACGATCGCCGGCGGCGACGTCGCGCGCGGCCCTGCGCTGACCGCCGCGGTGACGGTCGTCGGCTGGAGCGAGACGGCCGACGCGCTCGTCGGGCGCGACGGCGCGCGGCCCGGCGATCTCGTCGGCGTGACCGGCACGCTCGGCGACGCCGGCGCCGGGCTCGCGATCCTGCAGGGCCGCGCCCAAGGCATGCCGCAGCTCCCACAGCGCTACCTGAGGCCGACGCCGCGACTCGCCGAGGGACGGGCGCTCGCCGCGGCGGGCGCGCACGCGATGATCGACCTCTCAGACGGCCTCGCGACGGACGCGCGCCACCTCGCGCGACGCAGCGGCGTGCGGCTCGCGGTCGAGCTCGACCGGCTGCCGCTCGCACCGGGCGTCGCGGACGTGGCGCGCGCGCTCGGACAGGATCCGGCCGCGTTCGCGGCGACCGCCGGCGAGGACTACGAGCTGTGCGTGTGCGTGCCGCCGGTTGCGCGGCAGGCGGCGGAGGCCGCGGCCCCGATCACATGGGTCGGCACCGTCGAGGCGGGTGAGCCGGTGCTCGACTTCGGGCCGCGCGGCGCGTCGCTGCGCGGCTACGAGCATGAGATGTAGTGACGTCGCCCGAAGGCGATCCGCTCGCGGTCGCCGGAGCGCGAAAGCCGTTGCCCGGTCACCGCTGGCGGCGACCTGCGGGCGACGTCACACCCGCAGCTCTGCGACCGTCGCGTCGCCGAGCAGCGCGCGCACGTCTGCACGCCGCAGCGCTCCGTGCACCGCGAGCATGCGGGAGACGAACGCCTCGGCGACCGCGTCGACGTCGACTTGGTACGCCGCGCGATCGATCTGCGCTTTGAGCTCGTTGATTCGCATTGTGGGGTTCTGGTCGTCCATGCGTTCCCTGCCACGACTTATCCCGGACAAGCCGGACGGCACGCACCGCGGACCCGCATCCACGATCCTTCGCTTTGCCGGTCGCAGTGGGTATCGGGGGTACCCGCAATCCCCGTGAGCACACCTCCCGAACATCGGACGTCCGGCCACCAGGGTGGGGCTCGGGTACCCCAAGGGTGCGCCGGCCCTAAGGTCGCCGCCCCACGGCGGCGCCGCGGGCGACGGTCCGCTCCAGGCGCGCGAACACGATGATCCGCTGGGCGGCGCTGTACAGCGGATGGCATGCCGACAGCACGAGCCGCTGGTAGCCGGCATCTCTCGTCACCCACAGCGCGTCGGGATCGACGATCTGCGTGCGCTGGACGCGATAGGTGAAGCGGCCGTATGGCATCGTCAGCACGATCCGGTCGCCTCGTTCGAGGTCGTCGACATGGCGGAAGGGCGCGAGGTAGGTCGTGCGATGGCCGGCGATCGCAACCGTTCCGGGGAGGCCGGGGAACGTCGTCGAGGGGTAGTGACCCGGTCCCTTGCGCAGCGACGCCGTGTCGGTTCCCTGCACGACGACGAAGTCCGCGCCGATCGCCGGGATCGCGATGCGCCCGATCGGATCGCCGGCTTGCGCCGTGCGACGCGCTTCGCGCGCGAGGAACTCGATCCGCCGTCTCTGCGTCTCCAGCGCTCGCAGCACGCGCTGCTGGACGGGCGTCGGTCCGCGTCGCTCGATGCGGTTGAGCTGCCCGGAGAGCTTGCTCTGTTCGATCCGCGCCAACAGCGCCGAGACCGGCTCCTGCCAGGCGAGCGTGATGCCCGCGTCGGCGATCATCAGCACGCCGGCCACGATCAGCACCGTCGAGATCGCTCGGAGCGCCCGCCTCATCGCCGCAAGGCGGACTCCGTCCCGCCGAGTGAGCCTGGTCCGGCATACGTCTTCGGTCCGCGCACGGTGATCGGCGTCGCGACGTCGGGGTGGCCCGCGCCGGTCATCCGCAGCACGACGATGAGCGCAGAGGCCGTGCAGCCCAGCACCACGCTCCACACGAAGACCGCCGCAGGCGAGACCCCGCCGCCGGCCACCAGCAGCGTGAGCATCCATGCGAGCTCGAGCGGGTCGAGCCCGAACTGGCGTCCATAGGCGTACGCGACCAGCAGCGGCGGCACCAGACCGATCGCCCACAGCGCGAGCCCGGCGGGCCGGCGCAGGTGCGTCTCGGGCGCCATCGCGAGCAGCCACAGATGGAGTGCCGGGATCAGCAGCAGGCTCGCGTACGGGTTCACGGTCCACACGATCAGCACCATGGCGCACAGGACGAGCACGATCGCGGTGGCCGCGGCGCCGCGCTCCGGCTCTCCCCGCACGCTGAGCCACCGCGCCAGCAGCGGACGCACACCGAACCACGCGAGCGCTCCGAGCACGGCAACGCTCACGAACACGGCCGCGTTCGGCGCATTCGCCGTGCCGGCGACCGGCGTGACCGGCGCTGCGTCGAGCAGTCCGGTGCGGAAGAGCGCGACCGCAGTCACCGCCGCGAGCACGAACGGCACGGCGTTCGCCAGCACCCATCGCAGCCACATCCCGACCGACTCTCGCCGCCGCCGCACGCGCGCGAACGCGTCGACCGCCGCGAGCAGGACCGGCAGCAGCAGCGCGATCGCGAGCAGGCGGATCGACCACGCCGGCAGCACCTTTCTCTCCAGCGTGAGGTAGGACGTGCTGGCGGGGACGTCGCCACCATCGTCGAGTGCGCCGATGCTGCGCAGCGCTGCGCGACCGAACGCCGTCAGCCGTGCGGCGGAGACGGGTGCATTCGCTGCGGGAGCGCGCTCGCCGCTCGCCGACAGCAGCACCGCGCCGATTCCGCGCGCGTCAAAGGGACCCTGCTCACCGAGCGTGAGCGGGAACGCGAGCCGCGCGAGCTGCACGCCCGGTCGGACCGTGCCGGTTCTCAGACCGGCCTCGCTCATCAGCGCCCCCTCGACCGTGCGCCGCAGCTCCAGCGGCGCGAGCGCGGTCGACTGCGACCACGGCACCACCAGCGGGCGGTCCGTGCGCGTGCCGGCCACATCGCCCAGCACGAGGACGGCGTCGACCGGGCCGCCGGCCGTCCGCGCCAGCCGCTCCGCCGCGGCGAGACCGGCGGTGCCGCCGCTCGTCGAGGCGAGCACGAGCGTGCGTCTCAACGTGCGCCCGCCGAGCACGCGTGCGAGCTCCAGCAGCGCGGCGGTGCCCGACAGCTCCGCGCGCGCGCCCCGGCCGAGCGCGTCGCGGTGCGCGATCACGAGGATGCGCCGGTTCGAGAAGCCGGTCCGCTCGCCCGTCACCGTCTGCAGCTCGCGCTCACCGTCGACGGTCTGTGCGCCGAAGCGATCGACGCGGACGCGGAAGCCGTTCTCCTCCAGCGTCTGCCGCACGTGCTGTGCCACGCGCCCGTCGCCGGCGGAGCCGGGCCGGCGCGATGGCGCCTCGGCGGCCAGCTGATCGAGCTGGCGGAATGCGGCTGCACCGTCGAACGCGTCGGGTGCCAGCGAGGTCGTCAGCGGACGCGGCGGTTCCCGCAGCGAGAAGCCGGCCAGCACGAGCGCGAACAGGATCGGAAGGAACCCTGCTCGATAGATCCGCGGATCCAGCACAGGCGGCAGGTTATCCATGCGACCCGGGGATTTTTAGGTAGTACAGCTGCGTTCATCGGACTACCCTTCGGGTCGAATGGCCGAGCGAAGCACGCGCATCCTGCTCGTCGACGACGAGCAGTCGATCCAGACGCTGCTGTCCTATCCGCTGCGGAGAGACGGCTACGAGGTCGTGCAGGCGGTGGACGGGCGCGAGGCGCTCGACCGCTTCGACGAGCGGCCGTTCGACCTCGTCGTGCTCGACGTGATGCTGCCGAAGCTGGACGGACTCGAGGTGTGCCGTCGCCTGCGCAGCCGCAGCAGCGTCCCGATCATCATGCTGACGGCGAAGTCGGAGGAGATCGACAAGGTCGTCGGACTCGAGATCGGGGCCGACGACTACATCACCAAGCCGTTCTCGATGCGCGAGTTCCGCAGCCGGGTGAAGGCTGCGCTGCGCCGCTCCGAGCTCTCGCGGGCAAGCGACGGCGACGGCGGCGCGCTCGAGCACCACGAGCTGCGCATCGATCCCGACAAGCGTGCGGTGTGGCTCGCCGGCGAGCCGGTCTCGACGACGTTCGTCGAGTTCGAGATCCTGCTCACGCTCGCGCGCAGCCCAGGCCGCGTCTTCACGCGCGACATGCTGCTCGCGCGCGTGTGGGGCGACTCCGCCTACCGCGACCCGCGCACGATCGACGTGCACATCCGGCACCTGCGCGAGAAGCTGGAGGGCGACCCGAAGGAGCCCCAGTACCTCTTCACCGTGCGCGGCGTCGGCTACCGCTTCCGCGACACGGACGAGTAAGCGCTGCGCTCCCTCCGCAACCGCCTCGCCTTCCTCTTCTTCGCGATCACCCTCGCCGCGATCGGCGTGCTCTACCTCTACGTCGTACCGCAGCTGCAGTCGCGCCTGCGCGACGAGAAGCTCTCGCAGCTGGAGATCTCCGCGCAGCAGACGGTCGAGCAGATCGCCGCGACAGTCGGCGCGGGCAGCACGCTCGCCGAAGTGCGCAGAGTCGCGCGCGCCGCAAGCGACACCGCCAACGCGCGCGTCACGCTGCTGCGCATCAGCCGCATCGGCGGAGAGCTGGTCCCGGGCACCATCACCGACTCGAGCGACCCGGCGCAGCCGGCGCTGTCGCTGCCGGCCGCCGACGCGGCGGCGCGTACCGGTCGCATCGCCAAGGGGTCCGAGGTCTCGGCCGACGGTCCGGTGGCGGAGGTTGCGATCCCGATCAGACAGGACGGCAGAGTCCAGGAGGTGGCCGTCTACTCGACGCCGATGGCCGACGTCGAGCGCAACGTCGCGATCGTGCGCGCGCAGATCCTCGTGGCCGGCGCGATCGCGCTCGCGCTCGCGGTGCTCGCCGGCTGGTTGATCGCGCGCGCGCTCGCCCAGCGCGTCAAGCGGCTGGAGAAGGCCGCCGAGCAGGTCGCCGCCGGCGACTTCTCGCGCCCGATCCCGGTCGACTCCGACGACGAGCTCGGTCAGCTCGCGGTCGCCTTCAACGACATGCAGCGCCAGCTCGCGCAGCTCGACCGCGCGCGCAAGCAGTTCATCGCGACCGCCTCGCACGAGCTGCGCACGCCGCTGTTCTCGCTCGGCGGCTTCGTGGAGCTGCTCGAAGACGAGGAGCTCGACGAGGAGACGCGCAGACGCTTCCTGGCGCAGGTGCGCCAGCAGGTCGACCGCCTCGCGAAGCTCTCGGTCGACCTCCTGGATCTCTCCCGCCTGGAGGCCGGCTCGCTCGAGCTGCGCCCGGAGCCGGTCGATCTCGCCGAGCTGGCGCGCTCGGTCAGCTCCGAGTTCGAGCCTGCGCTTGCGCAGCATGATTCGCATCTCGAGGTGCGGCTTCCGGGCGCACCGGTCGAGGCGCAGTGCGACCCGGTCCGCGTCGCGCAGATCGCGCGCATCCTGATCGACAACGCCGTCACGCACACGACGCCCGGCACGAACATCGTCGTCTCCGCCAGCCGCGACAACGGCTTCGCGCGGCTCGCCGTGCGCGATCACGGCAAGGGCATTCCGCGCACCGCGCTGTCGCAGGTGTTCGAGCCGTTCTACACCTCCGACGACGCGCAGGGCTCAGGCCTCGGGCTCGCGATCGCGAGCGAGCTGGCGGAGCGCATGAACGGGCGCCTCGGCGTCGAGTCGCGCCCCGGCCGAACGGTCTTCACGCTCGAGCTTCCGGCCTGACTGCGGGCGCGCCAGCGCCTGCTGAGCGATCCGGTATCGTCCGCGCGCTCCGGTACCCGACCTTCTCGCGAGCCATGCTCCAGCCCATCGCCGTCGGACACAAGACGCTCGCTGACTACACCAGCATCGTCGGCCGCTCGCTGGTCGAGGAGATCCGCGAGCTCGCCGAGCCGCTGCAAGGAAAGCGCGTGCTGCATCTGTCGGCGACGGCGTTCGGCGGCGGGGTGTCGGAGATCCTCTACACGCTCGTTCCCTTGATGAAGGACGTGGGGCTCGACGTCGAGTGGCACGTGATCTACGGCCGCGAGGAGTTCTTCAACGCGACGAAGGTGATGCACAACGCGCTGCAGGGAAACCCGCAGGACCTCACCGACGAGCAGTGGGACGCGTGGCGTCGCTACAACGAGATGAACGCGCGCGAGCTGTCGAGAGGCTGGGACGTCTGCATCGTCCACGATCCGCAGCCCGCCGCGATGCACTCGCTCGCGGCCGAGAAGGCCCGGCACTGGATCTGGCGCTGCCACATCGACCTCTCCACGCCGAACCCGGCGACGATCGAGCGCCTGCTGCCCTACATCAAGACGTATCCCGCCTCGGTCTTCCACATGCAGCAGTACGTGCCGGCCGGGATGGATGGGCAGATCAACATCGTGCCGCCGGCGATCGACCCGCTCGCACCGAAGAACATGGCCTTCTCGCCGGAGGACTCCGTCTACATCTGCGAGCAGTTCGGCATCGACGTCGACCGACCGCTGCTGTGCCAGGTCTCGCGCTTCGACCCGTGGAAGGACCCGCTCGGGGTAATCGACGCGTATCGGATCGTCAAGCAGCAGATGCCTGAGGTCCAGCTCGCGCTCGTCGGCTCGATGGCGACCGACGACCCCGAGGGCTGGGACTTCTTCAACGCGACGATCGCGCATGCGGACCGCGACCCGGACGTGCACATCCTCAACAACTTCAACAACGTCGGCGCGATCGAGGTCAACGCGTTCCAGTCGCACGCCGACGTGCTGATCCAGAAGTCCACGCGCGAGGGCTTCGGGCTCACCGTCTCGGAGGCGATCTGGAAGGCGCGCCCGTTCATCGGCGGCAACGTCGGCGGGATCCCGCTGCAGGTCGAGGACGGCGTCTCCGGCTTCCTCGTCGACAGCGTCGAGGCGTGCGCGCAGCGCGCGCTCGAGGTGCTCGGCGATCCCGCCCTCGGTCGGCGCCTGGGGCGCGCCGGCAAGGAGCACGTGCGCCGCCACTTCCTGATGCCGCGCCTGCTGCGCGATTGGCTGCGGATGATGACCGCGCTGGAGGGGCAGAGCTCCTGAACCCCGGCGTCGCTCCGCTCGTCCTCGTCTCCAACCGCGGCCCGGTCACGTTCGGGCCGGACGGCGAGGTGCGGCGCGGCACCGGCGGCCTCGTCACCGCGCTCACCGGCCTCGCATCGCACCGCGAGGCGGTCTGGATCGCCTCGGCGATGACGGACGAGGACGTCGCGCACTCGCGCGAGCACGAAGGGCGCCCGTTCGAGGTGGAGCTGCCCGACGGCGGCGCCTACAAGGTGCGGCTCGTCGCCTCCGACGCGGAGGCATACGACCGCTTCTACAACGTCTTCGCGAACCCGATGCTGTGGTTCATCCAGCACTACCTGTGGGATCTCTCGAACGCGCCGGACATCCGCCGCGAAGAGGTCGAGGCGTTCGAGTTCGGCTACAACGTCGTCAACGAGGACCTCGCGCGCGCCGTGCTCGACGAGATCGAGGGCGAGTCCGAGCCGGTGGTGATGGTCCACGACTACCACCTCTACACGCTGCCGGCGCTCGTGCGGAAGGTGCGGCCGGACGCCTTCCTGCACCACTTCATCCACATCCCGTGGACGCAGTCGGACGCCTGGCGCGTGCTGCCGAGCCAGATCCGCGAGGAGATCTACCGGGGGCTGCTCGCGAACGACATCATCGGCTTCCACACGCGCTCCTACCGGCGCAACTTCCTGCAGTGCTGCCGCGACCTGATGGACCTCGAGGTCGACTTCGAGCGCGGCGTCGTCTTCCACGAGGGCCGCGAGGTGTGGGTACGGGCCTATCCGCTGCCGATCGACGCCAAGGCGACGCGTGCGGTCGCGCGGCGCGAGCGCACGGCGGAGTTCGAGCGCGAGCTGCTGCGCCGTCGCCGCGACCATTTGATCCTGCGCGTCGACCGGGCCGATCTGTCGAAGAACGTGCTGCGCGGCTTCACCGCCTTCGACGTGTTCCTCACGCAGCACCCCGAGTTCGCGGAGAAGGTGACCTTCATCGCCCAGCTGATGCCGTCGCGAACCGACGTGCCGGAGTACGCCGAGTACCTCGAGCGAATCGAGGCGGTGGTGGCGGTCGTCAACCACCGCCACGGCACGCCCGACTGGATGCCGATCCACCTGAAGCTGCGCGACGACCTCGAGGAGGCGGTCGCCGCCTACAAGCACTACGACGTGCTGCTGGTGAACGCAATGTTCGACGGCATGAACCTCGTCGCGAAGGAGGGTCCGCTGGTGAACGAGCGCGCCGGCGTCTCGGTCCTGTCGGAGAACACCGGCGCGCACGAGGAGCTGGGCGAGTTCGCGCTGTCGGTCAACCCGTTCGACATCCAGGAGCTGGCCGACTCGATCCACGCGGCGCTGACGATGGATCGCGCCGAGCGCGAGCGGCGCATGTCGGGGCTCGAACGAATCGTGACCCAGCGCGATCCGGGCGACTGGATCGACGAGCAGCTCGCCGACATCCGCAAGAAGGGCGCGGTCCGCGGCTGAGGGGGTCGGCCGGCCGCCGCGCCTTTCGGCGCTACCGCGCCGGCACGACCATGCGGCCCTCGGCGACGGCCGCCGCCGCCAGCTCCCGGTCCCAGGTCGCGATCACAAGCTCGCCGGGAAGGTCGATCGCGAGTGCGGACGCGAGGTGCACGGCGTCGTACCCGCGCAGCGCGTGCCGCTCGGCGAGGTCCCCGGCGGAGCGGGCGAGCGGGTCGTCGATGGCGATGACGTCGAGGTCGGCGTACAGCGCATCGATCTCCTCGACGGTCGACGGGTACCTGCGGGTCCGGATGCGACCGGCGCGATGGATGGCCGCCGCGGCTGCACGTACCTCGGCGTAAATGAGCTGGGTAGAGGTTCGAACGTCTGCCTCTTCCCAAAGGTCGCGCGCCAGACCGCCGCCCGGCTCGCCGACGAGGAGCTTGATCAGCGCCGACGTGTCGAAGTAGACGGTCAGCCGCCGCGCCGCATCTGAATCACGATATCTGAGGCTGTCGGGCCCTCTCCCTCGAGCTCGATCGGCTCCGGCAGTCTTCGCCGCGGGCGCCTGCCCTCCCGGATCAAGCCCCGGGCGCGCAGGGTCGCGAGCGGGTCGGCGGAGGGCAACGGGGTCAGGCGCGCGACCGGCTTGCCGCGCATCGTCACGATCACCTCGGCGCCTTCTGCGACGTGCCTGACGTACCGGCTGAGCTGGTCGTGCAGCTCGCGTACGCCCACCTCTCGTCTCAGCTGCTCGCGATGTGGCGTCATCGGATCGATCGTAGACGCTACATCTGTGGTCGGCAAGGACGCTCATTCGAGCGCGAACTCCGGCGGGGCCGGCTCGCTCGCGCCACCGCTCAGCGCGCTCGTGCCGCTGCTGCCCACCGAGGGCTCCAGCGCCGTGGCGGGCGGGTCCTGACCACCGGCTTCGCCGGCGGTGCCGCTCCGGGTGCGCGCCCACCCACCTCCGGTGGGCGGACGTGCATCCTCACGGCCACCCGCCCGATCGGCGCGGCGGCGCTTCGTCTTCTGCACCACCGCTCCTCGACCGCCGCCCGCTCTCCCCCCCTCGATGCCTCTCGCCGGCGGCGACGCTTCGTCGGGGTTCGCCGGCTCCTCCGGGGCCACAGCGGGCAGGCTCGGAACCGACAGCCCGTCCGGTACGGCGGGCGCCGCGCCGTCGGAGGTGCGCAGCCACAGCAGCGCGAGGGCGATGGCGAGGAGGACGGCGAGAAGCGTGGCGGCGTCGCGGCCGCGAGGCGTGGAAGGCATAGGGCGTCGGAGGCGCCCGCGCGGCATGTTTCGCCCCCGTTGGTATAGTGCCCCGCCGCAGTTCAACCAGCCATGGCTCAGCTTCCGCCCATCTACGACCTCATGGTCCTGCTCTCCACCTCGGTGGAGGACGAGCGCCGCGCGAGAATCCTCGCCGACGTCGAGCAGGCGATCGCCGACAACGGCGGTGCGATCGAGCTCAAGCAGGAGTGGGGCGTGCGCAGACTCGCGTTCGAGATCGCGCACACCGGCGATGCCGAGTACCACCTGCTGCAGTTCAGCGGCCCCCCGGCGCTCGTCGAGACGCTGAGCTACAACCTGAAGATCACGGACGGCGTCCTGCGCCACCGGATCATCAAGGTCACGCCGGGCACGCCGCCGCCGCCCGAGCCGACCGCGCAGGAGCCCGTCGTGAGCGAGCCCGAGCCGGCCGCCGCGGGCGCCGAGGCGTAACGCTGCTCACGCAGTTTGACGCAGCGCTCGCGTCGCCACGCCACGTTTCCCCGCAGTTTCCGGCTATCACAGCGGTACACGAGCGATCGCTGCGTACACTCGTTCGCCGCTGAGCATCTGCCGCCGAAAGGAGCCACCCCCATGGCCGCAACGAACATCAACCGCGTCGTCATGACCGGGAACCTCACTCGCGATCCCGAGCTGCGCTCGCTGTCCAGCGGCATGTCCGTCTGCAGCCTGCGCATCGCCTGCAACACGCGGCGCAAGGGGGCTTCCGGCGAGTGGGAGGACAAGCCCAACTACTTCGACGTCACCGTCTGGGGCGCCCAAGGCGAGAACTGCGCGCGCTATCTGTCGAAGGGCCGTCCCGTGGCGATCGACGGTCGCCTGGAGTGGCGCGAGTACGAGAGAGACGGGCAGAAGCGCCAGGCAATCGATATCATCGCCGATTCCGTGCAGTTCCTCGGCGGGCGCGACGACGCCGGCGCCGGGAACGGGTTCTCCGGGCCTTCCGCAAGCGTAGCGGGAGGGGGGGACGTTCCGATCGACGATCGCGACTTCCAATCCGCCCCGGCAGCGCCCGTCTCGACCGCTGACGACGACATCCCGTTCTAGGCGCTGACAGACGACTTCGACGAGGTAGGCCGAGTGGCAAAGCAACGTAGGCGCCCGACGCGACGGCGCGACAAGAAGGGCGGTCCGGGCTCCGGCCGGCGCAAGCCGTGCCCGTACTGCAAGGACAAGATCGACCAGGTCGACTACAAGGACCTCTCCGCGCTCCGGCGCTTCATCTCGGAACGCGGCAAGATCCGCTCGCGTCGCATCACGGGCGCGTGCCGTCGGCACCAGAACCAGGTCGCAAGGGCGGTCAAGCGGGCGCGCGAGCTCGCGCTGCTGCCGTACGTCGCCGAGCCGGCGAACGAGCGCGCAGGCGGCGGGCGGCGCGATCGCGACCGCGATCGCGAGGACCGGTAGCCGCATGCCGCAGGCGATCCTCACGCAGGACGTCGAGCAGCTCGGCGAGAGAGGCACCGTCGTCGACGTCTCGGCCGGCTACCTGCGCAACTACCTGATCCCGCGCAAGCTCGCCCAGCCGGCGACGAAGGGCGCGCTCGAGGCCGCGCAGGAGCGCAGAGCCGCCGCCGAGCGCGCCGAGCGCGAGTCGAAGGCGAGGGCGCAGGAGAACGCGGCGCTGCTCGGCAAGACGGTGCTCACGATCGAGCAGCAGGCCGGCGACGACGGCCGCCTGTTCGGCTCCGTCACGGCGCAGGACATCGCCGATGCGATCCGCGAGGCGCGCGGCATCAAGGTCGACAAGCGCAAGGTCCACCTCGAGGACCCGATCCGCCACATCGGGACTCACATGGTCGTCGTCGAGATCGAGGACGGCGTCATGGCGACCGTCAAGACGATGGTCGTCGAGCAGAAGTAGCTCGCACCGCATCACTACCTCGTCTCGCGCGCCGCGGTCTCCGCGGCGCGTCGTCGTTAACGCGCTGCGCGCGCGGAATCGTCCGCAAAGAGCGGCCGCTTCGCCTCAGTCGACCCCGCCCGCGGGAGCGGGACCTAGACTCGTGCCGTTGACAGGTTGTCAACGGTCCAAATGGCCGCAATCGAGCAGCACAACCCCGCCCTCCTCCCGCCGCACAACCTCGAGGCCGAGCAGTCGGTGCTCGGGGCGATCCTGCTCGCCGACACGACGCTCTACGGGCTCGTCATCAACGAGGGGCTCAAGCCCGAGCAGTTCTACCGCGAGCAGCACGCGACGATCTACCGCGCGATGCTGCGGCTCTACGAGGAGAGCCGCGAGATCGACGTGCTCACCGTCACGGAGGAGCTCAAGCAGAGCGGTGAGCTCGAGCAGGTCGGCGGCCCGGCGATGGTCGACGCGCTCGCGGGCGCGGCTCCGGCCGCTGGCAACGTGCGCGAGTACGCGCGCATCGTGCAGAGCAACGCGCTGCTGCGGCGCCTGCTCGCCACAACGCAGCAGATCCAGGCGAACGTCTGGAACCACGAGGCGCCGGCGCGCGAGCTGGTCGAATGGGCCGAGCGCGACATCCTCGAGGTCGGGCACGACGACCGCCAGAAGGACTTCCGCGCCGTCGGCGAGGTGCTGCACGACGAGATGGACAAGCTCCATCGCCTCTCGCTCGAGCACACCGCGCTCACCGGCACGCCGTCGGGCTTCAAGGACCTCGACGAGATCACCGGCGGCTTCCAGCCCGGCAATCTGATCATTCTCGCCGCGCGCCCGTCGATGGGCAAGTCGGCGCTCGTGACGAACATCGCCGAGAACGCGGCGCTCGAGCACGGCAAGCCGGTCGCGCTGTTCAGCCTGGAGATGTCGGAGGCCGAGCTCGCACAGCGCTTCGTCGCCTCGCAGGCGCGCATCCGCGGCGAGGAGCTGCGCAAGGGGCGCGTCGCGGAGAACCGCTGGCCGAAGATCCTCGAAGCGTGCCAGCGGCTCTCGGACGCGCCGCTGTACGTCGACGACTCGTCCGACATCGGGATCCTCGAGCTGCGCGCGAAGGCGCGGCGCCTGCACCAGCAGAGCGAGAACGGGCTCGGCCTGATCATCCTCGACTACCTCCAGCTGATGCGCGCCGACAGCCGCATCGAGAACCGCGTCGAGGCGGTCGGCCAGATGAGCCGCGGCCTGAAGATCCTCGCGCGCGAGCTCGAGGTGCCCGTGATCGCGCTCTCACAGCTCTCGCGCGCCGTCGAGTCGCGCACCGACAAGAGACCGATCCTGTCCGACCTGCGCGAGTCCGGCAACATCGAGCAGGACGCCGACCTCGTGATGTTCATCTACCGCGACGAGTACTACGACAGAGAGTCCGAGCGCGAGGGCGAGGCCGACATCATCATCGCCAAGCACCGCAACGGCGCGCTGGGGGATGTGACGCTGACGTTCCAGAAGGAGTACCCCAAGTTCATGAACTTCGCTGGGGATCGGTTCGGGGCCTAGGCTCTGCGTCTCTGGCGTTGCCGGTACGCCTGGGGCGCGGACGTGCTCCCTCACGAGACCCTCTCGTGTGACGGTGCCGGCGCCGCTCCGTGTCTGTGGGTGCCGCGTTGGGGGTCTCGTGAGGGACACGCCGCGCCCGGCTACCCACGCCGCCCGGTCGCCAGGCGCCTGAGCCCCGGCCTCACTGGCGGGCTCGCCAGGGCGCCGGCGGTGTCGAGCCAAAGCCCACGCCGATGCCGCCTGCAGTTGACGGTGGAGGGCTCCGGCGCTGCGAATCAGCCGGGCGCGGAATGTCCTCCGCGAGACCCCCCACCGGCTTGCACGGCATGGCGCGGTGCCAGCACGGCCACACGAGAGGGTCTCGCGGGGGAGCATTCCGCGCCCCAGGCGTACCGCAACGACGACAGAGCAGCCCTACACTGTCCAACGCCATGCCAGGCATCGTGATCGTGGGCGCCCAGTGGGGGGACGAGGGCAAAGGCAAGATCACCGACCTGCTCGCCGAGCAGGCCGATGCCGTCGTGCGCTTCCAGGGCGGCAACAACGCCGGCCATACGATCGTCCGCAACGGCGAGACGTGGAAGCTGCACCTGATGCCGTCGGGGATCCTCTATCCCGGCAAGCTCTGCATCATCGGCAACGGCGTCGTGATCGACCCGAAGGTGCTGACCGACGAGCTCGACGAGCTGCGCGGGCGCGGCGTCGACACGAGCGGGCTGAAGATCTCCGCCAACGCGCACATGATCATGCCGTACCACCTGATGCTCGACGACGCCGGTGAGGCGAAGCTCGGCAAGCTGAAGATCGGCACGACGCGGCGCGGGATCGGTCCCTGCTACGCCGACAAGGCCTCGCGCATCGGCATCCGCGTGCAGGATCTGCTCGACGAGAAGATCCTCAAGCAGAAGATCGTCGCGGCGCTGGAGCCGAAGCGCCTCGCGCTGCGCCCGTTCGCGCGCGACCCGCGGCTCGACCTGCAGGCGATCACGGAGGAGTACCTCGCCTACGGCGCGCGGCTGACCGAGCACATCGCCGACACGACGCGGCTCGTGTGGGACAAGCTCGACGTCGAGGCGACCGTGATCTTCGAGGGCGCACAGGGCGCGCTGCTCGACATCGACCACGGCACGTATCCGTTCGTCACCTCCTCGAACCCGATCGCGGCGTCGGCCTGCATCGGCAGCGGCGTCGGTCCAAAGGACATCGACGAGGTGTGGGGGATCACGAAGGCCTACGGCACGCGCGTCGGCTCGGGACCGTTCCCGACGGAGCTGGACGGCGAACTGGGCGAGGAGCTGCGCCAGAGAGGCGGCGAGTTCGGCACCACGACCGGGCGCTCGCGCCGCGTCGGCTGGCTCGACCTCGTCGCGCTGCGCTACGCCGCGCGCATCAACTCGCTGACCGCGCTCGTCGTGACGAAGCTCGACGTGCTGACCGGGCTCGAGACGATCAAGGTCTGCACGCGCTACCGCGGGGAGGACGGCGCCGAGTTCGACCACTTCCCCTATCACCAGTCCGTCCTGCACCACACGGTCGGCGAGTACGTGGAGTTGCCCGGCTGGAGCGAGGACATCGGCGAGGCGCGCAGCGAGGACGAGCTGCCGCAGAACGCGCGCGACTACCTCGCGTTCGTCGAAGACTTCATCGGCGTGCCGGTCGTGATGGTCGGCGTCGGGCCGGGCCGCGAACAGACGGTGTGGACCGCGTCAGGCCGCGAGACCGTGCCGGGCAAGTCGGTCGCAGCGGCGTAGGCGATCACCCACGGGGCCTACGCCAGCCACGTGGCCGGCTCCGGCACCCCTAGCGCGTCAGCGCCAGCGCTCGATCAGCTGCTCGTCCGGGACCTCGCGCACCACGCGCGCGGGCACGCCCATCACGACGGCGCGGGCCGGCACGTCGCGCGTGACGACGGCGCCTGCGGCGACGAAGGCCTCCTCCCCCACCTCGACCCCGGGGGTGAGCACGGCACCGCCGCCGATGCGGCAGGCGCGGCGGAGCGTGGCGCCCGCCAATGATGCGCCACTCGCGATGCGACCCATCGCGTCGTCGTTCGTCGTCATCGCGCATGGCCCGAGGAACACGTCGTCCTCGACGAGCGAGAACGCGGTCAGGTAGACGCTCGTCTGGATTCTCACGCGCGCGCCGACGACGACGTCGTTGTCGACGGCCGATCCGCGGCCGACGACCGTCCGCTCGCCGATCCGCGCGCGCTCGCGCACGAACGCCTGGTCGCCGACGATCGCGCCCGCGCCGATCTCGGCGCCCGCGAACACGATCGCGCCGCAGCAGATCGTCGCGCCTTCACCGATCATGAGCGGCGCGACGTCGCCCGCCGCCGCCGAGCCGGGCGCGAGCCGCGGGCGTTTGCCGAGCACCGCACCGTCTTCGACCACCACGCCGTCCCCGATCTCCACCCCGTCGTGGACCACGACGTTGGCGCCGAAGACGACGTCCGAGCCGACGCGCGCGGACGGGGACAGGACGAGGCCAGGAGGGTCGGGCACGGCGGGAAGCCTACGCGCCGAGGGTGCCGGATGGCCGGCGGGGCGTGCGGCGGGTTCCGCCGGTAACCTGCTGCCCGTGCTGCGCGCAGCCACGCTCGGCCTGGGCATGATGGGCCGCCACCACGCCCGCATCCTGCAATCGCTTCCCGGCGTGGAGTTCGCGGGCGCGGTCGATCCCGCCGGCGACCGCAATGCCGCCGTGCGCGACCCTGCGCTCGTCTTCTCGACGCTCGACGAGCTGCTGGCTGCCGGTCCCCTCGACATGGCGGTCGTGGCACTGCCGACCGAGGAGCACCTGCCTGCGGCGCTGCGGCTCGCCGATGCGGGTGTGCACATGCTGATCGAGAAGCCGCTCGCCGCCTCGGTCGAGGAGGGCGAGCAGATCGTCGCCGCATGTGAGCGCGCCGGCGTGCGCGCCGCCGTCGGACACGTCGAACGCTTCAACCCGGCGCTGATCGCGCTGCGCGAGCGCGTGCTGGCGGGCCAGCTGGGCGACGTGTTCCTCGTCGCGACGGAGCGGATCGGACCCTTCCCCGAACGCGTGCGCGACGTCGGCGTCGTGAAGGACCTCGCGACGCACGACCTCGACATCGTCACGTGGGTCGCCGACGCGCCGATCGCCACGGTCGCCGCGCAGACGGCGCACCGCACCGGGCGGCCGCACGAGGACCTCGTGCTGGTGACGGGCCGACTCGCGTCTGACGTCCCGTTCAACTCGATCGTCGACTGGCTCACGCCGACGAAGACGCGCCGCACGCGCGTGCTCGGCGACCGCGGCATGCTCGTCGCGGAGACGGTGACGGCCGATCTGACCTTCTACGAGAACGGACAGGTCGCCTCGTCCTGGACGAGCGCGCAGGCGCTGCGCGGCGTCTCCGAGGGCGACGCGACGCGCTACGCGCTTGCCCGCGCGGAGCCGCTGCGCACCGAGCTGGAGGCGTTCCGGGACCTCGTGGCCGGCACGAGCAACGAATCGGGTGTCGTGACGCTCGCGCAGGGGTTCGCGGCGCTGCGGTCGGCAGAGGCGGTGCTGGAGAGCGCCGAGCGCGGTGAGACCGTGCGTCTGGCCGGCGAGGCCGCCGCGTCGTGAGAATCGTCGTCGTCGCGCTCGGCAAGATCGGCCTGCCGCTTGCCGCGCACGTCGCGCGCGCGGGCCACGCGGTCGTCGGCTGTGACGTCTCGGAGGAGGTGTGCGCGCTGGTGAATGCGGCGCGCGCGCCGTTCCCCGGCGAGGCCGGCTTGGAGGAGGCGTTGGCCGAGGTCGTCGGCGACGGGCGCCTGCGCGCGCAGACGGACACGGCAGCCGCCGTCGGGGAGGGCGCCGACCTCGTGATCGCGGTGCCGCCGCTCATGGTCGACGAGCGGGCACAGCCGGACTGGCGGATCCTCGACAGCGTCGTGTCCGACATCGCGCGCGGCCTGCGCCTCGCAGCGGACGCGGGGCACACCGGCACGGTCGTGTGCGTCGAGACGACGCTGCCGGTCGGCACGACGCGCACCCGCGTCGCGCCCGCGCTCGCGGCCGGCAGCGACCTGGAGCCAGAGCGCGACTTCTACGCCGCGTTCAGCCCGGAGCGCGTCTACAGCGGGCGCATCTTTGCGGACCTCCGCAGCTATCCGAAGCTGGTCGGCGGCTGCTCGGAAGCCGGTGAGGCGCGAGCCGTGGAGCTGTACGGACGGTTCATCGACGCGGAGGTCTGGCCGATGGGCTCCGCTGAGGCGGCCGAGCTGGCGAAGCTCGCCGAGACGACGTACCGCGACCTCAACATCGCGTTCGCGAACGAGCTGGCGCGGCACGCGGACGCGATCGGCGTCGACGTCGAGCGCGTGATCGACGCCTCCAACAGCCAGCCGTTCAGCCACATTCACCGGCCGGGCGTCGCGGTCGGCGGACACTGCATCCCCGTCTACCCGCACTTCTTCCTCGCTGGCGCGCCGCAGGCGCAGCTGCCGCGCGTGGCGCGCGACGTGAACGAGGCGATGCCCGAGTACGCGGTCGAGCTGCTGGAGGAGGCGCTCGGCGGGCTGGACGGCGCGCGCGTGCTTATCCTCGGCGTGGCGTATCGCGGCGGCGTCAAGGAGACCGCCTTCTCCGGCGCCTTCCCGCTGCGCGATGCGCTCGAAACGCGCGGCGCGACCGCCGTCGCCGCGGATCCGCTCTACGACGACGCGGAGCTGACGGCGCTCGGCTTCACACCGTGGGACGGCGGCGCGATCGACGGCGCGGTCCTCCAAGCCGACCACGCCGAGTACCGCGCGTTGACGCCTACGCAGTTGACCGGGGCGCGCGCGATCGTGGACGGCCGTGATGTGCTCGACCCCGCCCCGTTCGCGGAGGCGGGGGTCAGACTGCGGCGGATCGGTCGGCCATAGCCGCGATCGCGTCGGCCACCCGCTCACCGGCGCGACCGTCCCCGTAGAGCTGCGGGCGCTCGGCCGGCGGCTCGCGCTCGAGCGCTGCCAGCGCCGCCTCGGCGTCGAGGTCGACGAGCACGTTCCAGCCGGCGTCGACCGTCTCGACCCACTCGGTGCTCGGGCGCATCGTCACGCAGGGGACGCCGGCGAGATACGCCTCCTTCTGCACGCCGCCCGAGTCGGTCACGACTGCGCGCGCGTTGCACAGCAGCGCAGTGAACTCGAGGTAGCCGAGCGGCGGTGCCAGGCGCACGTGCGGCGCCTCCTTCAGCGCGACGAGCAGGCCCGACGCCTCCAGCCGCGCGTGCGTGCGCGGGTGCAGCGGCAGGACGACCGGCAGCGGCAGCGCCAGCAGCAGCTCGACGAGGCGCGCGAGGCGCGCCGGGTCGTCGACGTTGCCCGCGCGGTGGGCGGTCACGAGCAGGTAGGCGCCCGGCTCGACGTCGTAGGGGGCGAGCGACTCGGGACGGGTCCGCGCAGCCGGCTGCAGCAGCTGTGCCACGTCGACCATCACGTCGCCGACCAGCTCGACGGTCCCCGCGACCGACTCGCGCCGCAGGTTGTCGACGGCCGTCTGCGAGGAGCACAGCAGCAGCGTGCTGAGGTGGTCAGTGGCGACGCGGTTGACCTCCTCGGGCATCGTGCGGTCGAACGAGCGCATGCCGGCCTCCACGTGCGCGACGGGGATCCCCGCCTGCACGGCAGCAAGCGCACCCGCCAGCGTCGAGTTGGTGTCGCCGTAGACGAGCAGCGCGTCGGGTCGCACGTCGGCGAGCAGCGGCTCCAGCGCCTCCAGCATGCGCGCGGTCTGGGACGTGTTGGTGCCGCCGCCGATGCCGAGCAGATGCTCGGGCGGCGGCAGCTCGAGCTCGTCGAAGAAGACCTGCGAGAGCTCGGCGTCGTAGTGCTGGCCGGTGTGGACCGTGACCTCCTCGCCGAGTGCGCGCAGGCGCGAGGAGACGGCCGAGGCCTTGATGAACTGCGGGCGGTTCCCGATCACCGTGAGAACGCGCATCAGGCCGCGTCCAGCTCCGCGAGGATCCGCGCGTGCAGCCGCTCGGCGAGGTCGGCGGCGATCGGCCCGCCGGGAATCGCCCGCCCGTCGATGCTCGCGACCGGCTGCAGCTCGCGCGTGGTCGAGACGAGGAACGCCTCGTCGGCCGCGAGCAGCTCGTCGACGGTGCATGAGCGCTCCTCGGCGCCTGCCAGCTCGATCACGACCGCGCGGGTGATCGAGGCGAGGATGTGGTCGCTCAATGGCGGCGTGCGCACGATCCCGCCGGCGACCCAGAAGATCGACGACGTCGGCGCCTCCAGCACGCGTCCATGCGGCGTGACGAGCAGCGCCTCGTCGGCGCCCTGCTCCTGCGCGAGCCGGGTCGCGAGCATGTTGGCCGCGTAGGAGAGCGATTTGACCCCGTCCAGCAGGCGCACCGGCGCGTACGTGATGACGGCGAGCCGGATCGCCGTCGCATGCTCGGGCAGCGCCTCCGTCAGCAGCAGGCGGCGTCCGCCGCGGGTGACGACGATTCGCAGCGCCCCCGGGTCCGGTTCGCCGGCGGCGGCGTCCAAGAGGCGCACGACGTCCGCGCGCACCGCCCCGACGTCGAGCGGAAGCCGCAGGTTCGCGGCAGAGCGGTCGAGGCGCTGGAGGTGCTCCTCCAACGCGTACGGCCGGCCGCCGTAGAGCCGCATCACCTCGAACACGCCGTCGCCGCGCAGGAGGCCCTCATCCGTCGCGGGGATGAGCGCGTCCGCAGCCGGCATCACGGCGCCGTCGAGGCAGGCGAGGTGGGCGGTCGCCATCGGGCGCGAATGCTAGTGACCGCGCACCACGCGGTTGCGCTCGGCAGCGCAGAGCGGCAGACTGGCTGCATGGCCAAATCTCCTCGCATGCTCACCGGCAGAGTCGTCGCGATCACCGGCGGCGCCCGCGGCATCGGCCGCGCGACCGCGGCCGCCCTCATCCGCAAAGGCGCGAAAGTGGCGATCGGGGACATCGACGCGGAGCTCGCCGAGCGCACGGCGGCCGAGCTCGGCGGGACGACGGTCGCGCTGGAGCTCGACGTGACCGACCGCGCCTCGTTCGAGCGCTTCCTCGACGAGGCCGAGGCACGCCTCGGTCCGCTCGACGTGCTCGTCAACAACGCCGGGATCATGCAGCTGGGACCGTTCGCGGAGGAGAGCGACGAGGTCGCCGCCCGCCAGATCGACATCAACCTGCATGGCGTGATCTACGGCTCGAAGCTCGCGCTGCAGCGCTTTCTGCCGCGACGCAGCGGCCACCTCGTGAACATCGCCTCGACCGCCGGCAAGGCCGGCGTGCCGGGCGGGGCGACCTACTCCGCGACGAAGCACGCCGTCGTCGGCCTGACGGAGGCGATCCGGGGCGAGATTCGCGGCAGCGGCGTGGAGACGAGCGTCGTGATGCCGGTCCCGGTCAACACCGAGCTCGCCGCCGGCCTGGTGAGAGGGCGCGGCCTCACAGCCACCGTCGAGCCCGAGCAGGTGGCCGACGCGATCGTCGCGGCGCTCGAGCGCCCACATCACGACGTCTACGTGCCGAAGGCGATCGCCGCCGGGGTGCGCATGGGCGCCCTGCTGCCGCGACGGCTCGCCGAGGCGATCGGCCGCAGCGCGAAGACGGACCGCATCCTGGCGGAGGCCGACCTCGAGGCGCGCGCGGCGTACGAGCGGCGCGCGGCTGCGAGCGAGCCGAACCGCGAGCAGGTCGAGGCCGGCTGACGTCCGATAGTGGGCCGTGGAGGAATCGAACCTCCAACCTTGGGATTAAGAGTCCCCTGCTCTGCCAGTTGAGCTAACGGCCCGGGGAAGTCAGCCCTAGCGGGCAGACCGAGCTGGGATGGTAGCCGGTGCGGGGCGGATCTGTCAGTCCACGCCCTGCGTGTCGCCCTTGACCTTCGTCTGGGGCGCGGGGGTCGTGGACGAGCCGCCGCCGGCTTTGGCTGTCTGCAGGGCTGCCTGACTCTTGATCGCCGCGAGCTGCGTTCTGACCAGTCTCTGCTGGGCGGAAGGCGCCAGCTGGACCGCCCTCGCTGCAGCGAGGTCGCCCTTGCGCTCCTGGCCCGCGAGGTAGGCGTACTGCGCGAGCGCGCCGTAGGCGGACGCCGACGGCTGCGCCTCCGTGACGATCTCCATGGCGTTGGCCGCCTGGGCCGGATCGCCGAGCCCGGTTTCGTCGTAGACGTTCACCATCAGGCGCGCGAGCGTCGGATCCGGATGATCCTGCTCGAGCGTGAGATATCTCTGCCAGGCGGTCGCGGCGGTCCTCAGCTTTGCTCTGCCGTCCGTGGTGAAGGCCTGTCTCGTCGGGTCGTAGTTGTCGCCGAGCCCGGCCGTCTGGTACCGAGCGCGCGCGAGGTCGGCCCACGCTCTCGGATTCTGCGGATGCAGTCTGACCTCGCGGTTGGCTCTCTTCTCCGCGCTGCTGATCTGTGCGCTCGTGCTGGAGCCGTTGCCGGTGAAGATGTCGAGGAACCCGCCGCCGCCCGTGCCGGTGCCGATCCCGAACAGCAGCAGGCCGCCGCCCATCAGGATCGCCAGGCCGAGATAGATGACCTTGACGAAGGCTCTGCGGTTGCGGCTTTGCAGGTCAAACAGCATCGGTCAGGTTTCCTCGGTCCCCCCGCCGCCGGTCGGCGATCGTCAACAGCAGGATACTCAGGAGGTAGAGCAGGAGCAGCGGTACCATCAGGATCACGGTCGTGACCGGGTCGACGCCCGGCAGCACAGCGGCGATGACGGCGATCGCGACGATCGCGTAGCGCCAGCTCGACCGCAGCATGCGGGCGCTGACGATTCCCGCAGCGTTGAGGGCGAGCAGCCCCACCGGCAGCTGAAACACGAGCCCGGTCGACAGCAGCGCGAGGAACTCGAAGCGGTAGTACTCCTTCGCCTGGATCAGCACGTCGAAGTTCGTGTTGTTGAAGTTCTGCAGGAACGAGATCGCGGGCGGCAGCACGAGCCAATAGCCGAACGCGAGGCCGGCAAGGAACAGGAACGGGACCATCAGCATCATCGGGAGCGCGACGCGGCGCTCCCGCGGGCTGAACGCCGGCAGCACGAACGCGTACGCCTGGTAGAGCAGCACCGGCAGCGAGAACAGCAGTGCGAAGTAGGCGACGATCGTCAGCGTCACCGTGAACGGCTCGCCGACGCCGAGCGTGATCGGGACGCGTCTGGGCTGGGTCTTCGGCAGCGCCTGAGCGGCGGCGGCCGTCTGCTTGGCGGCCGCAGCAAGCGCGCGTCTCTGGACCGGCGTGAGGTTCTCGGCCCCGGCAAGCGCCCCGAACGCCGCTGCGCTGGCGGCGAAGCCTCTCTGCACGACCTGCTGCGCCGCGGCGGCCTGCGCGAGGCGCCCGTTGCCCTTGGCGTTCTGCGTGGTCGGCGTGCTGTCCTTGAGCGGCTTGTTCAGCACGTCGAGCAGCGCACCGTTCTGCCAGAAGCACAGGCCGAAGGCGACGGCGAGCACGGCCGCGCAGATGATCAGCCGCGTGCGCAGCTCGTCGAGGTGATCGACGATCGTCAGCCGATCGTCGTGCCCGATCGGCCTGAGTGCAGTCGCCATCGGTCCTGCCTGCGGTGACGTCAGGCGCGCTGCTCGGGGGCGGCCTCAGGCGCCCGCGCCGGCTGGTCGTCGTGCGCCTGCGACTGGTTGAGCACCGGACGGCCGGTGGCGTCGGTGTGGTCGCGCTGCTTGTCCTCGCCGGTGATCGACTCCTTGAACTCGCGCATCCCGGTGCCGAGCGACTTGCCGAGCGACGGCAGGCGCTTGGGCCCGAAGATCACGAGCAGCACGACGATGACGAGGATGATCTCCAGCGGACCGATGGAAGAGAACACGGGTGGGACCTCCGATGGGGTCTGCACAGCGTAGCGCCCGACGCTCAAGTTCCCGCGTGCGCACGCCGATCCTGTGGCCAGAGACGCCGATGCAGCATCCCGCCGAACAGACCGCGCCCCCGCTTCACATCTGCCGCGAATGCGCGTCGCCGCTCGTCGCGCCGGTCGCCTGGGAGCAGGCGGGCCCGCGCGAGTGGGCGGTCACGATCCAGTGCCCGAACTGCGAATGGTGGGACGCGGACGTGTTCGACGAAGAGACCGTCGAACGCTTCGACGAGGAGCTCGACCGCGGCACCGAGGCGCTCGTGCGCGATCTCTTGCGACTGATGCGCGCGAACATGGAAGACGACGTCGAGCGCTTCGTGAGCGCGCTCCGCGCCGACGCGATCCTGCCCGAAGACTTCTAGGCGTACCGTTCGACGACGCCTTCGGCGACGAGCTCGAGGGCGTGCTGCTGTGCCGGCGCCAGTTCGGGCAACCCGACGCGGGCCTGCTCGACGACGGCCAGCGCCCGTTGCCTCGCAAGCTCCAGCGCCCCGGTCGCTGCGATCTGCTCGCACACCGCCTCGGCCTGCTCAGGCGTGTCCAGCGCGGACAGGTCGAGCTGCGCGAGCAGCGGCTCGCGCTCGCGCGCCAGGATCAGCGGCAGCGTGACCGTCCCGTCGAGCAGGTCGGTGCCCCGCAGCTTGCCGGTGCGGCTGGCGGGACCAGAGACGTCGAGCACGTCGTCGAGCAGCTGGAACGCAAGCCCGATGCGACGACCGAACAGGGCGAGCGCATCGACGATCCGCTCCTCGAAGCCGCCGCCGAGGGCGCCCAGTCGGCAGGCCGCCTCGAACAGGCTGCCGGTCTTCAGCTCGCACCGGTACAGATAGCGCTCGAGTGGGACGCGGGCGTCCCACGCGTCCGCGCGCTGGATCAGCTCGCCCTGGGCGAGTGCCGAGGCCGCGGCCGACAAGGCGCGGACATCCTCCAGCTCGCCGCCTGCGGCCAGCTCCGCGAATGCTCGGGAGAACAGCAGGTCGCCCGTCGCGGTGGCTATCGTGCGGCCTGCCGCTGCGACCACCGTGGGCTTGCCGCGGCGCAGCGAGGCGGCGTCGAGCACGTCGTCGTGCACGAGGCTCGCGCTGTGGATCAGCTCGACTGCGACGGCAGCGCGCACGAGCCGCTCCTCGGCGGCGGCGTCTGCGACGTCTCCGGCGGCCAGGAAGACGAGCAGCGGCCGCAAGCGCTTGCCGCCGGCCGAGATCGTGGCGGTCGCATGGCGCGCGAGCGTCTGGCCGCCGGCGGCAGCCAGCGCCAGCAGCCGGTCCTCGGTGCGTCCCAGCAGCTGTGTGAGCTGGGGGCCGCCGGCACGCACGACCGCCTCGACGGTCGCGGCACCGGTGCTCAGTGCGTCCCGCTCGGCGGCGGTCACGCCACCTCGCCGACGTGGATCGCGATGATCCCCCCGGCGGTGAGCACGTAGCGGATCGAGCGGAGGCCGCATCGCTCCATGGTTGCAGCCAGCTCGTGAGGTCCGGGGAAGCGCTGTACGGACCGCGGCAGGTAGGTGAAGGCGTCGCCGTCGCCGGCGAGACGGCCCAGCAGCGGCACGATGCGATCGAACCAGACGGCGAAGAAGGTCGAGAGCGGCGGCCGCGTCGGCGTCGTCATCTCGAGGATGACGACCTTGCCGCCAGGTCGCACGACGCGTGCGAGCTCCGACAGCCCGCGGTCCAGGTCGGCGAAGTTGCGCACCCCGAAGCCGACCGTCGCGGCGGCGAATTCGTCGTCGCGGTAGGGAAGCTCCAACGCGTTCGCCCATTCGACGTGCACGGTCGGCACGTCGGCCGCCTTCTCGCGCGCAAGCTCCAGCATCTGCTCGGAGAAGTCGCAGGCGACGACCTCCCCGCCGGGCCCGACACGACGCGCCAGCTCGAGCGCCAGGTCGCCTGTGCCGCACGCGACGTCGAGCGCGCGCGCGCCGGGCTGAAGCTGCGCGAGGTCGGCCGCGCGCTCACGCCAGCGGTGGTGCATGCCCGCCGTCATGATGGAGTTCATGCGGTCGTAGACGCGCGCGATGCGGTCGAACATCGCGCGCACCTGCGGCTCCTCCAGCGTGCCGGTCGCCGGGGCGGGCGGGACCGGATTCGAGGTGCCGCCGTTCGCGGTCATGCGAGCGCCTCCGCGCGCGTTATCTGAGCTGGCCGAGGAAGGAGACCAGCGCCTGGAACTTCGCAGGCTGCTGCTCGGCGAGCGCCTGGAAGGACGGCATCGGCGCCGTCGGGTTGCGCAGCGTCTGGGCGATCGCCGACTCGGGCAGCACGCTGCCGATGTTCGTCAGGTGTGGGCCGGGTCCGTCGTTGCCGTTCTCGCCGATCTTGTGGCAGGCGAGGCAGCCGGACTGCGCGGCCACCAGCTTGCCTCTGTTCCACTCGCTCAGCGCCGCGCCCTTGAGACCGGACGGCGGCTGCATGTCGATCTCGTTCGGCGAGCCGGCGGCTGCGCCGAGGTACGTCAGGAAGGCCATCGCCGCGATCGTGAACAGACCCGCGGCGGTCGCGATCGGACGCCGCTCGGGACGCCGCTCCGGGCTGCGGTCGTAGAACGGCAGCAGGAACAGCAGGATCATGCAGATCGTCGGCACGCCGATCGTGGCGAGCGGGACGAACTGCGGCGGCTTGATCACGCGCAGCAGCTCGAAGAGGAAGAAGAAGTACCACTCCGGGCGCGGCACGTAGGTCGTCGTCGTCGGATCGGCCTTCGGGCCCATCTCGGCGCCGAGCACGATCGACATCGTGATGATGACGACGAGCACGATCACCGCCATCGCGGAGTCCTTCGCGACCGCGTACGGGAAGAACGGCTTCCCCTGCGACTTCAGGATCGCGTACTCGCGGAGGTACTGCTCCTTCTCGCGTTGATTCATGAGCGGATCAGACCTCGGACTCGGTGAGCTTCTCGTCCGGCGTCGCCTTGATCCACGGCGGAGCCGTCGTGCCGAGCTTGGCGACGAGGTACAGGTGGGCGCCGATCAGCGCGGCGATCAGCCCGGGCACGAGCATCATGTGGATCGCGTAGAAGCGCGACAGCGTGGTGGCGCCGAACTCGGGGCCGGCGCGCAGGAAGTCGGACAGGTACGGGCCGATCAGCGGGCCGGTGCCGTTGATGTTCACGCCGACGATCGTCGCCCAGTAGGAGCGCTGGTCGAACGGCAGCAGGTAGCCGGTGAACGACATCGTCATCGTGAGGATCAGCAGCACGACGCCGATCACCCAGTTCAGCTCGCGCGGGTACTTGTACGCGCCGAAGAAGAACGTGCGGCCCATGTGCAGGAACACGAGGATCACCATCACCGTCGAGCCCCACTTGTGCATCCCGCGCACGAACTCGCCCAGGAACGCCTCGTTGGTGACGTACCGGATCGACTCGTACGCACGCGTCGGCGACGGGTCGTAGTACATCGCGAGGAAGATCCCGGTCACCGCCTGCGACAGGAAGGCGAACATCGCCGCCGAGCCGAGCGTGTAGAACCAGTTCGTGCCCTTCGGGACCTTGCGGAAGAGCATCCAGCGCACGCCCCCGGACAGCGAGGTGCGCTCGTCGATCCAGTCGACGACGGTGATGCCGGCCTCGGCCGCCTGGTCGAGCGGACCGACTCTGCCGTTCCCCGTTCCTGGACGGGCGGGGCGCGGCTTGAGCGCGGGCGGGATCGGAGGAGCGGGCAGCTTCAGTCTGGGCATCGCTATCTCCCGGCCTTCTCCGGCGTCGAGAAGCGCGCCGGGTACATGTACTGGCCGATGCCGTCGAGCGGCTCGCCGGGGTCGCGGGGCGAGAAGCGCCGCAGCTCGCTGTTGACGCTGTAGCGCGGGCCGACGAAGACCTCGCCGTTCTCGACTCTCGTGTAGAAGCGGTCGAGCGGACGGACCGGTGGACCGCCCTCGCGCAGGCCGCGGAAGTCGTAGACGCCGCCGTGGCACGGGCAGATGAACTTTCCGGCCGCCTGCGTGAAGCGCACGGGGCAGCCGAGGTGGTTGCAGCGCGTGGAGATGACGATCGCGGCGGACTCGCCGCCCTCCTCCGTGTCGATCTCCGGGTTGCGCAGGCGGACGTAGACGCTCGTCTTCCCCGCCTCGCCGATGCCGGAGACGATCTGGATCACGCGCGGGACGTAGGTGTCCTTCGTGAAGTCGTCGAGCGGACCGACCGACTGCCACGGCATCTTCGTGCGCTCGAACACCGGCCCGAGCGCGAAGCCGAGCGCGGGAAGCGCGAACGCGCTGGCGGCAACCGCGCCGAGCGCATGGGTGCTGGCGCCCATGAAGCGACGGCGGGTGACCGTCTCACCCTCGAATGCGCCGGGGATGCCGCGGTCCGCCGTGTACGGAGAGCTCTTCTTGTATCTGTCGTCAGCCACGGTGCGTTTTTCTGCGGGGATCGGGCGGGACGGACTCGCCGGCCGCGGCCGGGAACCATAGCGCCAACGGTGTATGAAGCGTCGCACGGCCGCCCTAGTTCGTGTGTGCAATCGCACACATTCGCCTCCGCGGGGTGAGCGCGCGAAAGCGCGGTCAGCCGCGACGGCCGATGGCCCGCACCGCGCGCTCCCACGCAGCGACGGCCAGTGCGGGGTCGCCGTCCGCGTGCGCACGTGCGCAGTCGTGGATCAGCTCGGCAAGCGTCGCGACCGCATCGAGGTCGCCGAGCGCCGCAAGCTCGGCGAGTGCGAGCGCATACAGACGGTCGCCGCCCAGCAGCGCGAGGTCGGGTTCGCCGGAGCCGTCGACGACGGCTCCCTGCGCGTAATGGAGCAGATAGCCCTCGCGGACAGCAGCGAGCGTGAGCGCATACGGGCCGGGCGGGACCGGATCGAGCAGCGCTTCGTCCGCCGGCGGCGCCTCGCGCAGGGCACCGGCGAGCAGGCCGCCCTCCGCCTTCAAGACGTCGACAAGCTGGGCGGCGGCGCCGCTCATGGGCGGTCCTTGATCGCCGCGAACGCCTGCGTCGCGGCCTCGACGGTCCGCTCGATCGCTGTCTCGTCGTGCGCGAGCGACGGGAACCACGCCTCGAACTGCGAGGCCGACGGGTAGACGCCGCGCGCGAGCAACTCGCGACACCAGGCCGCGTAGGCGTCGCGGTCGCAGTCGGCCGCGTCGGCGTAGTCCTTGACGCGGTCGCGGCGGAAGAAGACGGTCAGGAGACCGGGCACGCTGACGACGTGCGCTCTGCCGAACCAGCCGCCCGCCCGGATCGCGTCGCGCAGGCCGTCGGCAAGCGTCTCGGTGGTTCTCGCGAGCGTCGCGTAGGCGGTCGCGTCGAGCAGCTTGAGCGTCGCGAGGCCGGCGGCTACGGCGAGCGGGTTCCCGCTCAGCGTGCCGGCTTGGTAGACATCGCCGGCCGGCGCGATCCGCTCCATCAGCTCGCGGCGCCCGCCATAGGCGGCGGCCGGCAACCCGCCGCCGATCACCTTGCCCATGATCGTCAGATCCGGGATCACCTCGGAGCGCTCCTGCGCTCCGCCGCGCGCCACGCGGAAGCCGCTGATCACCTCGTCGAAGATCAACAGCGCGCCGGTCGCATCGGCGCGCTCGCGCAGCAGCTCGAGGAAGCCCGGCTTCGGCGGGACGAGGCCCATGTTGGCCGGGTAGGGCTCCGCGACGATCGCGGCCAGCTCGTGCGCGCCGGTCGCCGTGATCAGCGCCTGCTCGTCGTTCCAGGGGACGACGATCGTCTGCTTCGCCGCCGCCGCAGGGACGCCGGGGCTGGCGGGGATCCCCTGCGTCGCCAAGCCGGATCCGGCATCCGCCAGCAGGCCGTCGACGTGGCCGTGGTAGGCGCCGCTGAACTTGAGGATCAGGTCCCGGCCGGTGGCAGCGCGCGCGAGCCGCAGCGCGCTCATCGACGCCTCCGTGCCGGAGGACGTCATCCGCACCATCTCGACCGAGGGCACGCGCTCGACGATCTCCGCCGCGATCTCGACCTCGCCGGGCGTCGGCGCGCCGTAGCTGGTGCCGCGCGCAGCAGCCTCCTGCACTGCCCGCACGATGTCCGGGTGCGCGTGCCCGTGGATCAGCGGGCCCCATGAGCAGACGTAGTCGAGGTAGCGGTTGCCGTCGACGTCGATCAGCTCGGCGCCCTCGCCGCATGCGATGAAGATGGGGTCGCGCCCGATCGAGCGCATCGCGCGCACCGGCGAGTTGACGCCGCCGGGCAGCAGCTCGACGGCGCGGGCGTACAGCTCGGCGGACTTCGGGTCGGCGAGCGGCGGCGCGGGCGGCGCGTCGTCAGACGCCCGCGTGCTCACGTTCCCACGCCTTGAACTCGTCCGTGAAGTACAGGAGGCGGATCTTCTTGAACTCGGTCGAGGAGTAGAGCGTCGCGCGCTCGGCGATCCCGTGCGTCTCGGCGATCGAGTCGAGGATCGCGTCGCACTCCTCCTTGCTGCGGCCGTGCGCCATCGTGAAGACGCTGTAGGGCCAGTCCTCGTACGTGGGGCGCTGGTAGCAGTGCGAGATGCCGCGCACGGCGGCCATCTGGCGGCCGACGTCGAGGATCTGGTCCTCGGGCACCTTCCAGACGCCCATGCCGTTGGCGGAGAAGCCGGCGCGGCGGTGGTAGAGGATCGCCGCGACGCGGCGCAGCAGGCCGCGCTCCTGCATGCCGGCGAGGTGGTCGAGGAATCTGTCCTGCGGGATCCCCAGCTCGGCCGCGGCCGGCGCGTAGGGCTCCGGCACGACCGGCATGTCCCCCTGCAGCGCGCGGATCACTGCGACGTCGAAGTCGTCGTACGGCTGCGGCTCCAGCTCGACCGGGTCGGCTGCGACGGCGGCTCTCGCGAGGTCCTCCGTCGAGCCCTCCATCTCCAGGTCCATGCGGATCTTGAACAGCTTGAGCGTCGGCAGCTGGCGGACCGACTCGGCGCCGGCCTCCTGCGCGAGGGCGTCGAGCGTGCCCTCGAGCCCCAGCTTCGAGTCGGGCTCGGTCGCGATCGTGAACCACAGGTTGAACTCGTGGTTGCGCAGGTAGTTGTGCGAGACGCCGGGGTGCCCGTTGATGACTCTTGCGGCGCGGTGCGGGTTCTCGGCGTCGACCTTCGCGGCGACGAGCATCGAGCTGTAGCCGAGCGCGCGCGTGTCGAAGATGGGCGTGACCTGGCGGATGATGCGCTGGTCGAGCAGATGCTGGACGCGCGCCATGGCGGCGTCCTCGTCGATGCCGGCCAGCTCGGCGACGCGCTTGTACGGGCGCGGCTCGATCGGGAACTTGCCCTGCATCAGGTTGAGGAGCTTCTTGTCCAGCTCCTCCAGCGGGATCGCGGCGCCGTGCTTGCGGCTGCGCAGCTTCGGCGTGGCCGTGGAGGGGTCGGTCAGTCCATCTCTGACAGCCATCTGGCGGCGTCCTTCGCGTGGTAGGTGATGACGGCGTCGGCGCCGGCGCGGCGGATCGACGTGAGCACCTCGAGCACGGTCGCCCGCTCGTCGAGGGCGCCGGCCGCGGCAGCCGCCTTCACCATCGCATACTCGCCGCCGACGTTGTACGCCACCAGCGGCATGCCGGTCGCGTCCTTGACGCGGCGGATCACGTCGAGATAGGGCAGCGCGGGCTTGACCATCACGAGGTCCGCCCCCTCCTCGACGTCCTGGAGCACCTCGCGGACCGCCTCGTCGCCGTTGGCCGGATCCATCTGGTAGCCGCGCCGGTCGCCGGTCGCCGGCGTCGAGTCGGCCGCCTCGCGGAACGGGCCGTAGAAGACGGACGCGAACTTGGCGGAGTAGGCCAGGATCGGAAGGTCGGCGAAGCCCTCGTCGTCGAGCGCAGCGCGGATCGCGCCGACGCGCCCGTCCATCATGTCGCTCGGGGCGATCAGGTCGGCGCCCGCGCGCGCGTGCGAGACGGCGGTGCGGGCGAGCAGCGGCAGGGTGGCGTCGTTGTCGACGGTGTCGCCGTGCAGGATCCCGCAGTGGCCGTGGGAGGTGTACTCGCACAGGCACAGGTCGGGGATCACGAGCAGCTCGGGCAGTTGGTCCTTGATCGCGCGCGTGGCGAGCTGGATGACGCCCTCGTCGTCCCACGCGCCGGAGCCCTCCTCGTCCTTGTGCGCCGGGATGCCGAACAGCATCACGGCGGGGATCCCCAGCGCGGCGGCGCTTGCCGCCTCCTCGACGGCGTGCTCGATGCTGAGCCGCTCGACGCCGGGCATCGTCGAGATCGCCTCACGGCGATCGCTGCCGTGGGTGACGAACAGCGGCAGGATCAGGTCGCCGGCGTCGAGCCGCGTCTCACGGACGAGCCCGCGCAGCGCGCCGGTGCGGCGCAGCCGGCGCATGCGGGTGGCGGGGAAGGGCATGCGGGTTGGAGGATATCTGTCGTGTGATGGCGCGCCGCTCGGGCGTTTGCGCTGCCCCTGCGTGCGCCGTTAGGCCACGAGGGGGAGGGAAGCGGCTGTGGCGCCGGCGCGGCCGGTGCGGATCGGCGTGCACGGCGGACCACTGTCCCTTTGTGCACCGTATAGGGGCACAGACGGACAGTGGTCGGGAGCACTGCGTCTTTCGCCTCGCATAGCGAGGCCAAATCCGCAGTGGTCGCGTGAAGGCGCGCCGGGCGGGCGGCGCAATCGCTCCCTCCCCCTCGTGACCCAGCGGGCGCGGCCGCGCGGCGCCGAGACCGCCCGAGCGGAGCGGCAGCCCTCAGCCGAACCGCCGCCCCACCGCGAGCCGCGCCAACGCCGTATAGGCCACCGCAAGGGCGCAGAGGTGCAGCAGCGGTCCCGGCAGGCCCCCAACCCCGTTCAAAGCCGAGTCCAGCGCCTGCAGCGTGGCCTTGAACGGGAACAGCGCCGACACGAACCGCACGACGTCGTACAGCCCCGCCGACACCGCGCCGCTCGGCACCAGCGCGAGGAACGCGATCGGCAGCGACAGCAGGAACGCCAGCAGCGACGCCGCGCGCACCTCGCGCGCCAGCCCCCCGATCGCGACGCCCAGCGCGGCGAACGCGACCGCGCCGGCCGCCAGCGCCAGCAGCCACTGCGGGAAGCGTCCCCAGTCGAGCTCGATGAAGAAGCCGCCGAGCGCGAGCAGCATCACGAGCGTCACGGCGAACGCGCACAGCGCCGCAAGCGAGATCTTCTCCGCCAGCAGGCCGAGCCGCGTCACGAGCCCGCGCACAAGGCGCGAGAAGGCGTGCTCCTCGCGCTCCAGCGCAAGCAGCCCGGCCGCCAGCAGCACCGTCAGGAACATCAGCGAGACGGTCACCGAGATCGCCGCCGCGAACGTGTCGAGCGGCGTGCGTCTGCCGCCGACGATCGTCTGCCTGACCCTCACCGGCTGCCCGACCGATCTCAGCACCTCCCGCGAGCGGCCGAGGTTGTCGATCGCGATCTGCCCGAACTGGGCGACCTGGCCGAGCGACGCGCGCAGCGGCGATCTCGGCGGCAGCGCGGCGATCGCGCCGCTCGTGATCGCATGCGCGTTCCTCAGGCCGAGGATGTTGATGTCGCTCCCGAGCACGCTCAGCGTGCCGCCGTCGAGCAGCAGTCTCAGGTAGCCGGCGGTCGCTTCCTGGAAGCGACGGGAGAGCGCGACGTTCGCTTCCGCCATGCGGGCTCTGATGATCGATTCGACGAAGCGCTGCTTGACGGCGTCCTCGCCGTTGTAGAGCACGTCGATCGTCGGCTGCTCGGTGCCGGTCTCGAGCTTCTGCGTGATGTCCGCCGGCAGGATCAGCGCGCCGAGCACCTTGCCGTCGCGCACGAGCCGGCGCGCCTGCGCGCGGTTGCGCGCTCTGATCACGTTCACCGACTTGAGCAGTTCCGGCAGGTACTCCTCGGCGTTGAGTCTCGAGCCGGCGACGTCGAAGCTGCGGTGCTGCTTGGGGATCTCGTTCACGAGCGCGATCGTCGGCTTGCCCGGCCCCCTGGAGAGCGCGAAGCCGATCAGCAGCGCGATCGCGATCGGATAGATCACGAGCAGTGCCACCAGCAGCGGCGAGCGCCGCAGGATCGTCAGGTCCTTGAGCAGCAGCCAGCGCATCAGTGGCTCCTGCGGTGGTCTCGTGCGCCGGCCGGCGAGGTCCGGGCGGCGACTGGCAAGGACGCAGGATCGAAGGAATACCAGAGGTATTTCGAGATCCGAGGACGCCGCCAGGCGACGATCCGGGGCCGCCGGCCGGTGTGCGAGATCATCGCGGGGGCCACCATCAGTGGCCGCGCGTGCGCAGGAACTGGACGAACGCCGTCTCGAAGTCGTGCGGGCCCACGGCGGCGCCGCCGCCGAGCGCGCTCGGCTCGACCGCCGCCGCCAGCTCGGCGGCGCTGCCGGCGAACAGCAGCTCGCCGTCGGCCAGCACGAGCACGCGGTCGGCGTAGCGCTCGGCCTCCTGCACGTCGTGCGTGGAGAAGATCACTGCGGTTCCACGCGCCGCCTGCCCCCGCACGAACGTCCACAGGCGCGCGCGCTGTCGCGGATCGAGCGACGCGGAGGGCTCGTCGAGCAGCAGCACCGGCGGCTCGGCGAGCAACCCCACGGCGATGTTCACGCGCTGGCGGTTGCCGCCCGAGAGCGTGCCGAGCTCGTCGCCGGCGCGGTCGGCGAGACCGGTCTGCTCCAGCATCCGCGCGACGACGGCGTCGGGGTCGGGGACCTTCTCCAGGCGCGCGAACAGGCGCAGGTTCTCCGCCACCGACAGCTTCGAGTAGACGGCCGGCTGCTGCGGGACCCAACCGATCTCGCGCGCCGAGCGCGTGACCTCACCCGCATCGGGCTGCTGGATGCCGGCGAGGATCGACAGCAGCGTCGTCTTGCCGGCGCCGTTGGGCCCGATGATCGCGACCAGTTCGCCGGGGGCGGCCTCGAAGCCGACCTCGCGCAGCGCGACGCGCTCGCCATACCGCTTCGTCAAGCCGGTCGCGGCGAGGGCGGCCGGCGTCGCTCTCTGCGTCGCCACGGATGTGGGCACATGCCTAGCCTACGGAGGCGGCGCCTCCGGCGGGCCCGAAGGCGCGGACCCGGTCGGCCAGCGCTCCAGCACCACGTGGCGGCGCAGATAGACGACCGTCTCGCGCAGGATCGCCGCGACCGGCAGCGAGACGAACGCGCCGATGACGCCGTACAGCTGGCCGCCGAACAGCAGCGCGAAGATGATCAGCAGCGGGTTGATGCGCAGCGAGTGGCCGAACACCTGCGGCGCGACGACATGGCCCTCGAGCTGCTGGATCGCGAGGAACAGCAGCGCGACCCAGATCGCGCTGATCGGGTTGTCGAACAGCGCGACGAGGATCGGCGGGATCGCGCCGAGCACCGGCCCGATGTACGGGATCAGCTCCATCAGGCCGAAGAAGGCGCCGAAGAAGAGGGCGTAGCGCTGGCCGTCGGGGAAGATCCCGAGGACGCCGTAGATCCACAGCGCGAGCGCCGCGGTCGCGCCCATGATCAGGCTGAACAGCAGCTGGCCGCGCACGTAGTGGAAGACGGCGCGCTGCACGCGCAGCGGGAAGTCGTCGTCGGGCGTGCCGGCGCCGCGCGGCATGATCGAGCGCACGACGTTCCCGATCTCCCCGGCGTACACGAGCATGTAGATCGAGATCACGAGGATCAGGATCAGCGCGAACGACGCCTCGACCAGGCGCTGCAGCACGTCGCGCGAGAACGAGACGACGTTGCCGGAGCCGCGCAGGACCTTTCTCTCCAGCGTCTGCAGCGCGGTCTCGCCCTGGTTCTTGATGTGGATGTCGATGCCCTTGTCGTCGAGCCACTGCTGGAGGTCGTCAAGCGACTCGGTCGCGTCGTCGACGAGCTTGGGCACGTCCTGCTGGAAGTTCTGCACCTGATTGCTGACGGGGTTCGCCAGCAGGCCGGCGACGCCGACGAGCGCGGCGAGCAATCCGATATACACCGCGAAGACCGCGACGCCGTGCTTGAAGCCGCGGCGCTCGAGCAGCTTCACGAGCGGATTGAGGATCAGCGCGATGACGCCGGCGATCAGGAACACGAGCAGGACCGGCCCGGCGGCGCGCATGACCGCCCACGCCGCGAGCAGCGCAACCAGCAGCAGCACGAGCTGGACGCCGCGCGGGACGACGAACGGCGCCGGCTCGATCGGCGCGGGATCGTGCGGCTCGTCCTCTGCCATGAGCCAATCATCGTGAGCGCACCGGTCGCGATCCTGTTCGTCGGCGACGTCGTCGGCGCGACCGGTCGCCGCCTGCTGCTCGCGCTGCTGCCCGGACTCGTGGAGCAGCACGCGATCGACTTCGTCGTGGTCAACGGCGAGAACGCCGCCAACGGCGTCGGCATCACGCCGAAGATCGCGGACGCCTTCTTCGATGCCGGCGTCGACGTGATCACGCTCGGCAACCACACCTACCGCCAGCGGGAGATCTACGGCTACCTCGACGCGCACGAGCGGATCCTGCGGCCGGCGAACTTCCTCAGAAGCCAGCCGGGCCACGGCTGGTGCGTCGTCGAGCGCGACGGCGTGCGGCTCGGGGTCGTGAACCTGTCCGGCAACCTCTACATGAAGGCCGGCCACCCGGCGTTCCCGCACGCCGACGCGGCGCTGCACGCGCTGCGCGGCACGGTCGACCACGTCGTCGTCGACATGCACGCCGAGGCGACGAGCGAGAAGGTCGCGATGGGCTGGCACCTCGACGGGCGCGCGACCGCGGTCGTGGGGACGCACACGCACGTGCCGACAGCCGACGCGCGCGTGCTGCCGAACGGCACCGCCTACATCACCGACGTCGGCATGACGGGCGCGCGCGGCGGCGTGATCGGCGTCAAGCGCGAGCAGGCGCTTGAAGCGCTTGTGACGCAGATGCCGGTGAAGTTCGAGCCGTCCGAGCTCGACCCGTGGCTGCACGCGGTCGTGATCCGCGCTGGATCAGACCCGCTGCGCGCCGACGGGATCGAGCAGCTGCTCGTCCCCGCCCCGCCCGGCTTCCGCTGAGGCGACGGCGTCGGCGGCGACGGCGCCCGCTTGCGCCTCCGGATCGCCGAGACGCCCGAGCAGCGCCACGAGCACGAGCGGGACGAACCACACGACGTAGAGGAAGAACCAGTAGTCGAGCCCGAGCTGGAGCGCGATCAGCACAGCCGCGCCGCAGGCCGCCATCTGCGTCAGCGTCGGGCGCCGCGGCCACACGCCGACGAACAGCGCCAGCGCGACGGCGCCCACCTGCACCGCGAGCTGGACCGTGTCGAGCCCGCTCCACAGCCCCCAGATCGAGAACGGCGATTCGCGGTCGTGCTGGAACGCGATCGTGTGGTCCCAGAAGGTGCGCAGATCATCGCCGAGCAGCACCGGCAGCATCGCGACCGCCGCGGTGGAGGCGAACGCGAGCGCGTAGGCGGTGAACGACACCGGTCCCGCGCGCAGCCAGCCGGGGCGCGCGTCGCGTGGGGTGCGCGCGAACAGCGGCGCGAGCGCGAGCGGCGCGAACTTCGTCAGGCCGGCGAGCGCCGCGCTCGCCCCACGCAAGAACGGCCTGCCGGCAAGCAGCAGCGTGACGACGAGCAGCAGCGCGACGAGCGCGTCGTTCGAGTTCGTCGAGGAGGCGTAGAGCGTGAACGGATAGGCGGCCCAGGCGTAGGCGAGCACGATCCCGAGCGAGGGCCCGCGGATGCGCCGCCCGAGCAGGAACAGCATCAGCATCGTCAGCAGGTCGAAGACGATCGCCGCCGCGTGCGCGGCCGGCAGGTCGTCCCATCTCCCGCTCCACGGCCAGATCCGCTCGAACGGCACGTACGTGTAGTAGTTGACCGGACCGTAGGTGTCGCCGGAGGCGTCGTTGGTCGGCCAGTCTCTGGCGTACAGGGGTTGGCCGTGCACGAGCCGGTGGGCGCCGACCACGCCCGAGTAGCCGACGTCGATCACGTTCGAGTTCGTGACGTTGAGGCCGACGCGGAAGCCGATCAGGAACACGAGCCCGACCGCGAGCCACGAGACCGGTACGAGCAGGCGCAGCGGTTGGGCTCGTCCGCCGCGCCGTGCCACCAGCAGCATGCGGACGAGCAGGTAGCCGAGCAGCGGATAGATCAACGGCGTCGAGAGCCCGATCCGCGCCGCGTTGAAGAACGCCAGCGGGACGGAGAAGCCGAGCAGCACGAGCAGGTCGAGGTGCAGCCACGACAGGCGGCGCGCGCCGCGCCGGAACGGGTTCGGCAGGAACGGCGCCAGGAACAGCAGGCACATCGGGATCCACACGTACCAGGCGTTCACGCGCCGCCCGAACGCGCCGTCGTAGCCGCGCGCCATCGTCCACGGCACCTGGTAGCCGGTCCAGGCTTCGAGCACCGCGCCGCTCGCATCGTCGATCGTCACCTGACCGATCTCGTGCCGGTCTCTCGCCGTGAAGATCGACACCTGCCACTGAGCCGCGCCCTTCGTGTACGCGGTCGGATAGGAGCCCGGATGCTGGCGTCTGATGCGCGCGATCTTCGGCACGCGCTCGCTGATCGCGATCGCCCGCTTCGACGTGAGGCGGTGGCCGGGCGGCGGGATCGACGGGCTCGGCGGGGTCTGGAGCGCGTTCGGGTCGGTGGCCGTGGTCGCGCTCGTCCCGCTCGCGGCCTGACTGCGCACCGGCGAGCCGGCAGAGGGCGCGACCGTGGGAGCAGGCAGCCGGGCGGCCCCGGCGCTGCTCGCGCAGAGCGCCGCGAGCAGCAGCACCGCCGCGGCGATCCGCGCCGCGGCGCGCGTCATTCGCCGAAGCTCCAGAGCTTCTGGGCGAGGAACGACAGCGGCGTCGCCGCGACGATCGCGACCGCCTGGGCGAGCACCTTCGGCAGGTCCCCCGCGTCTGCGAGCAGCCGGTACACGCCGTAGCTGAAGCCGAACGCCACCAGGCTGACGATCAGGAAGCGCGCGGCCTGGAAGCCCGCGTGGCCGTCGCGCGCGTCTTCGAACGTCCAGCGCCGGTTCCACCAGAAGTTGTTCGCAACGGAGATCAGGAAGGCGGGGAAGGGCGCGACGCGGTAGTCGATCCCGAGCAGGTGCACTGCGGCCGCGAACACGGCCAGGTTCACGACATAGCCGCTCGCGCCCACGGCCGCGAAGCGCACGAGCTGGAGCCAGTTGGCCGGATGCCGCAAGCCGTGCCGCACGCGATGGTGCAGCGGCAGCGCGACGGCAGATGCCTCGTCCCGCATGTGGACAGGGTAACTGGCGGTGTGACGTCGCCCGCAGGTCGCCGCTTGCGGTGACCGGAGGGGCGAAAGCCGGTCGCAGGTCGCCGCTCGCGGTGACCCGGGGGCGAAAGCCGATCGCTCAGCCGTCGAGCCCGAAGTGCTCGGTCACGAGCGGGAGCATGTCCTGCAGCGCCCACTGCCGGTGCGCGGCGCGCGTCGGGTGTGCGTCGAGCCCGCACCACAGCAGCGCGCCGAGCGAGTCGCTCTTGTGCAGCGACCCGTGGCTGCCGCCGCCGAGGTGGTCGGCGCCGCCCCAGTCGACGAACTCGAAGCCGGGCGCGGCGCTCAGCAGCACATCGCCCGCGGTCGGGCAGGTCAGCGCCGCCCAGACACGGCCAAGTGCGTCCGGGTAGTCCGGCGTCAGCAGGCGGCCGTCCTCGACGTACCCGTTCAACGTCTCCAAGCGACCGTCCAGGCTCCAGCGCCGCCCGCGCAGGTCGACGAGGTCCCCGCCGGGCGCGAAGCGCAGCTCGCCGCGCTCGCTCACGATCGACCCTTCGCGCGGGGCGGTCCTGCGCATGACGAGGTCGACGCCGGGGATCGTGCCGGCCTCGCGCGCGGCGCGGGCGGTCAGCTTCGCGCGCTGCTCGTCGTCGAGCACGTAGATCATCGCGGAGCGCTGCGCGAGGCCGAGCGCGATCTGTCCGCCGCTGTCGCCCGCGAGCGCCTCGGCGGGATCGTCGTCGCGCGCGGCGCGCTCGCGACGCGCTCGCGAGCCGTTCGGCCGCGGCTGCGCGACGTCCCACTCCTCGAGCGCGCCCAGGAGGTCGATGCGCCGCTCGACGGCGGCGTGCGAGTGGTCTGCCAGCACGATCATCGCGTGCTCTTCCAGGAAGCGCTCGAGCCCGCCGCCGGCGTGCACCAGCCGCTCGAGCTGGCGGTCGGCGTTCGCGATCGAGGCGACCTGCGCGTGCGGCCCGTTGCGGTGCGAGAAGGCGTCGTTGTCGGGCAGCGAGAACAGCAGGAAGTCGAACAGATCGTGCTCGACGAGGTGCGCGCCGACGCAGCCGGAGTGCTGGTCGCGCTGGCCCGGCATCCCCAGCTGGCCGCGGCAGCCCGTGCGCCGGCTCGCGAACAGGTCCGCGTAGAAGAGCTCGCGCGGGCCCATCACCGACTCGCGGAAGACCGCCCCGGCGATGCGCGCGAGCGCCGTCTCGCCGGCGAGCTGGTGGCGGTGGCGGCCGCGGTAGATCAGGTACGTCGTGCCGGCGGTGCGCAGGCCGGCGTCGTCGAGCCGCTCGAACACCGTCGGGACCTCGGGCGCGAGGTGGCGGCCGTTCATGTTGTAGACGGTGTCCGTGAGCGAGCGCAGCACGCCGGCGCGGCGGCTCGCGCCGAAGCTGGAGCCGTACTCGACGTAGCGCTGCTCGTCGCGGTCGTACCAGTTCATCGACGGGATCCGGTGCCTGTCGGGGCCGGTCCCGGTCGCGATCGAGGCCGCGCAGACGGGCGTCACCGACGGGAACGCGGCGACGCAGTCGTCGACGTAGGCGCCGCGCTCCATGATCGCCTGCAGGATCGGCGCGCGACCCTGCTGGACAGCGCGCTCCAGCATCGCCGGCTTGAGCCCGTCGATGACCGTGAGGACGAGCTTGCGCGGCGTGCCGTCGCTCACCGCAATATGCGCAGGCCCGCGTACTTCTGCCCGGCGCGGCGGCGCTGCTGGAGCAGCAGCCACAGCAGGAACGCGAATGCGAGCAGCGAGACCGGCGGTGCGAGCACCGACAGGCCGGCGAGCACGAGCCCGACGACCTCGGCGTAGATCGGCAGCGTCGCGGCCGCTTCGCGGTCGAGCCGTCTGCGCGTCGAGGAGAAGAAGCCGCGTGCGGCCGCCTCCGCGATCGCCGCGCAGGCGATGCCGGCGGCGAGGCCGATCCCGAACGAGTAGTGGTCGTCGGCGAGTGCGCCGCCGAACAGCAGCGCACCCAGCGCGAGGCCGATGCCGGCGACCGCGGCGCCGAACGGCCCGCTCGAGACGTCCTCGGGCGGATGGCGCCGCTCCATCGCGACCAGCACGATCACGCCGATCAGCAGCGCCAGCAGGAAGATCGGCTTCTCCATGAACGCAGCGTCGGTGTGCTCGAAGTCGATCCCGGCATCGCTGCGCGCCAGCGCGCAGGTCAGCAGCGCGGGCAGGAACGGGCGCAGCCCGACGGCCAGCGCGAGGCCGATTCCGGTGCAGATGGCGAGGAAGAGCGTCATGTCGTGCGGTAGCTTGGCTGCATGACGATAGCCGAGCGCGACAGGCTTCCGGGCCGACGTGACGAACATCGGGGCATGGCCAACCGCCGCGAGTCGCCGCGATGACGGACCGTAGACCGGTGCGCTCGACGGCGCACGACCTCGCGCGCTACGCCGGCCTGTTCGCGCAGCGCACGAAGGTCATGAAGTCCTCCGCGATGCGCGATCTGATGGCGCTCACCGAGCGTGCCGAGGTGATCTCGCTCGCCGGCGGGATGCCGGACACGTCGAGCTTCCCTGCTGACACGTACGCCGCGCTGATGCAGCGGGTGGCGGACGAGGCGTGCGCGAGAGCGCTGCAGTACGGGCCGACGGAGGGCTTCGCAGCGGCTGCGCGCTGCATCGCCGAGGTGATGGCTGAGGAGGGCATGACGGTCGACGAAGGCGAGCTGCTCGTCACGACCGGCGGCCAGCAGGTGATCGATCTCGTCTGCAAGACCCTCATCGACCCCGGCGACGTGATCGTCGCCGAGGCACCGACGTATCCGGGCGCGGTGCCGACGTTCTGCTCCTACCAGGCGGACGTCGTGCAGATCGAGATGGACGAGGACGGGATGCGGATCGACGAGCTCGAGCAGACGCTCGAGCGCCTCGAGCGCGAGGGCCGTCGTCCGAAGTTCATCTACACGATCCCGAACTTCCAGAACCCGGGCGGCGTGACGATGTCGCTGCCGCGGCGTCAGCGGCTCGTGCAGGTCGCGCACGAGCGCGAGCTGCTGGTGCTGGAGGACAACCCGTACGGCCTGCTGCGCTACGAGGGCGAGCCACTCCCGACGCTGTACTCGATGGACGGCGGCGAGTTCGTGATCTACCTCGGCACCTTCTCGAAGATCCTCTCCCCCGGCATCCGGCTGGGATGGGCCGCGGCGCCGCGGCCGGTCCTGCAGAAGATGAACCTCGGCAAGCAGGCGGCGGACCTGTGCAGCTCGTCGATGACGCAGCTGTTCGTGGCGGAGTACTTCGCCTCCGGCGACTGGCGGGAATATGTCAACTCGCTGGTGGGGATCTACCGCGGACGACGCGACGCGATGCTGGAGGCGCTGCAAACGCACTTCCCGCGCGAGGCGGCATGGACCCAACCGGAAGGTGGGTTGTTCATCTGGGCGACGCTGCCCGACTACATCGACACGACCGACCTGCTGGCACGGGCGCTGGACGAGAACGTCGCGTTCGTGCCGGGGCGCGCGGCCTACCTCGACGGCCGCGGCGGCTCCTCGATGCGGCTCAACTTCTCCGGCTCCGACGAGACGGCGATCCGCGAGGGCGTGCGGCGGATCGGCAAGGTCGTCGGCGAGCAGGTCGCGCTCTACGGCACGCTCACCGGGGCGGCTCCCGCAGCTCCGCCCGTCGTCGACGAGCGCGAGGCTGGTCAGGTCGCCGAGCAGCTGGCGGACGTGCTGGAGCTGCCGCGGCGCGCGACCGATCGCCGGCGCGGGCGCGCAGAATCCGACCGGTGAGTCGGTGGCGATGAGCACGGTCGCGATCCTCCAGGGCGGCCGCTCGCTGGAGCGGCAGGTGTCGTTGAAGAGCGGCGCGCGCGTCGAGGATGCGCTGCAGCGGCTCGGGCACACGGCGGTCGCGATCGACGTCGACTCGGACCTGGTCACGCGCCTGACCGACGCGAAGCCGGACGCCGTATTCGTCGCACTGCACGGGCGCGACGGCGAGGACGGGACGATCCAGGAGCTGCTCGAGGTGCTCGGTCTGCCCTACACCGGCTCGCGCGTGGCGGCCTGCATCCGCTGTTGGGACAAGGTGCTGACGAAGCACCTGCTGCGCGACCACGGGATCCCCACGCCCGACTTCCACGCCTTCAGCGAGACCGCGTTCCGCGAGCTGGGCGCAGCGCAGGCGCTCCCGGCGATCGAGGATCAGCTCGACTTCCCGCTCGTGGTCAAGCCGGCGGCGCAGGGCTCGGCGCTCGGGATCAAGTTCGCGCGCGCCACGGCGGACGTGCCGGCGGCGATCGTGTCGGCCTTCTCCTACGACCGCAAGGTGCTGCTCGAGCGCTACGTGCCGGGGCGAGACCTGGCGGTATCGATCGTCGAGCAGGAGGACGGCGCGCCGCTCGCACTGCCGATCGTCGAGGCGGTGCCGGAGGGACGCGACTTCTACGACTTCGAGGCGCGGTATGAGATCGGCCGCACGCGCTTCGTCTGCCCGGCGGAGCTCCCGGACGGCGTGGCCGAGCGCACGCAGGAGCTGGCCGTCGAGGCGTACCGCGCCTTGGGGTGCGCCGGCTTCGCGCGGGTCGACCTGATGCTGCGCGAGGACGGCGAGCTGTTCGTGCTGGAGGCCAACAGCGTGCCCGGCCTCACCGAGACGAGCCTGCTGCCGCAGGCGGCCGATGCGGCGGGGATCGGGTTCGACCAACTGGTGGAACGGATCTTGGCGATCGCGCTGAGCCGCGAGCCTGTGCGCCGCTGATCGAGCGGGTGGCCGTGGGACGCACCTGCGCCGGCCGAAGGCCGGTGTGCGCGCGCCCGGAGGGGTCAGGACCCGCCCGCCAACCGCCTATGAGTCGCCGGCGAAGTCCTCCGGCGTCACCTGGTCGAGGAAGTCCTTGAACTTCTCGACGACCTCCTCCGTGTCCTCGACCTCGTGTTCGAACTCGATCGCGGACTCGGCGATGACCTCCTCCGCGGCGAAGATCGGCGCGCCGGCGCGAACGGCGAGCGCGAGCGCATCGGACGGCCGCGAGTCGATCTCCAGCTCTCTGCCGTTGACGGCGAGCGTGATCGAGGCGTAGAAGGTGTTCTCCCTCAGCTCGGTCACCGCGACGCGCGTGCAGGAGACGTCGAGCTCGCCGAGCACTTCGCTGAGGAGGTCGTGCGTCATCGGCCGCGGCGTCGTGGCGCCTTGGAGCTTCATCAGGATCGCCGCGGCCTCCGGATGCCCGATCCAGATCGGCAGGAACTTGTTGCTGTCGACGGTCTTCAACAGGACGATCGGCTGCTTGCCGACCATGTCGAAGCTCACGCCGTAGATGACCATCTCCTGCACAAGCGACTCCTGGGCTGGCGGGCGAGGTCCAAGTATAGGCGGGGCCGTAACGCCGCCCGCGTGCCGAGAACAGCGGTGGGGAGTGCGCAGACCCGTCTGTTGGAACCGCCTGCAGAGCAGCTCGCGGTCGTTCGCGCCTGGGGGCAGATCTGCGGCGATCTACCACCTCTTTGTTGATTAGTCCCAAGCTAGCATGCTAGCGTCCCGGCCTGCTAGCAGATCGACCGGACACATGCCATGGCGCAGCGGCAGATCAACGTGCGACTTCCGATCGAGACCGTCGAGGTGCTCGAGACCGCGGCCTACCTGGAGGGCATGTCGTCCGTGCCGGAGCTCATCCGCACGATCGTCGATCTGGAGGCAGCCCGCCTGCGACGAGACCCGCATGTGCAGGAGGTGTTGCGCGCCCGCGCGGAGCGCGCTGCCATGCGCGAAGGCAAGCTCTCGTCGCTCGAGTCGTGGCGTCGCCAGGGTGAGACGTAATGCCGGAAGAGCCACGCTTTCCGACCGATGTGCTGGCCGCCTGGCTTGCAGGCGTCGCCGATCTCGCGGGCCTCGCATGGCTGTGGACGTCCTCGGCGCCGGGCTGGCTGAAGGGCATCGCGACCGGCGTCCTGGCACTCGGCCTGTGGACGATCGCTGTCTTCCACGCGGGCCGCAAGCGCGAGTGGGGAGCATGGCGCTCGCGCAGCGAGCGAGTCGAACCGATTCGCCCACCGCAGGCTGTCCTCGACGAGGAGGACGATGGAGCGAAGGAGCGCCGGTGGCGGCGAGGCTCACGCTGAGAGATGGGCGATCCTGGACTCGAACCAGGGACCTCTTCCTTATCAGAGAAGCGCTCTAACCGACTGAGCTAATCGCCCCGCGAGAGGCGATTCTAGCGGGATCGCGCGGGCGCGTCCGCGCGACGTGGCGCGTCAGTTAGGCGGGGGCACGAGCGCCGAGGCGCTCGGCCAGCTCGAGCGCCTCGTCGAGCGAGTCGAACGCGAGCTGGAGGCGGTAGCCGTCGCCTTGCGGCGCGACCTGGACCTGGGTGCCAAAGGCCGACTCGAACGCGTCGGAGAGGCGCTCGACGGCGGCTGCCTGGTCGGGATGCAGGCCGCGGCGGCGAGTCGGACGCGCGATCGGCCGCTCCTCGGCCGCACGCGCCCGGCGCTCCAGCTCGCGCACGGACCAGCCGTTCGCGACCGCGTCGCGCGCGAGCCGGCGGCGCGCGTCATGGTCCTTGGCCAGCAGCAGCGCGCGGCCGTGGCCCTCGCTCAGATCCCCGCGCCGGAGCAGTTCAAGCGCCTCATCTGGCAGGTCCAGCAGGCGGATCAGGTTCGAGACGGCGACGCGGCTGCGCCCGACGCGGCGGCCGACGTCCTCGCGCGTCAGGTTCAGCTCCTCGACGAGCGCGAGGCACGCACGCGCCTCCTCAAGCGGATTGAGGTCCTCGCGCGCCATGTTCTCGATCACGGCGAGCTCCAGCGAGGCCGCGTCGTCGTGGCGGCGCACGATCGCCGGGATCTGCGCCATCTGCGCCAGCTTGGCGGCGCGCCAGCGCCGCTCGCCGGCGATCAGCTCGTAGCGGCCGCCTGGCAGCGGACGCACGAGCACGGGCTGCAGCACGCCCCGTTCCTGCAGCGACGCGGCGAGCGCGGTCAGCGCCTCCTCGTCGAAGTGGCCGCGGGGCTGGTTCGGGTTGGGGGCGATCAGATCGACCGCGACCTGCCGCAGCTCCTCGGGCTCCTCCTTCGGCGAGGCGGCGAGGATCGCCGCGAGGCCCTTGCCCATGCCGCGTGTCTTGCCGTGTGGCTTCGGCAGCTCGTCGTTGCGCAGCTTCGCCCGCTGTGGCGGCTTGCGCGCCTTCTCAGCCACGCGCGGCCACCTCCCGCGCCAGCTCGAAGTAGGCATCGGACCCCGCGCAGTGGGGGTCGTGGTGGATCACCGGCTGGCCGAAGCTCGGCGCCTCCCCGATCCGCACGTTGCGGGGGATGACCGTGTCGAAGACAAGCTGCGGGAAGTGCGAGCGCACCTCCTGCTCGACGTCCTGCGCGAGGCGCGTGCGGCCATCGTGCATCGTCAGGACCATGCCGGCGATCGTCAGGCGTGGGTTCAGCTCGCGCTGGATCAGCGACAGCGTGTCGAGCAGGCCGGCGAGCCCCTCCAGCGCGAAGTACTCCGCCTGCACGGGCACGATCACCCGATCGGCCGCGACCAGCGCGTTGACGGTCAACGGGCCGAGCGAGGGCGGGCAGTCGAGGATCGTGAAGGCGAAGCGGTCACGCACATGGGCGAGCGCGTCGCGCAGGCGGTGCTCAGAGCCCTCGATGCGTGGCAGCTCGACGTTGGCACCCGCGAGATCGGGACTTGCCGGGACGATCGACAAGTGCGGGATCGAGGCCGGCCGGATCGCTTCCTCGAGGGTCGCGGTGCCGGACAGCACCTCATAGACGCTCGGCGTCGCGTCCTTCGGCAGGCCGAGGCCGACGGTCGCGTTGGCCTGCGCGTCCATGTCGATCAGCAGCACCTCGTACTCCGCCTCGGCGATGCAGGCGGCGAGGTTCACGGCCGTCGTCGTCTTGCCGACCCCGCCCTTCTGGTTCGCGATCGCGTACACGGTGCTCATGCGCGACCCACGGTAGCGACGAACACGGTCAGAGGGTCGCGCGGTTCATCGGTCTGAGCGGGCGTTTGCGCGCCATGCCGGGCCGGCGGGGGAAGCGCTCCGGCGTCGGCGCGACCTTTCGCAGCACGTGCAGATGGCGATGCTCGGCGCCCGGATATGGCCGGACGGGGCGGATCTCCTCGATCGCGAGGCCCAGCTGAACAGCCGCCGCGTCGGCGTCGCGCTCCTCCTGCGCATCGCGGCGGCCTTTCCAGGCGACCAGGACGCCTCGCTCGCGCAGCAGCGGAGCCGCGTACTCGGCGAGTACCGCGAGCGGCGCGAGCGCGCGAGCGGTTACGAGGTCGCGCGTTCCCATTCCGGCGCTCCATGCCTCCGCACGCTCCGCGACGACCTCCACGTCCGTCAGCCCGGCCGCCTCCGCCGCGGCGCGGATGAAGGCGCACTTGCGCTCGATGCTCTCCACCAGCGCGACGCGGGCATCGGGGAGTGCGACGGCCAGCGGCAGGCCGGGGAAGCCGGCGCCGGCGCCGAGGTCGGCGACCGTCGTGGCGGCGCGTACGACGGGAAGCTCAAGCGCGACGAGCGAATCGGCGAGATGCGTCCAAACCGCCTGCCCTGGCTCGCGGACGGTCGTCGGCGCGTGGGTATCCGCTGCGAGCGAATCGAGGAGCGACGCGAGTTGGGGGACCGCGCTGTCAGGCAGTCCGTGCCGCTCGGCGAGCGCCACCAGTTCCGCATGTGTTTTCACGTGAAACGCTCTCGCGACGATTTCACGTGAAACGCTCGACCGCGTGGCGCTACTGCTCGACCGGCGCGACCACGAGGTACCGATCCGGTTCGGTGCCCTCGCTGTACGTCTCGATGCCATCGCGATCCCGCAGGTACTCGTGCACGACACGGCGCTCCACGGCATTCATCGCGTCGAGCGCGACCGGCTCGCCGGTCCGCAACGCCTCCTCGACGGCCTCGTCGGCGTCCTGCTGGAGCAGCGCGGCGCGGCGCTCGCGGTAGCCGGCCGCGTCGACGGTCACGCGCTTGCGATCGTCATCGCCGCGGTAGGCGATCCGGTAGGCAAGATGCTGGATCGCGTCGATCGTCTGGCCATGACGGCCGATCAGCAGGCCGAGATCCTCGCCGTCGAGGTTCGCCTGGATGCCAGTGGCGTCCTCGGTCACCTCGATCTCCGCGTCGACGTCGACCGCGTCGACGATCTCCTCCAGCATGCGGCGCACGCGCGCCGCGGCCTCGCTGTCTCTGCGCGGGCTCATCGCCGCCGCCCCGTTCGCTTCTTCTTTCTGCGCGAGGGCGGGGGGCCGCCGGCTCTTGCCGACGCGCCGTTGTCACCGCTCTGCGCCTGCGGCTGCTTCTTCGGCGCCTCCTTCGCCTTGGCGGCACCGCCTCCGCCGGCGAGTGCTGCCGCGCCTGCGGGCGCGGGCGCGCCTGTGGGCGCGAGACGCGGCCGGCCGGGCAAGCCGACCGTTCGCCGCACGATCAACTGCTGCACGATCGTCCAGCAGTTCGTGGTGATCCAGTAGACGAGCAGGCCCGCCGGGAAGTTGATGATGAACGTGACGAAGACGATCGGCAGCCCCAGCATGATCATCCGCTGGTTTCTGTCCATCGAAGCGGAGCTCAGCAGGCCCGACGCCAGCTGGCTGGCGACGTAGAGCACGATCAGCACGACGAGCACAGCGCCTGTCGCCTTCGCGGTCAGGTCCGGGATGAACAGGAAGCTCGGGTCGGCGACGGTGATGTTGTGCGCCGCCGCATAGGCGGAGTCGCCGAACTGCGAGCAGCTCACGTGCGTGACGCTCGTATGGATCGACGCCGCGTAGCCGTCGATCCCCGGGCACATGTCCGCCTTCAGGTCCTTGCGCAGCATGTAGTACAGCGCGATGAAGAACGGCAGCTGGAACACCAGCGGCAGGCAGGAGGCCAGCGGATTGACTCTGTTCTCCCGGTAGAACTTCATCATCTCCTGCTGCTGACGCTGCTTGTCCTCCTTGTACTTCTGCTGGATCGCCTTGATCTCCGGCCCCAGCAGCTGAAGGCGCTGCATCGAGGTGACCTGCTTCAGCGTCAGCGGCAGCAGCACGAGCCGGACCGAGATCGTCAGCAGGATGATCGCGAGGCCCCAGCCGACGCCGACCGTGTCGTGGAAGAACAGGAGCACCTGCTCCAACACGTCGATCAGCGGCTGGAGCGGGTTGGCGAAGGGGATGAACATGGCTGGGATTCGCTTTGGGAGCGGCTCAGGCGCTCGGCGCGGTCGATCGACGGTGACGGAAGAGGCGCTGCTCGTGGACGGGGTCGTAGCCCCCGTGACTCCACGGATTGCAGCGCAGCAGCCGCCATCCCGCGAGGATCAGCCCGCGCAGTATGCCGTACTGCTGAACGGCCTGCGCGCCGTAGTGAGAGCAGCTCGGCTCGTACTTGCAGCGCGGCGGGAGCAGCGGCGAGACGACCCGCTGGTAGGCGCGGATCGGCGCGATGACCACAGCTCGCAGGCGGCTCATCTCGCGCGCTCGCCTTCCACGCGCGCGCGCAGCTGATCGATGAGCTCCGCGAGCGCGCTGCGGATCCCGTCAAGGCCGTCGCGCTCGGCGACGAGGCGGGCCTCCGTCCGGGCGACGATCACGACGTCGTGGCCAGCCGGAATCCGCTCCGCTTCGTGCTCGAAGGCCTCGCGCAACAGGCGCTTGACGTGATTGCGCTCGACGGCGCCTCCGACTCTGCGCGAGACGGAGAGCCCCAGGCGCGGCTCCTCGGCGGAGCCGGCGTCGGCGCGCGGGAAGCCATAGAGGACCAGGACGCGATTCGCGTGCGAGCGTCCCTGTCGAAAGACCCGGTCGAACTCGGCGCTGCGGGAGAGCCGCCCGCGCTTGCTTCGCCGGGCTGCGACGCCCGGGCGGCCGCTCATCAGACGGTGAGGCGCTTGCGGCCCTTGTCGCGGCGACGCTTGAGCGTCAGACGACCCGCGCGCGTCTGCATGCGGGCGCGGAACCCGTGCGTGCGTGCGCGCTTGCGCTTCTTAGGCTGGTAGGTGCGTTTCATGGGGACGGCCAGTATACGCAGCAGAGTGTTTGCCACGGTTCTGCACAGCTTGTTCACACGTCTTCGACAGATGTGCACGGGCCTCGCGCAGATCCTCGCGACCTTTTTCCCGCGATTTGCGCAGTCGCACCCGGACGGGCCGGCGGGGGTGCGGGGCACGTCCAGGCGGCGTTGGTATATTCGCCGCCCCCCGGGGCCGCAGGGCCCCTCCATCCCCCGCCACGCAACCCGACGAGGAGTCGGTCGACGACCCCTGTGCACTCTGCGCTCGAGCACACCTGGTCCCAGATCCAAGCCGAGCTGCGGCGCGCGGTCACCGACTCCACCTACCACCTCTGGCTCGCTCCGCTGAGAGCACGGGCGATCGACGGCGACCTGCTGCTCGTCGGCGCGCCGGAGGAGATCCGCACGTGGGTCGCCGACCGCTTCGCACGTGTTCTCCAGACGTGCACGGCAGAAGTCCTCGGCGAAGCGACGACCGTCTCGATCGTTCCGCTCGAGGCGCCGCTGTCGGCTCCGTACGGCGGCCCCGCGAGGCGCCCGGCGCACGCTGGTCGCACCGTCCCTGCGCCCGAGCCCGCCGGCCGCCCGTCTGACGTCTTCAATCCGAAGTACACGTTCGACCAGTTCGTGATCGGCGACGGGAATCGGCTCGCGCACGCGGCCGCACTGGCCGTCGCCGAGTTGCCCGGACAGGCCTACAACCCGCTGTTCCTCTATGGCCCACCGGGACTCGGCAAGACGCACCTGCTGCACGCGATCGCCAACTACGTGCGCGACTACGCGGACGGGGTCACGGTCCGTTACACGACGCTGGAGGCCTTCACCGACGAGTTCGTCGGCGCGCTCAAGTCGAGCTCCATCGAGGTCTTCAAGCGCCGCTATCGCGACACCGACATCCTGCTGATCGACGACGTCCAGTTCCTGGAGCGCAAAGCGAAGGTCGAGGAGGAGTTCTTCCACACCTTCAACGCGCTGTACGAGACCGGCAGCCAGCTCGTCGTCACCTGCGACCGCATGCCGCGCGACATGAACGCGCTGGCCGAACGACTCCGCGAGCGCTTCGAGTCCGGCCTCGTCGCCGACCTGCGTCCGCCCGACCTGGCGACGCGCATGACGATCCTGCGCAAGCGCGTGCAGTACGACGGGATCCAGCTCGACGACCCGGACGCGATCCTCCCGATCGCCGAGCGCGTGACGACGAATGTGCGCGCGCTGCAGGGCGCGCTGATCCGCGTGGTGGCCTTCCACTCACTCACCGGCCGTCCGATCGACCGCGCGCTCGTGACGCACGTGCTCGACGGCCTCTACCCCGATGGCGCGAGCACCCCCGGCGGCCGTGTGAACACGGTCGAGGAGATCCAGGCCGCCACCTGCGAGCGGCTCGGCATCTCGCCCGAGACGCTCACCTCGGCGGACCGCAGCGCCCGCGTCGCATGGGCGCGACAGGTCGCGATGTACCTCGCACGCGAGCTGACCGACGCGACGCTGCCGGCGATCGGCCGTGCGTTCGGCGGCCGCAACCACACGACGGTCCTCCACGCCTGCCGCCGCACGACCGAGCGGATCGCAAGAGACGCCGAGGCCCACGAGCTCGTGCGCAGCCTCACGGAACTGCTCCAGCGTCCCGATGTCGACCGCTCCGCCTGAGAGACTTCCTACGCTCGTGTCGACAGGCCCTGTGCGCACATCTCCCCCGTCACGACGGGCGTTCGCCGGGCTTGTGCACATCTCGACGGCCCCTATGACAATGACTCTCTCCCAGATGAGGTTCTCATCGTGAAGCTGTCCGCCGCGCGCGAAGAGCTGCTCGCCCAGCTCCAGACCGTCAGCCGCGTCGCCTCAACGCGCGGCGCGATCCAGGCGCTGTCCGGCGTTCAGATCCTCGCCGACAGCTCCGGCGTCGAGCTCCGCGCAACCGACATGGAGGTCGGCCTGCGCGTCCCTCTCCCCGCGCAGGTCGAGCGCGAGGGATCGGTCGTGCTGCCTGCTCGCCTGCTCGTGGACGTCGTCCGCTCGCTCTCGGGCCCGACCGTGGCGATCGAGCTGCGGTCCGCTGAGCAGGACGTGGAGCTCGTTGCCGGCAACGCGACGTTCCACATCCGCACGCTGCGCAGCGAGGACTTCCCGCCCTTCCCGGAGCCGGAGGAGAGCGGAGCCGTGCGCGTGCCGGCGCAAGCGTTCGTCGGGACCATCCTCAAGGTCGCCAACTCCGCCTCGCGCGACGAGACGCGCCCAGTCCTGACCGGGATCCTGGTCTCCGCGTCCGAGCGGGAGCTGCGGATGGTCGCGACCGACTCCTACCGCCTCAGCGTCAAGGAGACCCAGCTCGAGCAGCCGCTGCAGCAGTCGTTCGAGGCGAACGTGCCCGCACGGGCGCTTCAGGAGCTCGCGCGGCTCGTGCAGCAGCTCGACGGCGAGGACCTGTCCGTCGCGGTGCGCCAGAACCAGATCGTGTTCGGGATCGGCGGCGTGGTGCTCTCCTCACGGCTGATCGAGGGCCAGTTCCCGAACTACCGCCAGCTGCTGCCGGAGACATACGAGCACGAGCTCAACGTGTCCGGTGCCGAGGTGACCGATGTGGTGCGCCGCATCAGCTTGCTGGCGCAGAAGAACGCGCCGCTGCGCCTGTCCTTCCAGCCCGGCGAGCTGACCGTCTCCTCACAGACGCCGGACATCGGCGAGGCGCGGGAGTCGATGCCGGTCGCCTTCCAGGGCGAGCCGTTCGAGATCGGCTTCAACCCGGAGTTCCTGCGCGACGGGCTCGAGGGGGTTGAGTCGGGCGACATCGTCCTGAAGCTGATCAGCCCGCTGCGACCGGGCTTGATCCAGGCTGCCGACGATCCAGGCTTCCTCTACCTCATCATGCCGATCCGCCTCAACGTCTAGGCCGGGCGCCGTGCGGATCGTGCGCTTGGCGATGCGCAACTTCCGCAGCTACGCCGCAGCCGACGTCGAGCTGGGCCCGGGCGTGACGGTCGTCACCGGGCGCAACGGCGCCGGCAAGACGAACCTGCTCGACGCGCTCTACTTCGGCTGCACCGGGCGCTCGGCCCGCACGACGAACGAGCGCGAGCTCGTGCGCTTCGGGGAGAAGGTGGTGCGCGTCGAGGTGACGACCGAGGCGCCGGACGGGCTGCACGAGCTGAGCGTCGGCTTCACGCCCGGCGAGCCGAAGCGGATGACCGCCGACGGCGTGCGCGTCGAACGACTGCTCGACGTCGCCGGCCGCCCGCTCGTGAGCGTCTTCCTGCCCGATCGCCTGGAGCTCGTCAAGGGCACGCCGTCGCTGCGGCGCGCACACATGGACCAGCTCGTCGCGGCGCTGTGGCCTGCGCGCGCGGCGACCCGCCGCGCCTACAACCAGGCGCTCGCGCAGCGCAACGCGCTCGTCGCGCGGATCCGCGGCGGCGGGGCGTCGCTCGACTCGCTGTCGGCATGGGATCGCGAGCTCGCACGCCACGGGATCGCGCTGATGGCGGACCGCTCGTCCGCGGTTGACCTGGTGGCGGAGCGCTTCGCAGCGCGGGCCGACGAGCTCGGCCTCGACGGCGACCCGGCCATTGCGTACCGTGCGCGATCGAAGGCGACCGACGCCGACACGCTCGCGGCCGAGCTGGCCGACCGCCGTGCGCAAGACGTCGAGCGCGGCTTCACCGGCCACGGCCCGCACCGCGACGACCTGCTGCTCACGCGCGAGGGACGCGAGCTGCGCGCCTATGGCTCGCAAGGCCAGCAGCGGCTCGCGCTGCTCGCGCTGTTGCTGGCCGAGCGCGAGGCGATCGCCGCCACGCGCGAGGCGACGCCGGTGATGCTGCTGGACGACGTGATGAGCGAGCTCGATCGCGACCGCCGCGCGCGGCTCGTCGGGCTGCTGCGCGGCCGCGGGCAGAGCGTGATCACGACGACCGACCTCGACCATGTGCCGGGCGGCGAGGAGCCGGACGTCATGCGCCTGTCGGTCGCCGACGGCGCGGTGCGCGTCGAGGCGCAGGCCGCATGAGCCGGCGCTCGCCCCGACCGCTGGCGAACGCGATCGCGCCGCTGCAGGACGCGCTCGCCCCCGCGACGCTGCTGGCCGCGGTTCAGCGCGCGTGGCCGGCGGCGGCGGGGGAGGCGATCGCGCGTGAGGCGGCGCCGGTGACCGAGCGTGGCGGCGTCGTCACGATCGCCTGCTCGGCAGCCGTGTGGGCGCAGGAGCTCGACCTGATGGCCCCCTTGCTGATGGAGAAGCTGAACGCCGCGATCGACGTCGGCGAGGTGGTCCGGCTGCGGTGCGTCACGGGACCCCGGGAACGACGGTGATCCAGACCGTTTTTTCCTGGAGTTTGCAGGACTTTCTGTGCTTCCCGGAGGGTCGGTCGCCGGGGCGCTTGTGCTATCCTTGTGCACATAAAGCCTTTGACGCCCCGGCGCGCTTCCCCAGGCGCGGAACCGGGGCGTTGCAACGTCATCGGAGGACCGTTGGCCAGCGATAGAACCCCGGCTGACAAGCCGAGCCGTTCGTACGACGCCCAGGACATCACCGTCCTCGAGGGCCTCGAGGCGGTGCGCAAGCGGCCGGGCATGTACATCGGCTCGACCGGCGTCCGCGGCCTGCACCACCTCGTCTACGAGGTCGTCGACAACTCGGTCGACGAGGCGCTCGCCGGCCATTGCAGCGCGGTCGCGGTCACGATCCATCCGGACAACTCGATCACCGTCGTCGACGACGGCCGCGGCATCCCCGTCGCGATCATGGAGAAGGAGCAGAAGCCGGCCGTCGAGGTCGTGCTGACGGTCCTCCACGCCGGCGGCAAGTTCGGCGACGGCGGCGGCTACAAGGTCTCCGGCGGCCTGCACGGCGTCGGCGTCTCGGTCGTCAACGCGCTCTCGGAGAGACTGCAGATCGAGGTCAAGCGCGACGGCTACGCGTGGTCGCAGGAGTACGAGCGCGGCAAGCCGCAGGGCCCGCTGGAGAGAGGCGCGGCCACGAGCGAGACGGGCACGTCGATCACGTTCCTGCCCGACGACGAGGTGATGGAGACGCTCGAGTTCGAGTTCTCCACGCTGGAGGAGCGCCTGCGCGAGACCGCCTTCCTGACGCGCGGTCTGGCGATCTCGCTGACGGACGAGCGCGGCGAGGGCAGACAGGTCTCCTTCCAGTACGAAGGCGGCATCGAGGACTTCGTCAGATATCTCAACGAGAACAAGGAACCCGTTCAGAGAAAGATCGTCTACTTCTCCGGCGAGTCGGAGGAGGGCGCGGTCGAGGTCGCGATGCAGTGGAACGGCTCCTACCAGGAGTCGGTCTTCTCGTTCGCGAACAACATCAACACGCACGAGGGCGGCTCGCATCTGTCCGGCTTCCGCTCGGCGCTCACGCGCACGCTCAACAAGTACGCGCGCGAGAAGGGCCTGTTGAAGGAGAAGGACGACAACCTCGCCGGCGAGGACGTGCGCGAGGGCCTCACCGCGGTGATCTCGGCGAAGCTCGCCGACCCCCAGTTCGAGGGTCAGACGAAGACGAAGCTCGGCAACCCCGGGATGCAGGGCTTCGTCGAGTCGGTCGTCAACCGCGGCCTCGACGAGTTCCTCGAGGAGAACCCGCAGGACGCCCGCTCCGTCATCTCGAAGGCGGTGCAGGCGGCGCAGGCGCGCAACGCCGCGCGCAAGGCGCGCGACCTCACGCGCCGCAAGTCCGCGCTGGAGAACTCGCGCCTGCCGGGCAAGCTCGCCGACTGCTCGGTGAAGGACCCGGCGCTGAGCGAGATCTTCATCGTCGAGGGCGACTCCGCCGGCGGCTCCGCCAAGCAGGGCCGCGACCGCTCGACCCAGGCGGTGCTGCCGCTGCGCGGCAAGATCCTCAACGTCGAGCGCGCGCGGATCGACAAGGTGCTCGCCAACAACGAGATCCAGGCGCTGATCACGGCGATCGGCACCGGCGTGCGCGACGAGTTCGACATCGAGAAGGCGCGCTACCACAAGATCATCCTGATGACGGACGCCGACGTCGACGGCGCCCACATCCGCACGCTCGCGCTGACGCTGATCTTCCGCGAGATGCAGGAGCTGATCGAGGCCGGCTACGTCTACATCGCCAAGCCGCCGCTCTACCGCATGAAGGCCGGCAAGACCGAGCGCTACATCGAGAAGGAGTCGGAGCTGGAGGAGATCCTGCTGTCCGACAAGCTCGAGAAGTTCGAGGTCCGCGACCGCTCCGGCAACGTCCAGGCGAGACTCACCGAGACGCGCTGGAAGACCTACACCCGCCTGCTCAAGCAGTACGCCGGCTGGGCGAGCGCGCTGCGCGCGATGGCGCGCCACGACTTCGTCGACTTCCTCGAGGAGGCCGGCATCCTGGAGGAGGCCGTCACCGAGGAGGCGAAGCTGATCGAGCTGCTGAAGCGGCCGACCGCCGACGGTGCGCCGTACGCGACCGAGCTCGTCTCCGAGGACCCGCTCGAGCTGGTCGTGCGCTCGGTCGAGGCGAGAACCGGCCATGCGCGCGTGCGCCACGTGCGCCGGGCGCTCCTGCAGGCGAACGAGTACCGCCAGCTGATCCGCGTCTACGAGCAGCTCGTGAGAGCGGTCGGCACGCCGCCGTTCGAGGTGCGCCTCGGCGAGCACGGCGGGGAGGCGACGACGTTCGAGCAGCTGCGTCAGGTCGTGATGGACCTCGCCGGCCGCGGCGTGAGAATCAACCGCTTCAAGGGTCTCGGCGAGATGAACCCCGAGCAGCTGCGCGAGACGACGATGGACCCGGCCTCGCGCACGCTCGCGCGCGTGACGATGGAGGACGCGACGGCGGCCGATCGCGTCTTCTCGATGTTGATGGGCGATCAGGTCGAGCCGCGCCGCGACTTCATCGAGGAGAACGCCCGCCTCGTGACCAACCTGGATGTGTAATTCATGAGCGCGACCGATCAATTGAGCGGCGGCAACTTCGAGCTGCGCGCGCTCGAGGAGGAGATGCGCTCCGCGTATCTCGACTACGCGATGTCGGTCATCGTCGGGCGCGCGCTGCCCGACGTGCGCGACGGCCTCAAGCCCGTCCATCGCCGGGTCCTGTTCGCGATGAACGAGGCCGGCCTGCAGCCGACCCGCCCGCGCGCGAAGTCCTCGCGCATCGTCGGCGACGTGATGGGCAAGTACCACCCGCACGGCGACTCGGCGATCTACGACACGCTCGTGCGCATGGCGCAGGACTTCTCGATGCGCCACCCGCTCGTCGACGGGCAGGGCAACTTCGGCTCGGTCGACGACGACCCCGCTGCGGCCATGCGCTACACGGAGGCGCGCCTCGCCCGCATCGCGACGGAGATGCTGCGCGACATCGACGCCGACACCGTCGACTTCGGGCCCAACTACGACGGGCAGAACCAGGAGCCGCTCGTCCTGCCCGCGCGCTTCCCGAACCTGCTCGTCAACGGCGCGACCGGCATCGCCGTCGGCATGGCGACGAACATCCCGCCGCACGCGCTCAGAGAGGCCGTCGCGGCAACGATCGCCTACATCGACGATCCCGACATCTCGGTCGAAGGCCTGATGAGACACATGCCCGGTCCGGACTTCCCGACCGGCGGGATCATCCTCGGCACGAAGGGGATCCGCGACGCGTACGAGACCGGCCGCGGCAAGGTGCGCCTGCAGGCGAAGGCGCACATCGAGCCGCTCTCCCAGGGCAAGGAGGCGATCATCGTCACCGAGCTGCCCTACCAGGTGAAGAAGGGCGGCGACGGCGGCCTGATCCAGAAGATCGCCGACCTCGTCCACGAGAAGAAGATCCCCGAGATCTCCGACCTGCGCGACGAGTCCGACCGGCGCGGGATGCGACTCGTGATCGAGCTCAAGCGCGACGCGCTGCCGAAGGTCGTGCTCAACAAGCTCTACAAGCACACGCCGATGCAGACGACGTTCGGCGTGAACATGGTCGCGCTCGTCGACAACGTGCCGAAGACGCTCTCGCTGCGCGACGTCATCGGCCGCTACGTCGACCACCAGCGCGAGGTGATCGTCCGCCGCACGAAGCACGAGCTGCGGATCGCCGAGGACCGCGCCCACATCCTCGAGGGCCTGCTGATCGCGCTTGCGAACCTCGACGAGGTCATCGACACGATCCGCAGATCGCCCGATCGCGAGCAGGCGCGCGTACGGCTGGTCAGCCGCTTCGAGCTCTCCGAGCGCCAGGCCGAGGCGATCCTGCAGATGACGCTCGGCCGCCTGACGGCGCTCGAGGTCGACAAGATCAAGCAGGAGCACGCCGACATCGTCGAGCGGATCGCCGAGCTGCGCGCGATCCTCGGCGACGAAGAGCGCGTGATGGGGATCGTCCGCGAGGAGCTGCAGGAGATCTCCGACGCCTACGGCGACGAGCGCCGCACGCAGATCTCCTTCGCCGAGGGCGAGATCGACATCGAGGACCTGATCGCCGACCAGCAGATGGTCATCACGATCACGAACAGCGGCTACATCAAGTCGCTGCCGCTCGCGACCTACCGCCAGCAGCGCCGCGGCGGCGTCGGCGTGACCGGCATGGACATGAAGGACGGCGACTACATCGAGCACCTGTTCGTGACCTCGACGCACGACTACCTGCTGTTCTTCACGAACCGCGGCAAGGTCTACCGCTCGAAGGTCTACGAGCTGCCGGAGGCCTCGCGCACCGCGAAGGGCCGCGCGCTCGTGAACATCCTGCCGCTGCGCGAGGGCGAGCGCGTGCAGTCCGTCCTCTCGACGCGCGACTTCTCCGAGGCGCCGTACCTGCTGTTCGCGACCCGCAACGGCACCGTCAAGAAGACCGAGCTGCAGAGATACAACACGCCGATTAGAGCCGACGGCATCATCGCGATCTCGATCAGAGACGACGACGAGCTCGTCGCCGTGCGCCGCGTCGACGAGGGCGACGAGGTCATCATCGTCTCGCGCGCCGGCCTCACCGTCCGCTTCAGCGAGGAGGACGCGCGCGCGATGGGCCGCGACACGAGCGGCGTGCGCGGGATGAACGTCGGCGCAGGCGAGGTCATCGCGATGGACATCGCGCGCGACGACCAGGACCTGCTCGTCGTGACCGAGAACGGCTACGGCAAGCGCACGAGAATCGACCAGTACCGCAAGACCTCGCGCGGCGCGATGGGCGTCAGAACGATCAAGCTGACCGAGGCGAAGGGCGGGCTCGCCGGCGCGCTCGTCGTGCGCGAGCACCAGGAGCTGGTCTTCATCTCGCAGGAGGGGATGGTCCAGCGCACCGGCGTGCGCGGCATCTCGCAGCAGGGTCGCGCGGCGACCGGCGTGCGCGTGATGAACGTGCGTGAGGACGACTGCGTGCGCGCAATCGCGCTGGTGGTCGAGAGCGAGCCGGACGACGGCGCCGACGAGTTGCCGCTGGAGGCGGGCGTCGATGGTCTCGGCCCCGAGGGCAACGGCGCCTCGCACCAGCCGGAGGCGCTTGGGGACGCTGATGACTCAGAGGGCGTGATCGAGGTCGACGAGCCCGCCGGCGAGGACGGCGACGGCGAGGTCTGAAAAGAGCCCTCGTCGCCGTCGGCGGCGTCCGCTACATTGGGATCACCAGAGAAAGGAGGTGGTCCGAATTTCGTCTGACAGTTCTTGCGGGACCCTGGAGGTGTCCGGCCGCTAGGTCGGAAGGCTGGCCCCGCGTAGCGGAGTCCACACCGAGACACCGCCTCGATCAGTGCCAGGAGTGGTCCCTCTGGCACCGGCGCTCCTGAGCGCCGTCCCTCTGATCGAGGTCTCTGTCCAGCCAGGTTGCACGCGAAGGGCGCCTCGTCGAGGGCGCCCTTCGCTCGTTCCAGGTGCCGGTCCGCGGCCTGCGGGTCAGCCGACGATGAAGCCGGTGCCGCCGACCGCTCTGAGGATCGCGGCCTTCGACTTGGCGACGTCGAAGCTGCCGTTCGGGGTGATGCCGTCCGGGCCGGTCACGTGGCCCATCAGCGCGGCGATGGCGGCGGCGTGGCGCGCCTCGATCGTGAGGATCGAGACCGCCGCCGTGACGACGGCCGTCTGCTTGATGTTCGGCGCCTGACCGGAGTAGGCGGCGACGCCGGTGTTCTCCAGCACGAACGCGGTCGCCTTGAACTTGTCCTCGTTCGTGGTCGTGTCGGCGAAGTCGAACTTCGGCGACTTCACGGCGGCCCGGCCGAGCACGCCCTTGAGCGCCTTGACGTGCGCCGCCTCGTGCTCGGCGACGAGCTTCGCGAAGGCGCCGATCCTGCCGTCGAACCGGCCCTTGCGGACGGCCTCGCGGTAGAAGGCCGCCTCGAGGTACTCCAGTGTCAGCGCGTAGTTGAGGATCGCGACGTCATGCCGCTTCGACGGCCGGGCGGAGGCGAGCGCCGGCAGGCCGCCCATCAGGACGCCGCTGGCCAGCAGCGAGCCGCCGGCGACGCCCGCCTTGCGCAGGAACCCGGCGCGGGTGTCGGCGTCGACGGCGGCCTCGCGCAGCGCGCCGTCCTGGTCGAGCGTCTCGATCGAGATCATGTCGGTGAGGGGCTGCACGGCCGTCTCCTTCGGAATGGGGAACTCATGCACCGTGGTGCGCACCCCGCACGAGCCCGGATCACCGGCGCCGGTGATCCGGCGTCCCCGCGCCTGCGCTTCAAGGGCGATGGGTACGGTCTCAGACATGCTGGAGTGGCCGGCGAGGCGCCGAGACGCGTACCGCCTCGCCGACGAGGACCTGATCCTGCTGCTGCGCGACCGCGACGCGCGGGCGCTCGCGGTCCTCTACGACCGCCACGGCGGGCCGGCGTACTCGCTCGCCTATCGCATCGTCGGCGATCGCCAGGTCGCCGAGGACGTGACGCAGGAGGCGTTCGTCTCGGTCTGGAAGACCGGCTCGACGTACAGCACGGCGCGCGGAAGCGTGCGCTCCTGGATCCTCGCGATCGTGCGCAACCGCGCGATCGACGCCCTGCGGCGCGCCGCCGCCCGCGTGCCGCTCGGCTACGACGACGACCGCGCGATGGAGGCGGAGCCGTCCGCCGACGAGACCGATCGCGAGGCGCTGCGGCGCGACGACGCGCGGACCGTCCGGGGCGCGCTCAACGACCTCCCGCCCGACCAGGCGCAGGTGATCGGGCTCGCCTACTTCGGCGGCTTCACGCACAGCGAGATCGCGGGGCTGCTCGGTCTCCCGCTCGGCACGATCAAGGGCCGCATGCGCCTCGGGCTGGAGAAGCTGCGCGACAGCATGGACGATGTGATCGCATGAGCGCCCACGACCACCGACCCTGGAGCGACGAGCTGGCGGCCTACGCGCTCGGCGCGCTCGAGCCGCACGAGGCGGCGGCCGTCGAGGGCCACCTCGTCGACTGCGCGCGCTGCCGCGCGGAGCTGGCCCGGCTCGCCCCCGCGGTCGAGCGGCTGCCGGCGTCGGTCGCCCCTGCCGATCCGCCGCGCGAGCTGCGGCGGCGCATCATGGACGCCGTCGAGGCCGACGCGGCCGGAGCGCACGGCGCGCCGGCGACCTCGCCGGCGCGGCGCCCGGCCGCCCAGCGCCGGCGCGAGCGGCCCGCCTGGCGCTCGCGCCCCGCGCTGGGGCTCGCGCTCGCCGCGGCGCTCGCGATCGGGTTCTTGGGCGGAGCCGCGCTGCGCGGCGGCGACGGCGCGCCGCAGCGCACGACCGTGCGCGCCCAGGCGCTCACGCCGGCGCCCGTGCGCGCTGCGCTCGTGGGCGGCGACGGGAGCTGGCGGCTCGAGGTCGCGCGCCTGCCGCCGTTGACGGCGGGCCGCGTCTACGAGGCGTGGATCCGCAGCGTGCGCGGGCTCGCGCCGTCCACGCTCTTCGTGCTCTCGCGCGACGGCCGTGCGCGGGTTCCGCTGCCCGACGGCCTGCGCGCGGGTGAGGAGGTCCTCGTCACGCGCGAGCCGGCCGGCGGCAGCGCGACGCCGTCAAGCCCGCCGCTGCTGCGCGTCCGCGCCTAAGCCGCCAGGTACGTGCGCCAGGCGCTCGGGATGCGCGGGCTGGCGACCTGGATGAAGACGTGCGGGCCGGGCGTGCGGGGCGTGCGCTTGGGGATCATGCCGGCCTGGTGGGGGAGAGCGTCGCCCTTCCTGCGGTTACAGGGCGCGCAGGAGGCGACGATGTTCTCCCAGCTGGAGTCGCCGCCCTTCGAGCGTGGGATCACGTGGTCGACCGTCAGCTGCCCGCGCGAGCCGCAGTACTGGCAGGTCCAGTTGTCGCGGGCGAAGACGGCGCGGCGGGTGATCTTGCGCCGGTGCGTGTCGCGCGGCACGCGCACGTAGGTGACGAGGCGGATCACGACCGGGCGCGGCACCGTCGAGCTGCCCGAATGCAGCACGTACTCGGCGTGCTCCAGGACCTCCGCCTTCTCCTTCAGCAGCAGCACGACCGCCCGGCGGACCGTGCAGACGTTGATCGGCTCGAAGGTGGCGTTGAGGACGAGCACCCGGCCAGACTCCCGTCCGCGCCGCTGGTGCCCCAGAGGCGGCGCGGACCCCACTTGCGCTGGTGGTACTGACGCAGTCGCAGCCATAGCCGTGGCCGAAGTGTAGCGGCCGGTTATGTGTCGTTCGACGGCTCCGCCGCTACGCGGCCGGGAACGAGCCGAGCACGCGCAGGTGCTCCACGTGCCCGCGCAGCGCCTCCAGCCCCTGCGCCACCGGTCCGTCGGAGGCGCTGCCCTCCAGGTCGGCGAAGAACATGTAGCGGCCGAGTCCCTGCTTGCGCGGGCGCGACTCGATGCGCGTCAGGTTCACGCCCCGGAAGGCAAACTCGGACAGGCAGCGGACGAGCCATCCGGGCGCCTCCGCACCGACGCCCCAGAACACGACGGCGGTCTTGAAGGGACCGTGGCCCTCGGTCGTCGCGGCGGCATCGCGGCGCGCCAGCCACACGAAGCGGGTCTCGTTGCCGGCCGCGTCGTCGACGTCGGCGCACAGCACCTCGCAGCCGTACAGCTCCGCCGCGATGCGGCTGCCGAGCGCCGCCGTCGTGCCGCCGTCCTCCGCTACGCGCCGCACCGCCTCGGCCGTCGAGCTGGCGGCGAGCACCGCCGCCCGCGGCAGGCGCGTGCGCAGGAAGTGGGCGCACTGCCCGATCGACTGCGGGTGCGAGATCACCGACGCGACCTCCTCGAGCGCGAGCGAGTCCTTGGCGATCAGGCACGTGTGGATCGGATGCACGTGCTCGCCGACGATCGCGACGTCGTCGGTCTCGACCGCGAGCGCGTCCAGCGTGGCGTTGACCGAGCCCTCCAGGGCGTTCTCGATCGGCACGAAGGCGCGCTCCACGGCGCCTTCCTGCACCGCCATCACGCAGTCGTAGATCGTCGCCATCGAGACCGGCTCGCACGCCGTCCCGGTCGCCGCGGCCGCTGCCAGCAGCGCCTCGTGCGAGTTCGTGCCCTCAGGCCCGAGGTAGGCGACGCGCGTCACGAGCGGTCCCTGCGGCCTTGCACCGTCGCGGGCGGGCCGCTCTCCAAGGCCAGCCGCACGGCTTCCTCCTCCTCCGGCGAGAGCTCGAGCTCGCCGACGCCGCCTTCGACGCGCTTCGCGTAGAGCCGCGCCTGGTCGCGGTGCAGGATCGATGACAGCACGACGCCGTTGCGCTGCGCGTCGAGCAGCGCGATCGACGTCGACTGATGGCCCGACATCTCGCCGTAGGCGTCGTAGCGCACGAGCGCGCGGTAGGCGACCGCCCCGTCGAGCCGCGCTTCGGCGGTGGCCATTCGCTCGTGCAGCCCGGCCGCCATGTCCTCGACGTACTCGTGCAGGACGCGGAACTCGCGCTCGAGCCCGGCGGCGTGTGCGACGAGGTCGCTCGGCCGGTTTTCCCCGAGCACCACGCGCTGGTCGCGGCGAACCCGGCGCAATGCGATGGCGAGCCACGTCGCCATCGCAAACGCGATGAGCGCCAGCGCGCCAGCGGCGAGTGCGACGATCCCGGTGGTGCTCGTCAACTCGTCCACGGCAGCAGAGAATACGAGTCCGGTGTGCGCCGCCCGTTGCGGCCGGGACTGCCGATCACCCTTCGAACAACGCGGTGTACGTCGCCGTGTTGTTGTCCGTCGTCTCCTCGCCCAACACCTGCTGGATCGTCACTCTGATCGTGGCCGGGCCGCTGGTCGAGGGGGACTGTCTGAGCGTCACGTTCGCCGTCGCCGACTGGCCGGCCGTGGTGTTCGGGACGATCGTCTGCGCTCTGATCGGTGCGCCGCTCCCGGTGATCTCGACCGTCACCTTGACGTTCGTCTCATCGTTCTCGCCGCCGTTGGTGAAGTTCACGACGAACGTCGGCGGCGGCGTCGCGGGGATGCGGTTCGAGCCGCTGGTCGTGAGATCGACGCCGTTCACGCTGACGGAGTCGAGCTGATGGCCGTGCAGGCCGGGCGTGGGCGTGCCGCTGGGTCTACCGCTCGACGTCGTCGCGCCGAGCTGCTGCGCGACGTAGTCGGGGCTCATCCAGCTCAGGTCGTCCGGCAGGAAGTTCGCGTACGGGAGCACCTGCTCGCCGGCGGTGCCGTCGTAGCTGGCGGCGATCCCGTCGTCCTTGAGGCCCTTGAGGGTCAGCGGCGCGACGCGCTGCGAATAGAGCACGTCGGAGGCGTTGAACGCCTGCATCTGGCCGGCGATCGCCTCGACCGCCGTGCCCGCGCCGGCGGTGCCGCCGAGCGCCGTCTGGATCTCGTCGGCGACCTTGGCAACACCGTCGCGCCGCAGCGAGAGCACCAGCTCCAGGTTGCTCTGCGCACCCTTCATCGCGTCGGGCGGATCGAGCCGCTCCGCCTGAGAAAGGTCCTCGTCGGCGACGACGCGCAGCTGGTTGATCGCCTCCTGCACCTGCTGCTGGTCCTGGCCGCCGGCGCCACCGAGCGCGTCGAAGAAGGGCTTGGCGACGGCGCTTCTCGAATGCTCGACGAGCGCGCGCACGCTGCGGTTGTAGTCCTTCAGCGCGGCCTCGCGCCGGTTGTCGACGCAGCCCTTGACGAGCACGACGAGCAGCACGAAGACGAGCACGACGGCGCCGGCAGCCACGAGCCGCCGCACGAGCAGCGTCTGGTTGTCCATCGGCGGTCGCTGTCCGCCGCCGCGGGCGGGGGGAGTGCGGCGTGGGCGGGGGGCCCTGCGGGTCTCGTCAGACTCGTCGAAGAACGACAGAATCATGCTCCTTGCGGGGACGTGAAAGCCGCAGTATGACCATGCCGGCGGCTGGACAACCGTTCGACGAGAGGGCAGGGAGCCCTGCCATGACGTGGAACACAGCAGGGTGAGCCGCACCGACGCTCCGACGGATCGGTTCCCGACCACCGCCTCCGGCGGCGGTGCCCCCGGCGAGGAGCCCACCCGGCGCCTCGGCGACGGCGCGCAGAGCCCGATCGGCACCCGCGGCGCCGGGCTCGTGCTCGAGCGCTACCGCCTCGTCGAGCAGCTCGGCGCGGGCGCGTTCGGCGTCGTCTGGCGCGCCTGGGACGAGCGCCTCGAGCGCGACGTGGCCGTGAAGGCGATCGCCGGCGAGCATGCTGCTCCCGGCCGCGCCACGCGCGAGGCGAGAGCGGCCGCGCGCCTGTCGCACCCGGCGATCGTGACGCTGTTCGAAGCGGGCGCCGAGGACGGCACCACCTACCTCGTCTCCGAGCTCGTGCGCGGCGGCACGCTCGCACAGCTGTTGCACGAGGGCGCGCTGAGCGACCGCGACGTCGCCGAGATCGGCATCGCGCTCTGCGCCGGACTCGCCCACGCCCACGCCCAGGGCGTCGTGCACCGCGACGTGAAGCCCTCCAACGTGCTCGTCCCAGATGCGCGCGCGGCCGGCTCGGCCGCCGCGAAGCTGACCGACTTCGGCGTCGCACGCGTCGTCGGGTCAGCCGAAGGCACAGACGTCCTCACCCGCACCGGCGACGTCGTCGGAACGCTCGCCTACATGGCGCCCGAGCAGGCGGAGGGACGCGAAGCCGGCGCCCCCGCCGACCTCTACGCCGCCGCGCTCGTGCTCTACGAGGCATTCAGCGGAACCAACCCCGTCCGCGCCGGCAGCGCGGTCGCAACCGCCCGCAAGCTCGGCGCAACGCTCCCACCCCTCAGACGCCAACGCCGCGACCTGCCGCCGGCGCTCTGCGACGCAATCGACCGCGCCTTGCTCCCCCGCCCCGGCGAGCGCGGAACGATGGCGCAGCTCAGCCGCGCGCTCAGAAGAGCGATGAGCGAGCTGGACGACGAGCCCGGCACGATCGCCAGCCCAGCGATCGAGCGAGCCGCGACGGCGGTGACGCAGATCGCGGCACTGCGACCAAGGCGCCGGCGCAGCCGAGAGCGCGAGCTGGCTGAGGTCGCGGCGGAGCTGGGCGCCGGCGACGCATGGGCGGTGGAGGATCGGCGGGGAGCCCGAACGCTGCTGCGGGCGGGTCCTGTCGCCGGTGAAGACGATTTCGCGGGCGGGGCCGCGAAAATCGTCTCACCCGCGCCACCCGCCCGATCGGCGTATGCGGCGCCGCTGATATCGGGCCACCTCGTTCCGGGGCTTGCCGCCGGCGGGCTGGTGTTGCTGGCTCTGACCGCGCTTGGCGACGGTTCGCCGCCAGCCGATCCCCGGCTCGCCGCCGCGCTCGCCGCCGCCATCGTCGGCCTGCTGCCGCGGATCGGATGGCTCGCGACGGCCGCGGTGCTGCTGGGCTGGGTGGCCGGAGCTGCGATTCCCGGAGGTGGTGCTGGGCTCGCCCTGATCCTTGCCTGCGCGCTCGCCGCTCCGCCGCTCCTGCTCCCACTCCGCGGCCGCGCCTGGTCGGTCCCGTTCCTTGCCCCGCTGCTGGGCGTCGCGCTGCTGGCGGGCGCCTATCCGGCCGTAGCCGGCCAGGCTCGCACGCTGTGGCGCCGCGCGGCGCTCGGCGCGCTCGGGCTGTGGCTCGTCGTGCTGGCCGAGCCGGTGCTCGGCGAGACGCTCTGGTACGGCCGTCCCCGCGGCACCGCCGCGACGGACGCCTGGCAGGGATCGGCCTCCGACGCGGTGACGCACGTGCTGCGGCCGCTGTTCGACTCAGGCGTGCTCGCGTGCGCCGGCCTGTGGGCGCTCGGCGCCGCTGTGCTGCCGTGGCTCGTGCGCGGGCGCCACGCCGCGCTCGACCTCGTCGCGGCGACGCTGTGGGCAGCCGGGCTGGCGGCCGGAGCCGGCGCGATCGGCCGTGCGCTCGGCCCGGGGATGGTGCCGCAGCCCGATCCGCGCGGCGTCGCGCTCGGCGCCGCCATGGGCGTGTTGATCGCCGTCGCCGCACGGGCGATCCGCGGCGCACGGGAGCATGCGTCCCGCTATGCGCGCGCACCGGATCCGCCGGTGCTTCCGTAGCATGAGCCGGAGCCGGCCTCCCCGTTCTGTCGATGACCGTCCTCCGCAGCCTCGAGAGCAAGATCGCGGGCCTCGTCGAGGGGACGTTCAGCCGTGCCTTCCGCTCGGAGGTGCGGCCGGTCGAGATCGCGCGCAAGCTCGCGCGCGAGATGGAGGAGCACCAGTCGCACTCGGTCTCGCGCGTGTACGTGCCGAACGAGTACGCGGTGTACCTCTCTCCCGAGGATCGCGAGCGCTTCGCCGGCTTCGAGCGGGAGCTGCGCGACGAGCTGGCGGGTTACCTGCTCGAGCACGCGCGGCGCGAGCGCTTCGCCTTGATGAGCAAGCCGACGATCGAGTTCCGCACCGACGACCGCCTGCGGCTCGGCGAGTTCGGCATCCAGGCGCGGCTCGTGGAGCCGAGCAGCCACGAGCATCCCGCGGGCGGGCACGGGGTCGCGCAAGGCGACGCCGGCCACACGATGATCTACAGCGCGGCCGAGCGGTTGCAGGAGCCGCTCGAGCAACGTGCGCGCGTCCGCGATGCGAGGGCGCTGCTGGTGAGCAACGGCAAGCGGCTCGTCGTCGGCGCGCAGGGAGCGACGATCGGTCGCTCGCGCTCCTGCGACATCGTGCTCGACGACGCGAACGTCTCGCGCCAGCATGCCGAGGTGCGTCCGCGCGGCGGCGGCTGGTTCGTCGCCGATCTCGGCTCGACGAACGGCGTGGCGGTCAATGGCGCGCGCATCGAGCAGGCGCATGCGCTGCGGCCGGGCGATCGGATCGAGCTCGGCACGTCCGTGCTGACGTTCGAGCTCGAGTAGGGAAGGATCGCTCGCGATGACGACGCTCGAGCCCGCCTCCGTCGCATTGAAGCTCGCCTTCTTGGCGGTGCTGTACCTGTTCCTGCTGTGGGTGGTGCGCAGCGCGTGGAAGGACCTGCGCCGCTCCGGCGATGGCAGCGCCGCCGCCGCGCCCTCGCCGGTTGTGGCGGGGGCGGGCGGGGCGGCATCCAACGACCCGGACGCAACCGGCTTGCACCGCGCCGACGAGGCGATCGCGCTGGGCACCGGGATGGACGGGGAGCCGCGGCTCGTGGTCGACCGCGCGGCTGGGCATCCGGACGGAATCGCCTATTCGCTGGAGCGCGGCGCGACGCTCGGGCGCGGCGACGTCGAGATCCGCCTGGAGGATCCGTTCGCCTCCACGCGCCACGCGCGCATCGAACGCCAGGGCTCCGTGCTCGTGCTCGAGGACCTCGGCTCGACGAACGGGACCTACCTCAACGATGAGCCGCTCGACGGCCCGCAGCCGCTGCATCACGGCGACCGCATTCGGATCGGCGACAGCCAGCTCACGTACCTTGCGGACTGACATGCTGCGCGTCGCCGAGCACTTCGAGAAGTCCGACACCGGCCGCCAGCGCAGGGCGAACGAGGACAGCTTCTTCGTGCGCGCGCCGCTGTTCGTGGTCGCCGACGGAATGGGCGGCGCGCAGGCCGGCGAGGTCGCCTCGCGGCTCGCGGCCGAGACGTTCTCCGCCGGCCTGCCCGACGACGGCACCCCCGAGCAGCGGCTCGAAGAGCGCGTGCGCGCGGCGAACCAGCGCATCCACGAGGTCTCGCAGGAGGACCGCGCGCTCAACGGGATGGGCACGACGCTCACGGCCGCCTACCTCGACGGCGACGAGCTCGCGCTCGCGCACGTCGGCGACAGCCGTGCCTACCTGTTGCGCGACGGCGAGCTGAGCCGCCTCACGCGCGACCACACGCTCGTCGAGGAGCTCGTCCGCCGCGGCGAGCTGACCGAGCAGGAAGCCGCCGAGCACCCGCAGCGCTCGATCATCACCCGCGCGCTCGGCCCCGAACCCGACATCGACATCGACCTCCACACCCACCGCGTCCACGCCGGCGACGTGCTGCTGCTGTGCAGCGACGGCCTCACGGGCATGATCGGCGAGGACGACCTCCAGGAGATCCTGAGCGCCGCGACCAGCCTGCGAGACGCCGGCCGCGCGTTGGTGGACGCGGCGAACGAGGCCGGCGGCCGCGACAACATCACCGTCGTCCTGTTCCGCCTGGAGGAGATCGGCGCAACCGGCCCGGCCGACGGGCCCGCGACCGAGGGCATCGAGGGGGAGGGAGCGGTTGGGCCCTCGGCGTCCGCCGCCTCCGCCGATCGGGCGGGTGAGACGATTTCCGCAACCCCGCTCGCGAAATCGTCTTCACCGGCGACAGGACCCGCCCGCAGCAGCGCCCGGACCGCGCGAACCGTGCCGCCACGCGGCTCCAGGGAGCGCGCCGAGGCGCCGCTTCCAAGGCGGGTGAAGATATTCGCGGCGATCGCGGCCACCGTGATCGTCCTGGGCGCGCTGGGCGTGGCGGGGTGGCTGGCGTCGCGGGCGGTGTTCTTCGTCGGCACCAACAACAGCGGCATGGTGACCGTCTTCCGCGGCGTCCCCTGGGACCTGCCGGCCGGGATCCACCTGTACGAGTCCTACTACGTCTCCGGCGTGCCGGCGAGCGACATGACCGCCGGCCAGCGCGACCGCCTGCTGGACCACCGTCTGCGCTCGCGCAACGACGTGCGCGACCTGATCTCCGAGCTGGAGCTCGGAGAGATCGACAGATGAGCGCCCGCAACCGCGAGCTGCTCGGCCTGATCCCCGCGTCGCTGCTCGTCACCGCCGGCTTCGCAGCGGTCTTCATCCAGCAGGGCTCGGACCAGCTGTCGAACCTGTCGCTGACGTATGGGGCGATCTTCCTCGGCCTCTGCATCGCCGCGCACGTGTTCCTGCGGATCGCGCTGCCCTACGCCGACCCGTACCTGTTCCCGCTCGTGGCGGTGCTGGCGAGCTTCGGCCTCGTCGTGATCTACCGCATCGACGACACGCTGGCGCGCCAGCAGGCGCAGTGGTTCGTCGTCGGGCTCGGACTGTTCATCGCGACGATCGTGTTCGCGCGCGACTACCGCAAGCTGGAGCAGTACCGCTACGTGATCGCCGCCGCCTCGCTCGCGCTGCTGTGCCTCCCGCGCGTGCCAGGAATCGGCGCGCAGGTGAACGGGGCGTACCTCGGCGTCCGTATCCCAGGCGTGTTCGTGTTCCAGCCGACCGAGTTCGCGAAGATCGGGATCGTCATCTTCCTCGCGTCCTACCTGCGCGACACGCGGCAGCTGCTGGTGACGGGGGCGCGGCGGATCGCCGGGATCACGCTGCCGCCGCTCAAGCACTTCGGGCCGCTGCTGGTGATCTGGGGGATCGCGATGCTGCTGCTGATCGTGATCCGCGACCTCGGCAGCTCGCTGATGTTCTTCGGCGCGTTCCTCGCGGTGCTGTACGTGGCGACGAGCCGTGTCTCGTTCGTCGTCGTCGGGCTGCTGCTGTTCGCGGCCGGTGCCTGGTACCTCGGCACGCATGTCCCGCACGTGACCGACCGCGTCGACGTGTGGATGGACCCGCTCAACGCGCACCGCTACCCGAACGTCGGCTACCAGATCGCCAACTCGCTGTTCGCGCAGTCCGACGGCGGGCTGCTCGGGCGCGGCTTCGGCGAGGCGTTCCTGACGCTGCCCGGCGGCGGGCCGCTGCTGCCGGCGCCGCAGACCGATCTGATCTACGCGGTGATCGTCAACGAGCTGGGCCTCGTCGGCGCGGTGGCGGTGCTGACGACCTACCTGCTGTTCGTGCAGCGCGGCTTCAAGGTCGCGCTGCTGGCGCGCGACTCGTTCTCGACGCTGCTGGCGGTGGGCCTGTCGGCCGTGTTCGCGCTGCAGGTGTTCGTGATCGTCGGCGGTGTCACGAACGTGATTCCGCTGACGGGCGTCACGCTGCCGTTCATCTCCTACGGCGGCTCGTCGCTGCTCGCGAACTTCGTGTTGCTGGCGCTGCTGCTGGTGGTCTCCGATCGCGCGCGGCGCGAGGCGGAGGGCGCGCGATGAGCAGACCGATCATGCGGCTGTTCGCGACGATCGTGCTGCTGTTCGCGATCCTCGTGATCTGGACGTCGAGATGGGCGGTGCTCGACGCAAAGGACCTGCGCGAGAACGCGCTCAACAAGCGGCCGCTGCTGGCGCAGCTGCACGTCAAGCGCGGCGCGATCAAGGCCGGCGACGGATCGCTGCTGGCACGCAGCGTGCGCGGTCCGGGCGGGACGTTCAAGCGCAGCTACCCGGCCGGGGAGCTGTTCGGCCACCCGGTGGGATACGCCAACATCGCGCTCAACCAGCTGGCCGGGATCGAGCGCTCCCGCAACGACGAGCTCTCGGGCCAGGGCGACGAGCTCGGCTCGCTCGCCGACCAGCTGCAGGGCAAGCGCCAGCAGGGCGACGCCGTGCTCACGACGCTCGACCCGGCCGCCCAGCGCATCGCGCTCGACCAGCTCGCGGCGACCGGCAGCCCCGGCGCGGTCGTCGCGCTCGACCCCCGCACCGGGGCGGTGAAGGTGATGGCGAGCACGCCCGGCTACGACCCGAACGCGATCGGCAAGCCGGGCGTCTTCAGAGCACTCAACAGCTCCGGCTCGGGCGCGCCGCTGCTCGACCGCTCGACGCAGTCGAGCTATGCACCGGGCTCGACGTTCAAGGTCATCACCGCCGCCGCCGCGATCGACAGCGGCAGATACACGCCCGACTCGGTGATCGACGGCAGCTCGCCGAAGGTCATCTCCGGCGTGCCGATGCGCAACGACCTCGGCGAGAGCTACGGGCCGATCACGCTCACGGCCGCGATGACGAACTCGGTCAACACCGTCTTCGGCCAGATCGGCGAGGCGCTCGGCAAGCAGACGATGGCCGACTACATGCGCAGATTCGGCTTCTACCGCCGTCCGCCGCTCGACTACCCGGCGGACGAGATGCTCGCGAGCGGCGAGCGGCTCAACGGCAGGCTGCTGCCGGTCACGAGCGACCGGGTCGACGTCGGCCGCATGGCGATCGGGCAGGACAAGCTGGCCGTCACGCCGATGCAGATGGCGATGGTCGTGGCCGCGATCGCGAACGGCGGCAAGCTGATGAAGCCGCATCTGACCGACCGCATCGTCGATCCTGACGGGCGTACCGTCGACCGGATCGAGCCCGAGCTCGCGAGCACGCCGGTCTCGTCCGAGACGGCGGCGCAGGTGAACCAGATGATGCGCACGGTCGTCGAGTCCGGCACGGGCACGGCCGTCCAGCTGCCGGGCATCGAGGTCGCGGGCAAGACGGGCACGGCCGAGATCGGGACGGTGGGCGCCAACCTCACGCAGCCGTCGTTCGTGGCCTTTGCGCCGGCCGACAACCCCCGCATCGCGATCGCCGTCACGGTGGAGCGCTCCCAGGGCGGCTTCGGCGGTACGGTTGCCGCCCCGATCGCCCGAGCGGTCCTCGAATCCCTCCTCGACTGATGCCCGAGATCCCCTCCGACGCGCTGGTCGACGGCCGCTACAAGGTCCTCACGAAGCTGGGTGCCGGCGGGATGGCGGACGTCTACTGCGCCGAGGACCAGCAGCTCGGGCGCAAGGTGGCGCTGAAGCTGCTGCACCACCGCTTCGCGGAGGACGCCGAGTTCGTCGAGCGCTTCCGCCGCGAGGCGTCCGCCGCCGCCAGCCTGCAGCACCCGAACGTGGTCGGCGTCTACGACCGCGGCGAGTGGGACGGCACCTCCTACATCGCGATGGAGTACCTGCCGGGCCGCTCGTTGAAGGACGTGATCCGGCACGAAGCGCCGCTCGACCCCGTGCGCGCCGTCGACATCACGGTCCAGATCCTCAAAGCGGCCCGCTTCGCGCACCGGCACGGGATCGTGCACCGCGACCTCAAGCCGCACAACGTGATGGTCGACGACGAGGACCGCGTGAAGGTGACCGACTTCGGGATCGCACGCGCGGGCGCCTCCGACATGACGGAGACCGGCTCGATCATGGGCACCGCGCAGTACCTCTCGCCTGAGCAGGCGCAGGGGCATGCGGTCAGCCAGTCGTCCGACCTGTACGCCGTCGGCGTCATCCTGTTCGAGCTGTTGACCGGCCACGTGCCGTTCGACGCCGACTCGGCCGTGACGATCGCGCTCAAGCACGTCTCGGAGGCGCCGCCGGCGCCGAGCATGTTCGACCCCTCGGTCCCGCCGGCGCTGGAGGCGATCGTGCTGTGGGCGCTCAACAAGGACCCGGCGCAGCGGCCCGCCGACGCGGACGCGTTCATCCACGCGCTCGAGGACGCGCGTGACGCGGTGCTGGCGGAAGAGGCGCCCGGCCAGCGGACGGCGATCTTCGCGCCGGCGGCGATCCCGCCGGACCCATACGGTCCGACCGACGAGGCGCTGGCGGCGGCGGCGCTGGGCGCGGCCGCGGCGGAGACGGCCGCCGCGCCGCCGTACTACGCCGACCCCGTCGCCGATCCGTACCAGCAGGAGCGCCGACGCCCGCCGTGGTGGGCGTGGCTGCTGGCGGCGCTCGCGCTGGCGGCGATCGTCCTCGGCATCGTGCTGCTCACGCGGCCGGGCGACGTGACGGTGCCGCGCGTCGTCGGGAAGGACCTGCCGACGGCGACGTCGCAGCTGCGCACCGCCGGCTTCGAGACGACCGTCGACCGGGTGACGAGCGGCCGCCCCGCCAACCAGGTACTCGCGCAGGACCCGGCCGGCGGCGAGCAGGCGAAGGACGGCTCGACCGTCACGCTCACCGTCTCGAGCGGACCCGGGCAGGTGGCGGTCCCCTCGGTCGACGGGCTCGGCGAGCAGAAGGCGACGGCGATGCTGGTCGACAAGGGGCTGGTGGTCGACCGCGTCGTGCGCCAGGCCGACGACACGGTGCCGGAGGGCCGCGTGATCAAGACCTCGCCGGCGGCCGGCACGTCGGTCGATCGCGGCTCCGACGTGACGCTCTACGTCTCGAGCGGGCCGAAGCAGATCGCGGTGCCGGACGTGGTCGGGCTCACGCAGCGCGAGGCGCAGCAGACGCTCGGCAACCGCGGCTTCCAGTTCACGATCGCCGAGGAGGGCTCCGCCGACCAGGAACCGGGGACGGTGCTGCGGCAGGATCCGGCGGCCGGCATGAAGGTCGACCCGGGCACGAGCGTCGCGCTCGTCGTCGCGAGAGCGATCCCCACGGTGATCGTTCCGGACCTGCTCGGACAGGGGGCGCAGGAGGCGAGCGACACGCTCACGGCCGCCGGCCTGGAGCCGCGCGTCTCCTATCGCGACGTGACCGATCCCAACCAGGACGGCGTCGTGCTCGACCAGAAGCCGGGCTCCGGCACGGAGGTGAAGAAGGGCGGCCCCGTGCGGATCTTCGTCGGCCGGCTGACGACGGCGACCAGCCCGACGACGCCGACCACGCCGGGAGGTGCGGGCGGATGAGCCTCGACATCGCGCCGCGCCGGGTCGTCGTGCTCGGCGGCGGGCGCTCGTCGGAGCACGACGTCTCGCTCGCGTCGGCCGCGTCAGTCCGCGGCGGCCTGGAGCGCGCGGGCCACGAGGTCGTCGCGATCGAGATCTCGCGGACCGGGGCGTGGTCGTGCGACGGTGCGCCGGTCGAGCTGACGCCGGGCGGCGGACTGCTCGGCGCCGACGCGGTCTTCCCCGTCCTGCACGGGCCCTTCGGCGAGGACGGCACGGTGCAGGGCCTGCTCGAGTGCCTTGACGTGCCGTACGTCGGCTCGGGCGTGCTCGCCTCCGCGGCGTGCATGGACAAGGTCGTCGCAAAGGAGCTGCTCGCGCGCGCCGGCCTGCCGCAGGTCGACTACCGCGCGGTGCGGCACGCGCGCTGGAGCGCCGATCCCGACGCGGTGCTCGGCGAGCTGGCCGCGCTCGGGCTGCCGGTGTTCGTGAAGCCGGCGCGGCTCGGCTCCTCGGTCGGGATCGTGCGCGTCGCTGCCGCCGAGGAGCTGGCGGACGCGCTCGCGACCGCGTTCGCGCACGACCCGCTCGTGATCGTCGAGGCGGCGGCCCCCGGCCTGGAGGTCGAGTGCGCGGTGCTCGGCAACGACGAGCCGGACGCCTCGACGCCGGGCGAGATCGTGCTGGCCGGAGCTGCCGCGGCGGGCGGCTGGTACGACTACGAGGCGAAGTACACGCCCGGTGGGATGGAGCTGATCGTGCCGGCGCGGATCCCGGACGCGCTCGCGGCGCGTGTCCGCGCGCTGGCCGTGGAGGCGTTCGCCGCGCTCGGCTGCGCCGGCCTCGCCCGCGCCGACTTCTTCGTCGACGTCGATCGGGGCGCGGTGCTCGTGAACGAGCTCAACACGATGCCCGGCTTCACCGAGACGAGCGTCTACGGGAAGCTGTGGGTGGCCTCAGGCGTGCCGTACGAGCAGCTGCTGACGCGGCTCGTCGAGCTCGCGATCGAGCGTCACGCTCGCGAGCGCTCCTACCAGTTCTAGGTCTCCCGGCTTAGGCTGTCCCTGCTCGGTCGGTGCGAACCGCCGGACACATCCGACACAAGGGGGAGACATGCGCAAGGCATTCGCGCTGCTGCTGGCGACCGCGGCGCTCATCGGCGCTTCGGCGACGCTTGCCGCGGCGGCGACGATCACCGCCTCATCGGGCGGCACCATAGTCGCGCTCATAAGAAGCCTGGGGTTCGAAGCGCCCGCGACGGGGCTATTCCTGTGCGACCTGACGCTGACCGGGACGCTGGCAAGGGGCCCGATAGCGCTGCCCGGAGCGATCGGCAGCATCAGGAGCGCGAGAACGAGCGAATGCTCCGTCGGCCACAGCGCCGTGGCGAGCGGCCTGCCGTGGACGATCACCGGCCAGACCGCGCTAGCGTGCCCGTCCGAAAGCACGGGCGTGCTAGCGACGCTGCCCGCGACGTTCACGCTCGACGGCATCCTGACGGGCACGGGCGAACTCGGCGTCCTATTCGCGAGCGCGAGCAGCGCGTTCGTCGTCCTACTGTCGAGACTCAGCAACAGCGTGGTGATCCTAGGCAGGGGCGGGATCTACTCGCAGGTGCAGGTCTTCAGATGCGAATGAAGCGTGGTCATTGACCTGAACGACCTCGTTCATCTAGAATGTGGACGCTTGGCGTCGACGTCGTGCGATTCACAACGCCAACGATCCAGGGGGAAACATGCGTAAGACGCTCACGTCGCTGTTGATTGCGGCGGCGCTGGTCGCTACCTCGGCGGCGGTCGCCAGCGCGGCGACGGTCACCGCAAGCCCGGGCGGCAACATATCGGCGACGATAAACGGGCTCGGCTTCAGCGGCTTCCTGCTCTCGCTATTCAGATGCGACGTCACGCTCGGCGGCTCGGTCTCGACCGGCCCGATAGTGCTCCCGGGCGCCGGGGGAAGCATCACGAGCGCGAGAATAAGCGGCTGCTCGCCCAGCCACACCGTCACGGCGACCGGCCTCCCGTGGAGACTGACCGCTCAGACGGCCCTAAGATGCCCGTCCACCAGCACCGGCCTCCTAGGCCTTGTCGCCGCCGGCTTCCAGATAGACGGCTTCATATCGAGCAGCGGCAACATCGGCACGCTAGTGAGCAGCGGCAGAGGCTCCATCTCGATCCTAAGATCGTCGCTGAGCAACAGCGGCCAGATCCTAGGCGGGAGCGGCACCTACTCGCCGGTCAACACGATCGCGTGCACGTAGTCTGAATTAGGCGGACTCCGGGGCTGCGGTCTGCTGACCGCTGCAGAGAGGGCCCCGGCGTTCGTTTTGGCAGAAACCGCCTACACGCCACGATGCGAACCCGGATTCACGGCGCCCCGACTCGCCGGTAAGCTTCCTTTCGCTGCGCAGAGGCGAGGAAAGGGGGATTGCTTCGCCCACGGCGGCGACGTGCGCCGCTGTGGTTAACCACACACGAGTCGGAGGCATGTTCACATGCGGAACTCGAGCAGGCTCTTGTTGTCGTGTGCGCTCGTAACCATTGCTTTCGCAGCGATGGTCCACGGGGCGTCGGCGAGGGAACTCACCTTCAGCAGTCAGAGCATAAGAGCGGTGTGGGCGCCGGTGTTCGTCATCGTCCCGATGAGCCCGGCGGCCGAATTCAGGTGCTTGATGACACTCGAAGGCTCCTTCCATTCGAGGACCATAGGCAAGGCCCCCGGTAACCTAATCGGCTACATCACCAGAGCGATAGCCGGCCCGTGCGGCGGCGAAGGCCAGATGTGGGTCCACAACGGGACCGAAAGGGTGCTAGGCGGGGAAGCTCCGGCCACGTCGCTTCCGTGGCACATGAAGTATCTGGGCTTCACGGGGACGCTACCGGCAATATCTGAAGTCAGGATCCTACTGAGAGGCATAAGAGTCACCGCCATGTGGAGACTCTTTGGCAATGAATCGTGCCTAGCCGTCTTCGGCGAAGCAAACGAAAGCATCGTGACCGAATGGAAGCTCGGACCTGAAGGCAGAGTGATAGCGATTCAGCTCTTGGCACAGCCACTGAGGAAGAGAGAAGTCATAAGGGAATTCTCGTGTCAGAACGAAATTAGGCTTAACAGCTCTGCCACGACGATAACGCCGCTAGGCGGCACCACGCCGATATCGATCACCCTAATATAGGTTCGTTCGCCGGGGCCGCAGCTCACCCTGGGCCCCGGCGCTCATCGGTACAACGACAGCTCGCTGATCTCGACGCGGTCCCCGTCCGACGGCAGTCTCGTGATCCACAGCAGCACCCAACGCGATCTCTGCCCCGCCGTGTCGAGGTCGATCGTCTGCTTGCCGCTCACCGAGGGCGCCGTCGCGACGAGCCTCCAGCCGGGGTCCGGGACGGTGGACGGCAGCGACGCGCCGTCGCCGACGTAGACCTGGGCCGAGAAGCCCGGCGTCGGCGTGCGCAGCCGCAGCTCGCGGAAGACCGCGCCCGGTGCGGCGTTGAGCGCGAGCCCGACGCCGTCCTTCTGCAGGTCGCCGGTCGTGTAGGACTCGGTCGTCCACACGGTCGAGGGGTTGCCGTCGATCGCGAACGAGGTCTGGTCGGCGTGCTCGGTGCTGTCGCCGAGCGGGTCGTAGTCATGCGCCGCGTTCGAGTGCAGGCCGACCTGCGTCATCGCCCCGCCGCCTGCCGTCTTCTCGGTCCCGGTGCCGCGATGGGTGCGGTCGCCCAGCAGCACGGCTCCGACCACGAGCGCGGCGACGGTCAGCAGTGCCGCGATCGCGATCCACGCCGGCCGCGAACGGACGCGCCAGGGCACGCGCCGGCGCGTGCCGCGCGGCAGCGTGCGCAGGACCGTCGTCGCCTCGCCGGTCGCGCTCCCGGAGCGCGCCGCCTCGAGCGCGAGCACGTCTTCGAGGTCGGCGATCAGCTCCTCGTCGCTGCGGTAGCGCTCGTGCAGATCCTTCGCCGTCGCCCGGTCGATCACGGCCGCGAGCGAGGCGGAGACCTCCGGCCGCAGCGTCTGCACGTCGGGCAGCTCCTCGCGCACGTGCTTCATCGCGACCGCGACCTGGTTCTCGCCCTTGAACGGGACGCTGCCCGTGAGCATCTCGTACAGCACGATCCCGAGCGAGTAGAGGTCGGACTGTCCGGTCACGTCGTGGCCGAGCGCCTGCTCGGGGGACACGTAGTCCGTCGTACCGAGCACGCGGCCGTCGGCGGTCAGGCCGTCATCGTCGAGCGAGCGCGCGATGCCGAAGTCGGTCACCTTCGCGCTGCCCTCCTCGTCGATCAGCACGTTCTGCGGCTTCACGTCGCGGTGGACGATGTGTCTCGCGTGCGCGGCCCCGAGCGCGCGCGCGATCTCGATCGCGTAGGCGACGGCCTCGGAGACCTCGAGCTCGCCGTTGCGGCGGATGCGCTCCTTGAGCGTCTCGCCCTCGACGTACTCGAGCACGATGTAGGGACGGCCCTGGTCCTCGCCGTAGTCGATCACGCCGACGATGTGCGGGTGCGACAGCTGCGCGACCGCGCGCGCCTCGCGTCTGAAGCGCTCCAGCTGATCGGAGTCAGTCGCGATCTCGCGGTTCATGAGCTTGATCGCGACGGGCCGCTCGAGCGTCTCGTCGATCGCGCGGTAGACCGACGACATCCCGCCCGTTCCGATGCGGGCCTCGAGCCGATAGCGGCCGTTCAGGGTGGTGCCGAGCAGCGTGCTCATCGATCCCTCAAGGACTATGTTCCGCGCGTGCCTGTCATTGAAGCGTCCTACTACACGGACCCGGCGTGTCCTTGGTCGTGGGCGCTGGAGCCCAATCTACGCCGACTGCAGGTCGAGTTCGGCGATGGCATCTCGGTCGGTCTGATCATGGGCGGTCTGGCGCCGCAGTTCGAGGATCCGCAGGCGCAGGTGGCGCAGTGGCTGGAGGCGTGCGATCGCTCCGGCATGCCGTTCGACCCGCGCCTGTGGCTGGAGGCGCCGCCGAGCGGCTCGCACCCCGCCTGCCTCGCCGCGATCGCCGCCGGCGAGCAGGGCGCGGCGCTGCAGGCGGCCTACCTGCGGCAGCTGCGCGAGGGGCTGATGTGCGGCCGGCGCAAGCTCGACGCGCTGGAGGCGCTCGTCGCGGAGGCGCACGCCGTCCCGGGCCTCGACGCGGTGCGGCTGCGGCGCGACCTCGGCTCCAGTGCGACGGTCGAGCGCTTCGGCGAGCAGCTGGAGCGCACGCGCGCGATCGGGGGCGCGGAGGCGCTGCCGACGATCGCCTTCGGCAAGCACGCGGTGCGCGGCTTCGTGCCCTACGAGCAGTGGAGAGCCGCGGCGCTCGCGGCCGGCGCCGAGCCGACCGGCGAGCCGCCGCCCTCGATCGAGCAGGCGCTGCGCCGCTTCGGCACGCTCGCCACGGCTGAGGTCGCCGCCGCCTGTGCGCTGCCCGGCCCACGCGCGCGCGCCGAGCTGTGGCAGATGGCGCTGGAGTGGAAGGTCGTCGCCGAGCGCCGCTTCACGAGCGCGCTCTGGCGCCTCGCGGACTGACGCGCGCGAGCAGCGCATCGAGCACGTGGCCGGCCCAGTCGGCGAGCGCGTGCAGCCGTGTGCGGATCGGCGGCCAGTAGAGCGCGATCGCCGTCGCGGCGCCGAGGGCGGCGCCGGCCAGCACGTCGCTCGGGTAGTGGACGCCGATCGCCACGCGCGTGAGCGCCAGCAGCGTCGCGAGCGCGAGCGCGACGAGCCCCCAGCGGCGGTTGCGCAGGACGATCGCCGTGGCGATCGCGAAGGCGGCGGTCGCATGGTCGCTCGGGAAGCCGGCGTCCGCGGCGTGGTGGGTGAACTGGTGCACGCCGCTCGGGTCGCTGACGAACGGCCGTGCTCGGTCGACGAGATGCGACAGCACGGCGCCGATCGCCAGCGCGAGGGCGGTGCTCGCGGCCGCCGCCACCGCGATCCGCCGCCCGGCGTGGCGACGCGCGCCCGGCAGCAGGACGAACAGCACGACGAGCGCGCCGGCGAACAGCAGCTGCGATGCGTTCGAGTACGCGAGCAGCGGATCCTCGACGCCGTCGTGGCGGGCGAAGAAGCCGTTCAGCAGATGCAGAAGACCGTGGTCGATCCCTGCATCCTCGTGAAGCGAAGGTGAAGAGACGGTGAAGCCGGCGTGCGGACGCTATTCGCCTGTGGCGTCGCCGGCCGGCGGCACCGACGGCAGCGCATCCGGATCGACCGACGCGGCGGCCTGGTTCTCGGCCTTGACGGCCTCCCAGATCTCTTCGCGGTAGACCGGCAGCTCTCTCGGCGCGGCGATGCCGATGCGGGCCGTCTGCCCGCTGATCTCCATCACGGTGACGACGATGTCGTCACCGAGCACGATTCTCTCCCCGGGCCGCCGCGTGATGATGAGCATGCCCGAGAGCGTCTCACATCAGGCGGCTTGCTCGGCCGCGGCCGCCGCCAGCTCCGCGAACAGCGGCGCGCGCAGCTCGGCTCCGGGCGCCTCGTTGATCACCTGGTGGCCGATCCCGTCGGCGATCACCAGCGGGGCGCGCAGGTTGGCGGTGAACTCCTCGATCCGCTCGCTCGCGCGCACCGTCACGTAGACGGCGGCGCCATCGGCCGGCGCCGGCTCGAGCGCGAAGCCGCTGAAGAAGCGGCGCGGGTCGGCGAGCGGCAGCGCGAGCGCCGGGTCCTCCAGCGAGTGCAGCCACACGAACGCGTCCTCCTCGGAGCGCGCGATCAGCGTGAAGGTTCTGCTGTCGAGGCCGGCGAGGCCGTGGGGGAACACGATCGCGCTGTCCGGCGCGACCTCGATGCGGCCGAAGCGGGTGCTGTCGATCGTCGTTGACACGGTGCTGGCTCCTTGACGGGGGGTTAGTGGAGGAAGTCGAGCAGCGAGGACTGCACGATGTTCGCGCCGGCCTTCAGCGCAGCGCTGTAGGCGGCCTGCTGGGTCGTGTACTGGGTGATCGTCTGCGCCATGTCGGCGTCCTCGACGTCCGACAGCAGTCTCGTGGAGTTGAGCGCCAGCCCGGACAGGCGCGAGCCGGCGACGGCGAGGCGGTTCGTGCGCGCGCCGACGTCGGCGCGGATGCCGTTGAGCACGTCGACGTTCGCGTCGAGCCGTTGCAGGTCGGTCGTGCGCAGCGCGTCGGCGTCGGCCGGCGTGCTGCCGCGCAGGTGGTCGGAGATGTCGCGCAGCGTGTTGAGCAGCTTGTCGTCGCTCGCGCCCTGGCCGTCGCCGAGCAGCGCGCGGATGTCGGTGTTGATCGGGATCTCGACGCCCGGGCCGATCGCGCGGGTGATCGTGCCGGCGTCGCCTTGGTATCTGTCGGCGCCGCCGAGCGCATAGGGCGCGGTGTCGGTCGCAGTGCCGGAGAAGACGAAGCGGCCGCCGTACTGGGTGTCGGCCTCCTGCTTGAGGCTCTCGGCCAGCTGATCGATCTCGTCCGCCATCGCGCTGCGCTCGGCCGGGCCCGCGGTGTCGTTGCCGCCCTGCACGAGCAGCTCGCGCACGCGCCCCATCACGTCCGACATCTGCCCGAGCGCCGTGTCGCAGGTGTTGAGCCAGCCGGTGCCGTCGTCGACGTTGCGCTGGAACTGGTCGAGCCCGCCGAGCTCGCCGCGCAGCGCGAGCGCGCGGCTCGTGCCGTAGGGATCGTCGGACGGGCGCGAGATCTGCTTCCCCGAGGACAGCTGGCCCTGCAGTCTGTTGAGCCGGGCGAAGCCGTCGTTGAGGTCGCGCAGCGTCGCGCGCGTGCTCATCAGCGTGGTGATGCGCATCGACATCGCTACAGCCCCACCCGTCCGGTGCGATTGACGAGCGTGTCGAGCATCTCGTCGAGCGTCGTCATCGTGCGAGCCGACGCCTGGTAGCCGCGCTGGAAGCGGATCAGGTTCGTCATCTCCTCGTCGAGCGAGACGCCGGCGACGCTCTGGCGGCGATCGTCGATCGCGTCGACGAGCGACTGCGCGGTCGACTGCGCGCGCACGGACGCCTGCGACTCGGTGCCGATCCGCGCGACGAGCGCCTGGTAGAGCTGGTCGGTGCTGCCGCCGCGCAGTCTCGTGATCGCCTGGGCGACGTCGTTCTCGCCGGAGGCTCTGCCGCTCCCGGTCTGCACGGTGGCGCTCGTGGCGACGACCGCGATCGTGGCCGCCGTCGTGCCGGCGGGATCGAAGAACGGCGTGCTGGTGTGCAGCGCATTGACGCTCGCGACGAGATCGGCCGCGATGGCGTCGAGCTGCGTGCGGTAGGTGAGCGCGGGGCCGGTGGCGCTCGCGAGGTCCTGCAGCGCGCCGAGCTTGCCGCCCGGCGTCGCGCCGAGCGTCTGCGGCCACGTGTACCCCGCCGGCGTGCTCGGGTCGATCAGCGTCACGCCGCCGAAGTCGATTCTCCAACGCGCGTCGCCGGTGTCCGTGACGGACACCTGCGCGAGCTGGGACAGCTGGTCGACGAGCTGGTCGCGGCGGTCCATCAGGTCGTTCGGCTGCTGGCCGCGGAAGACGGCGTCGCCGATCGCTCTGTTGAGGCCGGCCAGCTCGCTCGCGATGTTCTCGACCTGTCCGCCGGCTCTCGTGATCGCGTCGAACTCGTCCTGTGCCTGCTGCGCGACGGTCGTGAGCTGATCCGAGATCGTTCTGAAGGAGGTCGTGAGCGTCTGCGCGGTCGTCACGAGCGCAGAGCGCGCGCCGACATTCTCGGGCGCGTTCGCGACGTCGCTCCACGCGTCCCAGAATCTCGACAGCTGCGCGGCGAGGCCGTCATCGGACGGCTCGGCGAAAGCGCCCTCGATGTTGTCGAGCGAGCCCGTGCGCGCGGTCGCGTCGCCGAGGCTCATCTGCTGGGCGCGGTACTGCAGGTCGAGGAACTGGTCGCGCACGCGGCGGATCGCGGCGACGTCGACGCCGCTGCCGAGCTGCGCGCCGGCGCCGGTGTTGACGCTGTTCGCCGGGATGATGTACGGGCGCGTCGGCTCGAGCACGGCCTCCTGGCGCGAGTAGCCCTGCGTGTTCGCGTTCGCGATGTTGTGGCCGGTGACGTCGAGCGCTTGCTGCTGCGTGAGCAGCCCGCGCAGCGAGGTCTGCAGGCCGAAGAAGGCGGACGTCATGCTTGGAGGTCCAGTGCGCGGGGGCCGCTGCGGACGGTGGTGTGCGGCATGTGCGCGGCGGGGCGGATCCCGTTCGCCGTGTAGGCGCCGGTGTCGACCGGCGAGGCCGGATCGACGAGCCGCAGCAGGTGGTCGAGGAACGCGAGCTCCTGCCGCATCAGCGCCTGGTTGCAGGCGTGCTCGCGCGTCAGCTCGGCGAGCATGCCTCCCAGCTCGGCGCTGCGCGCGGTTGCGAGCGCCGCATCCTGCGGGGCCATCAGCGCGGTGAGCTGCGTGAGCGTGACGGCCTGCGGCGCGATGCCGAGCTGGGCGCCGGCGCGGGTCAGCAGTCGTGCGCGGTCCTCTTCGAGGCGCGCGCGGCGTTCGAGCTCGGCCTGGAAGGCGGCGACCTGGCGCACGACGCCGTCGACGTCCTGCTTGCGGATCGCGACGCCCTGGGCGAGCACGGATTGCAGCAGGCGCTGGGTCGACTGCAGCTGCGCTTCGAGGTGGGCGAGCACGTCGCCCGCCAAGCGCGGGTCAGTTGCCGGGGCTACTGCCAGCGCACTCATGGCTTCGGCTCCGGTGGCGCGATCGAATCCGTCAGCTGCCGCGCGAGCCCGAGCCCGCCGCCGCCCATCACGCCGTCGGTCAGGGCGTCCGGCAACAGGGACGCGTACGGCGAGTCGCCGCCGAGGGCGTCTCTCGCCGAGTCGGTGAGCGACTGGCTGAGCTGCTGCACCAGCAGACGCTCGAAGCCGAGGCCGGCCTCGTAGGCGTCCTTGCGTGCCGGTGCCGCGGTGCGGATGTCCGCGGGCAGCTGTGCCTGGTCGATCGGCGGGATGCCGGCGAGGCTCATCGCTTCACCTGGTTGGCGATCTCGAGCATCTGGTCCTGCATCTGGATCGCCTTGCTGGCGAGCTGGAAGCTGCGCTGCGCGTCGATCATGTCGACCATCGCGTCGCCGACGTCGACGTTGGAGCCTTCGAGCACGCCCTGGCGCAGGCTGGTGTCGGTCCCGGTGGTGGTCGGCTGGCCGCTCTGCGTGCTCGCGGCAAAGAGGTTGTTGCCGAGCGGCTGCAGGCCGTCGGGGGAGGGCACGGTGACGAGCTCGATGCGGCCGAGCGCTCTGCCCGTGCCGACGCGCACGGTGCCGTCGGCGGCGATCGCGATCTGGTCGGGCGTCGTGCCGCTCGGCACCGTGATCTGCGGCTGGACGAGGTCGCCGCCCTTCGTCGTCAGGCGACCGGTCGCGTCGAGCCGCAGCGAGCCGTCGCGCGTGAGTGCGATCGAGCCGTCGGCGCGCTTGACCTGGAAGAACCCGGGACCCTGGATTGCGACGTCGAGCGGCTGGCCCGTCGTCTGCAGCGCCCCCTGCTCCTGCGAGCGGCCGATGAAGCCGGCCGCCGCGCCCGCGCCGGCGAGCACGGTCGGGCCGGCACCGCCGCCCTGGGCGCTGTAGAGCAGGTCGCGGAAGCCGACGCGCACGTGCTTGTAGCCGGTCGTCGAGACGTTGGCGAGGTCGTTGGCGACGCCGTCGATGCGCTGCTGCTGGGCGTTCATGCCGGCGGCGGCGGAGTAGAGCCCTTCGAGCATCACGCGCCCCCGTTCGGCGAGCCGACCTGCGTTGCGGTCTTGTGCAGCGACTCGTCGATCGTCTGGATCACCTTCTGCCCGGCCTCGAAGGCGCGGAAGGAGGCGATCATGTCGACCATCGTGCGGGCCGGGTCGACGCCCGAGCCCTCGAGCGCGCCGGTGCGGACGGTGCCGGTCGCCTGGCCGGACGCGGACCCGTCGAAGAGGTTCTCACCCTGCTTGGCCGGGTCGTTCAGCGCGAACACCCCGACCTTCGTCGCGTCCACATGTCCGTTCGCGTCGACATGGACGGGCTGGCCGTTGCCACCGAGCACGCGGTTGCCGAGCTGATCGATGAGCGTGCCGTCGGCGGCGGGGCTGAACTGGCCGTTGCGCGTGTAGCGCGTGCCCTGCGGCGTCTGCACGCCGAACCAGCCCTCGCCGACGATCGCGAGGTCGAGCGGCTCGCCGGTGTCGCGCACCGGCTGCGGACTCGTGTCGGTGACCATCCGGTCGGCCGCGACGCCGGGCGTGAGCGCGCCGATCGCCTGGCCGGTCGCGGTGTTGCTCAGCAGCAGGTCGGCGAACGCTCTCTGCGTGACGCGGTCAGCCTTGTAGCCGGGCGTCGAGGAGTTCGCGAGGTCGTTCGCGATCTGATCCTGGCGCATCTGCTCGGCGACCATGCCGGACGCCGCGATATACAGGCCGCGCTCCATTCGACCCAGGTGGTCGGCTGGAGCGAGCGGTTCTTGAGCGGCCGGCGCGCCGCGTCAGCTCGCGCGGCGTCGCTGCGAGGCCGGCCGCTCGGCGTGCGCCGCGACGTACTGGCGAATCGCGTCTCTGGCGGCGGCGATGATCGAGTCCTCGGGACTGCGGTGCGCGATCTTGCTCAGCGCCACGAACTCGTCGTGCGTGAGCGGCACGAGCAGCTTCGCGGTCACCTGGTCGCCTCTCACCGGGCGGGCCTCGTTCACCTCGAGAATGTCGTTCTCGTCGACCTCGTCGAAGTCTTCGGGACGCAGATCCTCCAAGCGCATGAGTCCATGATGGCTCATCGGTGCCTCCTGTCAAACAGCGCGCGGTGGTGCGGGCCGGCATCGAACGCAGTTGCCGGCCGCCAGGTGGTGGGGTCGTCCGTCGGCGCGAGCGGCACTGTCAGCAGTCGGCCACCGTCCGTCTCGCCGACCAGCAGGATGCTGCCCGTCTCGCCGCGAGGATTGCGCAAGACGCGATTGCGATTCGACGTGAGCTGCTCGACCTCGTCGCTAACGACGCCATGCCGCGCCATCTCGCGCTCGTTGTGGTCATCGAAGATGAGGTCGGCGATGAAGTGTCGGGCCACGCGCCGCATCTTGCGGCCGCGACCACTGAAAATCGCCTGTTTGCACGCTTAATTTGCGGCGTTTGCGCAGCACTGCGTCAAAGCGCGCGGGTGCTTCAGGCGCCGAGCTCGTCCCGCAGCGCGGCCAGCTCCGAACGCAGCTCGGCGACCGACCGCTCGAGCACCGCGACCCGCTCGACCAAAGGATCGGCGACCGGCGACGCCGATCGGGTGGGTGGCGCGGGTGAGACGATTTCCGCGGCTCCGCCCGCGGAATCGTCTTCACCGGCGACAGGACCCGCCCGCAGTCCCGCAACGGGCTCGGTGGGAGCGGGCTCGACGGATGCGGAATCCCCGCCGAGCAGCTGCACGTACCGCTCCTCCTTCTGACCGGGCTGACGCGGCAACCGCTCGACATGGCCCCGCTCGATCAGGCGGCCCAGCGTCGCCTCAACGGCCGCCAGGTCGGCAAACCCATGCAGCCGCTCTGACCGCTGCTTCAGCTCCCCCGGCGTCTGCGCGCCACGCAGCATCAGCACGCCAAGCAGCGCGAGCTCGTCGGGCGCGAGGCCGAGTGCCTCGTCGAGCAGGTGGCGGTACTTCGCCGCGCGCGAGCCGTGCCCGCTCGCGAGGCGGGTCCAGCCGCGCCGGTAGGTGCGCTGCAGCGCGTCCTTGATGACGCCCTCGTCGTAGTCGACGACCGGGTTGCGGTTCGTCGACTGGTTGCACGCGAGTCGCAGCGCGTTGAGCGACAGCGGGTAGGCGTCCGGCGTCGTGCGCTGCTTCTCGATCAGGCAGCCGAGCACGCGGATCTCGACGGCGTCCGGTTCCACGCCGGGCAGCCTATCGCCGCGCGCGCCGCGCCCGCCCGCGCGTCGCGGTAGCGTTTCCGGCCCGATGGCCCGCCGATTCGCCCCCCTGGCAGCGCTGCTCGCGGCACTCCTCGTCGGCGGTTGCGCCTACGGCACCGCCGCTGACATCACGCCCGCGCAGGACAGTGCGCGGATCGCGCTGATCAAGGCGCACGACGACTACAGCGACCGCGACCTCGCGCGCCTGTGCCCCGGCCTCTATCCGAGAGACTTCCTCACCGACCACGACCAGTGGCCGGCCGGCGAGGCGAGATCGGGCGACCTGAGCGCGGGACGGATCGCCACGGCGCGCGCGAGAGAGGCGGCGCAGATCAGAGCGGCCGCCTGCGACGTCTATCCGAGCAAGAGCTAGCACCCGCGCCGTGGACGAGACGACGCTCGATCGCTTCGCCGAGCTGCTCGTCGGCTTCGCCGCGAACGTCCAGCCCGGCCAGATCGTCGCCGTCTCCTCCGAGATCGGCAAGGAGCCGCTCACGCGTGCGATCAGCGCGAGCGCCTACCGACATGGCGCGACCTACGTCGACGTCGCCTACGCCGACCCGTGGGTGCGCCGCGCGCGCATCGAGCACGGCAGCGACACCGCGCTGGAGACCGTCCCGAGCTGGATCGGCGAGCGGATCCTGGCGCTCGGCGACCAGCGCTGCGCGCGCATCGCGCTGACCGGCCCGACGGCGCCGAGACTGCTCGAGGACCTCGACCCCGCGCGCGTCGGCGCCGACAGAGCGCAGACGCTGCGCGAGGCCGGCAAGGTGCTCAACGACCAGACGACCAACTGGACGATCGGACCGTGCCCGACGCCCGGCTGGGCCGCACAGGTCCACCCAGACCTCAGCCCCGACGAGGCGCTGGCGAAGCTGTGGGAGCAGATCGTGCACATCTGCCGGCTCGACGAGGAGGACCCGGTCGCCGCCTGGCGCGAGCGGATGGACACGCTCAGAGGCGCGGCCGCGCGGCTCACCGCCGCGCGCTTCGACGCGCTGCGCTTCGAGGGTCCGGGCACCGACCTGACGGTCGGGCTGCTGCCGAGCTCGAGATGGCTGAGCGCGAGCTTCCAGACCAGAGACGGCATCCCGCACGTCCCGAACCTCCCGTCCGAGGAGGTCTTCACGACGCCCGACCCGACCCGCGTCGACGGCGTTGTGCGGGCGACGAAGCCGCTGCAGCTCGCGGGGGCGACGATCGAGGGGCTGAGGGTGCGCTTCGAGGGCGGCCGGGCGGTCGACATCCAGGCCGACAAGGGCGCCGATGTGCTGCGCTCGATGTCGCGCCACGACGACGGCGCCTGCCGCCTCGGCGAGGTCGCGCTCGTCGACGGCAGCGGCCGCATCGGGCCGCTCGACACCGTCTTCTACGACACGCTGCTCGACGAGAACGCCGCCAGCCACATCGCGCTCGGGCAGGCGTTCCAGTTCGCCGTCGGCGAGGAGGACCATGAGCGCACGAACGCGAGCATGGTCCACATCGACTTCATGATCGGCGGCGACGACGTCGCCGTGACGGGCCTCACCGCCGGTGGCGAGCCCGTGCCGGTGCTGCGCGGCGGCGTCTGGCAGCTCTGACAGGCTGCCCGCCATGCGACCGCTCGCGGTCGATCTCGTTCTCCTGCGCTCGACCGCGCCGGACCTGCCGCTCGTCGTCGGGCGCGTGCTCGCGGCGCGCGTCGTCGAGCGCCGCGGGCAGCACGGCGTCATCAATCTCGGCGGCGCCTACCTGACGGCGGAGCTGCCCGAGGAGGTGCAGGCCGGCGACAGACTGCGGCTGGTCGTGCAGGACACGAGCGGCGGGCGGGCAACGTTCGCCCTCGCGCAGGAGCCGCCGCCGCTCGCGCAGCCGCCCGCACTTCCGAGCGATCGCGTCACGTTGCACCGCCGCGACGATGGAGAGGACGGCGGCGAGGAAGGACGGCCACAGGCGGTGACGGTTCGCTTCGAGAGCGAGACGCTCGGGACGGTCGAGCTGCGCGTCGCGCTCGACGAGCAGCTCGTGCACGCGCGGGCGGCGTTTCAGGAGGGACCGGCGTTGACGCTGGCACGCGCGCGTGCGGAGGGATTGCGCGCTGCGCTCGCCGCGGCGACCGGCCGCTCCGCCGAGGTCGAGATCGTCACGCGGCCTGAGCGGGTGGACGTGTATGGCTGACGAGAGCGCGCCTCAGCTTCCGCCGAACGTGTCGCCCGCTCTGCGCGCGGCGGTCGAGGCCGCGCTGGCGTGGCTGAGGGAGATCGAGGGGGAGACAGGGAAGGTCAGGCGACCTCGCTGAACAGCAGCGCGTCGGCGTCGAGCTCGGCGCGCAGCAGCTTCTTCAGGTGGCCGTGGATCTGGCAGACGCGGCTCTCGGAGACGCCGAGGATCTCGCCGATCTCGCGCAGCGTGAGGTTCTTGACGTAGAGCAGCACGGCGACCTGGCGCTCGCGCTGGGGCAGGCGCTCGAACGCCGCGCGGAAGCGCAGCTTCGCCGACTCGCGCACGGTGTGGTGCTCCGGGTCGGAGCAGCGGTCGTCGCTGACGAGCGTGTCGATGCGCTCGATCGCCGTCTCGTCATCGCTCAGCACGAGCGTGTTCAGCGAGGTGACATCGGAGGCGAGGATCTCGTCCTCGCGCGTGCGCAGCTCCTCGACCGAGCAGTTGAGCGTGTGGGCCAGCTCTTCGCGCGTGGGCTTGCGGCCGTGGACGCCGATGAACTGCTCGCGCGCCTGGTTGATGTCGCGCTCCCAGCGGCGCAGCGAGCGTGGCGCCCAGTCCTGGCGACGCAGCTCGTCCAGCACGGCGCCGTGGATGCGCGTCCATGCGAACTGCTCGAGCGTGGCGCCCTTTTCCGGGTCGTAGCGCTCGATCGACTGGATCAGCGCCTCCAGCCCGCACGAGATGAAGTCCTCGACCTCGCAGCGCGCGGGGATCTCGCGGACCTTCTTGTAGACGATGTACTTGACCATCGGCGCGAACGTGAGCACGAGCCGGTCGCGCACGCGGCGGTCGCCTGAGTCGCGGTATTGCTGCCACAGCGCCAGCGCTTCGTCGGCTGTGATTCGACCCCCTGTGCGCTTCGTATCGAGCTGCATCTCTCCGCCTTCCCTCCGTCATTGGTCCCCTAGATCGGGGCTGGTATCGGCAAGGGGGCTGACGCGCCTAGATCGCCGCTATGGGGTAACCCACCCAGAACAAACGTCCAGAAGAGCCAGTGATTCGACATAACGCTGCACCCTGGGGGTTTGCGGTCGCCCACCCGGGGAATCGCGCGCGAGGCGTCGCAGCGGCCTTCTCGCTCAGGACTGGCGAAGGCCGGCCGACTACCCCGGGTGTCCGCTCCCTGCTGGAGGTTCCCTTCCATGGCGCTCCGCCTCACCGGCTCACCCACGACCGCTTCGCCCGCGACGCAGCCCGACTTCTCGGCGGCTGCCGCGGCGTGCCTCGACCGCCACGACCTCGACGGCTACGGCGCGCTGTTCGCGCAGGCCGGCGAGATCACGGACGTGCACGCGCGCTATGCGGCGCGCACGAAGCTCGTGGAAGCCGCACTGCGCGCCGGCCAGGCAGCCGACCGTGCGCGCGTGCCGGCGATCTACGTCGCCGCGACGCGCGCGACGATCGCGCTGCTGGAGGATGAGCCGCGCGAGCCGGTGCTGCTCAACTACGCGGGCGTTCTGCTGTACGAGCTGTGGAGCCTCGACGCCGCGGCCGCGCTGTTCGCCGCCGCGCGGAGGCTGGACGAGAACCTTCCGAACGTCGCGCGCAACCTCGACGAGGTCGCGCGCCGGCGCAGTGGCGGCGTCTCGCCGGCCTTCCCGCGCGCAATCGCGGTCGCGCTGACGGAGCTCGCCAGACGCGCGCGCCGCGTCGCCGACCGCGCGCGTCCGGCCGAGGGCCTGCGCCTGTCGCTCTGCATGATCGTCAAGGACGAGGAGGAGATGCTGCCGCGCTGCCTGGCCGCGGCCGCGCCCGCGGTCGACGAGATCGTGGTCATCGACACGGGCTCGACCGACCGCACGATCGAGATCGCGCACGAGTTCGGCGCGACGGTCATCGAGCGCGCGTGGACCGGCTCCTTCTCAGACGCGCGCAACGTCTCCTTCGACGCCGCCACCGGCGACTGGCTGATGTTCCTCGACGCCGACGAGGTGCTCGTCGAGGAGGACGTCGACCGCCTGCGCGCGCTGCGCGGCAAGACCTGGCGCGAGGCCTTCTACCTGACGGAGATCTCCTACACGGGCGAGCTCGGCGACGGTACCGCGGCCACGCATACGGCGCTGCGCGTCTTCCGCGCGCGCCCCGAGTACCGCTTCAGCGGATCGCTGCACGAGCAGATCGCCGAGACGCTGCCGCTGCACATCCCCGAGCGGATCGAGGCGACCGACATCCGCGTCGAGCACTTCGGCTACCTCGGCGCGGTGCGCGACGCGAAGGAGAAGTCGCGCCGCAACATCGAGCTGCTGCTCACGCAGCGCGACGCCGGCCAGTCCGACCCGTTCCTGCACTTCAACCTCGGCTCCGAGTACGGCGCCGTCGGCGACGCGCACGCCGCGCTGACCGAGTTCGAGCGCGCCTGGGAGCTGATCGTGAACGACCCGCAGGGGCGCACGTGGGGCTTCATGCCGGCGCTCGTCTCGCGGCTCGTGCGCGGGCTGCGGATCGTCGGGCGCCACGAGGACTGCATCGCGCGAGGCGCCGAGGGCCTTGCGCGCTACCCCGGCTTCACCGACATCGTCTTCGAGCAGGCGGCGGCGACGCTCGCGCTCGGCGACGTCGACGGCGCGCTGCGCCTGTACGGCGAGTGCATCGCGATGGGCGACGCGCCGAGCAGATACACGGCGACCGTCGGCATGGGGACGTTCCTGCCGACGATCGCGATCGCCGAGATCCACCACGCGCGCGGTGAGACCGCCGAGGCGGTGCGACTGCTCGACGCGTGCCTCGGCGAGTTCCCCGGGTTCTTCGGGCTTGTGCTGCCGTTCGCGGCGGCGCTGTTGGCCGACGGCGTCGAGGCCGATGAGGTCGTTGCGCGCGTCGAGGCGCGCGTGGCGGCGCTGACGCCGACCGTGCGCTTCATGCTCGGCACCGCGCTGTACGAGGCCGGCCGCACCGCGGCGGCCGAGGCGCAGTACCGGCTGCTGCTGGAGGATCAGCCGGGCAGCGGCATGGCGCGCGTCGCGCTGGCCGAGGCGCTGCTGTCGCAGCGGCGCTGGGCCGACGCCGTCGCCGAGGCGGCGGAGCTGGCCGACGAGGAGCCGCACGCGATCGCCGCGCGCCGCAGCGAGCTGTTCGCGCTGCTCGTCGAGGGCGACGTGGAGGTCGCGCGCGACGTGCTCGCGCGCGCGGCGTCCGCCGGCATGCCGAGCGGCGAGCTGGCCTTCTTCACCGCATGGATAGATCTGACGGCGGCCCGCGGCCAGACCGGCGACGTCACGCCGGCGCTTCCCCTGGACGCCGTCCCCTCGCTCGCGACCGCGCTGGAGGCGCTGTTGCGCGTGCGGGAGGTCGACGTCTTCGGCCAGCTGGTCGGGCTGCTGGACGCATGCCCGCTGCCGCAGCGCGAGCGGCGCGAGCTGCTGGCCGGCATGTACCTGCGGCGCGGCTTCCTCGCCTCGGCTGCGGAGGAGTGGCTCGGCGTCTGCCAGGCCGATCCGCGCGACGTGCGCGGGCTCGTCGGGCTGGCGCAGGTCGCCGCGGCGCAGGGGATGACGGACGACGCCATCGAATTCGCGCGCGAAGCTTGCGCGCTGGACGCGGGGGACCGACGTGCGACGCGACTGCTCGCGCGGCTCGAGCCGCTGGCGGCGTAGGCCCGGTCGGCCGATGCGGCCGCAGCTCCCGCGCCTCAAGTTCCACCGCGATCGGCCGATAGAGCCGGACATGGGGACCGAAATCGCACCGATCGGTGGACCCGCCTTCAGCACGGCGCCCGAGCGCGCGCCGCGCAGATCGCCCGCGGCCGCCGCCGAGGACACGTTCACCGTCTCGCACGGGGAGATCCCGGCGAGTCCGCCGCCCGAGGTGCTCGACGCGATCGATGCAGCCGGCCGCGTCGCGCGCGAGCTGCACGAGACGGGGCGCGAGCTGCGCTTCACGCCGCCGCTCGAGGGCGAGCACGGCCGCGTGCGCGTGGACGTCTGCGATCTCGACGGCAACGTGCTGCGCTCGATCCCGCCGAGCGAGCTGCTCGACGTGGCCACGGGCGCCTCCCTGGACTAGCGATGGCCGCGCCATGAGCACGCCGCTGCTGAACATCGGCGGCCTCGCGTCGGGGCTGGACACGAACTCGATCGTCGACCAGTTGATGGCGATCGAGCGCCAGCCGCGCACGAGACTCGATCAGCAGGCGACGCTCGTCACCGCGCGGCAGTCGGCGCTCGCCGACTTCCAGTCGCGCCTGCGCGCCGTCGAGACGGCCGCGAAGGACCTGCGCTCGATCACGCTGTGGTCGCAGCAGCAGAGCGTCGCCACGAGCGACTCCACGCGCCTGTCGGCGGCGATCGTCGCCGGCTCCGGCGCGGGCGTCGGCGGCTACCAGGTGGAGGTCTCGCAGCTCGCGAACGCCGCGCAGCGCACCTACGCCTTCAGATCGCCGGCGAGCGCCGGCACGATCACGATCGACGGCCACAACACGGCGGTCGCGGCCAGCGCGTCGCTCGCCGACGTCGTCAGCGCGATCAACTCCGACGCGGGTGCGACCGTCTACGCCGCCGCCACCGACAGCGGCACGCTCGTCCTGTCGGCGCGCAGAACCGGCGACACGGGCACCGGCTTCATCGCGGTCACCGACGGCACCGGTGCGCTGACGGAGGACACGGCGAAGGCCAAGCAGGGCCGCGACGCGCTCTTCACGGTCGACGGCGTGGCCGGCTCCGCCTCCTCGAACGACGTGACGAACGCGATCGCCGGCGTGAGACTGACGCTGAGAGGCGTCACGACCGTGAGCGGGCCGATCACGGTCACGGTTGCGCCCCCGGCAGCCGACACCGACGCGATCAAGGACAAGCTGAGAGCGTTCGTCGACGTCTACAACTCGACCGTCGACGCGATCCGCGCGAGACTCGACGAGAGAAGCGTGCCGAATCCCAGAACGGCCGCCGATCAGCAGGCCGGCATGCTCAACGGCGACACGACGCTGACGGCGATCCTGTCGCAGATGCGCCAGGCGATCTACACCCCGGTCAGAGGGCTGCCGGCGGGTATGAGCAGCCTCGCCGACCTCGGCGTCTCGACCGGCTCGGCGTCCGCGACGATCTCCAGAGATGCGCTCGCCGGCAAGCTCGAGATCGACGACGACGTGCTCGATGCAGCGCTCGCCAATAACGCTTCCGGCGTGCGCGACCTGCTCGCCGGACCGGCGAACGTCGGCGGCTGGACGCGCGCGTTCGAGAGAATCGTGCACGGCGCCGACACGACCGGCGGCACCATCGACGTTCGCATCACGGGCGCCGACGCCGAGCTGAAGCGCCTCCAGCAGGCCATGGCGGACATGGACGACCGCCTCGCGCTCAAGGAGACGTCGCTGCGCGCGCAGTTCACTGCGATGGAGACCGCGCTCGCGCAGAGCCAGACGCAGAGCAGCTGGCTGTCGGGGCAGCTCGCCTCGCTGAACGCCGGCTGAACCGGCGCCTACGGCACCGGCACCGCCGTCCACGGCAGCACGTCGACCAGCTCCGTGAGGAAGTAGGAGCGCGCGAAGTCGGGATCCTTGTAGAGGGTGGTCAGGCTGTCGCGGTCGCGCGCTCTCGCCGGCGGCGCGTCCGCGCCCGCCTCGGCCCACGCGCTCGACCACAGCCCGGCGAGCGTGACGCAGCCGTCGGCGATGCAGGCGATCGTCCGTCTGCCGAGCTTCGCCCACATGTCGTCCGAGCCGGGGGAGCGCGCGTAGGCGTCGCAGATGCGCTTCGGCGACAGGCGTCTGACGGTCCGCTGCATCAGGCGCACCGCCTCGTGCGCGGCCGCCTCGTGCCCGCGGATCGGCGCCGCCGGTCTCGCGCCTGCGAGCGCTCTGTCGAGCCCGGCGATCAGGTCGGCGCGATGCACGCGAATCATGTCGGTCTCGTAGCGGCTGTGCACGCCTCTCTCCGCGTCGCTGCGCCCGTCGTGAAAGCGCGAGGTGTGAAGCGGCTGGCAGCAGTCGCCGAGGTAGTGCGCCATCAGCCCGGCGGCGGTCAGCGCGGCATCCACGTCGTCGGCTTTCAGCGAATCGACGATCAGGCGGTAGAGCTGCGCGACGCGAAACGGGACGAGGCCCATCTCGCTCGGCGCCTTGTCCGCCTGCTCGTAGAAGTCGATCCACGCCTGCGGCGCGAGGCTTCTCTCGTCGTCCGCGAACAGCGACAGCAGCGTCGGCCCGTGCTCGCCGTCGAGTGGGTCGTCCATGTCGGCGAAGTGGTTCGGCGCCTCGTGCGCGCGGTCGTGACGGAGGTTGCGGAACACCATGTCGGGCACATCGGCGAGCGGGTGGAAGAGCGTCCCTCTCGGCGTTCTCACGTTGCCCTCGGCGATCGTCTGCAGATCGAACGCGATCTGCTCGCGGTTGGCGACGAAGAACGCGCGCAGGTCGGCGGGAGCGACGAGGTCGCACGCGCGCGCGCCGATCGTGTAGTGCCCGATGTCGCCCCAGTAGAGCTCGTAGCCGGTGTTCCACTCGAGCACCGGCTCCACGTCGAGCGCGCGGCAGGCGGTGCTGAGGAACGTCACGAGCGCGTAGGGGGAGACGGTTCCCGGCTGCTCGCCGGCGAAGCGCGCGGCGCCCCACTGCAGCGCCAGCGGCTCGACCGGCGGGGCGGGCGCATCGACGCCGTGATGCACTGGCTCCTCGGCGTCGACGACCCACAACGTGCCCGAGTCGCCCGGACGCGTGCCGAGCGGCCCGGCACCCGCGCGCGGCGCGATCACCGCGTCTGCGACGTACTCCACGCCGCTGCGCGCGGTGAAGCGATGGAACAGGGCGAGCACCTGGCCGCTGAGTGCGCCGGAGGCGGCGCCGAACGCCCGCACCGGCGTGCCGATCAGCTCGAGCGACAGCGTCTCCGGGCCGAGGTCGCGCATCTGGTGCAGCCGGCCGACGCCGAACACCTGCGTGGTCCAGGCGGCAAGGTCGTCGAGCTCGATCAGGCCGGCGTCGATCGCGACCTCCATGCGGCCGCCCGGGAGGCTCGGATAGACCTGCTCGAACGGCAACCGCCGCGCCGAGCGCGTCGCGCCGTGACCGATCGAGACAGCGGCGCCGTCGACGCGCGTGTGCAGCTCGGTGCCGGGTGTGCCGGCGACGTGGCGGTTCGTGAGCGCATACGTCGTGACGCCGTCGCTGACGAGGCAGCCGATCGAGCCGACCCGCTCGCGTCCTTGGATCTCGCTGAGGCAGCCGTAGCCGCCGCCGAGCAGCTTGCTCGGGAGCGCGAGCTGCTGGACCGCCTCGGCGTGCGCCGGCTCCTCGACGGTCCCGGCGCAGACGACGCACGTCGGCACGATGCGCCCGTCGGGCAGGTAGAGGCGGCGCGGAACCATGTCGTCGGGCGCGTCGGCGATCTCCGCGGCGGTCATCCAGCGCTCGACGAACACGATCACGCACGGCCACGATCTGTCGGTGATGCGCACGTGCTCCAGCCGCCGCGCGGGACGCTGCCCCGGGGCCAGCTCGAGCCGCTCGCGCGGGCTGCCCGGGTCCTCCTCATCGGCGCGCAGCAGGTAGCGCCCGACGGCGGTCGCCACGACGTTGCGCTGGCGCAGCAGGTGCACGTGGTAGGCCTCGCGCGCCTCCAGCAGGTCGCGCAGCGACAGCGTCGCAAAGCCATCCTCGATGGTCATGCCTTCGTCCTCCCGGTAGACGAGCGTGGCCCGTGCGGCAACCGTATAGCCAAACGCACCCGTTGGCGGACCATTGCGGCGGGCGGGCGCGGCTCAACATCGCACCGGTGCGACCGATCACCCGGAGTGACGTCGCCCGGAGTGACGTCGCTCGCAGGTCGCCGCTGGCGGTGACCGGAGGGCGAAACCCACATCTCCATCCGGGAAGGGCCATGAGCAGCATGAACTTCGCGGCCTCGCCGCAGGCGTATCGAGAGAGCGCGGTGCTGACCGCGCCGCCGGAGCGGCTCGTCGTGATGCTCTACGACGGCGCCGGCCGCTTCCTCTTCCAGGCCGCGACGGCGATGCGCGAGGGCGACGTGCCGACTGCGCACGAGCGCCTGCGCCGCGCCGAGCGGATCGTCGAGCATCTGCTCGCGACGCTCGACATGAGCCAGGGCGAGATCGCCGAGAGACTCGAGGCGATCTACGTCTTCTGCCTCCAGCTGCTCGGCGAGGGCCGCATCAGACAGGATGCGGACGCGCTCGACAAGGTCGCCGAGCTGCTGGGCGAGCTGCGCGAGGCGTGGGCTGAGCTCGCTTCCGGGGCGGTTGCCGCCACCGCGTGAGGTCGTGAGCGAGACGGCCCCGTATGAGCGGCTCGCCGAGCTGGCCGAGCGCGAGCTCGCGCTCGTGACCGCCTTTGAGCCCGCGCGCCTCGGGGAGCTCGTCGCGCTCCAGCAGACACGCACGACGCTCGTCGCGTCGCTGCCCGAGCGTCCGCCCGCCGCCGCGCGGGAGGCGCTCATGCGCACGCACGAGCTGCAACAGCGCGTGACCGCTGCGCTGTCGGTCCTGTGCGATCAGCTCGGCCGCGACCTCACCGGCCTCGACCGCGGCCGCCAGGCTGCGCGCGGCTACGGCGGCGCAGCGACGGCCCAGTCCGTGCTCGACCGGACGGGCTAAAGGCCGGGACCTCGCGGCCGATCCACCTGCGTGATCCCCAGGGAGGGGGTCGCAGGACTGATCGCCATGGAGGCCCACGCAGGAATCCCTTCGACTGCATGAGCCTGTTCGACACCACCCAGCTCTCGCTCGAGGCCGCGCTGCGCGGCTCCTCGCTGCGGCAGACGCTGCTGACGGACAACCTGGCGAACGTCAACACGCCCGGCTATCAGCGCAAGGACCTCGACTTCCACGCGGCGCTGGCGAGCGCGATGCAGGCGGACGAGTCGCCGGAGGCCGTCTCCTTCTCGCCGAGCACCGACAGCTCCCGCGTCGTGCGCGCCGACGGCAGCGGCATCGACGCCGACCAGGAGTCGGCCGAGCTGGCGAAGAACGCGCTGGAGTACGAGGCGCTCGTGTCGGTTGCGGGCACCCGCACGTCGATCCTGCAGACCGCGATGGGCGTGCGCTGATGGGCCTCTTCGACGCGATCGACGTCGCCGGCAGCGGGCTCGCGGCCGAGCGCCTGCGGATGGACGTCACCGCCGGCAACCTCGCCAACGCGCAGACCACGCAGGGTGCGAACGGCCAGCCGTACCGCCGCCGCGAGGTCGTGCTGCAGGAGGCGAGCGGCCAGAGCTTCGGCTCGCTGCTCGCACGCGCGTCCTCGCCCGTGAACGGCGTGCAGGTCGCCGGCATCGTCGAGGACCCGTCGGACCCGCGGCGTGTCTACGACCCCGGGCACCCTGACGCCGACGCGCAGGGCTACGTGACGCTGCCGAACGTGAACCCGGTCACCGAGATGGTCGACCTGATCTCCGCCTCGCGCAGCTACGAGGCGAACGTCACCTCGATGCAGACCGCCAAGCAGCTGTTCACGAAGACGCTGGAGCTGCTCAGATGACCGTCGTGCCGCCGGTCGGCGCGCTCGGCGCCGAGTTTCAGATCCCGGGCATCGGCACAACCGATCCGACGCCGACGACCGGTGCCGGCTTCGGCGACGTGCTCGCCCAGCAGATCGGCAACCTGACCGCGCTGCAGGAGAACGCCGCGAGCGCCTCGCAGTCGCTCGCCAACGGCACCGCAACCGACGTCGCCTCGGTCGTGACGGCGGTCGAGAAGGCGCAGCTCGCGATGCAGCTCGCCGGCCAGATCCGCACCAAGGGATCTGAGGCGATCAACGACATCTTCCACACGCAGATCTAACCCACCACCCGCCCCCAACGCCACGCGCCAACCACCGGAGCACTCCCTCATGCCCCTTCGCGCCCTTCTCGCCAACGTCACGCCGCGCGGCCGCCTCGTGCTCGGCGCCGTCGCCCTCGGCACGCTCGTCGTGCTGATCCTGCTGATGAGAATGGCGTCGGCGCCTTCGTACACGACGCTGATGACAGGGCTCGACCCGGCACAGACCGGCCGCGCCACCGCCGCCCTCGACACGAAGGGGATCGGCTACGAGCTGCAGAACAACGGCACGGCGCTCGCGGTTCAGAAGGGCAGGACGGCCGAGGCCCGCATCGCGCTCGCGGGCGCCGGCCTGTCCGGCTCGAGCGCGCAGCCGGGCTACGAGCTGCTCGACAGACAGAAGCTCGGCACCTCCAACTTCCAGCAGCAGGTCAACTACCAGCGTGCGCTGGAGGGCGAGATCGCCAAGACGGTCGAGCAGGTCGACGGCGTCGGCGGCGCGTCGATCCAGCTCGTGCTGCCCGACAGAGAGGCGCAGCTGTTCTCCGACGAGTCCTCGCCGGCGACGGCTGCCGTGCTGCTGTCGGGCGGCAGCGCGCTCGACCCGGGCTCCGTGCGCGGCGTCGCACAGCTCGTCGCCAACAGCGTCCCGGGCCTGCAGACCGACAAGGTCACGATCACCGACGGCTCCGGCCAGCTGCTGTGGCCGACCGGCAGCGGCGACGGCGCCTCCAGCGGCGGCCTGCTCGCCAAGCAGGCGGCCGAGGCGCGCTACGACGCGCAGATGAGCTCGGCGATCGGCGCGATGCTGGCGCGCACGCTCGGCCCCGACAAGGCGCAGGTGCAGGTCCACGCGGACCTCGATGCCAACGAGGCCACGCGCGAGGAGCTGACCTACGGCAGAAGAGGCGTCGCGCTGCAGAGCAAGAGCGAGAGAGAGACGTTGAGAGGCGGCGGCGCCGGAGGCGGCGGCACGGCCGGCACCGGCGCCAACACGCCCGCCTACGCGCAGACAGGCGCGGGCGGCAGATCCGACTACAGACGCGACTCCGCCGACGACGTGTTCGGCGTCGACAAGACCGTCACGCACACGAGAATCGCGCCCGGCTCGATCAACGCGCAGCAGGTCTCTGTGCTGCTCGACAGATCGGTGCCGGCGTCGGCGATCCCGCAGATCAGAGCGGCTGTCGCGAGCGCGGCGGGGATCGACGCCAGACGCGGCGACGTGCTGACCGTCGGGCAGGTCGCGTTCGCGAGACCGCCGGCCGCAGCGGCGCCGAGCCCGGTCGCGACGTATGGCGGCTACCTCAAGTACGTGTTCGTCGCGATCGCCGCGCTCGGCTTCCTCCTGTTCGTGACGCGCCAGCTCAAGCGCCGCGAGTCGGAGACGCTCGCCGCCACGCCGACGTGGCTGTCCGAGATCCAGGCGCCGCGCACGCTCGCCGAGCTCGAGCGCCTGGAGGCCGACGACCACCCGACGCAGGTGCGTCCGCTGCGCACACCCGAGCAGCCGGCGCGCCTCCAGGTCGAGGACCTCGTCGAGCGCGACCCCGACCGCGTGGCGCAGCAGGTGCGCGCTTGGATGGCCGAGGACGACAAGTGAGCGCCCTTGACATCCCAGAGGCCGACGTCCAGGACGTCACGCCGGAGCCGGCGCGGCTGCCGCAGAGAATCGTGCCGCGCTTGGCCGGTCGCCAGAAGGCCGCCGTCCTGCTGATCGCGCTCGGCCCCGAGAAGGCGGCGGAGGTCTTCCGGCACCTGCGCGACGACGAGATCGAGACGCTGTCGCTGGAGATGGCGAAGTCCGGGCAGATCGCGCCCGACACCTCCGCGTTCGTGTTCGAGGAGCTCGCCGCCGTCGTGCAGGCGTACGACTCGCTCGCGACCGGCGGCGTCGACTACGCGCGCGAGGTGCTCGAACGCTCGCTCGGCAGCGACCGCGCGGCGGAGATCATCGGCCGCCTCGCGACCGTGATCGAGCGCCGGCCGTTCGAGTTCCTGCGCCGCACGCCGGCCGACCACATCGTCACGTTCCTGCGCGCCGAGTCCTCGCAGACGATCGCCCTGGTCGTCGCGAACTTGCACACGACGCTCGCCGCGCAGGTGCTCTCCTGCCTGCCGGAGGAGCAGCAGGCCGACATCGCGCTGCGGATCGCGCGCATGGGCGAGACGCCGCCCGACGTCGTGCGCGAGATCGAGAACGTGATGCGGCGCAAGCTGGAGACCGTGGTCCAGCAGGAGTACTCGGCCGCCGGCGGCGTCAAGTCGCTCGCCGAGATCCTCAACCACACGGATCGTCCGACCGAGCGCAACGTGCTCGACACGATCGCCGAGCAGGACTCCGAGCTCGGCGAGGAGGTCCGCCGCCTGCTGTTCGTCTTCGAGGACATCGCGAGACTCGACGACCGCTCGATCCAGCTCGTGCTGCGCGAGGTCGACCAGAGAGATCTGGCGCTGGCGCTGCGCGGCGTCGAGGAGACGGTCAAGGAGCGCCTGCTGTCGAACATGTCCGAGCGCGGGGCGCAGATGCTGCGCGAGGAGATGGAGTACCAGCCGCCGCAGAAGAAGCGCGTGGTCGAGGAGGCGCAGGGCCGCATCGTCGGCGTGGTGCGCCGCCTGGAGGACGCCGGCACGCTGGTGATCGGCCGCGGCGCCGGGGACGCGGTCGTCTGATGGACGAGTTCTCGTTCGAGCCGCTGGAGGCGGGGCCGGTGTCGCTGCGCGAGATGGAGTCGCCGCTGGCGGCAGCGCAGGCCGAGGCCGACGCGATCCGCGCGGCGGCGCGCGCCGCGGGCCATGCTGACGGGCTGGAGGCCGGGCTGGCCGAGGGCCGGGCGCAGCTGGCGGCCGCGTTGGCCGCGTTGGAGGCGGCGCAGGCCGAGGTCGTCGCGCTGCGCGAGGCGACCGCGGAGGCGGTCGAGCGCGACGCCGTCGAGCTGGCCGTGCAGCTGGCGGAGAAGATCGTCGCGGGCACGCTGGAGGTCGAGCCCGAGCGCGTGCTCGACGTGGTCCGGGGTGCCTTGCGCCGGTTGGGCGAGCGCCGGCGCGTAACCGTGCTCGTGCATCCGGACGACCTGGAGCTCGTGCGCGGCGCGGCCGACGGGTTCGCCGCCGAGCTCGGCGGGATCGAGCACTGCGAGGTGCAGGCCGAGCGGCGGCTGTCGCGCGGCGGCGCCGTCGTGAGAACCGACGAAGGCCAGGTCGACGCCTCGATCGAGACGCAGCTCTCACGCGCACGTGAGCTTGTGGCGGCGGAGCTCGGCGGATGAGCGGGCAGCTCGCGCGCGCGGGCGCGCTGCTGCGCGGCTCCGACCTGGCGCGCCGCTCCGGCCGCGTCTCCGACCTGATCGGGCTCGTGATCGAGGCGACCGGCCTGCAGGCCGAGGTGGGCGAGGTCTGCCTCGTCAACGGCGACCGCGGGCACGACCCGGTCCCGGCCGAGGTCGTCGGCTTCCGCGGCCAGCGCACGCTGCTGATGCCGCTCGGCGAGATGGAGGGGATCGGCCCGGGCACGACCGCCCGCGCAACCGGCTCCTCGTTCCGCATCCGCGTCGGCGACGACCTGCTCGGGCGCGTGATCGACGGGCTCGGCAACCCGCTCGACGGGCTCGACCCTGCGCACGGCGGCCGTCCGCGCTCGACCGCGGCGGCGCCGCCCGAGGCGCTCTCGCGCCCCCGCATCGAGGAGCGCGTGGACCTCGGCGTCCGCGCGCTGGACGCGCTCGTGCCGTGCGGTCGCGGCCAGCGGCTCGGCATCTTCGCCGGCTCCGGCGTCGGCAAGTCCTCGCTGCTCGGCATGATCGCCCGCTCGACGACCGCGGACGTGAACGTGATCGCTCTGGTCGGCGAGCGCGGGCGCGAGGTGCGCGAGTTCGTCGAGCGCGACCTCGGCGACGCGCTGTCGCGCTCGGTCGTGGTCGTCGCGACGTCCGACCAGCCGGCGCTCGTGCGCATCAAGGCGGCGTTCACGGCGACCGCGATCGCCGAGCACTTCCGCGACCAGGGCCACGACGTGATGCTGATGATGGATTCCGTCACGCGCTTCGCGATGGCGCAGCGCGAGGTCGGTCTGGCGATCGGCGAGCCGCCCGCGACGCGCGGCTACACGCCGTCGGTGTTCGCGCAGCTGCCGCGGCTGCTGGAGCGGTCCGGCACCGCCGCGACCGGCTCGATCACCGCGCTCTACACCGTGCTCGTCGACGGCGACGACATGAACGAGCCGATCGCCGACGCGGTCCGCTCGATCCTCGACGGGCACATCGTGCTGACACGCGAGCTCGCGCATGCCTCGCACTATCCGGCGATCGATGTGCTGCAGAGCGTCTCGCGCCTCGTCGGCGAGGTCGTCTCGCCCGACGTGCGCGCCGCCGGCCAGGCGGTGCGCCAGCTGCTGGCGGCCTACAAGGAGAAGGAGGACCTGATCGCGATCGGCGCCTACCAGCGCGGCACCGACCCGCTCGTGGACGCGGCGATCGCGCTGCGTCCCGCGATCGAGCGCTTCCTGCGCCAAGCGGTCGACGAGCGCACGAGCGCCGCCGACGCCGATCGCGCGCTGCTCGACATCGCCGCGGCGATCGCGGAGCACCGGGGCTCCGGAGATGGGCCCGCCGTCGACGCGGAGCCCGTCGCGGCGGTCGCCGCGCCCGCTTTCGTCCCGCCCGGCATGACGCCGCCTGCCGACGGCCTCGCGACCCCCGTCGCCGCCACCGCGATCCCGCCGCTGAACCTGCGGGTCTAGCGAGATGCCACATGTGGCCGGTTGAGGCGAGGCGCTGCGGCGGCTACCCTCAGACCGTCAGCAAGAGTGCTATTGCGCACCTTCAGCAAAGGGCCCCATATGGGGCCCTTTGCCTTTCAGTGCCCCGGGCAGGCTCGGAGCCGACTCCTGCCCGGGGCGGTTATGGCGCCTGACGCCTTACTGCCGCATCCGGTCGACGACCATCAGCAGCAGCACCAGCGTCAACAAGAGCGCTGTTGCACTCAAGGCCTCCTCCTTCCCGTAGGGGAGCCGCCGGTCGGCTCCGTGCCGACGGCCGGGAGGAGGGGACATCGCCATCGGTCGATCGTTCCGGCAATCGCGTTACAGCGCACCATCGCTTCGCGACGATTCGCCGCAGGGTCGCCCGTGGCCCGATCCGTCAAGATGAAGGGATGTCGACCAATCCCCCCACACGCAGCGTCAAGTTCTCCGACGACGAGCGGGGCGGGTGGTCCTCCGATCGGCCCCGCCGCGACGGCGGCGCCAGACGCCCCGTCGACGTCTCGACGCGCTGCCGCACGCTCACCCCCTCCGACCGCCTGCGCTACTCGCCCGGCAGCCTGCTGCTGATCGCCTCCCCGAGCGCCGCCGAGCGCGACCGCTTCGCCACCCGCGTGCTCGAGGACAGAAATGCGTACCTGTCACTCGACAAGGTACGCGCCCTCCTCAGAGGACGCGTGCCCGCCGAGCAGGTCGAGGAGCGCGCGCTGGAGCTGCTCGCCGCCGCCGTCGGAAGACGGATCGCGGCGGGCGACTCGGTCGTCCTCGGCCTCGACGGGCTCGCCGCCGAGGAGCGCGAGCCGTGGGTGCGGCTGGCGCATGCCTCGCGCCGCCCGCGCCACCTGATCCTGCTCGAGGCCGGCCGCGACGAGGCCGAGGAGGACGCGCGCGCCGCGCTCGACGAGCTGCGCCGCGCGCTCGTCGCCGGCGAGCTCGGCGAGGAGGGCATCCAGACCGCACTGCGGCTCAGCGGCGGGACCGTCGCCGAGGTCAAGAAGATCGTCTTCCGCCCGCCGCCGCGCGACGAGTGAGCGAGGCGGGCGGAGCGAGCCGCGCGGGCGCGTCCGTCGCGCTCGGCTCAACAGACGCCCTGCTCGCGTACGACCGCGCCCACGTCTGGCACCCGTACGCCGCGCTGCCTGCGGCACACGCGCCCCTGCCCGTGGAGTCGGCGCACGGGGTGCGACTGCGACTCGCCGACGGGCGCGAGCTGATCGACGGGATGGCGTCATGGTGGTGTGCGATCCACGGCTATCGCCACCCGCGCCTCGACGCCGCGGTGCAGGACCAGCTCGGTCGCATGGCGCACGTGATGCTCGGCGGACTCACGCACGCGCCCGCCGTGGAGCTCGCGCGGCGGCTCGTGCAGCTGACGCCCGACGGCCTCGAGCACGTCTTCTTCGCCGACTCCGGGTCGGTGAGCGTCGAGGTCGCGATCAAGATGGCGCTGCAGTACCAGCGCTCGCAGGGCCGCCCAGAGAAGCACCGGCTGCTCGCGCTGCGCGGCGGCTACCACGGCGACACGTTTGGCGCGATGGCCGTCTGCGATCCGATCGGCGGGATGCACGAGCTGTGGACCGGCACGCTGCCCCGGCAGCTGTTCGCGCCGCGCCCGCCGGGCGGCTTCGACGCCGAAGCGGTCGACCCGGATTGGGACGCGACGACGACGGAGCTGTTCGAACGGCACGCCGGCGAGCTGGCTGCTGCGATCGCCGAGCCGGTCGTGCAGGGCGCCGGAGGGATGCACATGTACGCGCCGGCGTATGTGCGCCGGCTGCGCGAGCTGTGCGACGCGCACGACGTGCTGCTGATCCTCGACGAGATCGCGACCGGGTTCGGCCGCACCGGCGGCGAGCTGTTCGCGGCCGCCCATGCGGGTGTCGCCCCGGACGTGATGTGCGTCGGCAAGGCGCTCACCGGCGGGTACATGACCCTCGCCGCCGCGCTCTGCACAGCGCGCGTGGCGCGCGGCATCGGAGACGGCGAGGCGGGCGTGCTGATGCACGGCCCGACGTTCATGGCGAACCCGCTTGCGTGTGCGGTCGCACTTGCAAGCGTCGAGCTGCTGGAGCAGCGCGACTGGCGCGCCGACGTCGCACGGATCGGGGCCGGCCTGCGCGACGGGCTCGCCCCGATGGCCGAGCTGCCCGGGGTGATGGACGTGCGCGTGCAGGGCGCGATCGGCGTCGTCCAGCTCGAGCGACAGGTCGACGTCGCGGCCGCGACCGCCGCGGCGGTCGAGCGCGGCGTATGGCTGCGCCCCTTCCGCGACCTCGTCTACGCGATGCCGCCGTACGTCATCGGTGACGACGACCTCGCGCGCGTCGCCGACGCGATCTGCGCGGCAGCGGCCGCGTCGCTGCGCTCCTGACGGAGCGCGGGCGCCTCAACGAGGGAGCCAGAGCTGCATGCCCGTCGGGTACTGCGCCGTCAGCCGATGCGTTCGCGCGAGCTCGCCGGTGAGGCCGGGCCAGGCGTATTCGACATCGACGAACACCTTCGTCCCTCTCGCGCCGTGCAGCGCGGCGAGCGACTCGTCGAGCTGTTCGAGCGTGAGGATCGAGCGCGAGTCCGAATAGGGCGCGACGTTGTCGAGCCGCAGGTTCTTCGCGATGCGATGGCTCAACGGCGCAATGATCAGAACGTGCTCGCCCGCGTGGGTGTGCGCGGCGACGAGCTCCTGTCCGAGGGGGTTCGCGAACGCCGGCGCGTTGTGCGAGGCGATCCGCTGCAACTGCTGCCACGGGGCTGGGAGCTGCGCGAGCGAGCAGACGAGCAGCCCGAACGCGACGAGGCAGGCGATTGCCGCGGGCCGCCGCGGCCGGCCGGGCGCCTGCCGCAGCACCACCACGGTGAGCAGCGTGACGGTCAGCGCCCACATCGGGAGCATGTAGATCACCAGCTCTGAGAGCGAGTGCCCGACGTAGTAGGCGCCGGCGCCGAGGCCGAACACCCCGCTCCATGCCAGCAGTCCGGTCAGCGGGCGGTCCGGGTCCGCGCGCAGCGCGCGGACGGTCGCGACGCCGACGGCCGCGACATGCGTTCCGAACAGGGCGAGCGCGAGGCCGACGAGCGGCCTGATCGGCAGCATCGAGAAGCCTTCGACGGCATAGATGTGGGCGTAGCGGACCAGCCGCCCGAGCTGCGGCGGCGACCCCGTGCGCGCCAGCAGCAGCGCCGCCACGAGCGCATACGCGGCCAGCAGGCCGCCGATCGCCTCGACGCCCGCGCGCCGCACGCGGTCGCGCCCCGCCCGGGGATCGGCCCACGCCAGCGCCGCGATCGTCGCCGCGAGCGCGGCGAGCCCGAAGTCGGTGTTGTTGAGCACCACGAGCCCGCCCGTCAGGAACAGCGGCCAGACGCGACGCGGCCGGCTGCCGTCGAGGTGCCGCGCGACCAGCCAAGCGAGCAGGAACGGCCCAGCCGTGCGCAGCGGCTGCACACCGAAGTAGTTGACGAGCGAGAAGCGGTTGACCGCCGGACCGTGCAGCCGGAAGCCGAACGTCGCCAGCAGCGGCAGGAACAGCGCCAGCGCCGCCACCGAGTTGCGCGTGACGCGGCGCAGCACGTCGAACAGCGCGATCAGCGTCGCGCCGGTCAGCGCTGCCATCAGGCCGGTGAAGGCGAGCAGCGAGTCGCCGAGCAGCGACATCCCGCCCGCCAGCGCGTACGGCCACAGCGCGGCGTACTGCGTCGTGAAGTCGCCGAGCGGCGAGCGGCCGTCGAGCACGGCGACGGTCTCGTCGTAGGTGAATTCGAGGTGCCAGACGACCGCTTCGTACGCCTGCGCGATCGAGGCATCGGTGTTGATCGCAGGCAGCAGCGCGACCGCCGTCACGGCCGCCGCGACGAGCAGCGCGCCGATGCGTCGCGCGCGCGTCTCGGCCGTCCACGCGCCGATGCACGTGCGCACGCGCGCGGATCCGGCGGCCGCCGTCAGCGCGGCCGCGAGTGCGAGCGCGACGACGAGCGATGCGACTGTGAAGTAGACGACGGGCCGCGTTTCCGCGTCGCTGTGCTGCGCCGGCTGCAGCCGCTGCGCGACCAGGCAGGCGGCCAGCGCCCCAACTGCCAGGCCCTCGCCGGCGCGCGCGAGCGCACGGCTGTGCCTCGCGAGCCCGCGCGGGGCCCTGTGCGCGAGCAGGAGCGTCAGCCCGGCGAGCACCAACGGCGCGGCGAGGGCGATCAGGTAGCGCGCCTGCTCGGTCGGCTCGGGGCGCACCTGTGCGAGCACGCTGGGCAGGAAGCGGGCGGTCGGTCGCGGGAGCATGAGCGTGCCGAGCGGCGGGCCCAGCAGCACGGCAGCGGCGGCGACGATCGCCGCTGCCGGCAGCGCGGCGAGCCAGGCGGCGTCGCCTGGGTCCAGCGCGACGCGCTGTCGAGCCGGCTTGCGTGCCGACGTCACTGCGAGCATGGCGACGTTCCCCCGAGCGTCTCCCAGCCAGAACGAGGAAATCAATATACCTAGAAGCAGTGCTTTGCCGGCCGCTCGAACACTCGTCTAGCCCCTCCAGATCCCGGGATTCGGGCCGACTACCGGGCCGTGACGTCGTTCCGCTTTCCCCTGGAGCGCCTGCGGGCGCTGCGCGAGCGCGGCGAGGACCTCGCCAAGCAGGAGCTCGCCGGGGCGCTGCACCGCCAGGCGCGCTGCGCCGAGCGGCTGCGTGCGATGGGCGACGAGGTGGTGGGCGCGTTCGCCACGCAGCGCGCGGCCGCCGCGGGCGGCTCCTCCAGTGCCGCCGATCTGCTCGCCGCCCAGGCGTACCTGGAGCGGGTGGAGCAGGCGCATGAGGCGGGCCAGCTCGACCTCGACCGTCATGACGCCGAGGTCGGCGCGCGCACCGATGCCCTGCGCGATGCCGCGCGGCAGCGGCAGGCGCTCGAGCGGCTGAAGGAACGCCGCCGCGCCGACCACGAGCGCGCCGTCGCGCGCGCCGAGGGCGCCGTGCTCGACGAGATCGCGTTGACCCAGCACCGCCGGAGCGCCTCATGAGCGTCACCGCGATCGACCAGGCCGCTGCCGGAGCCTCCGCGCCGGCGCTCGGACCGCAGACCGCCATTGCGCGCATCGCCGAGCTGCAGCAGCTGATCACGCAGGTCCGCTGCGGTGGCAGCTCGAACGGCGGCGCCAGCTTCGCCGACGCGCTCGCAGGCGCCGGCGCGCAGCCGACCGCGAGCGCCGCTGCGTACGGGACGCCTGCTGCGTTCGGCACGACCGGCGTCGGCACGAACGTGGCCGCGGCCGGCGGCAGTGGGGACGGCGCGCAGTACGACGACCTCGTGCAGGCCGCCGCGCAGCGCTACGGGCTCGACCCGGCGCTGCTGCACGGGCTGATCCAGCAGGAGTCCGGCTTCAACCCGAACGCGGGAAGCCCCGCCGGCGCGCAGGGCCTCTGCCAGCTGATGCCCGGCACGGCCGCATCGCTCGGCGTCACGGACCCGTTGGACCCGGCGCAGTCGATCGACGGCGGCGCCCGCTACCTGAAGGCGCAGCTCGACGCGTTCGGGGGCGATCCCTCGCTCGCGCTCGCCGCCTACAACGCCGGCCCGGGCGCAGTACGCCGTTTCGATGGCGTGCCGCCCTACGCCGAGACGCAGGCGTACGTCCAGAAGGTCCTGGGCTACGCAAACGCCTACCGGAGCACCCACCCATGACCGAGATCCCCAGCGCGCTGCTCGAACCGGCGCCTGCGCCGGTGCCGAGCGGCAAGGAGCCGCCCGGCTCGCCGCCCGACACACCGTTCTCGACGGTGCTCGACGACCACCAGGCCCGGACCGCCGTTGCGGAAGGCCACAGAAGAGCGGACGAGGGGCCGGCTGACGACGACGTTGAGCGCCCGCCGACCGCTGACGCTGGTGCGCTTGCGGCGCTGCTGGGTGGCGTGCCGCTTGCGGCCGACGCGAGAGTCGTCGTTGCTCCGGTCTCCGTTGCGCCCGGCTCTTCGGCCGAGCCCGAGCCGCTTGGCGGGCGGGTCCTGTCGCCGGGTGAGGCGTTCCGCGAGCAGGCTCGCGGAATCGTCCTCACCCGCGCCACCCGCCCGATCGGCGTGCCGGCTGACGCGACTGCGCTGCCGTTGCGGCCGGTCTCGGCGGGTGCGGTTGCGCCCTTGCCCGCACCCTCCCCCTCGCTGCCCATCGGCTTGGACGCTGCTGCCGCTGAGGGCAGAGGCGAGGGCTTGGGCGCGGCTTCCGCTCCGTCGCCGCTTGGCCTCGCCAGAGCGACGCGGCTTGCCGACGTGCTGCAGGCCGTCGCTCGTCCTGGCGCTGCTGCTGCCGCCTCGGCGGCCGCGACGCCGGCGCCCGCCACCGTCGCCGGTGCCGCCAGCGGCCGCGCGCAGTCCGACACCGCCGGCCAGCAGTCCGGACACGCCGCGACGCCCGCCGCGCCTGCGACGCCGACGATTGCTCCCGCCGCGCCTGCGACGCCGTCCGTCGCCGCGCCTGCGAGCGCGCCGGCCGAGACGCTTGCGCCCGGTCGCGGCGTCGGCCTCGAGCACGCCGTCGAGACCGTCCGCCTGGCGCTGCGTCATGGCGCCGAGCGCGGGGTCACGCATGCGCGCATCAGCCTCACGCCGCGCGAGCTCGGCTCGATCGAGGTGCACTTGCGCCAGACGGCCGACGGGCTTGTGGCGCGCGTCGTCGCCGAGCATGGCGCGGCCGCGCAGCAGCTCCAGCAGGCCGGCGCCGAGCTGCGCCGCTCGCTCGAGCAGCAGGGCGTGACCGTGCTCCAGCTCGACATCGGCGCCTCCGGCGACGAGGCCGCCGGCCGGCGCGGCGCCGCCTTCGACGCCGCCGGTGCGTTCGGCGACGAGCGCCGGGGCCGCCGCGATGCGGACGCCGACGCGGTCGCAGCGCTCGACGGAAGCGGCGACGGCGACGCTGTCGACGGCCAGTCCATCACGACGCTTCAGCTCCCGAACGGCGCGCTCGTCGACGTGCTCGCCTAGGAGGACTGCTCTCATGCCCATCAACCCGATCGACGCCGCCAACCAGAGCGCGCAGGCGACCCAGCCGAGACAGCAGGGCATCCTCGGCAAGGACGACTTCCTCAAGCTGCTGATCGGCCAGCTGCAGCATCAGGACCCGATGTCTCCGAGCGACCCGTCGGAGCAGATGGGTCAGATGACGCAGTTCTCGATCCTCGAGCAGCTCTCGAACCTCGCGCAGTCCCAGCAGGCGGCCGCGTCGAACGACTACGACCAGCAGGCCGTCGCCCTGATCGGCAGAACGGTCACCTACACGAGAGCCGACGGCTCGACCGCCTCAGGCGTCGTCGAGCAGGTGACCTTCACGAGCAGAGGCCCGACGCTCACGGTCGACGGCGAGAGCGGCATCGCGCCGGTGCTCGTCAGCGAGGTCAGATGAGCCAGCCGCTCGTCAACCCTGCGCTGCTGCCGCCCGGGATCGCGGGTCCGGCCGTCGGCGCGCCCGCGCACGGCGCGCAGGCGATCGCCGGCCCGGCGTTCGCCGAGCTGCTGTCCCGCGCCCCGAACGTCGTCTTCTCGCGCCACGCGCTGGAGCGGCTCCAGCGCCGCGGCATCGACCTCGGCGAGCAGCAGCTGCAGCGGCTCGGCGACGGCGTCGACCGCGCCGCCGGCAAGGGCTCGCGCGCGTCCGTCGTGTTCGTCGACGGCACCGCATTCGTGGTCGCCGTCCCGAAGCGCACCGTGCTCACCGCCGTGGACCCCGAGCACATGCGCGAGCAGGTCTTCACCAACATCGACAGCGCCGTCATCGCATGACGCGGCGCACGACACCCAACGATGGCCGGACCTCACCCGAGGAAGCCGTCACAGGCGAAAGGACGTGATGCCCCGATGATGCGAGGCATGTTCTCCGCGATCAGCGGACTGAAGGTCAACCAGACGATGCTCGACGTGACCGCGAACGACCTCGCGAACGTCAACACGGTCGGCTACAAGTCCGCCCGCACGACGTTCCAGGACTCGCTCGCGCAGCTCCAGCGCGGATCGTCCGGTGCCAACCAGAGCTCCGGCGGCTCGAACGCGCTGCAGGTCGGCCTCGGCGTGCAGCTCGGCTCGGTCGACAACCTGATGTCGGGCGGCGCCCCGATGACCTCGGGCAACCCGCTCGACGTCTACATCCAGGGCACCGGCTGGTTCCGCGTCGGGCTCGGCGACGGCAGAACGCTGCCGACCGACTTCCAGTACACGCGCGCCGGCAACTTCACGATCAACGCCGGCGGCCAGCTGACGACGCAGGACGGCCACTACCTCGTCGGCGTCGGCGCGACCGCCACGCCGGACGGCTCCGGCGGCTTCACCTACGCGCCGAACACGACCGACTCCTACATCACGATCCCGCCGGGCTCGACCGACGTCACGATCGGCCAGGACGGCGGCGTCTCCTACATCGACCAGGACGCCAGATCGGCGACGTTCGGCCAGCGCGTCGTGTCCGGCTACCTGGCGCTCGGCAAGTTCTCCAACGAGGGCGGCCTGCAGCGCAACGGCGGCTCGCTGTGGCTGCCGTCGGCCAGCTCCGGTCCGGTCACGATCGGCACCCCGAACACGTCCGGCTTCGGTCAGACGAACGCCGGCATGTTGGAGATGAGCAACGTCGACCTCGCGACCCAGTTCACGACCATGATCACCGCGCAGCGCGGGTTCCAGGCGAACTCCCGGGTCATCTCGACTGCGGACGAGATGCTCCAGGACCTGGTGAACCTGAAGCGGTGATCTTCCGCGCCCATAGGTGAGGCGGGGCGGTGAGTTGAGGGACCGCCGCTCCGCCTCCCCGGGCGCGTCCCTCCAAGGAAGGAGCACGACGTGATCGTCCTGCACCGCCTCGGCCACGACGCCGAGCCGTTCCACCTCAACCCCGACATGATCCTGACCGTCGAGGCGACGCCCGACACCGTCGTGACGCTCGCGAGCGGCTCGAAGATCGTCGTGCTCGAGGATCCCGACCGCGTGGTCGGCGAGATCAGAGCGTGGCGCGCCGACATCCTGTCCGACGCGCTCAGCACCAGCCGGCGCTCGGCGCTGCGCGCGATTGAAGGTTCGCCGCCTTCCGCCGATCACCCAGGCTGATATGAAGGCTGCAACCGCCATCGGCATCGGCGCGGGCGTATTCGCGTTGCTGTTCGCCTCCATGATGGAGGGGACGCAGCCGATGGCGTTCTTCAACATCCCGGCGCTCATCATCGTGCTCGTCGGCACGGGCGCGGCGACGCTCTCCTCCTGCGGGATGGAGACGATGAAGAAGATCCCGTCGCTCTACAAGCTCGCGTTCGGGCCGCCCGAGCTCGACATGCGCGGGCGCGTGGAGCTGATCGTCTCGCTCGCCGAGCAGGCGCGCCGCGAGGGCCTGCTGGCGCTCGACGCGCAGCTGGCCGAGATCGACGACGAGTTCACGCGCAAAGGCCTTCAACTGGTCGTCGATGGCACCGACCCAGAACTTGTGCGCGAGATCCTCGATGCCGAGATTGACGGCATGACTACGCGTCACGCGGCGGGCGCGACCGCGTTCGAGAAAGCCGGCGGCTTCGCGCCGACGATGGGCATCATCGGGACGGTGATGGGGCTCGTGCACGTGCTCCAGAACCTCAGCAACCCATCGATGCTCGGGCCGGCGATCTCGACCGCGTTCATCGCGACGCTGCTCGGCGTCGGCGCCGCCAACGTGATCTTCCTGCCGGTCGGCGCGCGCCTGCGGGCGCTCTCCTCCGCCGAGGCGGAGCTGCGCATCCTCACGGTCGAGGGGATCCTCGCCGTGCAGGCGGGCGACAACCCGCGCGTCGTCGGCGACAAGCTGCGCTCGTTCGTCGCGCCCGCGGAGCGCGGCGACGGCGGCGAGGAGACGGCCGCCGCCAAGGGCGCGCCGGCCGCCGAACCGGTCGCGGAGGCGGCCTGAAGCCATGTCCGCCCACGCCTCCGCACGCGGACGCCGCCGCCGTCACACCGACGGCGCCGGCCACGAGAACGAGGAGCGCTGGCTGCTCACCTACGCCGACATGATCACGCTGCTGCTGGCGCTGTTCGTCGTGCTGTTCGCGATCAGCTCGGTGAACGTCTCGAAGGTGAAGATGCTGCAGCAGTCGCTGCGCGACGCCTTCTCCGGAAAGGTCATGAGCGGCGGCCAGGCGATCATGCAGACGGGCAACAGCGTCTCCGTCAGAGCGCTCGAGACGCAGCCGAGAGTCGTCCCGGACCCGCCGTCGATCGGCACGCCCGACAGCGCCGCCGCGCGCGCCGCGCTCGCCGCGCGCCGCGAGGAGGACGAGCTGCAGCAGCTCAAGCGCCAGCTCGACGCGTTCGCGGCCGCGCACGGCCTCAGAGCGCAGGTCGAGACGGTCGTCACGCAGCGCGGCCTCGTCGTGCGGCTGCTGACCGACAACGTCCTGTTCGACTCGGGCCTCGCCGACATCAAGTCACAGGGCCTGCCGCTGCTGGCCGAGGTCGGCACGCTGCTCGGCGTCGACCGCGTCCACCCGATCGTCGTCGAGGGCCACACCGACGACGTGCCGATCGCGACGTCGAAGTACGCCTCCAATTGGGAGCTGTCGACCGCGCGCGCCTCCGCGGTCGTGCGCTGGCTGATCGGCCGACGCCTGCCGGCCAGACGCTTCTCCGCCGCCGGCTACGCCGATCTGCACCCGCTCTCCTCCAATGGCACCGCCGCCGGCCGCGCGCGCAACCGTCGCGTCGAGGTCGTCCTGCAACGCCTCCATCACCTGCCCGAAGGCACCACTCCATGAAGAGAAAGAAGATCCTGATCCCGTTGCTCGTGGTGCTCGTCGCCGGCCTGGCGGCCAAGTTCGTGCTGGCCAAGCCGGCGCCGGAGCCGCATCACAAGATCGACGGCACCGTCTACGTGCTGCCGAGAGAGTTCCTCGTGAACTTGAGTGACGGCCGCTTCGCGAAGGTCAACGTCGCACTCGTGCTGGACAGATCGCAGCCGACCGCCGCTGCGGGCGGCGGCGAGGGCGGGGGCGCCGAGCCGCCGGAGGGCTTCGGCACGCTCGAGCAGGAGGCGGCGGTGCGCGACGTCGTGACCGACGTGCTGACCGGACAGCGCGGCGACGAGCTGATCGACCGCAGAGGTCGCGAGCAGGTCAAGGACGAGCTGTTGAGAGGGATCCGCGCGCGCACGGACGTGAGAGTCAACGAGGTCCTGCTTCCCGACGTCGCCGTCCAATAGGAGCGTTGAGCGAGATGAGCCAAGACAACGTGGAGCTGCCGGCGTTCGAGCGCCCGTCCGGGGTCGCCGACCCGTCCGGATCGGACCCCGCCCGCCCGGCCGACCTCGGACGCCTGTCCGATGTGCCGGTCGAGCTGGCGGTCGAGATCGGCCGCACGCGCATGACCGTCGGTGCGACGCTCGAGCTGCGCCCCGGGTCGATCGTCGTGCTCGACCGCGTCGCCGGCGAGCCCGTCGACCTGCTCGTCAACGGCACGCCGATCGCGCGCGGCGAGGTCGTCGTGATCGACGAGGAGTTCGCGCTGCGCGTGACCGACGTGCTCGGCGAGCGCGCGATGGCCGACGCTGCGACTGACGCCGACCCGGCCGAGGCGGCGTAGGAACGCGATGTCGGCCGCCACGGACACCCGCAAGCTCGTCGTCTGCGCGCTCGGCGCCGAGGAGTATGGGCTGCCGATCGAGCACGTGCGCGAGATCGTGCGCTTCAGCGAGCCGCGCCATGTCGCCAGCGACGTGCCCTGGATGCTCGGCGTGATCTCCCTGCGTGGGCGGCTCGTGCCGGTGCACGATCTGGCTGCACGGCTGGGCGTGCGGTCCGCGCGCGGAGCGGCCGCGAAGCTCGTGATCGTCGACACCGGCGAGGAGCCGATCGGCCTGTTGGTCGATGACGTCGTCGAAGTGCTGCAGGTGGACGAGACGCAGCTCGAGCCGGTGCCCTCCGGCGAGGGCCGCATCGCGCGCGCGGGCGACCGGCTGGTGCTGCTGCTTGACGGCGAAGAGCTGGCGGCGTGAGATGGCTGGGTGGTCGGGATCCGGTGCCCCGCCGCGTCGCCGCGTCGTCGTGATCGCCGCCTCGACCGGCGGGCCCCGCGCCCTCGGCGAGCTGATCCCCAAGCTGCCTGCGCCGCTCGGCGCCGGCACCGTGATCGTGCAGCACCTGCCGAGCGGCTTCACCGGACCGCTCGCGCAGCGGCTCGACAAGGCGGCGCGCCTGCGCGTGCGCGAGGCCGGCGACGGCGACCTGCTCGACCCGCGCGTCGCGCTGCTCGCGCCCGGCGGCGCGCACCTGCGCCTGACTGCCGCGGGCATGACGGCGATCAGCGATGCCCCCGAGATCGGCGGCCTGCGACCCCGCGCGGACATCACGATCCTCGACGCCGCACGCGCGTTCGGCGAGCGCACGGTGCTGGTCGTGCTGACCGGCATGGGCAACGACGGCCTGGAGGGCGCCGCGCAGGTGCGCCGCCGCGGCGGTCGCGTGCTCGTCGAGGCCGAGTCGACCTGCACGGTGTACGGGATGCCGCGCGCCGTCGAGGAGGCCCAGCTGGCGGACGTCGTGCTGCCGCTCGGTGAGCTGCCCGCGGCGATTGCGGCTGCGGCGGGGACGGCCGCATGATCGACCAGCAGGAATACCTGCGCGCATTCCTGGCGGATGCGCGCGAGCACCTGCAACAGCTCGGTCTCGCGATCGTCCGGATCGAGGCTGCGCCCGACGACCAGCTCGCGGCCGACAACGTCTTCCGCGTCGCGCACTCGCTGAAGGGCATGAGCGCGACGATGGGCTTTGCCTCGATCGTCGAGCTGACGCATGCAATGGAGGACGTCTTCGAGCTGCTGCGACAGCGCTGGGGCGGTCCGCCCACGGACGCGATCGACGTGCTGTCCGCCTGTCTCGACGCGCTTGAGACGGCCGTCGAGCAGATCGCGGAGGGGACCGACGGCGATGCGCAGCTCGATTCGACACCGCTCGTCGAGCGACTGCGGGGGCTGGCGCGCGAGCGGACGCCTTCGCAGGAGCTGGCGCGCGAGGGCGATGCGGCGCTGCCTGACCTGACGCGCGCGCTCGCCCCTGGCGAGTCGCTGCTGCACGTCGTCGCGGAGCTCGCCGACGAGTGCCAGATGCCGGCGGTGCGCGCGTTCATGCTGTTCGAGGCGTTGCGCGTGCACGGGGACCTGGTTGGCGGCGTGCCGGCGCCCGACATGGTCGATCGCTTCGCCGGCCGCTGCGTCGAGGCATGGGTCGCTACCGGCTCCGACGCATCGACGTTGGAGGAGAGCGCACGCGCCGTCGGCGAGCTCGCCGATGTGCGCGTGCGCGAGGAGACGCTCGTCGCGCGGCCGGAGAGCGCTGGCCCCGGTGAGGCGGCGCGAGCTGTGCGCGCCGGCGCGACGGTGCGCGTCGACGCCGAGCGGCTCGACGAGCTGCTGCACCTGACCGGCGAGCTGGTCCAGCACCGCACGACGGTCGAAGCGCTCGCCGCGGAGGCGGCTGTTCCCGGCTTGCTGCAGGCGGTGCAGCGGCTCGCGCGCACGTCGCAGGCGCTGCAGGAGACCGTCACGCGCGTGCGGATGGTCCCGGTCGAGTCGGTCTTCCTGCGCTTCCCGCGCGTCGTGCGCGACCTCGCGGCGCGGCTCGGCAAGCAGGTCGAGCTGCGCCTGGAGGGCGCGGACACCGAGCTCGACCGCACGGTCGTCGACGCGCTCGGCGATCCGCTCGTGCACCTTGTGCGCAACGCACTCGACCACGGGCTCGAGACGCCGGCGGAGCGCAGCGCCGCCGGCAAGCCGCCGACCGGCGTGCTCGAGCTGTCGGCACGCCACGCCGGCGGCCACGTCGTCGTGTCGGTCCGCGACGACGGGCGCGGAATCGATCCGGTGCTCGTCGCGCACACGGCGGTCGCGCGCGGACTGCTCGACGTGGAGGCGGCGGAGGCGCTCGACGCCGTCGGCGCAGCAGAGCTGCTGTTCGCCCCAGGCTTCTCGACCGCTCCGACGACGACCGACGTCTCCGGCCGCGGCGTCGGCATGGACGCGGTGCGCGCGAGCGTGCGCGCGCTCGGCGGCGAGGTCGCGCTGGTGTCCGAGCCCGGCCGGGGCACCACGGCCCAGCTGCGCCTGCCGCTCACGCTCGCCTCGATCGCGGCGCTGCTGGTGGAGGTCGACGAGCTGCCGTATGCGATTCCGCTCGATCGCGTCGTGCGCACGGTGCGGCTCGATGCGGTCGAGGTGCGGACGGTCCGCGGTGCGCCGCTGCTGCCGCTGGGCGGAGAGCTGCTCCCCGTGATTGCGCTTTCGCCCTCAGGCCAGCGCGAGCGCAGGCCTGCCGGCGACGTCACTCGCGATCGTCACTACGCCGTCGTCGTCAACGCCGTCGCCGGTCGTCGCGTCGCGCTTACCGTCTCGTCGCTGGAGGGCCAGCGCGAGCTCGTCACGCGTCGCCTTCCGCGCTGTGTCAGCGAGCGTGCGGGCGCCGCTGCCGGCGCTGTCCTGCCTGACGGTCAGGTCGCGCTCGTCCTCGACTGCGACCAACTCTCTCCCGGCCAACCAGAAGGAGCTCCCGCATGATCACCCGCTACGACGAACAACAGCTCGACGCGCTGTGCGAGCTCGCGTCGATCGGCTCCGGCACCGCCGCGACCGCGCTCGCGCAGATGCTGGGCTGCCCGGTCGAGCTGGCCGTCCCGCGCGCGCTCGCGCTGCCGCTGGCGGACGCCCTCGACGCCGTCGGCGAGCCCGACGCGATGGTCGCGAGCGTCGTGCTGCCGGTTGGAGGCGACGCCGAGATGGTCGTGCTGCTGCTCTTCTCCTACCGCTGCGCGGAGAGCCTGTGCGAGCTGCTCGGCGTCGAGCCGCGCAGCGAGCTGGGCGACTCCGCGCTCGGCGAGATCGGCAACGTGCTCGGCGCCTCCGCCGTCGGCGCGTTCGCGCAGATGACCGGCCTCGCGCTCGAGCCGCAGCCGCCGCACGTGCTCTACGACATGCTGGGAGCGGTCGTCGCGTCGCTGCTGTCGGCGACCGCCGCCGAGCTCGACTTCGCGCTCGTGCTCGACGCGAGCCTGAGGGTCGAGACGGCGGAGTGCGGGCTGTCGTTCCTGCTGCTGCCGACGGTCGGCGGCGCCGACGAGCTGCTCGGCCGACTCGGCTTCGAAGGTGGGGAGTGAGCAGACCGTGAAGGTCGTGCGCATGGGAGAGCTGGCCGTCTCGGCGACGCCCGAGGACGAGCTCGTCTCGATGGGACTCGGCTCCTGCGTCGGCGTCGCGCTCGTCGACCACGACCGCACGTTCGCGGGGCTCGCCCATGTGATGCTGCCGAGCGCGAACGCGGCCTACAGCGCGCCGGCGAAGTTCGCCGATCGCGCGGTGCCGACGCTGCTCGCCTGCGTCGAGCGGCTGGGCGCGCAGCGCGAGCGGATGGTGGCGGTGCTCGCCGGAGGCGCGCAGATGTTCACGGGCGCGAAGGCCGGCGTCGCCGGGCTCGACCTCGGCGCGCGCAACGAGGCGGCCGTGCGCAGCGCGCTCGCCGAGCTGGGGATCCCGGTGCGCGCCGCCGCGACCGGCGGCGACCGCGGTCGCACCGTGCGCGTGCGCGTCGGCGAGGCCCGCGTGAGCGTGAAGGAGGCCGGCGGCGTGGAGGTCCCGCTGTGGCATCCGCACGTCCATGCCGATGACCTGGTGGAAGCCCAATGAGCGAGCTCCTCACCAACGACCAGGTCGCCGCGCTCGTCGAGGCGGCGCAGCAGGGCGAGCTGCCCGACGACGCAGGGCATGCGTCCTCCGCCCATCGGCGCGGCCGTCGCCTGCGCAGCGTCGACTTCGCGCGTCCGACGAAGTTCACCAGCGAGCATGAGCGCCGCATCGTGCGGGCGCTCGACGCCTTCTGCACCACCGCCGCCACCCGCCTCTCCGCGGAGCTGCGCGTGCCGCTCGAGCTCGAGGTGATCGACACGACGCAGCTGCCGTGGTCGAGTGCCCAGTCGGCGCTCCCGCAGGACTCCGTCGGCGCCGCGCTTTCCGTCGCGCCCGTCGGGACGCGCATGCTGCTCACCGCCGAGCTGCCGCTCGTGCTGCTGACGATCGAGCACCTGCTCGGCGGCGCGCCGGAGCGCCCGCCGAAGGCGCGCAAGCTGAGCGAGATCGACTGGGCGCTGACGAGGCGCCTGTTCGAGATGCTCACGCACCACCTGTCGCTCGTGTGGCAGGACCTCGCCGGCCTCACGCTGGAGGCGAAGGACGTCGACACGCACATGGAGGGCCTGCAGGTCACCGCCGTGTCAGACCCGACGCTGACGCTCACCTTCGAGGCGCGCGTCGACCGCCACTCCTCGACGCTCGCGCTGCTCGTACCGTGGTCGGCGATCGACGCCGTCGCCGACGAGCTGGCCGGCCGCGAGACGCGCAGCGAAGCCGCCGACCCGCGCATCGCCGCCGCCGTGCGCCGTGCCGTCGCCGGCGCGGAGGTCGTGCTGCGCGCCGAGGTCGCGCACGTCGAGCTGGCGATCGACGAGGTGCTGGCGCTCGAGCCGGGCGACCTCGTGCGCCTGGGCGCGCCAGCCGATGCGGGCGTCGGCATCTACGCCGAGGACGTGCCGATCCACCGGGCGCAGCCGGGCCGCAGCGGCACGCGGCGCGCGGTGCAGGTGATGGGGCACGGAGGAGGCGCGGCGTGAGCCCGCTCGATGCCAACGTCACGGCCGACGCGCTGATGCGCCTCGGCGCCTCGACGGCCGAGGCGGTCGCCAAGGCGCTGGACGCGATCTGTGCCGCGCCGGTCGAGCGCGGCGACGTGAGCGTCGTGCCGGCCGACGAGAGCCCCTTCAACGGCTTCGCGTTTGCGGACGGCCCGGCCGTCGCCGTCAGCGTCCACTACGTCGATGGCGTCACCGGCGGGAACGTGCTGCTGATGAGCGCGCGCGCGGCGCGCGCGGTCGCCGCTGCGATGGGCGGGTCCGGCGAGGTGCCGGCCGAGGCGCCCGACGACGACGCCAACCCGACCGAACTGGAGCTGTCGGCCGTCGCCGAGGCCGCCAACCAGATGTTCGCGGCCGCCGCCAGCGCGACCGGCGTCGTCTTGAGTCAAGACGTCGAGATTGCGCCGCCGGACACGCGTGTGCTGGCCGACGTGGCCGCCGCGCGCGAGGCGTTCGATGCGACACCGCATGCCGTGAGCGCGACGTTCCGCGTGTTCGGCGAGCCGTGTCGCCTTGTGCAGCTGGTCCCGAATGCGTTTGTCGTGCGGATGACGCGTGCGCTCGACGAGCAGGGCAGCGAGCAGCTGAGCGGCGGCGCCGGACTGTCAGCGCTCGGGATAGCCCAACGCGTCGAGCCCGGCGAGGAGCGCGCGCTCGACGAGTTGCTGCGCGACATTCGCGTGCGCGTGTGGGCCGAGCTCGGCCGTACGCGCGTCTCGCTCGGCGCGGCGCCGCAGCTGCCGCCGGGCGCGGTGCTGGAGCTGGATCGCAAGGCCGACGACCCCGTCGACCTGTACGTGAACGGCCTGCGCTTCGGCAGCGGCCGGCTCGTCCTCACCGACGAGGGCGAGTGGGCGCTGCGGCTGGAAGAGGTCGCGGGACAAGGCTTTCGCCCTCCGGCGATCGCCAGCGAGTCGCCTGCGGGCGACGAAACGACTAGGGAGGTGGTGTAGATGGCACGCATGCTCGTCGTCGACGACGCAGCGTTCATGCGCAAGGTCCTGACCGATGCGCTTGTCTCCGGCGGCCACGAGGTGGTCGGTGAGGCGGGCGACGGCGACGCGGCGATCGCCGCCTTCCGGGACCTGCAGCCGGACCTCGTGACGCTCGACATCACGATGCCGGAGAAGGACGGCCTCGCGACGCTGCGCGAGTTGATCGAGCTCGACCCCGCCGCGTGCGTGGTGATCTGCTCCGCGCTCGGCCAGGAGACGAAGGTGCTGGAGGCGATCAAGGCCGGCGCGAAGGACTTCGTCGTCAAGCCGTTCGAGCGCGAAAGGCTGCTCGGCGCGGTCGAGAAGGCGCTGGGTCAGGCGGCTGTGCAGGCGGGCTAGTCCGCCTGCTGCCGCTCGAAGCCGGTCCACAGCACGTTCATCGCCGTCTCGACGATCCGCTCGCGCGGGACGCGCGGATGCTCGTCCCACCAGATCGCGAGGCCGGCGAGGCCCGCGCGCATCGTCTCGGCGGCCATCTCCAGGCCGTCGGCGTCGCGCGCGATCCGCTGCGCGCCGGGCTGCTGCCCGAGGATCGTGCTGAGCGCCGCGCGCCCCTGCGCCTGGATCTCGCGGTGCGCCGCGCGCGCCTGCGGGTCGCCGGTCGCCTCGAGGAAGTACATGCGCGAGGCGAAGCGGTTGGACTCGACGTAGCGCGCCCACGCGTCGAACGCGCGCTCCATGCGAATCCGCGCCGGGTCCTCGCCGGCGAGCGTGTGCATCCACATCGCGAGCAGCTCGTCGCGCGTGCGCTCCAGCAGGCGCACGAACAGCGCGAGCTTTGAATCGAAGTGGTCGTAGACGACCGGCGCCGAGACCTCCGAACGGCGCGCGATCTCGTCGATCGAGGCGCCGGCATAGCCGTGCTCGGCGAACACCTTCGTCGCTGCTCGCTCGATCAGCTCTCTGCGCTCCGCGGCGGGCATGCGTCTGCGCGGCGTCGCCGCTCTGACGCTCGTCTTCGACAAACCTAACGCTCCCTAGGTACAGTGCCTAACGAACACTAGGTTAGCCAGGAGGTCGGCATGAGCGTCAGCGCAGATCCGCAGGTCGTCCACGACCCGGTCTTCAGGCACCGGCTCCGCTTCTCGGAGGCGACCGACGAGCACGGCAGCCCGGCGGTGCTGTGCGAGATGTGGGTCGATCCGGGCGGCGGCGTCCCGCCGCACGTGCACCCGCGCATGGAGGAGCGCTTCACCGTCGTGGAGGGCCGCATGGAGTTCCTCGCCGGCCGCAGATGGGTCGCGAAGGACGCCGGGGAGACCGCCGTGGTGCCGGCCGGCACGCGCCACGCCTACCGCAACGGCGGCGACACGGTCGCCTACTCGCGCTGCATCGCCACCCCGCCCGACGCCGCGCTCGAGGGCTTCCTCACCGACGCCGCCGTCATGTCACGCAACGGCCGCATCACGAAGCACGGGATCCCGAAGGGCGTCAGGGGCTGGCTCCAGGGCGCGGTGCTGCTCGACGCCTACGGCGAGATGGTCGAGATGAGCTTCCCGCCTGCGCCGCCCCGCATCCTCCAGCGCCTGCTCATGCCGCGCCTCGCCCGCCTCGCCAAGCGCCGCGGCATCCGCGCCGGGCACTTCGAGTGAATCAAATGCATGCTGTGTAGACCGGTCGGGGGCGCGCCCATACAGTCCGGCGGGACGGAAGGTGAAGCGCCGAGGAGGCGTCACCGGCTGACAACTGGCTGGTTCGGGGAGGTCCCCGAATGGAGTTCGAGTCTCCCACCTTCCGCCGATCTTGCTCAGCCGGCGACCGGGACGAGACGGGCGCCATTGTCACGCGCCTGCGGCTCACCACCGCCTAGGTCATCGCCGTGTCGTCGGTCGAAGCGAGTGGCGGAGGGCTGTACCATCCAACTACCAGTTGTCAGCCGGTTCTGGGCTAACCACCCACGCGCGACCCGCCCATCGAAAGGCGGGTCGTGTCGTTAACGCGCCGTCAGCGCGCCGCACCGCGCGGCCACGTCAGCTCACGTCAGGCGTCGATCTCGCGGGAGCCGACTCGCCCTCGGCCGCCTCGACCGCGCTGGACGGGTCGCGCCGCACCGCCCAGATGACCGCGGCGACTCCGAACGTCGCGCCGCCGACTCCCGCGAGCGGATAGCCCTGGAGGATCGCGAGCACCATCGCACTGAGGTACGCGAGTCCGAGGAGCAGGCTCACCGCGTGAGCGAATCGCTCGCCCGCGAAGAAGCGCGGCAGCGCGCCCTCATCCATCGCGGCCAGCCGCCGCTCGATCTCGTGGCGGTGCGCCTGCTCGCGCTCGCCCGCCGCCAGCAGCCGCTCGGGCGCATCGGGCAGGTGCGCTGCATAGCGGTCGAGGTCGTCAGGTGAGGGCAGCGGGGAGGTGTAGCCCAGCTGACAGAGCCCGACGTCGAGCCGCTTGCCCTGCGTCCAACTCGCCCGTCGCATCACGGCCGGGTCGCCCTCGCCGTCGCCCTCGTCCTCGTCGGCCGGTGCCGCATCGGCGGCATCACGCGGCAACGACATCCCGCAGTCTCGCGCGTACGTCTGAAGCGAATGCGCGCATGTCGCCATGACGCGCCGTGCAGTCGCTCGCAAACGACCCGACCTGTCGCCGTACGAGGGGCTGTGGCGGCTCGCAACGCCAGACGACGATGCCGCGCACGCCTGCGCGGACACCTTGCCTGAAGACCGGATCGAAGAGGGCAGCGACCATGGCCGAAGCGTCCAGCACCACCCGCCCGCTGTCTACAGCGCGGAACTGGTAATCAGCGCCCGAGCGTGCGCAGCAGCTCGTGCCCTCTGACGGGCACGTCGGCGAGGCGGGTGCGGACGTCGGCGAGTGCGGCGCGCAGCTCGGGGTCGCCGACCTCGACCGGCAGCATCGAGTCCTGCAGCTCCGAGAGGATGTCGTCGGCGTGCTCGGCCGCCTCGATCGCCGCCTCGACGTACCCGGCAGCGCCGCCGGAGGGCAGGCCGGGCGGCTCCGCGACGGTGAACGGCGCGGCCGGAAGCCCGCAGCGGGCCGCGAACTCCGCGTGCCCGCGCTTCATCCGCCCGTACGCCGCCTGCGCCGGCCCGAACAGCTCCGCCTCCAGCCGCTCGGCCGTGTCGTCGTCGACCAGCTCGTAGGCCTCGCCGAGCGCCGCCAGCGCCACCGCGATCGTGTCGGCCGCCTCGGCCGTCGCGCCCAGCAGCTCTCTGTGCCCCTCGTCGCTCGTGTACGTCATCGCAGCGCGAGCATAGTGCGGGGGTGACCGCGCGCGCGTACCGCCTCGGCTTCGCCGTCAAGCTGCTGGGCGACGGCGGCCTGCCCTCGCACGACGCGCGCCGCTGGCAGTCCGGTCCGCACCTGCGCCACTCGCTCGAGCATCTGGCGGCGATCCTCGACCGGCTCGACGCGCTCGACATCCGCATGTACCGGATGGCGACCGCGCTCGCGCCCTATGCGAGCCATCCCGACCTGCCGCAGTTCCACGACCAGGTCCAGGAGTGCGAGGCCGAGCTCGCGCGCATCGGTGCGATCGCACGTGAGCGCGGGATCCGCCTCTCGACCCATCCGGGCCAGTACACGGTGCTGAACTCCGAGCGGCCCGACACGCAGGCGGCGGCGATCGCCGAGCTGGAGGTGCAGGCTGCGCTGCTCGACGCGATGGGCCTGCCGCCGGAGGCCGTGGTCGTGCTGCACGTCGGCGGGGCGGCCGGTGGCACGGAACGAGCGCTCGACCGCTTCGCCGCCGGCTTCGAGCGACTCTCCGAGCGCGCGCGAGCGCGCCTGACGATCGAGAACGACGACCGCAGCTTCGGCCTCGCCGACGTCCTGAGCCTCAGCGCGCGAACCGGGCTGCGCGCGACCTTCGACCTGCTCCACCACCACTGCCACGACCCGCAGGGCATTCCCGAGGACGAAGCGCTCGCCGCGGCGCTCGCGACGTGGCCGCCCGACCAGCTTCCAAAGGTCCACTACTCCTCTCCGCGGCTCGACGTGCAGGAGCGGCGTGTGCGGGTCGGCCGCCGCGTCGAGACGCGTCTCGTGCTGCCGCAGCTGCGCGCGCACGCGGACCTCGTCGACCCGATCGGCTTCGAGCGCTTCCTGCGCGAGACGGCTCCGGCGGCGGGCCGCGACTTCGACGTGATGCTGGAGGCGAAGGCGAAGGACCTTGCGCTGCTGCGCCTGCGCGAGCAGCTTGCGGCGCGCGGCCTGCCGTGGCGCGACGGACGGGTCCTCGCCGGCTGATCGCGGGAGCCAGCCCCGGCCCCGTGCGTGTCACACGCACGGGCGCTTGCGCGAGGATCGGGATGAATGCACGAGCCGACCGACGAGCAGCTGCTGACGGCAAGCCGGCGCGACGCGCAGGCGTTCGGGCTCTTCTACGCCCGCCACGCCGACGCGGTCATGGGGTACCTGCTGCGACGTACCGGCGCGATCGAAGTCGCCGCCGACCTCACCGCCGAGGTGTTCGCGGCCGCGTTCGTCGCGCGCCGACGCTTCCGCCCGCGCGCCGAGCCGGCGCGTGCGTGGCTGTTCGGCATCGCCAATCACAAGCTCGCCGACGCGCGCCGTCGCCGTGGCGTGGAGGAGCGCGCGCGCCGTCGGCTCGGCATGTCGCGCCGCGCGTTCATCGACGAGGAACTGGAGCGCGCGGAGGAGCGCGTCGACGTCGAGCGGGGCGGCGGGACGCTCACGGCGCTCGTCGCCGACCTGCCGCCGGCTCAGCGCGATGCGGTGCTCGCGCGCGTCGTCGACGAGCGCGACTACGACGATCTCGCCGCCGCCTTCGGGACGACGACGGCGAACATGCGCCAACGCGTGCGCCGCGGGCTCGCGGCGTTGGAGGCGGGCATCGTGGAGGACGGGTGTCGATGAGCGACCCGGTGCTCGCCGCGATCGGCGACGACCTGCGACGCGCGGTTCGCAGGCGGATCGCCCGTCGCCGCCGACGTCGCCTCGCGACGCTGCTGGCCCTGTGCGCCGCCGCGCTCGTCGCGGTCACCGGCGCGCTCGCCGGCGACGTCGATCCGCTCGCGTTGCTGCCGAACATCCGCGGGATGGCTCCGCCGGCGCATCACGTGCGCCGCCTTGATCTGACGGTCGACGGCCGCGCCGGCAGGTGGCACGCGGTCGCGTACGTCTCTCGCGACGGCGGCCTGTGCACGACAGCGGTCCTCGGCAGCCGGCGGCCGGAGGCGCTCGGATGCGCGAACGGCTACGCGCTCGCCTCCAGCGCACAGGAGGACTCCGGACTCGCGTCGATCGGGTTCTTCGGCGGCTCGCGCACGCGGCGGCTCGTGACCGGAGGCGTCCCCGTCGGCGTCGACCGCGTCGAGCTGGAGGACGGAAGCGGACGGCGTTACCGCGCGCGGATCACGCACGCGGCGATGACGCTCCCCGTGCCGATCCCGCGCGAGGGTTTGACCCCGCTCGGCCGGCGGCTCGCCAAGCGACTGCCGAGAACGATCGTCCTGCGGCTCTTCGCCGCCGAGCTGCCGCGGCATCGGCACAGCGGTCACTGGACGCGCCGCGAGGTGCTGGCGGCCCCGAACCTGCGCCTCCACCTGCACTTCGGCGACGGCCACACGGCGGTCGCCGGCGGCCCCCCAGCCTCCGGCTAAAGCCGCGCCCACCTCGGCCGACTACCCGGGACGACTCATCCCTCGGAGTCGTCCCTCGATGATCAAGGCTTCCCTGCACTCATGGGCGGCCGCGACGGTCGCTGCCGTCGCGCTGCTGCTCGTCGCGTCGACGCCCGCGCATGCTGCGGCGGGCGAGTCGACGCCGGTCGACCTGACGGGCGCGTCTGACCAGGGCAGCCACATCGGAGGCGGCGGCTCCCTGGTTCGCACGATCGTCGGCCTGGCGATCGTGATCGGCGTCATCTACGGCGTCGCGTGGGTCCTGAGACAGGTCAAGGCGTCGCGTGAGCCGAGAGCGAGCGGCGCCGGGCTCGCAGCCCTCGCCTCCGTCCCGCTCGGCCCCAACCGCTCCGTCCACCTCGTGCGCGCCGGCCGCGACCTCGTGCTGCTGGGCGTCGCCGAGCAGGGCGTCGTCCCGATCCGCACCTACAGCGAGCACGAAGCGCGCGACGCGGGCCTGATCGACGAGGACGGCATGCTGCTGCTGCCGAGCGAGGAGGACGAGCCGGGCCGCGCCGCTCGCGTCGCGTTCAGACTTCCGCGGCTCGCGCTGCCGCAGCTCGCGCTGCCGGCCGCGACCAGGACCGCCAGGACGGCGGCCCGCCCGCGGCCCGCCCGCCCGGCCCTGCCCGCTCCGAGAAACGCGCTCGACACGCTGCGCGCGTGGACGGTCCGCTCGTGAGAGGCGACGGTTCGAACGCGGTTCAGATCCTGCTGCTCGTCGGTGGGCTCACGCTGGTTCCCGCGCTGCTGTTCACCGTCACCGGCTTCACGCGCATCCTCATCGTCCTCGGCTTCATCCGCACCGCGATCGGCACGCCGACCGCGCCGCCGAACCAGGTGCTCGTCGGCATCGCCCTGTTCCTGACGCTGTTCGTGATGGCGCCGACGTTCACCACGATCAAGGACACCGCCTGGGATCCGCTGCAGGCGCACAGAATCGACACCGCGCAGGCGGTCAAGCGCGCGGAGGAGCCGCTGCGCGAGTTCATGTTCAGACAGACGCGCGACGGTGACCTCGCCCTCTTCGTGCGCCTCTCGAGAATGAGAGATCAGCCGAGAACGCGCGAGGACATCCCGACGACCGTCCTCGTCCCCGCCTTCATCGTCAGCGAGCTCAAGACGGCATTCCAGATCGGCTTCCTGATCTTCCTGCCGTTCCTGGTGATCGACCTGATCGTCGCCAGCACGCTGATGTCGATGGGCATGATCATGCTGCCGCCTGTCTTCATCTCGCTGCCGTTCAAGATCCTGCTGTTCGTCCTGGTCGACGGGTGGGGGCTCGTCACCGAGTCGCTGGTCCGGAGCTTCCACTAGGCATGGACCAGGACACCGTCATCCACCTCTCGCAGCAGGCGATGGAGCTCGCGATGAAGGTCGGCGGGCCGCTGCTGCTCGTCGGCCTCGCGATCGGTTTGATCGTGTCGGTCTTTCAGGCGGTCACGCAGATCCAGGAGCAGTCGCTCTCGTTCATCCCGAAGATCGTCGGCGTCGCCGTCGTGATCGTCGTCATGGGTCCGTGGATGCTCGGCCAGCTGCTCGGCTACACCGAGGAGCTGTACCGCTCGATCCCCGCGCTGGTGGGCGGAGGCTGATCAGGTGCCGGCGACTCCGCTCGACCAGGTGCTCGCGCAGTTCGGCGGCCTCCAGACGGCTGGCTTCATCCTCGTGCTCGCGCGCATCAGCCCGCTGTTCGTCGTCGCGCCGCTGTTCAGCTCAAGACAGATCCCGCCGCGCGTGCGCACGATCGTCGCCTGCGCGCTCGCCGTCGGCCTCACGCCGATCGCGATGCGCGGCCAGCACATCCCCAACGACGTGCTCGCGCTGTTCGGGCTCGTGCTCAAGGAGCTGCTGGTCGGGCTCGCGTTCGCGCTCTCGCTCGCGTTGCTGTTCGCGGCCGTCTCCAGCGCCGGCGCGCTGCTCGACATGCTCGTCGGCTTCTCCTTCGGCTCGATCGTCGACCCGCTCACCGGCAACCAGTCGGCCGTGCTGACGCAGCTCTACGGGCTCGTCGCGCTCGCGATCTTCGTCGCGATCGACGGGATCAGCTGGGTGGTCGGGGGGCTCGCGCGGACGTTCGAGCTCGTCCCGCTCACGGCAGCGCCCGACGTCCGCTCGCTCGGCGCCGGCGTCATCGAAGGCTTCACGACGATCTTCTCGGCCGCGCTGCAGGTCGCCGCGCCGGTGCTGCTGGCGCTCGTCATCACCGACGTCGCGTTCGGCGTCGTGACGCGCGTCGTGCCGCAGCTGAACGTCTTCGCAGTCGGCTTCCCGGTGAAGGTCGTCGTCGGGATGCTGGTCGTCGCCGCCTCGCTCCCCTTCGTCTCCGGGTGGATCGGGGACCAGCTCCAGCTGAGCGTTGCGCAGGCTCTGCAAACCATCAAGTTGGCGTAGGCGTCATGGCGAACGACAAGACCGAGAGAGCAACGCCCAAGCGCCGCGAGGAGGCGCGCAAGAGAGGCCAGGTCGCGAAGTCGCAGGACCTCAACGGCGCCGTCGTGATGATCGCCGGTCTGCTCGCGATCTCGCTGCTCGCGCCGCACACCGTCAACACGGCCGAGAGCGCGCTGCGCGAGGGCCTCCTCAACGTCGCCCGCCCCGAGCAGATGCTCAGCGCCGCCGGCCTGCAGGAGCTGTTCACCGCCGGCATGAAGACGTTCCTGCTCGGCGTCGGCCCCGTCGCCGGCGTCTGCCTGATCGCGGGCGTGCTCGTGAACGTCGCGCAGTCCGGCATCAAGCCGGCCACGCAGGCGATGAAGCCCGACCCGAAGCGGATCAACCCGATGAGCGGCTTCAGAAACGTGTTCGGCCCGAGACTGCTGTTCGAGACGGCGAAGAACCTCGCCAAGGTCGGCGTCGTCGGCGCGATCGTGGCCCAGGCGCTGATCCCGCGGCTCACCGAGGTGAGCGCCACCGTCGGCACGAACCCCGCCGCGCTCGGCGCGCTGCTGTCGAAGATGGTGTTCGGGATCGCGCAGCGCGCGGCGCTCGCCTACCTGTTGATCGCCGCGATCGACTACGGCTACCAGCGCTTCCGCCACGAGAAGTCCTTGCGCATGAGCAAGGAGGAGCTGAGAGAGGAGATGAAGCAGCACTCGCTCCCGGCCGAGGTCAAGGGCGCGCTGCGCCGCCGCCAGCTGCAGGCCGCCCGCGCGCGCATGATGGCCGCCGTCCCGCAGGCCGACGTCGTCGTCGTCAACCCGACCCACTTCGCCGTCGCGCTCAAGTACGACGGCACCCGCCCCGCCCCCGAGTGCGTCGCGAAGGGGCAGGACCTGATCGCGCTGCAGATCCGCAGACTCGCCGAGGAGCACGGCGTCCCCGTGATCGAGGACAGACCGCTCGCCCGCTCGCTGCACGCGGCGATGGAGATCGGCCAGATCGTCCCCGAGGAGCTCTACCAGGCGGTCGCGCAGGTGCTCGCCTATGTCTACCGCGTCGCCCGCAGGAGGGCCGTGTGATGAGTGCAATCACCGCACCGAGAGCGGGCGCCAACGGCAGCGCCGACACGCTCAGAAAGCTGATGCAGCACACCGACCTGCTGGCCGCGGTCGGCGTCGTCCTGATCGTGACGATGCTCGTGATCCCGCTGCCGGCGGCGCTGCTCGACCTCTTCATCACGCTCAACATCTCGATCGGCCTCGCGATCGTCGTCGCGACGCTCTACCTCAACCGCGCGCTCGACTTCGCGTCGTTCCCGTCGCTGCTGCTGCTGACGACGATGTTCCGCCTGGCGATCAACGTCTCCGTCACGCGCCTGATCCTCACGAGAGGCGACGCCGGCAACGTCGTCGCCGCGTTCGGCCACTTCGTCGTCGGCGGCAACGTCGTCGTCGGCCTCGTGATCTTCCTGATCCTGATCGTGATCCAGTTCGTCGTCGTCACCAACGGCGCCGGGCGCGTCGCCGAGGTCGGCGCGCGCTTCACGCTCGACGCGATGCCGGGCAAGCAGATGGCGATCGACGCCGACCTCAACGCCGGCCTCATCACCGACGAGGAGGCCCGTCAGCGCCGCGCCGAGATCGCCCGCGAGGCGGACTTCTACGGCGCGATGGACGGCGCTTCGAAGTTCGTCAAGGGCGACGCGATGGCGGCCGTCCTGATCACGCTGATCAACCTCGTCGGCGGCATCGTCGTCGGCGTGATGCAGCAGGGGCTGCCGTTCAACGAGGCGATCCAGCACTTCTCCCTGCTGACGGTCGGCGACGGCCTCGCGGCGCAGATCCCGGCGCTGCTGATCTCGGTCGCGACCGGCATCATCGTCACGCGCGCCGCCTCCGACACCGACCTCGGCTCCGACGTCGCCGGCCAGATCCTCGGTAACCGCAAGGCGCCGATGGTCGCCGGCGGCGTGATCTGCACGTTCGCGCTCGTACCCGGGCTGCCGAAGCTGCCGTTCCTGCTGATCGGCGCCGGCTTCCTCGCGCTCGGGTACGCGATGCGCGACGGCGGGCCGCTCGCGCAAGCCGACGAGGCCGCGGCCGCTGCCGCGCTTGCCGACGCCGAGGGCACCGCCGTCCCGACGCCGCGCGACGCGGCCCTGGACGCGCTCCCGCTCGACCCGCTCGAGCTGGCGATCGGCTTCGGGCTCGTGCCGCTCGTCGACGCCGCCTCGGGCGGCACGCTCCTGAGCCGCGTCTCCGTGATTCGCCGCCAGATCGCGTCGGACCTCGGCATGGTGATCCCGCCGGTCCGCATCCACGACGAGCTCGGCCTTGACTCGCACGAGTACGTCTTGAAGGTGCGCGGCACGGAGGTCGCGCGCGGCCGGCTGATGCCCGGCCACCAGCTTGCGATGGACCCCGGCGACGCGGTCGGGACACTGGCGGGCGGCGTGCCGACGACTGAGCCGGCCTTCGGCCTGCCCGCCACCTGGGTCGCCGATGCGCAGCGCGCCGAGGCCGAGGCGCTCGGCTTCACCGTCGTCGACGGCGAGTCGGTGATCGTCACCCACCTCACCGAGACGATCCGCGCGCACGCCGCCGACCTGCTCAGCCGCCAGGACGTCAGACAGCTGCTGGAGCAGCTGAAGGAGACGAACGCGGCCGTCGTCGAGGAGGTCGTGCCGGACGTGCTGACGCTCGGCGAGCTGCAGCGCGTGCTGCAGGCGTTGCTGGCGGAGGGCGTCTCGATCCGCGACCTCGGCGCGATCGTCGAGGCGGTCGGCGACAAGGCGCGCGTCACGCGCGACCCGGCGCTGCTGGCCGAGTACGCGCGCCAGGCGCTCGGGCGCACGATCACCGCCCCGCACCTCGATGCCGATCAGCGCCTGCGCGCGATCGCGCTCGATCCCGCCGTCGAGGCCGAGATCGCGGGCGCGATCACCGCCACCACCGACGGCGAGTTCCTGGCGATGGAGCCGACGCGCGCGCAGGCATTGGTGTCCGCACTCCGAACTCAAGTGGAGCATGGCGTCGCTCGAGGGACCCGACCGGTGCTGCTCTGCTCCGCGCGCGTGCGCCGCCACCTGCGGCGGCTCGTGGAGCAGGCGATCCCGCAGCTCGCGGTCTGCTCCTACAACGAGATCGCGCCCGGCATCAGCGTGGAGACGATTGGAGTAATCGACGGATGAGCACCACCGCCCCCGAGCAGACGAGCACCGACGTCACCACCTTCCGCGGCAGAACGCTGGAGGAGGTGCTGCCCCAGATCCGCGAGCAGCTCGGCCCGGACGCGATCGTCGTGCGACAGCGCGACGGCCTCGTCGGCGGCATCGGCGGCTTCTTCCAGCAGCGCTTCGTCGAGGTCGACGCGCGCGCCGGCGCCCGACGGATCGACGTCTACGACGAGGAGCCGGCCGCGCCGGAGCCCGACTCGTTCGCACAGCTCCTCGCCGACGCCGAGACCGTCGACGAGGCAGGACCGCGAATCGCACCCGCCCCCACCGGGTCAGATTCGCTGTCCTCGCCCGAGACCATCCCCTCCGAGGCCCAACCGACCACGCCGTCGCCCGCGCTCACAAGCGAGCTGATCGCGCAGGGCATGAGCCACGGTTTCGCCGCGCGGCTCGTCGAGGACGCCGAGGCCCACGAGCTGCCGTTCGCCGACGGCGACATGCGAACCGCCACCCGCCGCGCCCTCGCGCGCAAGCTCCCGATCGCGCTCCCCCACCGTGCCGGCTCCCTCGCGGTCGCCTTCGCGGGCCCGGGCAGCACGAGCTGCGCCGACGCGCTCGCGAGCGCCTACATGCGCGCCGGGCGCGACGCCCGCGCGGTCGCGTCGCTCGACAAGGCGCTCGCGCTGATCGACCGTGCGGGCCCCGACGCCGTCCTCGCTGTCGACCTCCCGCCGGTCGCCGCCGACCGCACCGAGGTCGATGCGCTCGCCGACCGCATCGCAGCGCTCCAGCTCAACGAGCTCGTCGCGGTGATGCCGGCCGACCTCGACCTGCCGACCGCCCGCGCGCTCGCCGACCGCCTGCAGCCGTTGAGCCCGACGGCGCTCGCGCTCTCCCTCGACACCGAGGACGCCGACGTCGGCGCGGCGGTCGAGCTTGCGTGCACGACCCGTCTTCCGATCGCATACGTCCAGGACGGCCAAGGCATCGCCCCCGCCGACCCGCACGCCCTCGCGGAGCGCCTCCTGCCATGAGCGCCACGGCCGACAAGGCCCCGCTGAAGCCGCCGTTGCCCGAGCTGCGGCAGGACGTCGTCATCACGCTGCCCGACCGCGAGCAGTACCGCGGGCGCGTCTCGAAGGTCACCGCCCAGGAGATCGCCGTCGTCCTGATGCTCGACGCGCGCAGGACGCTCACGCTCGGCGACGCCTCCCCGATGTGGGTGGAGTTCCCTGCCCCGCGCGGGCTCGTGCGGCTCGAGGGCCGTGGGACGGTCGTCACCCACGACCTCGTCCACTTCCACCACGAGGGTGCGGTCGACGTCGTCCAGCGACGCGACTTCGTGCGCGTCCCGGCCGTCCGTCCGGTGGAGCTCGCGCGCGTCGGCGGCGACGACCGACCCGGCGACTGGATCGGCACGCTGACCGTCAACGTGAGTGGCAACGGCCTGCTCGTCGCAGGCCCGGACACCCTCGACATTGGGGCCGTCGTTGCCTTCCGGCTGCTCGCGATCGAGGGCGAGCCGCCGATCGAGGGCCGCGGCCGCGTCGCGCGCATCGGCGCCGACGGCCAGCGCGGGATCGCGATCGAGCAGATCGAGCGGGAGGCACGCAGCCTGCTCGTTCGCTTCGTGTTCGAGCAGGAGCGGGTCGCGCGTCAACGCATGCGAGACGGGGAGCTGTAGGCGATGGCCGACAAGCAGAAGCCGGCGAAGAGATCCGACAGAGCAGCGCTGCCCAGCGTCGCCAACCACCCCCGCGCCGGCGCGCAGGTCGCACGCGCGAAGGCATGGGGCGGCCTCGGCGGCTTCGTGCTCGTCGCCGTGTTGTCGATGCGTGCGGGCGTGCCGACCGCGGACGCGCTGCTGCGTGCGCTGCTCGGTGGGATCGCTGCGTACGTCGCGGCCTGGGCCTGCGCGGTCGCCGTCTGGCGCCACCTCGTGATCGCCGAGCTGCGCGCCGTTCGCCGCCATCGAGCGGCTGAGGGGACCGCCCGCCGCGCTGCCGCCCAACGCGCCGAGGCGTCGTAGCTACCGTCCGGTCGACTCCGCGAGACCGCGACCGACCCGTGTGACCGTCGCGCGCCCGAGGTCGGACGGTCCCTCGCCGGCGCCGACGTAGCGCGGCCGCTTCGGGCCGCGCTCGCTCGCCGCGCGGCCTCGACGGACGTTGCGGCTCAAGCTTCCCGCGGGAATGCCGATGACCGGGTCAACGACGGGTGACATGGAGTCGCCCTGGGACGACATCAAGGAGATGCCTACATGTCCCTTCGCATCAACACGAACGTCGAGGCGTTCAACGCGCACCGCAACCTGGTGCACACGAGCGGCATGGTCGCGAGATCGATGGAGCGCCTCAGCTCCGGGTTCCGCATCAACCGTGCTGCGGACGACGCCGCCGGCCTCGCGATCAGCGAGAAGCTGCGCGGTCAGATCGGTGGTCTGGACCAGGCCGGCCGCAACGTCCAGGACGGCATCTCGCTCGTCCAGACGGCTGAGGGTTCGCTGACCGAGGTCCACTCGATGCTCCAGCGCGTTCGCGAGCTGGCCGTGCAGTACCAGAACGGCACGCTCTCGACGTCGGACAGAAGCGCGATCAACTCCGAGGTGAGCCAGCTCACGCAGGAGATCGAGCGCATCGGCACGACCGCCCAGTTCAACAACATCCACCTGCTCGACTCGGCGCAGACGATCACCTTCCAGGTGGGCGCCAACGACGGCGAGGTCATCTCCGTCTCGACGGTGAGCCTCGGGTCGGCGGTCGGCACGATCGACATCACCTCCTCGACGGTCCTCGCGGACGTCGACAGAGCGATCGACGCCGTCTCCCAGCAGCGCGCGACGTTCGGCGCGGTGCAGAACCGCCTCGAGCACACGTACAACAACCTGACCACCTACCAGGAGAACCTGACCGCGTCCGAGAGCCGCATCCGCGACGTGGACATGGCCGCTGAGATGGTCAACTTCACCAAGAACCAGATCCTGGTTCAGGCGGGCACCTCGATGCTCGCGCAGGCGCAGCAGGCGCCGCAGCAGGTCTTGTCCCTGCTCCGGTAGTCGGCTTCGTCACCGACGACTCCGACGGCGGGCGGTCCTGGCCCGCCCGCCGTACGGCGTCACTCCATCGTTTGTCCAAAGAGTCAAGTCGCGCCAGCTTCAGCCGATGACCGGGAGTGATGTCGCTCCCGCTCGCACTTGCCCGCATCGACCAGATCGAGCGGGCGCTCGTGCCGCAACCGGCCGCGACGTCGACCAACTCGCCAGTCGCCGGACCGACTGCCGCCGCCCAGATCGCGGGGGCCGCGTCGACTGCGGGCCCCTCCTTTGCCAGCCTGCTCGGCAACGCAGGCGGCTCGCCGATGGCGACGATCGCTGCCGCCGAGGTCGGGCAGGCCGAGCAGCCGCCCGGCTCGAACGACTCGCCGCGCATTGCCCAGTACCGCACCGCCACCGCCGGCAGCGGCGTCGGCCCGTGGTGCGCGTACTTCGTCTCGTGGGTCGCCCGCCAGGCGGGGACGCCGCTCGGCGACCACGGCGAGGGCTTCGGCTCCGTCGACCAGCTCTACGCGTGGGCTCAGCGCACCGGTCGCGCCGTCCCGAACGCGCCCGGCGTCGTGCCGCGCCCGGGCGACCTGGTCGTCTGGGACGAGCACATCGGGATCGTCGAGCAGGTCCTTCCCGGCGGGAGGATTCAGACGCTCGAAGGCAATTCTTCCGACAGAGTTTCCCGCAATTTGCACGAATCGTCTGATGCACTCGGTTTCGTTCGAATGAGTTGACCGATCAGCGACGAATGACTGCTCCGGTGCCGCTGCTCCAACACGACTCGCCTGCCGCAACCGCCGCCGACGTGCTGCCCCAGACGGCGCTGACGAGCGTCGTGGTGATCGACCCGCATCCGCCGATGCGCGAGGGCCTCTCGCTGCTGCTGCCGCCCGAGGGCCTTGCCGTGCTCGGCGGCGCCTCCACGGGCGCCGGCGGCGAAGCGCTCGTCGTCCGCCACGAGCCCGACGTCGCGCTGGTCGCGGCCGATCTCCCCGACGTGGATGGGATCGCGCTCGTGAGACGCTTGGTGGGCCGCGGGCTGCGCAGCGCAGTCGTGCTCTATGCGCTCGATGCGGACTGCGAGGACTCGTCCGCCGCCGTGAACGCCGGCGCCGCCGGGCTCGTCGCCAAGCGCCGCTCGATTGCCGAGCTGGCCGAGGCGCTGCGCTCGGTCGCGACGGGCGGCCTGTGGTTCGAGGAGCGCGATGACGATGCGCTTGCGCCGGCGCCGGCGCCGGAATTGCCGCCGCCGTCGCTTCCGCCCGCCCAGCGTCGCACCTCGGCGCTGTCCAGCTCGGAGCTGCGCGTGCTGGCGCTCGTCGCGGAGGGCGGGTCGACCGAGGCGACCGCCGAAGCGCTTTCGCTCAGCCCGCACACCGTGCGCACCCACATGCGCAACGTGATGCGCAAGCTCGAAGCCTCCAGCCGCGCGCACGCGGTCGCGATCGCGATCCGCGAAGCGGCGATCGAGATCTGAACCGACCGTACGGTCGCCATCGCACCCGATCTCGGTATACGCTGGGCGGGTGGCTTCGAAGACACGCTCGGCTCTGGTCAGCCCGGCGCTGCTCGTCGCATTGACGCTCACGCTCGCCGCGTGCGGGGGCGGTAGCACTGCCGGGCCGATCGCGAGCTCGCCCGTTGCGACGACGACGTCGGCAGCGCCTCCGGCGCAGACCGCTCCAACCGCCCCGTCGACGCAGCCTGCGCCCGCCCGCACGAGCGTCACGAGGCCGGCGCCGTCATCAGCGCCGCGGGCCACCCCGAGGCCGGCCGTGAGGTCCCACGGCTCCAACCCCGGCGGGGCGACGCCGGATCCTGCCGGCGAAGGCGCGGTCGCCGACGCGCCCGAGCCCGCCGCCGAGCAGTCGAGGCCGCCGGCGCCTGCGGAGCCCGCCGCTACGCGGCTCGACGAGCGCGCGACGCTGGTCCTCACGAGACGCGTCACGCCCGCGCACTACTTCCAGCAGGGCACCGTCACCGGCACCTACGCGGGGACGATCGAAGTGGAGGCGCGCATCACCTCGAAGGGCGTCCTCGTCAGATTCACCGCCACACTGCCCGGCGGCACCATCTCCGGTCGCGGGATCGCGGTCGCGATCCTCGACAGCACGACCTGGCCGGGTCTGCGCGGCAGAGCGATCGTCACCGGCGGCACCGGCCGCTTCGCCGGCATTCACGGCCGCAGACTGAGCGTGACCGGCCGGGCCAAGCCGGACGCGAGCCGTGCTCACGTCCGGCTTGCCGGAACGGTCAGCGGGATCTAGTCCCCGGCACTAGCCGGGGAGCTCGTCCTTCGGGCGCTGGGCGGGGAGCCAGCGCGGGTCGAGGATGAACGCGCGGTACGCGGTCGCCGCCGCGAGCGCGCCGACGAGCGGGCCGACGATGTAGATCCAGAAGTCGTCGAATCTGCCGGACGCGACGGCCGGGCCGAGCCAGCGAGCGGGATTCAGGCCGGCGCCCGTCGCTGGGCCGAACACGATCACCGCGACGCCCAGCGCCACGCCGATGCCGAGGCCCGCGAGCGGCGCCTCGCCGCGCGGGTTGACCGCGAGGCCCATGATCGCGTACATCAGCAGGAACGTCCCGAGCGCCTCGGCGATCAGCCCGAGCCACACCGAGCCGTTGTTGAGGACCTCGCCGTTGATCGCGGTCGCGCCGTAGTTGACTGCGTCGCCGACGTCGTTGAACAGCAGCAGCACGACGAGCGCGCCGAGGATGCCGCCGACGCACTGGCAGATCGCGTAGACGACCGCGTTGGGGGTCGAGATCTTTCTGATCGACCACAGCGCGAACGTGACCGCCGGGTTGAAGTGGGCGCCCGAGGTCCCGCCGAGCGCGTAGATCAGCACGGCGAGGATGAAGGCGTGTGCCAGCGCGAGGCCGGCGAGGTCGAAGCCGCCGGCCGATGCGACCGACAGGAAGCCGCAGATGAAGAAGACGAGCAGGAACGTGCCGACCAGCTCGGCATAGAACGCAGGCAGGCCGCGCGGCTCCGGCTCCTCCACGACGACGAACTCCACACTGCTCATCGAAAGGTTCCTCCTCGGAAGACGGTGACGGAGACACGAGGCGGGTCTCCAGCTGTCGGTGTACGACGGCGAGGGACCTTCTCCTGCGGCGCACCGCCGCGCAACCCGCCAAGCGGCCGTCCTCGCGCGCCGCCGCCCCCCGCCGTTCGGCGGGGCCGGCAATGCGCGCTTACGCGCGCGCGAGGCCGCTCGCGTCGCCTGCGAGCCCGAGCGACGGCAGCACGACGCGACCCGCGTCGGAGGTGACCGAGCCGATGCGGGCGGTGCCGGGATGGCGCGTGCCGAGCTGCGCGACCGCAGCTTCGGCGGCACCCGCCGGCACGATCGCGACGAAGCCGCAGCCCATGTTGAAGACCTTCTGCATCTCGGCCGCGTCGACGGAGCCGCAGCGCGCGATCAGCCCGAACACCGGTGAGACCGGCAGCGGCTCGGAGATCTCGTAGCCGACGCCGGAGCCGAGCCGCAGCAGGTTCAGCACGCCGCCGCCGGTGATGTGCGCGAGCCCGTGCACGGGGACGTCGCTGCGCAGCAGCTCCAGCACGGCGCGCACGTACAGGACGGTGGGCTCCAGCAGCACGTCGGCGACCGACGCCCCGCCGAGCTCCTCGGGGCGGTCGTCGTAGCCCAGGCCGCCGTCCTCCAGCAGGGCGCGCCGCGCGAGCGTGAGCCCGTTCGAGTGCACGCCGCTCGACGGCAGGCCGATCAGCGCGTCGCCGGGAGCGATCGCCGCGCCGGTCACGATCGCATCGAGCGCGACCGTGCCGAAGCAGGCGCCCGTGAGGTCGAAGCCGTTCGGCGACGGATGGCCCTTGATCAGCTCCGGCAGCTGGGCGAGCTCGCCGCCGGGGATCTCGACGCCGGCCTCCTCCGCGCCGCGTTTCAAGCCGAGCGCGATGTCGCGCAGCACGCCGGGGTCGGCCTGCTCGACGGCGAGGTAGTCGAGCACTGCGAGCGGCTCGGCGCCGACGCAGATGACGTCGTTGACGTTCATCGCGATGCAGTCGATCCCGACCGTGTCGTAGCGGCCGGTCTGCTCGGCGACGATCACCTTCGAGCCGACGCCGTCGGCGCACACGGCGATGCCGAGGTTCGGCGCCACCCGCAGCACGTTCGCGTAGTGGCCCGAGCCGAGCACCGACGCCGAGGGGCGGCCGGGGTCGATCGTCTTCAGCACGTCCACGAGCGCCCGCACGCCCGCGTCGGCCTCGGCGATGTCGACGCCGGCGGCTGCGTAGGAGTCGGTCACGCCGGAGATTGTCGCGGACGGGCCGGCGCGGCGCGGTACGCCCCCGTCCTCAGGCGTCCACGCGTCAGCTGCTCGTGGACTGAGGCGGCTCTTCGTAGTCGGCGAACAGCTCGGCGGGCGACATCTCGAGCGCCTCGATCAGTCGCAGCAGCGTCGTCGCGCGCAGGTCCTTCGCACCACGCTCGATCGTGCCGACGTGATTCGGATGCATCCCCGCACGCCGCCCGACCGCCTCCTGGGACAGGTCACGATCGCGACGGGCCTTGCGTAGCGCGCGGCCGAGCGTGACAAGACGGGGATCAGGCTCCGACATGCGCCCCGGACCCTGCCCAACCGATCATCGCCATACCAGCCACGATGGTGGTGGAAAATCCCACCATTCAGTTGTATTTTCGGGTAAGGTGATGAGCGAGACGCTGTACGGCAGGGGATTCTCCGCGGCCGCCCCGCGTCTCGCTCCCCTCGTCGGTGATCCCCCACTCCGACGGCGAGGGACAGCGGGCGCTCCGACCGTCCCCCTCGGTCGGGGCGCTCGTGACTTCGAAAGCGGCTGACGCTCAGGCGGCCAGCGCACGCTGTGCCGCCGTGCGCGCTGCGCCGCGCAGCTGCGCGGCAAACGCCGCCAGCGCCGGCGGGTCCGCCGCGAGCGTGCGCAGCGCGCGGCGTGTCAGCAGTTCGTGCGCCGCATCGGCCGCCCCAGGAGCCGCCGGATGCGCGGCGGCGTCGAGCAGCACGGCGTCGCAGCGGGCGACGAGCCCGTCGAGGCGGTCTGCCGTCGGGTCGTCGAGCAGCACGTCCGGCAGGTTGTCGGTCGGGCGCCCGCTCGCCGCCAGCGCCGCAAGCGCCATCGGCGCGAGCGCTTCCCGCTCGCCTGTGGGGGCCACCAGCACGAGCGTCGCGTCGTCGGCGGCCGACAGCGTCGCGGCCCACGCGCGCAGGACCGGCTGCCATGTCTGCGGGTGCGTCCAGTCGGGCGCGTAGAGGACCGTGGTCCCGCGCGCATCGAGCTGCGGCGGCACGACGGCGCGCGCCCACCGCGGCGGCGCGCTGCGCGCCAGCTCGATGAGGCGCCGGTCGGCGATCTCGGCCGCGTGCTCCCAGCTCATCCGCTCGGCGGCGCGCCGGGCGTGCGTGCCGCGCTGCGCGCGTCCGTCCGCGCCCGCCGCCGCCGCGCTGCGCAGCGCGAGCGCCAGCTCGTCGGGATCGACCTCCAGCGCGCACGCCGGCCCGGCCGTCGGGCCGGCATAGGTGCGCGCCTCGAACTGCACGCGGCGCGAGCGCAGCGGCCAGCCGGCGTCCGGAGGGCAGAACTCGCCCGTCGGCCCGGCTGCGGTGTGGATCACCGGCACGCCGCACGCCATCGCCTCGAGCGCGGGCAGGCAGAAGCCCTCGCCGCGGTAGGGCAGCACGACCACGTCGGCAGCCCGATAGAGCGCCGGCAGCTCGGCCGCCGGCACGTCGTCCGTCAGGTACGTCACCGGCGCGACGTCCATGCGCGCGGCGAGCGCTCGTACCTCGTCGCCGGCCGTCTGCCCGCTGTAGGTGCTCCCGACGCCGAAGTCCTTGATCACGAGTCGCACGTCGTCGTCGGGGCCGAACGCGCGCGCCCACGCGGTCAACAGCACGTCGATCCCCTTGCGCCAGATCGTGCCGCCGACGAACAGGAAGGTGCAGGCGGCGGGCGGCGCGCCGAGCTCCCGCGCCGGGCCGTCCGGCACGAAGCGCCCCAGGTCGACCCCGTTCGGAACGACGTCGACGATGCCGGGCGGTATCCCGCTCGCGACGTAGCCGTCGCGCACGAACGCGCTCGGCACCCACACGCGGTCGACGCGCTCGCGGATCTGGTGCACCCATGCGCGCGGCGGTGCGCCGACCTCCCACGGAAGGATCGCGATCGTCGGTCCCTCGCTGCCGGGCGCAAAGTCCGGCGGCCAGCAGTGCGTGATCGTCGGCGCGGCGAGCGGCAGCTGGCCGCTGCGCGGCGCGGTCTTGACGAGCTCGTAGCCGCGCTGGGCGAGCGCCGCGCCGAGGCCGTCGTTGACGTGCGCGAGCGAATGCACGCCGCCGTGCTCGCCGCGCAGGACGAGCTGGTGCCACGGGGTGCCGGGAAGCGGATTCACACCCCGGTGATCGGCCCCTCAGCGCGCGCGCTTGAGCCTTCGCGCCACGAGCGCGGCGAGCCCGAGCCGGTACGCGGCGTACGGCGCCAGCGAGCGGTCGCGCTCGACCTGCTTGATCAGCCAGGTCGACGCGAGCGTGGAGGCAAACGACGCGCCGGTGCCCAGCGCGAACGCAGCATGCACGTCGCGCGGCAGGCCGCGTCTCCACAGCCGCCAGCCCTTCAGGCCGGTCGCGGCCAGGATCAGCGGCAGCGCCGCGTGGCGCGAGAGCACGTTCGCGTCCTCGCGCGTGAAGCGCCGCCAGCGCGCGGCGGCGAGCGTCGCGCCGTTGCGCGAGACGCCCGGCACGAGCGCGCACGCCTGACCGACGCCGAGCGCCAGGCCGTCGCGCCAGTGGGCCGACTCGCGCGCGCGTTCCTGCGGCATGCGGTCGGCGGCCGCCATCGCGAGCGCGCCGAGCGCGAGCCCGGCAGCGGTCGTCGCGGGCGTGCCGAGTCGGCGCTCGATCGGCCGCTCGAACGCGAACGCCAGCGCTCCCGCCGGCGCGAACGACAGCACCAGCAGCATCAGCCGCCGCCGATCGAGCCCGCGCGCGGTCTCGTTCACCTCGGCGCGCAGGCCGATCAGCAATGCCGCGGCCGTGCCGGCGTGCAGCGCGACCTCGAACGCCTTGCGCAGCTCGCCGTCGAGCTCGCGGTAGCGCCAGCCGCCGAGCCACGGCACGAGCGCGACGTGGCCGGAGGAGGAGATCGGCAGCAACTCGGCCGGGCCGTGCAGCACGCCGAGCGCGAGCGCCTCGCGCAGCGGCAGGGCGCGCTCGCTCACGCGGCGACGCGGTTCGCGGCGCGACTGCGCCGCCAGCGCACGACGTAGTAGACGACGGCCGCGGCGATCAGCGCCGCGAACGCGTAGTCCACGTAGTGGAGGCGGTTCTTCCAGTCCTCCCAGTTCGCGCCCGCCTCCTTGCCGATCAATGTGAGCGCGAACACCCACGGCAGGCAGCCGAGGAAGGTGAAGATCGAGAAGCGCAGGAAGTTCATGCGCGCGACGCCGGCCGGCAGCGAGATGAACGTGCGGATGATCGGCATCATGCGCGTGAAGAAGACGGTCGCCTCGCCGTGCTCGGCAAACCAGCGGTCGGCGGTCGCGAGGTGCTTCGGCGAGATGTGCAGCTTTCTGCCGTGGCGCTCGACCAGCTCGATGCGGCCGAAGTACCCGACGCCGTATGCGATCCAGGAGCCGACGAGGTTCGCGCTCGCGCCGACGAGCGTCGCGACGATCAGCGAGTACTCGCCTCTGGCGACGTTGAAGCCGGCGAACAGCATCGTCGCCTCCGACGGGATCGGGATGCACGCGCTCTCCAGCGTCATCAGGATGAAGACGCCGGCGAGGCCGATCTTGTCGACGAGGTCGGTTGCGAAGTTCGCGAGCGACTCGGTGATCGAGGCGAGGACGAGCACCGGAGCAGCCTAACGATCCGCGCTCACCCGCCGCTTCGGCCCCCGCCGCTAGGGTTCGGCCTCCCATGCCGGTCCCCCTGTTCGACACCGTCTCGCCGGTCGCGCCGCTGCGCGAGGAGCTCGACGCTGCGATCGCGCGCGTGCTCGACGGCGGCATCTACATCCTCGGTCCGGAGGTCGAGGCGTTCGAGCAGGAGTTTGCGCGGTACCTCGGCGTGAAGCACGTCGTGAGCGTGGCGAACGGCACCGACGCGATCACGCTCGCGCTGCAGGCTTTGGGGGTCGGTCCGGGCGACGAGGTCGTCGTGCCGTCGTTCACCTTCTACGCGAGCGCCGAGGCGATCCCGCCGACCGGCGCGACGCCCGCCTTCTGCGATGTCGACCCGGACACGATGTGCGTCACCGCCGCGACGGTGCGGGCGGCGCTGACGCCGCGCACGAGAGCGGTCGTGGTCGTCGACCTGTTCGGCAACGTCGCGCCGGTCGCGGAGATCCGCGCACTCGGCGTGCCGGTGCTGGAGGACGCGGCGCAGGCGACCGGCGCCTCGCTCGACGGGCGGTGCGCAGGCGCGCTCGGCGACGTCGCGACGTTCTCGTTCTTCCCCTCGAAGAACCTCGGCTGCTTCGGCGACGGAGGCGCGATCGCGACCGACGACGACGCGGTGGCGGACGCGGCGCGCGTGCTGCGCTTCCACGGCTCGCGCGACGGCAAGATGACGTACGAGCGGATCGGCTGGAACTCGCGGCTCGACGAGCTGCAGGCGGCGATCCTGCGCGTGCTGCTGCCGTCGTTGGACGCCTGGTCGGAGGGGCGTCGCGCGGCCGGCGCGCATTACGCCGAAGCTGGACTCGGCGAGTTGGTCGCGCTGCCCGTGCCGGTCGCGGGCGCGGCGCCGGCGTGGCACCTGTTCGTCGTTCGGCACGCGCGCGCGGTCGAGCTGGAGCGCGCGCTGACGGACGTCGGGATCGGTGCGCGCGGCTACTACCGCACGCCGCTGCACCGCCAGGCGGCGCTCGCGCCGTGGATGCCCGCGGACCTGTCGCTGCCCGTCACTGACGAGCTCGCCCGCACCCACCTCGCGATCCCGATGAATCCGCTGCTCGACCGCGCCGCCGCCGACGAGGTGACCGCCGCCGTCCGTGCCGCGCTCGCGTGATGCGCGTCTGGATCGACCTCACCAACTCCCCACATGTGCTCGTCATGCGGCCGGTGATCGACGTGCTGCGCGCGGACGGCCATGAGGTGCATGTGACCGCGCGTGACTTCGCGCAGACGCTCGCGCTGTGCGAGCGCTTCGGGATCGAGCACACGGCGATCGGTCATCACCGCGGCGGGAAGCTGGCGGCGAAGGGGCTCGGGCTCGCGCAGCGCTCGGGGGCGCTCGTGCGCTGGGCGCGCCGCCACGGCCGCTTCGACCTCGCGCTCGGCCACGGCTCCAACGATGTGACCGTCGCCGCCGCGCTGCTGCGGATTCCCTGCTCGACCACGTTCGACTACGAGTGGGCGACCGTCCAGCACACGGTCAACTGCCGCCTCGCGCAGGCGGTCGTCGTGCCGGAGGCGATCCCGCCGGAGCGGCTCGCTCGCTACGGCGCTCGTCGCAAGCTGCACCAGTACGCCGGACTGAAGGAGGAGTACTACCTCGCCGACTTCGAGCCCGACCCGGCGGTCTTGGAGGAGCTGGCGCTCGACGCGACGCAGCCGATCGTCGTCGTGCGCACGCCGCCGGCGGTCTCGCTCTACCACCGCTTCGAGCACGACACGTTCGGCGCCGTGCTGGCGAAGCTGCGCGACGAGGGGGTCCAGGCGGTGGTGCTTCCGCGCACGCCGGAGCAGCGCGCCGAGCTGAGCGCGGCCGGAGGCTTCACGATCCCCGAGCGCGCGATCGACGCGCAGTCGCTGATCGCCTACGCCGATCTCGTGATCAGCGCCGGCGGCACGATGAACCGCGAGGCCGTCGCGCTCGGGACGCCCGTCTTCAGCTCCTTCGAGGGCAGACTGGGCGCGGTCGACGAGCGGCTGATCGCCGAGGGCCGGTTGAAGCTCCTGCGCGACCCGGCCGAGGTCGTCGTCGCCAAGCGTCCTGCTGGCGCGTCCGGTCAGCTCGACCGCATCCGCCGCGACCCGCGCGACTTCACACGGCTGCTTGCAGCGCCTGCGACCAGGTGACCTCGAGCAGCTCGGCTCGCACGTCCACAAGGAGGTCCAGGCACGAATCCGCCTCGCCGGGCATCTCCACCGTCATCACGTCGGGGTTGTGGATGTACACAACCGTGCCCTTGGTCCCAGCCGGCCATCTCCCGACGGGCTCGAGGAGCCGCACGACGTCGTGCTCCTCGATGACTCGTCTTGTGCTCATGCTGTCGCTCGCTCTCCTTTGATGTACGCAGTCACGAGTCGGGGCCGATCGCCAACGTAGCGGAGGAGCCAGCCGGTCGTGACAACCATCACGGTCGCCTGGTGGATGCCGACACCGCGAACTGGGATCAGCACCTGGCATCGCTGCCCGTACGGGATCTCCCACACGCGACTAACCGGTTCGCCGAGGGCGCCGCGGCGAATCTCGGCTTCCAGGTGATCGATCTCCGCGAGCCTGATCCCCAGCAGCTGCTTAAACAGGTACGCCTTCGGTCCGCCGACGTCATGTCCCATTGCCAACGAATACGTCGCCAGCTTCTCGCGCACGCCGACGGCCTCCGCGGCCCGCGGCAACGGCTCTCCAACGCGCGGCGGCCATGACACCGCCGCACCGTGCGGTCGACCCCCGCAACGGCTCTACGCGCGTTCGCGACGAAATCGCGATGCAGTGGCGGCGATCCCACCGCGCGCCGTAGACTCTGCGCAATGCGCCGGTGGTACCGCTCCGGGGCGTTTCCGGTTCACCGCCACTCCCTCGTGCAGCTGATCGTGGACGGTGGGCTCGTCGCCCTCGCGTACATGCTCGCGTTCGAGCTGCGCTTCGACAACGGCATCCCCCGCCGGTACGACCTGCTGCGCGACGACACGATCCTGTGGGTCGTCCCGCTGTGCATCGCGATCTTCGCCGCCTTCGGGCTCTACCAGCGCCTGTGGACGTACGTCGGGCAGCGCGACTACGAGGCGCTGCTGCGCGCGGTGCTGGTCTCAGCGGTGCTCGTCGTCGGCCTGATCGCGATCGCGCATCCGGTCGAGGTGAGATCGCACAACGGCGTGCACTTCGCCGTCAGCATGCCGACGGGCGTCGCGGCGATGTGGGTGCTGCTCACGCTCTTCCTGACCGCCGGCGTGCGCTTCCTCGCCCACCTCGCGTTCGAGGGCCGCGCGCGCGGCTTCCGCTCCGCGAAGGGCGCCCGCACCGTGTTGATCATCGGCGGTGGCGACGGCGGCCGCCTCGTCGTGCGCGAGCTCGTGCGCAACCCCGACCTCGGCCTGCGCCCGATCGGCTTCCTCGACGACGACCCGCGCAAGCGCGGCATGAAGGACGAGCACCATCTGAGAGTCCTCGGCACGACGTCCGACGAGGACCTCGCGCGCGTGCTCGACACGGCCGAGCCAGACGAAGTCATCGTCGCGATTCCGTCGGCTCCCGGCACGCTGCGCGGCCGCGTCGTCGCCGCCTGCCGCCCGCGCGGCATTCCGGTCCGCACGCTCCCGACCGTCTTCGAGCTGCTGCAGGACGGCGCGACCGGCAACGGCGGCATCAGAGTGATGCGCCAGCTGCGCGAGCTGCAGGTGGAGGACGTGCTCGGCCGCGAGCCGGTGCGCATGGAGCTCGACCGCGTCGGCGCCTACCTCTCAGGCCAGGTCGTGCTCGTCACCGGCGCCGGCGGCTCGATCGGCGGCGAGCTGTGCCGCCAGATCGCGCGCGTCGGCCCGCGCAAGCTCGTGCTCGTCGACCACGCCGAGGACAACCTGTTCGAGATCGTGCGGGAGCTCGAGGACGAGCGCCATGTGCGCACCGCCGTCCCTGTGCTGGCCGACTGCAAGGAGGCCGAGCGCATGCGGGAGGTGCTCGCTGAGCACCGGCCGGCGATCGTCTTCCACGCCGCCGCCTACAAGCACGTCGGGATGATGGAGCTGAACCCCGTCGAGGCGGTGCGCAACAACGCGCTCGCGACGCGCCTCGTCGCGCGCATCGCCGGCGAGCTGGGCGTCAAGACGTTCGTGCTCGTCTCGACCGACAAGGCGGTCTCGCCCGCCACCGTCATGGGTGCCTCGAAGGCGCTCGCCGAGTGGGCCGTCGAAGCGGCCGCCGAACGGCATCCCGACACGCGCTACGCGACCGTGCGCTTCGGCAACGTGCTCGGCTCCTCCGGCTCGGTCGTGCCGATCTTCCGCCGCCAGATCGCCGCGGGCGGCCCGGTCACCGTGACGGACCCGCGCATGCAGCGCTACTTCATGACGATTCCGGAGGCGGTGCAGCTGATCATCCGCTCCGGCTCGCTGAGCGAGCGCTCGGGCGACGTGTTCGTGCTGGAGATGGGGGAGCCGGTGAAGATCGTCGAGCTGGCGAAGGCGATGATCCGCCTGTCCGGCTTCGAGCCCGAGCGCGACATCCCGATCGAGGTCGTCGGCGCGAAGCCCGGCGAGAAGCTGCACGAGGAGCTGTTCAACCCCTACGAGCGCCCGCAGCCGACGCCGGCCGAGAAGATCTTGCGCGCCGAGCATCCCCGCCTCGATCCTGAGTGGGTGGAGCGCACGTTCGACCAGATCAACCTGTTCGTCCTGGAGGACGATGCGGCCGCGCTGGCCGCCAAGGTCAGCGAGCTGTCGGCCGTGCGGATGACGCCCGCGGGCCAGCGGACCGCCGGTCCGATCTCCCAAGTACCCTCGTCAGACGCGTAACCCCGCGCCGGCTTTCCCCTGGCCGTGATCTTCGCTCTCTCAGTCCAAGACTTCGTCGACAAGATCGGCGCCTACGTCGCGTTCGCGACGGCGGTCGGCCTCGCGCTGTTCGCGCTGCTGCTGTTCGCGCAGGCGCGCGAGCTGAAGCGCCTGCGCGAGTGGGGCGCGCAGGCGCACGACCGCATCGGCGAGCTGGAGAGACGACTCGCAGCGGCGCTCGAGCTGGCGCGCCGGGCGAGCGCGCCGCAGCGCACGATGGCGCCGAGCGCCGTACAGCGGGCGGGCGCGACCGGGTCTCCGGCCGCGCGTTCGGTTGCTGCGAGACCGGCGCTCGCGCGCACGAGCTCGCCGACGCGCCTGCCGCTGCTGCCGGCCGCGCCGGCCGGCGTCGGCGGTCCCGGACTGGGCTCCGCCACGGTCGTGCTGCCGCTGCCCAAGCAGCCGCTGGGAGCGGCGCCGGCGGCCGCCCCCGCTCCGGCTCCCTCGCCGCCGGCGAGCATGCCGGTGCAAGCGCCCGCACCTGCACCGGCGCCCGTGACGCCGGCCGCTCCCGCGACGCCCGCTGCGGCACCGGTCGCGATCCCGGCCGCAGCCGCCGCAGCCTCGACCGCCGTGCCGGCCAGACCGACGCCCGCGCCCGCCACGGCGGCCGCCCAGGGGCCGGTTCAACCCGCGAGGCCCGCAGCCCCTGCCCCCGCTCCTGCCGGCACGAACGGTCACAGCGACACCTTCCCGCCCGTTCCGCCGGTGCGCCGGCCGGCGCCGCCCGCGCGTCCGTCCGCCGGCAGACGCGTGCCGCCGCGCCCCCCCGCACGCGCCGGTCAGCGGCCGGTCCCGGCAGCGCCGCTGCGCGCCCGTGGGCCGGCGACCGCGACGGTGCGCGGAACCGGCGGTGCAAACGGCTCCGCCGACGCGCCTCACGGCCGGCGCCTGATGCTGCTGCTGGGCGGTCTCGGCATCATCGCGATCGCCGCGGTTGCGGTCGTCGTGCTCTTCAGCGGTGGCTCGGACTCGCCGTCGCAGTCGCCGGCCACGTCGAGCGGCACCCCTGCACAGCAGTCGACCGGCGCCTCCAGCACCACGTCTGCCGCCGCGCCGGCGCACGACAGGATCACGGTGGCGGTCCTCAATGGCACCACCACGGCCGGACTCGCGAGCACGATCGCCTCGCAGCTCGCGGGCGACGGCTTCGTCCAGGGGACGGTCACGAACGCCTCCGACCAGCAGCGCTCGGTCACGGTCGTCTCCTACTTCGGCGGTCATGAGCGCGAGGCGCAGGAGGTCGCGCAGGCGCTGAACGTGCCGTCCGACGCGGTTCAGCCGATCGACGCCGACACCGAGGCGGCGTGCGCGCAGGGCGCCACCTGCGCCGCCCCCGTCGTCGTGACGGTCGGAGCCGACCGGCAGTAGCGCACACGCTCTGTGACCCCGCCCTTCCTCGACCTCCCGCAGCGCAGCGCGAAGCCGCGCGAGCGGGGGATCACGCATGTGCTCGACAGCGGCCTGTCGGTCGCAGAGGTCGAGTCGCTGATCGAGGTCGCCGGCGCCGCAGTCGACCTCGTCAAGCTCGGCTGGGGGACGGCCGTCGTCACCGAGAACCTCGACGCGAAGCTCGCCAGCTACCGCGCGCACGGGATCCCGGTCGTGCTCGGCGGCACGCTCACCGAGCTGGCGATCGCGCAGGACAGAGTCGACGAGCTGATCGCCTGGCTGCGCGAGCTCGGGCTCGCGCACGTCGAGATCTCCGACGGCGCGATCGAGCTGCCGCACGAGCGCAAGCTCGCGCTGATCGAGCGGCTCGCGGCGGACGGCTTCACCGTCCTGTCGGAGGTCGGCAGCAAGGACGCGGCGCACATCATGGCGCCCTACGTGTGGGTCGAGCAGATCGAGTCGGAGCTGGCGGCCGGCGCATGGAAGGTGATCGCCGAGGCGCGCGAGAGCGGCACCGCCGGCATCTACCGCGCCGACGGCGAGGTGCGGATGGGGCTGATCGACGAGATCGCGCACGCGATCCCGGTCGAGCGGTTGCTGTTCGAGGCGCCGCGCAAGGAACAGCAGGTGTGGTTCCTGCAGCGCTTCGGCCACGAGGTCAATCTCGGCAACATCGCGCCGCGCGACGTGCTCTCGCTGGAGACGCTGCGGCTCGGCCTGCGGGCGGATACGGTGCCCGCCAGCCCGCCCCCCTCCGCCGTGCCCGCGCCCGGGGAGCGCGCGCCGCGGTGATCCTGCTCGCCCGCCACGGCGAGACCGACGACAACGTCCCGCCGCTGCGCTTCCAGGGCCAGCGCGACACGCCGCTCAACGAGCGCGGGCGCGCGCAGGCGCGCGAGCTGGCCGAGCGGGTGGCGGCGCTCGACCCGCCGATCGCATCGCTGTGGTCGAGCGATCTGTCCCGCGCGCGCGAGACGGCGGAGATCGTCGCCGAGCGCATCGGCCTGCGGCCACGGCTCGACGCGCGGCTGCGCGAGGGCTGGCGCGGCGAGTGGGAGGGCTTCCTGTTCGACGAGATCGCCGCGCGCGATCCCGAGCGCTACGCGGCGTGGCGTGCCCCGAACGCCGAGATCGGCTTCCAGTTCCCCGGCGGAGAGACGCTCCTGCAGCAGCAGGCGCGCGTGCTGGAGTGCTTGCATGAGATCGCAGCCGGATCGGCGTTTCGCCCTGCCGGCGACCGCGAGCGGCCGCCTTCGGGCGACGTCACCCTCGTCGTCTGCCACGGCGGCTCGATTCGCACCGTCCTGTGCGCACACGACCCGCGCGGCCTCGCCGCCTTCCACACGTTCGAGGTCCCGAACGTCGCACTCGTGCCGGTCGAGCAGGCGGTGCTGCGATGACGCGGCTCGCCCGCATCGTGTTCGCCGTGCTCGTGCTCGCGACGCTCGGCGCGTTCGTCGTCACGCAGAAGCTCAAGAGCTCACCGCCGCTGGTCGTGCGCCCGCACATCTTCAGCGTCTTCTCGCCGACGCCAAACGCGCGCGTGACGAGAGCGCGCATCTCGTTCTGGATCGTCAAGGGCGACGACGTGAGCGTCTCGATCGTCGACGACGAGGGCCGCATCGTGCGGCGGCTCGTCGACGGGCACTCGCTGCCGAAGCGCAAGCGCCTCGTGCTGTTCTGGAACGGCCGCGGTGACGACGGCGCCGTCGTGCGCGACGGCGCGTACAGAGTGCGCGTCGCGCTGATCCACCAGGGACGCACGATCGACCTGGCGCAGCCGATCGAGGTCGACACGAGACCGCCGCGCCCGCGCGTGACCGACGTCTCGCCGCACGCCGGCGACGGGCCCGCGTTCCTGCCGCAGCGCGGCGTCCACGCGGTGACGATCCATCTGGCGGGACTCGAGGGCCGCAGCGCGCGCGTGCTGATCTACCGCACCGACGTCTCGCCGCCGCGCCGCGTCGGTCAGCTGCACGTCGGCTTCGGTGCGCGCACCGTCACGTGGGACGGCACGCTCGACGGTCAGCCGGCGCCGCCCGGCACGTACCTGATGGGCCTGCTCGCCGCCGACCGCTCCGGCAACGTCGGGACCTTCCCGCGTCGGCTCCCGCCCACGGGCGTCGTGGGCGGCCACGCCGGCGTCACCGTCCGTCGCCTCGTCGCCGCGCCCCCGATCGCACCGGTCGACGCCGGCAAGATCGCGGTCGTGTTCGTCGATGCGCGCGGGCGCACGTACGACTGGGCGCTGCGTCGCCTCGGCGATCCGAAGGTGCTCGCACACGGTGGCGACAGCGGCGCGCGGTTGCGCGTGCGCACGCCGCGCGAGCAGTCGGGCGTGTACGAGCTGACGCTCGCGACGCGTCATGGCGGCTACCGCACCACGGTTCCGCTCGTCGTGCGCACGACGAAGCCGCGCGCGCTGCTCGTCGTGCTGCCGGCGCTCACGTGGCAGGGCGAGAACCCCGTCGATGACGACGGCGACGGGATGCCGAACGTGCTCGACGCCGGCCCACGCGCCAGCGCACTGCTCACGCGCCCCTTCGCGCACGGCATGCCGGCGGCCTTCGCGCAGGGCGAGGGCGCGCTGCTGCGCTTCCTCGACGACAACCTGTACCGCTACGACCTCACGACCGACGCGGCGCTCGCCGGCGGTGACGGTCCGCCGCTCGGCACCCATCGTGGCGTCGTGCTGGCGGGCGATCCGCGCTGGATCACGCCGCAGCTGCGCGCCAAGCTGCGCCGCTGGGTGCACGACGGCGGCCACGTGTGGTCGCCGGGCGTCGATGCGCTGCGTCGCACGGTGCGTCTGGATGGCGGCGAGCTGCGCGCGCCCACGGCGCCGCAGCCGACCGACGCGCTCGGCGCGCGGCCGCGCCAGCCGCTGGCGCACGCGAGCGCTGACGCAGCGGCGACGATCACGACCTACGAGGAAGGCACGCTCGGGCTCTTCGAGGGCACGAGCGGCGCCTTCTCCGGCTATGAGACCTACGAGACGCTCGCGGGCGTGATGCCGGGCGCGAGACTCGACGGCCAGGCCGGCACCGAGGCGGGCGTCCCGGTGATCGCCGCCTGGACGCTCGGCGACGGCTTCGCGATCCACACCGGCCTGCCGGAGCTGATCGCGAAGGCGCAGGCCGGCGATCCCGACGCCGACGCGCTGGTACGCCGCATCTGGACCCTGCTCGCCCGCTGACGGCGCCGGCATCCCGCCAGGCATCGTCCTCACCTGCTCGCGTACGAAGTACGCCACACCGGCTGCGTCCTCCCCTGGCGGGCGCCGGCATCCGTCAGCGGGCGAGCAGCAGCTCAGTTCAACGACGGATCCAAGGGCATCCGCGCCACGAGTGCGAACGTGCCGCCCTTGCGCGTGAGGACCCGACTCCAGAGCTCCTCGGGGTCTGACGCGAACAGCTCGTCTGGGCGGGGCGTCTCGACGATCCAGTCCTCGCGCTCCATCTCCTCGTCGAGCTGGCCGGGACCCCAGCCGGCGTGGCCGGCGAACACGCGGGTGCGGTTCGTGACTGCGGCCGACTCGGCAAGGTCGAGCTGCGCCGACAGGAAGCCGACGTCGTCGCTGATCATCAGGCCGGCGGCGGCCGGGTCGGTGAAGGCCGCGAGCACGATCACCGCGGTCGGCTGCACCGGTCCGCCGACGTAGATCAGCTCGTGGCCGTCGACCAGCTCCTCCAGCTCGGGCGCACTCTCGCCGACCGTCACGTCGGCGGGGCGGTTGAGCACGAGCCCCATCGCGCCGTCCTCGTTGTGCTCGGCGATCAGCACGACGGTCCGCGCGAAGTTCGGGTCCTCGAGCGTCGGCGAGGCCAGCAGCAGCTTTCCCTTCAGCGACTCCACATCCCCATTGTGGCAGCGCCGCGCGGCGCGCTGAGACCAGCGGTCCAGCGCTAGGCCTAGCGTCGTCTTGCCGAATCGTCCGTCCGAGTAGCTGTCTTGCGTCGCTTCCGCATGACCGGGGGCTCGACGAGCATCCGGAGCGCGAAGTCGACTGCTTCTCGTCTTGTCTTGAAGCCGTGGATCCGCATTGCGGTGTGCAGCAGTCGGCTGTCGATCATGATTGTCGTCCGGCTCATACGAGGACGGTTGCGCGCATGCGGTCGCGTGTCTACACACGACGTCTGTGACGGGTACCGTCCCGCCCGCATGCACGCCCTCCTCCAGCGGCTGCTGAAGACGACCGCGGCCTATCAGGTCGGCGACGTCGTCTCGAAGGTCTTCGCGGTCGTGCTGCTGCCGATCTATACGCGGCACGTCAGCGAGTCGCAGTACGGCGTCGCCGAGCTGCTGATGACCGGGATCGTGCTGCTCTCGATCCTGATCCGCTTCGGCATCGGCGAGGCGCTCGTGCGCTACCACTACGCCGACGAGGACCGCGCCCGCCAGGACGCGCTCGCGCGCCGCGCGACCGGCTTCCTGCTCGCCGCCACCACGGTGGCCGCGATCCCGCTCGCGGTCTTCGCGCAGCCGCTGTCCGAGCTCGTGCTCGACCGGCCCGACGCGACCGTCTTCCGCATCGCGGTGCTCGGCCTGTGGGCGTTCACGAACCTCGAGCTCGCCTACGCGCTGCTGCGCGTCGACGAGCGCGCCCGTGCGTACGCAGTCGCCGCCGTCTCCAACGTGCTGCTGACGATCGCGCTGACCGTGTACCTCGTGGTCGCGAAGGACCAAGAGGCGCGCGGCCTGCTGCTCGGCAACTACGCCGCCTCGACGGTCGTCCTCTTCGGCTTGTGGGCCTCGATGGCCGGCCGCCTCATCCCGCGCCGCGGCGGCGCCGACCACCCGGGACTCCACCCGCTCCGCCGCCTGCTCGGCTTCGGCCTGCCGACCGTCCCCGCCGACGCGTCCGTCTACGCGCTCAACCTCGTCGACCGCTATTACCTCTTCCATCGCTACGGGGCCGCGACCGCCGGCGTCTACTCGATCGCCGTCAAGCTCGCCGGCGTCACCGGCTTCGTCGCGCGCGCATTCCAGTACAGCTGGCCGCCGCTCGCCTACTCGATCAAGGACGACGCGGAGGCGAGCCGCTTCTACGCGTTCATCGCGACCTACTACCTGTTCGTCACCGGCTGGGTCGTCGCCGGTCTGCTGCTGCTCGGCCGCTGGTTCACGAGACTGCTGGCGGCGCCCGCCTTCTTCGGCGCGCACACGGCGCTTCCGTGGCTCGCACTCGGCTGGTCGCTCTACGGCCTGTTCGTCATCTTCGTCGTGATCGCAGGCCGCGCGGAGGTGACGACGCGCAACTTCCCAGCGGCGGCCGTCGGCCTCGCGGTCAACGTGGTCTTGCTGCTCGCGCTGACGCCGAGCCTCGGGATCGCCGGCGCCGGCCTCGCGCTCGCGGGCGCCTACGTCGCGATGCTGACGGTCATGCGGCTGCTGACGCGGCGCCTCTTCCAGGTTGCCTTCGAGTGGCGGCGGATCGCACAGCTCGCGCTCGTGCTCGGCGGCCTCGCCGGCGCCGGCGAGCTGCTGCTGCCGACGGAGGGCGCGGCCGGCTTCGTCAGCCGCGCGCTGCTCGCGCTCGCGCTCCCGGTCGTCCTCGGCCTCACCGGCTTCTATCGCCCCGATGAGCGCGCGCTCGTGCGCACGCTGCTCGCACGCCGGTAACGAGCTTCGCGCTCCGGTCAGCGCAAGCGCCGACCTGCGCGCGACGTCACAGCCGAGTGCCGCGGTTCCAGTCGGCCGCGGCCTCGCGCAGCCCCTCGCCACGCTCAGGGTGCAGCGTCGCGCGCACGTGCTGCCAGTAGCGCGCCGGGTCGTGGTCCGGCAGCACGTTCGCCGCCGCCGCGCGCACCGCGTAGGTCCACGCGGTCAGCCAGCGCACGATCAGCGCCGACAGCACCGAGTGGTGCTTGCGCATGTAGCGGTCGCGGTTGCGCGAGAGCTCGACGATCCGTCGCGTCGGCACGTTGCCGGTCGACAGCTGCTCGTGGTGGATCGCCGCCGCCTGGGGCACGTACAGCACGCGCCAGCCGGCATCGCGCAGCCGCTTGCAGAAGTCGACCTCGTCGGAGTAGACGAAGAACGCCGGGTCCATCCAGCCGATCCGCTGCGCGGCCTCGCGCCGCACGATCAGCGCTGCCGACTGCGCCCAGTCGACGTCGCGCACGTCCGCGCCGGTGCTCTCGACCGTCAGCCACTTGTGCAGGAACAACGCGCCGGCGAGCGCGGTCGACGGCGTCGGGAAGCGCCACGCCGACGGCTGCTGCCGGCCGTCGGGGCGCAGCAGCTTCGCCCCGGCCGCACCGACGTCCGGGTGCTCGGCGACGGCGGTGTGCAGCGCGGCCGTCGCGCCGGGCATCAGCTCTGAGTCCTCGTTGAGCAGCAGGCACCAGCGTCCGCGTGCGCGCTGCATCAGCGCGCTGTCGTTCTCCGCCTTGCCGCGCCGCTGCTCGCGCCGGATCAGCTCCGTCACGACGGGATGCGATCTCGCCATCCCGACCGAGCCGTCGCGCGAGGCGTTGTCGAGCACGAGCACCTCGGTCTCGAACGGCAGCGTCGCCTGCTCGCGCGCGATCGCGTCGAGGCAGCGCTCGAGCAGCACGCGCTGCTCGGTGTTGACGATGCAGTAGGAGACCTCGACGCTCATGACGGGGTGGACCCGCGCCGTCGCGGACGACGACGGGCGGGTCCGGGATCATGCCGCAGATGCCGTCCTCACCGCTCAGCGTGCAGCTCGTGGACCCCTCGGCGTTCACGCCGCCCTACGACCACGCGCTGGCGGGGGCGCTCGCGCGCGCCGGCGTGCAGGTCGAGCTGATCACAAGCCGCTTCGGCTATGGCGACGTGCCGCGGGCGGAAGGCTATGCGGTCGAGGAGCGCTTCTACCGCTGGGCGCCGGGCGCGCCGGGCTCGCGCCTCCGCCGCACCGCAAAGCTCGCCCAGCACGCCCCCGACATGCTGCGCTGGCAGGCGACCCGCGCCGCGCGCCGCGCCGACGTCGTCCACCTCCAGTGGCTGACGGTGCAGCCGCTCGACGTTCACCTGCCGCCGATCGCGCGCTCGCCGCGCCGCCGCCCGCCGCTCGTGCTGACCGCCCACGACGTGCTGCCGCGCGAGCCGCGGCCGGGCCAGCTCGACGCGCAGCGGCGCCTGTACGAGCGCGTCGAGGCCGTCGTCGTGCACTCCCAGCACGGCGCCGCGCGACTGCGCGACGAGCTGGGGATCGACCCGGCGCGCGTGCACGTGATCCCGCACGGCGCGTTCACGCACTTCGACGGGGCCGTGCCGCTCCCGCCCGAGCTCGCCGCCGTGGAGAAACCGGTCGTCCTCTGCTTCGGCCTGATGCGCCCCTACAAGGGGATCGACGTGCTGCTGGAGGCGTGGCGCGGGGTCGACGATGCCGAGCTGTGGATCGTCGGCCTGCCGAAGATGGACACGGCGCCGCTGCGCGCGGCTGCTCCGCGGGGCGTGCGCTTCGTGGAGCGCTTCGTCGCCGACGCGGAGCTGCCGGCGTTCTTCCGCCGCGCCGACGTCGTCGTGCTGCCCTACCGCGAGATCGACCAGTCGGGCGTGCTCTACACCGCGCTCGGCTTCGGCAAGCCGCTGCTGCTGAGCGCGGTCGGCGGCTTCCCGGAGGTCGCTGAGCGCGGCGCCGCCGAGCTCGTCCCGCCGAACGATCCCGCGGCGCTCCATGCCGGGCTCCGGCATCTGCTCGCGCATCCCGACGTGCGCGAGCAGCTCGCAGCGGCCGCGCGCGAGGCCGCCGCGACGACGTACTCCTGGGATGCGATCGCCGCGCAGCACCGCGCGCTCTACGAGACGCTGCGCCGCTGAGACGTCAGTCGTCCCAGAAGCCCTCGTGGATCAGCTCGCCGTCTCTCTCGTGATGCGGGCCGATCACGACGTACGACATCCCCTCCGGACCCGCCTCGAACTGGCGTGTCGCGTCGGGCGCGAAGCGGATCGCGTCGAGCGCGCGGATGTCGCAGACCTCGTCGTCGATCTTCACGCGCCCGCCGCCGGAGATGATCACCGCCACCTCCTCGGCCTCGTCGTGCTTGTGCGCGAAGCCCTGTCGTCTGTTCGGGCGCAGCACGTGGTAGGCGACGCCCGTTCTCTCCGCTGCCAGCGCCCGTCCGGCGAAGTGCGCCTCGCCGATCTCGGCATAGCCGAATCTCGGCGCCGAGTCGTCGACCGACGCCAGGTTCTTGATCGTGTAGCTCATGCGCGCGAGGCTACCCCGCTCCGGCGCCACGACTCGCGATCCAATGCATGCGCTGTAGACCGGCCGCGAATGCAAGCGGACAATCGCGTGCATGGACCGTCACACCGCGCCCGCTCCGCTTCAGCTCGTTGGCGAAGACGAGCCACCCGCCGTGCTCGGGCGGGGCGGACCGCCCTTCTGGGAGGAGTGGCGCGGCACGGTCCCGGACGAGGAGATCGAGTTCGTCCGGGTCATCTTCGAAGAATTCACCGGGTCATGGGATTGAGAGGCAGAGCGCGGGAGCTGTTCTTGGCCGATACATCGTTCGTCAGCACGTGGCGGACGAGGGCCGTCGTCTCGTCCTCTACGGCACAGTGGCCGGAACGGATGGTCCGAAGGATCGAAGATGCAACGATCTTCATCAGCGTCGTGACCGTTGCCGAGGTCCGAGCAGGTCATCTGAAGGCGGGGTGGGGTGCTCGGCGCCGCCTCGAAGCGGAGCGTTGGCTTCGTCAGTTCGAGCGGTGCGACCTCGACGAGTCGGTCGCTGACGTATGGGCGACGCTCAAGGAGTCGACGCGCCAACGCGGGCGACCATGCGGTGACAACGATCTGTGGATCGCGGCGACCGGTTTTGCGAGAGGGCTTCCTGTTCTCACGTGCGATCGCGACTTCCTGATGATGCGAGGCGCTGGGTTGAACGTTATTCACCTTCCGCGCCGTCGCAAGTCGGCCACGGCTGACTGACCGGTCCCGGCGGCCGCCGGGCCGGTCCGCCAGAATCCCCGGCCGTGCTCGTCGTCGCGATCGTCTTCTGGGTCTGTGCGGCCCTGATCGTCTACACGCAGCTCGGCTACGGCCTGCTGCTCGCGCTGTTGGCGCGGGCGCGCGGGGGCGGCGAGCTTCCGGGCGGGAGCGCGCCGCCGGACGCCGACGCCGACCTCCCGTCCGTCTCGCTCGTGGTCGCCGCATACACGGAGGAGGCGGTGATCGCGGAGAAGGTCGCCAACGTGCGCGCGCTCGACTACCCGGCCGACAAGCTGGAGCTCATCGTCGCCTGTGACGGCTCCCCCGATGCGACGACGCAGCGCGCGCGGGAGGCGGGGGCCGACGTCGTGCTGGAGCTGCCGCGCGGCGGCAAGATCCGCGCGCAGGATGCGGGCGTGCGCGCAGCGCGCGGCGAGATCACGGCCTTCTCCGACGCGAACGCCTTCTGGGCGCCGGATGCGCTGCGCCGGCTGATCGCGCCGTTCGCAACCGACGACCGGGTCGGCTACGTGTGCGGCGACGTGTCGTTCCTGAACGACGACGACGGCACCAACCAGGAGGGCCTCTACTGGCGCTACGAGATGGCGCTGCGCCGGCGGGAGTCCCAGCTCGCCTCCGTCACCGGCGGCAACGGCGCGATCTACGCGACGCGCAGAGCCTCCTACATCGAGGTCGACCCGATCATGGGCCACGACCTGTCGTTCCCGTTCAACATGGTCAAGCGCGGCTGGAAGGCGATCTACGCGCCCGACGCGCGGGCCACCGAGAAGATGGTCCCGAGCATCGAAGGCGAGTTCGCGCGCAAGCGGCGCATGATGGGGCACGGCTGGCCGATCGTCCTCACCGGCGGTCTGTTGTCGCCGAAGGGCTACGGCCCGCTCTACGCGCTGATGATCCTCTCGCACCGCGTGCTGCGCTACGCGATGCCGTTCCTGCACCTGCTCGCGCTGCTCGCCAACTCGCTCCTGCTCACGACGAGCTGGATCTACGTCGTGACGATGGCGCTGCAGTGCCTGCTCGTCGGCGCGGCGGTGCTCGCCCGCTGGATCCCGAACCGCCTGCTGCTCGTCGCGCGCTATTACGTGCTCACGCAGGCCGCGCTCGCGGCCGGCCTGTGGGACTGGCTCCGGCATGGCACCGAAGCCGGCTGGTCGCCGCCGGAGGGCACGCGGTGACGCGCGCGCTCAAACGGATGATCGATCTCGTGCTCGGCGGGATCGGCTGCCTCGTCAGCGCGCCGCTGATAGCGCTCGCGGCGCTGCTGATCCGCCTCGAGTCGCCCGGCCACCCGATCTACCGGCAGCGGCGCGTGGGACGCGACGGCCGCCCGTTCGAGATCTACAAGCTGCGGACGATGGTGAGCGGGGCCGAGTTCACCGGCGCCGGCCTGGCGATCCAGGAGGGCGACGACCGCATCACGCGCGTCGGTGCGTTCCTGCGCCGCACCTCGCTCGACGAGCTGCCGAACCTGTGGAACGTCGTGCGCGGCGAGATGTCGATCGTCGGCCCGCGTCCCACGGTGCAGGTGCAAGTGGACCAATACTCGGACCGCCAGCGCGGCCGGCTGAAGGTCAAGCCAGGCATCACCGGCTGGGCGCAGGTGAACGGGCGGGCGTCGCTGCCGTGGAGCGAGCGGATCGAGCTCGACCTCTGGTACGTCGAGCACTGCTCGCTCGCGCTCGACCTGAAGATCCTGGCGCGAACGGTGAAGATGGTCTTCAGCGGCGACGGGCTCTACAAGGGCGATACGGGAGGATGGGGCAAGTGAGCGGACCCGCACGCAAGGCCGTCCTGCTCACCGGCGTCGGCAAGCGCTACGACATCGTCTCCGCGTTCGCGCAGCACACGACGACGATCGCGGCGGATCCGAGCCCGCTCGCGCCGGCGCAGTACGCCGCCCACCACCGCGTCGCGCCGCCGAGGATCGACGACCCGCAGTACGTCCCGTTCCTCACGGAGGTCTGCGAGCGGCACGACGTCGGCGCGGTCGTGCCGCTCACCGACCTCGACATCGAGGTGCTCGCGCAGGCGCGCGCCGACGGGATCCTGCCCGCCTTCACGCCCGACCCGGCGATCGCGCGCGCGACGTATGACAAGTACGAGACGCACCACCTGCTGCTCCGGCACGGGCTGCCGAGCCCGCCGACCGTCCTGCCGGGCGAGCCGGTCGACTCCTACCCGGTCATGGTCAAGCCGCGCCGCGGCTCGGGCGCCCGCTCGATCCACCTCGCGCACGACGCCGCGGAGGCCGCCTTCTTCGTCACGTACGTGAAGGAGCCGACGATGGTGCAGCGGGCGATGGACGGCCCGGAGTTCTCGATGGACTGCCTGTCGGACCTCGACGGCCGCTGCCTCAACGTGATCCCGCGCACGATGCTCGAGTCGCGCGGCGGCGAGTCGATCAAGGGCGCGCCGCTCGACGATCGCGAGCTCGTCGAGCTGGGCCGACGCGTCGTCGAGGCGCTCGGCGTGCGCGGGCCGTGCACCGTGCAGGCGTTCCGCGACCGCGAGATCGGCCTCGGCATCACCGACGTCAACACGCGCTTCGGCGGCGCCTTCCCGGCGCCGATGTACGCGGCGCTGCCGGGGCGCACCTACCCGGAGCTGATCGTGCGGATGGCGAGCGGCGAGCGGATCGAGCCGCACGTCGGCGAGTACCGCGCCGGCCGCCACTTCACGCGCTACTACTGGCAGCTGGAGCTGGACGAGCAGATGCGGCCGACCGGGCGGGACATCGTCGCCCCGCCCGGACCGCCGGCGCCGCGTGCCTAGCTAGCTGCTGCGCCCGGCGATGAAGCCGGTCACGCTGCCGCTGACGGTGATCGTGTTGCCGTCTTCCGTGAAGCTGAGCGTGAAGGTGCACTCGATCGGATTGCGGTGTCTCGCTCGTGCCTTGCCTTGGCCCTTCGTGATGGCCGGGTCGGTGAATTCGTCGACCACGTTGCCTTCGGCGTCTCTCACGGTGCCGGTCGTCTCGCCGAACGAAACCGGGATCAGGATCGCGTTGCTGTTCAGATCGTGACCCGGACTCCAGGCGCCGCTGCCGTTCACGACGACCTGGAACGTGCCCGCTTCGCCGCAGTCGAGCGCGACGGTCTGCGCGTTCGGTGCGTTGACGGGCGCCGCGGCTGCCGTCCCTGCGGCGAGTGCGGCTGCGAGCGCCGCGATCGCGAGCAGGCTGGCGAGACGGCGGACGATGATGCGCATGCCGATGCTCCTTTCCCCTGGGGAGTCTCTGCGCCGCCGGGCCTACCCAGTCGCCGTCGATGAGTGCACGAAGGAGGTCGGCCCTATGACACCGGTTGCCGGTACAGCGGGTCAGCGCGAAGCGGCGCGCATCCGCGCCACGACGGCGCGTGAGCCCCCTGCGGCGTTCGTGCCGTCGGCCGCCGTCGTGGCGCTCAGGCGGTACGTGCCCGGCGCGGGCAGCTGCAGGGTGAGGGCGAAGCCGCCGGCGTCGGTCGCGACGGTCGATGTGCGCACGCGCCTGAACCGGCCGGATGCCAGACGGCGCTCGACCAGCACGCGCACGCGGGGCTTCACCGGAGAGGTGGTTCCGGTCAGCTCCAGCTCGCCTCCCGGTCGCACGACGCGTCGCGAGACGCGCACCGCGATCCTCGTACGCACCTGCGCCTCCACGACCTGCGACGACAGCTCCCGCCCGTCGGGCAGCACGGCGACCGCGCGCAGCGCGCCGTTGACGAGCAGCGTCGGCGTGGCGCTCCAAACCCCGTCAGCAGCGGTGCGCGTCGCCGCGACCGCTCGCCAGGCGCCGTCGGCGCCCTGCTGCTCGACGCGCACCGGCGCGCCCGCCGGGCGGCGTCCGTTCGCGAGCGCGAGCCGGCCGCTCAGCAGCCATGGCGCCTGCTCGATCGGCGCGCCGACGGGCGCAAGCGTCAGCAGATCGCGCGGGGCCGGCAGCAGCGCCGCGACCGCGCGCCGGATCTGCGGCAGCAGCGCGTACAGCGCTCCGCCGGGGCAGCTCGTGAAGTCGGCGTCGCGGTGGCCGGCGATGCGCGCGAAGCGCACGAGCGTCCCCCGGCGGTAGCGGTTGATCCCTCGCTCGCCGCCGATCGAGCGCTCGGCCACGCTCCCCTGCGCCGGCGCGCCGGCGAGCGACAGCTTCCACGCCAGCACGCGCTCCAGCGCATGCAGCGCAGCAGCCGTCGGCGGGGCCGACGTGTAGCTGCCGATCATCGCCACGCCGGTCGAGACCGCGTTCCAGCCGCCTGACTGCGCACCGAGCACCGGTTGCTCGGCGCCGCCGGCGCGACCTTCGAAGACCGTCCCGTAGCGGTCGACGAGCAGGTCGTAGCCGATGTCGTTCCAGCGGTTGCCGTCGCGGTGGAAGAGGCAGATGCCGAGCACGATCGCGGCCGATTGCGCGGGCGAGTACGCAGCGAGCGTCTCGGTGTGGTGGATGACCGCGAAGTCGACGCGCCCGTAGCGCGCCGGCACGCGGGGACGGCAGCGGTTCTGCGGATCCCACGCGCTGCGCGGCACGATCGGCGGTCCGCCCGCAACGCGGCGTGCGGCCGCCGTCGCATGCGCGCCGCTCGGCGTATCTGCGCGCCTGAGCGCGACCGCGCGCACGCGCAAGCCGTGCACCGGCGCCGAGCCGCGCAGCTGCACCGCCCGCGCCCGTCCGCTCCACACCGGCTCGCCGGCAACCACGCGCGCCCACCGGCTCCAGCGCCCGCTCGCCCGGCGCGCCCGCAGCTCGACGCGCGCGCTCCCACCGTGCCACTCCGCCCCGACCAGCTCGAACGCACGCGCCGGCCGCAGCGCCGGCGTGCGCCACGCGGCGCTCGTCCCGGCGCCGGCCGGGACGGCGATCGCGAAGCTCTCGGGCGACCCGCCGGCGACGCACGCGGCGGGGACCGCGGCCAGCAGGGCGGCGACCGCGACCGCGAGAAGGGAGATGCGCCTCATGCGCATCCGAACACCGTAGGGCGCGCGATTATGCGGTGGCGGTACGCGAGCGCGAGCGCGCGGTTCTTCTCCGCGCCGCTCTTCTGCGCGCGGAGCTGGCGATGCGCGTCGTCCAACAGGCGTCCACGAACGCGGCGATCTCATGCGTCAGGCGCTCGGGCCTCGTGCGCAGCTCGAGGATCGAGTCGGCGTTCAGCAGGCGGCCGTTCGGCAGCTCGGCGGCGAGCATGTCGGCATCGGAGAACGGATGGACCGGGTCGCGCTGGTGGCCGATCACGAGTGCCGGCGCCTCGAACGTGCGGCGCTCGGTGCGGTGCGGCGCGATCCGCCCGAAGAACAGTCCCTGCAGCACGGCGGCGCTCGGGCCGGGGTCCTGCGCAACCCAGTCGACCAGGATCTCCGCCACCAGCGGCAGCGGCCGGCGCGGCACGCGCCTGGCCACCGCCTGCACGCCCTTCATCACCGGCTCGCCGAACGTGAGCGCCACCAGCAGCGGCGTGAACGCGATCGCCGCGCCCAGCAGCGCGTTGTCGAGCACCGGCATCTCGATCAGCATGCCGCGCACGCGCTCCGGCGCGGCGGAGGCGACCTCGAGCGTGACGTTCGCGCCGAGCGACGTCCCGCCGATCACCGCTTGCTCGATCTCCAGCTCGTCGAGCAGCGCGAGCACCTGGCGCCCGAACGTCGCCATCGAGTAGCGCCACATGTCCTGCGGGCGGTCGGAGCGGCCGTGGCCGAGCGGGTCCATCAGGATCACGCGCTCGCCGCGCGCGGCGAGCGCCCGCGCGAGCGGCTCCTGCATCCGCTGCGACAACAGCAGGCCGGGCAGCAGCACCGTCACCCGCGGCCCCTCGCCGTAGACGGTGTACGCGATCCGCTGGCCCTCGTGCATGAAGAACGCCATCGTTCTCCGAGGGTACCGGGCCCCCGGGCGGCCGGGGACGGCTCATTGCACCGGCGAATCCGTCAAGCTCCCGCGTCCCTCGGATCCCCTCCCGCAGCACCCTGCGCATGAAGCCAGACGTACGCGATCGGCTCGCCCGCACGATCGAGGACATCGGACCCTTGCCCGTGCTCAGCGGGACGGTCGCGCACGTGCGCGCGCTGGCCGCCGATCCCGATGCCACGACGCCGCACCTCGTCGCCGTGATCGACGACGACGAGTCGTTCAGCGCCAACCTGTTGCGCTACGCCAACTCGGCGGCGTACGCACGGCCGCTGCGGGCGCGCACGATCCATCAGGCGGTCACGATGGTCGGCCGCGAAGCGCTGGCGCGCATCGCGACGGAGTCCGCCACATACAGCCTGCTGGAGCAGATGCCGGGCGCGGGCGGCCGCTCGCGCGGGGCGATGCACCTGCACGCCGTCAGCGTCGCGTCGTGCGCCGTCGAGGTCGCGCAGCGCACCGGCGCGAGCACCGAGGTCGTCCACCTCGGCGGCCTGCTGCACGACATCGGCAAGCTCGTGATGCCGCTCGCCTTCGGCGAGGAGGCGGTCGACGAGATCGCGCGGAGGCACGCCGCCGGCGGCCGGCGCGTGACGCTCGAGCGCGACCAGCTCGGCGTCGACCACGCCTATGCCGGCGCGCGGCTCGTCGACCAGGAGGGCGCGCGCGGCGAGCTGTTCCAGACGATCAGCTTCCATCACGGCGGCCTGCCGGGCCCTGAGGCGCCCACGCGGGAGGCCGCCTGCGTCCAGCTCGCCAACGTCGTCGTCGGCATGCTCGCCGGCGAGGAGGCCGACCAGGAGCTCGTCCATGTCGCGCTCGACGCGCTCGATGCGACGCCCGAGCTGCTCGACGAGGTCGCCGAGGCGGCACTGCCGAAGCAGCGGAGCGGATTGAGCGCCATCGCGGCCGGCGACGGCCTCGCAGCGCGCATCGCCTCGCTCGAGCGACTCGCGAGCACCGACGAGCTGACCGGCCTCGCCAACCGGCGCGAGTGGCTTGCCCGCACGCGCTCTCGGCTCGCCGGTGGCGAGAACGGCGCGGTGCTCGTGTGCGATGTCGACCGCTTCAAGCAGATCAACGACAAGGTCGGGCACCTCACCGCCGACCTCGTGTTGACGGAGATCGCGCGGGTGCTGCGTCGCCACGGCGACGCCGGGCGGCTCGGCGGCGACGAGTTCGCCATCTGGATCGACTGCGGCGGGGCGGCGGCGCACACGGCGGCGACGGCGATCGTCGAGGAGGTCGGCGTGCGCCTGCCTGGCGATGGCGAGCTGCCGGCGGTGACCGTCTCGATCGGAGCGGCATTGAGCGCCGACCACGGCCGCGAGCTCACGCACCTGCTCGAGGCGGCGGACAGCGCGCTCTACGACGCGAAGGAAGCCGGTCGCGGACGCGTCGCGATGGGCTGAGCGGCGGCGGGTGCGGGAGGCGGCCATGTGGCCGCCGCAGGCGGGTCCCGCTTCAGGCTTCGGGCTTCGTCCCGGCCACGACGAAGCCGAGGATCGCGGCGAAGAAGCGCCCGCGCGCGTGCGCCTCGTCGATCGCGTCCCACCACGCGATCAGCTCCTCCGGCGCGAACGAGCCGTCGGCCAGCGCGGCGTCGAGGTGACCGGACAGCACCCAGCCGAAGAAGTCGAACGGGACGTCGATCGCATGCGGGATCGTCACGACGTCGACGAAGCCCGCGTCGCGCATCAGTCGCGGCAGCGCGCGTCCGACGCAGCCGTTGACGACCCCGTCGCTGTAGCTGCGCACGATTCGGCGCGTCAGCTCAGGGTCGGCACCGTCGATCGCGAACGTGTCCCAGTCGAGCTCGAACAGCACGAGCCGTCCATCCCCGCGCAGCACGCGCGCCATCTCGGCGATCAGCGCCGCCGGATCGCCTTGGGCGTGCATCAGCAGCCGCTCGGCGCGGCAGCCGTCGACGGCTCCGTCGGGCAGCGCGAGCGCCCTCGCATCGCCGACCTCGAACGTCACGGGCAGGTTGCGGCCCTGCGAGCGGCGCGTCGCTTCGGTGATCACGAGCGGCGAGGAGTCGATCCCCAGCACGTGTCCGGTCGGCCCGACGCGCCGTGCGATCGTCCGCACGTCGTCGCCGGTGCCGCAGCCGACCTCGAGCACGCGCTGGCCGCGGTGCAGCCGCAGCTGGTCGAGCATGATCGGCTTGAGCGCGCGCACCGCCGGCAGCCGGTTGCCGGCGTCGAAGAAGCGCAACGCGAAGCCGGGGTCGCCGGTGACCGGAAGGGCGACCGGGATGCCCTGGGCGTCGAACTGCGTCACGCGAGCCACTCCGCGATCAGCCGCCCGATCAGCGGTCCTTGATCCTCCTGCAGGAAATGCCCGGCGTCGGGGATCGTGTGCGCGACCTCGGTCCCGATCGCGGCGGCGAAGCGGGCTCCCGTTCTGAGCGGGATGATTGGATCGCTGTCGGCCCACAGCACGAGCTTCGGGCGCGGGTCGTCCGCGAGCGCGTCGAGCACGCGCTGACCCTCGGCTGCGCCAGGCTCCTCCGGCGTGCGCGGGATCATCAGCGGGAACGCGCGCGCGCCGGCCTTTGAGGCGCCGTCGGCGAACGGCGCCTCGTAGGCGGCGATCACCTCGTCGCCCGGGTCTCGGTGGCAGCCGCCGCGCACGAGCATCCCGATCGGCAGGTCCTCGGTGCGCTCGACGAAGTCGCGGAAGACCGTCCACGCCTCGCTCATTCTCTGGTGACCGGTGAAGAGGCCGGTATCCATCACGACGATGCGATCGATCCGCTCCGGCAGCTCGACCGCGACGCGCAGGCCGATCGGGCCGCCCCAGTCGTGCACGACGACGGTCGCGCCGCGCAGGTCGAGCCGCTCGACGAGGTCGGCGAGCAGCGCGGTGTGGCGGTCATAGGAGTACCAGCCGATCTCGGCCGGCTTGTCCGAGCGGCCGAAGCCGGCATGGTCCGGCGCGATGCAGCGGAAGCCGGCATCCCGCAGCGGGGGGATCACGTGGCGCCACAGATACGACCACGTCGGCTCGCCGTGGACGAGCAGCACCGGCGGCCCCTCGCCCTCGTCGACATGCGCGAGCCGCAGGCCGTCGAGCTCTCGCCAGTGCGCCGCGTACGGGAAGTCCGGCAGGTCCGCGCAGCGCTCCGCAGGGGCTCGCGTCGCCTCCGTCATGTCGTCCGACCCCTCTCTCGCGGCCGCGAGCGCCATCTGGCTGCACGACCCGTTGAGATGAAACTCTAACCGGGCGGGGCGTGTCCCGCACAGCCGCGATGTTCGCACCGTGACGGTGTACGGCCGGTGTGGGACGGGCGTCCTGCGGGCACCGCGGGATAACCTGCCCACGTCCCGCCGCCCGATCCCGCGACCGACAGAGCGTCACATGGCCACGACAGAGCCCCAGACCAGCACGCAGGTCGACGATCAACTCGCCGTCGACACGATCCGCACCCTTGCGATGGACGCGGTGCAGCAGGCCAACAGCGGCCATCCCGGCATGCCGATGGGGATGGCGCCGGTCGCCTATGTGCTGTTCAAGGAGGTCATGCGGCACAACCCGCGCGACCCGCACTGGCAGGACCGCGACCGCTTCGTGCTGAGCGCCGGCCACGGCTCGATGCTGCTCTACGCGATCCTCCACCTGTCGGGCTACGACGTCACGCTCGACGACCTCAAAGCGTTCCGGCAATGGGAGTCGCGCACGCCGGGTCACCCCGAGGTGCACCACACCCCCGGCGTCGAGACGACGACCGGCCCGCTCGGCCAGGGCTTCGCGAACGCGGTCGGGATGGCGCTCGCCGAGCGCTTCCTGCGCGAGCGCTTCGGGTCGGAGGTGATGGACCACCGCATCTTCGGCATCTGCTCCGACGGCGATCTGATGGAGGGCGTCAGCGCTGAGGCGGCCTCGATCGCCGGCCATCTCGGGCTCGGCCGGCTCGTCTTCCTCTACGACGACAACCACATCTCGATCGACGGCGACACGGCGCTGAGCTTCGACACCGAGGACGTCGAGGCGCGCTTCCGCGCCTACGGCTGGCACACCCAGCACGTCGACGACGCGAACGACCTCGACGCGCTGCGCGCCGCGATCGGCGCCGCGGTCGAGGAGGACGAGCGACCGTCGCTGATCCGGGTGCGCTCAACGATCGCGTACGGCTCGCCCAACAAGGCCGGCACCGCCGGCGCGCACGGCGCGGCGCTCGGCGAGGACGAGGTGCGCGCGACGAAGGAGGCGTTCGGCTGGGATCCGGACAAGCACTTCTTCGTCCCCGACGGCGTCTACGGGCACTTCGGGACGATCGAGCGCGGCGCCGAGGCGCAGCGCGAGTGGGAGCACCGCTTCCGCGCTTGGCAGGACGCGAACCCGGCGCTGGCGAAGGAGTGGGACGCCGCCTGGGCCGGCCGCCCGCTGCCGGGGATCGGCGCCGCGCTGCCGACCTACGAGCCCGGCAGGAAGCTCGCCACGCGCGCGGCCTCCGGCGAGGTGCTGCAGGCGATCGCGCCGTACCTGCCGACGATGGTCGGCGGCTCGGCCGACCTCAACGAGTCGGTCAAGACGGGCATCAAGGCCGACGACGCGTACAGCCGCGAGCGCGCGTGCCGCAACGTCTTCTGGGGCATCCGCGAGCATGCGATGGGCGCGGCGGTGAACGGCATGCAGCTGCACGGCGGGATCGTCAAGCCCTACGGCGCGACGTTCCTGCAGTTCGCCGACTACATGCGCCCGGCGATCCGCCTCTCGGCCCTGATGAACATCCCGGTCATGTGGATCTACTCGCACGACTCGGTCGCGCTCGGCGAGGACGGGCCGACGCATCAGCCGGTCGAGCACCTCGCCGCGCTGCGTGCGATCCCTGGGCTGACCGTGATCCGGCCGAGCGACGCGAACGAGACGGCGGTCGCGTGGCGCGTGATGGTCGAGGAGATCGACGGCCCGTGCGTGCTCGTGCTCTCCCGTCAGAACCTGCCGGTGCTCGACCGCTCGGCGGACGGCGCCGGCGCGGCCGAGGCGCTCGTGCGCGGCGCCTACGTCCTGTCCGAGGACGCGGACGCCGTCGCGACGATCGTCGGCACCGGCTCGGAGGTCTCGCTCGCGCTGGAGGCGCGGGAGCTGCTCGCGGGCGAGGGCGTCACGACGCGCGTCGTCGCGATGCCGAGCTGGGAGCTGTTCGCCGCCCAGGACCAGGCCTACCGCGACGCCGTGCTGCCGCCGGACCAGGCGAAGGTCTCGGTCGAGGCCGGCATCGCGATGGGGTGGGCGCAGTGGGTTGACGCGTCCGTCTCGATCGAGCGCTTCGGCGCCTCGGCGCCGGGCGAGCGCGTCATGCGCGAGCTCGGCATGACGCCGGAGCACGTGGCCGACGTCGTGCGCGGGCTGCTGTGACGGCGGCGCCGCGCGCCGCGACACTCAATGCAGCGTCTCGCCGCGCGCGAGCATCGCGACGAATCTGTCGATCCGTGCGGCGCGGGTCTCGGGCCGCTTGGCGTCCTGCACGCGATAGAGGATCGCGTAGCGGTTGGCGCCTCTGAGCGTCGCGAAGAACGCGGCCGCGGCCGGGTTGGCGTCGAGGGCCGCCTGCAGGTCGGGCGGCACGGTCGCCGTGCGCTGTCCGTGGTACGCGGCGTCCCAGCGCCCGTCCGCTCTCGCCGCCTCCACCTGCTCCAGTCCGGCGGCGCGCATGCGCCCCGCGGCGAGCAGCCGCTCGACGTGCTCGGTGTTGATCTTCGACCAGCGGCTTCCGCGCTTGCGGGGCGTGAAGCGCTGCAGGAACCAGCTGTCGTCGAACGCGCGCTTCTGCCCGTCGATCCAGCCGAAGCAGAGCGCAACGTCGAGCGCCTCGGCGTAGGTGACGCTCGCGATGTCGCTGTCCTTCTTCGCGATCTTGAGCCACGCGCCCGGCGCGCGTGCGTGCTCGCGCGCGAGCCACGCCTCCCATGCCTCAGCGGAGGCGAATGGCAGGATCGGCAGCTCGTCCGTCGGCATTCGCGCCGAGTCAAGCACATGCGCTCGCGCCGGCGCGAGAGGGGGCCCGCAACCGCAGGCCCCCTCTCTCCGCCGTGGCTTCGGGCCTGAGGTTCCGAAGCCGATGCTCGCGCCGAGGGCTGGAACGGAGATGCCCGCGGGACCCGGCCGCGCGATCCGGATCGCTGACGGATCGCCCGACTCGTGTAGGTAGGTCCGCGCTGCCCTTCCGCGACGAGGCCCGGCAGACGCTAGCTCCGGCGCCGCGCCGATGCGCCAGTTGCCGGTAAAGAGGGTTTGACCAACAGCCCGGCACGCGATCCCACGAAGTCGCGCATGCACGGTAGGCTGGCGCAGTGAGCTCTGCGGGGGGCCCATCCGGCACGCAATCCGGGAGTCAGGCGCCCGGCAGGTCCGTCCGTGCGCGCACCGCGAGCCCGCACATCGAGGTTCCGCTCGAGCGCGCCCGCGAGCTGACCGCGCTCGACGAGACGATCGGCGCCGCGGCGACCGGCTCCGGCCGCGTCGTGCTGCTCGAGGGTGCCGGCGGGATCGGCAAGACGCTGCTGCTTGCGCATGCGATCCAGCGCGCGCAGGCGAGCGGCGTGACCATGCTGCGCGCGCGCGGAGGCGAGCTCGAGCGCCAGTTCCCCTTCGGCGTGGCACTCCAGCTGTTCGAGCCGTACCTGTCCGCTGCTTCGCCGCGGGAGCGCAGACGCGTGCTCGCCGGCGCGGCTGCGCACGCGGAGCCGCTGCTGTCCGGCGAGGTGGTCGGAGGGGAGAGCAGCGCGCCGGACTTCTCGGTGCTGCATGGGCTGCACTGGCTCGTCGCGAACATCGCCGAGCGCCGCCCGCTGCTGCTCGCCGTCGACGACGCGCACAGCGCCGACGAGGCCTCGCTGCAGGCGCTGCTGTTCATCGCCCAGCGCATCGAAGATCTGCCGCTTGCGATCGTCGCGACGGCACGCCCGCGCCCGGCTGCCGGAAGCGCCGACGCACTCAGCGCGCTCGCGACGCATCCGCTGACGCGTCGCTTCGAGCTCGGTCCGCTGAGCGAGCACGCGATCACGACGATCGTCCGGCGGTCGCTGCCCGACGCCGACGAGGACTTCTGCGCCGCATGTGCGCGCGTCACGAACGGCAACCCGTTCTTCCTGCGCGAGCTGCTGAACGAGCTGGCCGCCGACGACGGGCAGGCGGTCGGCGCCGAGCGCGTGCAGCAGGTCGAGGCGCTCGGCCCGCTGACGATCGCGCAGGCGGTCGATGCGCGCATCCGACGCTTGTCGACCGGCGCGCCTGCGCTGGCCCATGCGGTCGCGGTGCTCGGCGACGACGTTCCGCTCGTGCACGCAGCGACGCTTGCCAGGCTCGAAGCGGTCGACGCCGCGGTCGCCGCGGATCAGCTCGCCGGCGCCGACGTGCTGCGCTCAGCGCCGGAGCTCGGCTTCGTCCATCCGATCGTGCGCCAAGCGGTCTACCTCGGGATCCCGACTGCCGAGCGCGGACAGCTGCACCTCGCTGCCGCCGAGCTGCTGCGCAGCGCGGGCGGCGGCGACGCCGACGAGCGCGCTGCGGCGCACCTGCTCGAGACGCTGCCGGTCGGGGCGGCGTGGGTCGTGCCATGCCTCCATATGGCGGCCAGACGTGCGCTCGCGGGCGGCGCGCCCGAGACCGCCGCCACGTATCTGCTGCGTGCACTCGACGAGTCGCCTCCGCAGGAGGAGCGCGCCGAGCTGCTGGTCGACCTCGGACGCGCGGAGGCGCTCGCCGGCCTGCCGAGTGCCGTCGACCGGCTGCGCACCGCGGTCGCGCTGCTCGAGCAGCCGGAGGCGCGCGCCCGCGCGCTGGCACAGCTCGGCCAGGCGCTCTACGCGGCTGGCGACAACGCCGGCGCGGCGAGCGCGTTCGACGAAGGACTGCGGGTGCTCGACGGCGCCGATCCGGTGCTCGAGGAGCAGTTGACTGCCGGCTACCTCGGTGCCGCGCGGCTCGACTTCCGCACGCGCGAGGCGGCGCAGACGCGCTTCCGCGAACTGCTCGCCGGCTCCACCGAGGCGACGACGCCGGCCCAGCGCGAGCTGCTGGCGCAGCGCGCGCTCGAGCATGCGATGCAGGGCAACGCGCCGGCCGCCGAGATCGTCGAGCTGATCCGGATCGCGCACGCCGGCGGGGAGCTGCTGCGCGAGGCGACCGCCGACGGCGTCGCGTGGGCGGGCTCGGTCGCGACGCTGCTGTTCTGCGACGCGCTCGTCGAGGTCGAGCAGGCCACGAGCGCGGGCTTGGAAGACGCGCGCCGCCGCGGCTCGGTGATCGGCTTCGCCGTCATGTCCACCGTGCGCGGCGCCGCACGATATCTGCGCGGCGATCTGACCGGAGCGCTCGGCGATCTCGAAGGCGGCCTCGAGCGCGTGCCGCTGATGGTGCTCGTCAAGCCGTTCGCGCACGGCTGGATGGCGCTTGCGCACATCGACCGCGGCGAGCTCGAGCAGGCGTACGCGCTCGTCGGCGAGCCCGACGAAGAGCTGGACGCGCACTTCACCTACAACTGGTCGCTGTTCGCCCGCGGCCGTCTCGCGCTCGTGGAGGATCGCGCCGAGCAGGCGTTGGAGGACCTGCTCGAGTGCGGGCGCCGGCAGCTCGCCGTCCCCGCCCCGAACCCCAGCGTGCTGCCGTGGCGCTCGGAGGCGGCGCTCGCCGCACATCGGCTCGGCCGCAGCGAGCAGGCACGCTCGCTCGCGGGCGAGGAGCTCGAGCTGGCGCGCGCGTTCGGATCGCCGCGCGCGATCGGGACGGCGCTGCGCGCGGCCGGCCTCGTCGCGGGAGACGCCGAGCGCTTGCCCCTGCTGCAGGAGGCTGTCGCGATGCTCGAGCAGTCGCCCTCCCAGCTCGAGCTCGCGCGAGCGCTCGTCGCGCTCGGCGCCGCCCAGCACGGAAGCGGCAAGCGCACGACCGCACGCGACACGCTGCGCACGAGCCTCGACATCGCGCACCACGCGGGCGCGACCCGGCTTGCCGGCGTGGCGCGCGCGGCGCTCGTCGCGGCCGGCGCGCGGCCGCGTCGGCCCGCGGTCCGTGGCGCGGATGCGCTCACGCCGAGCGAGCGGCGCGTCGCCGAGCTGGCCGAGCAGGGACTCACCAACCGCGAGATCGCGCAGGCGCTGTTCGTCTCGACGAAGACGGTGGAGTTCCACCTGCGCAACGCCTACTTCAAGCTGCGCATCCGCTCGCGCGCGGAGCTGGGGGATGCGCTGCGCGCCGACCGCGTCCGCTCAGGCGCGGCCGTAGACGGGAATCGCGGCGCCGCTCGTGGCGGCACCCTCGTCTGAGCACAGGAACGCGATCGTCGCCGCGAGCTGGGCGGGCGCGACCCATCTCGACGGGTCCGCTCTCGGCATCGCGGCGCGGTTCGCGGGCGTGTCGATCACGCTCGGCAGCAGTGCGTTGCAGCGCACGCCCTCGTCGCGGTACTCGACCGCGACCGCCTGGGCGAACGCGATCACGCCCGCCTTCGCCGTCACGTAGCCGGCCGCGCCGGGGAACGGCTGCAGCGCCGCGCGCGTGCCGACGCAGACGATCGAGCCGCCGCCGGCGGCGACGAGGTGGGGCAGCGCCGCCTGCGTGACGAGGTAGGTGGGGCGCAGGTTGAGCCGCAGCTGCGCCTCGAACGTCTCGACCGGCTCCTCGGCGACGCGGGCGCCCTGCGCGAACCCGCCGACGAGGTTCACGACCCCGCGCAGCGGCGCGCCGTCGTCGCCGGCCGCCGCCGCGACAGCCTCCACGACCGCCTGCGGCTCGAACAGGTCGGCCTCCACCAGCTCCAGCCGGTCTCGCCGCTCGACCCGCTCCAGCTCGCGCTCCGCGATCCACGGCACGACGACGCGCCAGCCGTCATCCAGCAGGCGCGCGACGACGGCTGCGCCGAGGCCTCCCGTGCCTCCGGTGACGAGCGCGCTGCGGTCGGGCGGCATGGCGTCCACCCTATCTGACGTCCGGCAGCAGCAATCTCCGCAAATTGCGGGGCGGCTCCGGACACGTCGGGGGGGCGAAACAGGCCCGCTGACTAAGGTGTCTCGACCCCCATGGCGAAGGACACCGAGAAGCTCATCCGCCAGCTCTCGCTCATCAGCTACCTGATGGCCGAGCGGCGCCCCGTCACCGCACCGGAGATCCGCCGCGACGTGGAGGGCTACAGCGCGATGAACGAGGACGCCTTCGCGCGTCGCTTCTACGCCGACCGCTCCGAGCTGGAGGCGCTCGGCATCCAGCTCTCCGTCGACAAGCCGGTCGAGGGCCTCGCCGAACAGGAGAACTACTCGCTGCCGCCGGAGAACTTCCACCTGCCGGCGATCGAGTTCACCGACGCCGAGCTGGCCGGCCTGCAGACGGCGCTCTCGCTGCTCGACGGCGAGTTCGCCTACGCCGAGCCGCTGCGGCTCGCGCTGCAGCAGATCTCGTGGGGCCGCTCGAATCCGCTGCAGGCGCCGGAGCAGCGCTCGATCGCGCTCGGCATCACGGCGTCCGCCGGCGGCCATGACCTCTCGCAGCGGCTCGCGAAGATCGAGACGGCGATCTTCCGCCGCAAGACGATCGTCTTCGACTACTACACGATGCAGCGCGACGAGCTCGGCTCGCGCAAGGTCGACCCCTACCAGCTGCTGTTCCAGGGCGGCCAGTTCTACCTCGTCGGCCGTGCGCACGAGCGCGAGGACATCCGCGTCTTCCGCCTCTCGCGCATCCGCGGCAAGGTCGCGTACGCGTCGAAGGCCGAGCACGACTTCCAGCGCCCAGAGGAGTTCGACCCGCGCGCCTACGCGAACCGCATCCAGTGGCAGTTCGGCGAGCCGGTCGGGACTGCCGAGGTGCGCATCGGCGAGACGATCGGCTGGCAGATCGAGCGCCACTTCGGTCGCTACGGCGAGATGCGGCCCGCGGATGACGGCAGCGGCGATCGCGTCTTCACGACGGAGTACGCGGACGCTCGCCAGCTCGTCGCCTGGGTGCTCGGACTCGGCGAGCATGCGCGGTTGGCGGGGCCGTCCGACCTGGTCGAGGAGCTGGAGAAGCGCCTCGGCCTGCTCGTCGAGCGCCACGAGGGCGAGCTGGAGCTGGCGGAGTCGATCGGGACTCAGGCGGCCGCCGGTGACGCAGCCGCGGAAGCCGAGTCGAACGGAAGCGGCCGCGGACGCGAGGCCGCCGCAATCCGCCCGGAGCGCTTCGCACGGCTCGTCACGCTCGCGTCGATCCTGATCCAGTCCGGCCGCGAGGGGCGCAAGATTCCCGCCGCCGAGGTGCGCGAGGCGCTGCAGGTCTCCGAGCAGGAGCTGGAGGAGGACATCGGCGTCCTGAACGTCGTCAACTTCGGCGCCGGCTCCTACGTCCTCTACGCCGAGGTGCAGGCGGACGGCATGATCGAGGTCGACCCCGAGGCCTACGGCGACTCGTTCGCGCGTCCCGCGCGGCTGCTGCCGGTCGAGGCGAAGGCGCTGATCGCGGCGATCGACCTGATCGGCGAGCACATCCCCGAGGGCTCGCTCGCCTCCGTGCGCGAGAAGGTCGTCGCGGCGCTCGGCGAGGATCCGATCCGCGAGGGCCTGCAGGTCGCGACTGCGAGCGGCGACGACTCGCAGGTCGCCGCGACCGTCTCGCGCGCGATCGCCGAGCAGCACCTGCTGGCGATCGAGTACTTCAAGGAGAACGAGGGCGTCTTCTCCTCGCGCACGGTCGAGCCGTACGCGCTGATCAACGGGCGCGAGGGCTGGTACGTCGCCACATTCGATCCGGCGAAGGAGGCGGTCCGCCACTTCCGCCTCGACCGCATCAAGTCCGCGACGGTGACGAAGGAGCGCTTCGAGCCGCGCCCCGAGGTCGATCCCGCGGCCGACGTCGACGGCTGGCCGCGCACCGGCGAGGTGCCCGCCTCACGCCGAGCCCGCCTGTGGATCTCGCCCGAGCGCGCGCGCTGGGCGCGCGAGGAGCGCACGGTCGTGGACGAGCTCGCGGACGGCTCGGTGATCGTCGAGCTGAGCTTCGCCGGCGTCGCCTGGCTCGTGCGCGAGGTGCTCAAGGAGGCCGGCGACGCGGCCGTGCTCGAGCCCGAGGACGCGCGCGCAGCCGTGCGCGAGGCGGCTGCGCATCTCGCCGCGGCGTAGCGCTGACACATAGCACTCTTTTCTGGGAATTAGGGGTCGACTGCGATAGGGTCGGCGACCATGCCGCTGTCGTTCGCAGTGCTCGGCCTCCTTGTGGAGCAAGGCGACGGTGCGGATGAACTGACGCAGCGGGCTCGCGATCGCATCGTCGGCTGGGAGCCGGCCCGGGCGTCGGTGGTAGAAGCGCTCACGGCGCTGCGCCAACAGGGCCTGGTGCGCGTACGTGGGGTCGCCGCCGGAGCAGGCGGGCGGACTAGAGATCGATATGAGGCGACCGTGGAGGGCGCGCGGGCCTTCAACGCGTGGATGTGCGACTCGCCGAGGCGGTTGCTCTCGATCGAGGAACTGAAGGTGCGGCTCGCCTTGACCCAGCCGTACCACCGGATCCATCTTCACGCCGCACTGCAAGAGCAGTGGCGCTTGTGCATCGATCAAATGGGGAGATCACTCCATCTGCCGTGGGCGGCCGAGCCACCCACGCGGGCGTCCCGGCACCTCGGCTTCGGGCATCTCCTCACTCGCGTGGAGATGATTCACCTCCACGCGATGATGGTCACGATCGAAGACTGCCTGGCCGAGCTGGAGGCATCCCCGGCGCGGTCGCTGCGTGACGTCCGAGGGACCCCCAGAGCATGACGATCCTCGAGTTCGACGGCGTCTGCAAGACCCTCCGCCGCCGCGGTCCCGACCATGTCGTGCTGGACGACGTGTCGTTCCTTGTGGAGGAGGGACGGCTGGTCGGGATCCTGGGGGCTCCAGGATCGGGGAAGAGCATGCTGCTGCGGATCGCCGCAGGGCAAGCGGTTCCGGACGCGGGAAGCGTGCGCTTCACGGGACGCGACCTCTACGCGATGAAGGTGCGCCATCGTGACGAGCTTCTCGTCGACTCGATCGGCTGGGCTCGCTATCTGAAGCCTCCCGCCGGATTCGGCATCCTTTCGGAGTTCCTGGCGTTCTCGGCCCCGCCGAAGGTCGAGCGGCGCTGTGTGAGGCATGAGGTGGCGGCGCTGCTGGAGGCTGTCGGGCTCGCGGAGCTTGCCGGTGCGTCATGGCGTGGGTTGACGGCTGCAGAGCAGCGGCGTGCCGGTCTCGCTCACGCGTTGATTCGTCGTCCACGCCTGGTGCTCGCCGACGATCCGCTCTTGGGCTCCGACGTGTTCCACCGGGAGCAACTGCAGACCCTCCTGCGGAGGTACGCGGATCAGCACGGGATCGCGGTCCTGATGGCCACGAGCGACGCAGTGGACTTGCTGGGGTGCGACGAGCTGATGATGCTCTCGGACGGATCGATCCTCCGGCCGTCGCCTCGTACTTCTGCCGAGGTGATCGATTTTCCCCGACGCGAGAGTCGCTCGGCGTGAACGCGGTCCTCCGGGGCTTCGCGTAGCCCTACGCTGGGCGGGTAGACGCCCACCATGGAGCTGCTGCGCGTCTACCTGCAGGACCATCTCGCGACTGCGACGGGTGCCGTCGAGCTGGCGAAGCGCGCCTACGGCTCCAACCGCGGGAGCGAGTTCGGTCCGGGGCTCGCCGTGGTGCAGCAGCAGACGACCTATGACCGCGCAGCGCTGCTCGACCTGATGCGCCGACTGGCTGTCGGCCCCGATCGACTCAAGGTCGGCGCCGCCTGGACGGCGGAGAAGGCCGGCCGGCTCAAGCTCAACGGCCGCCTGTGTGGGTACTCGCCGCTGAGTCGCGTGGTGGAGCTGGAGGGGCTCCGGCTGCTGCTGGTCGGGCAACGGCAGATGTGGGAGACGATCGAGCGCGTGCTGGCGGACGATCCGCGGCTGGAGGGCTTCGACGCCGCCGACCGAGCGGTCGGCATCGACGACGCGCTCGCACGGCTCGCGGAGCTGGACCGCCGCGCGACCGCGCTCGCGTTCCCGCCGTCTGCGACACCGGCCTAAGGTGCTCGACTACGCTGGCGCGCCGTGAGCCGCCGCGACCAGATCCGCATGAGCGACGCCGAGCTGGCGGCGTTCCTCGATGAGCAGCGCACGCTGATCCTCGCGACCGTCGGCCGCGACGGCTGGCCGCACCTGATGCCGCTGTGGTTCGTCGTGCGCGACGGCGAGCCGTGGGCGTGGACCTACGCGAGATCGCAGAAGGTCCGCAACCTCGAGCGCGATCCGCGCGCCACCTGGCAGGTCGAGGCGGGTGAGAGCTACGAGCAGCTGCGCGGCGTGATGGTGAAGGCGCGCGTCGAGCTGGCACGCGACCTGGAGACCGTCACGGCCTTCGGCGAGGAGCTGTTCCGCCGCTATACCGGCCTCGACCCGCTGCCCGAGCCGGTCCTCGCGATGATCGCCGCGCAGGCGCCCAAGCGCGTCGCGCTGCGAATGGTCGCCGCCGAGCCGCCCGTGACCTGGGACCACGCGAAGCTCGGCGGGACGTATTAGCGTCAGCCTATATTAGTCTAAATTCTATAGCTTCGTTGTTGATTAGCTTGGTCACGGCGCCCACCCCGCCCATTCTGAGCTGCGGGCAGATGCCTCCGGAGCTTGAGTTTATGACCCTGGTCGCGTCGAGTTCATAGCCTGTGACGGCTCCGCCCGCACCCAGGTTGAACACGCCTCCGGCGTTCCCGCCTCCTACGACACCGGTTCTATAGGTGCATAGGGTGACTATTCCGAGGATCGAAGCCCGAACGATGAAAGCGGCTTCCGAGAGTAACGTCCTGACCCCTGTCGGGTTGGGTAGTGTCCCCGTGAATCCCTCGTAGGTCACGTGCCACGGAAGGCTCGTGCCGAGCCTGAACCTTAGGATTTCGTTTTCTTCGGTCCCGTTGAACGCCCACACGGTGCCGCCCACGCACGGCCGCGTGACTATTCCTCTCGTGATGTAGCCGATTAGCGACCCCGCGGATTTGACGAACGTCGCTGTGTGCAAGTTGCCTTCCATTACGACTGGGCATCTCACATTCGACATTTCAACCCTGAATTCAAGTGCCGTCCACCTTATTCTGAACCCCTGGCTGGTCACCGAGAAGTTCCTGGCGGAGGCGGCGGTGGTGAGTCCGAGGGCCAGCACGGTCCCGACGACGAGGCCGCCCAGCAACCGGCGCATGTGCGCCTGCATGCGATTCTCCCTTCGTTCACTGACATGACAGCGATGAAGGCCGGGCGTTCGCCGTGACATTCGTGCGGCTGGTCGCAGCGAGGCGTCCGACCGCGATGTGCGGCAGATGGAGCATCCCCCTTTCGGCGACGACCGACCGATTACACCATAAACCGCCTGTATGTCAAGGTGACATTGCCTCGCGTCGCGCGTCCGGGCGCCACACCAGCCCGCTGCGCTCGTACTCAACGCCGCGGGCGAGGGCGTCGGCGAACTCTCTCCCCCGCTCGCGCTCGACGAGCCACAGCGCGAGGTCCATGCCGGCGGTGACGCCCTGCGAGGTGAGGATGTCGCCGTCGTCCACGACCCGCGTGTCGATCACCTCGGCGCCGGTCTCGCGCAGGCGGTCCAAAGCGAGCCGGTTGGTCGTTGCGGGGCGTCCGTCGAGCAGCCCGCCCGCCGCGAGCAGCAGCGCGCCGGTGCAGACCGATGCGACCGCGACGCCGTCGGCGTGCAGACGCGCGAGCGCCGCCGGGATCGCGCCGCGCTCGATCTCGGCCAGCACCCCGGTGGGGCTGCCGTCGAGCAGTCCGCCGCCGGGGACGAGCACGAGATCCGGACGCTCGCCGAGCGCGCGGTCGGGAATCAGCGTCGTGTCGAGCGCGGTGACGACGCGCTCGGCCCCGTCGAGCGTTGTGAGCGCGACCTCGAACGGCGCGCCGGCGCGCGCGGCATGGCGCAGCAGCTCGTTCGGGCCGAGCGCGTCGAGGTCGTCGAAGCCGTCGAAGAGGAGGATGTCGATGTGCATGGCGAGGATGCTCCCGCTGGAAGCCGTGCCTCGCCAGTGGCAGGAATGACAATGTCCGTATGATTTCGGACATGCCGCATCGCATTGCCGTGCTCGCGCTGCCCGATGTCGTCGCCTTCGACCTCGCCACGCCGTTCCAGCTGCTGCGCCGCCACTACGAGCTGACGCTGTGCGCGCCTGCGCGCGGTCCCGTCGCCACCACGAGCGGCTTCCCCCTGATCGCCCACCGCGGCCCGGGCGCGCTCGCCGACGCCGACACCGTCTTCGTGCCGGGCTTCGCGCCGCAGGAGTGGCCGCCGCCCCAGCACGTGCTGGACGCGCTGCGCGCCGCCCACGATCGCGGCGCCCGCGTCGCCTCGATCTGCACCGGCGCCTTCGCGCTCGGCGCGGCCGGCCTGCTCGACGGCCGCCGCGTCACGACCCACTGGCGTCACGCCGCGCGCCTCGCCGAGCTGTTCCCGCACGCCCATGTCGACCCGGACGTCCTCTACGTCGACGACGGCGATCTGCTCACCTCCGCCGGCGTCGCGGCCGGGATCGACCTGTGCCTGCACCTCATCCGCCGCGATCACGGCGCCGACGCGGCGAACGCCGCCGCCCGCCAGACCGTCGTTGCGCCGCACCGCGCCGGCGGCCAGGCGCAGTTCATCGAGCGGGCGGTCCCAGCGGCCGACGACGGCGGCCTGGAGGCAACCCGCACGTATGCCCTCGCGCACCTCCACGAGCCGCTCACGGTCAAGCAGCTCGCCGCGCACGCCTGCACCTCGGAGCGCACCTTCAACCGCCGCTTCCGTCAGGAGACCGGGACGACCCCGCTCAAGTGGCTGCATCAGCAGCGCGTCGACCACGCGCGCCGCCTGCTGGAGGGAAGCGACCTCGCGATCGAGGCGGTCGCACAACGCTGTGGCTTCGGCTCGGCGGCGATCCTGCGCCAGCATTTCCGTCGCGCGACGGCCACGACGCCGACCGCCTACCGGCGCACCTTCGGCGGGAACATCGGCAGCACGGCGCAGCACGCCCAGGTACGCTGAGCGCCATGGAGCAGCTTCGGGGGCTCATCTTGTCGGGGGGCAAGGGCACGCGCCTGCGCCCGATCACGCACACGAGCGCGAAGCAGCTGGTGCCGGTCGCGAACAAGCCCGTCCTCTTCTACGGGATCGAGGCGATGGCGGCCGCCGGCATCAAGGAGATCGGGATCATCATCGCGCCCGAAACGGGCGAGGAGATCAAGGCGGTCGCCGGCGACGGCTCGCGGTTCGGCGTCCAGATCACCTACATCCTTCAGGACGAGCCGCTCGGCCTCGCCCACGCAGTCCTCACCGCCGAGCCGTTCCTGCGCGACGCGCCGTTCGTGATGTACCTCGGCGACAACCTGCTGCAGGGCGGGATAGACGAGCTGGTCCAGGCCTTCAGAACGAACGAGCCCGAAGCGCTGATCCTGCTCACGCCGGTGCCGGACCCGGAGAACTATGGCGTCGCCGAGCTGAACGGCCACAACACCGTCAAGCGGCTTGTCGAGAAGCCGAAAGAGCCGGCGACCAACCTCGCGCTCGTCGGCGTCTACATGTTCACGCCGGAGATCCACGACGCGGCGCGCGCGATCGAACCGTCCGCACGCGGCGAGCTCGAGATCACCGACGCGATCCAGCACCTCGTCGACCAGGGCCGCCGCGTCGAGCCGCACATCGTCAGCGGCTGGTGGAAGGACACCGGCAGACTCGAGGACATGCTGGAGGCGAACCGGCTGATCCTCGACGCGATCGAGCCGCGCAACGAGGGGACGCTCGACGCCAGCTCGGAGGTCCACGGGCGCGTGATCGTCGAAGCAGGCGTCCGGCTCGTGCGCTCGACCGTGCGCGGGCCGGCGATCATCGGGGCGGGCACCACGCTGACCGACTGCTACGTCGGTCCGTACACCGCGATCGCCGAAGGCTGCTCGATCGAAAACGCCGAGGTCGAGCACTCGATCCTGCTCGCCGGCTCCTCCGTCTGCAACCTCGCCGGCCGCATGGAGTCCTCGCTGCTCGGCCGCAACGTCGCGATTCGCCGCGACGACCGCCAGCCGCGCGCCTACCGCTTCATGGTCGGCGACAACTCCGAAATCGGCATCCTGTAGCGCGTGAAGCTGCTCGTAACAGGCGCCGGCGGGATGCTCGGCCAGGATGTCGTCGCCGCAGCCGAGGCAGACGGGCATGACGTGATCGCGCTCGCACGCGGCGATCTGGACATCACCGACGAGCGCGCGGTCGCCGCTGCCCTGTCGGACGAGCCGGTCGACGCGGTGATCAACTGCGCCGCCTGGACCGACGTCGACGGCGCCGAGTCCGACCCGGACGGCGCCGACGCGGTCAACGCACTCGGGGCCGGCAACGTCGCGCAGGCGGCGGCCCACGTCGGCGCGCGGCTCGTGCACGTCTCGACCGACTATGTCTTCGACGGCGACCGCTCCGCCGACGAGCCCGCCTACGTCGAGTCCGACGCGCCCGGCCCACGCAGCGTCTACGGCGCGTCGAAGCTCGCCGGCGAGGAGGCGGTGGCGGCCGCCGACGGCTCGCACGCGATCGTCCGCGCCTCGTGGCTGTTCGGGGTCGGCGGGCGCAACTTCGTCGCGACGATGCTCGAGCTCGGCGAGGAGCGCGACGAGGTGACCGTCGTCGATGACCAGATCGGCTGTCCGACCGCGACCGCGCACCTCGCGCCGGCGCTGCTTGCGCTCGCGCGCGACGCGGACGCGCAGGGGATCTTCCACGTCGCTGGCGCCGGCCGCTGCTCGTGGCACGAGCTCGCGGTCGAGACCTTCCGGCAGGCGGGGATCGCGTGTCGCGTGCTGCCCTGCGCGACGGCGGACATGCCGCGCCCGGCGCCGCGGCCGGCATTCAGCGCGCTCGCCTCCGAGCGCGACGACGCACCTCTGCTGCCGCCGTGGCAGGAGGGTCTCACCACGTATCTCGCACAACGGGGAGTCCACGCATGAAGCTCTTGGTCTGTGGGGGAGCCGGCTTCATCGGCTCGAACTTCGTCCGCCTGCGCGTGCGCGACCACGGCGACGAGGTCGTCGTGCTCGACAAGCTCACGTACGCCGGCCGCAAGGAGAACCTGCACGACACGCTCGACCAGGTTCGCTTCGTGCACGGCGCGATCGAGGACCCCGACGCCGTCGCCGACGCGATCGAGGGCGTCGACGCAGTCGTCAACTTCGCCGCCGAGACGCATGTCGACCGCTCGATCGCCGACCCCGACGCGTTCCTGCGCACCAACGCGATCGGCACGTACGTGCTGCTGGAGGCGGCGCGCGCGGCGGGCGTGCGCTTCCTGCAGGTCTCGACCGACGAGGTCTACGGCTCGATCGAGGAGGGCTCATTCACGGAGGAGTCGCCGCTCCAGCCGTCCAGCCCGTACTCGGCCACGAAGACGGGCGCCGACCTGCTCGTGCTGTCCTACTTCCACACGTACGGCCTGGAGACGCTGATCTGCCGCGGCTCGAACAACTACGGGCCCTACCAGTACCCCGAGAAGCTGATCCCGCTGATGGTGCTCAACGCCCTGCACGGCGACAAGCTGCCGGTCTACGGCGACGGCATGCAGGTGCGCAACTGGCTCTACGTCGAGGACTTCGGCCGCGGGATCGCCCACGCGCTGCAGCACGGCGTGCCTGGCGAGGTCTACAACTGCGGCGGCCCCGACGAGTGTCCGAACCTCGAGGTCGTCAAGCGCATCGTCGAGCTGACCGGCAACGACGAGTCGCTGATCGAGTACGTCACCGATCGTCCTGGTCACGACCGGCGCTACTCGCTCGCCTCGGAGAAGCTGCGGGCGCTCGGCTGGGAGGCGCAGGTGCACTTCGCCGAGGGGCTTGAGAGAACGGTCGAGTGGTACCGCGAGAACGCTTGGTGGTGGGAGCCGATCCGCTCCGGCGACTACCGCGAGTACTACGAGCGCCAGTACGGGCGCGCGCTCGGATAAACGGTTCCGATCGCACGAAGAAGACGCCCGGAAGCTGTGCACTTACGCACCGCGTGGATGACCGATACGGCGTAAAGCGGGAACACTCGCAACATGCGCACTCGTCGCAAGACCCGCAAGAGACCGACTGCGCGTTGGCGCGAGGCGTGCGTCGACGGCGTCATGCACGTCGCCTTCGCCGCCGCCGAGCGTGCTGAGGCGGCTGCCGAGCACTGCGTGCCGAGCGGGTGGCGGGCGCCGCGGGGCGGACGTCGTAGACGTCGTCGCGGGACCTTGTGGCGCTCGTGACGCCGCAGTCGCAAATGCGCTGGAAATAACGTGATTGCGCCAGTCACCGTCAAAGGCGGTGACGGAGTTACACTCAGCGATTACAGCGATGGCCAGCTCGGATCGCACCCCCACCCGCCCCCCGGTCCCTCGCGGCCGTCACGCCCCGCCGCTCGCGGTACGGCTCGCGCAGCAGCGCGAGCGCCTGTTCGAGGCGGCCGCCTCCGTCTTTGCGACGACCGGGTACGCCGATGCGAGCGCCGAATCGATCAGCCGCGCCGCCGGCATGTCGAAGGCGACCTTCTACGAGCACTTCGCCAACAAGGAGGAGTGCATCCTGGCGCTCTTCGACGCGGCCTACCAGGTGCTGCTCAGCCGCATCCTCGGTGCGGTCGCAGATGCCGGGGACGATCCTGTCGCGCGGATGCGCGAGGGGATGCGCGAGTTCCTCGTGGTGATCGACGAATACCCGAACGAGGCGCAGACCCTGCTCGTCGAGATCATCGGCGCCGGGCCCGCGGCGATGCGTCGCCGCGACGAGATCGTCGCGAGCTTCGCGCAGGTGCTCTTCAGCGAGAACGAGTCGCACGCGCAGGAGGATGTCCTGCCGCGCTTCAGAGATCCGCTCGACGCGTTCGCGATCGTCGGCGCGATCGCCGAGCTCGTCTCGCGTCAGCTGCGCCTCGGCGAGCCGGAGCATTCGGCCGACCTGCAGCCGGTGATCGAGCGCTTCGCGTTCGGCCTGCTCGGCCTGGAGCCGCCGGCACTCGCGTAGGCGGGTACGCTCGCGGCTTGCCTGCGCGCCCCGCCGCCTCCCCTGCGCTCGACCCTGCGGCGCTCGCGGCGCTCGATGCCGAGGTCGTCGCCTGCCGCAGATGCCCGCGCCTGGTCGACTGGCGCGAGCGGGTCGCGGCCGAGAAGCGCGCTGCGTTCGCGGACCAGGAGTACTGGGGCCGGCCGATCACCGGCTTCGGCGATCCGGCGGCGCGGATCCTCGTGCTCGGTCTGGCGCCCGCCGCCCACGGCGGCAATCGCACGGGCCGGGTCTTCACCGGCGACCGCTCCGGCGACTGGCTGTTCGCGTCGATGTGGCGCTGTGGGCTCGCGAACCAGCCGCTGTCGGTCTCGCGCGAGGACGGTCTGGAGTTGCATGGCGCCTATGTCACGGCTGCGGTCCGCTGCGCGCCGCCGGCGAACAAGCCGCTGCCGGCCGAGCGCGACAACTGCTTCCCCTACCTGCTGCGCGAGCTCGAGCTGCTGCGCGAGGTGCGCGTCGTCGTGTGCCTCGGCGGCTTCGCGTGGGAGGCCGCGCTGCGGGCCCGCGACGCGCTCGGCGAGCCGGTCCCGCGCCCTAGGCCGCGCTTCGGCCACGGCGCGGAGCTGCCCTCGCCCGGGCGGTTGCACCTGCTCGGCTGCTACCACCCGAGCCAGCAGAACACCTTCACCGGCCGCCTCACGGAGCCGATGACCGATGCGGTGTTCGCGCGGTCGCGCGAGCTGGCGGGGCTTGGTTAGGCCGCCTGGCCGAGGAGGGTGCGAACGCGCGCTTCGTCGCGCGGGTCGATCCGCTCGATCCCCGGGATCTCGTCGAAGTCGCGGTCGGCGCTGAGGATCGCGTCGAGCCCGCGGTTGAGCGCGACGGCGGCGAACGTCGCGTCCCGCGCCGTCACGCGCTCGTGGGTCTCGAACAGCCACAGCGCGAGCGTGACGTCGCTCGCCTTCACGTCGTGCAGGTGGCAGAGCGTCGCGACGTGTCTCGCGGCGGCGACCGCGAGCTCGCGGTCGCCGATCTGGCGCATGCGCTGATGGACGAACTCCTGCACGAGGTCGGCGCTCGCCTCCCCGCGGACGCGCCCGGCCGCGGCGTGCCCGACGATCGCGCGGCAGGGCTCGCGGTACGAGCTCGGGCCGCCGAGCGCGTAGACGAACACGTTCGTGTCGAACAGGAAGCGCCTCATGCAGCGGGCGGGGCGCCGGCGTCGTCGAGCATCCGGCGCTTCGTCTCCGCCCACTCCGGCTCAGGCCCGCGCGGCGGCTCCTGTGCGAGCAGCCAGTCGCCGGCCGCCTGCTGTGCGGAGGCGCCCTCCGCCTCGTGGGCGAGCTTGTCGTCGATCGCCTCGCGGATGACCGCGGCGACGGACTGCCCGGTGGAGCGCGCGCGCCGATCGAGCCGGGCATAGCGCTCGTCGTCGAGAAGAAGCTGGGTTCGCCGGCTGAGCATGTGCATATATAAGCATATGCATCCAGTCTTCCTCTTTCGGCTTGAGGACGAGGGACGGTTGCGCCGCTAGGCTCGGCAGAGCCAATGCCGCGCTCCTCCCCCGCTTCCTCGCCGCTCGACGCGTTCGCCGCACAGACGCGTGAGTGGTTCGTGCGTGCATTCGAGCGGCCGACGGAGGCGCAGGCGCAGGCGTGGCCGGCGATCGCGACCGGCGAGCACGTGCTGATCTCGGCGCCGACCGGGTCGGGCAAGACGCTGGCGGCGTTTCTGTGGGCGTTGGACCGGCTTGCCGCGGACAAGAACGGGCTTTCGCCCTCCGGCAGCCGGAACCGGCCGCCTGCGGGCGACGTCACCGCTCGTCGCACGCGACTGGTGTACGTGTCTCCCCTCAAGGCGCTCTCGTACGACATCGAGCGCAACCTGCGCGCGCCGCTGACCGGGATCGGCGCGGACCTGCGCGTCGCGATCCGCACCGGCGACACGCCGCAGAGAGAGCGCGCGCAGATGCTGCGCGAGCCGCCCGACGTGCTGATCACCACGCCGGAGTCGCTCTACCTGATGCTCACGAGCCGCGCGCGCGAGATCCTCAAGGGCGCGGAGTGGGTGATCGTCGACGAGATCCACGCGGTCGCCGGCACGAAGCGCGGCGCCCACCTGGCGCTCACGCTGGAGCGGCTCGACGCGCTCGCGCAGGAGCACAACGGCGGCCGCGAGGTCCAGCGCATCGGCCTCTCCGCGACGCAGAATCCGCTGGAGGAGGTCGGCCGCTTCATGGTCGGCCCGCGGCGCAGATGCCGCATCGTCGACACCGGCGTGCGCAAGCCGCTCGACCTGAAGATCCACGTGCCGGTCGAGTCGATGGTCGAGCCGGACGCGACGCCCGCGCCCGACTTCGATCCGCTGAGCGGCGGCACCGAGGCCACGCGCCGCTCGATCTGGCCCGCGATCTACCCCGAGCTGCTGAAGCTGATCCAGCGGCACCGCTCGACGATCCTGTTCGTGAACAACCGACGCTCGGCGGAGCGGATCGCGCTGCGGCTCAACGAGCTCGCCAATGAAGATCTCCCGGAGGATGCGTCGCCCGTCGAGATCGCCCGCGCCCACCATGGCTCGCTCGCGCGCGAGGAGCGGCTCGTGGTGGAGGAGCTGCTGAAGGCGGGCGAGATCCCCTGCATCGTCGCCACGTCGAGCCTGGAGCTGGGGATCGACATGGGCGCCGTCGACCTCGTCCTCCAGGTCGAGTCGCCGAAGTCGGTCGCGGCCGGCCTGCAGCGGATCGGCCGCGCCGGCCACAACGTCGGCGACGTCTCGAAGGGCCGCATCTTCCCGAAGTTCCGCGCCGACCTGCTCGAGTGCGCGGTCGTCGCGAGACGCATGCGCGACGGCGCGATCGAGCCGACCGTCGTGCCGCGCAACCCGCTCGACGTGCTCGCCCAGCAGGTCGTCGCGATCGCGGCGGCCGCGACGGACGACGACGAGCCGGTCGCCGTCGACGACCTGCACGCCCTCGTCACGCGCACGTACACGTACGCCGAGCTCAGCCGCACCCAGCTGGAGAACGTGCTCGACATGCTCGACGGGCGCTACCCGTCGTCCGAGTTCGCCGAGCTGCGCCCGCGCATCGTGTGGGACCGCGTCGCCGGCACGATCCGCCCGCGCAGAGGCGCCCGCCAGCTCGCCGTCACGAACGCCGGCACGATCCCCGACCGCGGCCTCTACATGGTCACGCTGCCCGACGGCCGCCGCGTCGGCGAGCTCGACGAGGAGATGGTCTACGAGGCGCGTCCCGGCCAGACGTTCCTGCTCGGCGCCTCCTCCTGGCGGATCGAGGAGATCGGCCGCGACCGCGTGATCGTCACGCCTGCGCCGGGTGCGCCGGGCGCGATCCCGTTCTGGAAGGGCGACGGCGTCGGACGCCCGAAGGAGCTGGGCGAGGCGATCGGCAAGTTCGCGCGAACGGCCGTCGACAGATCCGCGGAGGAGCTCGCCGTCGACTACGACCTCGACGAGCTGGCGGCGCGCAACCTGCTCGACTTCCTGCGCGAGCAGCAGCAGGCCACGCGCGTGATCCCGTCCGACCGCACGATCGTGATCGAGCGCTTCCGCGACGAGATCGGCGACTGGCGGCTGTGCGTCCTGAGCCCCTATGGCGGCCGCATCCACGCGGCGTGGGGCCTTGCCCTCAGCGCGCGCATCCGCGACCAGCTCGGCCTGGAGGCGGACGCGATCTGGAGCGACGACGGGATCATCGTCCACCTGCCCGATGCGGACGAGCCGCCGGGCGCCGAGATCGCGCTGATCGAGCCCGACGAGCTGGAGGACGCGGTCGTCGCCGAGCTGTCCGGCTCCGCGCTGTTCGGCGCGCGCTTCCGCGAGAACGCCGGCCGCTCGCTGCTGATCCCGCGCGCGTATCCGGGCAAGCGAACGCCGTTGTGGCAGCAGCGGCTGAAGGCGCAGACGCTGCTGGAGGTCGCCAAGCGCTACGGCGAGTTCCCGATCATCCTTGAGACCTATCGCGAGTGCCTGCGCGACGTGCTCGACCTGCCGGGCCTGCGAGACCTGCTGACCGCCTTGCACCGCCGGGAGATCTCCGTCGTCGAGGTGGAGACAGCGACCGCCTCGCCGTTCGCCTCCTCGCTGCTGTTCGACTACGTCGCGACGTACATGTACGAGGGCGACACGCCGAACGCCGAGCGGCGCGCGGCCGCCCTCTCGCTCGACCGTGACCTGCTGCGCGAGCTGCTCGGGCAGGAGGAGCTGCGCGAGCTGATCGACGCGGACGCGCTGGAGCAAGTGGAGGACGACCTCCAGCACCGCTCAGAGCGCATGCGCGCGGCCACGCGCGACGAGCTGCACGACGTGCTGCGGCGCGTCGGCGACCTGACAGCGGCGGAGGCGGCGCAGCGCGTGCACGCCGGCATCGATGCGGAGGCGCTGCTGGCCGAGCTGACCCGCGAGCGCCGCGCCGTGCTCGTGCGCTTCGGCGCCGAGAAGCGCTGGATCGACGCGGCCGACGCAGGCCTCTACCGCGACGCGCTGGGGATCGTCCCACCGGGCGGGCTGCCGGGTGCGTTCCTCGACGACGTGCCGGACGCGCTCGTGCGGCTCATGCGTCGCTACGCGCAGACGCACGGTCCCTTCCCGACCGCCGACCCGCGCGTCCGCTACGGGCTCGACGTGACGCCGGCGCTGGCGGAGCTGGAGCGCGCCGGCGAGCTGGTGCGCGGCGAGCTGCGGCCGGGCGGCACGGAGCGCGAGTGGTGCGACGCGGACGTGCTGCGCCGGCTGCGCCGCGCTTCGCTGGCGGTCCTGCGCAAGGAGATCGAGCCGGCCGACCAGCGCGCGTTCGCGGCGTTCCAGCCGAGCTGGCAGGGCGTCGACAAGCATCCAGCCGGCGGCGCGGGCGTGGACCGCCTGCGGGAGCAGCTCGTGCCGCTCCAGGGCCTTGCGCTCACACCCGAGACATGGGAGCAGGAGGTGCTGCCGCGCCGCGTCGGCGCCTACTCGGCGACGTGGATCGACCAGCTGTGTGCGAGCGGCGAGCTGGTGTGGATCGGAGCCGGTGCGCTCGGCCGCAACAGCGGGCGCGTCGCTCTGTACTTCCGCGAGGACGCGCCGCTGATCGGCCCGCCGTCGGTCAGAGGCGATCCCCCTTCGACGCCCGCTCACGAGGCGGTGCGCGAGCGCCTCGTCAGAGGGTCCTGCTTCTTCACCGACCTGCTGATCGACGTCGCGCTCGCGCCCGAGGAGCTGCAAGAGGCGCTGTGGGATCTCGCGTGGGCCGGCGAGGTCACGAACGACGCGTTCGCGCCGCTGCGCGCGCCGCGGCTCACGCTCGCGCGCGCGCAGCGGGCGGCGGCCTCGCGCGCGCGGGCCGGCCGCCGCTTCTCGTCGCGGCGCGGCGGCGCGCAGGCGCAGGTGCAGGGCCGTTGGAGCCTCACCGCCCCGCTGTTCGAGGTGCCGGCGCAGCCCGTCGATCCGAGCGCGCGCCGGCGCGTGCTCGCCGAGCTGCTGCTGGAGCGCTACGGCATCCTGACGCGCGAGCTGGTGCTGGCGGAGGGCGTGCCCGGCGGCTTCTCCGCGCTCTATCCGGAGCTGTCGCAGCTGGAGACGCTCGGCGTCGCGCGCCGCGGCTACTTCGTCGAGGGGCTCGGCGGCGCGCAGTTCGCGCTGCCGGGCGCGGTCGAGCGGCTGCGCGCGCAGAAGGCGCCCGAGGAGGCGCCGCCGCTCGTGCTCGCGGCGACCGATCCGGCGCAGCCCTATGGCGCGGCGCTGCCGTGGCCGAAGCGCGACGGCGCCGAGCGGACGGGCGCCGGCCGCCGCCCCTCCCGCACGCCGGGCGCGCTCGTCGTGCTCGCCGGCTCCGAGCCGGTCCTCTACCTGGAGCGCGGCGGCAGAGCGCTCCAGTCGCTCGCCGACCCCGGCGATCCGCGCATCCCGGTGGCGTTGGAAGCGCTGGCCGAGCACGCGCGAGCCGGACGCATCAGACGCATCGCACTCGAGAAGGTCGACGGCGAACCGGTGATGGGCACGCCGTGGGAGGCTGCGCTCGCCGAGGTCGGCTTCCGCGCCGGCCCGCGCCGTCTGACGCTCAGCGCATAGGCGCAACCGCTGGCTAGGCGCAGACGCGCCAAGTGTGCAGCGGGTCGTAAAGCAACCGGCTTCACGTGCCGATCCTCAGGCATCTTGTGAAGTCGTGGACGCCGGCGGTCGCGTCGGGTCTGCTCCAAAAACGCCAGGTGACCGGGCACCCGAGCGCTCGCGGAAGGCGCCTGAGCGAAGCACGCGAAAGGGATTCACCGTGCATGTCGCAAAGCGAACGCAGGCCGTGCTCGCCATGGCCGCTCTCACCCTGCTGGCGCTGGGTGCCGCGCCCGCGTCGGCGCTCACGCTGCCGCCCGCGAACAAGCCGTTCGACTACCAGATCGGCGGGGTCTACAACCCGCTCACGAACGTCGCGATCGTCGATCGCGACCGCTCCGATCCGCCCGTCGCCGGCAAGTACAACGTGTGTTACGTCAATGCGTTCCAGACGCAACCGGACGAGATCAACTGGTGGAAGGCGAGTCATCCCGACCTGCTGCTGAGGAGCAGCTCGGGCGCCTATGTCAAGGACGGCGACTGGGGCGAGCTCCTGCTCGACACGCGCACGGCGGCGAAGCGCACGGCGATCGCCGCGATCGTCGACGGGTGGATCGACCGTTGCGGCGCAGCCGGCTACCGAGCGATCGAGCCCGACAACCTCGACTCGTGGACGCGCTCGCAGCGGTTGCTGACCATGGCGGAGAACCAGGCGATGGCGGCACTGCTGGCGAAGCACGCGCACGCCGTCGGCCTCGCGATCGCACAGAAGAACGCGGTCGAACTGGCGCCGGCTCGCACGACGATCGGCTTTGACTTCGCGATCGCCGAGGAGTGCGAGGTCTACGACGAATGCGACGACTACACCGCGGCGTATGGGAACCAGGTCTTCGAGATCGAGTACGCCGACAACGGCGGCCAGGCGAACTTCGACGCCGCCTGCCGCGCGCGCGGCGCAACGCTCTCGATCGTCTACCGCGATCGCGACGTGCTGCCCCTCGGAGAGCCGGGTTACCTCTACCGCTGGTGCTGAGCCTGCTCGGGGCGGGGTGCACAGGCGCCCCGCCTGAGTAGGATCCGCGCGATGGAAGACGGCGTCAGCTTCGCGCAGATCGACTTCGACTCGGGCGAGCGCTTCCAGCGGCTGCGCGCGGAGCTGGGCATCTCGACGTTCGGCCTCAACCTGATCCTGCTGGCGCCCGGTCAGGCCGGGCGAATCCACCGCCACGAGCATCAGGAGGAGGTGTATCTCGTGCTCGACGGCGAGCTGTCGCTGTACGTCGAGGGCGAGGAGCACGTGCTCGGCCAGGGCGCGCTCGCGCGCGTCGCGCCGAACGTCCGCCGCCAGCTCGTCAACCGTCGCCCACGTCGCGTCGTGCTGATCGCGCTCGGCGGCGCGACGCCGCACGAGGGCCGCGACGGCGTCGCCTACGAGTCCTGGGAGGCGACCGAGGGCGCCCCGCCACAGCAGATCCCCCTGCCGGCCGACGTGCCGGTGCAAGCCGCGTAGCGCGGGGAAGGTCACACACCGTCTCGCGGTGCGCCCTACTCTGGAGTCATGCCAGAGGGCGACACGATCCTGCGAGCGGCGAAGCGCATCCGGCCGGTGCTGGAAGGCGCGGTGCCGGAGGAGATCCTCACGCCGCAGGAGCGCCATGCGCGCGACCGCTGGCCCGAGCGCCTGCGCGGGCGCGCGGTGACGAACGTCGACACGCACGGCAAGCACCTGTTCCTGCGCTTCGAAGGGGACCTCGTGCTGCACTCGCACCTGCGCATGACGGGCGCCTGGGCCGTCTACCGCCACGGGGCCCGCTGGCGCCGCGCGCCGCGTCGTGCCTGGCTCGTGATCCGCTCGCGCGGTCACGAGGTCGTCGAGTTCGACGGGCCGGTGCTGGAGCTGATGACCGAGGGCCGCACGCGCTTCGATCAGCGGCTCGCCGCGCTCGGCCCGGACGTGCTGGCCGAGCCGGCGTTCGACGAGGCCGGGTTCCTGCGGCGGCTGCGCGCCGACGACCCCACCCGCGGCATCGGCGATGCGCTGCTCGACCAGCGGATCGTCGCCGGCCTCGGCAACATCTGGAAGGCCGAGGGCTGCTGGGGCGCGCAGCTCGATCCGTGGCGCAAGCTGCGCGACGTGACCGATGCGGAGGCGCTCGCGGTCATCGCCGACGCGCGGCCGCGCATGTTCGCCGCAACCGAGCGCAGCCGACCGGATCCGCATGGGCGCCGCGTCTACGACCGCGCCGGGCGCCCCTGCCCGCGCTGCGGCACGCGCATCGAGGCCCGCGGCCAGGGCGACGACAACCGCACGACCTTCTGGTGCCCCGGATGCCAGCGCTGAGACCGAGGAGCGCCGCGCTGCGCCGCGTCGGCCACAAGGGGGCAGACCTGATCGAGCCGGGCAACACGCGCGAGAGCTTCGACGCGGCGCTCGCGCACGGCGTCGACATGATCGAGTTCGACGTGCTGCCCGCGCTCGGCGCCGACGGGCGCCCGGACGCGGTGCGCGGCGAGCTGCTGCTCGCGCACGACTACACCGACGCGCACGCGCGCACGCCGCTGACGCTCGCCGAGGGGCTCGGCCACCTCGCTTCGCCGGCGTTCGCGTCGCTCGAGTTCGACGTCGACCTGAAGATCCCCGGCTACGAGGAGCGTGTCGTCGCGGCGTTGCGCGAGCATGGGCTCGTGGAGCGCTCGCTCGTCTCCTCGACGTATCCGCAGAGCCTTGCGCGCATCCGCGAGCTCGAGCCGGCGCTGCGGCTCGGTTGGTCGGTCCCGCGCGCGCGGAGGGATTACACGCAGTCGAAGCTGTACGTCGCGCCCGCGCTCGCGCTGATCCTCGTCGCCCAGCGGATACTGCCGGGGCGCGCCGCGGATGCGTTGCGCGCGGGTCGCTGCGACGCGCTGATGGTCCACTGGCGGCTGGTCACGCGACGACTGGTCGAGGCGGTCCACGGGGCGCGCGGCGAGCTGTACGTGTGGACGGTCGACGAGGCACCGCGCATCCAGGCGCTCGAAGCGCTCGGCGTGACGGGGATCATCACAAACGATCCGCGGTTGTTCGGCGCACGCGCCGTCGCATAGTCTCGGACCGCTCGCGGATCCGTCTGTGATGGATTCCCGTGAGCGTCGTAGTAGAGACGTGAGCGCCACGATGACCGCGACCTCGACGCCGACCGCGCGCGACGCCAGCTGGGAGCGCTTCGAGGCGCTCTACCGCTCCAGCCGCGACGACGTCTACGCCTACGTCGCGACGTTGCTGCGCGACCCAGCCGCCGCCGAGGACGTGACCGCGCTCGCGTTCGAGCGCGCGTACCGCCGCCGCCGCTCGTTCGACCGCGCACGCGGGAACGAGCGCGCCTGGCTGTTCGGGATCGCCCGCAACGCCGCGCTCGACGAGCTGCGCCGTCGCAGACGCCACGCGCGGCTCGTCGTCGACCCGGAGGATCCGGCGAGCGCCGACGCGCTCGCGACCGCCGACGACGGAGCCGACGACGCGCTGCGCCGCACCGTCCTGCGCGCCGCGCTCGACGGGCTGGCGCCGCGCGAGCGCGAGCTGGTGGCGCTCAAGTTCCACGCCGGCCTCTCGAACGCCGAGATCGCGAGCGTCCTCGGCGTCAGCGAGTCGAACGCCGGCACGCTCCTGCACCGCACCATCGCGAAGCTGAGGAAGGCCTGTGATGCATGACGACGAGCTGACCGATCTGCTCGTGTCCGAGCGCCCGCGCCCGCGCGAGACGTTCGTCGCCGAGCTGGACGCGCGCGTGGCGGCGAGATTCCCGCCGCGCCCGCGGCCGGCGGCCGGCACGTCGGCGCACCGCGCGCGCCACTGGGCCGTGCTCCTGCACCGCCCGCTCCTTCCCGCCGCTGCGACCGCACTCGCGGTCGGCCTCGTCGCGCTCGTCGTCGCCCTGAACGCCGGAGACTCCACGCGCGTCGGCGGCACCGCCGGCACGCCGGCCGCCGCAGGCGGGTCCACGAGCGGCGCCGCCGCGCTGCCAGAGCGCGGCATGGCCGACCAGGCGGCTACGCGGGCGCTCGCGCCGGCGCCAGAGGCCGGCGCGCTGCAGCGCTCGGCCCCGCTGGCTGGCCGCTTCGACTCGCTGTCCGCCCGCAAGGTCGAGCGCAGCGCGTCCGTCGAGCTGGCGACCGACCCCGAGCGCGTCGACGACGTCGCGCAGGGCGTGCTCGGCGTCGTCGCGCGCTTCGACGCGATCGTCGACTCCTCGTCGGTGCAGACGGCTTCAGACGGCGGTGAGGCGCACTTCGAGCTGCGCGTGCCCGCCGCCCAGCTCCAGCCGGCCCTGGCGGCGCTCTCGCGCGTCCCCGACGCGCACGTCCTCAGCCGCAGCGACGACACGCGCGACGTCAATCAGGCGTACGTCTCGGTTCGCCGCCGGCTCGCGAACGCGCGCGCCGAGCGGACCGGAGTGGTGCGCGCGCTCGCGAACGCCGACACGGAGGACGAGACGCTGCGCCTGCGCGCCCGCCTCGATGCGCTCGAGCGCACGATCGCGAACGCCGAGCGCTCCCAGCGCGCGCTCGACCGCCGCGTCGACTACAGCCGCGTGAGCGTCGGGATCCACGGCGGGACTACCGGCGGGATCGTGCCGCTCGACGACGGCTCGTTCGGCATCGGCGACGCCGCCCACGACGCGCTGCGCGTGCTCGAGGTCGCGGCCGGCGTGGTCGTGATCGCGGCCGCGACGCTCGTGCCGGCGGCGCTGCTCGCGCTGCTCGCCTGGCCGGTCGTCCGGGGGGTTCGCAGGCGCCGTCGCGAGCACGCGCTCGACGCGGTCTGATACATCTGGCATGTGGCCACGACGAGCATCGACGACACGATCTCGCTGCTCGCGAGCGTCCCGACATTCGAGGCGCTCGGCCCCGATGAGCTGACGCACGTCGCCGAGGTCGCGGTCCCGCGCAGCTACGAGCCAGGCCAGGTCGTCTTCCGCGAGGGCGACCAGAGCGACACCTGCTACGTCGTCAAGCACGGACACGCCCGCGCGATCCGCGAGCACGCCGACGGCCGCACGATCACGCTCGCCAACTTCGGCCCCGGGGACATCTTCGGCGAGCTGGCGATGTTCGAGGACGAGAAGCGCTCCGCGACGATCGAGACGCTCGACGCGGTCGAGGCGGTCGCGATCCTCGGCGCCGACATGCGCCGGCTGATGCGCGAGCACCCGGGCATCGCCGTCGGCGTCGTCGTCTCGCTCGGCCGCCGCCTGCGCGCCGCCAACGACCGCCTCGCGACGCAGTCCTTCCAGACGGTCCAGAGCCGGGTCGCGACGGTCCTCACCCAGCTCGTCGCGGAGGCGCAGGAGGAGGGGGCCGGCGAGCGCGAGGTGCTCGTGATCGCGACGCAGGCCGACGTGGCCAAGCTGGCCGGCTCTTCGCGCGAGTCGGCGAGTCGCTTCCTTGCCGTGCTGGAGCGCGCCGGCGTGATCGAGCAGGGGCGCGGGAAGCTGACCGTGCACGATCCGTCCGCGCTCGAGCGGTATGTCTTCTAGAGCGACGCGCGGGAAGCGCTCGCGCGCCGGCGCCGGCAAGCGCGGCGACGAGCAGGAGCGCTCCGCCGGCGGGGTCGTCGTCAGAGGGGACGCGACGATCGTGATCGTTCCCACGCGCCGTGGTGCGCAGGGACAGAGAGTGCTCGCGCTGCCGAAGGGCCATGTCGACCCGGGCGAGACCCCCGACCAGACGGCGCTTCGCGAGGTCCGCGAGGAGACCGGCGTCGAGGCCGCCCTCGTCGAGAAGCTCGGCGACGTGCGCTACTTCTACCAGCGCGGCGGCAAGCGCATCTTCAAGCGCGTGACCTTCTATCTGTTCGACTATCTCGACGGCTCGCTCGACGACCACGACGACGAGGTCGAGGAGGCGCGCTGGATCCCGCTGTCGGAGGCGGTGACGGCGCTCAGTTACGACGGCGAGCGCGAGATGGCGGAGCGGGCCCTGTCGGCAATCGCCTCCGACCGGTAGGCTCCGGCCCCCGTGCGCGTCCTGAACTTCTACTCGGCCGTCTTCGCGGACCAGCTCCGCAAGGGTCGCAAGACCGCGACGATCCGGCTCGGCGACAAGTCGCACAAGTACCGCAAGAACGATT